>LNAP01000072.1_pt2 | contig 133233 bp, 125 predicted proteins | sample 602601 | NCBI WGS metagenome assembly LNAP01 (sample SAMN02440304, study PRJNA202911) | soil metagenome | biome: Subtropical and temperate rainforests or woodlands; isolation source: soil samples (1 kg each in a 20% v/v slurry with milli Q water) were... ... | reverse complement strand
GTCGATCCGCTCCCTGCGAGGTTGACCGCCTAGTGTTCGCTCGTCTTTTTTCCCTCCCGTGTATTGTCCTTGTCTGCCTGATGACGCTGCTGTCAGTGGCGCCCGCCCAGGCGGCCGGCTTGCCAAGCCTGCTCAACAGCCAGGCCAAGAGCCAGCCCGAAGCACAGGAGCCGTTGGGGCAATCCCTGGACGAAGTGATCAAGTCGCTGGAGAACGATCAGCAACGTACCAAGCTGCTGACCGACCTGAAGAAGCTCCGTGACACCACCAAAAAGGCCCAGCCGATTACCGAAGAAGGCGTGCTGGGCCTGATCGGCGGAACCCTGACCAATATCGAGAAGAAGTTTACCGGCGACGACAGCCCCCTCACGCGCTGGTCCAGTGAGTTCGATCAGGCCAGGGAAGAACTGGTGGCGCTGGCGTTGCCGATCAATGAATGGCTGCCCATGCTGTTCGCCTTCGCCATGATCCTGGTGATCTGGAGCCTGCTGGCCGCAGCCCTCATCTGGATCAGCCACCGCGTGCGGATGCGTTTCGGCCTGACCGAAGAACTGCCACAGCATCCCAGGGCCCTGGACATGTTGCGTTTTGCGCTGCGCAAACTCGGGCCCTGGCTGATTGCCCTGGTGATCACGGTCTACATGAGCTACGCCCTGCCCTCGTCCCTGGGCAAAAGCCTGGCGATGGTGCTGGCCTATGCACTGGTGGTCGGCACATGCTTCTCGGCCATCTGCGTGATTGCCTTTTCTCTGCTCGACGGCCCACACCGCCACCGCGCCTTGTACATCCTGCGGCACCAGGCCTTTCGGCCACTGTGGCTGATCGGCAGCTTTGCCGCGTTTGGTGAAGCGCTGAGCGATCCGCAACTGGTCGACAGCCTCGGCAGCCATCTGGCCCATACCGCCGCGACTGTCGCCAATGTCCTGGCCGCGCTCTCCACGGGGCGATTCATCCTGCGTTTCCGCCGGCCGATCGCCCACCTGATCCGCAACCAGCCTCTGTCCCGGCGCCTGACCCGCCGCGCCCTCAACGACACCTTGTCGATTCTCGGCACCTTCTGGTACGTGCCGGCGCTGGTGCTGGTGGCCATTTCCCTGTTCGCGACGTTCATTTCCGCCGGCGACACCAGCACCGCCCTGCGCCAGTCGCTGATCTGCACCGTTTTGCTGGTGTTGTGCATGGTCATCAACGGCCTGGTACGCCGTCACGCCCTCAAACCGCAGCGCGGCATCCGGCGCTACGCTGTGTATTCGGAACGGCTGAAAAATTTCTTCTACACCATCGTCCACCTGTTGGTGTGGCTGGCCTTTATCGAACTCGGCCTGCGGGTCTGGGGCATGTCGTTGATCCGCTTTACTGAAGGCGACGGCCATGAAGTCAGCGTCAAACTGTTCAGCCTCGCCGGCACGCTGCTGTTTGCCTGGCTGATCTGGATTCTCAGCGATACCGCCGTGCATCACGCGCTGACCCGCTCGCGCAAAGGCCTGGCCAATGCCCGCGCACAGACGATGATGCCGCTGATCCGCAATGTGCTGTTCATAGCGATTTTCATCATCGCGCTGATCGTTGCCCTGGCGAACATGGGCATGAACGTCACGCCCCTGCTGGCCGGTGCCGGTGTGATCGGTCTGGCCATCGGTTTTGGTGCGCAGTCGCTGGTAGCCGACCTGATTACCGGGTTGTTCATCATCATTGAAGACTCCCTGGCCATTGACGACTACGTGGATGTCGGCGGCCACCTCGGCACGGTCGAAGGCCTGACCATCCGTACCGTGCGCCTGCGGGACATCGACGGCATCGTCCACACCATTCCGTTCAGCGAAATCAAAAGCATCAAGAACTACTCCCGGGAATTCGGCTACGCGATCTTCCGGGTAGCGGTGCCGGCCAACATGGACATCGACAATGCAATCAAACTGATGCGCGAAGTCGGCCAGAAAATGCGTACCGACCCGCTGCAGCGGCGCAATATCTGGTCTCCGCTGGAGTTCCAGGGGGTGGAAAGTTTCGAGTCGGGCAACGCGATCCTTCGCGCCCGGTTCAAGACGGCGCCGATCAAGCAATGGGAGGTTTCGCGGGCGTTCAACCTGTCACTCAAGCGGCACATGGATGAAGCCGGACTGGATCTGGCGACACCGCGGATGAGCATTCAAGTGGTAACGGAGGGCGGTGGTCAGGAAAAGACATAACGGACAAGGTGCAACTCGGGGAGGACCCCGAGCTGCTTTCACTTAAGTATTCTTTAGTTCACTGGAACAGACTTCGGCAAAAGCCTCACAAGCTTTTACGACTATTGGACATTCAATACGATGGGCACTGGTTTAGGCGTGAAGGACTTATCGGCTGGATATTTCACCCACGCGCCTCGCCCGTTCGGCACCACATAAGAAACTTCACCACTTAAATTTTCCCTCCTGACTTTCCGCCCTGCAATCAAGAAATTGTATAGCGTATCCTGATCATCAAAAGCATTGTCCCCCTCAAACTGTATAACATGCTCACCTCTGGATGAGTACAAACTAATAACCACCTCACCTTGAGGATGGTTTTTATTCGCCAGGAAGTTGTTGTCGAGATCTAAAATGCAGAATTGCTCTACGCGATCTCCAATACAAAGATACCCGTCACTATCCAAAGCAATATATTGTTTCTCTTCTATATTCCCAGCAGAGACCGCATAGCGGCTCCCTACAGCGTAAAAATAGAACATGGTCGGCTCAACATGAGCCACTTGGGTGCCGATTTTCCCAGGAGAAAGGACTGAAACGGGAGCCCCAAAAATACTCATAGTTGCACGAAAGGTTTCAACCAGATCATTACTTCCATTAACAGACATACTAACATCCTTATATAAAAATTCTCTCAAGACCGCAACATAATAGCGGCCTAAGACAACCTTATACAAAGCAAGATAAAGCACACAAGACAAACAGCATAACTATGATTTCAATATATTTAGTCAATACACTCAACACCACCCCGACGCTATTAACCTGCGACCATTAAATATAAACTTAGACAACATCAACTCCAACATGAATCGCATCATGCCGCCAAAACTCCAGGTCGCAGTCGATCAAGCGTTCATGCTGGTCATAGTTGACCCGGGCAATCTGCAAGCCCGGGCTACCCACCGACACCTTCAACGCCGCTGCCGCATCCACCGACAACGCCGTAGGTACAATCTCGAAGCGCACCCGCCCGTAGTGCAAGTCGTAATGCCGCGCATACAACTCGGTGATCGACTGATTCAGATCGAACTCAAGAATCCCCGGGAAATACTGTGGGTTCAGATAGTGCTCCACATACAACACCAGTCGCCCGTCAATCCGCCGTGAACGGCAGATCTGGATCACGCTCGACAGCGCCGGCAATTGCAGCCAGGCACACACCGCCGCCGACGCCGGTTGCAATCGCGCTGAAATCACCTCGGTCGACGGCACCCGCCCCTGGGCGCTGACCATCGCGTGAAAGTGGCTACGCTGCATGAGGTTGTAGGCCAGGCGTGGCGGCGAGACGAACCAGCCGCGACGCTCCTCGCGATAAATCTGCCCCTGGGACTCCAACTGCAACAACGCTTCACGCAAAGTGATCCGTGTGGTGCCAAACAATTCACTGAGCTTGCGTTCGGCCGGCAATTTGCTGCCGGGGGTCAAGAGTCCATGGTCGATCTGCTCCTGAAGCACCTGGCCGATGGCTGTTACCGCTTTTGTTGCCTCTTCACGCATCAACGTTTCCTTTCTGGACTAGACCAGCACCATTTCAGGGCAGAACCGCAGTGTAAACCGGCTCATTCAATAGTCTGCAAGCGTAGGCAGCGCAGATGAACGAGATGTGACAAAGCCGCCCAACGGTCGCCATTCCCTGCCTTCAACAACTTGCAATTCATCGGCCAAGTCCCTTGCCTTCCGGGGCCTTGGCCATGGTCTACGCTTAGCAGGCCAGTCGCGATACCGCTGAACAAAAAGTCATTCCGGGCGACGAACGACATCAAAGTGTCATCCAGCCCCCTTAAATTGGCTCAGGTATTGCTGACCTAGACCAACACAAACCGCAATCGCAGCGTTGAACACGACCCAAGGAGCTTCGGAATGAAAAAGCTTTTCCTGGCATCACTGTTAGGCTCGACCATCGCAATGTGCACCGCCGCCATCGCGGCCGATGATCTGAAAACCCTGGAAGCCGCTGCGAAAGCGGAAGGCGCCGTCAACAGCGTTGGCATGCCCAATGACTGGGCCAACTGGGCCGGCACCTGGAAAGACCTGAGCGACAAGTACGGCCTCAAGCACATAGACACCGACATGAGCTCGGCCCAGGAGATCGCCAAGTTCGCCGCAGAAAAAGACAACGCCAGCGCCGACATCGGCGACGTCGGTGCAGCGTTCGGCCCGATCGCGGTCAAGCAAGGCGTGGTCCAGCCTTACAAGCCTTCGACCTGGGATCAGATTCCGGCCTGGGCCAAGGACAAAGACGGCAACTGGGCACTGGCCTACACCGGCACCATCGCTTTCATCGTCAACAAGAAGTTGCTGCATGGCTCCGAGGCGCCAACCAAATGGGCTGACCTCAAGAGCGGCAAATACAAGGTCTCCATCGGCGACGTGAGCACCGCGGCCCAGGCAGCCAACGGTGTATTGGCCGCGGCACTGGCCAACGGTGGCGACGAGAAAAACCTCAAGCCTGCCCTGGATCTGTTCGCCGACATCGCCAAGCAAGGTCGCCTGTCGATGTCCAACCCGACGATTGCCACCATGGAAAAAGGCGAAATCGAAGTCGGCGTGGTCTGGGACTTCAACGGCCTGAGCTACAAGGCCAAGATGGCCAACCCGGATGACTACGTGGTGCTGATCCCGTCCGACGGCTCGGTGATCTCCGGCTACACCACCATCATCAACAAGTACGCGAAAAACCCGAATGCAGCCAAGCTGACCCGCGAATACATCTTCAGTGACGCCGGCCAGATCAACCTGGCCAAGGGCAACGCCCGTCCGATCCGTGCCGAACACCTGACCCTCCCAGCCGAGGTGCAGGCCAAGCTGCTGCCTAACGAGCAGTACAAGAAGGTCACGCCGATCAAGGACGCGGACGCCTGGGAGAAGACTTCCAAGGCCCTGCCTCAGAAGTGGAATGAAGAAGTCATCGTTGAAATGAAATGATGCGGTAGATCCCTGTGGGAGCGAGCTTGCTCGCGATAGCGACCTGACATTCAGCATTGATGTTGAATGGAAGTCCCTCATCGCGAGCAAGCTCGCTCCAACAAGGGATTGGTTGCGTACTTGAATCATCTGTTATGCGGAGTTTTTGCCCCTATGAAGCACAACGTCATCCTTGTCGTGCTCGACGGCCTCAACTACGAGGTCGCCCGCCACGCCATGGGGCACCTGCAGGCCTACGTCGGCGCAGGACGCGCGGCACTCTACAAACTGCAGTGCGAGTTGCCGGCCCTGTCCCGCCCGCTGTACGAATGCATCCTGACCGGCGTCGCGCCGATCCACAGCGGCATCGTCCACAACAACGTCTCGCGCCTGTCCAACCAGCGCAGCATCTATCACTACGCCACTGACGCTGGCCTTGTCACCGCGGCGGCGGCCTATCACTGGGTCAGCGAACTGTACAACCGTTCGCCCTTCGTGGCGGCCCGGGACCGTCACACCGATGACCCGCAACTGCCGATCCAGCATGGGCATTTTTACTGGAACGATCACTACCCGGATTCGCACCTGTTCGCCGACGCCGAAAACCTGCGCCTGCGCCATACACCGAATTTTCTGCTGATCCATCCGATGAACATCGACGACGCCGGGCACAAGCACGGCCTCGACACCCCGCAGTACCGCAACAGTGCCCGCTCGGCCGACATCATCCTGGCCGACTACCTGCAAGGCTGGCTCGATGCCGGTTACCAAGTGCTGGTCACCGCCGACCACGGCATGAACAACGACCGCTCCCACAACGGGCTGCTTGCCGAAGAACGCGAAGTACCGCTGTTCGTCCTCGGCGACGCTTTCAGTTTCGATTCGGGCGCTGCGCCCGAACAGACTGACATTTGCGGCACCGTCTGTGAACTGCTGGGCGTGCCTCACGACAAGCCGGTGTGCCGGGAGCTTCTGAAGTGAATTCCATGACTCGCGGCAAATGGCTCGCGGCCTTGTGCCTGGTGCCATTTGCACTGTTCTTCATCGTGTTCGAAATCGCACCGCTGACCTGGGTGATGATCAACAGCCTGCAATCGGAAGAGTTCGGTTGGGGCCTGGCCAACTTCAGCAAGATCTTCAATTCGAAGTTCTACTTGCAGGCGATCCAGTACAGTCTCGAGATCAGTTTCTGGTCCAGCTTGTTCGGCATCATCATCGCGGTACTCGGCGCCTATTCCCTGCGCCGGGTGGACTCGAAACTGCGCAACTTCGTCAACGCCTTCGCCAACATGACCAGTAACTTCGCCGGCGTGCCCCTGGCCTTCGCGTTCATCATTCTGCTCGGCTTCAACGGCAGCTTCACCATCCTGCTCAAGCAGGCCGGGATCATTCAGGACTTCAACCTGTACTCGAAAACCGGGCTGATCATTCTCTACACCTACTTCCAGATTCCCCTCGGCGTGCTGCTGCTGTATCCGGCCTTCGATGCACTGCGCGAAGACTGGCGTGAGTCCGCTGCGCTACTCGGCGCCGACGGTTGGCAGTACTGGCGCCACATCGGCTTGCCTGTTTTGACGCCGGCACTGCTGGGCACCTTCGTGATCCTGCTGGCAAACGCCCTCGGTGCCTACGCCACGGTGTACGCCCTGACCACCGGCAACTTCAACGTGCTGCCGATCCGCATCGCAGCGATGGTGTCCGGTGACATTTCCCTGGATCCAAACCTGGCCAGCGCCCTGGCCGTGGTGCTGGTGGCCCTGATGACCCTGGTGACCATCGTGCATCAGTTGCTGTTGAAGAGGAGCTACCATGTCTCGCGCTGAACTGGGGCCCGCCGGTGTCTACCACCGCGTCGTGGTGTATCTGCTGTTTGCCATCCTGCTGTTGCCGCTGCTCGGCACGCTGATCTACTCGATCTCCAGCAGTTGGTCGGCGACCATTCTGCCCAGTGGCTTCACCCTCAAGTGGTACATTCAACTGTGGAGCGATCCGCGCTTCCTGAATGCGTTCGGGCAGTCGCTGCTGGTGTGCGTCGGTTCGCTGATTCTTTCAGTAGTGCTGATTCTGCCGCTGCTGTTCGTGGTGCATTACCACTTCCCGAAACTCGACGCACTGATGAACATCCTGATCCTGCTGCCCTTCGCCGTGCCGCCGGTGGTGTCGTCGGTGGGGCTGTTGCAGCTTTATGGTTCAGGACCATTCGCCATGGTCGGCACGCCGTGGATCCTGATCGGTTGCTACTTCACCGTGGCGCTACCGTTCATGTACCGGGCGATCACCAACAACCTGCAAGCGATCAACCTGCGCGACCTGATGGATGCCGCCCAGTTGCTCGGCGCCAGCACCTTTCAAGCCGCCTTCCTGGTGGTGCTGCCGAACCTGCGCAAGGGCCTGATGGTGGCGTTGCTGCTGTCGTTCTCGTTCCTGTTCGGTGAGTTCGTGTTCGCCAACATCCTTGTCGGTACCCGCTACGAAACCCTGCAGGTCTACCTCAACAACATGCGCAACAGCAGCGGTCATTTCACCAGTGCGCTGGTGATTTCCTACTTCTTCTTTGTGCTGGTTCTGACCTGGATTGCCAATATCTTGAACAGGGACAAAAGCGAATGAGCTATGTCAGCGTCCAACATCTTCAGAAAAGCTTCGCCGGCACCACGGTGTTCAGCGACATCAATTGCGAAATCCAGAAAGGTGAATTTGTCACCCTGCTCGGTCCGTCCGGTTGCGGCAAATCCACCCTGCTGCGCTGCATCGCCGGCCTGACTTCGGTGGATGGCGGCAAAATCCTGCTCGATGGTGTCGATATCGTGCCGGTGAGCCCGCAGAAACGCGGGATCGGCATGGTGTTCCAAAGCTATGCGCTGTTCCCCAACATGACCGTGGAGCAAAACGTCGCCTTCGGCCTGCGCATGCAAAAGGTCAATGCCGATGACAGCCGCAAACGCGTCGCAGAAGTGCTCAAACTGGTGGAACTCAATGACTTTGCCGCGCGTTACCCTCACCAACTGTCGGGCGGTCAGTGCCAGCGCGTGGCCCTCGCCCGCTCCCTGGTGACCCGGCCACGCCTGTTGTTGCTGGACGAACCGTTGTCGGCGCTGGACGCGCGGATTCGCAAGCACCTGCGCGAACAGATCCGTCAGATCCAGCGCGAACTGGGCTTGACCACGATTTTCGTCACACACGATCAGGAAGAAGCCCTGACCATGTCTGACCGGATTTTCCTGATGAATCAGGGAAAGATCGTACAAAGTGGCGACGCCGAAACCCTCTACACTGCGCCAGTCGATGTGTTCGCCGCCGGGTTCATCGGCAACTACAACCTGCTGGACGCCGACAGTGCGACGAAACTGCTGCAGCGCCCGGTCAATCATCGGATTGCGATTCGTCCGGAAGCCATCGAACTGAGCCTTGACGGTGAACTGGACGCGCAAGTGCGCAGCCACAGCCTGCTGGGCAACGTGATTCGCTACCGGGTCGAAGCCCGGGGCGTAGAATTGGTGGTGGATGTGCTGAACCGCTCGGCGGCCGACCTGCATCCCGATGGTCAGCGCCTGGCGCTTTCCATCCTGTGTGAGGTAGCCTGATGCCTTTGCTGACGCTGAAGAGAGAACTGCACTGATGGCCCTGGCAATTTTTGATCTGGACGAAACCCTGATCCACGGCGACTGCGCCTCACTGTGGAGCGAGCAAATGGTCCGCCTCGGCTGGGTCGATGGCGAGTCGTTCCTGCGTCGCGACAAGGAATTGATGGATGCGTACGGCAGGGGCCATCTGGCCATGGAGGACTACATGGCCTTCAGCCTGGAACCGTTGATTGGTCGTACGCCTGAAGAAGTCGCGCACCTGGTTGGTCCGTGGGTAGAGGACTTCATCGAGCCGATCATTTTCAGCGATGCCACCAAAGCCATCGCCGCGCACCGCAAGGCCGGCGACCGGATCCTGGTGATCTCGGCCTCGGGCACCCACCTGGTCGGTCCCATCGCCGAGCGCCTGGGCATCGACGAGATTCTGGGCATCGAACTGGAAGTGGCCCATGGCGTCTACACCGGCCACACCGTTGGCACCCTGACCTACCGCGAAGGCAAGATCACCCGCTTGCTGGAATGGCTGGATGCTGAAGAGGAAAACCTCGAAGGCGCGAGCTTCTATTCCGACTCACGCAACGACCTGCCGCTGTTGCTGAAGGTGGATTTCCCCCACGCAGTCAACCCGGATCCGGTGCTGCGCGAACAGGCCGAAAAAGCCGGCTGGCCGATCCATAACTGGAAGTAACCCGGATCCCCTGTGGGAGCTTGCTCGCGATAGCAGTGTGTCAGTCAACGTTAATGCCGACAGACAGAGCGCCATCGCGAGCAAGCTCGCTCCCATAGTTTTTTGTGTTGTCAGGTGAGGCTTTCGTCAATCACCAGCACCACCTTCCCCGCCACGGTATTACTTGCCAACTCCGCAAACGCCGCCTCGGCATCCTTGATCGGGAATGTCCTGGCCAGTTGCGGGCTCAAGCGTCCTTCAGCAAACAACGGCCACACGTGCTGGCTCAAATCACTGAACAGATCAGCCTTGAACTGATCGTCGCGACTGCGCAAAGTCGAACCCAGCAACTGCACACGCTTGGCCAGCACCTGGGCCAGGTCCAGCTTGGCCTCGCGGCCGCCCATCAGACCGATCAACACCCAGCGGCCATCCTGCGCCAGCAGCTTGAGGTTCAAGGCCGCGTAATTGCCGCCCACCGGATCGAGAATCACATCGAACGGCCCCAGATCCCGCAGGCTCTCCAGATCGCCATTACGCACCACGCCGCCCTGGGCGCCCAGCGCTTCGCAGTACGCCAATCGCTCTGCTGAGCCGACACTGACCCAACACGGATTGCCGAACGCCTTGCACAGCTGAATGGCAGCTGAACCGATTCCACTTGCCCCGGCATGCAGAAGAACTTTCTGACCCGGTTTGAGCGCAGCCAGTTGAAACAAATTCAGCCAGACTGTTGCATAAACTTCGGGCAATGCAGCCGCTTCGAACAGTGACATTCCATCGGGAACCGGCAGCACATGCCGCCCGTCGACAACCACCTCTTCGGCCATCCCGCCCCCGGCCAGCAAGGCGCAAACCCGATCGCCAACCTGCCAGGATGACCCGGCGCCCACCTCGCTGATGACCCCCGAGCACTCTAGACCGAGCACTTGACTGGCCCCTGGCGGGGGCGGGTAAAGGCCGGCTTTCTGCAACAAATCGGCACGATTGAGGCCCGCTGCCGCCACTCGTATACGAACTTGTCCTACATCGCATGCAGGACTCGGCTCATCAACCCATACCACTTGACCGTCAACGCCTTGCAATGCTTTCACAGTGCCTCCATAGTGAGTCTGGACTGAGCCCGAAGCTATAGCGTCGGGTTTTTTGCATTATGCGACCGGCTCCCAAAGAACCGGCGACTTCAAAGACGGCCTAATATGCGTTATCAATTGTCCCCGCGTCGAATCAGCATGAAGCATCTGTTCCCCAGCACTGCCCTCGCTTTATTCATCGGTATCGGCTTGCTGCCGATGTCGAGCAATACATTCGCAGCCAATAGCTGGGACAAGCTTCAACCCGATCGTGACGAAGTGATCGCCAGTCTGAACGTCGTGGAGTTGCTCAAACGCCACCACTACAGCAAGCCGCCGCTCGATGACGCACGCTCGGTAATCATCTACGACAGCTACCTCAAGCTGCTGGATCCGTCGCGCAGTTACTTCATGGCCAGCGACATTGCCGAATTCGACAAGTGGAAGACGCAGTTCGACGATTTCCTCAAGAGCGGCGACCTGAACGCCGGGTTCACCATCTACAAGCGCTACCTGGACCGCGTCAAATCGCGTCTGGACTTCGCTATTGCCGAGCTGAACAAAGGCGTCGACAAGATCGACTTCACCACCAAGGAAACCTTGCTGGTCGACCGCAAGGACGCCCCTTGGCTCAAATCCACCGCAGAACTCGACGACTTGTGGCGCAAACGCGTCAAGGACGAAGTCCTGCGTCAGAAGATCGCCGGCAAGGATTCCAAGCAGATCCAGGAAACCCTGACCAAGCGCTACAAGAACCAGTTGGCGCGCCTGGACCAGACCCGCGCGGAAGACATCTTCCAGGCGTATATCAACACCTTCGCCATGTCCTACGACCCGCACACCAACTATCTGTCACCGGATAACGCGGAGAACTTCGACATCAACATGAGCCTGTCCCTCGAGGGCATCGGGGCCGTGTTGCAAAGCGATAATGACCAGGTGAAAGTCGTGCGCCTGGTGCCGGCAGGTCCGGCGGACAAGACCAAGCAGGTTGCACCGGCCGACAAGATCATCGGCGTTGCCCAGGGCAACAAGGAAATGGTCGACGTCGTGGGCTGGCGCCTGGACGAAGTGGTCAAGCTGATTCGTGGTCCGAAGGGCACCGTGGTGCGCCTGGAGGTTATACCGGCCAGCAATGCGCCGAACGACCAGACCACCAAGATCGTGCCGATCACCCGTGAAGCGGTGAAACTCGAAGATCAGGCCGTGAAGAAGTCGGTCTTGAATCTGAAGCAGGATGGCAAGGACTACAAGCTCGGTGTCATCGAGATCCCGGCGTTCTATCTGGACTTCAAGGCCTTCCGTGCCGGCGATCCGGATTACAAGAGCACCACTCGCGACGTCAAGAAACTGCTGACCGAATTGCAGAAAGAGAAAGTCGACGGGGTGGTCATCGACCTGCGCAACAACGGCGGCGGTTCCTTGCAAGAGGCCACCGAACTGACCAGCCTGTTCATCGACAAAGGCCCGACCGTGCTCGTGCGTAACGCCGATGGCCGGGTCGATGTCCTGGAGGATGAAAATCCGGGCGCGTTCTACAAAGGCCCGATGGCGTTGCTCGTCAACCGCCTGTCCGCCTCGGCTTCGGAGATTTTTGCCGGCGCCATGCAGGACTACCACCGCGCGCTGATCATCGGCGGCCAGACCTTCGGCAAAGGCACCGTGCAAACCATTCAGCCGCTCAACCATGGCGAACTGAAACTGACCCTGGCCAAGTTCTACCGGGTTTCCGGGCAGAGCACCCAGCATCAGGGCGTCTTGCCGGACATCGATTACCCGTCGATCATCGACACCAAGGAAATCGGTGAAAGCGCCCTGCCGGAAGCCATGCCGTGGGACACCATCAAGGCGGCGATCAAGCCTGCGGTCGACCCGTTCAAGCCGTACATTTCGCAGCTCCAGTCCGAGCATGACGTGCGTACGACCAAAGATGCGGAGTTCGTGTTCATCCGTGACAAACTGGCCCTGGCGCAAAAACTGATGGCCGAGAAAACCGTCAGCCTCAATGAAGTCGAGCCGACATCGAAGCCAAACAGCTGGCCATGGAAAACATCCGTCGCAAGGCCAAGGGCGAAGAGCCGCTCAAAGAGCTGAAGAAAGAAGACGAGGACGCCATTGCGGCCGAGGATGACAAGACAAAACCGGAAGACGATGCCTACCTCAGCGAAACAGGGCGGATTCTGCTGGACTACCTGAAACTCAACACGGCAGTGGCCAAGCACTGAGTTTGTATAAACAACTGATGGCAATTTAATGCTGACGCCCCGACAGCGTCATCAAACAGTCATCATTCTGTCGTGAAATAAAGGACCGGGCGTGCTCATTTTACCAAGAGCACGCCCGGTCCTTTTTTTATTGCCAGAGATCGCCATGACCACAACCGAACAGCTGAGTGCCTTGAGTTCGATCCTGAGTCAAAGCGGTTTACACAGTCTGTTCCAACCGATCATCAGCCTTTCTGAACGACGCATCCTCGGTTACGAAGCCCTCAGTCGTGGCCCCTCCAACAGCCCTCTACACTCCCCAGTCGCCCTGTTCGCCGTCGCCCGCCAGGCCGGACGCCTGAGCGAGCTGGAAATTGCCTGCCGCAAAAGCGCTTGCCGACGCTTCAATGAGCAACAACTGCCGGGCCTGTTGTTCCTTAACGTGTCCCCGGAGTCCCTGCTCGAAGCAGCCCATCAACCGGGGCGCACCCTGCAATTGCTGCAGGATTTCGGCATTGCGCCAAGTCAGGTGGTCATCGAGCTCACGGAACAGACACCGACGGATGATTTCCAGCTGCTGCAAACCGCCCTGCATCACTACCGGGCGATGGGGTTTTCAATTGCGCTGGATGATCTGGGGGCGGGCTATTCGAGTTTGCGCTTGTGGTCCGAGCTACGGCCGGATTACGGCATTTCATTGATGGCATTCATCAGGATGCGCTCAAGCGCGAGTTCGTCGGCTCGATCCTGCAAATCGCCAAGGCCTCGCGGGCGCAAGTCATCGCCGAAGGTATCGAGCTCCCCGAAGAACTCACGGTGCTGACAGAAATGGGCGTGGACCTGGTGCAGGGCTATCTGCTCTGCCGCCCCCAGGAACACCCGCCACGGGATGCCCGGGCATTGATGCCCCGACGCGACAGCAGCGCCGTTGTACTGAGCGAAGACGGCAGCGACCTCAGCGCCCTGCTCAACGAACTGCCCGCGGTGAACCGCGACACGCCGACCGCCACCGTGCTCGAAGCCTTTCGCCGCCAGGCCAACCTGAACTCGCTGGCAGTCCTGGATGAACAGGGTCAACCCTGCGGCATTGTCCATCGTCATTCGCTCTCCGACGCCCTGCTCAAGCCCTTTGCCACCGACCTGTTCGCCCGCAAGCCCATCAGCCGCCTGATGAACGGTGACTTCCTCGCCGTCGAGCTGAGCCAGTCGCTGCAACAAGTCAGCCGCCTGATCACCAGCCGTGCCCGCCAGCGCATCGAAGAAGATTTCATCATTACCCTCAACGGCGGTTACCTGGGGTTGGGCCGGGTGATCGACGTGCTCAAGCTGATCACGGAACTTAAGATCCAGCAGGCCCGCTACGCCAACCCGTTGACCTTGCTTCCGGGCAACGTGCCGATTCAGCAATGCCTGACGCGACTGCTGCAACAGCGAAGGGAATCGGTGATCTGCTACGTGGACATTGATAGCTTCAAACCTTTCAACGACATCTACGGCTATGGTCGCGGCGACGAAGTCCTGCTGTGCCTGGCGCAATGCCTGAACGATCGCGTCGACCCGTCCCGCGACTTCGTCGGCCACATCGGCGGCGATGATTTCCTGCTGGTGCTAGGCCCGGAAGACTGGCGCAAACGTTTGAACCAGTTGCTCGACGACTTCCAGAGCCAGTGCCGGCGCTTCTACCGCAGCGAGCACCTGGAAGCCGGCTGCTTCATCGCACCCAATCGTCAGGGGCAGCGCCAGGAGTTTGCGTTGTTGTCGCTGTCGATCGGCGTGGTGCATTTGCATCCACAGGCCTGTGGACAACTCGATGCGAGCCAGTTGGCCGAGATGGCATCACAGGCCAAGCACCATGCGAAGAATGTGCAGGGCTATAGCGTGCATGTGATTGATAGCCGAGTGGTTTCGACTGTTGAAGAGCTGCTCGTTTCCGGGCATCGATAAGGGCGCTTTCCGGCTTCACGCCCATCAACGAGGCGCCGGGGAAGACTTCAGCTCTTCGAGCTTGATCGGCGCCAATGGGTGCCCGGCCTTCGCCGCCATCTCCCAGAATCGCGGGATCCGGAGCCTTGCTCGCCGTCCCGGCCAGCGTGATCACGCCCACCTGATACGCCGCCTTGCCATCGCCCGCCAACGCCGCCAGGCGCAACAAACGCACGCCCTCCTCACGAGCACCGAGGCCGACGCCTCGAAACGCCAGGATGTGCCCATAGAAGCTCTGGGCGCCGACATTGCCCAGGTTGGCCATGCGTGCGAACTGGCCTTCGAGCCAGCGCCAGCCACGTGGCTGACGGACAAACCATGACCAGTGAAACAATCGGCGCGCGAGCCAGTAACCGGCCCGCGCCTTGAGTTGTAAAAACACTCAGGCCTCGGCCGATTCCGGGTATTCGTACTCGAACACCCGCACCACTTCCGAAGCATGCCAGGATGCGGCGGCAACGCCGTCCGACGGTCCGGAAAAACGCCCGAGACGCTCGACACATTCAAAGAATCCGGTGCGCGGCAAGCGGCTGGCGCCCTGACTGATCACCAGTGAACTGCGCAATGGCTGCTCCGCCCTGGCGTCCAAAGCCGCCAGATGCTCAAGGGCCGCCGTCAGGGTCTGCATGGCCGGGGTCGGCAACTGCAAACGCTCCAGCAATGCCCGATACGTCAACAGATGGCGCTGGCGACGCGCCTGATCCAGTTCGCCGAGCAATCCGTCCCAATGTTGACGACTGATGCGTACGCTCACGATTCATCCCTCCACCCTGGCACCGTCAATTCCCAGGCCAGGCTACGGCGAATCGCGGCGTCGGGCAGACGCTCGCCACTTTCGATCATGGCCAGGTAAGACGGGCTGATGCCTACCGTGCGGGCCAACGCCTCGATGGCGATGCCCTTCCCCTCGCGCAAACTGCGTAGTTGATCCAGACCCGGAAGTATCGCGTCTGGTGTCGCCGCCTGAGGCTTCGCGGCTTGAGGCGACGCTTGCTCTTTGATGCCAGCTGCTTTCAATAACGCCTGATACTGAGCCCATGGCAGAACCGCATATTCGGGCTCGCCTTCGCGTGTAATTATCTGAATATCCATCACTACCCCGTAGGACAACAACACTTAGCGAGTCGGCACTTTTCCCTAGAAGTGTAATCCTAACAGCGGCCAAGGTCGCGGGGGGCATCAATCTAAGAACTCATCAAAATCGAATCAGTGTTTTTTCGGGCCTTGAAGTTGAAGTTGCTCGGGGGTATCAGGCAGACGCTCAACCACCGCGAGCTTCTCCGGCACCTGCCGTTTGCGCCAGGCGCGGAAGGCATTGAGTTCGTCGTCGAGCACTTTCATCAGCCATGCCAGTACCGCGATGTCATCGAGCATGCCAAATACTGGAATGAAATCCAGGATCGCATCCACCGGACTGAGGAAATACATCAGGCCCGCGACAACCGAAACCAGCGCCTTGGGGCTGATGGCGCGATACTCACCACGCCAGTAGGCCAGGCAGAGTGCCTGCAACAGCTTCAAGTCGTCCTTGATCTTGCCCAATCGATTACCTTGGCTTGCGCCTTTACTGGCGACCGCGAATAACAGGGTTGGCAATCGACCGCGTGCCAGCAGCCGTCCGGCCAGTGGCAGGAAACGAGCGAAACTCCAGGGCGCTTTCATCATTCCTCCCGTTGAAATGTTATCCACACAAATTGTGGATAACCTTGTGAACAGAGCTGCTTTTCATCGCTGTAAGCCCCGTTTTACAAGGCCCGCGTTCAGATCGGGCGTTTTTTACTCATCAAAAAAAACCCATAATTTCATTGACTTGGCGGCCTTGTGCGTCTACCGCCAACACTACTATGCCTAAGACTCCGGCCTAGAGCGTCTGTTCGTTTTGTTTACCCGTGCCGAACGCCAGATGCAACAACGCCCCGCAAGAGCGAGGCGTTGTTATCGAAGCAAGCGCTGGTTACTTGGCAGCGGCGTCTTCTTTTGCCGGATCCTTGATGGCCAGCAGTTCCAGGTCGAATACCAGCACCGAGTTGGCTGGAATCGCCGGGCTTGGGCTTTGAGCGCCGTAAGCCAGGTCAGCAGGGATGTACAGCTTGTACTTCTCGCCAACGTGCATCAGTTGCAGGCCTTCGACCCAACCCGGGATCACACCGCTGACCGGCAGATCAATCGGGCTGCCGCGCTCGACGGAGCTGTCGAATACGGTGCCATTGGTCAGCTTGCCGGTGTAGTGAACGGTCACTACGTCAGTCGGCTTTGGCTGAGGACCATCGGCTTTCTGCACGACTTCGTACTGCAAGCCTGAAGCGGTGGTGGTCACGCCAGCTTTCTTGGCGTTTTCTTCGAGGAATTTCTTGCCGGCAGCCGCCGACTCTTCGCTCATCTTGGCCATGCGCTCTTCGGCACGCTTTTGCAGTGCGGCGAACGCCTCGACCAGTTCTTCGTCTTTGAGCTTCTGCTCTTTCTTGCCAACGGCGTCTTCGATGCCCTGGGCTACAGCCTTGGAATCCAGGTCATCCATGCCTTCCTGAGCCAGGCTCTTGCCCATGTTCAGGCCAATGCCGTAGGAAGCTTTTTGCGCCGGAGTTTTCAGCTCTACGCTGGTCTGCGAATCACAACCCGCGAGTACCAGGCCAACCAGGGCTACCGCCTGTTTCATGCTATTTCCTTGTTCATGCGCCTAAAGGGCAATCGAGTAAAGCCGCGAGCTTATCAGGCCGCCACGACCAATGGCTACCGGCATGAGAGCCGGAAACAATTGATAAGTTCAGGTGTTTAAACGCATTTCACAATTCGTGTCGATGAAGCTTCTTTCATCTTGTTCCGACGCAGGCCGATTCCTGAACCTACAATATCTGGCGTAATGGCCTCTTGCCCCACCCTGAGTGCTCGGGCATAACGGCATGATCATTCGACAAGGAAGTTTATTTTGCGCCTCTTCTTTCGTTTTCTGATTCTCATCGCACTACTGCTCGGGCTGGTCATCGCCGTGGTTCTCTATTACGTCGCCAACCCGAAATTGCCGGCCTGGTCGCCCGCACAACAGGTGCATTACCTGGAGCAATGGAGCGCCGCCGATCGAGATACTTATTACTTCACACCCCAGGGCACTCAGGTCAAAGGCTTGCGCTATGACTGGTTCACTGCCCTCGAACTGCCCTTCTCGCAACAACGCTTCGCCACCCCCGAATACCTCGCCCGCTTCGGTTTCCTGGTGGACCCCGGCCAGGCACCAACACCGAACAACCCCGGCAACCTCCCGGCGGGCTTTACCCGGCACCAGAACGCGGGTAGCCCGGATGTGTTTCTGGATATCACGTGCGCGGCCTGCCACACCGGTGAACTGCGCTACAAGGGCCAAGCCCTGCGTATCGACGGCGGCTCGGCGCAGCATGTGCTGCCGTCCAGTGTTCCTACGCTCAAAGGCGGCAGTTTCGGACAGGCCCTGGTGGCCAGCCTCGCCTCCACTTACTACAACCCGTGGAAATTCGAGCGCTTCGCACGCAACGTGCTTGGCCAGAACTACGAGACGCGCCACCAACAGTTGCGCAAAGATTTCAAATCTTCACTGGATACATTCCTCAAAGTGGCCTGGAACGACACCCATCGCGGGCTCTATCCGACCGAGGAAGGCCCGGGGCGCACAGACGCCTTCGGGCGCATCGCCAACGCCAGCTTCGGTGATGCGATTTCCCCCGACAACTACCGTGTGGCCAATGCCCCGGTCGATTATCCACAGCTGTGGGACATGTGGACGTTCGAATGGGTGCAGTGGAACGGCTCGGCGAAACAACCCATGGCCCGCAACATCGGCGAGGCGTTGGGCGTCGGCGCAACGCTGAACTTCTTCGACAAGAACGGCCAGCCGCTGATGGGCGATGCCCGCTACCCGTCGAGTGTCCGCGTACGCGATCTGCACCTGATCGAAGAAACCCTGCAACGACTCTCGCCTCCGGCCTGGCCGGAAGACCTGTTGGGCGCGGTCGATAAGCCTCTGGCAGCCCAGGGGCGCACCTTGTTCGCCGAAATCTGCGCGGGTTGCCATGTACCACGCACCACCCAGGGCGATGGACGATACGTCCAGCACCTGAAAATGCTCCCGGTGGATTACATCGGCACAGACCCCGTCGCGGCCAACAATATCGCCGACCACCGCTTCGACCTGACAGCGCTGCAATGGAAGCAGGCCGAACTGGAAAAACTCGATGTCGAGCCAAAACCCGACGAGCCTCTGGATCTGAGCAAGATGTCCGTGGCCAAGGGACTGGCCTATGTCACCGCCTATGTCCAGGGCCGCGCGTATCAAGACGCCAATGTCACCCCTGCCGAGCGCCCTGAAATGGACGGTTTCGGTCTGCCAATCGGAGTGCGCGAATTGCGTTCGTACAAGGCCAGGCCATTGGCGGGTGTATGGGCAACACCGCCGTTTCTGCACAACGGTTCGGTACCGAGTATTTATCAGCTGCTGTCGCCTCAGGATGAGCGTGCGACCACGTTCTATAAAGGCACTTTCGAATACGACCCGGGACACCTGGGTTACCGCACCGAAGCTTTTGCCAATGGCTTCCTGTTCGACACGCGTATCACCGGCAACCACAACAGTGGCCATGAATTCCGTGCCGGCAAACTCGGCAATGGTGTGATCGGCCGCGGGTTGCAGCCGCAAGAACGCTGGGCATTGCTGGAGTATCTGAAAGTGCTGGGCGGTCCGCTGGAGGCGCAACTGCCATGACCACTGCCTCAGTCAGGAGAACGTTCCCATGCTGATAACGCTCTGGCTGCGCCTGGGCGCCTTCCTCGCCAGGCTGTTGTTGTGGTCACTGGTCCTTGGCGTGCTGGGCTGGGCCCTGGCCAGCGCTTGGCTTGCCTGGCAGCATCGCGGGCCGGTCTCGGCGCAGGAATTGATTGCGGACGACGAAGCGGCAATGACCCAGGACATCATCCAGACCGCAGTGCGCATCGTCGATCAGCACCGTGAAAGCACCCGCTACCTGCGCGACGCCCATGCCAAGGCCCATGGTTGTGTGAAGGCCGAGGTTCAGGTGCTTCCGAACTGCGCCAGGGTGTGTTCAGCGAGCCGGGCAAAACCTGGCAAGCGACAATGCGCCTGTCCAACGGCAATGCCTACCCGCAGTTCGACAGCATCCGCGACGCCCGGGGCATGGCGATCAAACTGTTCGATGTGCCGGGCAAGCAACTGTTGAGCGACCGGCAGGGCCGAGGCGAACAGGACTTTGTGATGTTCAACCACCCGAACTTCTTTGTCAGTAATGTCGCCGAATACCGTCAGAACGTCGCCGCCCAGGCCAACGGTAAAAAGATGATGGCCTTCTTCCCCGGCCGGGACCCACGCACCTGGCAGGTTCGCCACCTGTTCATTGCCCTGGCGACACTGGCCCCTGCCCCGTCGAGCCCGACCCAGACGACGTACTTTTCGGTTTCACCCTACAAATTCGGTGAAGCCAATGCGAAGTTCCGGGTCATGCCCGATCCCGATAGCTGCCCGGCCTACAGCCTGCCGGAACAGAATCGCAAGCTGCCGAACTTTCTGCGCAATGCGCTGAACCAACAGCTGTCGACCGACCGGGTGCCTGCGTGTTTCGCTTTGCAAATCCAGCGACAGGACGCCAACAGGTACATGCCGATTGAAGACACCAGCATTGAGTGGCGCGAGAGCGATGCGCCCTTCGAGACGGTGGCGCGGATCAAGGTTCCGGCACAGGACTTCGATACACCGGCGCTGAACCTGCAATGCGACAACCAGTCGTTCAATCCCTGGTTCGGCATCGAGGCGCACCGACCGATTGGCGGGATCAATCGCCTGCGCAAGGCCGTGTATGAAGCCGTCAGCGACTACCGGCACAGCCGTAACGCCGGACTGTAGGAGCGAGCTTGCTCGCGAAAAACCCATGGGCGCCGCTGGCTATCTGAATCTACGCGTTATCGTTAACGACCATCGCGAGCCAGCTCGCTCCTACGGGGAGCGAGGAAAGCCAAATCCCGGACAGCAAAAAGCCCGCACAAGGCGGGCTTTCTGTGGTGACCTGGCGTTCACGAATATGGCGCAGCGGACGGGACTCGAACCCGCGACCCCCGGCGTGACAGGCCGGTATTCTAACCGACTGAACTACCGCTGCGCGTAGCGTTGAAAGTGGTGGGTGATGACGGGATCGAACCGCCGACATTCTGCTTGTAAGGCAGACGCTCTCCCAGCTGAGCTAATCACCCTTTACCTTCGTTGCGGGGCACATTATGCCACAGGTTTTTATAAAGTGTTGATTTATTTGAAGTTTTTTCAAAAAAATCTAAAAACCTGTGAAACGATGCAACCTGCAGGAACAACATACAAACTTGGAACAGAAAAAAACCCGCGTTAGCGGGTTTTTCCGTGGTGACCTGGCGTTCAGTGTTCCAGGTTACCGAATATGGCGCAGCGGACGGGATCATAACTCATCCTCTAACCTATTGAAAGACTTTGGATTCCAAAGCCAAGCTTATGATTGGTGGACTCAATTGTGTGCTTCTAATGACCGGCTGGCAATCGCTGACTGCGTGGCCGGCACGCTATGCTTTAAGGCTCAGAAAGGATTCTTCGGGGTTCACCAATCCAAACGGATCAAAAGCTAGCTTTATCAACTACATGCTCGCCACCCACGGCAATAGTGCTTCTTACTCGACAACCGACTGCGCATGCGGCTGCCGTTCTAGTACGTGGCGCAACCCCAGATAGGCCTCCTGTCCGTTCGCCCTGGCGGTCTAGACCGGCTGTAGATCTGAGCGCTGGCGGTGGCGTCCTTCGGCGCATCGCTGAACAGCTAAGCTTTACCCCGATGACAAAAGGCCTTATCGCTCTTTCTGCCAGTTTGTCGTCGATCGGCAGATGGCCCGCCTCTACATAACGTTTGAGCTTGTTCCAGTTGCTTGCGGATAATAAACGGCTTTCTCCAGGGCATTCTGCGACGTTACCTATGCAGTTTTCTCCAGCCACTTTGTATTTCACTCAGAACCGAAATGCTCCATGCTTGACCAATCACCAGGCGCTCAGCGTCGCCGACATCCTTGATTTCACGCTCGATCCTGAGAGTTTATTGATCAGACTCAACGCAACATCAGCACGCCGTGCCTTGCCCGTAAGTTGTACTTTCTGCGCGTCGACGAACTAACACGTGCATGCGTCCAGCATCCCATGCGCTCGAAGCCCTCATTTAAAGTGATAGCGTTATAGCCGGCATAATCATGACATAGCCGCGATAGCCTTCAAGCAGGTGCACAGGCAAGTCCCCCCACAACTGGATGCATAATCGAAAGTACATCAGGGTGTGCAGGAATCCCACCCTTTTGAACCCAAATCAAGGACTGGCTGTTGGGCTCGTGAACTTCGTCCTTGAGTACGTGAACACAGATTTCATCACAATGGATAACGCGTCCTTCAAGCAGGTTATCGCCCTTCACATTCAGCAGCGGCTGCAGGTGCGCCACATTGAATGACCCATCGCGCCAGGATTTGCCGAGGGATGTCGATCACGTGTCGCAACAGCACTTTCTCGAAACGATGAAGTGGCAATCCGTCGACGTACTTAGTGGTCAACAGCATCGCTAAACATGGCTGAGGCGAGGCTCTTTTCAATTAACTGAGCAGGTTTATCTACGGTGACCGTCGCAGCTTCAGCCACGGCAGTCATACACTTTTCGGATGTATTTGATCACCCGGATCAGCAGCGGCACGATCTCTAGCGGTTCGCTAGTACACTCGCCCATAATGGGCTTGCGGCAGCCGCAGTCGCAATTCAGGTCATGCTTGGGAAATTCGTGAATGACTTCAGTCCGGAAGAGCTCGGGCGGAAGCGGCTTACGTTGCCGCGATGTTTGAACGGTGCAACGACTTCTTCGTCCGGGTCTGGATTCGCAGCCGCCACAAGCTCAGCTTCTTCCTCATTGAACAAGGCCAACTGTGGCGTTAGCGAGTCGGCAGATTGTTCGGACTTGCGACAAACAGGCGCTGACGCCGCAGGACATTCTGCTCTTCGAGATAGGCGACTTTGGATTGCGATTCACAAAGCAACCGCTTGAGTAATGCAAGGTCGCCGGGAAGACGTCAGGCATGGAAATCATGCTGTGGATTATACCGGGTCAGGCAACGACGGCCTCGTCGGTGGTATCGACGGCGATTCTAAAACGGTCGGCGTCGAGGCGCTTGAGCCAAAGGCCCAGAAGCCGTCGCGCTCCCGATAAAGAGTTTTCATCCGATTACTGTGGCGATTCAGAATAACGAAGAACAGGGTGCCGAGAATGGCACCCTATTTTACGTTCGACCAGGGCCACTAGGCCGTCGAGGAGTTTTCGAAAAGTCCACAGACTTAGGATGGAGATAGCTTTTTTTTTCCACTTTAGCGTCGGGGCGCATAATCGAGGGCAGGCTCCAGAAAGAAATCGGGAGCGCAGCATCAGGGATCGACTGGTGACAGTGAATGTAGGGTTCAAGGCGCGCTTACATTCAGTCAGGTGGAAAACGGCAAATGATGAAGAGGAGCAGGCATGCAATTCGCCGCCACGGTAGGTATGGTTGCCAACCCACACGAACTCAATTGGGCGTGCCAGTCGATCCTCGCTGCACCGGTCGGTCGTCCATATCCTACCTACATGGCTAGGAAAAAAATTAAAGTTTGTGTAGGTAGTATCAGTCAAGCCGATGTAATCGTGCACGCCCCACCGACTATAAATTTAATGGTTTAACCAGTGTTCAACAATCAATCAGCACACGAGAAGGAGGCCTTAACTATTACCCTAGATCGCATCACATCACCCAGAACGCTTAATTTTTACCACCGAGCTTCATAGGCACCGCGCGGAGAGAATCTAGACGTATCTATGAGGCTCGCCGCGACGGTTCAAACGAGCTACTTTGTACTTAAAAACTGTTTATAAAAGGCGCCAATACCCATTGCCCCAGCATGATCGCGCAAAATATTGTAAACCTCGCCGTTCGTTTTATCTTTAGTCCAATCAGTTTCAAGTTCCAACAGGACAGGCAACCAAGTTATAGGGACTGCTCCAGCTTGCACAAGACGCTGCACTGCCCGCTCATGCGAGACAGCGTCAGAATCCCCACTTGCATCAGTGACCACGTAAACTTCATAGCCCTCTTTAAGTGCATACAAGGCTGGTAGCATTACACAATTATCAGTCCACAGACCTGCAATCAGTAATTTCTTCCGTCCTGTGGCATGAATTGCTTTACGAACTTTTTCATCCTGCCAAGCATTAATCGGCGTCCTATCAATAACTTCAGCATCTGGCATAACTGCTCTAATTTGCGGAAACATAGGTCCGCCATAGCTGTCCGCGGTGATCGTTGTAATGACTGTAGGAAGCTTAAATACCTTGGCAACTTTCGTCAGCGCAGTCGCGTTGTTAATGAGAGCATCAATACTTATTGATTGTGTAGCAAAAGCATATTGAGGTTGATAATCCACCAATAGCAACGCTGTATTTTCTGGCGTGAGTTGGTCTAAAACCTTAGCCGCCGATAACGATTCTGCTGCTTTCGCATCACCAAGACCGAGGACAAGACCGACAACAATTAAAGCGACTGACAAAATTGATTTTGCATAGCCGAACATATTCCTTCTCCCAGACCAGTAATTTAGATTAACGAAGATCAAACAGCAACACTTCCGCACTATCTAGCGAACTTATTGCAATTGTCGTGCAGTTTCCCACAAAGATGGCATCTCCTGCCGATAGCGCAAAATCATTAATAGCTACACCGCCACTTAACACATGAAGATATGCACGGCGATTCATAGGCACCTTCCACACCAACTCGATCGGCGTTAATATGGAGGCGTAAATCCTAACGTCCTGATCAACGCAAAGCACCCCGTCCGCCGAATTATCTGAAGCTATAAGGCACAACCGTCCAACTTTATCTTCAGGCGTAAACGTGCATAGCTGATAGGAAGGATCACTGTCCAAATTTTTTGGCTTAATCCACCATTGTACATGATGCTCAATCTCACTGTCCGAAGGATTCATTTCACTGTGTGAAATGCCTTTTCCTGCGCGCATTAAGTGTACATCACCGTAACTAACTCTTTGGCAGTTACCTATACTGTCTCGATGTTCAATTTCACCCATTAAAGGGTAAGACATCACCTCTACGTTTGAATGTGAATGCTCTGTAAATCCAGACTTCGGCTGAACGATATCATCATTAAAAACAATTAAATCCGAAAACCCTCGGCGCTCGGGTTTTCGGTAAGATCCAAATTCAAACGAAAATTTTGCATCCAACCAGCTATTTTTGAATGATCCACGGTCCTCGGATTTATTTATTACGATCATAAAACCCACCTTTATTTGATGCATCAATCGTGCGGCATGATCACCGCCAAGATAAGCGCTTCAAACTAGAATGCAGTGTTCTCTTAAAGTTACTAATCACTGTGATTGCCTTGATGCTATCCTCTAACGGCCAACAGCACATGCTCATCAGCGGCGAAAATAGAGGGGGAGGACTGTAAAGTGGAGAACCTAACGGCAATTTCCATTTTTATAACGGTGATTGAGGCGAAATCTTTTTCCGCCGCAGCCAAAAAGCTCGGTATGGTTCGGTCAGCTGTGAGCAGGCACATCACGGCACTAGAAACCACACTTTCCACAAGGTTAATCCATCGTACTACACGACAATTATCTCTCACCGCTGCTGGGGAACGATATTACGCACGCGTATCAGTAGCTGTTCAAGCAATCCGAGAGGCAGAAAAAGAAATTGATGAGGATCGTATTGAGCCAATAGGCAAGGTAGTTGCAGCCATTCCGATGAGCTTTGGGTTGATGCACATATTGCCAGGAATGGCTGAGTTCCAACAAAAACATCCAAAAATAACCATTGACCTCCGTCTGGATGACAAAAAAATCAACTTGCTCACCGAAGGTGTGGATGTGGCTTTACGAATTGCCGAACTAAGTGACTCAACTTTAGTAGCTAAACGTATCGCTCATGTTCGCCATATCTTAGTTGCTACCAAGTCATACCTCGATGCAAACGGCACTCCCACTACTCCGCAAGACCTCCAGGACCACGCCTGCTTGTTGTATACTTTAGGTGCAAGCCCAGCAAAATGGAGCTTTCATAAAGAAAATCACGTTAGTGACATCAACATTTCTAGTCAATTTTCAGCTAGTAATAGTTTAGCTATCCGAGAAATGGCGTTGGCGGGCATAGGCATTGCGCTAATACCTGATTTTCTTGTGATAGAAGACCTAAAAACAGGACGCCTGATGCAACTTCTGGATGATTGGCAGTCGCGGACCCTGGAAATTTCTGTCGTTTATCCATCACGCCGATACGTACCAAAATCAGTGCGGGAATTTATCGCCTTTCTCGAAGAGCGTACTCTTTTGGTTTATCCACTAGTAAGTCCAGTCTCTGGTTAAGCCCGCCTTCCCACGGCGTGAGCCAACCATTCTCTAGAAGAAACTCGACTACGGGAACATTACGCACGATCGTTGCCCCCTCAACGAAACCAAGAAGGCCGGAGAATACCTTCGTAAAGGTGAACTGAGGACTTCTGGCGGTTCTGGGCAACCGACGGAAACGTGAACAAAATCGAACTACTAAACACTCGAATTGCTCGAGAGTGCCCGATGGGAATTTGGCTTTGCTCTACGGGCAAAGACGCATCTAGGTTTCAGCTACTACAAACGCGCTGCTCAGTTAGTAATCCTCCTATCGTAATCAGCGTACTTCATGGCACGCAGAGTTTTATCCATTGATATACCCACGTTTTCCGCGGACAACTTTACCTACTTCCGAGAGCCTCCTAGGACGCAGCGGGCTACGGAAAAGATCGCAGGTCAGTTATTTAGGTTTTCTGCCAGAAACCCGACTAGGTCGAGCGGACTTCGGCTGTCGATAACCTTGTAGATCAGATCGCGCTTGCTGCGCGGCAACTTCTTGGCCACGCTCTTCGCTGAGGCCCTGACAACCTCGTCTGTTCCATGGATGCGTGCTGCGAGGAGCAGCACGAGCGTAGCGTCAGTAAGGTTCATAGCAGGCCCCGCAAATTATGCAGCCGCAGTGTACTGAATCTTTTCTTGTCAGTACCAGCTCAAGAAACCGATGTCAGGCGATTTCAATATTCCGAGTACCGCGTAAAAAGGACAGCAGTCAAAAGGAGATCAAAGGTCGAAGGGGAATTGGGAGTTCAAGGGTAAGAGCTCTATCCAAAAAGGCTAAAAGGCCATAGGTCCGGCCGCCACCCTGGAGACCACGATGCTTCTCAACCTATTTCTTCGCAAAAGGCAAAAGCCTCCTCCCTGCTGTCCGCGAACGTCACTGAAGGTTACCTGTCCGTCGAGTCAGCTCAAACTCTACTGGCGGTCGATCACCGCCGCCAGTTACTGGATCGTATCTGGCAATACACCGCCCTCTCCCATACCCAATTCACTCAGCTCTGCTTGCATCCAATCCATCGTTACGCCGAGCAGGTTCAGCTACTCCCGGCCAGCGAGGCGCACCATCAGTAAGCGTCCGGTCATCCCGTCTGGTTTCTTTGACTGTGGCTGTCAAACAGCGAGATGTCCATCGTCATCCAGCGGGTCATGCGTAGCCTGTATTATATTGAGACTGCAATTTGTCTGATCGCATGGTGTGAGGCTTGGTGCCGTGTCTTGATAGACTTCTTACCTTCGCCACTGCTCCCTATCCGAGGAACTCTAATGACAAATCAACCCATATTGATCGAGTTGGTTCGAGAGACAAATCCGGTATTGCTCAAGTCTTTGAATGACCTACTCCCCCAGCTTTCCATGAATGCGAAGGCGATGACAATGCAAGAATTGCAGCAGATCGTAGGTGCAGAATGCTCGGATTTATTGGTCGTAAAGGGGGCAGGTGGAGAAGATATCTTGGGAGCGCTAACCCTCATTCATTTCCGTATTCCGACAGTAGTTCGTGCGTGGATCGAGGACGTTGTTGTGGATGCTGGTGCCCGGGGACAACGGGTCGGCAAAGCACTCATTCAGGCAGCTGTAGAAAGAAGTCATGCTCTGGGCGCAAAAAAACTGGATCTTACGTCTAACCCAAATCGAGAATCTGCTCACCGTTTATATGAGGGAGCAGGATTTTCTGTTAGAGAAACAAAGGTCTATCGCTATCTTCCCGCTTGATGGATATTCCCAACGATCAGCCTCCCTGTTTGACCCAGCGAAAAGGGAGCAAGTCGGTAATTTCGCTTGACGTGGCTCCGCCGGTGCGGCCTGTGGATTGGCTGCCTTCAGCTCGGCTTCGATAGCTGCGATATCGGTATCGAGCAGATCGTCGAGCAGACTGCCTTGGTCGGGGCTCAGTTGCTCGCTGCGCTTGGCGAGCTTGTGTCGCTTGAGGATGGCGATTTCGTGAGCAAGTTGCTCGTTGACCGTTTCAAGGCGGTGGATCTTCTGGCCCATCGCGTCGACCTGGGACAGCAACTGCATAGCTTAGCACACCGAACTGAGCCGGCGTGTCCGTTCGGCCACCATCAGCCAGCGCGACGGTCGTCGGGCACAAGTGATTCTGTTGGCGGCCCAAGGTTGCACGCGGGTAGAAATTGCCCGGCTGACCGGGTTCTCGCTTCCTGTCGTCACGTGTTGGTGTCGACGTTTTCAGGATCAGCGGCTAGACGGTTTGATCGATAAGCCAGGTCGCGGTCGTAAACCCTTCCTGCCCCTTGACACTGTACAACGCGTGCTTGAGCAAGTCACACAACCCCGGATCCGTGAACGTCGCTGGAGCCGCCGAAGCATGGCCCGGGCGGCTGGAATTTCAGCCACCAGTGTGGACAAGATCTGGGCTGCCAACGATTTGGAGCCGCACCTAACCCGCACCTTCAAACGGCCCAATGACCCGCATTTCGAAGAGAAGTTTTGGGACGTCATCGGCCTCTACCTGGATCCGCCGGACAAAGCGCTGGTGCTCTGTTGCGATGAAAATAGCCAAGTTCAAGCACTTGAGCGGACCCAACCGGGGTTTGCCCTGACGATCGGTCACATCCGTACGTAGTCACACAATTATGCGCGCCACGGCACCGTCACCTTGTTCACGGCTCTGGACTATCTTCAAGGACGCTTGATCAGTTGCATCGAGCGAGAACACCGGCATTTCCAACGGGAGGATTGCTCTGCAGCATTGAGTCATCGCACATGCAACCAGTAAAAAGAAATATAAATTTAACTCGCCCCGAGAGCACGCGCAAACCTCTTTCCAACCCAGGTTTTGCAATTTCCTCAAGAAGGCACCTTAAAATTCAGAATCCCGGCGATGGCTGGCCCCGTGGCGCAAAATGTATAAGCATATGGCGGCTCATGTCTAACACCTGAAGCACAAGCTAGAGTAGCTTAATAAAAAACAAAAAGGAGCACATGTATGACCACTCAAACAACACCTACCCCGCATCCATCTCATTTCAACAAGTTCAGAACGCGTAAAATTCTATTACTAGCTCTATTGCCATTCTTATCCACGCAATTGTTTGCAATGGAGCCCAAAGCAGCGTTTCATTTGAATGCTGAATTTGAGAAGCAGTACAGCTTTTCAATTGCAGTCAAAGCTGGGGATTTTCTACGCATTGGAGGCGTCACCTCCGTTGACAAGGACGGAAAAGAGGTCTATGCCGGCGATGCTACAAAGCAGATGCAGCTAATTTACGAGCGAATGGCAGCTATCCTAAAAGCCCATGGCGCGGACTTTAGCAATGTTGTAAGCGAAACTATTTACTATAAAACAGACAATGACATTTACTTTAAGGCCCTAGAGACCAGAGCAGCCGTTTATAAAGGATTGGTAGCGCCAAGTGCGTCCGGCGTGAGAGTAGTTGACTTTGCCAGCGATAGTGCGCTCATTGAAATAACGGCAGTGGCGTACCTGGGGAAGTGACCGCTTAATTCGGCCTGACACTAATAACCAGGAACACTCATTATCCTCATCAAAAAATAATACATAAGGACGCGACTAAATCCAGCAATAGTCGCCAGCGCAATATCGCCTAGCAAGTAAAACAAGCCAAAAAAATTAAGATAGGATAACAGCTCCAAAAGTATAATGATTTTATACCCAACTGGAAGCTAACATGCTATGAAATCCGATCATGCTGGCTGCACCATGCAAATTATCCAACCAGAATAACAACCAACTCTTTATTTAAATAAATATAACCAGCAAGCGAATTTTACGCTACACCCAACTAAACTCTCCTCTCGAGATCAGCTAATGAATAACAAAATCTACCATAAAGGTTTAGCTGCAGGGGCCGTACTAGTACTAATGCCTACAGGCATTTGTTATGCAAACTCCCAATCGGAGTCTGCTGGATTTTTAGAAGACAGTCATCTCAACCTCCTTTCCCGCAATCACTATTGGCATCAGACTGGCGATTTGGGTACACAGCGTGATTGGACACAGGGTGAAATGCTTGATTTCAACTCTGGATTTACCCAGGGTGTGGTGGGCTTCGGCATCGATGCTTTCGCCTATGGAGCCATAAAGCTCGACGGAAGCGGCAAACGGACAGGCTCTGTGACGCTCCCTGTTCGCGACAACGGTCAGCCGGCGGATAGCTATAGTAAAGCGGGGGGCAGCATCAAGGTTCAACTGTCCAATACCACACTAAGATACGGTGACTTACAACCAAAAGTTCCTGTGTTCGCTACCGGCAGCTCTAAGTTACTGAACCAGACCGCAACTGGCTGGATGCTCGATAGCGGAGAGCTAAAGGATATCGTCCTATCCGCTGGACTTTTCACCTCAGGTACAAGTTACCTTTCTACCAATCGAAGCGGCGATCTCGGACTGGCTTTCGCAAGGGTCAGCACCCCACAGGTGGGATATATTGGTGGTACGTACGCGCTCAGTGATCAGACATCTATATCGTTTTATGGCTCTCGGTATGAGAACCTCATGGATCAGTATTATACCAATATCAACCAAGCTATCGCATTATCCGAATCACAATCATTAACGCTTGACTTTAACTTATACCGCAGCCTCAACTCGGGAGAAGCAAAGGCAGGTGATATTAATGTCACAGCAGCGTCAATTTCAGCAGCACTTGCAACGGGTCCTCACACATTCGCACTGGCGTTTCAGCGCAATGATGGTGACCAGCCCCACGATTACGCAGCGATAGGAAGCGTCAGTCCCGGAGTGGCAGCAGGTGTTTTTAGCGACGGTCTATACCTAGCAAACGCCGCTGAATTGTCAGACTTTAATGCACCAAATGAGCAGTCAGTTCAGCTTCGCTATGAGCTGGACATGCAATCGTTTGGAGTACCGGGTTTGACTTTGACAGCCAAGCATATTCGTGGGACGGACATCGACGGCAGTAAAGTTAACGCAGACTCAGCTTATTTTGGACTTTATGGGAAGTCTGAAGAAGAGCGGGAGACCGATTTGATTGCTCAGTATATCATCCCGAGCGGTCCGGCTAAGGCATTGACGACTAAATTAATACAATCTTGGCACTCAGGCGACATCAGTACAGGCGGTAGGATCACTCGAACTCGACTGATTATCTCCTACCCATTTGAATTTTTTTGAATTTAAAGTATCTCAAGGTAGAGCCTTATAGTTTATATGGTATCAAAAATGAGACACTGGCAGTTCGTAAGGAATGGCGGTTCGCCTCGAGCCGTCAGCTTACGGGGAGAATACTCAGAAATAATTGGAGTTTGAAAGGCCAAGTCATAGTGATGACGATGTAATAGCTCAGATAGCCGATCGCAGAACTATTGGATCTGTTTTAATACAATTAAAAATTTAGCTAATTCAACTTAAAGAGAACAGGCATATGGGTATTTTTGACTGGAAACATTGGATTGTTATATTAGTCGTTGTGGTGCTGGTGTTTGGCACCAAGAAATTGAAAAACCTCGGCACCGATGTCGGCGAATCGATTAAAGGCTTTCGCAAAGCCATGAACGATGATGAACCACCATCCGCCCCCAACATGTCTGCGGAGCAACCGACCGAATCGATATCACCGAAGACCACCCAGCCTGTGAATGGGCCAAGCACCTTAGACGTGCAGGCGCAAAGAGTTGAAGAGCCAACTCGTAACAACGCGTGAGCACTGACTAATGTTTGGGATCAGCTTCACTGAATTGTTGCTCGTTGCCCTAGTCTCCCTGTTAGTGCTGGGCCCCGAGCGCTTGCCAGGTGCTGCACGTGCGGCCGGTATGTGGGTAGGCCGCCTCAAACGCAGCTTTAATGCCATCAAAGAGGAACTTGCACGTGAAATCGGCGCTGACGAAATTCGTCGGCGGCTACACAGCGGACGCATTATTTCCCTAGAGGATGAGGCGCGAAAAATCTTCGCACCAACCAACCAGGAACTGACCTTGGTGGCGCACGTTACCGATCAAAAGATCGTGCCTCAGACGCCTGCGGTGGATGAATCTGCATCTGCGGTCGATACGCCGCCTCCAGCGACTCCAGCGCCTAACAATTCAAATCTCCCTAATTTGCTACCGCGAGCCTCATGAGCGAAACCCCAGAGAACGACCAACCAATGCCGCTGGTATCGCACCTCACCGAGCTGCGCTCACGACTGCTGGTCTGCGTGGCAGCGGTCTTCACCATTTTCGCCGGGTTGTTTTCCTTCACCCAGCAGATCTACACATTCGTCTCCACACCACTGCGCCAGTACCTGCCGGTAGGCGCGACAATGATCGCCACCGACGTGTCGTCGCCGTTCCTGACACCATTGAAGCTGACGATGACGGTCTCGCTGTTCCTGGCGATCCCGGTGATCCTGCACCAGATCTGGGGCTTCATCGCACCGGGCCTGTACAAGCATGAAAAGCGCATCGCCGTGCCGCTGTTGGTGTCCAGCATCCTGCTGTTCTACACCGGCATGGCCTTCGCCTATTACCTGGTGTTCCCGCTGATCTTCAAGTTCTTCGCCGCCGCCACCCCGGCGGGCGTGGAGATGATGACCGACATCAACAGCTACCTGGATTTCGTCATGACGCTGTTCTTCGCCTTCGGCGTGGCGTTCGAAATCCCCGTGGCCGTGGTGTTGCTGGTGTGGATCGGCGTGGTCGACGTGGCCTACCTGAAGAGGATCCGCCCCTACGTGATCATCGGTTGCTTCGTGGTCGGCATGATCCTGACTCCGCCGGACATTTTCTCCCAGACCCTGCTGGCGGTACCGATGTGGCTCCTGTTCGAGATAGGTCTCCTCTTTGGAGGCTTAGTGCGCAGTCGAAATAACAATCTGGACGACGAGCCCATATGCGACCAAGATGCTCAACCTCCAGCCACCCAAGCGTGAATCCCGACGAACGTGCTATGTATCGAGACTAACCGGCTATGATTGGCGCTCCCCCTGACGACCATAAGTTGAAAGAATGACGGCGAGGGTAGCGCTGGACCGCATAAACGCTCAGGCCCAGGACGAGCGTGAGCAAAGTGATACGAGCGATGGCGGTCATTGTGCGAATTCCTGTTATTGGTCCGGGCTGTCGATGGTCAGGTGCTGCGGCGCGGTGGTGCTGCTCGCCAGGGGTTGGCTGCGGCCGATCCATTCACCGGCGGTGGGTTGACCGGCACGGGAGATCCGCGCCACCAGTTGGACTTCAGGGAAGTTCGACAGTTTCAGTTGCGGCATCATCGCGTCCGCATCCCCCAGCTCTACGGTCACCGGCAGGTCGGCGACGGTCAGGCGCTTGGCCGCCAGCGGGGCCGGCGGGCCGGACGCGGCGCGGGCGAAAATGAACACGCTGTCGCCTGGCTGCACCTTGGCCTTGAGCGCCGGCGCCAGCTCGACACGCACCTTGAGCACGGCGGCCGTCTTGGCGGCGGGTGCCTGGGCCTGCGCCGGCGCAACCTGGCCGCCAGCAGCCTGGAGCTTCTCGGTGGCGCGGGCGATACCGCCCTGCAACGCCTCGCGGGACTTGTCACCCTCCGGCAGCTCCACCAACAGGCGGCTCCAGTAATCAATCGCGTCCTGGTAGCGTTCGCCTTCGAACGCGGCGATGCCCAGCAGGCCGAGGCTGGTGACCTCCTTGGGATCGAGCTTCAGCGCTTCGTCGGTCAGGGCCTGGACCTGGTCCGACCATTTCTTGCCATCGGCGAAGTACTGCGCCTGGGCCCACTGGCCCAGCAGTTCGGGTTGGCGGCCCGCCACCGCCACGGTGCGCTGGAAGATCTTCGCTGCATCCGCGGGCCGGTCCTGGGCCATGTACGTACGGCCAAGGAAATACAGGCCCTCGGCGTTGTCCGGTTGCGCCGCCACCGCCCGCTCCAGGCGTTGGGTCATTTCTTCCATCGACTGCGGCGCCTGGGCGAACTCACGGGTCAGTTCGACCTTGTCGCTGGCACCGAAATGCAGGTACAGCCCCAAGCCCAGCAACGGCACCAGCACGGCGGCGAGCAACGGCAAGGGCTTGCCCAGGCGCGACTCGCGCGGCGCCTCGGCGCCCTCGGTGTCGGCCAGCAGCTCACGGGCGGCTTCGGCGCGGCCGGTGTCCAACTGCGCGGCGTTGAGCACGCCCTCCTCCCGCTCGGCCTGCAGTTGAGCGACGCGCTCCTGGTACAGCGCCACGTTGAGCGCGGTACGGTCCTCTTCGCGCTGGGCACGGCGACCACGCAACACAGGAATCAACAGAAAACTCAGGGCAATCAGGAGCAGCAGACCTGCGGCGAGCCAGAAATCAATCATGCTTGGTTGTATCCAACAGTTGGTCGAGGCGCTGGCGCTCTTCGACGGAAAGCGTGTCCGGAGCAGCCGTACGTTGCACCCGACGACGACGCACGATCACGGCGATGACCACGAAGCCACCGAGCAACAGCCCGGCGGGGCCGAACCAGAGCAGCGCGGTCTTGGAGGACAAGGCGGGGTTGTAGCGCACGAACTCACCGTAGCGGTCCACCATGAAGTCGATGATCTGCTGGTTGTCCTTGCCCTCGCCGAGCATGCGGAAGATTTCCTTGCGCAGGTCAGCGGCAATCGGTGCGTTGGAGTCGGCGATGTCCTGGTTCTGGCACTTGGGGCAGCGCAGTTCCTTGGTCAGCTCGCGAAACCGCTCGCGCTCGCCCTCGTTGGCGAATTCGTACGTGTCGATGGCGGCATGGGCCACTCCCACCAGGCTCAATCCGAGCATGGCGGCTGCCAGCCAGCGCCTCATGGCTTGGCCTCGTCAACCAGTGCCTGGTATTTGGCGGCCAGCTTCTCGCGCCAGACCTGTTCGTCGATCACCCCGACAAACTTGTCGCGGATGATGCCCTTGGCATCGATGAAGAAGGTTTCCGGCGCCCCATAGACCCCCAGGTTCAGGCCCAGGGAGCCCTCCTCGTCGCGAATATCCAACTGGTAAGGGTTATGGAACTCGGCGAGCCATTTCAGCGCGTCGGCGTTGACGTCCTTGTAATTGACGCCGTAGATCACCACGCCGTTCTGCGCCAGCTTGTTCAGCACCGGGTGCTCGACCCGGCAAGAGATGCACCAGGTGCCCCACACATTGACCAGCGCCGGCTTGCCCAGCAGGTTGGCGCGGGTCAGGGTCTTGTCACCTTGCACCGAGGGCAGGGAGAATTCCGGGAACGGTTTGCCGATCATCGCCGAGGGCAATTCGGACGGGTTCAGGTAAAGCCCGCGGTACAAGAACACTGCCATCACCAAAAACAGCGCCAGCGGTAACACCATCAACCAACGTTTCATGCAGTGGCTCCCGTCACGCCCAGGGCTTCGCGCACCCGGGTTTTCACTTTGACCCGATAACGCCGATCCAGCGCCGCGAGGACGCCGCCCAGGCCGGTGAGCAAGCCACCGAACCAGATCCAGCGTACGAACGGCTTGACGTGGACGCGTACCGCCCAGGCGCCATCACCGAGGGGTTCGCCCAGCGCCACGTAGAGGTCGCGGGTGAAACCGGCGTCGATCCCGGGTTCGGTCATCACCGAGTTCTGTACGGTGTAGAGGCGTTTTTCCGGGTGCAGCACGGTGATCTCCCGGCCGTCGCGAATGACCCGCACGGTGCCTTTGTCGGACGTGAAGTTCGGACCTTCGAAATGCCTAGCGCCCTCGAAAAAGAATTGGTAGCCGCCCAGGTCCATAGACTCGCCGGGCGCCAGGCGCAGGTCGCGCTCGGCGCTGTTCTGGCTGGACAGCACCACACCGAGGGCGCAGACGGCGATCCCCAGGTGGGCGAGCTGCATGCCCCAGTAACTGCGGGTCAGGGTCGGCAGGCCTTTGACCAGACCTTTATGGCGAGTCTTGTCGAAGATGTCCCGCACGCCCGCCAGCAACACCCACGCCGCCAGCACGAACGTTGCCAGCACCGCCCAATTGAAATCGCCATAAGCGATGCCCGCCACCACGGCCAGGGCGGCGGTGCCAAGCAGCACCGGCGTGAGCATGCCCAGCAGCCATTTGACCGGCGTGTCATTCCAGCGCACCAGCACACCGATCGCCATCACCACCATCAGAATCGCCATCAGCGGAATGAACAGTGCGTTGAAATATGGCGGGCCGACCGACAGCTTGGCGCCGGACAACGCATCAAGCACCAGTGGATACAGCGTCCCGAGGAGAATCATCGACGCCGCCACCACCAACACCAGGTTATTGCCCAGCAGAAGGGTTTCCCGGGACCGGAGGTTGAAGCCGACCTGACTTTTCACCACGGGTGCACGCAGGGCGAACAGCGTCAGCGAGCCGCCGACCACGAACAGCAGGAATATCAGGATGAACACGCCACGCTCGGGATCCGAGGCGAAGGCATGCACCGAGGTGAGCACGCCGGAGCGCACCAGGAAGGTCCCGAGCAGGCTCAGCGAGAACGCCGCGATCGCCAGCAGCACAGTCCAGCTCTTGAACACCCCACGTTTTTCGGTGACGGCCAGGGAGTGGATCAACGCGGTGCCGACCAGCCATGGCATGAAGGAGGCGTTCTCCACCGGGTCCCAGAACCACCAGCCACCCCAGCCGAGTTCGTAATAGGCCCACCACGACCCGAGGGTGATGCCGATGCCGAGGAAGGCCCAGGCGACAATGGTCCATGGCCGCGACCAGCGCGCCCACGCGGCGTCGAGGCGACCACCGAGCAACGCGGCGATGGCGAACGCGAAGGCCACGGAAAAGCCGACGTAGCCCATGTAGAGCATCGGCGGATGGACGACCAGGCCGATGTCCTGGAGCAGCGGGTTGAGGTCGCGGCCGTCCATCGGCACTTGCGGCAGGATGCGCTCGAACGGGTTTGACGTGAGGATCAGGAACAGCAGGAAACCGATGCTGATCATGCCCATCACCGCCAGCACCCGGGCCAGCATCACTTGCGGCAACTGTCGGGAGAACACCGATACCGCGAAGGTCCAGCCGGCAAGAATCAACGCCCAGAGCAGCAACGAACCTTCGTGCGCGCCCCACACCGCGCTGAACTTGTAGTACCAGGGCAAGGCGCTGTTGGAGTTGCTGGCAACATAGGCCACGGAAAAGTCGTCGGCCATGAACGCATAGGTCAGGCAACCGAACGCGAACAGCATGAATGCAAACTGCCCCCATGCCGCAGGCTGGGCGAGGCTCATCCACAAGCGGTCGCCACGCCAGGCACCGAGCAACGGCACAACGGCCTGGACCAGGGAAAAACACAGCGCCAGGATCATCGCCAGATGGCCCAGCTCAGGAATAAACAGACCGGCATTCATCGATCAACCCTCCTTCACGGGAGCGGGAGCGGGCGCCGACTGGCCGCTGTCTTTCAGGGCCTTGGTCACTTCCGGCGGCATGTATTTCTCATCGTGCTTGGCCAGCACCTCGTCGGCCACCACCACGCCATCGGCGTTGAGCTTGCCCAGGGCGACAATGCCCTGCCCTTCGCGGAACAGGTCGGGGAGGATGCCGCGATAGGTGATGGTCACGGTCTTGTTGAAGTCGGTGACGTTGAACTTCACATCCAGCGAATCGCCGGAACGCACCAGCGAACCCTGCTCCACCATGCCGCCGGCACGGATGCGCGTGTCCATGGGTGCTTCGCCATTGGCGATCTGGGTCGGGGTGTAGAACAGGTTGATGTTCTGTTGCAAGGCGCTGAGGGCGAGGCCGACCGCCGCGCCGACGCCGACCAGGATCGCCAGGATGATGACAAGACGTTTTTTGCGCAGCGGATTCACTGACCGTTCTCCCGGCGCAGACGACGCGCCTCTTGTTGCAGATACCGCTTGCGAGCCAGGATCGGCGCCGCCACGTTGAGGGCCAGCACCGCCAGGCAGATGCCATAGGCTGACCAGACATACAGGCCGTGATGGCCCATGGCGAGGAAGTCGCCGAATGACGCGACACTCATCGAGCGGCCTCCAGGCTGTTCTGTACTTCGGCTTTCACCCAGCTGGCCCGGGCTTCGCGCTTGAGCACTTCGAGGCGCATGCGCAGCAGCAGCACTGCGCCGAAGAAGCAGTAGAAACCCAACACGGTCAGTAGCAGCGGCAGCCACATCTCGACCGGCATCGCCGGTTTTTCGGTGAGGGTGAAGGTCGCGCCCTGGTGCAGGGTGTTCCACCATTGCACCGAATACTTGATGATCGGGATGTTGATCACGCCGACAATCGCCAATACCGCGCAGGCCTTGGCGGCGCTGTCACGATTGCTGATGGCGTTGCCCAACGCAATAAGACCGAAGTACAGGAACAGCAGGATCAGCATCGACGTCAGTCGTGCGTCCCAGACCCACCACGAACCCCAGGTCGGCTTGCCCCAAATCGCCCCGGTGACCAGCGCCACGGCGGTCATCCAGGCACCGATGGGCGCTGCGCATTGCAGGGCGATATCGGCCAGTTTCATCTTCCACACCAGGCCGACCACACCGCAGATCGCCAGCATCACGTAGACCGACTGGGCCAGCATCGCCGCGGGGACATGGATATAGATGATGCGAAAGCTGTTGCCCTGCTGATAGTCCGGCGGCGCGAAAGCCAGGCCCCAGACCAGGCCGATGCCGATCAGCAACAGGGCCGCGACGCTCAGCCAGGGCAACAGTCTGCCGCTGATGCCGTAGAACCACTTGGGTGAGCCGAGCTTATGAAACCAGGTCCAGTTCATTGCTATTTCCATCACAGTTGCGGCTCGCCCAAACTTGCCACCAGAACGGCATTACAGAAGAAATGGAAGCTCTTCAATGTGTTAGCTTCCAACGATATAGAAGACTAGGGAGTCGGCTGCTCAATGAACCCGCGACAAGAAATTAGGATCGTCTAATTATGGATCAGCCCTGAAAGCGATGAGATTAAATACCCCCCCCGAACAAGCATATAAGCCTTACTTGCCACACTTATTTGCAAAGTACTCTATCCATCACACACCAAACCTAAAATTCAATTAACTCACGGACAGATCACCAAAATTCTCAACCGAATACAGAATCAAAAACTGCGTCATCGAGACAAATAAAACAGAAATCGCGATAACACTATGACTTAAATAATTGACTCAGCGAAGCATCTGAAATTACATGCGTACTTAAAAAGTAGAAATGTGCGTTCGGCGCCCATTATATGTGCCGAGACGCACCAAATTAAGGACTACAATTAATAAATCGACTAGCCCGCAACCGATCGCAGCCATTTTAAAATGTCGTCGGAATCGGTTACATCACCATACTTTTGCTGTATGTCGTACAGACTCGCTTCATGTGGCCCTTTCGCACGATCCGCACAGCAGTCCGCTGGCACAAGCACTTTGAACCCGGATTGTACAGCGTCTACAACAGTAGCGCGGACGCACCCCGAGGTCGTTGCACCTGTCACCACAACTGTATCAGTATTTGTCCCTGCCAGCAGGCTGGATAACGTCGACCCAAAAAAAGACGAAGCTCCTTTTTTTACAACAACTACATCGTTTGGCTGAATACCTGTTGCCATATCTATTTCAACTAATCGGGACCCATAGAGCAATGCAGCCATACCAGAAGATTTCTCCAACCACGGAAGCATCGGTATCTCCCCTGGATGATATGCGATTGTGGTAAATATCACCGGAAATTCTAATGCCCTTGCCAAGTCACAAATTTCTTTTGTGCGGGACATCTGGAGTGAGGCATCAGAGGCAGTTGGATATTGAAGATCAGTAAATCCATACGAAAAATCAACAACAATGATAGCTGGGTGCACGCCTCTAGACACCGGATTACCGAAACCTGCAGCGTCATATACTTCTTTTTGTGACATATAATACTCCTTGCGTCCGCACAATTTAGCAGCACGTCTACCTTTGCACTAGCTGAATTTCTTTAACAACAATGTCGCCATCAATGACCACTGGCGTATCATCAAGGAACAATGAACAGTTACGCATTGGAATATCAAGATGACAGGCGGTATCATTCGATCCGCCAAGCTCATTGTTTGGACCGGTTGAAAACATTACATTGCCGTAAAAACTTCTGAGCTCCATTCCCATTCCACCTGTAAATTGCCCCGGAACAAAGCTGTGCCATTTAGCATGTGGATTCATTCCCCAGCCTACATGACTCATTCCTTTACCACGGGGATCATTAAATGAGTCCATATAGGAATTAACGATCTGAGCTTCAAGACCGCCGCGAATATCGACTATCCAACCTTTTTCTATAGTGTAAGTTATTGGCTCCCTAACCATGAGATTTTGCGGTAAAAGAACATCACCTGGGGCGACAACTATGGTTCCATCCACACCGTCATCGTCACCGCCAGTGAATACAAACCCCGAAGGCCAATGATCCCAACGACCTGGTGTATCTGTACAAGCGTACTCTGCTATAGTAGGATAGGTATTCAGCTTGTATGTAATATCTGTCCCATGCGGGGATGTGATCCGCATATCCTTAGCGTTTTCAACTAACTCCGCTGCAATAGAAACTTTCTCTCGCAGCTCTGGAAATGGCAGCATACGGGCCAGAAGCTCAGGAGGTTCCACCGCAGTTAAAATACGCGTACCTGCCGCTTGGATTTCAAACTGTTCAGCAGAAAACAAAAGGAATACGCAGTCAATCAACATGTCGCAGTTCTTAAGCGCCTCCACAGCACCGGGTAAATCGGCAAGTCCCGTAACCCCGACAGCCCAGCCATTAGAAGGCAATGGCGAAGGTAGCCTCATATGATACATCTCGGCTCCAAGTCGCTGGCCTGCGGCCATAAATGCGTCGGCGTACGCTAGACGTTCATGCCCCTGGGTTAGAACGATCAGTCGCTCCCCTTCATGTACACCTGACATTTTCAACTGATGTAGGCATATCTCGGTAAAACTCACATGGTCCATATCGCGCCTCTCTATCGATTGCTGACTGCAGTTATGAAGCCTTCTAAATTATCCCACGGAATCATGTGCCCAGCTTCTTCAACAACATACGTCGTAGTTTGAGGAGCTAAACTAATAATCTCCGCGATATCATCAGGCTGAATAACTTCTGCTCCACCAGCTACAACGAGTTGAATAGGAAGCGTCAATTGCGCCAAGTCGGTATGAATATCATCTGTGTGGAAGCCATCGAATGCGGTTTTGACCGCTGTGTACTGGCAGGTATGTAGCCACTCAGCCCGGAGCTCGATCTGTTCGTCCGTCCAAGTCGGGCAGTAAGACCGCATTTCCATCGCCGTACAGCCTCTTTGTGCTAAACGAATGGACTCCGCATACCATGACCACTTTGCAGGATACGGACGTCTACCTGGGCCAGAAACAGGTGGATCAACTAAGATCAATCGAGAAAACACCTGAGAATCTTTCCTAGCTGCTCGAATGGCAATTCGCGCACCCATTGAATGTCCTAAAACTACCACTCCTTCCATCCGCTGGGCTAACGCAACTAAATCATCAGCCATTGCGTCCAATGAGTAATCTAAATCACCCGATTCACTCAAACCTCTGCCTCGAACATCTACCACGTGGACATCAAAATATTTGGCAAGACGCTCGGCCACAAACCCCCATGTTACTGCAGGAGAGGTGATACCTGGGATTAACAGCAGCGGTGAACCCGTTCCCGGAAAATGAATGATGTGCTGACGAATGCCATTTGCATAAACGTTGTACCCTTTCATTAGTAGGCACCTGAAAGAAGAGTTCCACCACCAGGAACTCGTGTAGGGAGATCTAATGCAGTTAACATCGCCCAAGTAGTAGCAACTGCGGCTGAAATAACTGGCTTTCTGGTTTGCGCCTCAACCATTGTGATGGCATTTAATGATGGCATCTGGACACATGCAGAAATAACAATTGCATCAACGTCGTCCGTGCGCATGCTCGCAATTATTCCAGGCAAATTCATTGGATCATGGGCCGCAACCGCCAGATTATCCGAGATTTCTAGTGCTCGATAGTCACCTACTTCGATACCTTCATGTCGAATGTAATCAACTACCAATTCTGTTAACGGTTTCATGTAAGGAGTAACCACAGCCACGCGCTTCGCACCAAGAGCACGGATGCCATCTATAAGCGCCCCCGCCGAGGTAATAATTGGTGTTGCTGCATCATTATTCTCGGTCACATTTCGTAAGCGCTCCGCCGATACTCGGTGATAACCATGCCCCATGGACATAATCGCGACCAGGCAAGCGTATCCCATCACGTCGACGCGAGCGTCTGATAGTTCGAGTGCACAACGATCACTGTCGCCATCCATTCGAGCTAGTTCCTCCTTCGTTACATGTTTCATACGCATACGAGATGAATGGAAAGTGAATCGCTCAGGAGCTACCAGCTCCCGCGCCTTAAGCAGCGCCGGGATCTCCGTTTCCATAGTGATATTAGAGCTTGGGACAATTTGACCAACGCGTACAACCTTCATAGCTTCCACCTTTAGACGAAGTTAATATTCAGTACCGCGCATAAACCAAGATTTGAATTATTTATTTACCTTCCAAAGCCATTTGTACCAGACTACCACCCGCCGCAGCCCTCCTAGATAATCCATCCTATGCATGGATAGAATCACCTTGACCACGAACATAAGGGTCTTATGAGTGTGGCCCTACCAGCACTCACATATACCACGGAGTTATATAACTCAAAAAACCGACTCATTGACCCAATCAATTATAATTGCTGCGATATCGCTACTATTTTTCTCAGACATCATCATATGCCCATTACCTAAAACCCCGTAATCCTCAAGGAGAAAATGAGTGACGTCGTAATTTTGGTCTTGTAAATACTTTGCGGCTTTCAAATTTGCTTCTCGCATCCAACTAGCATGCCCGGTCACCAATGCGACTGGACGCTCATAAGGATCATGCGAGCCAGAGAATTCAACTGCACATAAACCATTTTCAAAATCTCCTAGTGAGTGTTGAAGGCCCGGATAGCCTAACGGCTCGACCGCGACTACAGCTTTTACCCTCGCCCCCCCTATTGCTGCCAATGCCCAGCCACATGGCCCACCTGCCGAGTGCGAGACTAAAATCGTGTCTCCAGTTACTTCAAACAACTGAGGTGCAATCGCTTCTACATGCTTTTGAGCTGCGGCCAGCGTTGTTGCCATTACTCCTTGGCTTGCCATGAATCTGTCTCCAGCGATTGGCTCATGATCCGGCCACTGATCATGATGCCTCGACTCCGGCCAGAGATTCTTGATTTTGGGCTCTACGAACCTTGGATAAAGCGTTTCATAGTCTGGATGCGGTACGTGAGCCCCTAAAATCTCACTGTTCCAACTATTTCGTCCATGACCAGGCCTATCTAATATAAATACTGGAAAACCTGCTTGCAGGAAATTATGAACCCATCCTGGACGCCCATCTGGAGTAGTTAAAAACTCTGAACCCTGCCCTCCACCACCATGTATAAATGTCACCGATACTGGCAGGGGATTAGCAGGCATAAACCATTGAACATAGGCGCTTACACCTGGATAGCTTTTACCCGCACTAAAGTGCGGAGGACTAGTCAGAAACTTTCCGCCAAAATCGGTAAGTTTGTAGTACATATTGCCACCACCACTGAGCAAGAAGACGTTGTCCGTGCCGACCGGATACCAGAGTGACACTTATTCACGCCTGTTGGGCGGGACCCAATAACGTATAGAACAATTAATAAAACAGACCACTAAACAACCATTGAAACCTTGCTTCATCAACAGATGACAGGCTCGCAAAATTTTATTATTGAACTATAGCAATCAGAATCCCACCAACTAATCAGCCGTCTACAGAAAGGTTTCCATAGTCTCTGGAAAACGCAAAGCATCGCGCATCCTATCTATATCCTTTGAAATGCTTCTAGTGTTGTTTACCCAGTCATTTTTTCCTTCACCAGGCTTCTGATGATATAAATTACGCAAATTGTCGCTTGCTCTAGGTGATACCAGTTCAATAAATTTCCGTCGGCGGTCGGCTTCGAACACGTCGAGAATGTCTTCACTACGACCGTCGTGTATGACCTGATTCAACACCGATGTTAGTGCAAAGGCGTCGAACATGCCCCCCGTCAAACCAAGCCCTCCAGTTGGGTTGGTTACGTGTGCAGCATCACCTATAAGGATCACACGACCATTGCGCATTCTATCCGTAACGCGCTGGTGCATTCTATATGGTGAGAAGGCGACTACTTCGTATGGATCGTTCGTCGGCAACAACTCTTTAAACACTTGATCGATGCGCCCACGAATGCCTTCCATAGGCAAGTTCGGATCTTCCATGAAAGTGACCCGCCATAGAGAATCAGCATCGATATTGCATATTACAGATCCATACACGTCGTCCACTTGCATAGTAGTTTTTCCAAAACCAAGCTTGTCAAAGTCGAACCTGGTATTTGTAGCTACATATCGTTGCGGCCAAGTTATGCCAAAGAAATTTTGATTCAAAACCTCTCGACGCACGAAGCTATTAGCGCCATCAGCTCCGATTAACCAATCCCCTTCGACAATCACGCCCGGCGACTCGCCCCCAAGAACTACCCGAACAGACCGCGGGCCCACTTCGCAATCAACGACTGGCGATGAGTATCGCACTTCAACATTCGGCAAGGCTTTGAGATGCTCGATTAGTATCCTGGAAAGCTTGTCCTGACCCAAATGCAGCGCGTAAGGCAATTCAACATCGCCCTCAAGACAACTGAGGTCCCAGAAGATCATTTCACTGGTAGAGTGAACGCGCCATGCAAAATTCTGCCTCATTAAACCAGCCGCGACGCAGTCATCAAGCACGCCCAACCGCTTCAGGTGTGGCAGTACCGGAAAATGATAAACGAGCGCGCGCGGACTATCGCTGGGTTGGCTCTCAGCTTCCAGCACCACCACATTTGTCCCCGCCTTTGCTAGGCCCAAGGCAGTCAGCAGCCCTACCGGCCCCCCTCCTACGATAATTACGCGCTGTTTCATGCTCATTGTGCTTCCTCATTTTTTGGGCGAATGCCTTGTTATGCGCTTAGGCGTGGGCACTTAAGGGCGCCGACACCTTGGGCTCCAGACGATACAGAATAATTATATGGCTGTACATATAGTTGTCAACTCAAAACTGATGTAGTCATCGGTGCGCTCACCGCCTTACCTCACGGCATGACCAGCGCGCCGATCCGGGCGCAGCCTTGACCGAAAGATGGAGCGGTAGCGCGACTTCAAACCCACCTTGCTAGGCCTCGCGTCGAGCGCCTCTGGCGAAGCTATGAAGGCAACCGACGTGACACGCTCTTGATCAGCGACAAGAAGAGTAATCGCAGTGACGCCGGTCACACGACGGTCCCGGATGTAGCAAATAATCACCTAGGGGGTGCTGGCCACCCACTTATACCTGCAAGATTTTGAAGAACGTCTAATGCACCTATCACCCTCCCAGTTTCGACTGGCGGTTTCGTTCGCACGCCCTTAGGGCTTCGATCTCGTATCGAATAGATAAATCGGCAACACACCACCATCGTTACTGCCCAACGCCACTTAATATTTAAACTGCTTTATTAATAGCCTTTGCTGAGTACTCAGCTTAGTAAGCCCCGCACTCACAGAGGCACTGTTCTGCGCCTCTCGCGCCACCTCTGCAGCAGCACTATTAATACTCTCAATGTTCCTGCTAATATCTTCAGCGACCATACTTTGTTCTTCAGCCGCACTAGCGATTTGTAAATTCATATCATTAATAAGCGATACAGCAACCGCTATACTACTTAACGCCGTAGTCGTATCGTCGGAGTGGCGAATGCTCTCATTCATTCGACTACCGCTATGCTCCATAGCCACTACAACCTCTCGAATACCTATATTCAGCTTCTCAACCATAGCGTTGATTTCCAACGTAGAACTTTGAGTCTTCATTGCAAGACTTCTAACTTCGTCCGCAACGACAGCAAAACCCCGACCTTGCTCTCCGGCCCGAGCTGCTTCGATTGCAGCATTTAACGCCAACAAGTTTGTTTGCCCTGCTATAGTCTGAATACTGTGGAGTATTTTGTTGATCTCAGAACTTCCCGCAGCCAGTGCTTGGACCATGTCAGAAGCATGAACCAGATCCTCTTGAAGCTTTTGCGTAGCTAGAGCGCTTGCTAACACAACAGCCTGACCTGACCTTACAGATTGGTCAGCATTGTTTGCTGCATCGGCCGCCCTACCTGCACTTTGAGATACTTCGTGAGCAGTAGCAGCCATTTCCTGGGCCGCCGCCGCGATAAGCTCGACTGCTTCCAGTTGCTTTTCTACTTTGGTCACAGTTACGTCAGAGTTTGCGCGCATAGTGTTCGCAGTATCAGCGATATCCGCAGTAAGCGAAGCAACTTGACCTATCAAAAGCCTAAGCTTGACTAAGAAATTATTGAATCCAGCACCGATTGCACCTAGTTCATCACGACGATCAATGTTCAGAGAGCGTGTCAGGTCCCCCTCACCATCAGCGATATCTGAAAGTCGATTTGCTGCTTGCTTAAGCGGGCGCCCAACTCCTAAGCTGATGAACCACAACAGGCAAACGCCTACCACTGCGACAAATGTACTAATCAACGCCATTGCTCGAAGATCCCGCACGCTATTACTCACCAGTTCCTGCTGCAAATCCCACGCCTGCTTCATGACAACTTCAAGCGGAATTTTCACAAATAACGTCCAAGATAATCCCGAATCAGTGACCTCTAAGGGCATAGACAACTTGACAACCCCAGCTTTTTCATCAACCTCGTAACGTACAAAGTGGTTTTTAGCAGTTTGTAATAAAGAGATATCATCTGGAGAAAGAATATTAGAGGCGAGCTTCCCCATTTCTTCCTCATTAGCTGTGCTTGCCACAATACGATTGTTTGCTGACAGCAAGGTCATGGTTCCTACGCCCTTATAAAGAGCACTATTGCTTTCAACCAACAGACGCTGAATAAACGATAACGGTACGTCGACTCCCGCCACACCAAAGAAAGCATTATCTATGATAATCGGAACCGTAAAAGAGGAAAGTAATTCTTTTTTACCTGACCCCATGTCATATACAGCTGGATCAGTAACACATGGCAACTTTCTTTCTTTAGCGCAAAGATAATATTCACCTTCCCGATCCCCAGTCCCCGTCTTGGTGCGACTATCAACAGAGGGGGCGGCCATAATTTTCACCTGTTGTTTGGCGTCACGGTACCAAGTGGTTAGAAATCTACCTGAGCCATCGTAACCATTTGATACTTCGCCTGAATAAAGCGCATCTTCATTGTCAAATGCTCCAGGTTCCCAAGCAAGGTAGACACTTGACAGGTCCGAGTTCGCAATCAGCATCTCTTTAATCAAGTTGGAAAGATGCTCCCTAGATAAGGTTGCAAGAGGATCACCTGAGGGATTTTTCTTTCCTAGCAAAGAGTTAGTTACGGCGAGATCTTTTGCCACTTGTAGTGATGATTTAAGTTTGGCGCTTATTTCGGTCGCTTTGGATTTTGCAAGATTGGTGAGTTCCGCCTGAGCCTTGTCCGCAGCCAAAATGTTTGTAGCCTTTTTAATCTCCTCGGTATTGGTTTTGCCAAACAAAAAACTTAAGCCTAACAACGTTGCTATAATTAACACCATTGCCACTCCCGACTGAGCGACAAAAAAAGTCTGAACTGATCTAAACTTTATCACCCTTCACCCCCGCACCTTTATGGTAGCCATCGCTTATGTTAGCTGATCACTTCTTCTACAAATCATTACCTATCGGATACGGAATTTTTTTGTCGACACCGAAGAACAAGGAGTAACCTCTATAGCAATGTAGATGAACCCATTAAAATAAATAGGCAATCCATTCTTACGATAGACTCTACAGAGCAATAGAACCGCAATCGAAGCACCAACCATCCAAGTCTAAAGCTTTGAAATAACCACTTGTGAAGGAGACCAGAAGCGAGAAGTTCCGACGCCATCAACTGTTTATCTATAGCAAACGCCTGTAAAAATTGGTCATTCAAATCATTGTGATTCAGATACGTTTTAATCGCTAAGAACTGACGGGGCCTGCTGTATTGAATACGTTGCCGTTGATAGAAACAATGCACATTATAACTTTCGCTCGTTTGCAGTGCGCGTGTTGTCGCGAGCGGTTGAAAAGACTTAAACTAGAGTAAGTTACACCACAAACCGGTCCCGCAAGATTCCTTCTGTCGCTATGTCGATCAACCACCGATTAATTTCATCAACAGAATATCGCCAGTAAGCTCCTGCCTCTGCTTATCCGCCAAGGCACGTTTAGATGACTCTCTAATCGCCGTCAACGCCTCATTCTTGGGTAGATCCAGTAGGCTGCAAAAATAACGGCTGCGACTAAACGAAAGGCATCTATAAAGCCAGCCTGTTGAGGTAAGTCGTAGGCAAGTGCAACTGACGCAGAACGGAGCGCTCTCATTTGCGATTATGCCAAAGCAACCTCGACCAGGGATCTCGGAACGCTGCGTAGTGGCAACCGTCGTACCTGCTAATGGTGCGAAGAAATGCCTCTGCGATACAAGAGCAAGGATCTTTTGCATACCAATGAATTGCTGCGAAAAGGACTCGCAATCGCTCGCTAGATGCCCCATCCGTATTAGCTCGATAAAACGTAGCCCAGCTCCCAGGGCGAGGCAGAAGTCAAGCAGAATTTGCTCGTAGTTATGTCCACGCATAGGGACAATGTTAATCTTTAACTGCAGTCCAGCGCCGAGTGCCTTTTCGATGCCACTGAGCACCTCACTCAAATCCCCTCCACGGGCGATACGACGAAAGTCTCGTGGATTGAGGGTCTCCAGCGAGACGTTGATGCGCTTAATTGCGGCGTCGCGCAACATGCCAACCTTACGAGACAGTAATTGATCATTATTGGTCAGTGACACGCCCTCAAAGTCAAGAGACCCGAGTGCCACTTCCAAGCGATCAAACAGCGGACTGATCGAAGGCTTACCCCCAGCGAGACGCAAGGTACGTAGGTCATGAACCTGCTTAAGGTACTCCACTGCTGTCAAAAATTTTTCAAGCGGCAGAGCACCGTTTTCAGAACGCAAGCGCGCGCAATTGCAGGCACTGATCGAACTTAGCTGGAGGCTGCGAAATCGCCTGCCTCGTATATCTACAATCCGATAGGAAGCCTCAGAGCTCATCGCGCGGCCGTGCCCGGTATACGCGAATAATATCGGCCATCGCAGCCAACGCAATTTCAGCAGGGGTCTTGCTACCCAGCGCCAAACCAACAGGCATATGCAAGCGGGCGATATCCGCCTCACTCAACCCCCCAGAGCGTCGCAGTCGCTGAGCTCGGACTGCTGAAGTGCGTACAGATCCCATAACACCGATATAAAATGCTGGCGTACGTACCGCTTCGATAATGGCAAGGTCGTCAATACGGGGGTCGTGGGTTAATGCCACGACGGCTGTGGCTTGATGACAACCGTTGGCAGCAATGAATTGTGAGGGCAGTTGTTTGCGAACCTCAATGCCAGACACGTTGAAACCTATGTGAGCCTCCTCTCGCGGATCACAGACTATAACCTCAAAACCTAGAGTACGCGCAAAGTCTGCGCAGACCACAGAAACAGGCGAGATACCGGCAATTATAAGACGAATAGATGGACCGAATCGGATCTGCAGAGACATACCATCCGGCCCCTCAATCACGCGAGGACCCAAACCAACATCCTCACTCAAGTGTACTTTACCGTCGCGCAAATCAACGTGGCGAGTCACGCGGAGCTGCCCTCGCAAAGTTGCAAGTAAACACTCCATTTGAGACCAACTTTCAGGGACAGCCGAAAAACGCTCCACCAAAACTTTGAGGATGCCGCCACATGGCAGTGATATCCGTGGACCTTGTGGTCCTGAAGAGTCACCATAGCGCAGAATAGTTGTTGGATGATTAAACTCACCAGCTTGAAGTCGCTCGATAAAATCTTCTTCGACACAACCACCCGACAAGGAACCAATATGCCCGCCATCTCGCCGCGCGACTAACATCGATCCGGGTTCGCGCGGTGACGAGCCAAAAGTACCCAAGACAGTGCACAGCCACACAACCTCCCCCGCAAGAGACCAAGCTAACGCATGCTCAATAACCTGTAGATCAATATGCTGCATAGCTCTGCGCCCCATCTTACTAAATTACCAGTTCGATACTCACCCTACCTCTCCGCGGGAAGACATGTGCTAACAATCAAATATTTAAGCAACATGAAACGGCAACGACGCTCGCAACGCGGCAACACAGCTGCCACCACCTCGACCAGATAACGCACGCAATAGGATGATAAATATGCGCCAATAACTTACTGCACCTACGCCTGACGGTATCAGCAATGTTGTTAGATAGCGCAATCAATGCATCTTTTAATGTTTATGTTTTATCCTCTAGATAAATCTTACCAAAACCTTAATATACCATTTCCTATAAAATCTCTCATCAACTGGAAAGAATCGATATTAATAACTATTGGTATCTGATAACCACTATGACAGACCATGAGAATCTCGAATTGACAATAGATGTCATTTACATTGACTCTACGCGCCAATTAACTGCTACTTATCCTTTTATGCACAGACGCACTCATCTTAAACACTCAAGCTAGATGATATCGGCATCACCGGTACACCGATTCTGCTAAATTACAGGAACCATAACGGGCGCTGCACTGGATCCCCCCCGGGGAGATCGTCACTCCTCAAACTCTACTCGCAACGGCAGTCACCAGATTTAGGGCATGATCACGAAACTCTTGCGCACGGTTTCGCGGATATCCCAGACGCCGTGACAGTTCACAGGAAACAACAATGCGTCACCCACGTGACGTTCAATGGCTGGCCTCCGCCCGGATGAAAATGCAATGACTGGCAATAAAATGACTAAACTCACGCGCCAGCACCTTGCAAAGCCAGCGCTTAGGCGATCACTCCCAGATACCGGCCTGCAGGCCGACTGGCCCCTCTCCAGCATGGGTGTCGGTGCTCATCACAGGTTTGTCGATGGTCACTTACCGGGCCAGCGACAGGAAGGACCAAATCGGCGGTACTCGCTAATACAATCGGTTGCAGCATGACCCTTTCTTTATTCTAACGATTCTTGTCTTCCAGCCCCGCCGACTCCAGGCCAGCGACCGCAGGGTCCAGTCGAACGAGGCTGCGACTGTCCGCTTCTGCCGCCTCCTTGCGCTGCATTGCGCACCATCAATCCGCCGGCAGGGTGGAAACAGTTTCGGTTTACGACCGACCAATCCGCAGTGGCCTCACTCACCTCCAGCCCTAGCGCCAGGCTGGCGAGAATGCGTCCGCCCAGACGGCTCGGCCCCACGCCATTGCCGCTCCAACCAATGCCGTACTCTATGTTCGTCGCTCCCTTCAGGTGACCAACCACCGGAAGGCTATCGAACGTTCGATCGACGGGACCGCACCACGAATGAGTGATCGTCACGTTACTGAGATGCGTATAAGGACGTCGAAAATCCTGTTTGATGTCTTGGCTGAGTTGAATATTATCGTCGTAGCTAGCATATATCCGGCTGCCGTAGCCGATCATCCGGGTGCCTTTACCGAACGCAATTCACCCGTCCTGGGTGGTGCGGTAGTAATCGACCATCAGTTGCGAATCGGTAATGGCCTCCTCGCCTATCCAGCCAATCGCTTCCAAACTTTCGGGAATAGGCGCGATATCGATTATCGTTCCAGTTACTGGCAAGACGGTGCGGCGTAGCGCAGGGGATCGCCGCCGCCAACACGTTGTTCTCCAGCACGACGTTCTAAGTTGTGAGCTGTCCTCTTGTTACCTGCAGCACGGCAGGCTCGCCACGCTCCAGACCAATTAAGGCGTGTTCGCGAAATCTTTGCACCATGCTCCAGCGCCACACGGCGTAGCCCGCGTACCAACCGCGCCGGGCGCGCGGTGGCATTACTGATTTCCAACACGCCTTCCAGATGCATTGGCGAGTGCGACGGGCGATTTCGCGGTTGGACAAGGGCATGGACAGGGCTTCGCCGAGTCGCTGGCAGGTCTGCAAAACGTCCTTCATGCACCCCGCAGGGCATCGCTGGTAGCCGTTGACGACCAGCCAGCCCGTCGGAAGTGAGCGTATATCCCATGGGCCTCGCAGAACTCCTCGATTTCACCAATGGCCGCAGCCGAGCCGCGTGCCAGGCGCACCGCTTCGCCTTCGCTGTTGCCGCTGAGCGAGAACTGACCCAGTAAAGGCTTTTCTGCCGACTGAAAACTGACCCAGGTGTTCAACTGCTCCTGCTCACTTTCCGTGTATGAGAATACGGGGTGATCAGCATGGGAAATGTTGGAAAAAACCCGGCGGATGTACTTCCGCGGCGGGCTCTCGCTGCACTAGATAGCCAAGCGTACCGGGTTGTCGAGAAACACTATCCGAAAATGGATCAAAGCGCCCGAAGCTACTCGGCCAGCGTACCAGCGGTGCTCGACCTTCAACAACCTCAGCCCTTTCCACGACACGTTGGAACAGATGCTGACAGTCGATTCGTTCGGAGCAAAGCACAATCGCAGAAGTGCGAAAGCACTTTTTGAGCAGGTCAACACCGAGGGTTATGAAGGCTGCTATAGGCAGCTCACGGAGTTTGTAAGCTCTTGGCGAGGTGAGCAAGGCAAGTCTTTACGAGCTATTAGCACCGCTGACGTTTGCGCTCGGTGAAGCCTTTCAATTTGACTGGAGCGAAGAAGGGCTGCTGATCGGTGGTCTGTTTCAAAGAAACCAGGTCTCCCACATGAAGCTGTGCGCCAATCGCGCATTCCGGTTGGTTGCGTACCCGCCAAGGTCACGAGATGCTGGTCGATGCCCATATACGCTCGTTCGGAGCGTTAGGTGGCGTGCCGCGTCGCGGCATCTACGACAACCTGAAAACGGTTGACGATGACGTCTATAAAGGCAAGGGCCGCATAGTCAATGCTCGGTTTTCCGGGATACCCGCGCACTACCTGTTCGATCCGGATTTCTGCAACGTAGTCTCTGGATGGGAAAAGGGCATTGTCGAAAATAACGTTTAAGACGGTCGCCGGCGCATTTGGCTTGACACTCAAAACTGCATGCTCCACACCTTTGAGGAACTGAGTGCCTGGCTCGGCCCACGCTGTCGTGCGCCCTAGAAAGAGCTGCTGCATCCGCATTACAACGGGCTGACGGTGGCGGAAGTTTTGGAGCTGGAGCGCGTCGAAATGATGCCGATGCCGACCGCCTTTGATGGCTTCGTAGAGCGCACCGTGAGGGTCTCCAGCACCTGCCTCATCAGTGTCGCACGAAATCGCCACTCGGTGTCTTGTGAGCAAGTCGGCCAGTGAGTGAGCAGCCGTCTTTACACATCCCGGATCGTGGTCATCGCCGATGACATGATGATCGCCAGCCACGAGCGTCTCTTTGATCGAGATCAGGTCAGTTTTGACTGGCAGCATTACATCCCACTCATCGAGCGCAGCCGGGTGCACTGCGCAATGGCGCACCGTTTACCTATCTGCCCCAGCCGTTGCGGCTTTTAAAACGGGACCTGAGACTTCATAGCAACGGTGAACGAATCATGACGCAGGTGCACACTGCCGCGCCCATCGCCGGTCTTGATCCGGTGCTAGTAGCGTAGAACTGGTGCTTGACTCGGGAAGTCTGAGCGCCGATCACATCTTAAATGTTCTCGTCCGGCTCACCGCTACTGCACAGCCGCCTTCCGTAGAAACCAGCCTGCAACTCAGGGTGGGTCCCGTTGCCAACACGGCCCGATCTGACCAATTCCGTACAACAGATGAGGAGAGCCGCAATGCGTGATTGATGGCAGAACTTAAAGAACTGCGTCTACGTGGCATAGCTCAAGCTTGGGAAGAGTTGGCGGCGAAGGGAGAAGCTTCGACGGCATCCTCGAAATGGCTGCTTGAGCATCTACTCCAACAGGAGCAGGCAGATCGCGCCGTGCGCTCTGTGAATCATCAGATGAACGTGCCAAAGCTTCCCATGTACCTTGATTTAGCTAACTTTGACTTCAGCGTTTCTAGGGATGATTGTCTTTCTGGTCAAGGAGTTATCCTACCAGAAGGTTAGGGAGCCAGCGTAAAAATGTGGTCTTCATCGGCCGGCCTTGAACAAGGAAAAGACACCTGACCAGTGCCTTGGTTGTGTCAGGAAAAACGACGCATAAGAACGAGTAGGGTTCTTCTCCACGGTGGTTCTGGTCAATCTGCTGGAGCGTCAAAAGTAAGATGGTAAGGCAGGCCGAATCGCCCAGAAGCTACTTCGCACAAACCTGATGATACTCGATGAGCTTGGGTACTTGCCTTCAGCCAAAATGGTGGCGCATTGTTATTTCACCTGCTTTCCAAGCTGTACGAACACACCAGCGTGGTCATCACCACCAACTCAATTTCTCGGAATGGTCGAGTGTGTTGGCTGACGCCAAGATGACCACAGCGTTACTGGACCAGCTTACACACCACTGCTACATCGTCCAAACGCGCAACGAGCCCTACCGCCTACAACACAGCACCTTGGCAGACCAGACAAAGTTCAAATCGCGTGAACGAAAGCGCAAGAATGCAGAGGATATCGAGGACGACGCACCGTTCTGACCGGCACCATAAATACCCTGCTGCATGCCTACATGCGGTCGGGCTTGATCAGCCTTCAAGCGGAACACGACTGCTAAGCTTATCCACAATTGTTGGGGCAAAAATCAGCAATCCGCCCCGGGTCATTTTTCAATCGGCAGTGTGGGTCAGCTTTCAATCACCGCCTACAGTGTATGCTCCCTAGAGGAGGCTATTGCCTATAGGCCAATGATGCCGATTTTGGTCTGGATGCGACGATCTTTACCTCGAGCCTCGAATCGGCCACGCGTGCGGCCACTGAGATCGACAGGGGCCATGTATGGATCATACGACCCGATCAAAGACAATGTCGCAGCTCCATTTAGGGGTAGAAAAATATCCGGGTTGGGGTGTGAATTAGGTCAGGACGGTATTCATCCCTATACTGACGTAAGACACGTGCATATGCAGTTTAAGCCCACAGAACAAATCGGGTAGTACCCGTACACCCGTCCGGATTTGATCGATAAGCGACTGCGTCGCGTGATCCTTCATACGACGCGCTCACTCCTCCGGTCATACCACCTGCGGACTTATTGACATGGCGGCCACATTCATTAACGCTTCAATCTTACTGCCCGCATTGTAACTCCGATTGCTCCATATGTCAGATCATCAGTAAAGAGACACAGTGTAACTTAGAATCAAACGATTTTCGTCAAAGTCATTTGCGAAGTTGTTACGTACTGTAGCGTTGCGCCATTTCAACATGAGGTTCTTCAAAGGCCCTTGCTGGACAACATAAACTATATCCATATTCCGTTCCCACTCCTTCCCCTCAGCAAGCCCTGTGCCTTGGTCGATGTTAGTACCTCTGATATACCGAGTCATAAATGTCAGGCCCGGTACTCCAACGGAAGCAAAATCGAAATCGTAGCGCGCTTGCCAAGAAAACTCATCTTTACTTGCAAAGTCACCTATCTGAACGTAGTTCACCAAAAAAGCACCTGCACCATTGAGATAGGCGTAGCCAGTGTCCCCACTCATCCTTTGATAACCCAAACCAAGAATGTGACCGCTCAGCGAGTAGGAAAGCATTGCACCGAAAGCCCTATTATCAACATTGCTCCCGCCGTCATCAGTCGAATATGCATAACGAAGATCGGACTTCAGTGACTGATTGGAGGCAATAGGAAGTACGTAGGTCATGTTGATAATATGCTGTTTATAAAGTTTTTCTAGCTCTCCATAGTTGTATGCAGTTGTGAGACCACTATGCCATTTGTAAGACACACCACCAAAACTGAAGTCTTCCCCCTGATTGCCGTTACTACCAAATTTGAAGTTACGCCTACCCCCAACAGAATTTAGACTCAAGTCCTGGAAGTCGCTAGAGTCCTGTTGATTGACCTTTCTAATTTGACCCACATCGAAATTTAGCCCCGCTATTTCCTGGGAGTTAACGTGCCCCCCAAGGAAATTCTGAGGTAAAAGGCGGGAGTCATTTGCAGTTACGGTCGGCAGCCGAGGCATCAAGCCGCCGAGTTTGACCGCTGTTTTGGAAATTTTCGCTTTCAACGTGACGGTTGTCTCTGAATATCCACCAGGACCATCGTCTCCGAATTTACTGGGCAGCAAGTTAGTGCCGGCCCGCTCGTCTGAAGAGTCAAGTTTTAAACCGAGACCAGCATAAGCATCCAAACCGAAGCCGACGGCTCCAGAGGTATATCCGGATTCCGCCTTGAGGATAAATCCCTGCGCCCATTCTTCGCGTTTTGATTGCTGTGCATCCATAGTATCATGCAGATCACGATTAAAGTAAAAGTTGCGCGCTTCGACACTAGCTTTGCTATCTTTTATTAGTTCAGCGCTGGCAATCTGACTTGTAATCAAACCCGGAGTACAGATAGATGTTACGAGTGCCATGGAGTAAGTTTTCATTATTGTTTTCTCCAGAATTATCAGCAGTAAATCAGAGCAAAGAAGTTTAAACAGCTAATTATCATGCAAGCATCGAATCACTTCCATTCACTCAACAACGCCTCCGCTACGACCGCACCCGAAGACCATATCAAACGAATTGAGGAGAGCTGAGGTGAATTGGCGTGGGAGACGCTTATTCATATAAAAAGCACGAAACACCGCATGATACTTCTCTACAACTTCAATATTTCAGAGCATTAAATTATTAACAACCGAAATAGAGAACAAGACACGCCACCAAGCACCACACCCTTTCCTCATAGAGAATAGCGAAACCCTTATGCAAACTGGACTCCATCATTAATCGACACAAAGAGCTTAGTCAAAGAAACTGCCAGGCAACTTGTTTATATTTAAATAAGTGCAAGATAGGACCGAGTGCACCGCCCCATCCTGACTCATCACCATTTCGTACGGGACAGCAACTTAAGTCATTTCAGCACAAGTCACTATTAGTTAACGTCCCGCAAATCAATACCCTTAGTTTCGCGCCAAGTCGCGACGACAGCAGCAGCCACCAGAACTATTGTGATTACGTAAATGTTAAATACCCACCCGCGATCTGATCCAGAAAGCCAAGAGTTTAGATAAGGTGCAGTACCTCCGAAAACCGCTACCCCGATAGACAATGCCCCCCCCATAACACGTGCTCGATATCGAGTGGGAATTTGCTCAGTTATGGTGGCTGGCATTGTTCCCCCTATGCAAGCCACAAGCGCCAACATCCCGCCTTGTGCAACGAATAGCGTCCAGCCCTGATTCGTGATCATGGCCATCGCTGGGAAGGTCAATAACGCAACAGCTACGAAGTAAAACAGGGTGACTGGCTTACGTCCCACGCGGTCAGATACATATCCCCAAAATGGCACCCCGACGATATAGACCACCTGGGCAAGTACTGTAGCCACGAAGGCGTCACCGGGATCCATACCTCGCTGGGTGATGGCAATGACTACTGCATAGCCTGTCCAGATATAAAACGGAATACCCACTCCCGCTTGATAGAAAAAAATTCCAAGTGAACGCTGGAGTATCTTCTTATTTGACCACTCGACCACCCTGGCAGCCCCTGGGCTTACAGGATCAGACTTCTTGGCATAATCTTCTAGGACTTCACTTTCAATCATATTCCTTCGTAAAAAAAGGACAATTACGGTTAGCGTAGCTCCTAAATAGAAGGGGATACGCCAACCCCACATGCTCATATCTTCAGGGGATATAATGTGAGTAAGAAAAGCGCCTACCAATGAAGCCAAGAGACTACCCATACCAGCGAAAAAATACATACTACTGGACCATAAGCCACGCCGCCCTTTAGGTGCAATTTCAGCCAGGTAGGTGTAAGAAGCTGTAGCCTCACCCCCGTGTGCAAAGCCCTGGAGCAATCTGGCAGATAAAATAATAAACGACGCAACACCCCCAATTGATGCATACGATGGTGCAACTGCGATGACAAGGCTGCCGATCCCCATAAGCAGCATCGAGATAAGGAGCACCGCTTTGCGGCCTCGAGAATCCGAAAGGGTGCCAAATACAATCCCGCCTAGCGGCCGTGAAATAAACCCGACAGCGAATATAGCCAACGTTCCTAATAGCGCTGAGGCGGGATCTCTAGGATCAAACATAGCTTTTGCGATATAGGACGCGAAAATCGCGTAAATTGTCCAATCAAACCACTCCAGACAATTTCCAAGACCGGTCGCTATCATCGAGCGCTTCCGTAACACACTCCCGAGTTTATAATCGAACTCAGACCCACCGCTATTCAGTGTAGTTGTAACAGTCATGATGCTGCTCCGCTTCTTATTGGTATTGGTTTCGCAGAAATTTTTTTAGATATTTAGATACCATACCTCCTGCTAAATAGATTTAATCTTCCATAAAATCTACAGAGATTGGTCACTTAGAGTCATTTCTTTTGAAAAGCCCCGCGAACCACGACTTAATGACCGGCCAGATTAGTGATTTCAGCCCTACAGGAAGGTTTCGATTATCTCCTAATGTTCCTTCACGTAAAAGCTGCTCGAGGTTCTCTCCAAACATAATTGCTAGACGCCTAACGGTTTCTGTGACAATTCCACCCCGCCCAAACTGTGCGAGTGCACCTGTTAGTTTCCATGCAAGCCCCACATCAATTATCGAGCCTGTTGAGCCGTCTGTTTTGACAGTCCAGGTAATTCGCCCAGTTACTGTGGAACCAGTTAACGCGTCTCGTCCACCTGCGGTCATCAATCCCTGACGGTTATCATCATCAATTTCATAAGTTCCGGAGCCTGTAAATTGGGCTCTAATAGGACCTAGTGCCATGTGCATCTTACCAGTCACCTCATGATGATCTAAGCTAACTACCTCCGCTCCTGGAATGCAGCTAGCTGCTGTCCTCAAATCTCGCATGACTGCCCAAGCATCATCGGGCGACAGGTCTACCTTTACACTTTGTAGAATCGCATTAGGAAAATCGTCGGAATTGCCATGCGGTTTCGTCTCTGATTGCGGTTGACGTAATGGCTGTTGCTCTGTCAACACCCCAGCTTGAACAATCTCGGGTTCAGAAAGTGTGGCAGGCCCTGCGCTACCGGTTGGTTCTTTTCCTAAACCAACTGCACGAATAGCATCAACAATTCCCGTATAGCCAGTACAGCGGCAAAGGTTACCTGCCAGCTCCATTCGGATCTGCGGCTCCTGAATTTCTCCTAATCTTAGAACCATATCGCGAGCGGTTATTAGCATGCCGGATGTGCAAAAACCACATTGTAACGCATGGTTATCTCGGAACCCCGCCCTCATGCTCTGCATAGTCGGGTCATCGTTGAAACCTTCAATCGTAGTAATCTCTACGTTTTCACAATCTACAGCAAAGGCGATACAGGATCGTTGAGGGGTGCCATCGATAAGAATGGTACAAGCCCCGCACACCCCTTGATCGCACCCAATGTGGGTCCCTGTCAGGCGGAACTTTTCCCGGATGACATCCGCCAGTACATCGCGAGAAGAAACACGCGCGACACACTTTTGACCGTTCACCTTCAATGTAATAGAACGAGTTTCCTGGTCAGATACATCTAGGATATTTATCATCGAGAGAAAGCCTCCAATCGGGCCAATGCCCTTTCGATCATTGTCAAATGAAAACTCAAACTATCAGGTTGAGCGTCAGGTAAACTCGCCCGAATTTCTCGCTGTGCGATACTTAGTATTTCGGTATAATCCTCCGTCGCCAATGCTGAGGATGCCTCTCTTAAAAAGAGAGGCGGACCATCAGTTCCACCAATGAATATACGGTAAATTTTATTACTCGGATCAACAACAATAGCGCAGATCGATTTGGCAAATTCACCTGCTTTGTGGCAGAACTTAACATAAGCCCATCGGGCCTCAACCGAAAGACAAGGTAGTTCTACTGATACCAGTATTTCGTCAACTCCGAGCGCACTTACAAATGGTGCAATCATGAAATTTTCAATAGGAATCTCGCGCTTGCCACTAATACCCTCGACATGGCACCGGGCACCAAGCGCGCTTAAACTACTAAGCCAATCGGCGGCAGGGTCAGCATGACATAGCGACCCGCCTACTGTACCCCGGTTCCGTATTGCACGGTATGCAATACCTTTCGCAACATATGGGAGATAGCCGCATGTCACATCCTTAATTTTACAGTCTTCAATATCTGCATGGGTTGTCGCTGCCCCTACATGAATTGAAGTTTTACTTTCTACAACCGATAACAGCTCTGGCAGCTTTCGGAGGGATACCAAAGCATTTGGGCGAGCCAGCCGTAGGTTCATCATTGGAACCAACGATTGCCCCCCTGCAATTGGTTTCGCTAATCCACCGGAGGCACTAAGGTACTTAATGGCCTCCGCAATCGAGTTAGCCTTTTCATAGACAAATACGGCAGGCCTCATTATCGATCTCCAGCAGCGGTGATTGCCGCTAATATGCGCGACGGACTCATTGGAAGCATACGAAGCGTTGCACCAAGCGGCGATAACGCGTCATTAACTGCGTTGGCAAGAGCAGCAGCGGCTGGGATGGTACCGGACTCTCCGGCCCCTTTTATCCCGAAACTCGTGTGAGGAGATAGATTCGCCATGTGATCTAATTTAAAACGTGGCACCTCCGCAGCGCCCGGAAGAAGGTAGTCGAGAAGCGTCGAGGCAAGAGGTTGGCCATTCTCATCATATGGACTTTCCTCGTACAATGCTGTTCCAATGCCCTGAGCAGCACCACCAATTGTCTGTCCGTCCACGATCATCGGATTAATGCGCTGTCCACAATCTTCTACAATTATATAATCGAGAATACTAACGTGCCCAGTTTCCGTATCGACGCTAACTTTCACAGCATGAGTTCCGTACGCAAAAATACCACTATCTACGGGCACCTTATAACCGTCAGTCACTTCCAAACTGGTGATTGCCTGAGTCAACTGAGGGATTAGATAAGGCCTGTTATAAAAAATATCAGTAATTTCTTCAAAAGCGATGCTTTTAGCTCCCAATGCGGCAACACCGTCGTTTAACTGCACTTCGTCTGGATCCCCGCCGCCCAAGAGCGCTGCTGCTAGTGTACGAATTTTAAGTGTCAAAATTTTGGAAGCCGCATCTATAGCACCTGCACCGATCACAGCAGAGCGAGATGTGAACGAACCTACGGAATGGGGTGTACACTCCGTGTCACCCAGACAAATCCGAATCTTATCCAGGCTAAATCCGGTCGTTGTGGCCGCCACTTGAGCTAGAGCAGTTTCGAGTCCTTGGCCGAAACTTTGCAAGCCAATGTTTACTTTCAATGTTCCATCGGGCCCCACTTTCAACGTTACTTGATCAAACCCAGGAACCACAGGCATTCCCCATGATGCGAAGAAACCTGCACCGTTGGCAGTCTGTTCATAAAATGTCGCGAAACCGATACCCGTGAGGGCTCGTGTGGGTTTTATGCCTGAGCGCGATCGCTCGAGCCTGAACTCGTCGAACCCGATAAGTTGCCTAGCACGACGCAAGCTCTTGCCGTAATCGCCTACGTCAAACATTTTTCCAGTGACATCCTTATAGGGCATTGCGCTGGGCGGCACTAAATTTAACGCTCTAACGTCGCAAGGCTCACGTCCGACGGCATTGGCAACCGCATCAATGAGTGATTCTATTGCGAAGCAGGTCCCCACTCGCGCAATACCGCGGTAAGGACAAAAACTCGGTTTATTTGTAGCGACTACACTTACCCGTGATTGATAATGGGTAATCTGATAGGGACCTGGCAAATTGCTTCTAGCAGAGTATCCTTCTAAAACGGCAGTAAAAGGCCAAGCGGAATACGCGCCGTTGTCGATAAATATGTCAGCGTCCAGCCCGATTAGGCGCCCCTCTGGTGTCGCATAACCAGTTAACTTGTACTTCGCTTGTCTCGTACAGGCCCCTGCTACTAAATGCTCACGCCTATCCTCAACCCAGCGAAAAGGCGATTTATGGGTCAGAGCTAACCATGCGACTGCGATTTCCTCTGGAAGAAGTTGAAGCTTGTAGCCGAACCCCCCCCCAATATCGGGTGGAGCAACCCGAATTTTCGATTCAGAAATTCCTAGAAACTGGGCCATACCAGTGCGAATAGGGTGCGGAATTTGGGTTGACATTATCAAAACTAATTGATCAGCTTCAAAATCCCAATATGCAACTATACCTCGACCTTCGAGCGGATGTATTGTCTGACGGGAGAGTTCAAGTTCTACATCTACGACAATAGGCGCTTCCTCCGTTATGGAAGAAAAATCAACCTCAGTTACCATATGAACAAAGCGATTATCCGTCCACCCCTCGTGCAATAAAGGCGCTCCTATAGAAAGCGCATCTGCAATTGTCGTCACTGCTTTTGACTCGTCTATATCAAGCAGTACGGAATCAACCAGATCTTCAGCTCTAGCACGGTTTGATGCCACGCATAGAGCGACAGGCTCACCCACAAAACGCACGCGATCTGCCGCTAGCACTGGACACTCGCTGTGCTGAAAACCCGGCGTAGTGACAGGTGTAGTAATGGGCCTTACGCCAACAAGATCTGCATGAGTGAATACTTGGTTCTCGGCCCCCTCGGGCTTACCAATCCCGCGAATAGTGCCGTGCGCAACTGGGCTTCGGACGAAGGCAACCTCAAGCATTCCAGGTAGCTTTATGTCCGCGACGAAGCGCCCTCGACCGTGAAGATGACGTTCATCCTCTCTTCTAGTCACTCTGGATCCAACGAAGTTTGTCATCTGGGCTAAATCTCCTGCAATGCAATGAAGCTCATTGGGGCATCCAAGCCTGAGGACCCCCATTTATTATATGTACGACGGTATAATTAGTGCCGTAATCTGTCAAGCACTGACCAGATCCGCCACTGCCGACCTTCCCTCAACTCAAGACGTGGCGGGATGGGACTGGGTGGGATGCCGTGGAACACTCGACTTCAACCACCCTAGCGAACACCTATCAGTCCCAGCCAACCGGAAGCACTTCTGTACCAAGACAGCGGTGCGTATATGCACCGTGGTCGATGATGATGGTCTGGATGACGTCAACCACTGGATCCGGACATTGAATTCCGCGATTCCTGTACGTGCTCGGTTGACCACTATCGAAATATCTTCGCCATAAATTTGATCACCGACTGGCAGTCTGAAAAAAACCTAGTTGGCGCGTGTTGGCATAAAAAAAAACATTAGCGCATTAATAGAGTTTAATATCGTTTTTATATTACGCCCTCATGAATTAAACCAGAAATATTGGCTCGCAAATATTCGGCAGCTTCTACTTCTTCGATTTAACTTTATAAATTTACGTCTAAGATATAGCTCGACCTGACCGCGACGTGAACTGCAATCGCACGCTCCTTACGCGTGCACGAACCGCGACAAACTCCATCCCACAAAATCGTATCCGCAGGTGAAAAGATATAAATGATTACCCACCCCAAAAAAAACAAATAACAGCGTTCAATAACAAAACCGACCATTGGTTTCACGAGTCATAAATATTTTTAGAAGACCCACAATTAACATTCAGCCTGGATATTTATTGAAAACCGAATTTCTGGGAGTCTAGGTGCATTCTGAAAACCACCCCGACAAGACATTTATAGTTACAGCATCTCAACGTGCAGATATATGCCATTTGCTCGCAGCGCTCAGAATCGGGACATAAGTCTCACCAATTAACTGACAAATCTAGTATCAGGAAGAAAGGGATACTCATAAAACAAAGTCATATCAGATGGAGAATGAAGCCGAGAACCTGAAGACAGCCTGACATACACTGATATCAGGCTCCCGGACTTTCATCTTATTTCGAATTGTAAGCTCCGCAAGACAACCCGACGATAGCCACATCAAATAGTGAACATGTATTAGATGCCAGCTACACCATGCGCGCAACTTACCACACGCTAAATTATTCAATAGTTATTTTAGTTAACAGCCCATAATTGACTTGATTTCGAGATACTCTTCAAAGCCGTATTTACCCCATTCGCGGCCGTTACCTGACTTTTTATAACCACCAAACGGCGCTGAAAAATCCAGAGGTGCCCCGTTAAGATGTACACTTCCTGTACGCAGTCTATTTGCGACCTCGCGCGCACGCGCCAGACTCCCCGAACTAACATATCCGGACAGACCAAAACAACTATCATTTGCTATTGCGATCGCATTTTCATCATCTGTATAGGGGATAATGCAAAGTACAGGGCCAAAAATTTCCTCCTGTGCAATCGCCATATCGTTCGCGACATTGCTAAAAACTGTCGGTTTAGCATAATACCCAGCTCTTACTCCGTCCGGGACGCCTAAACCTCCACAGACTAGCTTTGCACCTTCAGCTAAGCCATTTCGTATACAGACCTGAACTCTCTCATACTGTACGGCGCTCGCCAGCGGCCCGAGACTTGTGCGTTCGTCTAACGGGTTCCCGACTATTATTTCTTCACATAGCTTCTTTGCTATCCGCTCTACTTCCAACAATTTCGATGTCGGAACTAGCATGCGTGATGGAGCATTGCAACTTTGCCCGGTATTGAGCATCATAGTCATAACGCCATGCGAAACAGCAGATGCGAGATCAGCGTCGTCGAGTATAATGTTTGCCGATTTTCCACCCAACTCTAGTGCTACTCGCTTGACAGAATCTGCTGCTGCTTTCGAGACGAGCGCGCCAGCAGTAGTAGAACCAGTGAAAGAGATCAAATCCACATCCACGTGTGCAGCCAGAGGAGCGCCCACACCGGAACCATTTCCATTAATAAGATTGAAGACACCAGGCGGAAGACCCGCCTCATCCAAAATTTCCGCAAGTAAATAAGCTGAAAATGGGGCAATCTCGCTGGGTTTTAATACTACAGTACAACCAGCTGCTAATGCTGGTGCGACCTTCGCCGCCACTTGGTTCATTGGCCAGTTCCAAGGTGTTATTAACCCGCAAACTCCGACCGGCTCACGTACTACACGAGTCGTGCCCGAACATTCCTCAAATTGGTAATTACGCAATACAGAGATTGCCGTTAGGAAATGCCCCAAGCCAGATGGTGCCTGGAGAGGGCGGGCTAACTGCTTGAACGGAGCTCCCATCTCTTCGGTAATTGCGTCAGCGATATCCTCCATCCTGGCTTCAAATATCTGACATACTTTCTCAAGTAACTCAAGTCGTTGTTCTTTGCTCGTACGGGACCAGCTTTCAAATGCAAGGCGCGCTGATTTTACCGCAAGGTCAACATGATCAGCTGTTCCTAGTGTAATTACACCAGCTATACTTTCAGTGGCGGGGTTAATCACTTCGAGTTCTTCGCCCCCCACTGGCATTATCCATTCGCCGTTTATATAAAACTTCCGATAATCACGCATTGTCATTTTCTCTTTTTAGATACGTAGCGACTTGATGCCCTACCTCTCTACCGTTCTCGATTGCTCCATCAATGAATCCACGCCAACCATTGGCCATGTCCGAGCCTGCAAAAAATAGCCGTCCTTCGCGCTTCTGCAGCTCAGTCAAGTATCGAGTCGTCTGGTTAGGACGGTAAGTGCACCAAGTGCCCTTAGAAAAGGGATCGAGGTTCCAGTCGTAGCCATAACTAGCAGTTACTTCGACGCCTGGCAAAAGTGGTTGCAAAGCCTTTTCGACGGCTTTGATATCATTGATATCAATCAACTTAGGGTCGGCTGAAAATGCAATGAGTAACGTACCGCTCTCGTCCACGTGATCTGTGAATACTGAGGTAAATGGTGTGAGCTTATTCCGGGCAGGAGCATATGTCATTACATTGCCGACATTTTGTTTTACGCGAATATAGCCCTTTACACCAGCACCAGCATGCCGTTGCGATCCCATATCCACTTTAGCTGCCGACAACTTCGGCGAGTACTCAATATCATGCAAAGTGTTGATAGGGACGGCTACAATTACCGCTGATGCCGTGAAGACACCGTCTTCAGTGGTAACTGTTACTTTATCTTTATCTTGATTAACCTTAGTCACTGGCGTCGAAAGTTTAACTTCCGAGTTACCATCCGCCATTATGGCCTCTAAAAGACTATGCGTACCGGTTTTAATTTTGTACCGCGCAATGGAATCGAACATTGTGGGCATATTAAAGTTACTGAGTGCAAACCAACGCATAATCTCGCTATATGCAATAGTTTCCGGATAATTATGTCCATTTCCACTGAGCCAGGAATCCATCATATCCTTTTGCTCCCTGGTCAAAGGCAATTTTTCAAGATAATCTGCCGCGGAAAGTCCATCAACATGCTGCAGCTTCTTTCGCTCAAAAAATGGTTCAAACGGGCGCGGATAAATATTCCGTGCTTCTTTGTAGTATTCGTTACAGGCAGAGCCAAAAATTTCAAACGCCTCTGCTGCAGGTGCTCTTTTGACATTATCCTCTGTTACCCAAATGACGGTCTCTGGATTCGCAAGACCGACCGTCTCCTCCACCTCTAGGCCATAGTGCATAATCTCAGTCCAAACATTCGGCTGGGTCCAATGTACCCAGGTACCTCCCAACTCAACTTTTTGATTCTGAAGCTTAGACGTAAAAGTTCGGCCGCCCAACCGACTTCTACCTTCAAGAATTAGAGTTTTCAAGCCAGAACGGCTTGCTTCTCGCGCCGCAGTAACACCCGCGAAGCCTCCACCGATTACAATAACGTCATAACCCACGCCTGCGCGTGATGGACCAACATTGGTCTTCACCGCCGCTTCCGCGGGCGCCGACAGAGTCAGAAGCTGCGAGGCTATGCCCGCTGTTGCCACTCCGACCGCGGCGCTACCAAGGAACTTTCGGCGTGATACTCCGCTTTTGCTGCCTTCATCACCATCTTTTGTCATGTTGTGGAAACCCCGATAGACTTTCAAAAGTTTCAGTTAGAGGATTTGCTCAAAAAACAAAGCACGTCACGTCGATCTTTTTCATTTTTGAGGCCTGAGAAAGCCATACGGGTTAGGGGATATACGGCCATAGGATTCTCCAGGAACTTATCTAAATGCTGCGGGGTCCAAGTGTCCCCAGAATCACGTAGCGCTGAAGAAAATTTGAAACCCGGCACCGAGCCGACTTTCCGGCCCTCCAGACCGTGTAGATTGGGCGCCGCTGCGCCGTGAACACCAGTAGTGTCATTTGAGTGGCACACACTGCAAATTTGGTAAACCTTTTTCCCATTTTCCGGATCACAGTTATCTGCACCTACAGCTACACCAGATAATGCTAGAAGAACTAACGAACCAAAATGACGAGTAACAACTTGCAACGCTTGTTTCATTTTTTATCCTCATTTATTGTAGTTTTACGTACTAGCTTAAGAGCTGCTTAACCTCCCTACCGGCACGTAGTCCACTCTCAACAGCACCATCGATATTCGCGTGCCAACCGTTACTGGTTTCAGCTCCTGCAAATAAAATACGTCCTTCAGCCGCCTGTAGATCTTTGAGACGACTTAGTTGACCTACTCCATAAGCCGCCCATGCCCCCAAGGAAAATGGATCAGCTGTCCAGTCGTAAGCCGCTGTACCAAGAACCTCAACACCCGGAAACATTTTTTGAACTTCGCGAGTTACAGCATCTCGGTCATTCACATCAATTGTTTCTTTGCGAGCGATGGTGATCGACAGTATTGTCCCCAACTCGTCGCTGTAATCGTGCGTCTGGACCCAGTTTAAAGGTTGCTGTTCATCCGCAAACGCAAAAACCCGTCCGAGATTCTGCTTAACATGAACATAAAGCTTAGCACCTTTGCTAAGCTGCCCCTCTTTGATGAATCGTTGTTTACCTTTAGAAAGGGCAGGCGTAAAACCGATATGTTTATACGTATTGAGTGGAACTGTCATTACGACCACTCCGGCGGTAATAATTTCGCCGTCGTCGGTCTTGATTTTGACGCCACCATTGACTTGCTCAACAGCAGTGACGGGCACAGACATGCGGACCTCGGCACCGCTATCGGCCAACATTGCATTAATGAGGCCTATCGTGCCCCCTTGAATTCTATAATGAGTTTCAGTGTCCATGAAGGCGTCATAGTTCCAACCGCCGCATGCAAACAACTTAAGTACACCAGGCAGGCCAAATTTGTCAGTTGTTTCACCTGCATACAAGGCCATGTAACTATTGATTTGAGCCTGTTGCAGCCGACTTAAGCCCAAAGTTTTGATGCGATCAAGAACAGAAGATTTATCCAATTCCCGAGCGCGCTCAGTAAACATCGGCTCATGCGGACGAGGAAATACTTCCCAGGCATCGTGACAAAGCTTTTCAAAAGCTATTCGAATGTTTTTGCCAAATTCATCGGGCGAAATACTCTCGACGCTTCCGTCGTTATACATGATCAAGGTTTTATCTAAATTAGTAAGTGGATCTTCCACTACACCCAGACCATAACGCTGCATTTCTGCCCAAACATGCGGCTGCAGCCAGTGCACCCATGCCCCGCCAAATTCAATTTCTTGACCTGCAAAGCGCGAGGTAAACGTACGACCACCTAGGCGGGACCTCGCTTCCAATAAAAGCGTTCGATAACCCTGCAAACCACATTCACGGGCGGCTGTCGCGCCAGCAAACCCTCCACCAACTACTACCACATCGTAATCGAAGCCACCTTTGACGGTGCTTGCTCGGTTCGTTTTTTGCGTAGCCGAAGCCGCATCAATAGCTCCCAATCCCGCAACACCTGCTGTTACGACTGCCGCGCTTCCGATAAAAGACCTGCGGCTAAAGCCTTCATTTGTTTTTGTTTTATCACTCATGTCCCGGCGCCTTCTAGTTAGGTCGTAGTAGTTGTAAACCCAAAATCAGCTATATCTAGGCTACTCCCCCAAATATGCCACTGCCGTTATTTCAACTAGTGCGCTATCGCTAGCAAAGTCTGCTACCCTTACGCCCGACGCGCTGGGCGCTACTACTCCATTATATGCAGCGGCCCTCGCTTCGAGAGCCTTATAATAAGTATCATTATCAGTCTTATAATAAATCGTCTCGCTTACAACCTTACTGAAGTCAGCGCCATGTGCTTTTAAAATGGCTGACATTCGCTCGTAGATTAGCTGCATCTGTTTACTAGCGTCACCGGCGTACACTTCCCTCCCTTCCTTATCAACTGCGGTAACACCACCGATATATAAATAACTTCCAGCTTTAATTGCGATCGAAAAGTTGTATTTTTTTTCGAAATCAGGATTCAGATGAAATGCAGTCTTAGCATCATTGGCGAACAACTGAGGAGACAGCAAGGTCAGGAACGTCACCAACAGAAAACTGTGCCTCAAACTGCACTTATTATGCTTAGGAAAATGGCGACGGGGTTTTTGCGGGATAATCATACGGGCACTCCTTTTTTATGTTTTTTTGTAAGGTAACCGATCCTTTGGACCGCACGTTTGACATGAGACGCCATTTCACATGCCTTCACGCGCCAACGCCTTAGGAAACACTGAACACGATTTGAGACTAGGCCCTGATTCTGGACGCTTTCGCAAGCCGAATTACATATTTCCGAACCGCGCTTAGTTCTATTAGATATCCTTGGAAGGCACGACGATCACCGAGTCAACCTACATGTTTAATATTTATTACCCACCAACACATTGGCCGGTTGTGAAATTTATTCCGAACGCTTTCCAATTCACCGTATGCAGAAAAGGCGTGCTAACTATCAAGTCTATATTAAACAATTGTCCGGTAGCTCATTAGAGTCTGTGGGGAGGGATGTTCAAATCGTCGACGATTTTCGGCGAGCTGATCGGAGTATTTCTTTTGATTTGGTGCGGTGAAAGAATGATGCGGTCTGCGGCGTCCCGACTGCTGCCGACATGAGATGCGAATTCTGGCTGACCTCTGCCAGTCGTGCCACCGGACAGAGGCCCTAGACGGTCATCGGTTGATCGCTGGGAACGTACTACTGCACCCTGTCAGCACTAGTTGAATCCGGCAAAAGCAGAGGTTCATATTTATCTAACAGGTTAGGGGCGATTTGGACACTACCCAGCGACTTTGGAGTGCGAGCCACAGCGCTGCCACATCAGCGGTGCTGTCCATAGAGCGTCCACTGATCTCTTCGATGCGGCGAACGCGATAAACCAGAGTTTGCTTGTGCACATGTAGACGTTTCGCCGCATGCAGCCACGAGCGGTTCTCTTCGAGAAATACCTGCAACGTCTGCAACAAGGTTGTACGTTGGGCTTGGTCATAATCATGAATTGCACCCAGCACCGTGTGGAAGGCGCGCTTTGCTTCGTCCGGTGTTCTGGGCAACCAAGGCGTGTCGGTTTCCAGCTCTGCATAACGGCAGATGCGCCGTTGTGCATGGGTGTGAGCGCTGGCTAACAGTGCTTCGCGTAGCGCTTCCGCACTGCGTGTCAATGTCTGCAATGGCGCGCTTGAGCCTAGGTTGATGTCAAGTTTTTCACCGAGCAACGGCTGTAGGCCGTCGGCGTGCATTAGGATGAGTTCATCACCCTGAATGCGCGCCAGTACGCTGTTGTCCAGTATCCTGAGCAGCAGTTCCGTTTTTCTCCGTAGTCCATGTCCTCGCGCCACGGTGATGACCGCACGCTCAAGGGCTAGGCCAGACAGTTGACCGTCCAGGCGCTGGATTGCCTGATCAAGGCTCAAGCGTTGTTGCAGCAGGTCGTCCAGTAATTCCGAGCCGAGGCGCAAACGGCGTTCACGCTCGGCCTGACGTCGCTGAATTTCCAACCCAAGCACAGCGGTGAGATGGTGCAGCAGGCTATAGTCAGGCAGTCGCTCGCCGGTCACCACCAACAAGCAGTTCTGTTCGGTATGCAGTTCGATACTAAGCGCTTCGCCATCCGCCAAAGTAAGGCGGCGCAGCATGGGCTGCTGCTCTACCTGTTTGCGGCGGCTGCCTAGGAGTGCCAAACGGACTGACTCGGATAGCGGGGCAAGGTCGTCCGCCCAAGGTTCTAATGTTTCGAGCAAAAGCACATGAAGACGACAGTGGATATCAGCCTCAAGGCGTAGGACCAACCCCGCCAGGCTCAGGCCAGACATGCTCAGCCGGGCACTCTCATATACCCGCACCAGCGCATTGCGGCGTTGGTACTCTTCCTTCTGGTTCGCATCGATGATCGCCCGGGTCACCGCAGCGAAAGGCACGCCATATTCTGTGAGGATTACCGGGAAATTCATCTGCTCGGCCCGCTCGCAGAGGGCATGGAGGTTGGCCGGCGCCTGCATATGTTCACCGATCATCATCCCGGCCAAGCCCGCTTCAGCCAGGCGTTGCACGTACTCGCGTTGCTGCAGGGGGTCAGCAGGAATGCCGAGCCCCGTGGTCATCAACACATCGCCCTCTCCCAGCCATTCGGTGGGGTCGGGCAATTCGCAGACATGTGCCCAGCGCACTTCGCGGTCAAGGCCTTCAGCACCGCTCAAGAGGCGTGAGCGGAGCTCGGTGTGGGCAATCAAGTCACGGACGTGATGAGACATGTGCGGGCTGCTCCATTGGATGACTCGAGGTTTCAGGCTCATCCCGCCTTGCCTCGAGTCATTACCAACTGGCAGGCAGCATTCCTATGGCTGATAGCACGGCGTAGACGCCACTCGAGGCGAAGACCAGGATAATACCGGCTTGCATGAGTGGATGAGCATACCAGCCACACTTGAACGCCGGTTCCTTATCGCCACGTTTGCGTGCGGCATTAAGCAAAAGGATTGGAATAATACCCATGAGTACGCCGCCGAAGGTTCCAGCAAAATACAGCGCGTTGACAAAGCCGCTGATACCCGAGTATGCCAGGATGAACGGCGGGATTGCCACCACAGCCAATACCATGAGTCGCTTGCCACGATGGCTTTCGTCACCGAGCCGGAAGTGGTCGAAAATGTTGGTGAACAGGCATCCACCAAGCCCCCAGTAGGAGGTCAACATCGCAAGCAAGGCAAAAGTGTTGGCAACATAGTAGGCCCACTGACCCAGCGACCGCCCCCAACTGAGCGTAGCCACTTCACTGAGGTTTTCAGTGCCTACTAGCGCGATCACTGAAGCAGGAATGGCGGCCACCACAACGAAAGTCAGCAGCATACCGCCGATGATCAGGCGTGGGACACGCTTGGGTGAATCCAGGTTACCGCGCACTAGTTCTGGCACCAGGAATTGCGCGCCGAAAACAAATACAGCTAAGTTGAAAACCGGCACCACGTATTGCCACTGGCTTTGCCATAGATGCATGAAACGAGTGTCGTCATGGACCACGGTTGCGCCTATCAGCAAGCAGACAATCATCACCATACCGACGCTGATCAACTTTTCCGCAACGCCCAAGGCCTTCAGTCCCAGATACAGCACCAACGCCGAAGGTATGAAGAACAGCAAGCTGCCCATTTGCCGGCTCAAACCGAACCGACTGAAGAAGTCGGTAAGAATGTTGCCGCTGCCAGTCATGTATGCAACAAGAGCGCCATAGCTATTGGCGGCAACGGCGATGAAAATCAGCCAGCCGCCGAAAGCTCCGAGATACTTACGTGACAGGCCACTTAGCTGCTTGTTCTCACAGGTGCGAAGGCACGCTTCGGCGACATAAAGCATGGTAATGATGCAGAACAGGCACGTAATCGCCAGACACACCAGCAGGGGCGCATAGCCGACTTTGCGCGCAGCGAAGGCCATGCTGAGTACGCCTGCACCAATGTTGGTGCCGATGATGATGCCAATGGTTTCCATCCGGCCAAGGGCATGAGCTTTCAACCCCGAGGATTCTTCAATGTGTTGTTGTGTACCCACTTCTTGTTACCTCGTCTTGTTATGTGGGAGGAGTGGCAGACAAATGACTCACTCAAGAATCAGGTATGTCTTGCGAAGGTTCTGGCGAATGACCCAAGTGCCTTGGCTGTTGGCAGGAAAGTACAGCGCGTCACCTGCGCTGAAATTGACAGACTCACCAGTGTCTGGCGTAAAACAGCCAGCGCCGCTGACGATGTAGCTGTACTCGGCCTGGACCACTTGACGTCGGAAGCTGCCAGGGCTGCATTCCCAGACACCAACAGAACCACGGGCGTCCGGCAGCTCCAGGTGCGCAGCGATGCGTGCTTGTGCTACGAGCTCCTGCTCCGAACTGCCGAGAGTAATAGCTTCGCCGAAGGTCAGCGGCGCACTGGCAGGGATACGAACAATCGACATGGTTTACTTCCTCAGGCTTTGTCTTCGAGTCCAGCCGGTGCAAAGCGAGCCAGGAAAAGATCGAGGGCGGCTGGAGTGTTACCGGCTAGTTCCGAGCGTTCTTTGCGCATTACGGCGTTGCGCACAAGAGAGCCGCCCCAATAACGAATCGGCTCAGGCGGGAACGTGCGGCAGCTACGCTCCACCAGCGAGCAGGAGCTCCAGAAATCCGTGCGCCCCAGGGTCAAACTGGCGAGAATGCGTCCGCCCACTCGACTCGGGCCGACCCCGTTGCCGCTCCAGCCGATGCCATAATGTATGTTCTCTTGGCTATTGAGCCGACCGAACACCGGCAGGCTGTCGTAGGTTCGGTCAATCGGGCCAGACCACTGCGCGGCGATGCATGCATCGTCGAGCATGGGATAGGTACGGCGTAGGTCCGCTTCGACGAGTGCCAAACTCTGCATATCCTCGCTGAACACATCGCCGATTTTCGAACCGAAGCTCAAGGCGCCTGTGCCTTTACCAAAGACGATGCGGCCGTCGCGCGTGGTGCGGTAATAATCCACCATCAATTGCGAGTCGGTTACGGCTTCGCCTCCGGTCCAGCCGATTTGCTTGAGGTGTTGTGGGATAGCCTCGGTGGTCACGATAGAGCTGTTGACCGGCACGATCACTTTCGCCAGAGCTGGTATTGTTGCTGCCCAAGCATTGACCGCAAGCACGACCGAACGGGCACGAATAGCGGCATGAGCGGTTTTTACCAAGGCTGGTTGACCCGGCTCGATGTCGGTCACCCCCGTCCCTTCATGAATCTCGACGCCATTGGCCAACGCAACCTGCCGCATACCCTCAACCAGTAACGCGGGCTGCACGGTGGCATTACTACGCTCGAATACACCTGCTAGGTGTACCGCCGAACCGGTGCGTCGCGCCACCTCGCGGGGATCCAGACGCTCGAATGGACGTACGCCGAGGCGCTCGCAGGCGGCAAGGGTGCCGTTCCATGTGTCGACGTGTTGTTGGGTCGTTGCGGTCCATAGCCAGCCGCTCTGCTGGAAATGGGCATCAATACCATATCGCTCACAAAATTCGCCCAGTTCCGTGATTGCTTGCTCGGCACTACGCCCCAGGAAGAGGGCTTGCTCGTCATTACAGAAGCCGCGCAGGGTGCCAATCTTCGGCCACCAAGACATGACAAAACCACCGTTGCGACCTGAGGCGCCCCCCCCGCAGACGTGCTGTTCAAGTAGCATCACGCGGGCGTCCGGCTCATGTTCCTTGATCGTTATCGCAGTCCAGAGCCCAACAAACCCGCCACCAATTATGGCAACGTCAACGGCATGCTCGCCCTTAAGAGGCAGCGTTGCGCCGTCGGTCAAGGCAGTCGCTGCCATCCAGTGGCTTGGTTTCAAGGGCGGGGTAATATTTAGCTTCATTCTGAGCCCTGGTCAGTGGAATTTGGGCCAGTTTCGATGAGCTTGAGCAGGGCGACAATTAGACTCAATTAGGAAAACACGTTAGACGCTCATACGATCGTACAAGTGAATCGTTTTGCTTTTGCAGAGTTGATGAAGGAGCGGTTTGACCGTTGACGGCTTTTGCATAGAAGCGCGCACTTCCGTTGTTAGTCAGGTTTTCCCCAGAGCCTGGATCGATGGCTGCCCTCGCATCGACCGCGTGGGAGGGGATTCCAAATCCGGAATATCCGATCAGGAGCAGCCAGCCCTATTGTATGTGTATGCCTGAAATGCACCAGAGCCAGCAACAAGCCAAGCGGATGGGTTTGTGATCTTACCTCAGCGGCCAATAAGGCCTGGTCGACATCCAAACCGCAACCTCTACTGTTGACGCACGAGCTTGCAAAGTAATGGCGGAATCCACGGCCCGCCGCCACGTGCGGTCAATCTCCGAGATAGGATATCGATCAACACATAATTTTAACTGGTATCCGGTGGCAAGACGTTAAGGGATATCGACAATTAGGGGGCAGACTCTATGAGTCTACCAGTCATGGTTGCCAACAGAGTCGCCGAGAGGTTTGAGCTAATACTTATTGGTCGCCTGGACTTGCGACCCGGCAGAGGCGAGTCATCAGTAGAAATATCGAATAATCGCGACCTCCATGTTTCAAGCTGACGCCCACTGCAGCCAGGACGGCCTCCAGCTGAGTTGGGAGCCCCATATCGCGGAAGCCTCAAGCGGCGCTCACTCTTCCAATAACACATTTTACTGAGAGACTTAAGACAAACTTAACAAAAGCAGTCGCAATATCCATAGCTTCAGCATGAGTGACCAGGCGTTACGATATCAAAGCGATATCACACAGAGTTTGATGTCGAGCCATCATCGCAGCGCCATGGAATCGATCATTTGTTGACGATTTCTCATGCCCTACCCCTCCTCGTACCGTTACGCTGAATGAGATGGCAAGATTGGCCATCGTGGGGTGATTGGTGAGATTTAGGAATTCTCTGAACAATTCAGTAGACGCACTGAACTTTGTCGATCCTTGATTCGAGCTACCTATCAGCCAGATGGGCTTTTTCGGCTTTGAATACGCCGGCAAGCGTAAGCAGCCCCCGGGAACGCTTCCTTGCCGAGATGGATCAGGACGTGCTCTAGATCGATTTGCGGTCATCAATGGCTACTTGCAGGAGAGAGGTCTGTCGCCGCGTGAGGGCACGATCGTCGATGCCACCGTTATTCATACCGCAGTTTGACCGAGAACGAAGATGGACAGCGCGATCCCGAAATGCATCAGACCAAGAAAAGTAACCAGCATTTCTTGGGGCTGAAGGCTCATATCGGCACCGATCCCGAGTCGAGACTGACTAATCACGTTTCATGGCGCGGCGGACAATAATGGCCGATGCACAGCACAGCACGTATTTCATGCTAAATAAACGCAGCGTGCTCTACAAGGCCAAGCGCAAGCTCGAGCACTGAAAAGCTCAGACAAGGGCCGCAGTCGAGCATCCGCTCGGGTGATCAAGCGTCATTTCGGCTACGTGAACGCGCGCTGTCGTGGGCTGATGAACGACACAGCGCAGCTGTCCACGCTGTTCGCCCAGTCAAATCTGTGGATGGCTCGAAAACAGCTCACGGGCATGGGTGAGTGAGGCTCCTGGCGCCAAAGGGCGGGCGCAAACTTCTTCCCTGTACTAATCATGGTGCGTTTTTCAGCGAATAACGTGGTTTGCTGGGTGATTCTTCAACTTGCCGATAAAATGTGCCAAGTTGATTGGCGCATCTCTAGGTGCATTAATTGAACAAGATGCATTACACGGAGGCCTGTTGCAGAATATGCTGAGAGTTTTTCTTGACAAAACCGTTTTTTTGGCAAAATGGTCCTAAACACCTGTATACAAGCAAACGCTAATTTACCGTATTAAAGCGATCAAGGTGCGTTCGCTAGATGTAACAGTGGACGTCGCAATTCTTTGGAGAGCCATAAGCGCGGCAGAAACTGGAGTGGTTTTGTTTGAGCGAATGAAAGCCTGACTTACCCGCCAAGTCTGAACGGATAGATACGACTTCCGTGGTTACATAATAGACGGATCGATGACACTCGCTCGCTGGTCGATACGGTAGCTTATTTTTCTTGATAAAAGCGACCTTGCCAAGCGCGCCGATTTATTACGCGCTTAAGCGGGCATAAGTAGATATTTTTTATCCAAAAAGCAACTTCCAAGACCAACACCGTAAAACAAAGGAAATCTTTCAATCTATAACAGCCTACAACAGGACAAGTATCAAATTAAAAATGCCATTAGATATCAAAGCATGCGTTTATTATAAGTATTTCGGTACTCCATCGGCGTTAATCCAGTCCAGCGACGGAACGCCCGACTGAATGCGCTTAGTTGAGAGTAACCAAGCTCAGAAGCTATATCTGTAAGGTTTTTTTCGCTATTCTTAAGATGATCAATAGCCGTGTTTCTCCGTATATCGTCAACAAGGTGCAGGAAATCGACACCCTCCTCTCTGCAGCGGCGCTGTAGCGTTCTCTCACTCATATGCATAGCGTCCGCCACCTCTGCCAATGTCGGCACCCCGTCAGCCAGCTTGCGCCCGACGATATGTGATACCCTGACAATTACGCTGCGTTCCACCCGGCGCTCCAATAGCCTTTCCTTTAAATATTGCATAGAAAGGCGATACAATCTGGGATCGGCATCAACGATTGGAATGGCCAACACCGAACGGCTAAACATGATCGAATTTATAGATTGTTGGAATTTGGGAGCTACACCAAAAACCTCTTTATATAGTTTCGCCCCAGCAGATCCGGAGTGTTCAAATCGGACCTGTTTCGCTTTTATTTCCATGCCTGTTGCTTCACGAAGCATTATAATAATTGCCGTTATAGAAAACTCAGAATCTTGCCGACGATACCCTATAGAAGAGTCGATCAAACGATAGCTAAGCCCAATAGCGTCACTTGTCTCGACGAACCTTTCTTCTACAGCTTGGGAGAAAACATTGACAAAACCAGCCATAACGTTCAGAAAAGTCGCTACATCTGGAGCATTGCGAACCGCGTGGCCAAATATCCCCCAGTTACGTGACCGAAGCTTCATTGCCATATGTATGCCAATAAAATCATCTTGCTCTTTGGAAATCAGCTCTAATAATTCGACGAATTTTCGATCCGGTATTTCCATATCCGGATCTGCCAATATTGATTTTTCGAGACCGACCCGTTCAAGATAAGGCTCAATGAGCTCTTGAAAAGGACTGAGTACTGTCTCCGCGATCTGGGTTGTGTCTCTTCCACTCATTTGGCTGCTCCGAATTCTTGTTATTTTTAGATGTATCGTGACTGACGTTTATACGATTAAGTCCATTGAGTATTTTTTCTCAGACGAGAATATTGGTGCCAGGCCGACCTACGCGAGGGGCCAAAATCCTCCCCCAAGCTGGCGAGCTCTCTGCTTCAGCAGCTAACGTCGTGAATTCCGCTCTAGCGCTTCCATGGGCGTCATTTCGCAACGCTCGCATCACCTGTGAGATAATGCGCCACAGATCACAGTGTTATCAATACCTTAGTAAATTCAACATCCTAGATGATGCCAGCGGCTAATTGCACCTCGTGACGCATCAAACCAGCCCGAATGCATCGAACCAGTTTTCTGGTGCCTCACTGAATGTTGACAATCAACATCCCTCAGCCTCAAAACTCAATGCACGTCGCGGTCCTGGGACGTTCGGGAGACGAGAGGAGACTGGTGAATGACGTCACTAGACCACACAGCAATATCCCACACGAGTCCGGCCTTCAGACGTCTCACCATTCCCGGAGCCTCAGCTCATTCCGCTGTTATCTGGGACGAATGAGAAACTGGTGAGACTCGCGCCCTACCGCACGCCATACCCCCGGCTACAGCTATGCGCTCAATTGGACTCATCACTAGAGCTCTTACGCTTCCCCGAACCGGACCTGCGTGCTGCGTCCCCGCGTGGTACTGCCTCAATCTGAGAACCTCTCGCGAAAGGTCTTAGAGCCCTCCCACCTTCAAGCTAGATATCCAGCCCCGTACATTGACAGGTGATGCTCGCAACAAAAGCTTCGACGTTCGAATAACCAACAAAAGACATATCAGAACAATTGAACGAGTATAGATAGCTCGATATCCGCGAAGTATAAATAATTAATAGCCAAGAGTATCGGCAAGCTTTCTAAACATATAATCACGCCCGAGCAGTACGGGCTATGCTTTACTTTAGAGCAGTCCCCCCCCCCACCGAGAGACACACTTAAATTACACATCCTGCCAGCTAATGACTTACACCCTAACAGCAACAACATTAGCCCGACAATCTATTAGCGCAAGCGTTCTGGTGAAATGCAAGATTAGAATATGCTCATACTTCCTAGTTAAACATCCTCCCCCCCCAAATCTCACCATGTCAACCGAGGGTATTTAAAACCCTAAATTTTCAATGTATAATCCCCTGATTATTTTATAATCCAGCTGGAAAATCCTATGGCAGACTCGAAATCAGCACAAAATTCCGCAGTTGGGCCTAAACTCGGTAGGCGCCGATTCTCTGAACTCGGCGAGGTCGTTAATAAAGAGCTCATCTTAAATGAGGCTGAAAAGGTTTTCGCTATGCACGGGTTCCTAGGAGCGACCCTTAAGCAAATAGCGCAAAACTCAAACGTTACTCAAGCACTAATTACTTATTACTACGGAACGAAACAGAATCTTTTTATGGAAGTATATCGACGGGGATTGTCCGATATAGACAAGAAGCGTCAGAACTACCTTGATGAACTTAAATGCCGTCCTGAAGGCTATAATACCTATGACATCGTGCGAACCTACTTAAGACCACAATTTGAACACAGGGAAGGAGGACAAGCATGGATGCATTTTGCACGCTTGCAGTCCCGGCTAGCTAGCGAACCTGAAGAGGTGGCCGTACCCTTGAGGAAAGAGCTATATGATCATACATTAAAGGCCTTCATTCATGAAATTATGGAATGTGAGGGTGAAGACGACGCAGCTGCCGTGAGTTGGGGAGCAGTATTTATGGTTTCCATGATTCTTTATATGCTGAGAGGCGTTGATCGTATTGGTGAGCTTACTGACGGACACCTTCACGCAGAATCAGAAGATGACATTGTTGAAAGAATGACGATATTTATCACGGGCGGCATCAACTCTCTCAAGCAAGCAACTCAAGACAAGTATAAATAAAATTTCACTTCAATAGATCTCCCAAGTGCCACTCAAGGGGCAGACAACTCCGCCCCCTGAAATTTACTACTCATACTGCACTCGACGCTCATATGCAATTTTTTTGGTATTTCACCCTCTCCATCTGCAAATATAACGAACTCTGCACCAACCACAAAAAATCAATGTCGCGCCGAGTCAAAAAATTTGGCGTTTGATGTCAATCCCCAGCAGAAATACTGTGTTTATGATTATAGACCGTCGCAGTGGCGGTTAAATAACTTTTAATGCAAAGGTGATTTGAATTGGATAACACGACATCTTCCGAAAGAGCAACGCTGACGCAAGCGACCCAGAGGTTTGTTGAGGCAAATAATGCCGTTAATCTCGAGGTCGTCATGGCTTTTTTTAGCGATGACGCAGTCTACGAAGATATCTATGGTGGGAGCCATATCGGTAAGGTGGAAATACGTCAGGCCTTGGCACCTTTTTTTGACGGTTCTTTCGGAAAAATTGAGTATGTAGGAGAGGATCTTTTCGTTGATGCTGATTCGAGCAAAATAATGATACGGTGGCGGTGCGATATGCATCTGAATGGAGTATCCACATCGTTGCGAGGGCTAGATCTTCTACATTTCCGTGAAGGTAAAATTATTGCGAAACTTGCTTATAGCAAGGCTAAGGAAGCGCTCTTTCAGTCTTGAGTCTGTCCTTCCCACCAGCATATATCGCTTCATACCTTGGCGTCATTTACGACTCTAGACTATTAACGGATAGAATGGGCTCCGAATACGCTCCTACTTGTGCTAGATGGCGGCACTCACCGGCTAGAAGATGAGTGCCACGCTGGTCCGACTAGGAAATAAGCTGTCAGTCTTAAGATGCTAGCGTCGGAAGACAAATGCTCACTTCTGACAGATGACCAGTTTTATTAGCGAGACTTTTCGACATGCACTGGACTAATCATTTTCTTCCTAAACCGTCCCAACTGCACAGCTGCTTGGACACATAAAAAAACCAGAAACGATGCCAGGCCGATAGTTCATATCAATATCCGCGATTTACAAATTACATCATTTTTCGTGAATTATTCCCTGATAGAAAAGCGCCCTAGTCGAGGCAATACCTCTACAACGTTTAACTATTTGAACTGCAAAGAAAGAGACAATGACGACTTAGTTACTCACTGCGATATTAGGACAGCAACCGCACGGAAGCCTTGGCCATGACCGCCAACATTTAGACTGTACCTAGCGGGGCCTGCCCTTTTTAAAAGGCTGCCCTATGTACACATCGAACGGATTCAATCCTCTTGCCAAGCTGTTCTATAGACCCATTGACGTTGCAATCCGCTGGTGCGACTTAATCGCTTTTGAAACCCAGATCCTCGGGTCCTCGTGGGAGTGCCCTGCTCTACTCGCCAAAGCTTTCCCGCAGTGGCCATGCCTACACGCTACTACTGAAAAAATTCTCGACGCGATTCGAAATCATGAGCTACGTTATGGCGCTTTAGGTACGACCGTTCCCTCAGGCACGCCAATTGATTACAAACTGCTGACCATCAGGCATTCGGACCTGAAATGGTGGATGTTCAACCACCATCCGGATCAGCGACCGTTTTTTTTATTTGGCCTCCCTACTGAGCAGGAAAATATACGCTACGAGACATACCTGACCTTGCAAGCAGATAGAGAAGCGCTAGAAGTACAATTAAAAGCAGCCGAAGCAACACTTCAGACGCTAATGAGCGAACTTCAGTCCGCAGGTATAGAACGCGAGAACCTACGCGCACTTGCTGAAAATGGAAAGCACCTCAGCGACCAAAGCAAAGCAAGCTTTCTTAACGTGATCGGAGCATTGGTAAACACGATGCTGAGCTCATCCGAGGCAGGAAGACGACATTCGATATTCGACAACCAAGCAGCCATCGTCGATTCTATAACTGCACATTACAGTGGCGTGCCAGGGTTGAGTAAGCGTTCGCTAGACGAGAAATTTGCAGCCGGCAGGCGTAGCCTTTCCCGAACATAATTTGGAGTATTGCACTGCAACCCTCTTGATTGCGTTGCAATGACATTGTTCACTTTCAGATGTTGAATTCAGGTTACTTCCCATCACGCGCCAACCAGCGCCAGGAGTGACCAGAATGTCCAGCCAAGACTCACTCGTCACTGGAACACCTCAATCGCTGATAGAGCGTCATATCATGCGGCGCGAAGAGGTCGAGCGTAGGACCGGCTTCAAACGTGCGCATATCTACAATTTGATGAAGAAAGGAGAATTCCCCCAAGCTAAACGCATCGGCATGCGTGCGGTCGGTTGGGACTCCCTAGAGATCGAACGGTGGGTAACCGAACGCCTGACACAGCAGGATTGATGTCATGCGTGTGGCATCGGTGGTTTCAACGAAAGGTGGGGTAGGCAAGACCACGGTAACCGCCAATCTTGGTGGTCTACTCGCAGATGCGGGTTTGCGCGTCCTCCTACTGGACTTGGATAGCCAGCCCACACTCTCCAGCTACTACGCATTGAGCCATACAGCTGCCGCCGGAGTGTTTGAGCTGCTCGCACTTAATCTTTCGGATCCCGCACAGGTCATCTCCACGACCGCGATTACCGGACTCGACCTGATCCATTCCAACGATGATGAGGGTCGACTATGCACATTGCTATTGCATGCTCCTGACGGACGCCTCCGGCTGCGCAACCTGCTCGATGCTTTCCGCCCCAGCTATGACCTGCTTCTGATCGATACCCAAGGCGCGCGGAGCGTGCTGTTGGAGATGGCCATACTGGCCTCTGACCTTGCCCTCTCCCCTATTACTCCTGAAATGCTCGCTGCTCGTGAACTACGCCGGGGAATTCTGAAACTGCTCAACGAACTTGAGCCCTTTCGCGACTTGGGTATCGCTCCACCTCCTCTGAGGCTTTTGCTGAATCAAGTGAACGACATCAAATCGGACACTCGCATGATCATGCGCAGCCTGCGCGAAACGTTCATAGGGACTTCAGCCATCCAGGTCCTGCAGACCGTAGTTCCCGATCGAGTGGCCTATCTGAATGCTGCCTCCCTGCGTCTACCCGTTCACCGCGTCGAAACTCGTCGCCCTATTGGCCGTCGATCTGCGTCGGCCTTGGAGACCATACAAGCCTTGGCCATAGAGTTATTTCCTGAGTGGCGCCAAGCAATCTGCTCAGTGAGTGGTCCTCAGGTGCGCTCATGACAACCCGCTCACGTCGTCATCGCTGTTGCATCAGCGTTGATCTCAAGCACTAGGCAAGGAGTTCTGTAATGCTGAATTACAGCCATCTCATCGTTCAACCGCTCGAACTATCAGAGCCACCTCCTAGCGATGAGTACTGCACCGTGGTCGTTCGTCTACGGGGTGGCCGCTCGGCTATGGGATGGTTCCTCGCAGAACTTTCACAACATTTCGAAGGATCGGGTACGGCCGAGGTCGTTGAATTCGAGATAGGTGACCACTTGCGCGGTCGGCGTTAACTGAGGTTTTTCCAATGAAGAAGCCCAGCCAAGAGGAGATCACCGACAAGCTGCAGCAGGGCCACTTCCCACAAGGGCCGAACTTGGAGCAACCGTCCGATCCGATCACCGATACCCCCATGCTGGTGACGTTAGAACAGCTAAGACCCTACGACCTCAACCCACGATTCATTCGTAATCCGATGTACGACGACATCAAGGCCTCAATCCGCGAACGAGGGTTGGATCAGCCACCGCCGATCACCCGCCGCCCGGGTGAACCGACCTTCATCATCCGCAACGGCGGCAACACCCGCCTGGCGATTCTCGGACAGCTGTGGCAAGAGACCCATGACGAACGCTTCTTTCGTATCCACTGCCTGTTTCGACCTTGGACCAATGAGGCTACCGCCCTGCTCGGCCATCTGGCTGAAAGCGACTTGCACGGCCAACTCACTTTCATCGAACGTGCCATCGCTGTCGCAAAACTCAGGGCCATGTTTGAGCTAGATGGGGCTGCACTCTCGCAGCGCGAACTGGCAAAACGCCTTGCTTCCGGGGGCTATCCGATTTCGCAATCGCATATCAGCCGGATGCTCGATACCTTGGAATATTTGCTGCCGGCTATCCCGCAAACACTGTATGCCGGATTGGGTAAATCGCAAATTGAACGCCTAATAGGTCTGCGTAGCCAGGCAGAAAAAACCTGGAATCGCTATCCGGCCAATAGCCGTGAGTTCACCGAGCTCTGGTTGGACACCCTGGCCTCTTTTGATGCCGAGCCCGAGTCATTCGACCTTGCGCAGATCCAGGACGAACTGCTCGAACGAATGAGCCAATTGCTCGGGCAGTCTTACCGCATGCTGGCTTTGGAGCTGAGCGACACCCAACGCCCTCTGCCGATACCTAGCGTTGCCGTGACCACGCAAGCAACGCACATGCCTCCATCAGGTGAAGATGGAGTTACAAAATCTCCTCTCCGTTCCGAGCTTGAACCCTCGGACCATAAGCACCAGTCGAAGACCGGCGCTGCGCCAAAACCCTCCACGCAGCCTGAGGCCAACGTCACACCAGAGCTAAACCCTCCATCGCGAGTTCAACAGATTCGTGACCAGATCAATCGCGAAACGCCCGCCGAAACAGTAAGAGAAGTCGATACTCGTGTGAGCCACGACATCTGGAGCATCGCCCCTGCGCTCGATACTCCCGAGCAACTGCGTTCAGCCATCGCTGCGCTGGCGAGGGAGATGGCAGCCTATGCCGGGCGGCCCGAGATCATCATCAATCAGCAGGACGGCTTGGGCTTCATCCTCGACATGGAGCAGGTTGATCTGACGACACCGCGCGCGACCGGTGTTCATCTACTGCTTCTGGCCCTGTTGCGTGCTCAGGATGAGGTGGACTGGGAGGACCGCAAACTGTTGCCCTCAGCCCTGTTTGGGCAACTGTTGCTGGGGGTGTATCAGTTGCCCCTGGCAGATCAACCAACCATGGATGTGGGGTTGGAACGCCTGCCGGACCATTTACTGATCAAGCTGTATCGCCTGATCCGCTTGGCCCGGCGCCTGATCGAATTAACGCTTACCGTTGAAGACGACTCACCGGAGAAGCTGCCATGAGCTTGTCGTTCAATGTACTCAATCAAGCCATGTTGACTCAGGTCCTGCATGAGCTGCGGTTGGGTAATCTGCAGCGCTGCAAAGCGTTAGGGCTGGGTGAGGATGACATCTACTTGTTGCAGTCCCTACCGCCGACCACCCTGGCGCGTCTGGCGCACGCGACCGTACCTTGGGTCGAGGTCAAGATCGACTCGCCGGTGCTGCACAGATTAATTGAGCAAGCCGATCGCGATGAACAGAATGAGCGCTTGATCAACCGAGCTCTGAAACTCGGCGCCAGCAGCACCATCATGTATCAGAACTTCGGCTTGGCCCATTCGGAAACGGCAATGCGTCGACGTCTGCTCAAGATAGAAACCCGCAAGGGACGACCGCAGAATTTGAGCGAAGCGCAAGAGCACGCACTGTGGCAACGCTGGTGTCAGCTACGAGCACAAGACCCTACCGAAGATCAGCTCGACGCCATGATGATGTTGGCTGAGGAACAACAGATCAGCTTGACCATCGTCTGGCAGCAGATCGAGCACTACAGCAAGAACACATGAACACCCGCCCGCTCAGCCGTTGGCAACGCGTCCTGCAGCAATGCGCGCAGCAATTGAGCGAACGTTGGCCCACTCGCCCTACCATCGAGAAACCTTCCAACCAAGCGCTGGAGGCTGGATTTCTGTTCAGTGGCCAATCACACGAAGTCGTACCGCGTCGTTTGCTGCTGGATAACCGTTTGACACCGTTGGAGCGCAATGCCTGGCAGATCTTTCGATTCATGTTACAAGGCCAGGGCCTGGTCACACCGCGCTATGAGGATCTGCAACCGTATCTGTCGAGTATCCCCTATGGGACCTCAGCCTCACGTGAAACCATCGCTCGCGTATTGACAATGCTCAGGCTCACTCGTTGGCTCAGCTTGGTGAGTCGCGGGCGTGACCAAGTTAGTGGACGTCTGCAAGGCTCTTTGTATGTTCTGCACGATGAACCGTTAACACTCGCCGAAGCCATGGAACTGGATCAGGACTATCTGGAGCTGGTTGGACATTGCCTTGATCATGCCACCAAGGCGGTGCGTATCGTCGCTCAGCACCTTCTGGATGAAATCAGCCTTGATACCAGTATCGACCTGAGCCAACTCCCCACCCGCCTCGACACCTGGGGTGATCGGTGGGTAGATCAGAATTCTAACTCGCAAACAAAAGGTTCGATGCACGATGCCGAACAAAGCGGCGATCACCCCGTTCGGAATCATGCAGCCCCTCGTTCGGATTCCGAACCAGGTGTAGAGGCCAATATTCCCGGCGACGTTCGGAATCCGAACGTCGCCTGTACAGTAGTAAAAGAAAGTATTTGTACAGTACCGCACGCGAGCCCGGCGGTGGATAACGTGCTCTGGCCCACTGCGCTGACCCTGAGCCCGAACGAGCGTCAAGCCATCACCGTGGCGCTCAATAAACTCAAGCTGTCAGAGAGGCAGGCGGTGCTCAACGAAGCCGGGGCACGTTGTGCTGCGGGCGGCATCCGCAAACCTGCGGCTTATCTGATGGGTCTGATTCAGCGTGCGCTAAAAGGCGACTTTCATCCGTGGGCGGGCCAGGCAGAAACGACGCCCATTGCAGCGCATCCTCAATCTGCTCCAGCGCGGACCACTCGAAAAAAAGGTGAACCCGCCTCTGCCGTTGCTCAAGCCTGCCTGGATGAACTGCGCCAACTGCGTGGGAAACGTTCTGGACGTCAGTAGATTTGATGCCACTGGCATCAAATCCAGGGAGTTCCAGAGCGCAATCCCTGTAGCGCCGTAGGCATCGGGTGAATCATCTCCCAGAAGCTCAAACCGAACAGGCAGCATTCAAGTTTTTCGCTGCCCTCAAGGCTCATCCGTCACAAGGTGCTCGCCAAGCTTATGCGAGGACTCCACCGTGGCCGATCACTACCAGCTCAACCTGGGCTCATTGCGCAGCAGCATTACGTTAACGCTGCACACCCATCACGCCGCTCGCATCTGGCAAGGCCGGACTGCACGCGAAGGTGTTCACTCGATTATGGGCATGGCCGGCTATATCAGCGTCACTAACCTGATTAAGCAAACCGCGGCACAGGACGACCCGTATGCCGACTGGGCCATGGTGCAACTCGAAGAAAAACTGCTGCAGGCCAAGGCTGGGATGCTGGAACTGACCCAACAGCTTGATCGGATCAGACAAGACCTGCCGACCCAAATCGACATGGGCGACAACCTCAACATCCACCCCGTAACCTTGCCGTTGTACATCGGCAGCCAGTTGGGCTTCCTAGCGGTGTACCTGTTGACCGACTACGACACGCTGGTGCGCCATACCCTATTGGCGCATCACACCGCTCTTATCGGTCGCACGGACATGGAAACCTGGATCGATGACGGCGCCCATCTACTGCGAAGCCTATTCGGCTTGGCGCAGCGTTACCGGCATGCCGGTGTTACGCGCGATGACATGGCAGCGAGCAACGCTCGCGCCCTGGCGGCCATCGACAAACTGGGGTTGCCCCCCATGGACATCCTCGGGGGTCATCGCCGCTCCCAGTTTGCGCCACCGATCATTCGCCGAGGTGCTGTGCCTAAGGATGACGCTGAGACTCTGGCTGAGGAGCCCAGTGGACCATCAACGACCGTGGATGAGCCTGAGGGCGACGCATGAATCTCAAGCACCCTGTTCAACCGATAGCCTTCGCAGGGCTGACATCAGATGCCTATCGACAGCTCGAACACGCAGCCTCCCTAAAAGGCCTTTTAAAACCATTTAAGGGTAAGGGGGAGTTGGAGCACCTGGCGCAAGTTGCGAGGGAAATCGAGGCGCAACTATGTCGTTTGATGGAAACCGTGGCGCAGCAGGCAGAACGCCTTCCTTACTCGCTGCTGGATTTTCGCCTGGTGTTGCAGAACACCAGCGCTGGCAGCACCTTCCTGCGCTGGCGCTCCCGTGATTTCTCCCGAATGGGCGTTGTGGTCTGGGAACAGCAACTCAGCAACAGAGCCTTGCCGCAGCTGGTACGCGAGGGCTTGCACCGATTCGAATGCGACCGCATTGTGCTGAACCTGCAGATGAGCGTGATGCATTCAATACTGCGCCAGGCCACCACCTGCGCGATCAAAATGGCCAGTGCCGACGAGCGGCTGCGCCAGTTCACTACAGCAGTGGAGGTATCACGATGAGTACTTTTTTTGTCGGCGAAGGCAACATCGGCAGTGCGCCAGAATTCCAGGAGTTTGCCTCAGGCAATGACGAGCCACGGCGTCTGCTGCGACTGAACGTGTACTTCGATAATCCCGTGCCGCGCGATGGTAGCTATGAAGATCGGGGCGGTTATTGGGCACCGGTTGAGCTCTGGCACCGCGAAGCCGAGCATTGGAGCATGCTGTATCAGAAAGGCATGCGCGTGCTGGTCGAGGGGCGTACGGTCAAGGATGAGTGGGAGGACAGTGAGGACAATGCGCGGGTGACCTTCAAGATCGAGGCTCGTCGGGTCGGTATCCTGCCTCACCGTGTACAAAATGTGGTCATGCGCGAGCGTTCCAGTGAACAGTCGGTGACTGGAAAAAACGGAGGACAAGGTACAGAGCCAGCCAGTCCACCAGCATCGAAGCCCAAGAAGCGTCGAGGGTAGCAACCTACGGATTGATGGGCTGGCATTAAAAATGCGCCTTTACGCGGGTCTGCTGTACTACGCGTACTCCCTACGCGTGAATATGCGCGTTATGCCCAGACGGCAGAGGGGCAGCAACCTCTCTTCAAGACTGTTCCACTGACTAATATGAGAAGCCTGCAATTCGGGTTTCTCATACCCCGCATTAGCTGATTCAACAACTCTGCTTCGGACCTTATCTGGAGCAGTCTTATGCGCTTATTCCTTTGCGAGAAACCCTCTCAAGGTCGAGACATCGCCAAAGTACTCGGAGCCACCCGTCGCGGCGAAGGCTGCCTGCTCGGTATCGAAACAGCCGTCACCTGGTGCATCGGCCACCTACTCGAAGCAGCCCCACCGGAAGCCTATGGCGAACAATACAAACGCTGGTCGCTGGAGCATTTGCCGATCATTCCCTTGGAGTGGAAAGTCGAGGTCAAGCCCAAAACTGCTACCCAATTCAAAGTCATCAAGCGCCTCCTAAAAGAAGCTTCCACCGTAGTGATCGCGACCGATGCTGATCGCGAAGGTGAGATGATCGCTCGCGAACTGCTGGAGCTCTGCAAGTATCGAGGCCCCATTCAAAGGCTCTGGTTATCCGCTCTCAATGAGACCTCCATCCGCAAGGCATTGTCCTCGCTGAAACCCGACCACGAGACCTTCCCCCTATACCATTCAGCCCTTGCCCGCAGCCGCGCTGACTGGTTGATCGGCATGAACCTCAGTCGCTTGTTTACCCTTCTCGGCCGGCAAGCGGGCTACGATGGTGTGCTGTCGGTTGGACGGGTCCAGACACCGACATTACGTCTGGTGGTTGATCGGGATCGCGCAATTGCCAGCTTCATCCCCGTGCCTTACTGGCAGGTGGAGGTGCAGCTATCGTCGAGAGAGCAGCAGTTCCTTGCGTCGTGGTTACCACCAAGCTCGGGGCGGGATGAGGCAGGTCGTTGCCTGCAACAAGGGCTTGCCGTTAAGGCAGTCCAGGCGATCAAAGCAGGCAAAGTTGCCACGGTGCTCTCACTGCAGACTGAGCAGCTTCGCGAAGCGCCGCCCCTACCCTTTGACTTGAGCACGCTGCAAGAAGTCTGCTCACGCAAGCTGGGGCTCGGCGTCCAAGAGGTGCTGAATATCGCCCAGGCCCTGTACGAAACACACAAGGCCACCACCTATCCGCGCAGTGATTGCCGCTATCTGCCAGAGAGTATGTTCAACGAGGTGCCCGCGGTGCTCGATGCCTTGCTCAAAACAGATCCCGCACTGCAACCCGCCTTAGACAAACTCAATCGATCATTGCGTTCACGGGTGTGGGACGATGCCAAGGTCACTGCGCATCACGGCATCATCCCTACCACCGCCCCCACGAATCTTGCGCGGATGTCCGAACCGGAGCGCAACGTCTACGAACTGATTCGCAGCCATTACCTAGCGCAATTCCTTCCTCACCATGAATTTGATCGCACCGAAGTCGAATTGGCGTGCGGCGGACAGCGGTTGACCACCGTGGGCAAGCAGATCCTGGTCCAGGGTTGGAAGAGCCTGCTCTACGACACCACAGAGGATGAAGAATCCGCTCAAAAGTCCCAGGTACTACCGGTTCTGCAACAGGGCACGCCGTGCAACGTGATAGACGCTGGACTCAAGGCCATGCGCACCGCGGCTCCCAAACCACTCACCGAGGGCGGTCTGATCAAAGCCATGAAAAACGTGGCCAAACTGGTCAGCGATCCACGGCTGAAACAGAAACTTCGAGACACCACCGGTATCGGTACCGAAGCCACGCGGGCCAACATCATCAAGGGATTGATCGACCGTGGTTATTTGCTGAAGAAAAAACGCGCCTTGATGTCTTCGGCCGCGGCTCATACGCTGATCGAGGCGGTGCCTGCAGCGGTCGCAGATCCGGGAATGACGGCGATTTGGGAGCAGGCCCTGGACGAAATCGAAGCCGGACGCCTACCTCTTGATGCGTTCGTCGCCAAGCAAGCGAACTGGATTGCGCAGCTGGTCGAGCATTGTGGAACGCTTAGACTGGTAGTGCCTACGGACAACGGGCCAGCCTGCCCAATGTGCAACGACACGATGCGCAAGCGTAAGGGGAAGTCCGGACCGTTCTGTTCTTGCGCCCGTTATCCTAACTGCAAGGGCACCTTGCCCATCAAAAACAAGGCCCAGCGCACCTGATACTGATCCGTACGACTCTGAGATCGATGCGCGGGTTAGTGCATCATCAACGGCCGCTGGTCCTGCTCCAACTCGCTCAAGGGCTGTCCGATTTCACGGGCCAAGGCGATACCTGCCGAGATCCATATCTGCCCCAGTTCGTTGAACGCTTTCAGATGAGCAGGACTCTCATTGAGCCAGTGAACAAGACTGTCGAAGTGTTCGGGGTTGCCCGGGGAATCATGGATCTCGATGACCAGTTCCACTGCTCGATCCCAAATGGGGTCCATGACGTCCTCGCTCTCATCTTCCATGCTCAACCAGTCCTCACCTTCATTCACACTGACCACTACGCCTCTGGAGCCCAAAGGACCAGAAACCACGTCGCGGTAAATGTCGATTTCAGTCAAAATAACAACCCATGTAGTCGATATTCAACTTTTAAGGATGTTCATGTCAACGAGTCTTTGCTCAACCATTCGGGTTGAACTGGAGAACTCATCACTTGGCACATAAGCATCCCACCCAAACCCAAATCGGGCGCATGATCGCGAAGCACCGAACCGAGCGCCATCTGACCCAGGAAGAGGTCGCTGAACGCTTGGGGATCGGCAGCGAAGCGATATCGCGCCTGGAGCGAGGGGTGGTGGAGCTGTCCGTCGCCAAACTGATGCAATTGGCGGACATCTTCGACTGTCGAATGGATGAATTGCTGACGGAGTCCAGCAGTCGCCCCAACGACCAGAGTCAGATGATCATGGGGCTGCTGAGCGGACTGAAAGAACATGATCGCGCCTTTATCCTCGCCACCGTCGAACAGTTGGCCGCTCATCTCGGAAGTAAGTGAGCATTGGCCTCTGGCTTGACGCTGTGACGCTCTTTCTGCTGTAGTCATTCGGGTTCATCGCCGTTGGCGACCCAAGACCGATTAGCTCCGGGCAGCTCGGTCGGACTCGATGAGTTCGGAGCCTTCTTCTCCGTGGATCATATTCCGCCCTCATGCGTTGCTGATCGTGGCAGCGGATGACCACTGCTGCCGCACAGCGACAGCAGTGGTCATCCGCTTCGGCGGTCGTATTCAATTCCGGAGCCCGCCGGCGAAACACTGGGCACCCTTTGTGCGCGGATGCGTGCCAGTACGTTCCGATCCAGGCCACGACAAGGGTCGGTTGGCGAATCGTTACGCAGTGAAGCAAGCTTTGCGAGGAGCTTTTCGACTGCATAAGATCGCCAAAGGTGGCTTGTCTCTTCCTCGCCTGGCGACACAGCCAGGCTTGCTCTTCATTTTTTTCATTCCAGTGATTGCCACTGTATTCCGGGTGTAAAAAATCGGGTTGCAGCGTCTTGACGCTCCCCTTTGACAGGCTTATAGAAAGGGCGTGGTCCGCTGTCGTTGACAGCCCAGCCCAGGTAGCCAGAACCTTCAAGGCTACGCCACGTTTGTGGTGGTTTACCCAAGTGCGATTAGCGTTCGGAAGCTCGCACGGTTACCGCTTCAGCGGTGATGAATGCCCACTCCCCCCCTGTCTACGGACTTTTGCCGCAGACATCCTTCTGCTGTAGCGCTGTTCACCCAGACGCATCGTCCTGTTCGTCATCGGTTTACCGATGGCGGGTCGTTCATTGCGGATCTTCACCTTACCCACCCTGACGGGGCTCACTTTCCTGTCAGGGATCGTGCGTCGCCGTTTTTTTCTTGAAACAGGAGAACCACCATGGCCCACGCCAACCACCCCCAAGAAGCGACCACTTACTTCAATCTACACACCGCCGGTATCGGCTATCTCAACCGTGTTCGTGAAGTACAGGTTCGCCGCGGACAGCCGTTCATGGCCTGTGATATTGCAGCCCTGCACGGTGCTAGCGATGCGGTGGAATACACCCGCTTCGATTGCAAGGTCGCTGGAGGCGAAGCAGAACGTTTGATTCGCCTCTACATGGACGCCGTCAACGCTGAGAAAAAGGTGTTGCTGTCGTTTCGTATCGGCGACCTGTGGATCGACCCCTTTCTCTACGAGAAGGGCACCAAACAAGGTCAACCAGGCGCCAGCCTGAAAGGTCGTTTGCTGTTCATCGACTGGATCAAAGTCAACGGCACGCTCGAGTACAAAGCGCCCGCCAGGCAGGAAGCAACAGCACCTGCTGAGCAGGCGCCTACCAATGAGTCCGCTCCAACCTCGGCTGATACCGAAGCTGAAGAGAACGAACCCGAAGCCAAACCTTCGCCACGCACGGCTCGCCGTGGCTCTACTCAAACCGCTCAGTCCGCCTGAACGGTTCGTAACGCCCTCACCAAGGCGCTCCTTTGAGCGCCTTTTTTTTAACCGACATAGGAGTCCTCTCATGGAATCCTTCTGGCTTTGCGACGAATGCTTGTTCGCTGCCGCTTATGAGGACTACGGCGCGATTTCGCTCTACTACACGGTGGATCAAATCGCTCAACGCATCGCCGCTCTCCAAGCTGGATTGGCTCGACTGATGCCCATCAGCGCCGACTTCGATGCCGAGGCCGGCTGGGGAGTCAAAGCCTTTTCCTCGCTGCCCTGCGATGGCTGCGGCTCTCCCCTACACGGTCAACGTCACCAGTTCACCAGGTTGTAAACAGCCTACAACCGCAACTTCATACCCACCGAGGGGACATCACTCCCCTTGGGTGTGAGCCCCTGAAGATCCAATTCGGAGGCACTACCATGAGCAATCAACTCACCCTGATTGACACAACTGAGCTTGAGACTGATCGGCTCGCGCAAGAAAACCGCGTGATCGATGAAGCACTGCATATTCTGGATCGTCGGTTGTTCAGTCGCGGACCCGGTCTGACCTCTCCCGACGTCGTGGCTTCGTTCCTGAAACTGCATTTAGCTCAGCAGGATCATGAAGTCTTCGGCGTGATCTTTCTTGATGCCAAGCACCGAGTGCTGACGTTCGAAGTGCTCTTTCACGGCAGCATTGATGGGGCCAGCGTATACCCCCGCCAGGTCGTTAAGCGCTCCATGGCCCATAACGCCGCAGGCGCCATTTTTGTTCACAACCACCCCTCTGGTTGCACCGAACCCAGCCAAGCAGATCGCATTCTGACCGTTCGGTTGAAGGAGGCCTTGGCGCTGATCGAAGTGCGTGTATTGGACCACTTCATCGTGGGCGAAGGTCGTCCGCTGTCCTTTGCCGAGTACGGTTGGCTTTAACCCTTACAGGCACCCTCGGGTGCCTTGTTCATTGTTAGCCTGGAGAACCTCTTATGAACCCTATCCATCAAGTCTCCGCGCTGCGGGTAGATTCAAATCCTTTTATGCGTGGCTATCACAGCCTGGCTATCGAGCGGCTGCTGCAAATCACCTATGACAACTACTGCCCACCCTGCCTTCGCCCCTTGCATCACTCACAAGCCCATCTGTCCGACGATGAACTGCAACTGTTGTCCTGCGTATTCAATGACGATTTCGCCCTGATCAGCGAAGGCCAATCCATTCCGGACGAACTGGATGACCGCTGCCAGTCTATCGGACAGGTCCGCCAAGTCATCTACTCGGTGATCGGTGAAAGACTCAGCCAGAAGCACCATGTCGGTGACCTGTACTCTCTGGAAGAAGCTCAAACCGTGATCCGTCACTTGAGCTTCGAAACCGGGCACTACAGTCGGTCCTGGGAGATCAGTACGGCCCATCTTCCCGCAGAGGCGATGTCTTATCTGCAGGAACGGGTGTCCAACGAGCCCAAGCTAACGGGGCTGTTTTTCGAGCTGTTCACATTGCCAGACTGCGACGGCATCGGATGCAAGCTGATCGGCACACCCTGGACCGATGAGCACCTGTTGAAAATCGACAGCGGTTCTTACTTGTCCCTCAGACAACAACAACTCGATGCCGGTACGCCAGAAGCCTTGGTCAAGGTGTTGTACCTGGCGGCGTTGGCGGATGTGCGAATGTTGATCTTCGACCCCTGGGCATCCGTCTTACCCGGACTCGAGGTTTTCAACGAACAACCATGAAACGTGCCGCAGTAATACGCGGCTCCCTGAATCGCCTTTCTCACTGAATCACCCTTCCCCTCATGTCAGGTTCTGCACTGAATCTGACATGAGGATCTTTCCATGACCCGCTTTTTCACGCCGATTTGCCTGCTGGGCGCACTGAGCGCGTGTACTGCACAAGTCCCCAATACATCGCCACCCAAACCATCGACCGAGAGTGAGATGAGTCGGGGCCCATCCAAAATGGGTGCGGATGATGACGGTCATCAGGCAGAACTTCGCTATGGCCGCTATACGTTGGTGAGCACCGCAGCCACCACGGAGCAACGGGACCTTCTCGCCCAGATCATCGACGTAAACATTCCGTCGAACCTGAGTCCTTCGGTGCAGGATGCGCTGCACTATGTGCTGCTGCGCTCGGGTTATTCGCTCTGTCCTGATGCCGCGTCAATGAAAGTGCTCTTCAGCCGTCCATTGCCGGCGGCTCACTACCGACTTGGTCCGATTCCTTTGCGCGGCGCACTTCAAGTGCTGGCCGGTCCGGCCTGGCAACTCACGGTCGACGACTTCAACCGCTCAGTCTGCTTCGAGCCACAAAAAGTCGACACCCGCGCCACGCCAGTCGCCTCTACTTCGTCCCGCCAGCCGGGGACTCGCCCATGAAACCTGCAACGTTTCAAACCCTGATCGTTGGAGGGCTGTGCCTGGCTGTCGCGGGCCTGAGTGGCGGTTTATATAACCAAACTCAGCGCATGGCGGCGTTACAGGACAGTAGCGCCCAACACCAACAGATTCTAGATACCCTGCAGCATGACTCGAACGCTCTCAAGGATACGCAGGAAAAATTGCACTACACAGTGAAAGACCTGAGACAGATGGTCGATGCCGGCGAGCAACAAGCCAGTGTCCTCGACCCGATGCTGGATCAGTGGGCACAAGAAATTCAGGAACTGCGCGACGGTCTGGCCGCCCGAGCTACCGAGGCAGACATGACTGCGTTACGGGCACGCCTGGAGCAGATCGAGAAGCAGCTCCTGGACCTCAACTCCAGACCACCACTACCACCGCCACCCTCTGCTGCCAAACCGAAAAAAACCGCTCTACCCAAGCTCATCCCACTCCTGCCTCCATTTTCGGTGTTGGGTGTTGAGTCCCGCGGTGGAGAGCGCTTTCTGGCGATTACCCCGCATGACAGTCGCACTCTCGCTGATGTTCGACTGCTGCATAGCGGCGAGCAATCAAACACCTGGCGCTTGAAAGCGCTGGAACCCACCTCGGCCATTTTTGCGGTGACCGAGCATCCAGACCAAACCGTGCAGTTTCCTTGAGCAATTGGCATGAACAGAGCGCTGCTAGCAACCGTATTCTGCCTCGCGTCAATGATTGCCATTGGCTCTGCACACGGAGAAACCGCTGCGATCCACTCGCAGATTCAGGACACTCAGTCCATTCCCTTAGAGCGCTCCAGCACGGCACAGGCTGCGACCTGGGGATTGTCAGAGCAGGAGTGGTCACGCTTCGAGCAAATCCAAGCGGGCCCTCGCGGTTTCTGGAGCCCAAATCTCGATCCATTGACGGCACTCGGGGTCGAAGCCGAAACCGATCAGGAGCGCCAGCGTTATGCCGAGTTGCAAGTCACGCTGGAGGCTAAACGCGCCGAGCGCGAACTGGCCTACCAGAACGCTTATACCGCCGCCTGGGCCAAGCTGTTTCCCGGGCTGCTGCCGATCCAGGGCATGGCGTCCGTGTCCCCTGCCAGCTCACCCGTCGCACCTCGCCCAGCCTTATTCGTGGAGGACCAATGCCAACCGTGTATCGCCGAAGCGCTGCGCCTGCAAAGCAGTGACACAGCGTTCGACATCTACCTGGTGGGCAGCCAAGGCAAGGATGAACCGGTCCGCACCTGGGCGCGGCAAGCAGGCATCGACCCGACTCGGGTTCAACGCCGACAGATCACCCTGAATCATGACCGCGGCCACTGGTTCAGCCTGGGCGCGCCGGGGCCGCTGCCCGCCACGTTCCAACAGGTGAATGGACAATGGCAGCGTCTCGACTGAGTGGACTTGTCCTCATGCTGATGATGCTGTCGGCTCAGGCCGACGAGCTGCCGCCACCGGCCTACCAACTGGCAGCGCATAGCGCCGACATTCCCTCGGCGGTGCTGTTCGCCATCGCCCTGCAGGAGAGTGGTATCCGTGTCCGTGGTCGGCTGCTGCCCTGGCCCTGGACGCTGAATATCGCCGGAACACCCTACCGTTTCGCCAACCGCCAAGCGGCGTGCCACGCCTTGCTTCAGGCCCTCGTCCGACATGAGGCCAAGCGGGTCGATGTCGGGCTCGGACAAACCAACCTGGGTTACCACGGACAACGCTTTTCCAGCCCTTGCGAAGCCCTTGATCCCTACCGAAATCTCGCCGTGACCGCCGCGCTGCTACGTGAGCATCACGCCGCCACCGGTGATTGGGTATTGGCTGCCGGACGCTATCACCGCCCGGCAGGAGGTGCGCCGGCCGCGCGCTACCGCGTCGGCTTTTCCCGGCAGCTCGAACGGCTGCTGGTTTCCTTTGAACAGGTCACTCCACCATGAAACCAATCGCCCTTACCTGTTACTCCATCCTGCTCTTGGCACCTCTGGCCCAGGCGGAACTGACGACTGACGAGGACTGGCGTGGCGATTTCCCACAGCCCCATTTTCAATCGACGGGTATCCGTATAAATGACAGCGCCCCGTCTGATCGGACCAGTCCTACAGACCTGTCCACCTTTGCAGACGAGGCCTGGATACTGCCGGTCAGCAGCTCTCAATTGAGCCCAGGCCCGATCACGCCTCGCCCGCTGAACATGCCGGGCTTGCAGCCGTTCTTTCTGGTGGGCGACGATCCTCAGTCGCTGGCCTGGCTGCGTCAACGCGCTGCTGGACTGCGCGAAATGGGCGCGGCCGGCCTGGCCGTCGAAGTCGCTGATACCGCAGCCCTGTCGCGGATCAGAGCCGCGGCTCCGGGCATCACCATCTTGCCAGTCAACGGCAACGACATCGCCAGCCGTTTGCAGATCGAGCACTACCCCGTCTTGGTCACCCCCACCTCGCTGGAACAGTGAGTCCGAGCCATGGCCGAGCATGTGATGGAGTCCAAGCTCCGGCCCGCCGTGGAGCTGTACACCGTCGCGTTCTGCATCGCTGCTGCGACGCTGTGCATGTATTCGCCCTGGGCCGTGGCCCTGTCTCCCGAGATCGGCAGGTTCGCGGCGCTGGCCTATGCCTTGTTCGGCTTCATCCGGTTGCGCCAAGCCTGGGAGGTACTGCGTTATCGTCGCAATATCCGCCGGCTGCCCCGCTTCGAATTGACCAGTCGACAGATCCCTGTCAGCCGCAGGCGTCTGTTCATGGGCCGCGGCTTTCGCTGGACTCGACTGCACACCCAACGTTTAGTCGAGGCCCAAGATCCGGCCGTCGCCCGTTATGTCGACCAACCGGCCAGCTACCGTCTGGCGCGTGGGCTTGAGCGGCGTTTAGAGCATGCGCCATTTCCGCTCTCGGCCCTGGCGCGTGTCACGGCCTGGGACCATGTTTTCAATCCAGTGCGTCCGCTACCACCGGTAGGCGGTTCACCTTTGCTGCATGGCGTCGAACCGGACGAGATGGAAGTCAGCCTGCCGCTGGGCGAACGCGTGGGACATACCCTGGTGCTGGGCACCACCCGTGTCGGCAAGACGCGACTGGCTGAGGTGTACATCACCCAGGACATCCACCGCGTCGACCACGAAGTAGTGATCGTCTTCGACCCCAAGGGCGATGCCGACCTGCTCAAGCGCATGTACGTCGAAGCGCGTCGAGCCGGCCGGGAGAAAGAGTTTTATGTCTTCCATCTGGGTTGGCCGGAGATCTCGGCCCGCTACAACGCCGTGGGACGTTTCGGGCGTATTTCGGAGGTGGCATCGCGCATCGCCGGACAGCTTAGCGGCGAAGGGAACTCAGCCGCCTTCCGCGAGTTTGCCTGGCGCTTCGTCAACATCATTGCCCGCGCCCTGATCGAACTGGGTCGGCGCCCGGACTACCTGCAGATTCAACGGCATGTGGTCAACATTGACGCGCTGTTCATCGAGTACGCCCAGCAGTTTTTCGCCAAGACTGATCCGAAAGCGTGGGAGGTCATCGTCCAGATCGAGGGCAAGCTCAACGAGAAGAACACGCCGCGACATATGGTGGGACGAGAAAAACGCGTGGTGGCCATCGAACAATACCTGGCGGCGAAACGGGTATTTGATCCGGTGCTGGACGGACTGCGTTCGGCCGTACGGTATGACCGGACCTATTTCGACAAGATCGTCGCTTCGCTGCTGCCATTGCTGGAGAAACTCACCACCGGCAAGACCGCGCAATTACTGGCCCCCAACTACACCGACCTGAATGACCCGCGCCCGATCTTCGACTGGATGCAGATCATTCGAAAACGCGGCATCGTCTATGTTGGTCTGGATGCCCTGACCGATGCCGAGGTCGCCGCTGCGGTGGGCAACTCGATGTTTGCCGATCTGGTCTCGGTTGCCGGGCATATCTACAAACATGGCATTGATCAGGGGCTACCGGCAGAGAGTAGTAGTACAGAAAAACTGCCCATCAACCTGCACGCTGATGAGTTCAACGAGTTGATGGGCGATGAGTTCATACCGCTGATCAACAAGGGCGGCGGCGCTGGCATCCAGGTGACAGCCTATACCCAGACCCTCAGTGACATCGAAGCGCGCATTGGTAACCGTGCCAAAGCCGGCCAGGTCATCGGCAACTTCAACACCCTACAGATGCTTCGCGTGCGTGAGACCGCCACCGCCGAGCTGCTCACCCAGCAGTTGCCCAAGGTCAATGTGCTGACCAAAACCCTGGTCTCGGGCGCCACCGACACCTCCGATCCTGAGGCCACTACGGACTTCACCTCGTCCTCGCAGGATCGTGTCAGCAGCACCAGCGTACCGTTGATCGAGCCTGCCCACATCGTCAGCTTGCCCAAGGGACAAATGTTCTCCTTTCAAGCCGGCGGCCAACTCTGGAAGGTGCGAATGCCGTTGCCTAAACCCTCCAATGACGATGCCATGCCCAAGGACCTGCAGGAGCTCACCCAGCGGATGCGGGCAGCCTACAACGAGAACGCGGGGCAATGGTGGAGTGCGAGCGGGGGTGGCCCAACCATTGTGTTCAATCTGGATCAGGTGGGGTAGCCCTACTCTGCCGGCGGTTTCAGACTCGAGAGAGCACATTTAGAAGGCACTCTGACAACGTTAGTCCTGCCGTGCGCGACGGAGCGAAAGATGGCGACTTCTACACAAAATACGCCTCCACAACCGATGCAGCGCCCAGGATTGATCGTCTCGGCGATCAGCCTGGTCCTGCGCATCATTGGATTATTGATCGCCTCGCTCCTGTTCTCGATCCTGGTCGAGTTCGCTGGCTTGCTGCTGTTCTGGGGTGACCAGGGCTGGCGACACAGTCAGACCATGTTGACCAATGAACTGGGCTGGCTCAGCGAGAACTTTAAATCGTCACTCATCATTCAACAGCCCGGGCAAACCACTGCCCAGTGGCTGGATTTTCTCAATCAGTGGTTGTTGGTCAAGACCGGCTTTGCGGACTTTGCCCTGCTGGCACGGGTATCGAGTCAGGGCAACGGTATATGGAGTTGGATCAACCAGCTCTACGTGAGCATCGAGGATTTTGTCTTGGCGGCGGTGTATGTCACCTTTACCTTCGTCGTGCGCCTGACCATCCTGGCTCTGGCTACACCGCTATTTCTGCTGGCCATGTTCACCGGTTTTGTGGATGGTTTGATACGCCGCGACCTGCGCAAGTTTGGCGCGGGCCGGGAAAGCAGCTTTGTTTATCACCGCGCCAAACGAGCAGTGATGCCACTGCTGATAGTGCCCTGGATCATTTACCTGTCCTTACCCTTTTCGCTCAATCCAATGGCCGTATTTTTACCTTGCGCCGCGATGCTTGGTATGGTGATGGCGATCACAGCAGCGACTTTTAAGAAGTACCTTTGAACTGCCGAGCTTGAAAATTGAGTATCACTTGTTTACGGATGTGCTCGCCAACCGATGCATCACCTGTGATCTTCGTTTCTCCTGGACGTCAACCGATGACACTAATCCATCGCTCGCTGAGGGCACGCGCTAGCGTCTGATGAATCAACTGAAAGCATCACGTGAGGCCGTCAAGGATGCGAAGGTACGATACCGTCAAATCAAAATTGCAAGGTCCAGTGTTCACTCGGACAAGGTAGCCCTTGAAAAAAGGTGGCCGGCCCGGTGAAATGGCGAGCATCTGATTTTTATTCAACGCAGAGTCGTCGATGCCGCCTGTGCAGAGTGGTATATGAAAACAGTGACGGGATTTGCGCTTTCTAAGACCCGAAATATCGGCAGGTGCGCGCTCGGAGATCCGAAAGTCGCGGCTCGGTTGCCATTCCCGCCGCCCTTACTCTGCAATTGACATAAAGCTTTTAACCCGGCTACAAACCAATATACCTAGGGACGCTCATGTCGCTCAAAACAGCATTTGCTTCGGTACTCAAAGCAACCCGCACGGCTCGCGGGCTTTCCCAGAAAAATCTTGCCGAAGTAAGTAGCCGGACGTACATCTCGAAATTGGAGCGCGCCCAGTGCAGCCCCACTCTAGAGATGATGAGCGCTTTGAGCGTACCGCTGAATTTGAGTCCTCTGACGTTGATTGCTATGACCATGAGTGTTGAAACAGGCCATTCCGTCGCATCGATCGTGAATCGTATTGAGGACGATCTAGCTGAACTCGCCCAAGCAGGCATTAACGAAGGTTTACAGGTGCTGGCACCAGCGAAGCCCCATAAAACCAAGGCTTTCTCTCTGCAGGGTAGGCAACCAATGAAATCTCACAAGCAAACTGAATTTTTATTTCTCGAGTAAGCAACTAAAACGATTCGCGGAAGGTGAGCTCACACTCCACGCGCCTAACCCTATTCTCAAAAACTAGCTGGAACCCAAATTCAGAGCTTGAACACTCCGTGTGTGCTGCTACAGAAGTAAACCTGGTTAAAATTCCAACGTCGTCCCCCTCAGCAAAACGATAACTTTCGCCTCAGTTTTTTTGCAGTTATTTTGCTCCCCTTTCTCGATTCTGCCCCTAATGCACTTAGGGCCATAATCATGCCTGCTTCTATTATTCAATGTCTGTTACTCCTCTCGTTGGCCGTCTTTAGTGGCATCAGCTTTGCCGCATCTGCTCATGAGCAAAATCAGCTCAACCTAGTCCAACAGCAGCTTGACACTATCGAACGTCTTGCCACTCGCGCCGAAACAAACCGTACATCAGAACCCAACGAGCGCTACCGCTTCGATTATCCCCGCTTGACCCAGGACATCCAGCGCATTCGCCGAGGGGTACAGGGTTACCTGTCCCCCTCCCGCGCTCAACCCCGCGACCCCGGCGAGCTGACCGGCGATTACCGTCTCGACGCTCCGCCCGCGGAGCCCTCGCCATGAGCATGACTGACGCCCAGTCCTCAGCTTTCCAAAACGCCTCCGGTTTCTCGGCACAGAACAGTTCGACGCTGTGGCTGTCCCTGGTTCTGGTCCTGGCGTTGCTCTGGTGTGCCTGGGTGATGTGGACCGCTTACCGGGGTTGGGCGGTCGGCAGCGTGCGCTTCGGCGCATTTGGCGGGAGTACCGCACGGGTACTGCTCGTCTTGCTGATTTTGATGTTTTTCACCTTGTCCTAACCCAGGAGATCGCCGTCATGCTCAAGTGCCTTGTCCCTCTGATACACAATCTGCGTGATCGCACCAACCAGCGCTTGATCGGTCTGCTGCTGGTGCTTGGTCCCAGCCTGGCTTTTGCCGAACTTCCGACCATGGAGGCCCCTTCGCGTGGCGAAGGCTCCGGTTTGATCGAAACCATCAAAAACTACGCCTACGACGGCGGCATTCTGCTCGGCCTGCTGATCGCCCTACTCGCCTTTTTGGGCGTGGCCTGGCATTCGCTCACCGTGTATGCCGACGTGCAAAACCAGCGCAAAACCTGGAAGGATCTCGGCGCGGTGGTGGGTATCGGCGCCCTGCTGGTGGTAATCATCATCTGGTTCCTGACCAAGGCTGCTGCGATTTTGTGAGGTCGACATGAACGACACAATCGAACATCTTGCCGACGGCACCTTGGTCTTTCTGCCGGAGCGACTCAATCGTGATCCCGCCGTATTGCGGGGGTTAACCAATGATGAGATGTGGATAGCGCTTGGCACCGGCGCCGTCATTGGCCTGCTGCTGGGCGTGCCTCTGGCGATCGCCACCGCGTCCATTGCGGTGGCGCCGACCGGCATGATCGTGGGTATGGCGTTGGTATTATTTGCCGGCGGCACGCTTTTGCGTCGAGCCAAACGGGCTCGCCCCGAGACCTGGTTGTACCGCAAGCTCGAATGGGTACTTGCCAGCCATTGGCGCCTTGGTCGCGGACGTTTGATTCTCCACTCCGGCGCCTGGACGGTTCGCCGTTCGCGTCGACTGCGCCCTGCCCTGTCTCGGTGGCAGCCATGAGCCGTTTTCGGAACAAGGTCGATGCCCAACAGGCGCATATCTTCAGCCTACGCCTGGCGGTAATAATCCTGACCCTGCTCTGTGCCGGACTCTGGTACGGCTGGCGCTCGGCACCGACCGATCTGACCGTGCATGTACCACCGGATCTGCGCTCGGGCAGCACGCGCAAGTGGTGGGATATTCCCTCGGAGAATGTCTATGCCTTTGCCCTGTACATCTTCGGTCAACTCAACCGCTGGCCCTCGGATGGCGAGCAGGACTATCGCCGCGCCATCTATGGCTTGCAGTCCTACCTGACACCCGCCTGCAAGGCCTTCCTCGAGGGCGACTACGAGTACCGCAAGGCCGCCGGCGAACTGCGCCAGCGGGTGCGTGGCGTCTACGAAATTCTGGGCCGAGGCTACAGCGAAGATCCGGAACTCCGGGTCAAGCAACTCGATCGCGACAGCTGGCTGGTCAAGCTCGACCTCAACGCCGATGAGTATTACGCCGCGGAACCAGTGAAGCGGGTGGTGGTGCGTTATCCCTTGCGCGTGGTGCGTTTTGATCTGGACCCCGAACGCAATAAGTGGGGGCTGGCGCTGGATTGTTATCAGGGCACGCCGCAAAAAATCTCCCTGCCTGGAGGTGAGCCATGAAGCGGATGTCTACCCTGGGACTCACTGTCTCCCTGATGCTAGGGGGAGCTGCAGCGCAGGCTGTCGAGCTGATGCACTGGGAGCGCCTACCCCTCGCGGTCCCACTGGTGATCAATCAGGAGCGGGTGGTCTTTGTCGATGAGGATGTTCGCGTCGGCGTGCCCTCAACCCTGACGGACAAGCTGCGCGTGCAATCAACCGGCGGCACGCTGTACCTGCGCGCATCAGAAACCATTGCCCCGACCCGACTGCAACTGCAATCGGTCACGACGGGCGAGATCATCCTGCTGGATATCGCGACCACACCTGGTGATCAACCACTGGAACCCGTGCGTATTCTCAAGAATGCTCAGGTGCAGGCTACCGAGGCTGAAACCAGCACCGCCCCTGTTCCAGAACGTACGCCGATCCCGGTCGCGTTGACGCGCTACGCCGCACAGAGTCTGTACGCGCCGCTGCGTACCGTGGAGTCCCTACCCGGTGTACGCCGCGTCCCGCTCAAGCTGCGCACCGAGCTGCCGAGCCTGCTGCCGACCGAGAATGTGTCCAGCACACCCATCGCCGCCTGGCGACTCGGTGATTACTGGGTGACGGCGGTGAAGTTGCGCAATCGTGGTTCAGAGGCGATGCAACTCGATCCACGCCGACTTCAGGCCAAGCTATTTGCCGCGGCCTTCCAGCATGCTTTCCTCGGGCCTGTCGGCAGTGCGGAAGACACCACGCTCGCCTACCTCGTCACCCGCGGTGCCGGCCTCGAACACGCCATGCTGCTTCCGCCCGTTGCGCGAGGTGCTGACGATGAAAGCTAACGCCTTGCTCAAATGGCTGGTACCGGCTGCGCTACTGGCCGTGGTGTTGATCATCCTGAAAACCTGGGTCGCGGGGGGCAGTAGTTCCTCTCCAGAGAAGCCGGTCGATCAGGGCAACCTTCAGTTATCCGCCGAGCAAGCCAAGTCGCTCGGCATTGCGGGCGATACCCCGCGCGACACCGTCGCCACCCTGGTCGGTCAGGTGAAGGCCATGCGCAGCGACATGCTCGGTTTGAAGAAACACAACGATTCACTGCAGACGGAGAACACCCGCCTGCGCGAGCGGGAAAACAGTGTCGATTCGCGTATCCAGACGGCGCTTGCCAGCGTGACCCAGCAGGTAGACGAAGGCCGCCGACAAGCCAACGAGGCCCGACTCAAAGCGGAACAAGACAGTCGTCAGGCTCGCGGTCTGCTGACGCAATTGCAGGAGCAGTTGTCAGGGCTGACCGGCAAAGGCAAGGATATGCCGATCGGATTGGGGCTTGAGCCGGGCGACGGGGCTCAGTTCGAAGGGCAGCATTCGGCCAATGATCCACTGCAGTGGATTGAGCCCTCGGATGCGCCGACCACCGACGCCCGAGGCAAAACCAAGACTTCCTCCGCGCTGAGTCTGCCTACCACTTTCAACTCACTGGAGGGCCTAAAAGAAAACGCTATTGATCGCAGCCAGAAACAGCTACGGGCAGTCACCGAGGGTGAGCGCGACCTGACACGATCCGCTGATCGTACCGAAGGGGCGAAGCCGGTCTACACCATTCCCGAAAACGCCACGCTGATGGGCTCGGTCGCGATGACCGCGCTGATCGGCCGCGTCCCAGTAGACGGCACGGTGAATGATCCCTATCCCTTCAAGGTGCTGGTCGGCCCCGAGAACCTGACCGCCAACGGTATCGACCTGCCGGACGTTGCGGGGGCTGTGATAAGCGGCACGGCATCCGGTGACTGGACCCTGTCTTGCGTTCGCGGACAGGTCGAGTCAATCACCTTTGTGTTTACCGATGGCACCATCCGCACGGTGCCGCAGCCAAAGGCGGTAGCCAGTCGCAATGCCTCCGCCACCCAGAGTTCGAACACCGACAAGATCCGTGGCGGACTCGGTTACCTGTCCGATCCGTATGGCATCCCGTGCATTGCCGGCGAGCGCCGCTCGAACGCCCAGCAGTACCTCGGCAGCCAGAGCCTGATCACCGCGGCGGGCGCCGGTGTCGCCGCTCTGCTCGGGGATGAGCGCAACAACAGCAGCGTGATCAGTTCGGGCGGCAGTACGCTCGGGGTCACCAGCAGCAGTGGCAACAGTGCACTGAACTCAATGCTCAGCGGTGGAGTCAGCGACATCCGCGAGTGGATCAACAAACTGTATGGCGAAGCCTTTGCGGCCGTGTACGTGCCACCAGCCGCCCAAGTCGCACTGCACCTCGACCATGAGATCACCATCGACTACGAGCCCAAGGGCCGGAGCGTTCGCCATGAAAAAGACCCTGCCTCCCTGCCTGATCTGGATTAGCCTGCTCTGCCTAGTCCTGGCAGGGTGTTCCACCGACAAGGACACATTGCTGCCCCATGGCGAGCAAACCATGCTGGACATCTGGAACGGCGTCGGTTCGCAAGGCACTCAGCAGCAATTGCTGGATGCTCGGCAGCAGCTTCGCCGCTCGCTGGCTCGGGCAGATTTCTCCGCGTCTCGCCAGGAACCGTACACGCGCACAGCGGCGAACGAGATCCGCAACCTGTTCCCTCGCCTGCCCAACCCCGATCTGGTGCTGTACGTGTACCCGCACCTGAGTGGAACCGAGCAGGCACCGATTCCGGGGTACTCGACCGTGTTTCCGTTCTACCAACGTGTGCAGTACGCATTGCCGGGTGAACGTCAGGAAGACTTGTAGTGCGTAGCGGCGATTCGGGCAATCGCACTCCCACATGGAAAGCCTGGCGCAACCCATTACGTCCTCGTGCCACCTTAGCCGATGACGCCGCACTGTATGCGCACAACCCTAGCTTCACCGATCACCTGCCGTGGGTCGAATACCTCAACATCGAGCAGTGTTTTCTGCTCGATGACAATCGCTCGGTCGGTGCGGTGTTCGAGTTGCTGCCCATCGGCACCGAAGGGCGCGAACCCGATTGGCTGATGGCGGCCCGCGATGCCCTTGAGGACGCCCTGCAGGACAGTTTTGATGAACTGGATCAAGCGCCTTGGGTGGCGCAGTTTTTCTGCCAGGACGACAACGACTTCAGCCCCTACCTGACCCGGCTTACCGATTATATTCAGGACAGCGCGCGAGGCACGGTCTTCACCGAGGCCTATTTGGAGCTCAGCCGCCGTCATCTGAAGGCCATCGCCAAGCCCGGTGGTCTGTTTGAAGATAAGGTGGTGACGGGCCTACCTTGGCGCGGTAACAACCGGCGGGTGCGCCTGGTGGTCTATCGCTGGCTTGAGTCTGACGCTGAGGAGACAGGCCTCACTCCAGTGCAATCCCTGCAACAGGCTTGCGAACGTATCGCGGCTTCGTTGCAAGCGTGCGGGGTGCAATCGACGCGAGTCGATGGCCGAGGTTTATATGCCTGGTTGTTACCCTGGTTCAATCCAGCCCCCAGGCTCACCGATGAAGCGCCCGAGGAGTTCTATCAACGCGTGGCCTATCCGGAGTCGGGCGACGGTGAGTCGCTGGAACTGCCCTTCGATCATGACTTTGCCGAGCGACTGTTCTTCAACGAGCCGCGTTCGGATGTGCAGCACGGACTCTGGTTTTTTGATGGTCAACCCCATCGGATCATGGTGGTGGACAAACTGCGCCGGGCGCCCTTGATTGGTCAACTCACCGGCGAAACCCGCAAGGGTGACGCGGTGAATGCGCTGTTCGACCAGTTACCCGAAGGTACGGTGATGAGTCTGACCTTGGTGGTTAAACCGCAGGATGTACTCGAGGATCAGTTGAACCGCCTGGCCCGTAAAGCCATCGGTGAAAACCTGGCCTCGACCCAGTCCCGTCAGGATGTCGAAGAGGCTCGCGCGATCATCGGCCGCCAGCACAAGCTGTACCGCGGCACGCTGGCGTTCTACGTGCGCGGTCTCGATGAACAGCAATTGCACCAGCGCTCAGTTAGCCTGGCTAACGCACTACTGGGTGCAGGGCTGCAACCGGTACGTGAAGGCGATGAAGTCGCCGCCTGCAACAGTTACCTGCGTTGGTTACCGATGGCTTACAACCCGGCCCGCGACACGCGCAACTGGTACACGCGCCTGATGTTCGCCCAGCACCTGGCGAATCTGGTTCCGGTCTGGGGCCGCAGCACGGGCACCGGCCACCCGGGCATCACCCTGTTCAACCGTGGCGGCTCACCATTAAGCTTTGATCCGTTGTCACGCCTGGACCGGGCCATGAACGGTCATCTGCTGTTGTTCGGCCCCACCGGTGCCGGCAAGTCGGCCACCCTGGTCACCCTGCTGATGCAGGTCATGGCGGTGTACCGCCCTCGCCTGTTTATCGTCGAGGCCGGCAATTCATTCGGCTTACAGGGCGACTACTGCGCGACACAGGGCCTGTCGGTCAACAAGGTCCAATTGAAACCTGGCGCCTCGGTCAGTCTCGCGCCCTTTGCCGATGCTTGGCGCCTGGTCGAGCAGTCGGATCAGGTGGCGAGCCTGTCGATCGATGAGCTGGACGATGAGGCGGTAAGCAGTCGCGAAGACCAGCGCGATGTTCTCGGCGAACTGGAAATCACCGCCCGGTTGATGATCACCGGCGGCGAGGCCAAGGAAGAAGCGCGCCTGAACCGAGCCGACCGCAGCTTGATCCGCGAGTGCATTCTCGATGCGGCACAGACCTGTGTCGCGGCGGGCCGTCAGGTGCTGACCCGCGACGTACGCAACGCCTTGCTGCGCGTCGCCGCCGACCCGCACTTACCGGACAAACGTCGTGAGCGTGCCCAGGAAATGGGCGAGTCCATCGACCTGTTTTGCCAGGGTTTCGAGGGCGCACTGTTCGATCGCGAGGGCACGCCTTGGCCTGAGAGCGATGTAACCATTGTCGATCTGGCCACCTATGCCCGCGAAGGCTACGAGGCACAGATGTCCATCAGCTACATCAGCCTGATGAACACCGTGAACAACCTTGCCGAGCGCGACCAGTACCTGGGCCGACCGATCATCATGGTCACCGACGAGGGCCATATCATCACCAAGAACCCATTGCTGGCACCGTTCGTGGTCAAGGGCACGAAAATGTGGCGCAAGCTCGGCGCGTGGTTTTGGCTGGCCACGCAAAACCTTGCCGACTTTCCCACTGCTGCGCAGACCATGCTCAACATGATCGAATGGTGGATTTGTTTAAACATGCCGCCCGCGGAGATCGAAGAGATTGCTCGCTTCAAGAAGCTCACACCGGCACAGAAAGCCTTGTTGCTCTCCGCCAGTAAGGAGCCGGGGAAATACACTGAGGGGGTCGTGCTGTCGAAGAAGCTCGAAACGCTGTTTCGCGCTGTGCCGCCCAGTCTTTACCTCGCCCTGGCCATGACCGAGCCCGAGGAAAAAGCCGAACGCTGGACACTGATGCAGGAGAACGGTTGCTCGGAGTTGGAAGCGGCTTATCGGGTAGCTGAACGAATCGATGGAGCGCGAGGAATAGAACCCGCATAGGGACGTCTATTCCTCGCGCTCTCTAGATTGAGCGGCTGGTTATTGTGATGTTCCCCGGAGCCGCTGCTGAATCCTCAACAGGAATCCGGCTTCAAAAGCATCTTGGCAGTCACCGACAGGAAAGGTCTTGCGGGTTTGCGCTAGCTCCCACCACAGTGGAATCTCCCCAGCTGACTCAAGCCAAGCTTGGGCACTCTGCACGCCACGTTCGATCATCGGCGCAAATTCGTTGCCCCAGGGGGTCAGCAGGCTGACGCATCCATCGGCCGCTGGAATTGAAATGTAGTTGTCGTCCATATGCACCTTTTCTAATTTATTGTTAGACGCTAGATCCAGCCACGAAGGCCATCACGGACTGAATGACACTCGAAGCAGATAGCCTAAATCAATGCCAATGTAGACTATATCCCGTGGATTGAGAGTCCCTCAAGGCGCAATTTGCGCGCATGACTCAAGACTACGAACAGCTTCGTCTGCAGCTGGCGGAAAACATCCGCTGGATGCGACGCATGAAAAACCTGACCCAAGAGCAGCTGGCGCTCATGGCCGAGGTGGATCGCACCTACGTCAGTCAAATCGAACGAAGCACGGGCAATCCGTCGCTGTTGGTCCTGTGCAAGCTCGCCAACATTTTCGAAATTACCGCAGATCAGTTACTTGTGGAACCCGATATCCTGCGCAGCGCCCATCACGTCAAATAATAGTCTTACGCCTCACAAACCCGATAGACCCGCCTTCATAATTTTCACTGACAGTCTTCAGCCCCTAACCGAACCTGCCCAGGCCAATCACCGAGAGCCTGGATCATGTCGGTTGCCTGCTCGTCAATCCCGCCCACAAAGCTACGGCCCTTGGCGTTGAGCATCCTGCTGGCGTGCGGCCCCAGCGTGGCGCTGGACACCGCCAGCATCACGTCCTCCGTGCTTTCGCCAAGCTGTCTCGACTACAGGGTCATCGGCATTTGTTTCTGGCTCCTCTGCACGCCCTTCGGCTGCACAGTCAAAACCTCGACCAAGGTTCGTCATTTCATTCCGGAGCTGGTGGTCTCAAGCTACGCCACCACCGGCAATAACCCCTGGACCGAGATGGCCACCCTTTCCTCTCCCATCGACGGTGCGGAAGGGGGCGGCAACCTGATCACGCCGAACACCCACCGCGACAACCTGCCCCGCTTCAAGAACGTCGATGGCATCGGCCACCCCGGTGGCTGGATCGCCACGCAACTGGCTTCGCAATCCGGCTACGCCTGTGCCAGCGGTGCAACTGCATTCATGCCTTACTATCTGAGCACCCTGGACTCTCTGGCCTGGCGCCAGGGCATCCCGGAAAGTTTCTACCCCGAGTCGCTCATGCCGGGGATCCGTGAAGTCGGGCGTCAGACCTCGGGAAACATGTGGGGCAACGTTTATCCCCGGCAGGGCTTTCTGGTACAGCCCGACGACTTCAAAGCGGCCGCGGTCATGGCGCAACGGGCCGGCGATGTGATGACCCGCAACTGGCAGCCGCATGTGTACTTACCACTCACGCCCGCCAAACGCGACGGCTACTGGCCGCCTGGCCCGATCATTGAAAACGACGCTTCGACCCACACATGGCAATTGCTCTACCCTCAGGTTCAGCCCTCGTGCGCCCTCTTCCCCAGCGATCCGGTACAGAGCGCAGATGGCGGCTACGCCTGGTCGCTGTGGCGTCCCTATAGCTGCTGCAAACGTGAGGGGCAGACCTTTCTGTTCAGTATCGACTTCGAAGGCGGTGCATCATGATCCGGTTGCGCGCGCGACTATGGCTTGCCGTGGAGAGCCTGCTGCTCTGCGGACTGCTGACCATTGTCCTCCATGTCTACGCCGCCGAGGACGATTATCGCCTAGGTACTCAGGGCGAAGTACTCGACGACCGAGTGATGTACACCGTCGGTGGCGGCTCGGCGGTGGGCTCACCGAGCTCGCTCTACCGACCCAGCGGTCTCGGTGTCGGCGGGGCCTGGCGAGCAAACATGATGTGCGGAAACATGAGCCTCACCAATACCCTGCAAAACCAGCTGAATGGCGCCACCGAAGGCTTCCAGCAGATCATGGGCAACATCGTGCAGAACGCGACCCAAGCGGTGATGTCGCTACCAGCATTAATCATCCAGCGCGCTAACCCCGGTCTCTATGAGTTGTTGAGCAACGGGGTGATGCAGGGGCGTATTGACTTCGACCGCTCCAAGCTGACCTGCCAGGCCATGGCCGAGAAGATGGCGGACAAGGTCGGTCAAGCCGGCTGGGGCGCGCTGGCCAAGAACCAGGAGATGCAGGGCAATCTGGAGCAAACCGGCGGTGATGCGGTGGCTGCTGTGAAAAACACTGAGACCCATAACGGCAACAATGGGGTGTCCTGGGTCGGCGGCCAGAAAGCTGGAGGCAGCGGGCAGACGCCCATCCGGGTGACCTCCGACGTGGTGCATGCAGGCTACAACCTGCTGCATAACCGGACGGTGGATGACAGTACCTCAATCAGTAGCAGCGACTGCCTGGGTGGGGCTATTTGTCAGATCTGGGCCTCGCCGCAGGAGGAATCCGAATGGGCCGTTCGCGTGTTGGGCGAGAGCGAAGTCTCGACCTGCGACACCTGCGAAACCCTGCGTTCGACCGCTGGCAGCGGATTGACGCCGCTGATCCAGGAGGCCTACAGCGAACGCCTCAAGGCCCTGCAAGGGTTGCTGTCCGGCTCGCTGTCGCCTACCCCTGACAATCTGGTTAAAGCCTCGAGCCCGATGTTGCCGGTGACCCGTGGTGTGATCGAAGCCCTGCGCGACGATCCCGATCAGGACCTGTTGGCACGCCGTCTGGCCAGCGAGACGGCCTTGTCCAGCGTACTCGACAAGGCGCTCCTGCTACTGCGCACGCTGCTGGCAGGCAGTCACGAACCCAACATCGCTTCCGCCGAGCCGGCTCAGACCGCCTTGACGAAAAACATCGACGCTCTGGAGCGCGAAATCCGCCTGCTGCAGACCGAACTACAGGTACGGCAGATGCTGGCCACCAACACCGCCAGCCTGGTACTTGATCGGCATGCCGGTGGTGCCGATGCTTCGCGTACCGTCGAGCAAGGCGACCCCGAGCCCGGTCGGCTCAATGACGCTGACGCCAGGCGCAAGTGAGCCATGAAACGCTCACTGCTATTCACTTTGCTTTCGAGTCTGGGGATTGCCGCGGTGATGGTCCTGACCGCCACAGGGGTCGCCTGGATCGGCCGCACTGCGCTGGGTAGTTTCGAAGTCTGGCAGCAGGCATTCGAATCCGCACGACCTTATCTGCGGTGGTGGCGCGCCCTGCTCTACGCCGCCCTCTTTGCGCTCTGGTGGGATCTGCTTCGGCGCTACCGACATCGACCACAGGATCGACTGCGTGTGCAGCGTATCGGCACATTCGGGCTCGTGCTCTTTACCTGCGTCGAACTCACCCGACTGTGAGGTCACCACCATGCTCATGAGCACCAACAGCTACCTGGAGTTTTACCTCTCTCTGCTGGCCTGGATCATCAACAACGGCCTCTGGAGCGTTCTGTCCGACACCGGACTGTTTGCCGCGCCCTTTGGTGCAATCATCCTGCAGGAATGGTTGTCGGCCCGTCAGCAAGGTGCGGATGAGGGCAACAAGGGACTACTCTCGGTGCCGCGGATCGAGAACCGGTTGTGGCTGGCCTACATCGTCGTGTTGTTCGGCTGCGCGCCGGTCTTTCCGTTGAGCCTTACGTCAATGGCGTTCGATGATGCGGCGAGCCAGCGCTGCGGCGTCAGTGTGGCCAAGCCGGCGGAAACCGCCTGGGGGACCACTTTCAACACCATTGGTGAACGCTCCGCCAACGTGCCGATCTGGTGGTTTCTGGTGCATGCTTTGAGCAAAGGCGTGACCGCAGCGGCCACCGCCTCCATCCCCTGCGCACCGGATATCCGGCAGATGCGCATGGAGATCGACAGCTCGCGCATCGACAGTCAGGTACTGCTGCAGGAAGTCGCCGATTTCACCCGCGACTGCTATGGCTATTCCCGCTCTCGGCTGTTCACCAACCGCCCGCAGTTGGACAAGGCACAAAGTCACGACGCGTCCTGGATCGGCTCAAGCTATTTTCTCGACACGCCCGGCTACTACGACACCGATCGCTCACGTACACCGCGAATCAGCTGGCCGTATGACGACAATCGCGACGTTTCCTTGCCGCGGCTGGAGAATGGCGCGGGCTACCCCACCTGCAAGCAATGGTGGAGTGACAGCGGTATCGGGCTGCGCGAGCGCTTGATCGAGCAGGTCGACCCCTCGCTGTTGACTCAACTGAAAGGTTGGTTGACTGGCCGTACGAGCAACGAGATCGAGGATGCCACCCTGCGCGAACTGGTCAGCCCGCACCAGCAATCGATGACCATGTCGCCCGAACAGGTGTACCAGGACTATGGCTCCAGTGCTCGCGGCGGCTCGATCAATCAGGGGCTCAATAACCTGGCCACCAACACCGGGCTGGCACTGGGTTCCTTCAGCAATTTTCCCGCAATGAATGCGCTACGCGCCGCCCTGCCGATGGTGCAGGCTTTTCTGATCATGGGCGTCATCATCAGCTTGCCGCTGATTCTATTGGTCAGTACCTACCAGTTGAAGACCGTCATGACGTTGACGTTCGCGCTGTTCACGCTGCACATGCTGAGTTTTTGGTGGGAGTTGGCCCGCTGGGTCGACTCCAGCATGCTCGACACCCTGTACAACAAGGTTTCGGCGTCCAATCAGGTACTGTTATCGCTGCCCACATCCGGGTTTATGGACGGAACGGTCACGGCACAAGTGATCGAGTATGTGATGGGGGCGATGTTCATCGTGCTGCCGATGTTGTTTTTGGCTGCGATGAGCTGTGGCTCAATTGCCGACGGCATGCTTAGCAAAGGAGCAGCTCAAGCGCAGGACGCTGGTGCAAGGGGCGCTGGAGCTCTGATGTCTGCTGGAAAGGCCTTGAGGAAGGGGTGAAGAACTCGACTACAGGTCTTTTAAATCAGGCTGACCGGGTGCGCGGCCATACTCATACTCACCATATGGGTCGCCATATGCCTTGTACCGGAGAGCATCCTTAGGTTTGATAGGAGTTCCATCGGCGATGGCCCAACACAAGACAATAAGGATCATCACCGACACTGTGAACCATAAGCTAACTAGAATGAGTCCGGCAGCAACTGCCAACTTGATGACTAGAAAACTCCCGCGAACAAGTAATTTACCTGCGGGCATACCTGCCGTCTCCGCACGTTCAACCACGCGGGATTCAAACGCTTTCAACTTGCGATACCCACGCTTTATCGACATGCCACAGGTATAAGCCCAGCGGTGGGCGCGGGAACTCTGAACAGGTTGCTGAGTCGGCATGGTCTCGCCCTCTTTTGAGCGTTTTCATGAATGAGACAAGAGTAATAGCCTACTACTGAAAACGGCCCGTGCCTGACCGCTTATCAGTTTTTTCGGCCGAAAAATCTTCATTGGAAGCCAGAAGACAAACCCCGTGAAACAGCGTCTCTACAGTGATTGACCCAGATAAATCGTCCAGCTAAATACAAGGTACGGATCGCTGTTATCGACAGCACTTCCCCAGGTAGCCAGAACCTTCAAGGCTACGTCATTTCGGTGATGGCTCTCCCCAAGTGCGATTAGCGTTCGGTAGCTCGCACGATGACCGCTTCGGCGGTGATGAATGCCCACTGCTCTCCTAAAAGCCCTCCGAGCACTGCTCGCCTGGCAAACCTTCCTGTTTTTCTTCAACCCACTGCGGGGAAATTTCTTTCCCGCACGGGACAGGTTTCTTCGCACTTTCAACGGAGCTACACCATGTCCGACTCACTCACACCCAAAGCCCTGAATACCATTCAGTTGCCCATTGTGTTCACCCCTGACGCCTGGCAAAACGCGGTACTGCTCGAGTGCTCAGATCATCCTGTGAGGCTACAGGTCGATCGGCTGAGCAACGTACTACGCGCGGCCTTCGAAGCCCACCTGGCCCATCCACACGAACCCCATGTGCTGTTCGAGGTAGTCCACATTGCACCAACGGGGCATCTACACCATGACCCGTTACTGCAACTGAGTCTCAGACTACTCAAAGAGCCGAACGAGCCCGGCGCCTTGCTGATAGCGCTTGCAGCAGAGCATCGGCGCTAATCACTTACGCCCGGACTCGGCCCCACATTCACCTTAGGACGGCAGGCAAGACCTGCATCAATCCAGCACATCACCCAATCGGGGAACCCTCCCCCGACGGGCACGGCGTTCCTCCGTTTTATCTCGAGGAACATGCCATGCGCGATATCTACCAAGACGTGACGGACAAGATCGTTACTGCTTTAGACCAAGGCGTTGTCCCCTGGATCAAACCATGGTCCTCTAGTGGCTCAACTGACGTCGGTCATCATCAACCCTTCCCCATCAATGCCATCACGCGTCGTCCCTATTCGGGGATCAATTTACCGTTGCTCTGGGCCGAGGCCAGGTTGCAGGGGTTCACTCAAGATCGTTGGCTGACCTTCAACCAGGCCAAAAAAGCCGGCGGACACATCCGTAAGGGTGAGCACAGCACTCTGGCGGTGCTCTACAAGCCGATGGAACGCGAGGAACAGACCGAGTCAGGCCAACCCATTTTCGATGAGAATGGTCAGCCCAAGGTCACTCACTTTGGTATTCTCAGGACGCATTTCCTGTTTAATATCGAGCAAACGGAGGGGCTCGAAGCTCTCAATGAAATACTGCTCGAAACGGAACCGAGCGATCCCTTCCAAGCCAACAGCGCTGCGGAAAATCTGTTGTTAAGTTCTGGCGCAAAGATCGTTCATCGGCCTGCCGACGAAGCGTTTTACCACCCGATCAGGGACTTCATCCAACTACCGACAAAAGCACAATTCCACAACGAAAGTGGCTACTTCGCCACTGCCCTGCATGAACTATCGCACTGGAGCGGACATGCCTCGCGCCTGCAGCGCGAAGGGGTGGTTTCCCCTAGCCCATTCGGTACGCCTGGCTATGCCTTCGAAGAACTGGTAGCTGAAATGGGCGCCGCATTCTTGTGCGCTCATTGTGGCATTCAGGGTGAGCTGCGTCATGAGGGTTACATTGAGTCCTGGCTCAGTCTGCTCACAGACAAACGCGCGATCTTCCGCGCCAGTGGCCAAGCCCGAGTTGCAGCGGAGTACATACTCAACCTGGAGCAGCAACTTAAGCAAGTAGTTCTGGAAGCCCCGCCATGCATCAACGGCGACGCTTAATCGCTAGTTATTCTTAAACTCGCTGCAACAGATGCTTCATAGGGCCCAACGCAAGTTGGGCTTTTTTGCCTCCAGATAGCCCCCCCGGGGCGGCACGTAGCCACAGATGATCACAAGCCCAAGGAAGCGCTCTTCGATGTGCAGATCAAACGCCATCCGGCTACGACGAACAGTGCTGTTCAGTTAGTAATCAATCCGTTGCAACCAGCCTACTGCGCGGCACGTAGAGATTTATCCACAGATCTACACACGTTTTTCGTGGACAACTTTCAATCTGTCGCGACGGACTTCCGCCACCGATTGACTCTACCGACTGAGGGCCATTTTGGGAGCGTGACCATCCGTGAAGATAAATCTGCATCAGTCATCCAGGTGATCCGCCAGAAACCCAACCAATTCCAGCGGGCTTTGGCTGTCGATCACCTTGTAGATCAAATCACGTTTACTGCGCGGCAACTTCTTGACCACGCTCTTCGCCGAGGCCCTGACGGCTTCGTCGGTCCCATGTATACGTGCCGCGAGCAGCAGCACGATCGTTGCATCAGTGAGGTTCATGGCAAGACCCAAAAAATATGCACCGCAGTGTACCGACTCTTGTCTTTTCCGTACCAGCCCCCAGCAAAACGATGCCTAGCAATATCAGTATTCGGATTGCCCCGCAAAAGGACACCAGCCAAAAAGGATGGGCAAGGGTTGGAAGGGAATGGGAACTCAAGGGTAAGAGCGCTACCCGAAAAGGCTAAAAGGCCACTGGTCCAGCCACCGCCTGGAGATCACAATGCTCCTCAGCCTGTTTCGCCGCAAAAGGCAAAATCCCCCTCCGTCACCGACCGTGAGCGCCGCCGAAGGTTACCTGCCCATTGAGTCAGCGCACACCCTGTTAGCGGCCGAGCACCGACGCCAGTTGCTCGATCGCATCTGGCAGTACACCGCTCTCTCCCACGCCCAATTTACCCAACTCTACTTAAATCCGATCCATCGCTACGCCGAACAGGTCCAGCAACTTCCGGCCAGCGAGACGCACCACCATGCGTATCTCGGCGGCATGCTCGACCATGGACTGGAACTGATCGCTTGCAGTTTGAAATTGCGCCAATCCTATCTGCTGCCCACTGGCGCCGCGCCCGAAGACCAGGCCGCGCAGACCGACGCCTGGTCCGCCGGCATCGCCTACGGCGCCCTGCTGCATGACATCGGCAAGATCGCCGTGGACCTGTTGGTCGAACGCCAGGATGGTCGTGTTTGGCATCCTTGGCAGGGTCCCCTGGATCAGCCCTACCGCTTTCGTTACCTCAAAGGCCGCGACTACCACCTGCATGGCGCCGCAACCGGTTTGCTCTACACCCAGATTCTCGACCGTCCTATCCTGGACTGGCTCAGTGGATTCCCTCAACTCTGGGCCAGCCTGCTGTATGTCCTGGCCGGTCAGTACGAACGTGCTGGCGTGCTCGGTGAGTTGGTGATTCAGGCCGACCGAGTCTCCACCGCGCAGAACATTGGCGGCAACCCGAACAAGGCACTGCAGGCGCCGATGCATTCGCTGCAACATCACTTGATCAGCGGACTGCGTCATCTGGTTCAACACGAGCTGAAACTCAACCAGCCGGGTGCCGCGGGTTGGTTGACTCACGACGCACTGTGGCTGGTCAGCAAGACGGTCACCGACAAACTGCGAGCCTATCTGCTGTCGCAAGCGATTGAGGGCATTCCTTCGTCCAACATTGCCGTGTTCGACGAACTGCAGTCGCATGGGCTGGTCGAGTCGACCCCGGAAGGCAAAGCCATCTGGACTGCGCAAGTGACGCAGGGAGACTGGCAGCAGAGCTTTACCTTTCTGCGCCTTCAGCCGGCGTTGATTTGGGGGAATGAAGACCGGCCTGAGGCTTTCAGCGGAACGGTGAGTGTTGCAGTCGATGACCTCTCGACTGATGCGTCGGCATCACCACTAGCGCCTAAAACTGTCAGTACAGAATCGCATCAAAGCTCTTCGCTGACAGGTCCCATGGTGATGGAAGATGCTGACTATCTCGGCTCGCTGTTGGATATGTTCGAGCAGCAAGAGCCTGGGGTCAGCGACACATCGTCAGCAAGCACTCTCGAAATCTCAAATCCCTCGTCGGATGACCCTGGTCAGGCATTCCTGAATTGGGTTAAGGAGAACATTCAAAGCCATAAGCTGATCATCAATGACAGCAAGGCCAAAATCCACACGGTGGGTGGCAGCGTATTTCTGGTCACGCCTGGCCTCTTCCAACGCTACGCTCAGGAGTTTCCTGGTATCTCACAAGGTGCCACTCAAGAGATTGAAGAATGGCGTTGGGTGCAAAAGCAGTTCGAAAAACTGAAGATACATAGGAAGCGCGGCGACGGTCTGAATATCTGGGTATGCCAGGTGCAAGGCCCTAGGAAGAAAACCACTCTGAAGGGGTATCTGATGCAGGAACCGAAATTACTTTTTGAATCGATACCGCCAGACAACCCTTTTCTCGCGATTGATGATGGTTAACTGCACCTTCCGACGCTGCCATCAAGCAAGCGATTGCACAGGGGTAGAGTAGGCGGAAGAAGCTTCGATGTTGAGCAGTCTGTTGGCGCTGATGAGATTTTGACCCAGGCTGTTGGAGTCGATTACCCCATCCAAATTTTCCGCAAACAATGGTCTTGCTCAAGAATTCAGAGGCTACATGCGGTTCATTCAAAATCAGCCGCCTGGCTCAAAATTGTATCAGTGCCAACAAAAGAGCCAGGCACAAGTGGAGAAAAAGGCAGTCAGGCATTTAGGAGAATGATGGCGGCAATGCTGGAGTTGAAAGAGAAGGACTGAACGGCATCTCTGGCAACCACCGGCCAGCACGCAGCAGCCGCCCCCTATCATGCCCCCTCCGTATTTTGCCGCAGCAGCACCCAGCAAACACAACCCAACTGGGGAATTCTCGCGCAGCGAGCTTCTCATCGGGCTACCCGATGCAGAGTCCTGCCAGTTACCGTGGAAGCTGACCATGCCTTGTCACAATCGGAAATCCGACATAATAGGACATGCGGGAAATGTCGGTTCGAGCATCAGAACGTAACGTCGCGCACGGGTCACTCCAACGCGAAGAATTTTCCGGCTGCGGTCGTAGGGTGCTGCATCACCCCGCCACACCAAGGAAGAGCGAAACTCTTTTGCTCCTTGCCTGATGCCTTCCCGAACCAAGATTACCGCATCGAACTGCTTGCCCTTGGACTTGTGGATAGTCATGACGTGTATACCCCCGGTATCGTTCCCATCAGCGAGCAGTTGATCCTGCACCAGTGCGTTATCCAGCCCCTGACGCGCGCTGGTGTAGGCACCAGTCGTCATCCACATCTCCGACAAGCTCGCGCTGATTCGCTTGCCACGATTGAACGCGATCAAATAGTCGAGGGCCCCCGCGACCTGCTTGAACTCGGTAACGTCGGTCCGGTAGAGCAGCGTTTTGATCTGAATCCAATCCCTGCCAGGGTCACCGGTAAGCACCAAATCAGCAGCGCCATTGATGAGTGCTTCAGCACTCCTCGCGAGATTGGTCTTCGGGGGCTTACCCTCTGCTATGCTGGCGCTCCACTTCAAGTAGGTTGCTGCCTCCTTGATCGCCGTCGCACTGCCATCTGCGCGCCTGATCGAGGCGAGCAATTTAAGACAGGCTGCGATATCAGCTGCACGCCGTTCAGGAAGCTTGGGCTCCAGCAGGAATGCTGCCAATCTGGCCGACAGCAGAACTGCGGCCTCGTCGAACAACACTTTGTGAGGAATGGGCTTCGCCCCTCCGTTCAAGGCAGCTGAAATTTTGGCGACGCCACTGCCGGTTGTTGCGAGGATGACCAAGTTTTCCAATTCCAGACCGTCAGCTTTAGCACCACTGAAAAATCGACCGAGCGCCACACGCATCCACTGGGCAGGATCGTTTCTGGGGTCATACAGAATGCGACCAACACCGGCATACGGGGCTCTTCTCGGCGTATTCGCCAGGACGTCATTGCCGAAAACAGCGATTTCAGTGCCAGGGCTGCGGTTGTTGTCGGAGCCGAGATCCACCAAAACAGGAGTTAAGGCGTCTTTGATATGCTCGATTCGCTCCGGACCTACACCCTCCAAGTGGTCAAAAATCTGCTGATCAAGATCAGCCAGGCAAATGATTTGGCAGAGGTCGGCCAGCTTCTCGATGCAGCCCCAAGCCGCATTCCCAGTGTCTTGAGCTTCATCAACAATGATCACAGGGTGAGTGTCTGCCACCAGTTCCCGGAGCAACTGACACCTTTCGAGCAGCTCACTGGACTTAGGAGCAAACCAGTCAAAACAGATTTGTCCCTCTTCCGCGAACAATCGCTCCCGCTCGGCTTGCCACGCGAGCCACTCGGCCGTCCCCTGCTCTCCTTTCTTCGGCGCTTTTAATCCACCGGACAAGGCCCTTTCATCTTGAGGTAGCAGGATCTTGAGCTTTCCCTTCGGTGAACCAAGCAGGTAGCCATGGCTTTTGAGCAGTGACCAGCAGAAGGAATGGAAGGTCTGGAGACTGAGCTGCGAACGTACCGTCTTATCGACCAGCAGACTCGACGCCTCTGCAACCCTAGCCACGGCTGCGCGAGAAAAACTGAGGAAGAGTATTGACTGCCCCGGCTGCAACCCAGCAGCAATAATCTTCGTGGCTTTCTGAAGGGCGATAGTGGTCTTCCCGCTGCCAGGCCCTCCAACAATCAGGAGGTGGGCATCCTCGTCCAGAATCGTCTGACGCCGCTCGCAGATGATCATAGGGCTCCTACCAGATCCTCTTCATCCTCTTCCTCAGCCGGTCTATCACCGGGGCGAGCGGCAGGACCAGGTTTTGGAAAGTCGTTATAAACACGCGTCAGGAAGTCTGTGATGCCCGGAGGTAGCTCATGCAGCGCGCAAAGGTCCAGCAACCGGGCTGCATACCCATTGCCCTTGTTGCTCTTGAGCGCCTTGAGCATGTTATCCGTTACGCCCTTGTCATCAGGGCGCTCGGCGGGGATGCCAATGTTCCCCTGGTCACCAGATTCACGAAGCGCGCAAAGGAACGTCCATTGGTGCTCGACCGGCGTCTGGGTTACCAGGAGCTGCTCGATGTTCGGGAAAGGAATCTCGTTCGGGAAGTCGAAGGCTTCCGCAAATTTTTGATTTTCCTCCGCCTTGCGTGACTTGTAGTCATAGAACGCATACGTTCGTAGGCCAAGCGCCTTGAAGAATGCACCGAAATTAGGCAACGAACCGTCGCCCTCGACGGGGAAAATCGTGATACCTGCCAAATCCAGGGCAAACAGATCTGGGTTGGCCTGCTCCATCTTCTCAGCGACTGCAGTCAACGCACCGTGCTCGGTGATCCCCTCCGCGACAATCACCCCAGGGCCCAGCATCGCTTCCGCCAGGCCACGGCGGGCATGGCGCTTGTACATCTTGCCTTTCAGTGTGGTGCCAGAAGCGACGGTCGTCGACTCCACTGTCGCCTCGCCATTACGCCGTAGGATGATGATCTGTGAGGGGTCGAATCGCTCGATCACATACGGGGAATGCGAGGTGACAAAGCACTGAGTCGTCTCTTCTAGAAGGTACTTCGAAATTCGCCGCTGCGTATGCGGTGGCAGGGCAATCTCAGGCTCCTCCATCGCGAAAATCACGTTGTCCTTTTTCACCTCGGCGATGAAAGACAGGAGTGCTAGCACAAGGGTGTTTAGCGTACCTGTCCCGACATGCTGGAATGGGACTGGCTTTTGGTCAGCGGTGATTGAAATGAAGAATGACATCGTCTTGCGCAGGTGCTCTCGCGTGAGCTGCGAAACGAACAACTGGGTCGCCTTTCCAGCGCCACCTACGGATATGTACTGAGCAAGCCTCTCTTCAATCGAATCCAGTACTGGCCGAAGGTCGGCAGCATCCGAATCAATCGGAGGATCTAGCTCCCGAAGCCGCTTGATAGACTTTTCCCATAGGCCAGTACGAACACCTTGCAACCGGAGGATCAGGTCGAGCAAAGAACCTCGCTCAAGGCTGAGAGCCCGTGAGCCTGTGCGCAAAGTCCGAAGGTAGAGAAACCCAAACAGCCGCTTCACTGTTTTCTTTACACGCTGAAGCTCGCCGTCTTCGAGGCTGGGGCTGTATGAGAAGAACGTGTCCGCCTCGAACTCATCCTCCTCCGGGTTGTAGAAGGCTTGGGTCTCAATGCGCAGGCATCGAATAACATCGGGAGGGACGGCGGCATCTACCTCACCTGCCTCCAACAGACGTTCCTCTTTGACATGCCACAGCTCCGTGTGGGCGGCGCAGGTGCGCTCAACCTCGCCACTGAGATCCACCAGCATGACTTCGATCCTGATCTTTACGGGAGTGGCCCCGTCAGCATCCAGGTACGAGGCGTTGTAAAAATCGAACTCTTGAACCGGGGGAAAGCGGGAAAGCCTGTCCGGACTGAGCACAAGGTCCAAAGCCTCGCAAATCGTGCTCTTCCCGACGTTATTGCCCCCTACCAACAGAGTGTGTCCGTCAAACGTAAGGTCAGCTGACTTTACACCCCGAAAATTTTCAATCTTCAAATTGATGACGCGCATTTCCGCAAATCCCTATGCCTGTTCGACACCTGAGCTTGGCTCATCCAGCCGACGCTGCATAGCCATTACTGCGGAAAAAATGGTCATCATGAGATTCATGATCAATTCATTCTGAAACGCTGCCTTACATGCTTTGAGTAGGTAGCAGGTGCCGCTCGTAACGTGATGGGATGCTCAGCTATATCCAAGCAGGCCTACAAGAGCCTCGCTTAGCGCTGGAGAAAATTACTCCACGATGCCAAAGTGACTTAGCATCGGCTGATTTAATTATTGCCTTCCGTTCTTATATGCCCAGTGGGCCAAGGATGTCCTGCATGTACAACCTGTTGATGACTGCTGGCGAAGATGACTGGAACAATCCCACATGGACCATGAGTAGAGATCGATTTCTCGAACACACCGTGGCCGCGATCAGGGAAAGGTATCAAAACCTGAGCCCGGATGCCCTCCAACACCTCAGGCAAATACCCACCCTATTTGCTTACGAAGAGTTTCGCAACCAGCCAGCACGGGTTGGCCGCGTTACAGAAATTCAGCAATTGCAGAATGCGCTTCGAATCACCCTGGCAATTGATCCGCACATTCCACCGATTCCACAGACGGTGTTTAGGACGATCTACGCAGACCTTGATATTAACACGCGTAATTTTGAGCATAGCCGCACCCATTGGGCCCTCAAAGATGTAGATCTACCCAACGTCCTCGCAGCGCACAACCTATCGGGAACCGCACAACTGCTGCCGCAATCTAGGCCGCCGAAGGTTTTCGTCTCATACTCGTGGGATTCGCCAGAGCACCGCCAGTGGGTTGCTCACCTGGCCGCAACACTGCGCTCCAATGGGATAGATGCCATTCTCGATCAATGGCACGTTCGAGGCGGAGAGGACCTTGCAGCGTTCATGGACCGATCTCTTCGAGAAGCGGATCGTGTGTTGGTCATCTGTACAGACGGGTACTACCAACGCGCAGTCGCGAGACAAGGTGGAGTGGGATATGAGCACTCCATGGTCACTGGGGAGTTGATGAGAAATGTGGGCTCCAACAAATTCATCCCGATAGTGCGTCAATCAGGGACCCAAACGCAGGTCCCCCCCGAGCTAAGTGGCCGGTTGCGATTTGATCTGGCTCCTGGCCCTAACTACCTCACGCATCTTGATGCCCTTATCAGAGACCTGCACAACGTTCCGACTCCGATTCCACCATTGGGGCAGAACCCATTCCTATAACTATTCGGCGTCAGCAATCGAATCAGGCATCTGGAATGGAGAGCGAACCGCCTGCCATTCTCTGGCGACTTTCCGCGTAGCGGGCTACATGCCGACCTGGGTGAAGCCATAACATCAAGCACCTGCGGGGCCGGCCCTGACCAAGGGCAGACCACAGGCCATTACTGCATCAGCCCTCTTCAGCCCGTCTTTTAGACCGAGCAGGACACTACTGATACGCCACGTTTTTCTGGGATACTGGGCCATGGATTAGTCCAGAAGCCTCTAGCATGGGCTCTGGCGGTTAGTAATTGAGCAATACGTTCGGATGCACAAATGTCAAGGATTGATCTGAAGGTTCCGTTTTCACAGAAAGATGAAGCGAAATCACTGGGCGCTCGATGGGACCCAAGCCTGAAGACCTGGTATATCCCCGAGGGCGTCGCAATAGGCCCCTTGGCCCGATGGCTGCCGGTGACAGAGCATTCAGACTTGGAGCACGGACCGGAATTTTGCGTCAGAGCGCCTTACTACTACGTCATGGAGTCAATCTCCGACTGCTGGAGCTGCTCCAATTGGACCCGCGTATTTTCGTTCAAGCTGCCAGAAGAGCACGAAGAATTCGTGTACGCGGAAGATGAAGACGAAGGTTTCGCGCTCACGAGCAACCTCGGTGAGTGGAAGCGACATGGGTATCGTGGAACGGTCTCCAACGTGGACTGCCTCTCCCCGCAGGTCACGAAGCAGATCCATCGCTTTACCAACAAGTTCAAGCACGCCTACAGCAAAACGGTTGGCAGCCGTTACCTGATGAATCACTGCGAACACTGCGGGGCAAAGCTCGGCGATTTTTTCATGCACAGCGAACCTGGCGGGGCTTTTTTTCCGACCACACCAGACGAAGCTCAGCGGATGTCTCTTGTCAGAATCAACGAACGGTTCGATGCGAACTGTAGCGTCGGCTTCGCCTCCGAAGACTTTTTCGACTGGATGCAGATTCGCGAGCAACCCTAATCACAACGTTTAACCACCCGATAGCCCGATGGCTGTCCCCCGCACATCCTTGGCAAATTAGCTAATGGTCGCCCTCTCTCAGTGAGCGATAACGGATGCGCCCAGCAAATCACTCCAATCCAACTGACCTACGTTGATGCCAGGCCCCTGTACCATCACTGTGCTACCATCAATGACTCTCAGCTGACGTCAGAAGCGCTCGGCACTCATAGTCACTACGGACGAGCATGGCATGGACGATCAGACACACAGTTCACCTGATGCTAATACAGATGCAGAGATTAAAAGCTCTGAGGTGAAATCGCTTGTTGTGTTGAACGCATGTGCCGCGAAGTTTTTCAAGAAAAAACTCGGCGGCCTATCGTTCTACGATAGTAATAAAGGCAGCGACTGGGACCTAGCGTCCCCAGTATGTGTTGACTTCGTCAATCTCATTGGCAAGAAGTTTTCCAGAAGCGGAAGGATCTACGGATACGTGGACCCGAACATGCTCGCTGCTGCCGATAATTTCTCAAAATATTCTAGCAACCTCGATTTCCACGCGCTTGTCACTGGCGTTATGGAACGGCTGTGCCACGAGGCAAACGACCCGGCACGTCGCTCTCTCAATGAGGGTTACGTTGTATTTTCACACTATCAAGACTACCGACAGGTCGATCACCTCTTGATTGTCATGCTTGGCAAAAAAGGCGGATATGATTTTGACGATGACACCAACCTTAATCCGAAAGGTACGGAAAGTCTGAACCTTCAAGATTTCCGCCAAGCCTCTTGCATGGACCTGACGGAATTCAGAAAAGGCTTCCCCGAAAATACAGGTGATTCCTACATCTATTTTATTAAAGGAAATTCTAAAAGCGAATTCTTCAACGTTGCACTGGGTTGCTCTGATTCAATGCCAGGAAAAGTCTGCGTTGACAACCTAAAAAACGCTCTGGGTGCATACCTTACTGACGAAGCAGGTGATCTGCCCTCCTCGGAACGGCGCACAATTCACAATCGCGTCGTTAACTATATCGAAAGCAAAGCAGGCGAACGTGTACACCTTTCCGAAATCCAGCACGTTATCAACAAATGCCTGCAACCAGGCTCGCCTCACCTTGGCGGCCTCATGAAATTTATCTCAGAAAACTCTGAGCGCTTTAAGGTGAGCGAAGAATTCCAGCCCTCTGGTGTCGCTGCTAAAAGCATGGGATATGTAGATGTTAAGCTGCCGTCCGGAGAGTTCGCGGGGCGCTTGAAACTAGACGCCGTGGCCGTTGGTGACAGCACTGCCGACCTTAGCGTCGACAAGGACTTCGTGTACCTAAAGGTGAAGCTCCCAAGCGACGTATCAAACAGGCTTAAGGGCATAAATGCTGAGGATCCATCGTCAGGATCCCAAGATGCTTGATCGTATCTCGTTGGATGATGATCAGCTCATATTCGATACGGAGTCGCTGGATATAAAGGACGCCCATGAGTTCCTCAAAACTTATGGCTGCCACAGTCCTGACAATCTGGATCTGATTGGGCATGAGCTTTTCCTGCTGAAGCCCTCAGCATGGGACGAGGGCTACGTGCCCTTCTTTGCCAACGCCGAGGCAATGTGGCATGCGCTACGAACGCGCAGCGCAAAGCCTGGACACGTGCAAATCATCGGCATGAACGAGGATCAGCATGCGTCGGTTTCCCGACTGTTAGACCTGTACTTTTTAGTTAGAGAAACACTCAAAACGCTTTGCCATAGCGAAGGCGACGACAGCCAGATCCTCAAGTATATTTTCTTCAGCTCTAAAGAGTCACTTCTTACAAAGCTGGAAGTCTCGTACCTGATGGCATGCGATGAGCTAATGGCCATCAAAGTCGACGAAAAAGGCATGAAGCACGCTCAAACGATGCATGCAGCTGTGATGGCAGACGAGGACGTTCACTGCGAAGAAAGACGTCACGTTATGCGAGAAACGCTGACGGAATTCTTGAAGGATGAGAAAGACTACAACATCCGCATGATAATGGTGTCCATCTCGACCTTCTACAAGAAATACAATGAGCGCTATAAGGTTTATGTAAGCAAATTCTCAGTCAACAAAATTCTCACTGAGATTGAAAGTGATTGCGTTAGTTTTTTAGGTAAGGTCCAAGAAGCCATCATGGCCCAGCAGACGAAGGCGTTTGCTGTGCCAGGTGGCATAGTGGCAGCTGGTGCTATTTTAAAACCTGCTACGACCGCATGGGATTATCTCGTCATACTCGTGGGGCTGATCATTTCAACCTGGATGATCACTTCGTTAAACAACAACGTAATCAGCCACATCAACCTGCTTGCAGAGGAGTTCGAGCGCTCCACCAAAAAGTACGATGACATCGTCGTGGGCGTAGAAGAGATTCAAGAAAAAATTGAAGACTCACGAATAAAGCTTTCAACTTCGTCTAAGTCCGCCAACTCCAAGCTTAACGGGCTAACCCGCGTATGCTGGCTAATATTCATACTGGTAAGCCTGATTTTGCTCAAACGCTTCTTGGAAACGTGATGGTCGTGATAGAGACGGTAGCTACCTGCCATCCCCCCTGATACAGATCCATTAGTGCTTTCGATGGCCATCACTAGCGGGTCAGCGCCAGAGCCAATTAGGCTACCGTAGCGCTCCATCGGAGCGTGAATTTACCCTGCCGGAACGTCTACCTGACAAGCCATCACCTGCTCCGAAGGACACAATGCACGCAAAGCCCCATAGACTGAATGAGTTCACCAGTCGAGATGTTTGGTGCTGGAGGAGGCGTCCAGTTAGGGCAACCCAACCTGCGGCATGTAAGCCTTGGGCACAGGCCATGGGACGCCGACCTCTAGTGCATCTAACAAATCCGCCCAATATTGCATCATCCTACGTCTCGGCTCGACGTATTCCGCATGGTTGTTCGCATCAGCGTGCGAAAGCTGCGCCTCAATCCATTCTTCGACAAAACCAACCTCGTTGAGCGCCGTTGAGATGGTGGCCCTGATGCCATGACCGGTGAGCCTCCCTTTGTAACCCATCCGGCTAATGGCGGTGTTAAGGGTATTTTCACTGATCATTTCCTGCGGTTTGAATCGGTGAACCAGCAGATACTGCACCGCGCCCCCTTAACCGCATCAGCCGCTGCACAATTGCAATCGCTTGAGCAGAAAGCGGAATCACATAAGGTGGGATCTCATTCCCCTGTGTTCGCACACGACTCCGGAGTTGCTTCACACCCTCCGGCGGCACCAGCCAGACCCCCTTGTCGAAGTCGAATTAGTCTGGCGTCGCCGCCCGTAGCTCTCCTGTGCGCACGCCCGTCAGCAGCAATAGACGAATGCCAATGCCAGCGCTTCGAACCAGTCGTATGCACCTGCAGAGATAAGCCATTCCTATCAGTTAACGTATAAGGAGCATAAGAATTATGTGTATATGACCAATATCAATTATGGACTTGCCCCTACCAAACTGGACACCAACTCCCCGTTAAATTGATGTTGCTGCCAAGCGCCTGAACTCCCTCGGCGAACGATAGTTCAAGGCGCTGTGCGGATGCTGCTCGTTGTAATGCTCGAAGGCAATCGCCAGGTTACGCAGCGCCGTTTCCCGATCCGGCTTGGGCATGTGCGCCACGTAATCACGTTTGATCGTCTTCACGAAGCTCTCTGCCATGCCGTTGCTCTGCGGGCTACGCACAGGCGTGGTCACCGTCTGCAAACCGATCTGTCGAGCAAACAGGCGCGTCTGTTCGGCGGTGTAGGCCGAACCGTTATCGCTGAGCCATTGCACCGGCGTGGCGGGCAGCTGATCACCGAAACGCTTCTCCACGCTTTCCAGCATCAAGTCGCGAATATCATCGCCGCTGTAACCGGTCGGGCTCGCGACCCAGCCGATGGCTTCGCGATCGCAGCAATCGAGGGCGAAGGTCACGCTCAGTTTGGCGCCGTCCTCACAACGGAATTCAAAGCCGTCCGAGCACCAACGCGTATCGCTGGTTTGCACCGCAATACGGCCTTCGTGCCGACGCGGCACGCCGGGTTGTTTGATCCGGCGTTCAAGCAACAGGTTGTGATCACGCATCACCCGGTAAACCCGCTTCACGTTGACCGCGGGTAGCAACTGGGCTTCACGGGCACGACGCAGCAACCCCCAGACTCGACGGTAGCCATAGCTGGGCAGTTCGCTGACCTGTTGCTGGATTTCGGCCACCAACTCAACGTCGTTCACAGGCCTGCTTCGCCGTGTCTTGGGCGATACCGATTGCTTGATTCGAACCGGCGCCACACCGAGACATTCGCTGACCAGCTTCACTGGTCGTCCCCCGGCAACAAGGGTGAGTGCGCAATCCATTTTCGCGACCGGGCGATCTCCACGGCTTCTTTGAGGATCTCCGCTTCCATCGTTTTCTTGCCCAGCATCCGTTGCAGTTCACGGATCTGCTTGAGCGCATCGCTCAACTCGGAGGCAGGCACCACGGCTTCGCCCGCGCTGACCGCCGACAGGCTGCCGTCCTGGTAAAGCTTGCGCCACTGGAACAGCTGGTTGGCATTGATGCCGTTGCGCCGAGCCACCACCGAAACGCTTTGCCCTGGCTCAAGGCTCTCGCGAACCATGGCCAGCTTTTGCTCTGGACTCCAGCGGCGCCGCCGCTCCTGGCCCAAAAGCTCCCCACTCTTATCGTTGCTGTTAGTCATAAACATAACCGTTTGCCTATCCCTTATCGTAAGGAGGAAACGGTGTCCTGTCTTTCATGGGGCTCGTTCAAATTACAAAGAGGCACTCATTGAAAAACCTTCTTGACGACGAATGAACACGCATGATCAATGTAATCAAAAGGTAATCCTGGAGAGAGAACCCGTGGAATCCCTAAACCCAACACAGCGCCGCATTCATCAAGCCGCCTTTCGCCTGTTCGCTGAGAGAGGTACATCACAAGTGAACATCCTCGACCTCGCGCAAGAGGCAGGAGTGGCGCGCGGAACGATCTATAGCAACATCGACAGTATGGAAAGCCTGTTCGAGGCGGTCGCTAGTCATCTCGCGAGAGAGATGTATGAGCGCATCAACAAGAGCTTCGATTCACTGACCGATCCGGCTCAGCGCCTTGCCAATGGCATTCGTCTCTTCATTCGTCGAGCTCACGAAGACTCCCAGTGGGGGGCATTCATACACAAGTTCGCCATGAGCAATTCTGCATTGCGCGAAATGTTCAGCAGCCAGGCGTCCACGGATCTTCGGAGCGGGCTTTCAGGTGGGCGGTACACGTTTCAGCAAGAACAATTGCTCTCAGTACTGACGCTGATATCGAGCAGTGTTCTCGGCTCGATTTTCCTCGTAATTGAAGGTCATAGGACGTGGCGCGACTCCGGCTCTGACACCGCCGAGCTGTTGCTGCGGGCATTGGGTGTGCCGCCAGAGGAGGCGCGTGCGTTGGCGACCATAGAGCTGCCGACACTTCCGCCTCTCGACTGAGTGCGTAGTTGATTCAACAAGAAACGCCCCTGGTTTTTTTCAGGGGTGGGGACCACTTTGCCAAAAAAACCCGAAAAACAAGAACAATGAACAATGAACAATGAACAATAGAAGTGAATTGCACCGGTTAGTGACACCAAAGCCGGCTTTGTGCTAAATCCAGTTATTGTACGAAATCGAACGTGATCTCAAACGGGATTTACCAAGGGACGTTTGCTCTACGTTCGGGCAGCACAGAAGCCTCAATTAGCACACCCTCGTCCTTCGTGCAGTGGCAACAACACGTAGAACGTCGACCGGCGTAGGATGGATTTCCTCGTCTGTGACGTCGCAATTTGCAACCAAATCAAGACGGTATGTGTCGAAGCAGCGCTTTGCCACCTCTCTAGCTGACGGCAGACTATTAGGAGGATCCATGGAAAGCCAAGCGCCGCAGACCATTAGAAAGCTGCCGGCGTTCATAGAGGCTAGTAGTCGAGTGATTGTCTCAGGCGTCAAGCAACCACCCATGGAGAAATATCTCGCCTACCAGATTCAGCTGCGATTTTGTCGATCCAGTTGATCGCGTTAGTAGCACTCACCGCTGCTCCTCTCTTTGGCTTTCTCAAAGCCCTTCTTGACCCGATCAGTAATCGAAGGAGTCATGCCGCAGCGCCTAACTCCCTAGCCTCCTCAAATCTATCCTGTCCGACCTTTATCGCAAAGCCTAACTTCAGACTGCTAATCAGCAGATACCCGCTGCGCGCTCAGAAAATCCGTTGAAGGTCGCCTGATTTTCGGCATGTAGGCTTCAGGCGTAGGCGGCGGAACGCCGACCTCTAGTGCATCTAACAAATCCGCCCAATATTGCATCATCCTACGTCTCGGCTCGACGTATTCCGCATGGTTGTACGTAGCGCGAATTTGGTTGGCATCAGCGTGCGAAAGCTGCGCCTCAATCCATTCTTCGACAAAACCGACCTCGTTGAGCGCCGTTGAGATGGTGGCCCTGATGCCATGACCGGTGAGCCTCCCTTTGTAACCCATCCGGCTAATGGCGGTGTTAAGTGTATTTTCACTGATCATTTCCTGCGGTTCGTATCGGTGAACCAGCAGATACCGTGCACCGCGCCCCCTTAACTGCATCAGCCGCTGCACAATTGCAATCGCTTGAGTAGATAGCGGAATCACATAAGGTGGAATCTCATTCCCCTGTGTTCGCACACGACTCCGGAGCTGCTTCACACCCTCCGGCGGCACCAGCCAGATCCCCTTATCGAAGTCGAATTGGTCTGGCGTCGCCGCCCGTAGCTCTCCTGTACGCACGCCCGTCAGAAGCAATAGACGAATACCAAGCCGTGTCTTTTCTGCACACTCATAGTGGGTGACGGTTCTGAGCAATCCTGGAAGTTCATTAACTTGGAGGAAGGGATTATGGCGGACCGGCCGCGGCGTCTCGGCAACGATATCAAGATCTGCTGCTGGGTTCACATCAATAAGCCCTTCCGCCATAGCAAAACGAAAGATCTGGTTGAGCCAGGTCCGCACCTTTCGAGCAGACACCAGCGCGCCTCTGCGCTCAATTCGTCGAATGAGCTCCAGCACGTCGCCACGAGAAATATCCGCGATCGGAAGATCGCCCAAACACGGCAGCATGTCCTTCTTCAGGTATTTGCTGGCTTGCCCCGCACTGCCCTTCTTGCTTTTCGTCAGTTTTTTACTGCGGAACTCATGCCAACGATCAGCAACCGCTTCAAACGTGTTGTTGGCGGCGTGAGAGGCTTTCTGCCTCTCGGCACGACGATGCGATCGAGGATCGATATTGTTGGCCACCAGCGCACGTGCAGCCTCTCTCCGCTGACGAGCCTCCTTTAGACTCACGTCGGGATAGATGCCGAGGGAAATACGCAATTGCTTGTCATGCCAATAGAAACGGAAATGCCAACGCTTCGAACCCGTCGGGGGCACTTGCAGAGATAAGCCATCCCCATCAGTTAACGTATAAGGCTTGGTGGCGGGCTTGGCTTGCTTGATCGCTGTATCTTTCAGAGCCATCAGACACCTCCTTTTGTATCAAGGAGGGGAATACAACCCAGCGGTAGACGGACCAATACGAAAATTGATACGCAAGGAATCGTAAAAGGCTGTGCCAGCGGTGTACTTAAATGTGTACTTAAAAACCGTGGCTGGGGATGGATTCCAGTGGAATTCAGAAAACGAAAAAAGCGACTCAAGGCCGCTATTTCCGTGACTTCCAGGCGTTCAGTGGGCCTTAGTGGAAGCAAATATGGCGCAGCGGACGGGACTCGAACCCGCGACCCCCGGCGTGACAGGCCGGTATTCTAACCGA
>LNAP01000026.1_pt1 | contig 134056 bp, 119 predicted proteins | sample 602601 | NCBI WGS metagenome assembly LNAP01 (sample SAMN02440304, study PRJNA202911) | soil metagenome | biome: Subtropical and temperate rainforests or woodlands; isolation source: soil samples (1 kg each in a 20% v/v slurry with milli Q water) were... ... | reverse complement strand
GTCCCAGCGGTGCGGGCACCACGGTGCCGCGTTGCACGCGCGGCAGGGCCTCTGGTGCACGGGCTTGCGCGGCGGAGGGCGTGCCGGGCCAGGGAGGGAGTGGCGTGCTGGCACAGGCGGACAGCAGCAAGGTCGCCAGGGCCAGGGAACTGCGCCACGGTGTGCGACGCGCCATCAGCGGTGCGGGCTGTGCTGTGCGGGAGGGGATTGAAACAAAGAGCGTGGGGCGCTGGGTCATGGTGTGCCTTGCCTGGGAGCCTGTCGAACTTGGCGCGATGTTAACTGCGTGCGCCTTGGCTGGTGTGTCAGTGGCCGCCGCGTCGAAAGTCTGTCGGAGGGGACGCGCGCCGCCCTGGCGCCGGGGCAGGCAGGTGTCTGTTGTCGCCAGCACCACCCCTTGGACAGTTACCGGGCTTGGACCAGCCCAGGGCCTGCAGACCCCGCTCCATCGCGCCTTTCGCGCGGCCATGGAAGGTGGTTGCGCAGAGCCGTCACGGTCTGCGCCATCCTGTTGCCCGCCAGGGCCGTGGAGCCTGGCGCTCCACTGCATGCAGGCAAGGGAGTTGCCTGCCTGGGGTGCTCTCAGCGGTTGAAAGAGCCGCGAGAACCTCCCGGTCCACGGGATCCGTTGCCCCGGCCACCCGAGCCGCCGCCATAGCCGCCACCGCTGCTGCCGCCACCGCCGCCGAAATTGCCGCCATTGCCATAGCCGGCATCAGGTTCACCGCCGCCGGCACCGGCGCCTTCACCCCGGCCGCCCAGCATGGTCAGCTCGCCGCGATATTTCTGCAGCACGACTTCGGTCGTGTATTTCTCGACGCCGCTCTGATCCGTCCATTTGCGGGTCTGAAGCTGGCCTTCGATATAGACGGTGGCGCCCTTCTTCAGGTACCGCTCAGCAACATCCACGATGCGGTCATTGAAGACCACGACCCGGTGCCATTCCGTCTTCTCCCGCCGCTCGCCCGATCCCTTGTCGCGCCAGGATTCCGATGTCGCGATCGACAGGTTCGCGACTCGCGTCCCGTCCTGGGTGGTGCGGATTTCCGGGTCACGGCCAAGATTGCCGATGAGGATGACTTTATTAACGCTGCCAGCCATTGCTCTGCCCTGTTTCGATTTCCATATATGGCGCTGACTTAACACCGAATGCCGTCTGAAGTCAGCACCAAAGATACCCACAGCCGGGAGACTGAGGATTCGACCTGAAAGCCGCGGATTTGCTGGCTTTTATGGTGATCTGCGTCCGGCACATTCCGGCGATGCGGCCAAAATTCGGCGTGCGGTCTTCCACTTTTGTTCTTTTTCGGCGATAGTCGCCGACCGGCGGCCGGAATCGCTTTGGCGACAGCCGAAAGACGCGCGGTTATGAAGGGTCGGTCAGGTATGGCGAAGGCGTTAGACGGCGCGAAAATCTCGGTTCGGGGCGCCCGCGAGCACAATCTTAAGAACGTCGATGTGGATATTCCCCGCGATTCGCTGGTGGTGATCACCGGCCTCAGCGGATCGGGCAAATCCTCGCTCGCTTTTGACACGATTTATGCCGAGGGCCAGCGCCGCTATGTCGAATCGCTCTCGGCCTATGCCCGTCAGTTCCTGGAACTGATGCAAAAGCCCGATGTGGACTCGATCGAGGGCCTGTCGCCGGCGATTTCCATCGAACAGAAGACGACCTCGAAGAATCCCCGCTCCACCGTCGGTACCGTCACCGAGATCTACGATTACCTGCGCCTGCTCTATGCCCGGATCGGCATTCCCTATTCGCCGGCCACCGGCCTGCCGATTGAAAGCCAGACCGTCAGCCAGATGGTCGATCGCATCATGGCGCTGCCCGAAGGGACACGGCTCTATCTGCTGGCGCCGATCGCCCGCGGTCGCAAGGGCGAATACCGGAAGGAATTCCTGGACCTGCAAAAGCGCGGCTTCCAGCGCGTGCGGGTCGACGGCACGATCCATGAAATCAATGAGGTGCCGACCCTCAACAAGAAGCTGAAGCACGATATCGAAGTGGTCGTGGATCGTGTCGTGGTGAAGAACGGCATCCAGACCCGTCTCGCCGATAGCGTCGAGACTGCGCTTGGTCTGTCCGATGGCCTGCTCTTTGCGGATCCGGCCGATAAGGGCGGCGAGCGCATCATGTTCTCGGCCCGCTTCGCCTGCCCTGTCTCGGGTTTCACCATCGACGAGATCGAGCCGCGGCTGTTCTCTTTCAACAATCCGTTCGGCGCCTGCCCGGTCTGCGACGGCCTCGGCAATAAGCTCTATTTCGATCCCGAGATGGTGGTGCCGGATGAGCGTAAAAGCCTGCGCGACGGCGCGGTGGCACCCTGGGCCAATTCCTCGTCGCAATATTACATGCAGGCCTTGGCCAGCCTCGGGAAGCATTACAAGTTCAGCCTGACGACACCTTGGCAAGATCTGCCGAAGAAGATCCGTGATGTCATCCTCTTCGGGTCCGGCGAGGAAGCCGTGGTCATGAGCTTCGATGACGGTGTCCGCAGCTACAAGACCACCAAGCCCTTCGAAGGCGTCGTCACCAATATGGACCGGCGCTTCCGCGAAACCGATTCCTCCTGGGTGCGCGAGGAGTTGGGACGTTTCCAGTCGACCAGCCCCTGCGAGGCTTGCGAGGGCCAGCGCCTGAAGCCCGAAGCTTTGGCCGTGAAGATCGACAAGCTGAACATCGCCCAGGTGACCGATATGTCGATCGCCCAGGCGGCCGATTGGTTTGGTGGCCTGTCGAAGAAATTGACGCCCAAGCAGCGCGACATTGCCTATCGCATCCTGAAAGAGATCAATGAGCGGCTGGGCTTCCTCAACAGCGTCGGCCTGGAATATCTGACCCTCAGCCGCGCCTCCGCCACGCTCTCAGGCGGCGAGAGCCAGCGCATCCGCCTTGCCTCGCAGATCGGTTCGGGCCTGACCGGGGTGCTCTATGTGCTGGACGAGCCATCGATCGGGCTGCATCAGCGCGATAACGATCGTTTGCTGGTAACGCTGAAACGGCTGCGCGATCTCGGCAATACGGTGCTCGTCGTCGAGCATGACGAGGATGCCATCCGCAACGCCGATTACCTGATCGATATGGGCCCGGCAGCGGGTATCCATGGTGGCGAGGTCGTTGCCGAGGGCACGCCAGCCGAGGTCATCAAGAGCAACAGCCTGACGGCGCAGTACCTCAGCGGCCGCAAGCAGATCGCCATTCCCAGCGAACGCCGCAAAGGCGCCGGCAAGGACGCCAAGCTGCGCATCGTCGGCGCCCGGGGCAACAATCTGAAGAACGTCACGGTCGATATTCCGCTGGCGACCTTCACCTGCGTCACCGGCGTCTCGGGCGGCGGCAAATCGACCCTGGTGATCGAGACGCTCTACAATGCGCTGGCCCGGCGGCTGCATGACGCAAGGACGCATCCGGCCGATCATGACCGGATCGAGGGCTTGGAATATCTCGACAAGATCATCGATATCGATCAGTCGCCGATCGGCCGCACGCCGCGTTCCAATCCCGCGACCTATACCGGCGCCTTCACGCCGATCCGCGACTGGTTCGCCGGCCTGCCGGAATCCCAGGCGCGGGGCTACAAAGCCGGCCGCTTCTCGTTCAATGTGAAGGGCGGCCGCTGCGAAGCCTGCGAAGGCGACGGCGTCATCAAGATCGAGATGCATTTCCTGCCCGATGTCTATGTGCAATGCGACCAGTGCAAGGGCAAACGCTATAACCGGGAAACGCTGGATATTACCTTCAAAAACAAGTCAATCGCCGATGTCTTGGACATGACGGTTGAAGAAGGCGTCGACTTCTTCAAGGCCGTGCCGGCGATCCGCGACAAACTCGCCATGCTGCAGCAGGTCGGTCTCGGCTATGTTCATGTCGGCCAAGCGGCAACCACCTTGTCCGGCGGCGAAGCGCAACGGGTGAAACTGGCCAAAGAATTGTCGCGCCGCGCTACCGGCCGCACGCTCTATATCCTTGACGAGCCGACCACCGGCCTGCATTTCGAGGATGTGCGCAAGCTTCTGGAGGTGCTGCATCAACTGGTCGATCAGGGCAATACGGTCGTGGTGATCGAGCACAATCTTGAGGTCATCAAGACGGCCGATTGGATTATCGATCTGGGTCCGGAAGGCGGCGATAAGGGTGGACGGATCGTCGCCACCGGGACGCCTGAGACCGTGGCGGAAACTGCCGGCAGCTATACCGGCCAGTACCTTGCTCCCTATCTGACCCCGCGCAAGGCCAAGCGCGCGGGCGCCAGAGGATGATCCCAGAGGATAATCTTTGACCTCGCATCGCATCATCATCGATACGGATCCGGGAATCGACGATGCAGCGGCGATCCTGCTCGCCATGGCCTCGCCGGAGATCGACATTCTCGGCATGACCACAGTGGCCGGCAATGTGCCTCTATCGCTGACCACAAATAATGCCTTGAAGTTATGCGAGCTTGGCGGCCGGGTCGACATCCCCGTCTTTGCCGGCAGCGACCGGCCGCTAAAACGCCGGTCGAAAACGGCTGCGCATGTACACGGCACGACCGGCATGGACGGCACCACCCTGCCGGAGCCACAAAAACAAATTGAGGCAAAGAACGGCGTCGACTGGCTGGTCGAAACGCTGAAAGCGGCAGCGCCGAAAAGCATCACGCTGATCGTGCTCGGCCCGCAGACCAATATCGCTTTGGCACTGCGTCGTGCGCCGGAGATTCGCGCGGCCCTGCGAGAGGTGGTCATCATGGGCGGCGCCACCGAGATGGCAGGCGGCAATGTCACGCCGCATGCCGAATTCAATATCCATGTCGATCCGGAAGCTGCTGCCGAGGTCTTCGATGCCCGATTGCCGGTCACGCTGGTGTCGCTAGATGTCGCCCGCAAAGTGATCGGTACGGGCCCCAGGCTCGATCGTCTGCGCCAGAACGGCAATCCCGCTTCCGTGGCCTTGGCCGACATGCTCGGCTTCTATGCCGATCACGGCAGCAAAGGCCCTGAACCGATGTTTGATCCGTTGACCATCGCCTGGCTGCTGCAGCCTGACTTGTTCCAGGGCCGGATGGCCGACATTGCCGTCGATACATCCGATGGCGATCGTGCGGGACAGACACGCATAAAATTCGACGCACCAAATGCCACCAATCGCGTGTTAATGGAGTGCGATGCCGCGGGTTTCTTCGACTTACTGACGGCGCGCGTCGCAAAGGTGGGGAGGATCTAGCGAGATGTACAAGCTGTTCTGGGGGCCGGGCTGCGCCAATATGGTCGTGCACGCGGTGCTGCGCGAGATCGGCGCTGAAGTCGAAATGATTCCGATTGATCTCGAAAAGGGCGACCAGCTTTCCGCCGACTATTTAAAGTTCAATCCCCATGCCCGCCTGCCGACGCTGGTCTATGACGGCGACCGGGTGATGTATGAAAGCGCCGCCATCACCCAGTTCCTGGTCGAGCGGCATCCTGAGGTCAATCTGGCGCCCCTGCCCGGTCACGCGGATCGCGGCTCCTATTTGCAGTGGATGGCCTATCTGACCAATACGCCACAGGAAACCGTGATGCATTATTGGACTCCACATTTCTATGTCGACGGGTCCGATCACCAGGTAGCGGTGTCGGCCAAAGCGGAAACCCGGGTCGCCGCGATGGCGCAGTTGATCGACGATCATCTGGCCGCCAAAGGGCCCTATCTCTGCGGCAGCCAGTTTTATGCCTGCGACTATTTCCTCGTCATGCTGGTGCGCTGGACCCGAACGATGCAGAAACCGATGCAACGCTGGCCGCATATCCATAAGTTGGTGGAAGCCGCATTGGCTCGGCCGGCCTATCGCCAGATGCTGGATGAGGAAGACATCGATCAGCCGCTCTGAGGCGGGTCGATATCCCGTCAGTGCGTCCGCACTGACTCGACGATCAATTTGATTCCCAGCGCGGCGATCACGCCACCGGCAAGCCGGTCGATCCAGCCTTTTGCCCGCAGATAGACAGCGCGTGGCTTGGCGGAGGAAAAGGCCACGGCAACGATCGAATACCAGCCGGCCTCAACCAGGAACAGCAACGGTAGCAAGATTGCGAACGTCCAGGCTGGCGCATGTTGCGGCAGCAACGCGGCAAAGATACTGCCATAGACGATCGCTGCCTTTGGGTTGCTGAGCTGCGTCATGAGCCCGATCAGAAATGATCGGCCGAAACTGCCGCCGACTGTTTCCGCCTCTGAGCCGACTGATAACGGTTCACTGGCACCTCGCCAGATGCGGGTCGCGAGATAGATAAGATAGATGCCGCCGGCAATTTTCAGGACAAGATAAAGCCAGCCGACCTGCGCAATCAGGGCTTGAAGGCCGAACAAAGCGAGACCGCCGAAGATGACGCCACCGACACCCATCCCGAGTGCTGAGGCCAAACCGGCGCGACGCGATATTGCCACCGAGGTACGCAGGACCAGCACGAAACTGGGGCCGGGACTGATCGCACCGATCATGATGGCCCCTGCAATGCTGAAAATAGGCAAAAGCGATTGCATCGATATCCACCCTTCCGCGGCACCGATTCGCGCCGCCACCCATACTGCAAGCTACCAAAGTAGCCCCGCTCTGCCTCGACAAACAATGCCGACTTCATTACAGGCGTAACGGATGGATAGAAGTCATCATCATATTGCGGGAGCGTCAGGCGGCAGGCTCACTCTTCAGTGGCCGCACCACCGGCAACAACGAAACGTACGCCGAATTCCGTTCCGGCCTTCGTGCCTCTGATTCGCACCCGTTCGCAGATATAGGTGCCGAAACCATTGATCTCGAGCTTGAAGCGTTTGGGCAAAGGTTGAAACAAGGCGAGGGAAATCCGCGCGCCGGAGGCCGAGAGATCACGGACCGTACAATCGTAGACACTCTCGCCGCCATTGATAAAAATCTTGCCGGCTTTCAGCAGCCGCCGTCGGGGAGCGACGCGGCGCTCGCTATCTTTCGGCTCCGGTGCCGACATGGCGCCCCCATTCAGCTATCACTCGATGGGACGAGGATAATTAATCTGCGCTCATATTCCTAGCAGGTGATTGGTTAAAATTCGCATATTAGGTGTTAATTAATTCAGGCCAATTCTTCGTCTCCCTGCATCAGGAAGATCAGGACGGCCAGCATGGTCATATAGAAATAGAATGCCGCCTGTTGGCCGTTCCAGATTTTGGATTGCCACATGGCAAACCATTCGCCCCCAACGACCATGAAACCGATGAACCAGTTGGCAAAACCGACCGTGGCGCCGATCACGCCCAAGGATTTGGCCCGGTGAAAGTCACGGGCCGGCGCTTTCAGGTTTGCCGCCAGCTTCCCGGCGCAGATCAGGAAGCAGAGACCCGTCAGCGCCTCAGCAGCGATAATGAGCCAATAGCCGAGATGATGCAGGGCCGGCGCTGTAATGGCCCTCCACATCAGGACATTGCCGGGAAAGGTCGTATCCATGCTGAGCACATGCTGCACGAAAGCGAAATTCGAGCCGTAATCGATGATATTATCGATGGCAACGATCAGGCCAAATAGGGCAAGCCCGAAAGTCATGACAATCTTTGCATAACGTGTGGCGATCACCGTTGTCCCCCATGATCTGCTTGGAAAATATCACTGGAAAATACCGCCAGCTTCACGCAAGGCGGGTTGGGTGGCAGGTGCGGACATTCTATGGCGGCCTAAGCCTCTTTCGACAACACCAACTTCGTTACCTACGTAATTCGGCCATTTACCTTAGGCGCTAAACAGACCGGTCATCAGCGGTGGCCGTACGCCGCTGGAGACGATGCAGTGGCGGCATTTACACTTGTGCAGCCCCCGGCATGGGGCTATCTCATGCGCCATGAGAAATAACATTTCTGCCGTCAAACCCGTTCATGTGGTCGGCGCCGGCCTGGCCGGCAGCGAAGCTGCCTGGCAGCTTGCCCAGGCCGGTGTGCCGGTTATCCTCCATGAAATGCGGCCGGTGCGGACCACCGATGCGCATCAGACCGATCGCTGTGCCGAGCTGGTCTGCTCCAATTCCCTGCGCTCCGACGATGCCGTCAATAACGCGGTCGGCCTGTTGCATGAAGAAATGCGACGTGCCGGCTCGCTCATCCTGCAGAGCGCCGACGGCCATAAATTACCGGCCGGCGGGGCACTGGCGGTGGATCGGGAAACCTTTGCCGAGGCGGTGACGCAAGCGGTCACGGGGCATCCCTTGATCAGCATGGCGCGCGAAGAAATCGCCGGCCTGCCGCCGGCGGATTGGGACAGTGTCATCGTGGCGACCGGTCCCCTCACCTCGCCCTCCTTGTCTCAGGCTATCCTGGACGTGACCGGCGAATCCGCTCTCAGCTTCTTCGATGCGATTGCGCCGATCGTCCATCGCGACAGCATCGATATGGACAAGGCCTGGTTCCAGTCGCGCTATGACGAAATGGGTGCCGGCGGAACCGGTGCCGGCGGCGATGGTGCGGACTACATCAACTGTTCGCTCGACAAGCCGGTCTATAATGACTTCATCGAAGCGCTGCTCAGCGGCGACAAGACCGAGTTCAAGGAATGGGAACAGTCGACGCCTTATTTCGAAGGCTGTTTGCCGATCGAGGTCATGGCCGCGCGCGGTCCGCAGACCTTGCGCTTCGGACCGATGAAGCCGGTCGGTCTGTTCAATCCGCATGACCAGCGCCGTCCCTATGCCGTCGTGCAGCTGCGCCAGGACAATGCGCTGGGCACGCTCTACAACATCGTCGGTTTTCAGACGAAGCTCAAACATGCCGAACAAGTGCGCGTCTTCCGCATGATCCCTGGTCTGGAGAATGCCGAATTCGCACGCCTCGGCGGCTTGCATCGCAACACCTTCCTCAACAGCCCGAAGCTGCTGGATCCCAAGCTGCGCCTGAAGGCACGGCCGAACCTGCGCTTCGCCGGGCAGATCACCGGTGTCGAGGGTTATGTGGAGAGCGCCGCTATCGGCTTGCTGGCCGGACGCTTCGCCGCGGCCGAACGTCTCGGCCGCGATATCATCACGCCGCCACCGACCACGGCATTGGGCGCCTTGCTCAGCCATATTACCGTCAATGCCGATGCCAAGACATTCCAGCCGATGAACGTCAATTTCGGCCTGTTCCCGGAAATCGAGTCACCAGCGGGCCTGAACAAGGCGCAACTGCGCGACTGGAAATCCGGCCGCAAGCCGCGCCTGTCGCAACGCGCCCTGAGCGATCTGCAGGTCTGGTTGGCTGCTGCTTAGCTGGACGCGCTCTGTACCCGCTTCACGGCCGCGCGCCAGCCTTTATAGAGATGCTCCCGATCCACTTGCGGCATGGTCGGCTTGAACAGGCGGTCTCGCTGCCAGGTCGACGCCACCTCGTCGAGTGACGAATAGATGCCGGTGCCGAGCCCGGCGCAGATGGCGGCGCCGAGCGCCGTCGTTTCGGCGACCACCGGCCGTTCAACCGGCACATCCAGAATATCGGCCAGGAACTGCATGACCCAGTCGTTCCTGACCATGCCGCCATCGACCCGCAGCATCTGGGCGCCCAGATTCGCTCCCCCGGCCTTGGCATCGCTGGCCATCGCTTCCATCAGATCGCGTGTCTGATAGCAGACGGCTTCCAGTGCCGAGCGCACCACTTCCGCAATGCCGGTATCGCGGGTCAGGCCAAACAGCGCGCCGCGCGCCGAGGGGTCCCAATAAGGTGCGCCCAATCCGGTAAAGGCCGGCACCAGATAGACACCGTTATTGCCGGCGATCGAGCGCGCCAGCGCCTCGGTCTCGCCGGCCTGATGGATCAGCTTCAGACCGTCGCGCAGCCACTGCACCGCTGCGCCGGCAACGAAAATGCTGCCCTCGATGGCATAAGCCAGTTCACCTTTGAGACGGTAGCCAACCGTCGTCAGCAGGCGGTTGCGCGACGCCATCGCCTTATTGCCGGTATTGAGCAACGCGAAGCAGCCGGTGCCATAGGTGCTCTTGATCATGCCCGGCTTGAAACAGGCCTGACCGATCAGGGCAGATTGCTGGTCGCCCGCCATGCCACCGATCGGCAGGCTGACGCCAATTGCGGAAACCTCGCTCTTCCCGAAACTGGCGGCATTGTCCCGGACTTCCGGCAGCATCGACCGCGGGATGCGGAACAGCTCCAGCAGCTCATCGTCCCAGCCCAGTTCGTGGATGTTATAGAGCATGGTGCGCGATGCATTGGTGATATCGGTCGCATGCACCTTGCCGCCGGTCAGGCGATAGAGCAGGAAACAGTCGATCGTGCCGAACAGCAGTTCGCCGGCTTCCGCCGCCGCACGGGTGCCGGGCACGTTTTCGAGGATCCAGGCGATTTTGGTGGCGGAAAAATAAGAATCGATCAGCAGGCCGGTCTTGGCCTGGATCTTCGGTTCCATCCCTTGTTCGAGCAATTGCCGGCAGAGCGGTGCGCCGCGTCGGTCCTGCCAGACGATGGCATTGTGGACCGGCTTGCCGGTGCGACGATCCCAGACCACGGCCGTTTCACGCTGATTGGTGATGCCGATGGCGGCGATGGGCTCGGTCGCCTTCGCGATCACCTCGCGGCAGAGAGCGACTGTGTGGCTCCAGATATCTTCGGGATCATGTTCGACCCAGCCGTCATCTGGAAAAATCTGCGGCAATTCACGCTGCGCCACGGCACGGCTGGTACCGTCGCGATCGAACAGGATGGCGCGGGTCGAGGTGGTGCCTTGGTCGATGGTAAGGATGGTGGTCATGAAATTTCGCCCCGCTTACTTGGTACCGAAAATGCGGTCGCCGGCATCACCGAGGCCGGGAACGATATAGGCATTCTCATTGAGATGGGAATCCAGTGAGGCGGCGTAGATCGTCACCTTCGGATGGGCTCGCGTGAAGACCCCGACACCTTCCGGTGCCGCCACCAGAACCATGAGCAGGATATTCTCGTCGCCGACACCCCGCTTGTTCAGCACATCTGTCGCCGCCGCCGCCGAATGGCCGGTGGCCAGCATGGGATCGACCAGAATGAAGGTCCGGCCCTCCGGCTCCGGCAGTTTCACGAAATATTCGACCGGCCGCTTGGAATCGTGATCGCGGTAGAGGCCGATATGACCGACCCGGGCCGAGGGAATCAGTTCCAGCAAACCGTCGGCCATGCCAAGTCCGGCGCGCAGGATCGGCACCACGGCCACCTTCTTCCCGGCAATCACCGGTGCATCCATGACGGTCAGCGGGGTTTCGATCCGCATGGTGGTCATCGGCAAGCGCCGGGTGATCTCGTAACCCATCAACAGGGAGATCTCCTTCAACAACTGGCGGAACAAGATGGTTGGTGTCATCTTGTCCCGCATCATGCTGAGCTTGTGTTGGATCAGCGGATGATGAAGGACATGGAGCTGCGGGAAATCCGAATTGGCGGCTGGCATGGGTTGAACCTTCTTCGCATTCTTTGTTTCAAAGGATGATCTGACGATTTCCCCATAAGGGCGCCTCCCCGTCATCCTTGCTTTCAGCACCTTACGAAGTTGATGCGGCTCCGATCAAGTATTCAAGCCGGTCCTGAATGCCGGGAGGGGTTGAGGCTCGACGGCGGCCCCGTTAATCTCTGCCGCGATGAGCGCGACGCATGCAGAGACGGATCGGCCCGATGTGGCTGTCATCGGCGCCGGCCCGGCCGGGCTGATGGCTGCCGAACGCTTGAGTGCCGCCGGCTTGGTTGTGGTGGTCTTCGATGCCATGGCCACGCCGGGACGAAAATTCCTCATGGCGGGGCGTGGCGGCCTCAATCTGACCCATAGCGAACCGCTGGAACGCTTCATTCCCCGCTACGGCCCTCAGGCGGAGCGCTTTCGTACCTATCTCGCTCGTTTTTCACCGGAAGATCTGCGTCGCTGGGCAGATGAACTAGGCAGCGAAACCTTCATCGGCTCCTCCGGCAGGGTATTCCCCCGTGAGCTGAAGGCGAGCCGCCTGCTGCGGGCCTGGCTGCTCCGGCTGGCCGGACAGGGCGCCGAGTTACGATTGCGGCACCGCTGGCAGGGCTGGAGCGGTGAGCGTCTGGTGTTCCAGGATGCGGCAGGCCGGTCGCAATATGTCCAGTCCAAGGCAACCGTCCTCGCCTTGGGCGGCGCCAGTTGGCCGAAACTCGGTTCCGACGGGGCCTGGCTGCCGCGGCTGCGGAACAAAGGCATTGCCGTCCATACGATGCTGCCGAGCAATTGCGGTTTCGATATCGATTGGTCGGCGCATTTGCGCGACAAGGTTGCGGGGCAGCCCTTTAAGAATATTGCGCTGCAATTCGGCCAGATGCGGCTGCGCGGCGAGGTCATGGTCACGCGCTATGGCATCGAGGGCGGCCCCGTTTATGCGTTGAGCGCAGCCATCCGGGATCGCCTCGCCCAAGGTGAGACCACGACACTGCATCTCGACCTGAAGCCTGATCTGCCGGTCGCCGCCCTTGCCCAACGCCTCGCAGCCCGGCGTCACGGGCAAAGCCTGTCACAATATCTGAAGAAAGACCTGCATCTATCGGCTGCCGCCTATGTGCTGCTGCGCGAGGTCGCCGGCGTCATGCCGACCGAGCCCGGCAACCTTGCAGCCCTGTTGAAGGCCCTTCCCCTCGCCGTGCAACGCAGCCGACCGATCGAGCAGGCAATTTCCAGCGCCGGCGGGATCGATTTTGCATCTCTGACCGACGACCTGATGCTGCGCCAGCTGCCCGGCGTCTTTGCCTGCGGTGAGATGCTGGATTGGGAAGCGCCCACCGGCGGCTATCTACTGCAGGGCTGCTTTTCGACCGCCGCCATCGCCGCCGATGGCGTGCTGACCTGGCTGCAACGGACCGCCTGACACCCGCCTTTATTTGACCACGAAACCGTGTTTGTAAGGATCGCGGTCGTCGATGAAGATGGTGTTATAGCCGGTCACCCGCGCCCAGCCTTCGACGGAGGGAATGATCGCATCGTAATTGCCGACCTTGGCCTTATCCACCACCCGGCCCTTGAACATGCTGCCGATGATGCTTTCATGCACGAAACTGTCGCCGACTTTCAGCTTGCCCTTTCCGGCAAGCTGAGCCATGCGCGCCGACGTGCCAGTGCCGCAGGGCGACCGATCGATTGCCTTATCGCCATAGAAGACGGCATTGCGCGCATCTGCTTCCTCGGCACGAGGCTCGCCGGTCCACAGAATATGCGACAAGCCCTTGATGGTCGGATTTTCGGGATGCTGGAAGGTATATTTTTCGTTCAGGCGCTGGCGCAGAATTGGGCTCATTTGCACCAATTGGCCGGCGCTGAAATCCGCCATGTCGCGGTAACCCGGCTGCGGCTCGACGATGGCATAGAAATTCCCGCCATAGGCCACATCGACCTTGATCGGACCGATCTCCGGGCAATCGATTTCCAGACCCGTCGAATGCAGGAAACCGGGTACATTGGTCAACCGCACCCATTCGACATATTGACCCACCTGCCCATACTCCGCGATCACCAGCCCGGCTGGTGTTTCCAGGCGTAAGGTTCCGGGTGTGCGCGGATGCACCAGCCCCTCTTCGATCGCCACCGTCACCGTGCCGATCGTGCCATGGCCGCACATCGGCAGGCAGCCCGAGGTCTCGATGAACAGGATGCCGATATCGCAGTCTTCGCGGGTCGGCGGATAGAGGATGCTGCCGGACATCATGTCATGGCCGCGCGGCTCGAACATCAGGCCGGTACGGATCCAGTCGAATTCCTTCAGGAAATGCTGCCGGCGGTCACTCATGCTGGCGCCCTGCAATAGGGGCCCACCACCGGAAACGACACGCACGGGATTACCGCAGGTATGTGCGTCAATGCAGCTGAACGTATGTTTGGTCATGATTGATCCAGCAGGGGCCGAACCGCCGCCTCTGACGAGACGGGCAGCCGGGCGTTACCTATTTTTCAGAAGATCGCGAATCTCGGTCAGCAGCTCTTCGCTTTTCGTCGGCGCCGGCGCGGGCGTGGCCTCACGGAAACGATTGATCTGCTTCACCACGATGAAGATCGCGAAGGCGACGATCAGGAAATTGATGACGGTGTTGATGAAGAGACCATAGTTCAACGTTGCCGCGCCGGCATCCTTGGCAGCTTTCAGCGAGTCATAGTGGTCGCCGCGCAGCACGATGAAATAATTGGAGAAATCGACACCTTTCATGATCGCGCCGATCACCGGCATGATGATATCGTTTACCAGCGATGTGACGATACCGGTGAACGCGGCGCCGATGATGATACCGACGGCGAGGTCGATCACATTGCCGCGCATGGCAAAATCGCGGAATTCCTTCAACATCTCCCCATTCCTTTCATCAGTCTTCGTCAGATGCTAGGGCAGTGGAAAACGCGCCAAATGTCAAGAAACCAGATCATGCAGCGCCTGGATCACACGATCCGCATCTGCGGCCGCCATATCCGGATAGAGGGGAATCGAGAGCGCGCGATCATAATAGGCGTCCGCACCAGGCAAATGCTGGCGACCGTAGCGACGAACGTAATATGGCTGCCGATGGACCGGCAGGTAATGGACCTGGGTCCCGATGCCCCGGTCCTTCAGAAAGGCCATGGCCTCTGCCCGGGTGCAGCCGATCGCGGCAAAATCAATCAGCACCACACAGAGGTGCAAGGTGGGATCGTCGCTGACCTCACCCGGAACCAGGGTCAGGCGCGGCGCCAGATCGGCCAGGGCGCGATCATATTGCTCGACCAAAGCCCGCCGCCGGGCAACGAAGCCATCGAGCTTCTTCAGCTGCGACAGACCGAGCGCGCAGGCCACATCGGTGATGCGATAATTGGGGCCCAAAGCCTGCATCTCATAATACCAGGGCAAGGCGGCACCCTTGGCATCGAAGGCCTGGTCCTTGGCCGTGAAGGCTGCCGCGTCGCGTGTCATGCCGTGGTTACGGAACAGCAGCATGCTGCGATAGAGCGTCTCGTCATTGGTCGTGGTGACGCCGCCCTCCCCGGTCGTCATGGTCTTCACCGGATGCAGCGAAAAACAGCTCATGCGGCTGAGGGCGCCCGACCCGACCTTGACCAGGGTTCCATTGCCGGCATCATGCCACCCGCCCAGAGCGTGACAAGCGTCTTCGACCATCGCCATGCCATAGTATTCGGCGACCGAATTCACAGCGGCCAGATCGACGCAATGGCCGTTCAGGTGAACCGGCAACACAGCACGCGGGCGGATTTCGGGATGACGCGCCAGGGCGTCTTTCAATGTCTCCGCTGTCAGCCGTCCGGTTTGCGGGTCGACATCGGCGAAGATGACTTCGGCGCCGCAGAATCGCGCGGCATTGGCGGTCGCCAGAAACGTGACACTGGGCACCACCACATGGTCCTGCGGCCCCAGCCCCAGCGCCATGCAGGCAAGGTGCAAGGCGGCGGTACCGCTATTGCTGGCAACAGCAAAACGCGCGCCCACGTAGTCGGCAAAGGCCTGTTCGAATTTCCCGACGGTCGGACCGGTCGTCAGATAATCGCCGCGTAGAGCTGCAGCGACCGCCGCCACATCCTCGTCATCGATGCATTGTTTGCCGTAAGGCAGGAAGGATGCGGCCTCGGTCACGATGAACCCGTTACGGCTTTTCCGCAGCCAGAAGCTCCAGCAGCCGCTCGCCACTCATCCAGTCATCGTTGTTGCGACTGTTATAGTAGAAGCCTTCCTCAACCTTCTTGGCGCCGGCCAATGGCTCGCGATGGGCATCCCAATTGATATGCGAAGGCTCGATCACATAACGGTCCGGCAACTCGACAGTGGACCAGGAATCCTCTTCGGTGATCATCACTTCATGCAATTTTTCACCAGGTCGGATACCGACCATCTTCCGCTTCAGACTGGGCGCAATCGCGGCCGCCACATCGGTGATCTTCATGCTGGGAATTTTGGGAACGAAGATCTCGCCGCCCCGCATCATCGCCATCGATGAGAGAACGAAATTGACGCCCTGCTGCAAGGTGATGAGAAAGCGCGTCATGCGCTCATCGGTGATCGGCAGTTCGGTGGCTCCGCCGGCAATCAGCTTGCGGAAGAAAGGGATGACGCTGCCACGCGAGCCGATCACATTGCCATACCGCACCACGCCGAAACGGCAGCCATCGCCGCCGGCCAGATGGTTGGCGGCGATGAAGATCTTGTCCGAGGCCAATTTGCTGGCGCCGTAGAGATTGATCGGATTGGCGGCCTTGTCGGTCGACAAGGCGACCACCTGTTTCACGCCGGCGCGGATCGCGGCATTGACCACGTTCTCTGCGCCATGGACATTGGTCGCGATACATTCGAATGGGTTATATTCGGCGATCGGCACATGCTTCAGCGCGGCGGCATGGACCACGGTATCGATACCGCGCATGGCCATTTCCAGGCGTCCCATATCCCGGACATCGCCGATGAAATAGCGGAGGCATCTGTGGGTTGCGGTGGGCAGTTCCTGTTCCATCTCGAACTGCTTGAGTTCGTCGCGCGAATAGACGATCAGCCGCGCCGGCTTATAGCGCTCCAGCACCGTCCTGATAAATTTCTTACCAAACGAGCCGGTTCCCCCGGTGACCAGGATCGAATGACCATTGAGGTCGACAGAGGGTTTAAGAAATTGCTGCACGTTTCTACTCGTAAAAATGTTGCGCCCCGGCTGGTCCGAGCGGCCCAATTCCCTGGGCATCTGTAAACCTAATAAAGAGGTCCATAGCAGGGGGGTGGCGGAACGTCAATTTCCGCCACCTGTCATTCCGGCGCCAGCATCGTCCAGTCGACGGGGGTGCCGCGCTTGACCTGTCGGGCGGTCCGCCGGCCTAGAATGGCGGGCAAATGCTTGGGCGCGAGGCCGTTGCCAGGCCGAATCGACCGCACATGCGCCCCGGTAATAACCTCGCCGGCGGCAATATCCTGGACGACGTAGAGCGAACGGCGCAGCGGACGGACGCCCGCTTCGCTGCCGGCGATCCCATATCGCACCTGTCCCAGCGCCTCCCACCCCGTCCGGCAATCGGCCACCAGTTGGGCCAACTCTTCCGGTTCCAGGCTGAAAGCCGAATCGACCCCGCCATCCGCCCTTGCCAAAGTGACATGCTTTTCGATCACGGCGGCACCTAAAGCGACGGCGGCGACCGGCACGGCGGTCCCCATGGTGTGATCCGACAAGCCGACGACGACGTCGAACATCTCGGCCAGATGCGGAATAGTATGCAGGTTACTGTCGGCGGGTGGTGTCGGATAGCCGCTGGTGCATTGCAGCAGGATCAGCTCGGTGCAACCAGCCCGGCGGGCCGCAGCCACCGCTTCAGCGATATCACCAAGTTCGGAGGCACCGGTCGACATGACGATCGGCTTGCCGGCGGCTGCAACCCGTTCGATCAGCGGAATGTCGCACAATTCCAGCGACGCGATTTTAAAGGCCGGCGCATCGAGCGACTGCAGCAGATCGACGGCGCTCTCATCGAAAGGCGAACTGAACATCGCGATACCAAGTTCGCGGGCACGCTTGAAAAGCGGCTCGTGCCACTCCCAGGGCATGGCGGCGGAGGCATAGAGATCATAAAGGCGCTGACCGTCCCACAACCCACCGGAGATGCGGAATTCCGGGCCGTCATGATCGATGGTGATGGTATCCGCCCGGTAGCTCTGCAGTTTCACGGCATCGGCACCGGCCTGCTTGGCAATCTCGACGATGCGCAAGGCGCGCTCCAAGCTGCCGTTGTGATTCGCCGACAATTCGGCAATCACATAAGGCGGCCGGTCCGCCCCAATTTCGCGACCATTGATGGTGACACGGCGTGTCTGCATGTTGCTTCTCGTCAAGTTGGCTCGGACCAGTAATAGCCGTCCGGTTGCAGCCGATAGCCTAATCCCGTGAACAAGGTTTCGGAAGCTTTGTTGCCGCTCAGCACCTGCGCCAGGAATGTGGCCCCGGGCGCCAGGCAGCGTGCCAGGTGCAACATTCCCTGCCCGATACCGCGCCGGTACTGTCCCGGCGCCGTCGCGACGGAAATCAAGTATATCGGCGAACCGCGATTGTCGCCCCGCCAATCCAGCCTGACATAGCCGACAGGTTCCTTCCCCAAACAGCCATAGAGCAGCAGGTCGCTGGCCGCCCGAAGCTTGGCTTCATACCAGGCATGATGTTCCGCCGGTGTCGGCACCTTAGGATTTAGCGCGAAACGACGCGTTTCCGGCGCTGTTTGCCAGTCGAGCAGCATCCCCTCGTCATCGGCCTCAGCCATGCGTAATGAAAGTTGCCCAACATCCTTCAATGCCAGCATCGGCAGGCAGCCAAGAATGATCCGATCGACGCCGCGACCGTCACTCAACGTGGCCGCGCGAGCCGCCATCTCTTGTAAGCGAGTCGGTTCGGCGACGAGGCGAATCAGCGCCGCCGTCAAGTGGCGCTTCACATCGTCCCGGCTTTCCATGGTCAGGAAGCCGCAAACGATGCCGGCACCCGATTCCGTGACGACCTTGGCATTGGGGCGCTGATTCTCGGCAATGCCGATCAGCAGGCTCGGTAAAGCCAGACAAGCGCGTTCCCAAGTCGTGGTACCCGGCGCCCCGATACAAAGATCCATGCCGGCCATCAACCCGGCCATGTCGGCGACATCGCGCAACAGCCGGATTGACCGACCCTCTGCGGCAAGCCCGGCCACGGTTGCGGCAACAGTCTCGATATGCGGCGCGCTGCCACCGAGGACAACGTCGATGGCGGCTTCCGGCAACGCGTTTGCCACAGCATCAATGGCCAGAGAGGTTCCATCCAGCGGATCGACGCCGCCAAAGGAAATCAAGACACGGTTCAACGTCGGCGACCCGAGGGTCCGGCGCTGCAAGGCCCCTGCCCTGGCGACCGCGAATTGCTGCCGCAAGGGTGCCGCCATGCCGCCGATCAGAATCCTGGCCGGCCGCGCCAGCAATGCATCATAGGCAGCAGGTGCAATGCCGGGCGTGGAATTCACCACAAGATCGGCATCCAGCTTGCGATCGGCCAAATCGTCGATCGCGACGATCTGTTGCGCAATCCGGCGGGCAGAAGCCGCGAAATGCTCTGTGACCTCATAGTGGTCCAGGACCAGGATGTCGACCGGTCCCGCCACGGCTTCGATCGCCTGCATCTGTTGCTCTGTCTCATCGGATTGCAGGATGATTGCCATGGCTTGCGGCAAGCGGCTGCCGAGGAAAGCGGCGGTCGCCGCTGAGACAGCCCAATAACAGCGCCAGCCAAGTTCCTCGAAGCGGTTCGATAAGGTGGCGCAACGCATCGCATGGCCGGTGCCGATCGCCTGATCCGCATCGAAGCGAAAGACGACCGCCGGACGGCCGGCTGTGCTCGGGGCGACGGCGCGCGCGGCATTGATCCGCGCCAGATCCGGCCGTGCCGCCAGCAACGACAGGACCGGTTGCATCCCAGCCAGTTGATCCGGCGCCGCGGCATCGAAGACGGCAGCAAAGAAGTCGTAATCTTCCGGATAGTCGAGTGTCCAGCGATGCGTATTGGCCGGCCAGCCCGGACCGGTCAGATTGACACGCCGGAATTTCGGATGCCGGCGCAGCCAAGGCGTCACATGTTCGCGGTCATAGGTCTCGATGGCATGCGCCGCCGCATCTTCCAACGCAGCCCGCGTGAAGGCTTCACAATCGAGACCATGGGGAAACAGTCGCGACATGTTGTTCGCGGCGTAATCGGCATTGCATTCCCGGCGTAGCTTCAGAACGGCCGCACAAATCGCCGGGTCGATCAGTGGACAATCGCTGGTCACCCGCATGACGATATCGGCATCTACCTGGCGCGCCGCGCCGAGATAGCGGCCGAGGACGTCGTTTTCGTCGCCCCGATACACATCAACCCCAAGCCGATGCGCTTCCGCTACGATGACATCATCGATCGGCTTATCGGTGGTCGCGCAGATGACGTGGTCGATGCCGGGAATGCTGCCGCAGCGTCTCAGAACATGCTCCAAGACTGTCTTGCCCGACAGCTTACGCAACACTTTGCCGGGCAAGCGCGTCGAACCATGCCGGGCCTGGATGACGACCACCGTCCGGGAGAGGCCATCTCCCGCCTGCTTATCGCCCGCGGTCACGGCACGTCTATCTTAGCGAATGCGCGCAAGCGCGCGCCGGCAGCGAATGCCGAATGGCAGGGACCGATTCCCCAAGAGCAAGACTTTGGTGCCGACCGCACTCACATGAGCGGGCGTCCCGATGCCAAGCAACCGGCTGAAACAATCGAGCTTGCGCCGGATTTCGGCTGCATCGAGCGGCGGCATTAATACGCCACGCACATTCTTGTCGCGCAGCCGCCAGCGATATCCCGCGTTCGGCCGCCAGGCGCTTATGGCTGTGTCGTCCGCGGCCATTGCTGCCGGCTTGACCCAGCTTACGATCGTATCGAGGATCGTTTCGGCGCCCAGTTTCACGGCCTCATAGGACATGGCTCGCTGAAAAACGGCACGCATCTCGTCAGTGTAAGGCAGCCCTGCACCGGGCTGCAGCAACTGCGCAGAGAGAGCGAGCGCATCCTCAACGCTGCGGACGACGGGATTGATCTGGTTCGACAGATAACGATCGTTCGCGCGCGAGTCCGATGGCATCAGGCAGATCGCCGGCCTGTCCAGTGCCAAGGCCTCGGCACCTGTCGTGCAATTGGTATGGATCAGCAGATCAGCCGCCATGATCCAGATAACGGCCGGCCCTTCGCGGATGACCTCGATGGCCGGATTGCCGGCTGCCGCTTTGCGCCAGATATCCAGCGATTCCGACGGATGCGGCCGCAGGATCAACCGATAGTCAGGAAACCGCGCCGGCAAGTCCCTGATCAGGCTCTCCATCGCGGCACGATTTGTCTGCTCCATATCGATGATCGACCGCACGTAATCGGCATGATCGGGATTCTTCATGTCGAGCTTGCCGAGCCGTTCCTGTTCGCGAATGATCGTCGCCGCGTCGCCCTTTTCTGAATTCGTGAAACCCAGATTTGTATTGATCAGAATGAAGCGGCCGTAGCGTCGCTTCAGGTCCTCGACCTCTGCCGTATAGTAATCGCGCAAATTGGCGCGCAGCAGGTCCCAGCGCGGATTGGCCGTCTGAATAATGCGGTTGGCGGCGCCGGGAAAGCGTTCCGCCACGGCCGCGGCATTATCGATGCCGGCCACGAAGAGCAATTCGGCGGCATCGATGGCGTCTTGCGCCATCCAGCGCAACTGCTTCGCGGACATACGCAGCCCCGGCAGTTCTTCATCGATAGCCGCAACCACATAGCCCAGCGACTTGGCCTTGGCCATTGTCAGCCCGTCTCGCTGGGTCAGCGTTTTGGAGAGATACAGGCCGGGCGGCATGCGCTTGATGTTGCGCTCGATGAGCCATTTCTGGCCGAGCACCACCTCATAACCGCGATCGATGGCCAAGGCAGCAAGCAGCAACCGCGAATCCAGTTCGCGGGAAGCAATTTCCATCGGCATATACAGGATAGGATGCGGTGTCGCGTTCATTTAACACAATATCTATGATGCCGTTGGTTGTATCAGTGCCTTGTGGCCGAAGCAACATTGAGAAATTCACGCTTGGACCATTACAAGCTTATGAATAAAAAGGATTTTCCTGCAAGGACCTCCTAAAATCATTAACTTGTGGGCGCGAAGCGCTTGCGGTTCGGCCCCCTCGGCGATAATGAGAGGCCGGCGAAATCAAGAGCTTGCGACGACTCGAGGACGAACGACCAATATGAATGACCTGTTCGGGGCTTCCGCCAAGAAAGGGGCCGATTATTCGGCAAAGGACATTGAGGTTCTGGAGGGGCTTGAACCCGTCCGGCGCCGGCCCGGTATGTATATCGGCGGCACGGACGAACGTGCCTACCACCACCTCGCGGCGGAAATCCTCGACAATTCGATGGACGAAGCGGTTGCCGGCTATGCCACCCGCATCGAAGTTGAACTGGACGCCCAGGGTTTCGTCACCGTCCGCGATAACGGTCGCGGCATTCCGATCGACGCGCATCCCAAATATAAAGACAAGTCGGCCCTGGAAGTCATCCTGACGACCCTGCATTCCGGCGGTAAATTCAGCGGCAAGGTCTATCAGACCTCTGGCGGCCTGCACGGCGTGGGTTCGTCGGTGGTCAATGCGCTCAGCGATTCCCTGGTGGTGGAAGTCGCGCGCGAGAAGCAGCTTTACGTGCAAAGTTTCAGTCGCGGCCTGGCCGTGAGCAAGCTGACACCACAGGGAGCGGTCAATCGGCGCGGCACCACTGTCCGCTTCCATCCAGATCCCGATATCTTTGGCAAACAGGCACATTTCAAGCCCGCCCGGCTGTATCGCATGTGCCGCTCGAAAGCCTATCTCTTCCGGGGCGTGGAGATTCGCTGGTCCTGCGACCCCAGCCTGATCAGCGAAGCCGACAGCATTCCGGCAACCGATACCCTGCATTTCCCGGGCGGCTTGCTCGACTTCCTCAATGCCACGCTGGAAGGCAGCAAGACCGTTACATCGACACCCTTCGCCGGACAGGCTGACTTTCCGGACCAGCAAGGTCGTGTCGAATGGGCCATCGCCTGGCCGGTCAATGACGATTCCATGTGCAGCTCATACTGCAACACCGTGCCGACGCCGGAAGGCGGCACCCATGAAAGCGGTCTGCGCGCGGGTTTGCTGCGCTCGATGAAGGCCTATGGCGATCTGACCGGCAACCGCAAGGCGGCGCAGATCACATCGGATGACATTACCGGCGGCGCCATGATGCTGCTCTCGGTCTTCATCCGCGATCCGCAGTTCCAGGGGCAGACCAAGGAAAGGCTGGCTTCCGCCGATGCCGCCCGCTTGGTCGAAGCCTCGATCAAGGATCATTTCGATCACTGGCTGTCAGGCGATCCCGGCCGCGCCACGGATCTGCTTGAGCGGATCATCGAAAAGGCGGAAGAGCGTCTACGCAAGAAGCAGGATAAGGAGCTGACGCGCAAGACGGCAACCCGTCGGCTGCGCCTGCCTGGAAAACTGGCGGATTGTACGCGCGACACGGCGAACGGCACCGAGCTCTTCCTGGTCGAAGGTGATTCCGCCGGCGGTTCGGCCAAACAGGCGCGCAACCGCGACACCCAGGCGGTCCTGCCCCTGCGCGGCAAGATCCTGAACGTCGCCAGCGCCTCGGCGGACAAGCTGACAGGCAACCAGGAACTGATCGATCTCATTCAGGCCTTGGGTTGCGGTACCCGCGATAAATACAGCGATGACAAATTGCGCTACGAGAAGATCGTCATCATGACCGATGCCGACGTCGACGGCGCGCATATCGCTTCATTGCTGATGACCTTCTTCTATCGCGAGATGCCGCAATTGATTGAGAACGGCCATCTCTATCTGGCACAGCCGCCGCTCTATCGGTTGAGCCAGGGCGGAAAATCCGCCTATGCGCGCGACGATGCCCATAAGGAAGAGCTGCTGACGAAGGATTTCAACAGCCGCGGCAAAGTCGAGATCAGCCGTTTCAAGGGTCTTGGCGAAATGCCGGCCCAGCAGTTGAAGGAAACCACGATGGATCCGCGCAAGCGCACCTTGCTGAAGGTCCGCGTGCCGCAACGCTATAATGACGAAGACCGTGCCGAGGCACGGGAAACGGCTGACCTGGTCGAGCGTCTGATGGGTCGCAAACCGGAACTGCGCTTCCAGTTCATCCAGGAAAATGCCCGCTTCGCGCGCGATCTCGATGTTTGAGGATCTATTGCCGTTGTCCCAGGCGATCTGAGAGGCAGCGTGGCGCCGTTATTCGATGATGGCGAGGCGGCCGACTTAAGCCGCCTTGATATCCGCGAGGAAGCGCTCCACGACGTGACGCAGTATTTCCGTGCGGTTGCTGAGATCGGCGGAGGCCGATAGCAACTCGCCCGAGGCTTCCTTGGTGAAGGCAGCACTCTGGGTCACGGCATCCATTTTCGTCGACACATCGCTGGTACGGTCGGCTGCTTCATTGACGTTGCGGCTGATTTCCGCCGTCGCGGCCCCTTGCTCCGTCACCGCCGAAGCAATTACCGCCGAACTCATATTGATGTCCTGGATGATCTTCGACAGACGTTCCATGACCACGGCAGCGTCCTGTGTCGCCGCCTCGACGGCCGATAGTTTAGCACCGATCTCATCGGTGGCTTTCGAGGTCTGGCCGGCTAGCTGCTTCACTTCATGGGCGACGACGGCAAATCCCTTGCCGGCGTCCCCGGCGCGTGCCGCTTCGATCGTGGCATTCAGGGCCAGCAGGTTGGTCTGGCTGGCGATTTCGGTGATGAAGTTGATGACGCTGCCGACATCCCGAGAGACACGCGCCAGGCCATCCATGATCTCGCGGGCCTCTCCTGCCTCTTTGACCGCCAATGCGGCTGTATCGGTCGTCTGATTGACCTGCGCCGCGATCTCGTCACCCGATGCAGCCAGCTCGACTGTAGCGGAGGCGACGGTCTGGGAATTCTCGGTTGCCGTCGAGGCATTCTGGGCCGCGATGCTGGCACTGCCATTGGTTTCGTCGGCGCGTTCGGAGAGATTGCGCGCCGTCGAATCGAGCTGTGCCGCCGAACTCGCGAGCGATTGCAGATGCTCGCCGATCTTGGCGTCGAACTCCTTGGCCAAGGTTTCGAATGTCTCCTGGCGCTGCTGACGGCGCTCCCAATCGGCGCGCTGTTCGGCTTCGAGTGCGCGCGCCTTCAGGGCGTTCTCGCGAAAAACCACAAGCGCCCGGGCCATATTGCCGACCTCATCCAGGCGATCCGTGAGAACGATCTCGTGCTCCAGCTCACCCTGCGCAAGGCTGGTCATGGCGCCTGTCAGCCGATTGACCGGCCGGATCACCGCGGCGCGTACCGTGAAAAGAATGGCGCCGATTACCAACAGGAACAAGATTGCCGTGACGATCAGCGTCTGCAACTGGTCATGCTCGAACCCGCCGATACGCTTAAGTAACAAGCGTTCCAGTTCCGCCGACGACGTAGCATTGAACTGCTTCAGGCTGGCCAACACCTTGCCCGCAGCGGCTTGATCGATCGCAGATTTATTGACCGTCGCAACGAAGTCGGCCATCGTCTGCTTGGCCGCGAGATAAGCCGGATCGAGATTGCTTTTCAGACTGCCATCCTGATTGCCGCTGTAAGCTGAAGCGACCGAACCATCGACGCCGTCAAGCAGCGATTTCAGTCCGCCCAAGGCAACGAAGAAATCCACCTGTTCCGAGGCATCGATCTTACCGTCGCCCCAGGTCTTGCGGCTGATCAATGTCATGTCGCGAACGCGGTCGATCAGGTCCGGCATCTTCACCAGAACCAGATCCATGACGTAATAGCTATCGAGATCGGGATCCAGGATCAGATTGGATTTATCGCCGACACGGCCGATCAGCGCCCGGAGCGCCGTGGTATCCAAAGCTGTCGCATCGGCCGCTCCCACCGCCTTGGCGGCGTCCTGGGCCAAGCTGGCACTTTCCATACCGGCGCCGTAAGCGGCTTCGAGCTGCTGGATATGACGATCGTCCTGTGGGTCGCTGCGCTGGTCGCCGCTGACCGCCGCGCCCGTCAGACCGTAATGGATTTCGGCCAGACCACGGAGATAATCCGTACCGAGCCGTTCTTTTTCGGCAAAATCGATGGCGATGTTTTGTTGTGCGATCAAAGCCCAGAGAAGATAGCCGATTGGTATCAGGAACAGTAACGATGCGATGCCCAGCTTGTGGGCGATTTTTAACCGTTGCAACGGAGATCCCCTTTTCGCATCTGCCTCAGATCGTCGATCCAATCGGACGGCATATTCGCTTTGGCTTACCGGGAAGTGGTTAATCTTCGATGAAAAAAAGAGTCTAATTTTCTATCATTAAATGAAGTTATGCCTGTCACAACTAGATAGAATGGGAGGATAGTCTTCAGTCGTCAGCAAGATGACAGACGGAAAACACCCGTTTGGCGCCGCTCTTGAGCCACAGTCACCACCGATTTCCCCGCATTGTCCGACAACATCTGATTGATAAGGACAGGTCATGATTGTCAGAGACCGACCATCAGCCTTGCGATTGTTCTTCATCGCACGCGGGTCGATCGTTCCACGCATTGCGCCGCAGATCATCCTTGCCGCTTTGTTCGCGGGCGGCATCGTCTTCCTGCATCAGCGGCTTCAGCAAGGCTTTCCAGCCTTGTCCCTTGTGCCCTTCAGCCTGATCGGCCTTGCCTTCTCGATCTTCCTCGGCTTCCGCAACAGCGCCTGCTACGACCGCTACTGGGAAGGACGCCGGCTCTGGGGCCAGTTGGTGATCGATACGCGAAGTTTCGCGCGCCAATGCCTGACGCTGGTCGGGCCGCGGCAGGAAACGATGGAAGCCGGACAAAATACCGAGACGCAAGAGGTGACGACGCGCATGATCCGCATGGCGATCGCTTTTACCCATGCGCTGCGACATCATCTCCGCGGCACCCAACCGGATAACGATCTTGCGCCGCATCTTCCGCCAGCAGCATTGGCAGAGGTGCTCAAGCGTAGCAATGTGCCCGATGCCATTCTTGAACTGATCGGCCGGGATCTGCGCCTGGCGCTGCGGCGCGGCTGGGTCAGCGACCAGATTGCGATGCTGCTTGATGAGCGGCTGACATCGTTGGCCGCTGTATTGGCGGGCTGTGAGCGTATCCGCAATACGCCACTGCCCTTTGCCTATACCTTGCTGTTGCATCGCACGGCCTATCTCTATTGCTTCCTGCTGCCTTTCGGCCTGGTCGATACGATCGGCGCGATGACGCCTTTGGTGGTGGCGATCGTCTCTTACACCTTCTTCGGGCTGGATGCCTTGGGCGATGAGATCGAGGAACCGTTCGGCGAATTGCCGAATGATCTGCCACTCGCCGCCATGTCACGGACGATCGAAATCAACCTGCGTGAATCGTTGGGCGATACCGATATCCCCCTGCCCCTTGAACCAATCAGGTACTGCCTCCTCTGAGAGAACCGCGCTCGCGAAAAAGTGAGCGCGGTGGTCCTCGGCCCCGCCAGCCCCAGGCGCTTGACTCTCGTCCTAAGCGTGGCATCATCAATTGTATGATAAATAAAAAGTCCGACCTTGATCGGACCGGATCATGCGGGGAAGCTCATGAACGAGAAGACGTTCCAGCACGTCGTCAGAATGGATCGCATCCGCATGGCCTATGGCAAGGTGACGGCCTTGCGCGATGTCAGCCTGCAGATCGGCCGTAATGAGATTGTCGGCCTCATCGGCGATAACGGCGCCGGCAAATCGACGCTGATCAAAATCATGACCGGTGTTCAGAAGCCGAGTTCAGGCGACCTCTATCTGCGCGATAACAAGATCGATTTCTCCAGCTATTCCGTGCGCGAGGCACATCGCTGGCGGATCGAAACGGTCTATCAGGAAAAGAGCCTGGGCGAGAAGCAGCCGCTTTGGCGCAATTTCTTCGTCGGCCGGCAGATCACCAATCGCTGGGGCTTTATCGATATCAAGAAGCAGAAGGAGATCGTCAACGACGTTCTTTTGCGCCAGATCGGCTTTCGCGGCGTCGGCATCAATGCTGACAGCCCCGTCTCGAAACTGTCCGGCGGCGAGCGCCAGGGCGTGGCGATCGGCCGGGCCATGTATTTCGACGCGGACCTCATCGTCCTCGACGAGCCGACCGTCGCCTTGGCGATCAAGGAAGTCCATAAGGTGCTGGACTTCATTCGCGGCATCAAGGACTCCGGCCGCGCCTGCCTCTATATCGAGCACAATCTCGCCCATGTGCACGAGCTGGCAGACCGGCTGATCGTGCTGGATCGTGGTCAGGTCGTCAGCGATATCCCCAAGGGCGAGATGTCGTTGGTTGAGTTGCAGAATCATCTGCTTGATCTGCAGCGTCAAAAGGAGGCGGCAGCGTGAGCATGGCCGCGATCTCCCCATCGCCGCGCGTGGGTCTCGGCAGCCGGCTGCTGACGGTCGAGGGATTGCCGATCTTCCTGGTCTTGATCGTCATCCTGGTCGCGTTGATGGCAATCGCGCCCAATGCCTTTCTCGGCTATCGCACCTATCTGTCCATCATCATCAACTACCAGCCGCAGATCATCTGCGCGCTTGGCCTGACCTTGGTCATCGCCGCCGGCGAAATCGATCTCTCCTTTCCCGCCATCATCACCCTCAGCAGCCTGGTCTTCGCAGCGTTCTTCCGCTTCGATCTGGTCGGCTGGGTACATGGGCCGCTCTTCTGGCTGGGTATCATCGGCGACAGCACGGCGCCCGATCAGATCGCGGCAATACAGGGATGGATATGCTGGGTCGGCTTGATTGCCGGAATCGGCGTCGGGGCGCTTGCCGGCTGGATTGCCGGCATCCTGGTCGCACGGATCGGCATTCCCTCCATCATCGCCACCTTGGCGCTCTCCTTCGTCTGGCGCGGCCTGGCCGTCTTTCTCGCAGACGGCAAGCAATTCGCCTTGCGCGGTTTCAACGGAACGTTGCTGTGGGAGATCACCACGGGCCGTGTCTTTACGGGGTTGTTCGATAGCGGCGTCGTCCTGCGCAAGCCCGACGGTATCCCCGTTCAGATGCTCTATGGCCTCGGTATCGCCGTCGCGCTCTGGTTCATCCTGAACCGGCATCGCTTCGGCGAATCCCTGCTTTTCATCGGCGACAATGCCAATGTGGCCCGCGTGCTCGGTATCGACGTCCGCGGCAGCAAGGTTCGGCTTTTCACGCTGATGGGGGCATTGGCCGGCCTCGCCGGTGTCTTCCTCACCACCGAAACCGAAAACTTCACCACGACCCAGGGACAGTCGTCGCTGCTGATTGTGATCGCCGCCGTCTTCATCGGCGGCACCTCGATCTTCGGCGGCGCCGGCACCATCATCGGCAGCTATATCGGCCTGCTGATCGTCGCCGTGCTGCAAGTCGGCATGGTCGCGGCCAATCTCAGCGGCGCGGTCGCCGATATGGTGATCGGCCTCGTCTTCATCGCCGCCGTCATCCTGCACATGCTGGTGGAAAGGCCGGAACGCCTGAAAGGGCTTGGCCTCGGCCGTTCTTGATTCCAAGCGGCGAGCCGAGAGGTGACCGTCCCGCCGCGTCGTCAACGTCACCTGTCCGTGCGAATTGGGAGGAAGAAGAATGCGATCCAGACATCTCCTGCTCGGCGTCACGCTGGCGGCAAGTGCTGTCACTGCCCTGCAAGCCCCCGCCGGCGCCGATGAGAAGATCGGCACCGGTGTGACTGTTTATATGCAGATGGGCGGGCAGCCGGGCGAGCCGCCGGTGCTGCCCCGCACCAACGGTGCCAAGGCCGCGGCAGATGCTTTCGGTGTCGAATTGCATGAGCAGTATTCGAGCTGGCAGCCGGAAACCATGCTGGCGCAATTTCGCGAAGCAGTTGCCGCCAGACCGAGTTGCATCGTGATCATGGGCCATCCCGGCAATGACGCTTTTGCCGATCTGGTGGCTGATGCCGTGGCGCAAGGCATCGTCGTTACCTCGAACAATTCGCCGCTGAACGAATTGGAGCCGAAATACCAGGAGAAAGGTTTCGGCTATGCCGGCGTCGATCTGTATGAGGGCGGTGCCATCACAGCTCGCGCCATGCTCGCCGCCGGATTGAAGAAAGGCGACCACGCGCTGGAATACGGCAATTTCACCGCGGGCGATCGCGGGCTTTCGGACAAGGGTCTGGCCGATACGCTGGAAAAGGCCGGGGTCGTCGTCGACCGGGTCGAGATGTCGGCAGAGGTCAATGGCAGTCCGCCCCTGGCCATCCCCATCCTGGTCGCCTATCTACAGCAGCATCCCGAAACCAAGGGCATGGCAACCCAGCATGGCGGCGTGACCGCGCAGCTTCAAGCCGTGCTGGAACAAGCGGGCAAGAAGCCAGGTGAGCTGATCGTCGGCGGCATCGATACCGATCCGAAAACGGTTGATGCCGTGAAGGCCCGTTACGTGACGGCGACTTTGGATCAGCAGCTCTATCTGCAGGGCTTCCTGCCGGTGCTGCAATGCGTCCTCAGCGCCAAATACAAGATGGGCGGCTTCAGCACGAACACCGCCGCCGGTACCTTGAAGCCGGACAATGTCGATATGCTGATGCCACTCATCGAACAGGGCATCCGCTAGTCTCTAGGGCGTCCCGACGTGGGCCAATACTTCCATGCGCATCACCTTGGGCCCGCCATCCGCGAGGTCGGGCAGCTTGGCAAGCCATTGCTTGACGTAGGCGGTGGCGTTGTGAGCTTCGAAGTCCGCCTGATCGGCGAAGACCTCATAGAAGATGAAATGTCCCGGTGCCTCGCGGTCCTCCTGCAGGAAATAGACAAGGTTCTTGGGGTCGCTCCGGACAAGTGCGACGAGCGGCAGGGTCGCGGCCCGCAGCTCCGCCTCCTTCCCCGGCTTGGCCCGGACCTCAGCGACGATCGAATAGGCACCGTCTGGGATCTGCGCGTAGCGAATACCGGTCGACTCCTGGGCCATGGCAAGAGGTGCCGATGTCAGGATCCCGGCCACGGTCAGCACGGCGAGCAGCGATGCAGCACTAAATTTGTATCGCATTTCCGATCTCTTTCGATTTCCTGGGGAGGGCGGACCGGCAGGCGCGGCGAACGCCCGCCGCCGATTACTGCGCGACGCCCAGTGCAAGCCGACGTGCCGAAAGCGCGCTGGCAAAGCGTTGCTTGACAGGGCCAAGCGCCTTCACGAATTCGAGCTGCTCGCCCTCGGGTCCTTTGCAATAGATGAGCTCCCAGCCGTCCGACGGGGCGACCGTCACCTTGTTGGTATGAGTGCTTTCTGGTGCTGCCCGGCGCTCTTCTTCGGTGGAGACCCGGATCGTGCGATTGGCGCGCACCTGGGTCATGCCGCGACGCGCGGATTCGGCCTCCAGATCGGTGATGAACTTGTTAAAGTCGACATCGTCGCGCACGTAAAAGCAGATATGCATCATGCGCGGGAAGGCCGGGCTCATGCTGTGCAAGGGCTCGGCGAAGGCGTTGGGCCCGCCCATCGGCTGGTCGGCGTCGCGATATTGCAGAAGCTCGATCACGACATTATCGAATTGGACGAAGCGAACGTCGAGCCGCTGAGCCCCACCGCGGAGATCGGGAACGCCGATCGTGCGGGGGTTGACCGCCAATTCGTGCGCCCGAATTTCCTGGTCGGCGAGCAGTGTGTTCTGAACGGCATCGCCCTGGAAGTCACCGTGGCGAAACACCTCCGTCCCACCCAGCACCTGGGTGTAGAATTCGAAGGCGCGCTCCATGTTCTGTACCGTCAACCCGAAATGCTGGACGCCCTGCAGCCGCGCACCGAGCGGACCACTATTGCGCGCCGTCGGGGATATTCCGTCGATACCCTGTGCCGATGCGGGCGTGACAATCGCGCCACCCGATCCGACGATGCCGGCCACCACGGCAGCTCCGGCGGAACGGAGCATGTCACGGCGATCTGGATCCGCCACGCCGTTGCCTTGAATCTCGCTCATGAGCATTCTCCTCCTTCGATATTTGACTCAGCGATTGATGGTTAGGGTGCGTGATGGGAAGCGCCAGACCTCAGGATCCGCCAGCATAGCGATCCCTGAGAGCCCTCAAGCCATCTTCATAAATCTGTTGAAAGAGTCCGGAGATTTCAGCCTCCGTCACGCCCACAGGCGTGAACCTTCCTGACCATTCGATGCGCGCGCCCCTCCCTCCGTCGATCTCGACAACCCGCAAGGTCGAGAGATAGTCCGTCTGAGGAAAAGGCGACTGCAGGATGTGATAGCTGTAGCTTCGATCCTGCTCACTGAACGACATGAGCCGCTCAACGATCACGCCTCCATCGGGAGTCGCCAGGCGTCGGACACGGCCACCTTCGCTTAGCTCGGATTGGGGGATGTATGGCAACCAGTCCGGAAGGGAATCGAACCCGCCGATCAATTGCCAGACCTCGGCCGCAGTGACTGGGATATCTACACGCGCGGATGCTGTCGCCATTGCCTCGCTCTCACTTGTCGGTCGGCAGCGGCGCATCGGGGGCGACGAGGTCGCACTCGCGCAAGTCGTACCAAAAATCCTCCGGCACCTGAAAGGCCATGGCCGCGTGATCCTCGTGAATCCGTTCGGGCCTGCTGGCGCCGGGGATCACCGCCGCAGATGCCGGATGAGCCAGCGAGAAGTGTAGCGCTGCTGCCTTGATCGGCACGCGGTGCCTTGCGCATAGCGCCTTGATCTTCTCGACCTTAGCCGCGATGTCCGGAGGAATGGCGCCGTACTCAAAGTGAGTGCCGCCGGCAAGGACGCCGGAGCTGTAGGGGCCGCCGACCACGATATCGACACCCTTCTTCTGTGCCAGCGGCATGAGACGCTGCAGCGCTCTCTCGTGATCGAGCAGCGTGTAGCGGCCTGCGAGCAGCGTGCCGTCGGGGGTCGGCTCGGAAAGCTCGAGCATCAGTTCGACGGGCTCGGTGCGATTGACGCCGAGACCCCACCCCTTGATCACCCCTTCATCGCGCAATTGGCCAAGCGCGCGGAAGGCGCCCGTTCGCGCCGCCTCGAACATCGAGAGCCAGGCATCCCCGTGGAAGTCCTGCGCGATGTCATGGATCCAGATGAAATCGATCCGGTCAACGCGAAGTCGTTTGAGGCTGTCCTCGATCGACCTTTTCGTGCCGTCAGCACTGTAGTCGAGAACGATTTTGTTCGCGCGTCCATATTTGAAGATATCGCCCTTCCCGCCTTGATCGCGAGCCGCCGGATCCTCGAGCTCGTCAAGTATGAGGCGTCCGACTTTGGTGCTCAGCACATATTCGTCGCGCGGCCGTTTCGCGAGCGCAGCGCCCAGGCGCAGTTCGGACAGACCTGCACCATAGAAGGGTGCCGTATCGAAATAACGTATGCCGGCCTCCCAGGCGGCATCGACGGTGGCTTGCGCTTCTTCGTCGGGAATGTCGCGAAACATATTGCCGAGCGGCGCAGTACCAAAACCCAACGGGCCAGCCGGTAGCGCATCTCTGATCGCCATGGTTCCTCCGATCTAAACCGTGTTTCTGACAGGATCACGGGCATGGAAGCCCTGTTCGACGAATTTAGCAGATCATGTTGGCCGGATATCAGCCAGTCTTGCGTAGTTACTGACAGATCCTGCGCTTCGTTGTTCGCAGATCGGCCAGGACCATCCTATCGGCGGTTCAGTCTTCGGTACTGACCGGGCGTCAAGCCTGTATTCCTGCGGAACACCCGGATGAAATTGTCCAGGGATCCGAATCCCTTATCCAGCGCGATCTCGATAAGGGAAGATTCAGCCAGCGTCAGCGAATCTTTCGCGGCCTGAACACGCCGGTCGGTAACGTAGCGATGAGGAGCAAGGCCGGTGGCGCGCCGAAACAGCCGCGAGAAGTGAAAGGGGCTCAAGCATGCCTGCGCCGCAAGCTGATCGAGCGTAAGCTGTCTCCCGAGATTGCTCTCGATATAGTCGAGAACCCGCTTAAGACGTTGCGCATCGAACTTCTGTGGCAGGGTCGGCGGCTTCCAGCGATCGATGGTGTAGTTTGCCATGACATGAGCCACGAGCGCCGCGGTCATTCCATCCACGAACAATCGATCGGATAAATGAGGAGGCTTTTGAAGGAAGTCGGAAAATGCCTGAGATGTATCATTGATGAATCTGTCTACGAATCCGCCGGCGAACGACAGTTCGACCTTGGACGGATCAATATCGAAGTCAGCCAGCGCACTGCGATCGATCAATCCGGACGGAAGACATATGTGGATGCATTCGATGGGATCTGACAATTCCGCCTTTTCGACGAATCCGATCGGTCCCGTCCAGGCCGTGCCCGCTCTGGCTACAGAGCGCTCGACAATGCCATTCCCCGAACGCCGTACAATTGCTTGGCCGCCGGTCATGACGATGAGTTCATTGCAGGGATAGGCCTGGTCGGAATGAGAGCCAGCGCCGTTGGTGCGACGCTCGACGACGATGTGAGGCCACTCGTCGTTTCTACTATTCACTTGGCAGGTACTGCGCCTTCGATCACCCATTGTCTCGAATCCCACGAGCACCTCCCTGCACCAGACCTTTCCGAGATGAGGATACGGTAATGTGAAGACGCCACCGACATAGATTCTAAGCTAGTCTATGCCAAACTACACGACAACCCTACTCCCGCTTGATCGTTCTCAATGAGACCAGCGGTTTGATTTGTCTGGGCAAAAAATCCTTTTCCCCTGAAACTCCAATGAAAAAGCCCCCGATCCGGCGGATCGGGGGCCCATGCTTGCCGCAGATGGGCGGCACTTACATCTTTTGCGCCTTCTCGATCACGTCATGGGTATAGGCGTCTTCCGGCTTCTTGGTGATGACGGGATCCGATCCGCCGCTCATCAGCGTCTGGATCGTCCGCCCATAGGCGGCATCATCGAGCCAGCCGGTGCCTTTGGGGTTGTCGCCGATCAGTTTGGCGATTTCCTGCATCATCGTCTTCTGATGGGCTTCGGTCTGGGCGCCGGTCTCGTCATTGGCGAGCACGATTTTCACCGCCTCGTCCTGATGATCACGCGCATATTCCCAGCCCTTGGTCGAGGCTTTCACGAACTTCGCCAGTTTATCGACCATCACCGGATCCTTCAGCGAGCCTTCCAGCGTATAGAGCCCGTCTTCCAGCGTGGAGACGCCTTCATCTTCATATTTGAAGGCGATCAACTGGTCCGCCTTCATGCCGGCTTCGATCAACTGCCAATATTCGTTATAGGTCATGGTCGAGATACAATCGGCCTGCTTCTGCAGCAGCGGGTCCACATTGAAGCCCTGCTTCAGCACCTTGACGCCGCCGGCCGACCCGTCGGTCTTGTAGCCGAGCTTGTTCATCCAGTTGAGGAAGGGATATTCGTTGCCGCCAAACCAGACACCCAGGGTATGGTTGGGAAAATCCTTGGGCGTGGTGATGCCGCTATCCTTGCGGCAGGTCAGCATCATGCCCGATTTCTGGAAGATCTGAGCGATATTGACCAGCGGCACACCCTTTTCCCGGGTCGCCATGGCTGATGGCATCCAGTCGACCACGACATCCGCACCGCCGCCGGCGATCACCTGGCTGGGATTGATATCCGGCCCACCGGCCTTGATGGTCACATCCAGCCCGGCCTGATCATAGAACCCCTTGTCCTTGGCGACGTAGTAACCGGCGAACTGCGCCTGCGTCACCCATTTCAATTGCAGCGTCAAGGCATCCTTGGCCTCGGCCGTCACCGCGCCGAGCATCATCACGGCGCTGAGCGCCGCGGCTCCCAGAAGCTTTATTGTTCTTGTTGTCATCGTCATCTCCCATTCGTCACTGGCTGCGGTAGGATGGATGCCAGAAGGTCACGGCCCGTTCCAGTACCGCCAGCAGCCCGTAGGAGGCGGAACCGGCCAGGGCAGCGATCGCAATCGTCGCCCAGACGACATCCACATTCATCCGGGCCACCTCGACACTGATCCGAAAGCCCATCCCGGCGATCGGCGACCCGAAGAATTCCGCGACAATGGCGCCGATCAGCGCCAAGGTCGAATTGATCTTCAACGCATTGAAGATGAAAGGCATGGCAACCGGCAGGCGCAGCAGCAGCAAGGTCTGCCAATAGCTGGCGCCGTAGGAGCGCATGAGATCCTTGAGCATGTCGTCGGCGGCGCTGAGCCCGGCCAAGGCATTGATCAGCATCGGGAAGAAGATCATGAAGACGATGACGGCCGTCTTGGATTCCCAGCCGAAGCCGAACCACATGACCATGATGGGCGCGATGCCGACGATCGGCACGGCACTGACCAGATTGCCGAGCGGCAGCAAGCCACGCTTCAGGAACGGAATGCGATCGACCAGCAAGGCCGTAACGAAGGCCAGGACATTGCCCAGCACGAAACCGGCGATCACCGCCTTCAGGAAGGTCTGGCGGAAATCGTCCATCAAGGTCGGCCAAGTCCGAATCAACGCATCGACGATCTGCATCGGCGCCGGCAGCAGCACCTGCGGTATCTCGAAGCCGGTCACCAGAGCCTGCCAGAGATAGATCAGGCAAAGGCCGAAGATCAGCGGCACCAGGATGCTCCAGAGACGCGCTTTCTGCTGTTGTGTCAGATGCGCCATGATCTGCCAGGCAAAGAGCAGCAATCCCAGGATGACAGCCCAATATCCGGTCCCCGCCAGATGGATATCGAGCTGCGCCGTCGAGATCAGTGCCGGTCCGATCGCCGCAACCACCAGGACGATCGGTCCCAAAAAAGCCCAGAACAATGATCGTCCGGCACCCGATCTGCAAAAAGCACCCGCCACGACGCCCAGAATGCCGATCACCACGAACAGTGCCGATAAGGGGAACTGCCACCAGAAGGCATAATCGTCTTCATAATAGCCGACCGGCAGAAACAAACCGGCCAGCAGGATCAAGGCGGCCACCGCCGGGAGCAAATACGCTCTCATGACCGCGCGCCCATGCGGCTCAGGGTCACGCGCTCGATGCCGGCGATAGCATAGACCAGGAGCATGCCGAGAAAGGCCGCCATGAAGAGTGCCGACCAGATTTGCACCGTCTGGCCGTAATACGACCCCGATAGCAGACGGGCGCCGAGACCGGCGGAGGCGCCGGTCGGCAATTCGCCGACAATGGCGCCGACCAGGCTGATGGCGATCGCCACTTTCAAGCTGGAAAACAGGAACGGGATCGAGGCCGGGACACGCAGCTTCCAGAAGATCTGCCAGGCATTGGCGTTATAGGTCTGCATCAGATCCAATTGCAGCCAATCCGGCGAGCGCAGCCCCTTGACCATGCCGATCGCGACCGGAAAGAAGCAGAGATACATCGAGATGATGGCTTTCGGGATCAGGCCGGTGATGCCCACATTGCCAAGGACGACGACGATCATCGGCGCGATCGCCAGGATCGGTATGGTCTGCGAGGCGATGATCCAGGGCATCAGGCTGCGATCCAGGGTGCGCACATGGACGATGCCTGCCGATAAAACGATTCCCAGCAAGGATCCCAGCAGAAAGCCGACCACGGTCGCCGAAGCCGTCACATAGGCATGATAGACGAGCGAGCGCTTGCTGGTCGGCGCAACATCGGCCGTCGTCTTCCAGAGCTCGGCCACCACTTGATGCGGTGCCGGCAGGACCGGCCGATCCATCGACCAGGCTGCTGAGATCAGGTCTCCAGTACTCCAAGGTGCGCCGAGCCCGTCCAGGCGTTCCGCCACCTGCCGGTAATTCAGCGCTACCGCCAGGGCGTACCAGATAACGATGATCAGGGCGACCACCGTCAGCACCGGCAGCAAGCGGCCTTCGGGCGACAGGATCGCGCGGGCCTTAGTGGGCATCGTAGGAATGCCCCGCTTTCAGGCCGAGCCGTACCCGGTGCGCCAGCTCCAGGGCGGCCGGCGTTTCCCGCGTCTCCAATGTCCGCTCGGCCGGCAGCGGGCTGTCGATCACATCGACGATACGCCCGGGCCTGGCACTCATGACCACGATGCGGGTCGATAGCAGGACGGCCTCGTCGATCGAATGGGTGACGAAGATGACGGTCTTTTTGGTCTTGGCCCAGATGCGCAGCAATTCCTCGTTCATGCGGTCGCGGGTGATTTCATCCAGCGCCCCGAAGGGTTCGTCCATCAGCAGCAATTGCGGCTCGAAGCTGAGGGCGCGGGCAATCGACACGCGCTGCTGCATGCCGCCGGAAAGTTGCCAGGGAAATTTCTTGTCGAAGCCGGTCAGGCCGACCAGGTCGAGATATTGCCGCGCCTTGGCCTCGGCTTCGTTGCGCGACGCCCCCATGATTTCATGGGGCAGCGTGACGTTACGCATGACATTCCGCCAGGCATAGAGCGCCGGCGCCTGGAAGACATATCCATAAGCGCGTTTCAGCCGGGCCTCGTGCGGTGTGAGGCCGTTGACGGTGATGCTGCCCGTGGTCGGCTGTTCCAGGTCGGCAATGATCCGCATCAGGGTGGTCTTGCCGCATCCCGAGGGACCGATAAGGGAGACGAATTCGCCGGCCTGGATCTGTAGATCGATGTCGCTCAGCGCATAGACCGGCGTATCCGCCGTCTGAAAGGTCAAACCGAGATTGCGGATGTCGATAATGGTATCGGCGCCGGCCACCAAATGCTCCCTGTGTTCCATACCCCCATCAGGTCGCGGTGAGGTCGCCTGATTTCTTGTCGTTATTATTGGTTTTTGTAGATCTTTGCCAGTCCCGGTCCCCGCGCCGCTGCCGTCAGACGGCATTGGCCCGCTCCACCATGGCCCGTAATAGAACGTCGACCCCTGCCGCGCAATCGCCCTTGGTGGCGTTCTCGATCTCGTTATGGCTGATACCGCCCTCACAGGGAATGAAGACCATGGCGGTGGGCGCCACCCGGTTCATATAGCAGGCATCATGGCCGGCCCCCGAAATGATCGGCATATTGTCGAAACCGAGTTCCTCGGCCCCCTTTTTAACCGCCGCCACGCAATCGGCATTGAACTTCACCGGCGGCGAGTACCAGATTTCCTTGAAATCCAGCTCCAGGCCGTTCTTCTTCGCGGCCTCTTCCGCCGCCGCCTTGGCCTCGGCCGCCATTTTGCTCAGGGTGGCATCTTCCGGATGACGCAGATCGATGGTGAAAAAGACCTTGCCGGGGATCGTATTGCGCGAATTCGGGCTGCACTGGACCATGCCGACAGTGGCACAGGCGAAAGGCTGGTTGTCATGGCCGATGCGGTTGATGGCGCTGATGACGGAGGCCGCACCGACCATGGCGTCCTTGCGCACCTTCATCGGCGTGGGGCCCGCATGGGCCTCCTGCCCGGTCATCACCACCTCGAACCAGCGCTGCCCCTGGGCGCCCTGCACGATGCCGATGGTCTTTTTCTCATGTTCCAGGATCGGGCCCTGTTCGATATGGGTCTCGAAGAAGGCATGAATCGGTCGTCCGCCAACCTTTTCATCGCCGGCATAGCCGATCCGTTCCAACTCCTCGCCCATGGTCTTGCCGTCGATATCGGCGCGGCTGAGGCCGTAATCGAGATCGAAGACGCCGGCAAAGACGCCGGAAGCAACCATGGCCGGCGCGAAACGCGAGCCTTCTTCATTGGTCCAGATCGCCACTTCGACCGGTCGTGTCGTCTCGTAATTGAAATCGTTCAAGGTGCGAAGGACTTCGAGGCCGGCCAGCACGCCATAGGCACCGTCGAATTTGCCGCCCGTCGGTTGGGAATCGATATGGCTGCCGGTGACGACGGGCGACAGGCTGTCATCCTTGCCGGCACGGCGGGCAAAGACATTGCCCATCTTGTCGATCTTGATCGTACAGCCGGCCTCTTTGCACCATTTGACGAAGAGGTCGCGAGCCCGCTTGTCAAGATCGGTCAGGGCCAGACGGCAGACGCCGCCCTTCTCCGTCGCACCGATCTTCGCCATTTCCATCAGGCTGTCCCACAAACGGTCGCCATTGATGCGCAGATTGGTCGCTGCCATCTCATTTCTCCCAAATCCTAAGCCAGTTTCCGGCCTATTTTTATCCTGGCGCCCCTGACTCGCGGCAGCCGATTAATTCTCACGATCTTAGGTGAGATCTGACCAAATGGTCAACGCGAACGAGGGGAAAATGCTCGGCCGCGGCCTATTCAGCCGCCTTTCGCATCGGATTTCGCGGATCCTGGGTCCAGTTGAGATAGGGCTTGCCGGTTTCGACCGAAACCATGGTGATGCAATCCGGCACCGGGCAAACATGGTAGCAGAGGTTGCAGCCGACGCATTCCTCGTCGATCACCTCATAGCGCCGCTTGCCGTTCACCCGTTTCGCCGCGATCGACTGATGCGACGTGTCTTCGCAAGCTATGTGGCACAGACCGCATTTGATGCATTTGTCCTGGTCGATCTGGGCGATCGATTTGTAGTTGATGTTCAGGTATTTCCAATCGGTGACGTTGGGAATGGCCCGGCCGCGGAAGTCATCGATCATGGCATAGCCTTTCTCGTCCATCCAGTTCTTCAGGCCGGTGATCATATCATCGACGATCTTGAAGCCGTAATGCATGGCGGCGGTGCAGACCTGGGCCGTGCCGGCCCCCAATGTCATGAACTCCGCCGCATCGCGCCAGTTGCTGATGCCGCCGATGGCGGAAATCGGCAGACCGAGGGTTTCGGGGTCGCGGGCGATTTCGGCCACCATGTTCAGGGCGATCGGCTTAACCGCCGGGCCGCAATAGCCGCCATGGGTGCCCTTGCCGTCGACCAGCGGCGTCGGCGCCATGGCATCGAGATCGATCGAACAGATCGAATTGATGGTATTGATCAGCGAGACGGCATCGGCACCGCCGCGATTGGCGGCGCGTGCCGGGCCACGGATATCCGTGATATTGGGCGTCAGCTTCACGATCACCGGCATGCGGGTATATTGCTTGCACCAGCGGGCGACCATCTCGACATATTCCGGCACCTGGCCGACGGCCGATCCCATGCCGCGCTCCGACATGCCATGCGGGCAGCCGAAATTGAGCTCGATGCCATCGGCACCGGTATCTTCGACCAGCGGCAGGATGTTCTTCCAGCTTTGCTCCTCGCAAGGCACCATCAGCGAGACGACCATGGCCCGGTCCGGCCAATCGCGTTTCACCTGCTTGATTTCCCGCAGATTGACGTGCAGCGGCCGGTCAGTGATCAGTTCGATATTGTTGAAGCCGATCATGCGGCTGTCATTGACATGCATGGCGCCATATCGAGAACTGACATTCACCACCGCCGGGTCTTCGCCCAGGGTCTTCCACACCACGCCGCCCCAGCCGGCGCGGAAGGCGCGCACGACATTGATTTCCTTGTCGGTCGGCGGTGCCGAGGCAAGCCAGAACGGATTGGGTGACTTGATGCCGACGAAAGTCGAACGGATGTCAGCCATGGTCATTTCTCCCATAGGCGCCCTTGCGCAGGCGCGCTGCAAATCTGTCAATAGTTCTTGCCGCGCAGATAGCGGTCGATGGCAATGGCCGCGACCTTGCCGTCCTCGACGCCCTGTACCGTGAGGTCGAGGCCGCTGGCGACGCAATCGCCGCCCGCCCAGACATCGGGCAACGAGGTCTGCATATCCTCGTTGACGACGATCTTGCCATCGGCGAGGTCCAACGCTTCATGCGCCTTGCCATTGACAGGATCCTTGACGAGCTTCTGGCCGATCGCCTTGAAGACGACGTCGCAGAGCAAGCTAAAGGTCTCGCCGGTGCCGGTCAGACGCCCCTGATCGTCAAGCTGGGTATATTCGAATTCGACCTCGCGGACAGCACCCTGATGCGAGATCAGCCGCACCGGCTTCGCCCAATGCTTGATCGTCACGCCACTGACCTGAGCGAATTCCTGCTCATGCCAGGTGGCGCTCATCTGGTCCGGTCCTCTGCGATAGACCAGCGTCACATCCTCGGCCCCCAGACATTTGGACTGCACGGCAATATCGATTGCCGTATTGCCGCCACCGATCACCACGATCTTTCGGCCGACCGGCAGGGTGGACTTGTCCGACGCCTGACGCAGCCTGGCGATATAATCGACGGCGTCCAGCACACCCGAAACATCTTCGCCGCCGAGACCGAGCGCGTTGACCCCGGCGAGGCCAAGCCCGACGAAGACGGCGTTATAGTCCCGCCGCAACTGGTCAAGGCTGATATCGCGGCCGAGCGCCATTCCGGTCTTTGCCGTGATGCCGCCGATCTGCATCAACCAGTTCACCTCGCGCTGGGCGAAGTCATTCACCGTCTTATAGGCAGCAATGCCGTATTCGTTCAAACCGCCCAGTTTGTCGCACGCCTCGAAAATCGTCACCTCATGCCCCAGCATAGCGAGACGATGGGCACAGGACAGACCGGCGGGCCCGCCACCGATCACCGCCACCTTCCGGCCGCTCGACGTCTGGCGCTGGAAAGGATGAATACCCTGTGCGATCAGCCGATCCGTCGCGTAACGCTGCAAGGCGCCGATATTGACGGGCTGGTCTTCCGATGTATTGCGGACACAGGACTCCTCGCAGAGGATCTCGGTCGGACAGACCCGGGCGCACATGCCGCCCAGAATATTCTGCTCCAGGATTTTTTCCGCCGCCCCCCGCACATTGTCCGTCGAAATCATGCGGATGAAGTTCGGGATGTCGATGCTGGTGGGACAGGCCTCGGTGCAGGGCGCATCGAAGCAGAAATAACAGCGGCTGCTTTCGACGATCGCCTTCTTGCGATCCAGCACCGGCTTCACATCTTCGAAGTTCTGCTCGATCTCCGGACGCCGCAGACGTGCGGTCGCGATATCCGGCATCGCGGATTGCGCCATGTCTTTCTCCCGTTTGATGGCATCATCCACGCTCTACAATCGGCCGGCGGGACGCGCCTGACGTTGACCGTCTCTTGATGGCAAGCATGACAATTCTTGACCATTTGATCAAGTTTATTCTGACCGGCTGATCAATTTTCCCTTTGTCAGGTTTTCGCCTATGATCCGGGAAATAAGGTGAATCGGGAGGAAAATGTCATTGTCGAATAACCAGCCGAAAGCTGGCCGTCGTCCGGCTGCCATCAAGGGCATCCGGCAGATTTCCCGTGCCAGCATCGAGGCGCGGATTCTCAGCGCCGCGGAATCGGTCTTCGCCGAAACGGGTTTTTCCGGTGCGACGACCGCGGAAATCGCCAAACGCGCCGGCGTGCCAAAGGCCAATCTGCATTACTATTTCAAGACCAAGGAAGATCTTTACCGCCAGGTCCTGCAGCAAATCCTTGAACTCTGGCTCAGCACCGGTGATCAGATTCAGTCGAGTGTCGATCCGACGCAAGCGATCAGCCATTATATCGCGGCCAAGATCGAATTGGCGCAGCAGCGCCCCCTCGCCTCGCGCGTTTTCGCAAATGAGATCATCCATGGCGCGCCGCAGATCGGCGATTTCCTGCAGCACGAATTGCGCGATTGGGTTGATCAAAAATCGTCAGCGATCGAGGACTGGATCGCCGCCGGCAAGATGAGGCCGATCGATCCACGACATCTCTTTTTCATGATCTGGGCAAACACCCAGACCTATGCCGATTTCGCCGTGCAAATTGCCGCGGTACTCGGTCGCCAAACACTGCTGCCGGAGGATTACCGGATAGCAGGCGGGCAGTTGGCCGAGATCATCCTGCGCGGCTGCGGCCTGTCGGTACCCGAAGAAACACCTAATCCTGTTTGATGAAGGCTAAGAGCTGATGCCCAGCGCCGACGCTAATATTGGCGATCTATTGCGGATCGCGATGGTTTTTGTTTTGGTTTTCGCCAATGGCTTTTTCGTGGCCGCGGAATTTTCCCTGGTGGCCGTGCGGCGCAGCCGTGTGACGGAACTGGTGGCACAGCGCAAGACGAATGCCAGGGCACTCGCCCGCGCCCTCGATCATCTGGATGCCAATCTCGCCGCCACCCAGCTCGGCATCACGATCTCCTCGCTGGCCCTGGGCTGGATCGGCGAACCTGCTTTGGCCCATTTCATCGAGCCCCTGCTCGCCGGATTGCCAGCCGATTGGGTGACGATCAGCTCGCATGCAATCGCTGTCGCCATTGCCTTTGCGATCATTACCGCGCTGCATATCGTGCTGGGCGAACTCGCTCCCAAAAGCCTTGCCCTGCAACGGAGCGAAACCACGGCTCTGTGGGTGGTGCGTCCACTTAGCATATTTCTTTTCGTGCTGCGGCCGGCCATCCTCCTGCTCAACGGCCTCGGCAACCTGGTCTTGCGCCTGTTTGGCTTGAAGCCCGGCAATAACGAGGAATCCCTGCACTCACCGGAAGAAATTCGACTGCTCGTGGCGGCCAGCAGTGAAGCAGGCCTGCTGCATCACGCACAACAGGAAGTGGTCAATCGGATCATCGGTATCGGTGACCGCCGCATCAGTGATTTCATGACGCCCCGTCCCGACGTGCTCTGGGTCGATGCCGAGGATGACCGGACGACGATGCTAAGGACGATCCGGGAGAGCGGACATAATCAGATCGTCGTCAGCCGCGGCGATGTCGATAACGTCATCGGGATCGTCCGCAAGCAGGACATCCTCAACCAGATTCTCGACGGTGAGGAAGCGGATCCCTTGGCCCTGTTGCAGGAAGCGCTGGTCGTGCATGAGGGAACGCCTGCTCTCAAGGTCTTCGATCACTTCAAGAAGAAGCCGATCCGCATGGCCGTCATCGTCAATGAATATGGCAGCCTTGAAGGCATCGCCACGCAGACCGATCTGCTGGAAGCAATCGCCGGCGACATTCCCGGCGAAGATGAAGATGGTCCCGAAGTCACGGAACGGCCCGACGGCTCCCTGTTGATCGACGGTATGATGTCGGCCGATGATGCCTTCGACCGTCTGCGGATTTTCGATCGGCCGGACGAGGACTTTCATACGATTGCCGGTTTCGCGCTGTTCCGGTTTGGCCGCATTCCGGTGACGGGCGATCATTTCACCTGGGATGGCTGGCGCTTTGAGGTGGTCGATATGGACGGACGTCGTATCGACAAATTACTGATCAGTCGTGTGGCGCCCCCGTCGGACGACATCGCGTAACGACTAACCGCACCGTTCCACTCGCAGTAGCTGGGTGGCTGCAACTTGCTTGCAACCACCCTTACAATTCATCAGATGAATATCATTGTGCCGCTTTGCTGGTGCGCTGAACCGGCACCGGCTTGCGGCGATTATTGGCCTTGGCGACGGCATCGAAGACCGGCGCGAAAGTCGGCCGGTCGATATAGCGGCCGGCGCCCTTGGTCACGTTGAGCTGGCCCTTTTCCCAGACGACCTTGCCCTGGCTGATCGTATGGCTTGGGATACCCTGCACGCTCATGCCTTCGAAGATATTGTAATCCACCTTCTGATGATGGGTCTTGGCCGAGATGGTGCGCGTGCCCTTGGGGTCCCAGACCACCAGATCGGCATCGGCCCCGACATTCACCGAACCCTTGCGCGGATAGATGTTGAAGATCTGCGCCGCGGCGGTCGAGGTGACCCGGACGAATTCCATCGGTGTCAGCCGACCGGTCCCGACGCCGTGATGCCAGAGCACCGACATGCGGTCTTCGACACCGCCGGTACCGTTGGGGATCTTGGTGAAATCGTTGCGGCCCATTGCCTTCTGATCGGCGCAGAAGCAGCAATGATCGGTCGCCGTCGTCTGCAGCGTGCCGGCTTGCAGCGCACGCCAGAGGATTTCCTGATTCTCCTTCGGGCGGAAGGGCGGGCTCATGACATGCGCCGCCGCCACGTTCCAGTCCGGATGACGATAGACGGAATCGTCGATGAGCAGATGGCCCGCCAGGACTTCGCCATAGACGCGCTGGCCTTCCTGCCTTGCGCGGCTGATGGCCTCGACCGATTCCTTGCAGGAATTGTGGACGATATAGAGCGGATTGCCGATCACCTGCGCCACGCGGATCGCGCGGTTCGCCGCCTCGCCTTCCACCTCCGGCGGCCGCGACAACGGGTGGCCCTCCGGTCCGGTGATGCCTTTCTTCAGGATCTCCTGCTGCAGGTGATAGACCAGCTCGCCATTCTCCGCATGCACGGTGGGGATGGCGCCCAGCTCCAGGCAACGGGCAAAGCTCTTCACCAGATTCTCGTCCGGCACCATGATGGCATTCTTATAAGCCATGAAATGCTTGAAGCTGTTGACGCCACGTTCGCGCGCCAGCACGCCCATGTCTTCATAGACCTGATCGCTCCACCAGGTGACGGCAACGTGGAAGGAATAATCGGCACAGGATTTTTCGGCCCAGCCGCGCCATTCGTCATAAGCGGTCAGCAGCGAGGTCTGGGGTGCCGGAATCACGAAATCGATGATCATGGTCGTGCCACCGGCCAAACCCGCCGCGGTGCCGGTATAGAAATCTTCGCTGGCGACCGTGCCCATGAAGGGGAGCTGCATATGCGTATGAGGATCGATGCCCCCCGGCATCACATATTGCCCGCCGGCATCCACCACCTTGGCGCCGGCCGGCACATCCAGATCCTGCCCCACTGCTTTGATGACGCCATCGGCGCAATAGACATCCGCGCGCTTCATCTCGTCGGCAGTGACGACGGTGCCGCCCCTGATCAATAGCGACATATAACCCTCCCTGACTGAACTGACACGCTCGGCTGGCCCGAAACTTGATCAATTGGTCAAAATGATACGCCCAAGCTCCCCGACGGGGAAGATCTTTCTCCCATCCTGAACAGGCCCCTTCGCTGGATCAATAATCAAGTCTGCGCGACAAGTGAGCCTTGTTCAGGCGTCGGCACGCCCCGCTCAGGCGGACATCCTGTCCGCTAGCTTGCATACGGTAGCATGCAACTCATCAATTTAGCGCGCCGACCAATTAATCCACAAAATTCCACAGAACACTTCATTTTAGTGTCATCAAATTCCGCCATGTTGCACTCGCACAATAACAACAGTCGACCTGCAGCCGGCAGGCGATAACAGCAAAGCAGAGAGACGGAGAGAGTGACGATGGCGAAAGGCACCATGCTTGCGCGGCGCGACTTCATCGTGGCAGCGACCGCGATTACGGCCAGCCTGGCAAATGGGTTGTGGACACCCGGCGCGGCATGGGGTGATAGCGCGTCGCTCGATGACTGGTCGAAAGCTCCCGACATCGAAAAGGCCAAGGCACAGGCTGCGCAGTACAACAGCTACGGCATGCCGGATAGCTGGGCGAATTACGGCGAGGTGCTGCAGAATCTCGGCAAGAAATACGGCGTCGCGATCCATCACGACGACACCGATATGAGCTCGCTGGAAGAGATCACGAAGTTCGAAGCCGAGAAAGACAATCCGGTCGCGATCAGCGCCGATATCGGCATTCTCTTCGGCCCCGTCGCCGAGCAGCGGGGCGTCGTGCCGCCGTATATGCCGCCAAACGCGGCGAATCTGCCGGTCGGCCTGAAGGGCGTCAATGGCGGCTGGGTTGCGACTTTCACCGGCGTTCCGGCCATCGTGGTCAATACGGATGTGATCAAGAATGTCCCCCGTACCTGGGCGGATCTGCTGAAGCCGGAATATAAAGGCAAGGTCCAGGCGATCGATGCCAGTTCGGGCAGCGGCACCGATGTCGCCGTTTTCCTCGCCTGGACCTACAGCCAGGGCGGTGACGAGAACAATCTCACGCCGGGCGTCGACTTCGCGCGCCGCATGCTCGATCAATTCGCGACCGCAAGCGGCACGAACCAGACGCTTGAAAAGGGCGAAGTACCGATCCAGCTTAAATATGATTTCAACTGCATTGCAGCTGCAAAGCTGATGCAGGATAAAGGTGTGCATGCAGAAGCGCAGGTTCCGGGCGTGTCGATCTACGCACCGAGCGCCTTGATGATCAACAAGTTCAATACCGCCAAGATGGATATCGCCAAGCTCATGCTCGACTACATTTTGAGCGATGAAGGTCAGACTGCCTTCGCGAAATTCGGCGCCCGGCCGATCCGGAGCGTCCTCGGCCAAATGCAGGTGCCGGATTCGGCCAAGGCCAATTGGTTGCCCGACACGCAATATGCGCAGGTCAAGAACCTCGCCGATTGGTCGAAGGTCGATTTGAAGAAAATCACTGAAACCTGGCACGACCAGGTCGCCGGCGGCTGATGTCGGCGGATACGACACTCGGCTACGCGCAAGCGCGTAGCCGAGGCTCCATTGGGCGGCGGGTCGCGCAAGCCGCCGGCCGCTGGCTGGTCGATTGGTCGCTGGCGCTACCGCTTATCATCGTCGGCGTCCTCATGCTGGTGGCGCCGGCCCTCGTCATGCTGCTGAGCAGCTTCACCGATAACGCCGGTAATTTCACGCTGGCCAATTGGACCGGCACCTTCTCGTCGAGGGCCAGCCAGCAGGCGATCGAAAACAGCCTGCTGCTCGGTGTCGGTTCGGCCACCATTTCATTGCTGATCGGCGCGCCGCTTGCCTGGTTCATCGCCCGGATGACGCGTTTCGGCCGCTCCTGGAGCCTCGGGGTCCTCAATGTCGCAGCCAATTTCAGCGGCATCGGGCTCGGCTTCGCCTATGTCGCGGCATTGGGCACCTATGGCATGGTCACGCTGCTTTTCCAGCACCTCGGCCTGCCTTTCCTGCCGCCGGGACAGAATTCATTCTGGGGCATGATGCTGGCCTATGAATATAGCAATGCCCCCCTGTTCGTTCTTCTCAGCCTGCCGGTCATGCGCCTGTTGCGGGACGAATGGTGGGAGGCCGCCCAAACCTCATCCGCGACACGGTGGCAGTTCTGGCGGCATGTGGGATTGCCCATTCTCGGCCCGTTTCTTGCCGGCGACTGGCTGCTGATTTTCACCTGGTCGGTCGGCATGTACAGCTTGCCGCTTGCCTTGGTCGGCGATAATCCGCGCAGCTACCGCCTGATCACCATCGAGATGGGGCATTCGCTGCTGGGGTCGCTGTTCGGCGAAAAGCGGGTCCCCGTTTACGCGGTCTTCCTGATGCTGCTCGCGGCGATCAGCCTGATCACCTATCGGATCATCATCAGAAGGGCGATGCGATGCCTCACCTGACAACCGCCGCCAAATGGATTCTGCTCGGCGGCGCCTTCGCCTATATCTTCATTCCGTTCGTGGCCGTTTTTCTATATGCTTTTGCCACGCGCTGGACCTCGAACGTCCTGCCCGACGGCTATACCTGGGATCATTGGGTTGCCGGCTTCACGGATCAGCGTTTTGCCAATGTCCTGCTGCGAACGTTTCTGCTCGCCGTCGCGGCCGCCGCCGTGGATATCATCCTTGTCGTGCCGGCTGTCTATTGGCAGCGGGTCAGGAATCCGCGCATCCGGCCCGTGCTGGAACTGCTCGCCGCGATCCCGTTTTCGATTCCGCTGGTCGTCATCGCCTTCGGCCTCCTCGATCTCAGTGCGCGTTTCGCCCCGCATCTTCAGGGGACGCTCTGGCTACTGCTGCCGGCCCATGCGGCAGTGGCATTCTCCTTTGTCTATTGGTCGGTCGATGGCGCGGTCGCGGCCGCCGACATCGTCACGCTCAACGAGGCGGCCCGCAGCTGCGGCGCCAACTTCGCGCAGATCCTGTGGCGTGTCGTTCTGCCCAATATCGGCCCGGGAATCGCGAGCGGTGCGATCCTGGCCTTCGGCGTCAGTTTCAATGAGCTCGCTCTGGTGCAGCTTCTGACCGGCAGCCGCTTCGAGACGGTTACGCTCTATACGCTCAATCTGCTGCGCAGCACGGATGCGGATTTCAATATTCTGGCGGTGATGACGGGCATCACCTTTCTGATCACGCTCATCCTGTCGGTTGCCGTCGTTTACCTCAACGGCGGCCGCGCCGCGCAGCTTGCCGTTTCCATTTCAGCCAGAAAGAACCGCTAACGTGAGCAGCATCAGCATCCACAAGCTTTCGAAGCAGTTCGACAAAGTCCGCGCGCTGCACGACCTCAATCTGCAGATCGATTCCGGTGAATTCATCGCCTTGCTCGGCAGCTCCGGCTGCGGCAAGACGACGATGCTCCGCTGCATCGCCGGCCTGGAACAGCCGACCGAGGGCAATATCTTCTTCGACGGACAGGATGTCACCGATGTGCCGACCCGGTTGCGGCCGATCGGCATGGTGTTCCAGAGCTATGCACTCTTTCCCAACATGACCGTCCGGCAGAACATCGCCTTTCCCCTCACCGTCCGCCGTCAGCCGCCGGCGCAAATCCGCGACCGGGTCGAGGAACTGATCACGCTGGTCGGTCTCGGCGGTCATGCGGATCATTTTCCGAACCAGCTTTCCGGCGGCCAGCAGCAGCGGACGGCGCTTGCCCGCGCACTCGCACCCGCACCGGCCGTCCTGCTGTTGGACGAGCCGCTTTCGGCCTTGGATGCGGTCGTCCGCCTGCATCTGCGGGACGAGATTCGCCGCATCCAGCAGACGGTCAAGATCACCGCCCTGCTCGTCACGCATGATCAATCAGAGGCCCTGGCCGTCGCCGACCGGGTCGTCGTCATGAGCAAGGGCCGGATCGAACAGGTTGCCTCGCCGGCCGAGCTTTATGAAACGCCCTCGACGCGCTTCAGCGCAAACTTCATTGGCAACCGCAATGCCCTGGAACTGCCGGTTCGGGGCGGTCGCATTCAACTGGGCGACGCGCTCGACCTGACAGCCCCCCAGGCGATGACGGACAAGGCCCTCATCTTCATCCGCGCGGAAGACATCCGTCTCAGCGAAGGCGGGCGTGGCGAACCGGCTTTGGTGGAAAACCGGATCTTCCAGGGTTCGAGCACCCGCTTCTATCTCTCGGCAACGATCGACGGTACCGATATCCGGCTGCGGGCCGACTGGCCAAGCCGGATGGCCGCCGATATCAAGGTCGGCGACGTCGTTCGTCTCCATGTCGACCCCGCCGATGCCCGCGTCTTTCCCGCCGACGACATCTGAGCGTCCGGCGTCAACCAAGTCCCACCGGATGATGAAATGAGTTTTGCTGGATTGAATATTCTATTGATCACCGGCGACCAATGGCGCGGCGATATGCTGGGTTGTGCCGGTCACCCTGCGGCCAGAACACCCAATCTTGACCGTCTCGCGGCCGAGGGTACGCGTTTCAACCGCCATTTCACCCAGGCCTATCCTTGCGGTCCCGCACGGGCGACGCTGTTGACCGGGCTTTATCCGCACAAGCATCGCAGCATCCAGAACGGGACGCCGCTGGATCCGCGCCATCCGACGCTGTTTCAGGAAGCGCGGCGCGCAGGTTATCGCCCCCGCCTATTCGGCTATACCGATACGACGCTCGATCCGCGCGGCAGACCCGGCCTCGATCCAGATCGCGGCGATTATGAGAATGTCTGTCCCGGCCTCGATGTCGATACGCTGTTGACGGAGCGGGCCATCCCCTGGCTCGCCCATCTTGCAGTAAAGGGGCATGGCATCGATCCGGATGGCGGCCGCGACGCGGTTTTCCGCCGCAGTTCGATCGGCGAACCGGCCGCCTTCGATGCCGCGGACAGCGAAGCCGCCTTCCTGACCGATCGCTTCCTGTCATGGCTGCGTGTCGCCGGCAGCCGGCCGTGGTTTGCCCATCTTTCCTATATCGCCCCGCATCCTCCCTATTCGGCCGCCGCGCCGTTCCATGCCATCATCGATCCGGCGGATGTGCCGTTGCCTAAGCGTGGCTCCAGTGCCGATGTGGAGACAGCCCAGCATCCGCTGATCCGCCATCTGTTCACCGGCATGAAGGCGGGGAACTTTGTGCCCGGCCTGACGGGGCTGTCCAAGGATGTGGACGACGCAACCATCCGCAAGATTCGGGCGATCTATGCCGGCCTCGCGCATGAAGTGGACCAGCATATCGGCCGCGTCCTCGATGCGCTAGATCACGCCGGCCAAGCCGACCGGACGCTCGTCATCTTCACCTCGGATCATGGCGACCAGATGTTCGATCACTGGATGCTGGGCAAGACCGGTTATTTCGACGGCTCCGCCCATATCCCGCTGATCATTCGCGACCCGCGTCCGGATGCCCAGCTCGGCCGTGGCCGTGTGGTCGACGACTTTACCGAGACCGTGGATGTCATGCCGACCATCCTCGATGCGGTGGGGCTGTCGATCCCGCGCAATTGCGACGGCCGGAGCCTCACGCCATTCTGCGCCGGCGAAACACCGTCGGACTGGCGGGACGAGGCGCATTGGAGTTTCGATTTTCGCGATCTCGAAACCAAACGGCTTGAGAGGGCGCTTGGTCTGCCGTCTGACTGGTGCAACCTGCAGATCATTCGCACCCGCCGCTTCAAATATGTCCACTTTGCCGCGCTGCCGCCGGTCCTGTTCGATCTCGACGAGGATCCGCATGAACTGGTGAACCGCGCCGATGATCCCGCTTATCGCGATCTGCGCCTTGAGGGGCTGGATCGGCTCATGACCTGGCGTCAAAGACACGAAGAGCGGACGCTAACGGGCTTCCTGGCGCGGGATGGAAAATGGATCGAGGAAGCGAGCTACGTCCCCTGGAAAGCGCACGCGTAAGCCGATGCGATGATTCAGGGAAACGGTCGCTCCGGCGAGGTGCCGCGCGCGATTGCCGTGCCGGATTTATCGATGGCCCGAACGTCGAAGTAATAATCATGCGTGCCGCTTGCCGGACAGGGCCCCGTATAGCCGTTCTTCAGCGCGCCTTCCGGCAGCACGCCCGAACCGTCATTGGCGACATTGCCACCGCCAAGCATCAGTTTCGAGTCATCCCGGTCGCGCAGCCGCACGTCGAAGTAACTGGTATCGGCGGGGAAATCACGCAGATGAATCGCTGGCGAGATGGTGGAACATCTGTCAGAGGGCTTCCAGGCGAAATCGACGGTGAGAGGGGCGATCCCGAATTTCTTTACCGGCTCCGTGGAATTGCAACCGCCAAGAGCAACAATTCCGACAAGAAGCAATAAACTCAGACGCATGGATGGTTTCCCTCGCAAAACGGTTAGATGCCTGCGGATAAGCACAAGATCTTAATGCTTCGCATGTGCTCCAGTTCCCCAAGGCCTTCACACGCCATTCGTCGTCAGCAACTTGACGGTTTATACAAACGAAAAGACGGGCGGCCAAGATGTCCGCCCGTCGTCTCATTTTCGATAAAGTCCTGCCTAACCGCACAAGCGGCGAGACATGCCCTACAATCAGGCAGCCAAGACGCCGTTTTGTTTTGCGATATGCGTTGCGATCGCATCCATCAACGGCGGCGACAGGCAATCATAGGGTTCCAGCTTCAATTCGCGCAGCCGTGCCCTGACCGCATCCATCTGATCCGGTTTCGCGCCGGATTCGATGATCGAAGAGACGAAGGCCGCAAATGTGGGGGCTGACCAGCCCTGTTCCTTCGACAACTCGGTATGGACGAAATCCAGACCGTAGAAAGGATGATTCTTGTTCTCGATGCGGCCATACATGTGAACGCCGCAGCCAGTGCAGGCATGGCGCTGAATCGCCGCATTGGCATCGACAACCTTGAGTTTGTTCGCGTTCTGGGTGACCTTGACGGCGTCACGCGAGACGACGGCAATCTGCGCAAATTGCGCGCCGGCTGGTTTCCAGCATTTCGTGCAGCCGCAAACGTGATTATGAGCCGTCTGCGCACCGATTGTGACAACCACCGGATCGGTTGCACATTTGCAGGTCAGCGTACCCCCGGCGAAATTCGCCGATCCCGGCTTCACGCCATTATCGACTGCTGGATGAATGGATATCGCCATATTCCTCGTCCTCCCCATGTTCGGTTCAGGTTCAATTGCCGGGTTTCACCTGGCCCGGCAATTTCTCATCGTGCTATTCAGCAGAAACGCTGTTGATTGCCAGCGTCCATTTCGGTGACTGAGGGCGCCATCTTAGAGCAAGTTCGCCCCGCTTCGGATTAGCCAAAGGTCGTAACTTGGGCATTCGGTCGGACAGCCGCTCACCCGGCGCACCAAGGCGCCAACGATTTCAAAACATTTGGGGAGTTTAATAATTGGTCGGAGCGACAGGATTCGAACCTGCGACCCCCAGACCCCCAGTCTGATGCGCTACCAGGCTGCGCTACGCTCCGACCGCGGCTTGACGCCGTATGTCATGCGCGATCCGGCAAGTGGGGGTGGATCGGCAATCGCGGCCTATATAATCACCTGGAACGGCCGTGGCAAGGATAATGCCAAATTCCGTTAATGATCTTTGGCCGAGACCGCTAAAAGCAGATATCCGCATGAAAAAAGCGCGATTCCAGGATCGCGCTTTTTTTCAAGATGCGGCTTGCAACCGATCAGGCATTTGCGGCCCGACGCAGCCGATCGCGCAGATCCGTCAATTCTTCGATGACCGATTTGACTTCGCGGATTTCGCTGTCATCCAGGGCCGCCCGGAAGAGAGGCAGATCCATGATCGAGCCGGCTGCCGGGGTTTCCTCCGCCGCCTCACCCCCTGCCCCGCCGGACTTGGCGGTCTCGGCCGAGTCGGTATGAAGCTCGGCAGCACCCGGCGCAACAGCCAGGCTATCCCCCGATAGCCGTAAGCCGCCCTCGCGGATCAGCTTCTGCACACCTTTAATCGTATAGCCCTGATCGTAAAGCAGGCCGCGAATGCTGCGGAGCAAATCGACGTCTTCCGGGCGGTAATAACGGCGGCCACCGCCGCGCTTCATCGGCCGGATCTGGGTGAATTTGGTCTCCCAGAAACGCAACACATGCTGTGGCACTTCCAGCTCATCCGCCACCTCGCTGATGGTTCGGAAGGCGTCGGCCGATTTCTCCAGACGCTTATTGGCCCGTGCGACGGAGCGTTTATTCGCTTCCTCAATCGCGGCGTTGCGCTGGTCTAGAACCCGTTCTGCATTGCTCATGACGATGCGCCTTTATTTACCCGATCTTTCAGAACATGCGAGGCACGGAAGACTAGAACTCGGCGCGGCTTGATCGGCACTTCTTCGCCGGTCTTCGGATTGCGCCCGACCCGCTCGCCCTTCAGGCGCACCAGAAAACTGCCGAAGGATGAAATCTTTACACTTTCGCCCCGGGTCAGGGCGCCGGAAATCTCTTCCAGCACACTATCAACCAGCTCGGCTGATTCATTCCGTGACAGACCGACTTCCTGGTAGACCGCCTCGCTCAGGTCGGCCCGTGTCACTGTCTTACCCTTCATACCTTCCCCCTGTCATCGGCTGATTCTTGACTGGCGCGCGCTGGGGTCACCGTCAACGCTTGATGAAGCGTAACGATTCCTCATAAATCAGTCAATTAGAGAGACTTGTTCAGATGATGGAGGGATGACGGCGGTGTCTGGCCTCAGCTCCTCGCCGCGGGATACCGGCTCAGGTGACCAATATCAGGACAACGGCCCTACCAGCGAATCAGGGCTGAACCCCAGGTGAATCCGCCGCCCATGGCCTCCATCAGCACCAGATCTCCGCGCTTGATACGGCCGTCATTGACGGCCTCGGCCAAAGCCAGCGGAATCGAAGCCGCCGACGTATTGGCGTGGCGATCGACGGTCACCACCACCTTCTCGGGCGGCAGCTTAAGCTTATGGCCCATGCTGGTGATAATCCGCTGGTTCGCCTGATGCGGCACCAGCCAGTCGACCTCATCCGGCTCTATACCGCAGCTGGCAATGGCGGAATCGATCGCCGCGGCCAGATTCACGACGGCATGACGGAAGACTTCCTTGCCTTCCATCTTGACCTTGCCCGTGGTCTGCGTGGCCGAGGGGCCGCCATCGACATACAGCTTGTCGTAATACCGGCCGTCGGAAAAAAGATGCGTGCACAGGATGCCCTGGTCGCTGTTATCGCCCTTGCCCGGCCCCGCCTCCAAAATCACGGCGCCGGCGCCGTCGCCAAACAGCACGCAGGTATTACGGTCCTGCCAGTCAAGAATGCGTGAGAAGGTTTCCGCACCGATCACCAGGGCACGCTTCGCCTGGCCCAGGCGGATGAAGTTGTCGGCGACCGCCAAGGCATAGACGAAGCCGGAGCAAACCGCCTGGATGTCGAGGGCAAAACCGTGATTGAGGCCGAGGCGGTGCTGCACCTTCGTCGCGGTTGCCGGGAAAGTGTGATCAGGGGTCGTCGTCCCCAGCAAAATGCAGTCAAGATCGGTTGCCTTGATGCCCGCATTGGCCAGCGCCTGTTCCGCCGCCGCCACCGCAAGGTCCGAGGTCAGCTCGCCTTCTGCCGCGATATGGCGCTGACGGATTCCGGTCCGTTGCCGGATCCATTCGTCGCTGGTCTCGACCTGCTGGGCAAGCTCGTCATTTGTGACAATTCGGCTGGGAAGATAGGAACCGGCGCTGAGAAGTCGGGATCTGATCATCATCAGAGCGCCGCAGATCCTGGGGCGGCTCCCGGAGTCGTTATCATCTGATCAAAATCCCGTTTCATATTCTCGATCGCGCCGTTCTGGACCATATCGACGGCAACGCCAATGGCATTGGCAAAACCGAAGGCATCCGTGCCGCCATGGCTCTTCACGCAGATGCCGTTCAAGCCCATGAAGATGGCACCATTATAGCGCCGCGGATCGACCCGTGCACGCAAGGCATTGAGGGCCGGCCGGGCCAGCAGATAGCCGAACTTCGCCATCAGCGACGAACCAAAGCTCTGTCGGAGGAAATAGCCATAGAGCTTCACCGTTCCTTCGATCGACTTCAGCGCGACATTGCCGGTGAAACCGTCCGTCACGATCACATCGACGGTGCCTTTGGCAATGTCGTCACCCTCGACGAAGCCGTGAAACCGTCCCGGCAGATTGACCAGGCGCAGGATCGCCGCCGCTTCCTTGACAGCGTCATGCCCTTTCATTTCTTCCGAGCCGACATTGAGGAGGGCGGTGCTGGGTTCGCGCACCCCCAGAACCGTCCGGGCGAAGACATTTCCCATGACGGCGAATTGCACGAGATTGCTGGCGTCGCACACCACATTGGCGCCGAGATCCAACATCACGCTTTCGCTGCGCATGGTGGGAAAGAACGAGGCGATGGCCGGCCGGTCGATGCCCGGCATGGTCTTCAGCACGAATTTGGCCATCGCCATCAAGGCACCGGTATTACCGGCCGAGACGACGGCATTGGACTCGCCCCGCTGCACGGCATCGATGGCAAGGCGCATGGAACTGCCACGTCCGGCCCGCAAAGCCTGGCCGGGCTTGTCATCCATGGTAATGACCGTATCGGCGTGATGAATGTCGCTGACAGCCGCCAGCGCAGGCAAGCCCTTGAAGATTGGCTTCAGGCGATCGGTATCCCCGTAAAACTGGAACCGGACCTGCGGAAAACGCTGACGTGCAATATCGGCACCATGGACGACCATGTCCGGCGCTTTGTCACCGCCCATCGCATCCAATGAAATAGCCAGGCCGGCGGTCAACCTCACTCACTCCCTTCCTGGCTACGCGCGGAAATGGACGTCAGGCTGCCTTCGTTCCGGTCACTTCGCGGCCGTCGTAAAAGCCGCAGGAACCACATACGTGATGCGGCCGCTTTACTTCGCCGCAATTCGGGCATTCAGTCGACTTCTGCACGTCCAGCGCATCATGTGCACGGCGCATGTCGCGACGAGAACTGGAGGTCTTTTTCTTGGGAACTGCCATGATCAACCACTCACAAAAAATAAAGGCAGCCACAAATGCCGCCGTTCGAGCGCTTCTTATATAAAATTGCCGCTTAAAGCAAGCCGGTTAACTCGTTTAACCCTCAGCCGCCGGATACCCGTTTGGATCCGCGCGAAATGGTTAACTTCAGTCTTTATCCCCGTTATCGGGGTTTTTCGGGTGCCTCAGCACGGCGAATGGATTAGGTCTTTTCGCCGCCAACCGATCTTCCGCCGCCTGGTTCGAGTCTGGCCGCCAATCCGCCGGTACGCTGGCCCCCGGTGCCCGCGGGTAAGGATCGAGGTTCAATCCCAGCTGCTCGGCGACCACTTCGCCGAGATCGATTTGACCGCCGGTCACCGGTTCGGGCGGATCATCCTGGTCATATTCGACAACCAGTTCGGCCGAGGTCGCGCCTACATCCTCGCTGAAAAACAGTTCGAAATCCACGGCAATGGTCGCCGGAACCGGCGTCAGCGAAACGACGCAAGCCTGCGTCAGATGAGCGTCCAAATGGCCCGACAAGCGGATCACATTGGCGCCTGTCCGCCGCAGCCGCAAATCCGCTTCCAACCGATCAAGCCCCAGAAGGCCAAACCGCACCGCCAAGGCCGAGCGTTCGGCCGGATCGGCCGCGATATGCCGACCGGTCTCGCTTAAGCTGATTTTATCCAGTGTGATTATTCTGGAAAATTCATTAATATTAGGATCTTGCATAACTTTCCTGAATTTTTATAGCAAATCAGGATTCGGAAAAACCAACCGACCGGTCGTCATCTCTTGGATCTGCTGCTGATCGAAAGCGGTGTTTGTGGCTTCGAGATAGCGGGCCATCCGTTCGACCGCCCCTGCGCTCGGCTGAACCGTTCCATAAAGATTACGACGCAAAGCGTCCATCAAGGTCTTCCGATCATCCCCGGCAGCCACGCCTTTGTCGTAGCTTTGAATGCGCCCGTTCAAGGATTCCGCCATGTGCTTGATGCGCTTGCCGACACCGAGATCGGCGGCGCCCATTTCGCGCAGCGCGAGATCCATCTCCCTGAACATCACGTCATAGGTCGCCTGCATCAGCCGATCGATGCCTTCACCCTGCCCCTTCAGGCGGCGAAACAGCAGATAAGCATGCAGCGCCACCATCTCGAAACGGCCATCGACGCTATCCGGCACCTCATAGGCCAGATAGAAGGAGGGATGACGGGCCTGCGTCGCGACTGCGCCATAGATCGCGGCCGCCGCCGCATCGAGCTGGTCATCCTTAAGAAAACGCCGCAGAAACAACATGATACCCTGTCCCAAGCAGCCGCGCGGACCTTGACAGCCCACCAGCGCAATGCAATCTTGCCGACGTATTCGGCGTGATGCTGGTGGCTTAGCTGGCCGCAGCCGGCTTTTCAAGGCAGCTTCTGCTTAGGGGTGGGATCATGATGAAGCGTTGGTCAGGCGAGCCGAAAGGGAATTGCCGAGAAAATCGGCATGGAATCCCCGTTTTTGTGCTGGGTCTGGTCCTGGGATCGATGCTCCTGACAGCCGCCTGCACCACGCGCATCGATCAGCGCGGCAACAAGCCGGATGAAGATCAGGTCGTGCAGATCAATCCCGGCGTCGACGATAAGAACCGGGTGGCCGAATTACTGGGCTATCCATCAACCATGTCTCTCTTCACGGACAAGACTTGGTACTACATCTCCAAACGGACCAAGACGGTCGCCTTCTGGGACCCGACCGTGCTTGAACAGGAAGTGCTGCAGATCCATTTTGACGATAAGAACATCGTTCAGGATATGAGGGTCTATAGCGAGAAGGACGGTCGCCAGATCGCCTATGTCGAGCGTACGACGCCGACCCCGGGCAGTGAACTGACGCTCATGCAGCAGCTGCTCGGCAATCTCGGCAAGTTCAACACCGACAAGTTAGGAAAAGGCAACTCGGCGCCAACCGGCGGGCCAGGCGGCTCGGGCGGCGGATATTAAATTGCGACCCCGGACGGCACGCGCCGTCCGGGGCTTTTCATTTACGCAGCCAGTACCGCCAAGAGCAGCAGCGCCACGATATTCGTAATCTTGATCATCGGGTTGATGGCGGGACCGGCCGTATCCTTGTAAGGATCGCCGACCGTATCGCCCGTCACCGCGGCCTTATGCGCATCGGAGCCTTTGCCGCCATGATGGTCATCCTCGATATACTTCTTGGCATTGTCCCAGGCCCCGCCACCTGACGTCATCTGGATGGCGACGAAGAGGCCTGTAACGATGGTACCAAGCAGCATTGCACCAAGAGCGACGAAAGCTTCCGCTTGCCCCGCTACGCCATAGATGACGAAGTAGAGAACGATTGGCGCCAGAACCGGCAAGAGCGATGGCAGGATCATTTCCTTGATCGCCGCCGTGGTGAGCAAAGCCACCGCCTTGCCGTATTCCGGTTTGGCCGTCCCCTCCATGATGCCGGGGATTTCCTTGAACTGCCGCCGCACTTCAATCACGACGGAACCCGCGGCCCGGCCGACTGCCATCATGCCCATGGAGCCGAACAGAAAGGGCAGCGCACCGCCCAGGAAGAGACCAATCACCACGAAGGGATTGTTCAGCTGAAAGCTGATCTGCTGCTGCAGCTGGGGGAAGTAGTGTTGCAGATCCTCGGTATAGGCCGCGAACAGCACCAGGGCCGCGAGGCCGGCCGAACCAATGGCATAGCCCTTGGTCACGGCCTTGGTGGTATTGCCCACGGCATCCAAAGCATCCGTCACCTTGCGGACCTCTTTAGGCAATTCGGCCATTTCCGCGATGCCGCCGGCATTGTCCGTTACCGGACCATAAGCATCCAGCGCAACGACGATCCCGGCCAGAGACAGCATGGTCGTGGCGGCAATTGCGATGCCGAACAGGCCGGCAAAGCTATAGGACGCGATGATCGCTGCGCTGATGGCGATGACCGGCAACGCACAGGATTCCATCGACACGGCGAGGCCCTGAATGATGTTCGTGGCATGGCCGGTGGTAGATGCCTGAGCAACGCTCCGCACCGGGCGGAACGCGGTCGAGGTGTAGTATTCGGTAATCCAGACCAGCAGGCCCGTGAGGATCAAACCGACGATCGCGCACCAGTAGATGCTGGCACCGGTGACGGTGATGGCACCAATCGTCAGTGCGGTGCTGAAGCCGATTATGTGTTGCACGCAAAGCGCAATCAGCACAGCGGAGATAATGCCGCTGACAATCAGGCCCTTATAAAGAGCACCCATGATATTCTGGCTGCTGCCGAGCTTGATGAAGAAGGTACCGACGATCGAGCCGACGATGCTGACCGCGCAGATCAGCAAGGGTAGCAACATCATCTTTTCCTGATCTACACCGGTGAAGAAGATGCTGCCGAGCAACATGGTTGCCACGACGGTGACGGCGAACGTCTCGAAAAGATCGGCCGCCATGCCGGCACAATCGCCCACATTATCGCCGACATTATCGGCGATGACGGCGGGGTTGCGCGGATCGTCTTCCGGAATGCCGACTTCGATCTTGCCGACAAGATCAGCGCCGACATCGGCACCCTTGGTAAAAATACCGCCGCCGAGACGGGCAAAAATCGAGATCAGCGATGCACCGAAACTCAGCCCCACCAGGGCTTCCAGCATGGGGCGCATTTCAACCTGGGCACCGCGCAAGGCCATATAATAGCCGGCAACGCCGATCAAGCCGAGACCGACCACCAGGAGACCGGTGATGGCGCCGGACTTTGCAGCAATCGCCAGCGCCGGCGCCAGACCATTGCGTGCCGCTTCAGCGGTACGCACATTCGCCCGCACCGACACATTCATGCCGACATAGCCGGTCGCACCGGACAGCACCGCGCCGATAACGAAACCGAGTGCCGAGAGCTTGCTGAGAGCGACGAACAGAACGATCGCGACGATGACGCCGACAATACCGATCGCGGTATATTGCTTGTTCAGATAGGCCTGGGCGCCTTCTTGTATTGCCGCTGCGATTTCACGCATACGGTCGGTGCCGGTCGGCGCCGCCAAGACGGAACGTGATGCCCACAGACTGTAAACCAGGGCTAGCGCACCTGACACAATCGCCAGCCAGTAATACATCGAGTCCATATTCTACCCCTTCATCCCGTTGAGGTTTGATTTTTCGAACTAGACGCAACTGATATGTAGAGACTCGCCGAAACCGCCTCCCACGGATCGGCAAGGTTTCGAAAGCTAGAGCAATCGGTCAAACATGGCAAATTGGCGCAAGCTTTGGTGCAAGGGCCGATGTCATCGGATTGACCCTCGCCGCCACCTGGTTTTGTCGGAATGAGGTAGACAAGACGGTCGTCAGACCTGCATCGCCCGTTCACGCAGCACATATTTCTGGACTTTGCCGGTCACAGTTTTCGGCAATTCCCCGAAGACCACATAGCGGGGACGCTTGAAACCGGCCATCTGGGTCTTGCACCAGCCCAGCAGCGACTCGGCGGTTATGTCCCCTGCCCCGTCCTTCAGGGCGATAAAGGCGCAGGGAACCTCGCCCCAATGGGCATCCGGCTTGGCCACGACTGCCACTTCCCGCACCGCCGGATGACGTGACAGGACCTCTTCCACCTCCAGGGACGAGATATTCTCGCCGCCGGATATGATGATATCCTTGAGCCGGTCCTTGACCTCGATATAGCCGTCGGGATGTCGTACCCCGAGATCCCCCGAGCGGAACCAGCCATCGCGCAAGGCAGCCCCGGTCGCAACGGGATTGAGCAGATAGCCCTTCATGACGGTGTTGCCGCGCAAGACGATTTCGCCGATGGTCCGGCCATCGGCCGCCACTTCCTGGTCGCTCTCCGGATCAATCACTGTCGCGCCGGCAGAGGTGATGTAGCGAACGCCTTGCCGTGCCATGACGCGCGCCCGGTCCTGCAGATCCCAATCGTCCCACTCATGCTGCCATTCGCAAAAGGTCGCCGGCCCGTAAGTTTCGGTCAGGCCATAGGCATGCACCACGACAAAGCCCATGCCTTCCATTTGCGCGATGATAGTGCTGGTGGGTGCCGCACCGCCGGTCACGACCTTCACCTCATGCGGCAAGGGCTGTCGATCCGTCTCCGGCGCAAAGGCCATCATGGCAAGAACGACCGGCGCGCCGCACATATGCGTGACGCCATGGCCCGCGATCTTGGCGAAAATCTGCGCCGGGACGATTGCCCGCTGACAGACATGTGTGCCGCCGACGGCGGTCACCGCCCAGGTATAGGTCCAGCCGTTGCAATGGAACATCGGCAGGGTCCAAAGATAGACGCTGTCAGGCCCAAGATGCGCTGCAAGAGCATTGCCCAAGGCGTTCAAATAGGCCCCGCGATGATGATAGACGACACCTTTCGGATTGCCTGTCGTCCCGGACGTGTAGTTGAGGGAAATCGCCTGCCATTCATCCGATGGCCAGTCGATGGGGGCGTCGGGGTCGCCATCGGCCAGAAAATCTTCATAGCCGATCCAATCACCGCCGCTTCCGGCATGGCCGGCGGCGGCAATTTCGACCATCTCGATCTGGCGTCCGAGCACCGCCAGCGCCGCCTTGGCCTGCGGCACGAGCTCTGCATCGACGAAAAGGGCCTTGCTGTTTCCGTGATTGAGAATGAAGGCGATGCTCGGCGCATCAAGGCGATAATTGATGGCATTGAGCACGGCACCGGTCATCGGGATAGCGTAATGGGCTTCCAACAATGCCGCACAATTCGGGGCCAGCACGGAAACCGTATCACCCCTGCCGATCCCCCAGCGCCGCAGCCGGTCGGCAAAACGCCGACAGCGTTGCAGCATGTCCGCATAGCTGACGATATGGTCGTCATCGATGATCGCTGTGTGCCGGGGATAAACCGCTGCCGAGCGCTCGAGGAACGAGATCGGCGTCAGCGGCACATAATTGCTGGGACTGCGTTCCAGCCCGACCTCATAGACAGACATCTCGCTCCTCCCCGCCTCGCTGCACGGCTTGCGGTGCCATGCTTATTGACGGTCAGGATGCGTCAATCATCGCATCATCGGCAAGCGCGTTTAACCCGCCGCCTGATCAAGTTTTTCTGGCTATTTGAAATCCTTGCGGTCGACATTCGCAATCGTCACCTGGCGGATTTCCCCTTTGCCGGTGATCCGGTCCGCCACTTCCTGCAGCCGCGTGATGATGAGATCCGGGTCATAGTCGGTTTCTTCCATCAGCTTGCGTGCCATCAACTGATGCAGTTCTGTGTTGAAGCCGTCGATCAGCCGCGGCAACAGAATTTTGACCTTTGTCTCTTTGTCCGGCGCATCGAAAATCAGGGTGAAGCGGAAGAAAAAAACCCGCGCCACCTGATTGTTCTTGATAACCGAAACGGGCAAGACGTCCAGATCGAGCTTGCTCAGGATAGGTGGCGGCGGCGCAGAGGGTACTGTATCCGTCTTGCGCAAATACAGCCACCAGCCCGCCGCGGCGCCAGCGCCCAGCAGCAAGAGCAAAACGAGGATGAGCACCAGTTTCTTCATCCGGTGAGTGGCCCGAGTCGTTGATTCCGGGAAATTTAACCTAACTTCGTTAACGGAGCCTCAACCACGCGGCCTCATCAAATCTTCCTAAAAATGTTGGTAGCCCCGCTGTGGCAGATCCAGATCGACGCCGTCCCGATCAACCACCCGCACCAGGCCGTCATCCGTCATCCAGCCGATTTCCGTGACGCCTAGACCGATACGACTGGCCAGTGCCTGTAATTCAGCCGCGGCGCCGGGACGGACAGTCAGCAGAAGTTCATAATCGTCGCCGCCGGTGATGAGCGACGTCAGGAGAGCCGGGTCCCGGGCCAGAATTTCGGTGCCGGCCGCTGAAAGCGGTGTCTTCTCCGCATGAATGATAGCGCCGCAGCCAGAGGCCTTGGCGAGATGGGCAAGGTCGGCGACCAGCCCATCGGACACATCCATCGCCGCCGTTGCCAGACCGGCCGCCATTACCTCGCAACCGAAAGCCAATCGCGGTTCCGGCAACTGGTAACGGGCTTCCAGAAAACGTCGCAGATCCATCGCAAGATCGGGCCAGTCCGCGCGAAGAACCCGCAAACCAAGATAGCCATCGCCGATCGTGCCGGTGACGAACAATCGATCGCCGGGTTGCGCGCCGCGCCGCCGTAGAGCACGTCCCGTGGGGACTGCCCCGATTGCCGTCAGGGAAAGGCTGAGCGGCCCCGGCGTCTTGATCGTGTCACCACCCATCAGATGAATGTCGAACTGACGCTGATCCTCCGCCAACCCCGCCGAGAAGGCTGCCAGCCAGGCTGGCGTGATGCCGGCATCGAGCGCCACCGTCATCAGATAACCGATCGGACGGGCGCCCTTGGCCGCAAGATCGGACAGGTTGACCCGCAGCATTTTGCGCGCCACCAGATCGGCTGGATCGCTGCGGAGGAAATGCACATCCGCGACCAGCGCATCGGTTGTCAGTACCAGCTCTTCGCCTGCAACGGGCTGATAAGTGCAGGCATCATCCGTCAGGTCGAGAGCACCGGGCATGCCGGCCGCCAAAGGTGCAAAATATTGGCGGATGACCTCGAACTCACCCGGCAGTCCGCCAGAGGAGGCGGCCGGCTTTGGCACCGGCGGCAGGTCAGGAGGCTGCCGGTCCGCCACTGCCGCGTGCCCCCATCTCGCTCGGGCGCAGACCCCGGGCCAGTTGATCGAGGATGCCGTTGGTCAAGCCGGTTTCGCGGGCGCTGAAAAAGGCATCGGTAACGGCAACATATTCGGCAATGGTCACCTTCGGTGGCACATCCGGCCGGTGTGCCAGCTCATAGGCGCCGCAACGCAGAATCGCCCGCAGAATCGCTTCGAGCCGTTCCACCGTCCAGTCTTCAGTCAGCACCGCGGCAATCATATCATCCAGCTCGCCCACATGCATGGCCGCGCCAAGCACGATATTGGTGAACAGCTTGATATCCGCCGGCGGCAGATCCTCGCCATCGGTCATGTTGTGTATCCGGTGATCGGCAAATTCACGCACGATCGCTTCCGGTTTGCCGCCGACGACCTCCCACTGATACAGCGCCTGTACCGCGGCCAGCCGTGCTGCGCTACGGGTCAGTGCCAAGCGCTTGCCACGCTCGGCGAAACCTTCCTTCTTATCCGAACCACTCATCCGATCAGTTCCGATCCGTATTCATCCGGCACGTCATGATCAGCTCGCCAGAGCGAAGCGACGCTGCAGCGCAATCATATCGAGACAGGCCTGGGCGGCACCACCGCCTTTATCCTTGTCGCTGACCTTGGCCCGAGCCCAGGCCTGATCGTCGTCTTCGACAGTCAGAATACCATTGCCGATCGCGAGGGCGTGCTGCAGCGACAGATCCATCAAACCGCGGGCGCTTTCATTGCAGACCGTATCGTAATGGGTCGTCTCGCCACGGATGACGCAGCCAAGTGCGACGAAGCCGTCATAGGCGCGGGAAAGCTTGCCTTCCGATTGCGCCTTGACGGCGAAACGAATGGCCGCCGGAATTTCCAGGGCTCCCGGCACGGTGATCCGTTCAAAGCTCGCGCCCGCTTTTTTCAGCGTCTTTTCGGCGCCATCCACCAAGGCATCGAGAATGTCGTCGTAAAAGCGCGCTTCGACGATGAGAATATGCGGCTTGTCGTTCATCATAAATCCTTGTCTCTATGCCCGATCGAGCGGAATGGGGCGCTCATCAACGACGGTCAGATCATAGCCGTCCAGGCCGATAATGGTTTTCTTGCGGTTACTCAGCAGGGTCATCTTGCGAACGCCGAGGTCCAGCAGAATCTGGGCACCAATACCATAATCGCGCAGCTCCGCGCGGGGCATCTTGGCGCCGGCAACATCGTCATGCCCATGTTCCAGCATTTCGCTGCGCGCCCGCACGGCATCCGATAGGCTGGTGGGCAGCGGCTCGCGGATCAGGACGGCAACGCCACGGCCGGCCTCGCCGATCAGCTGCATGGCCGCCGACAATTCACCGGCCCGGCCGCTCTCGGCATCGCCCAGCACATCATCGAGCACGCTCATCGCATGCATGCGCACCAGAACCGGCTCTTCGCCATGCAAATCGCCTTTGACCAGCGCCACATGTTCGGAATGGGCAATCTTATTGGTATAGACATACATCTTGAAGTCGCCGCCGAAGCGGCTGTTGAAGGTCGTCTCCAAGGTGCGCTCGATGATTCGATCATAGCGCCGCCGATAGGCGATCAAGTCGCGAATGGTGCCGATCTTCAATCCATGCAACTGTGCGAATTTCAGCAGATCGTCGCGACGCGCCATGGTGCCGTCGTCGTTCATGACCTCGCAGATCACGCCGGCCGGAATGAGGCCCGCAAGACGGGCAATATCGACTGCGGCTTCCGTGTGACCGGTCCGCACCAGGACGCCGCCATCGCGCGCCATCAACGGGAAAATATGCCCCGGCGAGATGATATCATGGGGTCCTTTGGCGGGATCGATGGCAACCGCCACCGAGCGGGCACGGTCGAAAGCCGAGATGCCGGTCGAGATTCCTTCGCGCGCTTCGATCGACACGGTGAAAGCCGTTTGATGCCGCGTGCCGTTGCGCTGCGCCATCAGCGGCAGGCCAAGCTGTTCAACCCGCTCCCGCTCCATGGCAAGGCAGATCAGGCCACGGCCATGCTTGGCCATGAAATTGATGGCTTCCGCGCTCGCCATCTGCGCCGGAATCACCAGATCGCCTTCGTTTTCCCGGTCTTCATCATCGACCAGGATGAACATGCGCCCCGCTTTGGCATCCTCGATAATGTCGGATGCCGGCGACATGACGTCCTCGAAACTCAAGATGCCTCCTTGCCGAGCAAGCGGGCAACATATCGCGCGATCAGGTCAATTTCCAGATTGACCCGCGCCCCGATGCGAGCCGCGCCGAGATTGGTCGCCGTCTGGGTGATCGGAATGATATTCACCCCAAAATTGCGGTCGTTCACCTCGTTGACAGTCAGCGACACACCGTCGACGGTGATCGATCCCTTGGAAGCGATTGATCGCGCCAGAACGGCCGGCGCCTCAATATCGATCCGCGTGCTGGCACCGTCCTGACGGATATCGGTGATCCGGCCAACGCCGTCAACATGGCCGCTGACCAAATGACCGCCCAGTTCGTCGCCCAGTTTCAACGCTCGTTCCAGATTGAGCGGCGTGCCGTTTTGCCAGTCACCGAGCGTCGTCTTGTCGATGGTTTCGTTGCTGGCTTCAAAGACCACCCAGCCCGGCGCCTTGTCCACCACGCTGAGGCAAATGCCGTTACAGGCGATCGAGGCGCCGATGGCGATGCTGGCCGTATCGTAGGCCGTGCCGATCTTCAAACGCGTGACTGCGCCGGGTTTGATCTCCAGCACCTTGCCGAGATCTGTCACGATTCCTGTAAACATGCTGAAAACTCAATAGCTTAGGATGAAAATAAGAAAAGGATAAAGGCCGATGCCTGTCTTACGCCAATCGGCGATAGGTTTCCAGACTATCACCGTCGATCATCTGCGCAGCCCGGAGGTCGAAACGACGCATGGCTGTCAGCTTGTCGAGGCCGAGGTCGGCGATCGCGGCCAGGCCATCGCCCCCCAGGATGCCAGGCGCACGCATCCAGACCAGCCGGTCGACCGCATCCGCCGCCAGAAAGGCTGCCGCCAGTTGCGCCCCGCCTTCGATGAGGACGCGCGTCAGTCCCCGCGCGCCCAATGCCGCCAGGATCGCGGCCGGATCACCCGTTCCCGGAACGGTAATCACCTCGACGCCGGCATCCAGGTAAGGCTGCAATCGCGCGGCGGGATGGTCCGTTGCCGTGAGCAGCCAGACGGGCACAGCCCGGGCCGTTCGGGCCAGCACGCTGTCCGGCTTCAGACGCAGGCGCCGGTCCAGGACGATGCGAACCGGTGAACGATCTTCCAGTCCCGGCAGGCGGCAGGTCAGGCTGGGATCGTCGGCCAAAGCGGTTCCCGAGCCGACCAGGATGGCATCATGCGTAGCGCGCAGCAGGTGACCACGCTGACGCGCGGCTGCGCCCGTGATCCACTGGCTTTCGCCGCTCCGCGTGGCGATCCGCCCATCCAGCGTGGTCGCGAGTTTCAAGGTGATCAATGGCTGCCCCTGCCGGATGCGCTTCAGAAAGCCGGCATTCAGCGCCGCCGCCTCGTCTTCCAGCAGCCCGGTATCGACGGCGATGCCGGCAGATCGCAACATCTCCAGCCCGCGCCCGGAAACCCGCGGATCAGGATCGCCCAGCGCCACGACACAGCGCCCGATCCCGGCAGCGATCAGCGCCTCCGCGCAAGGCGGCGTCTTACCGTGATGCGAACACGGCTCCAGGGTGACATAGGCCGTGCATCCGCGTGCCGCCGCGCCGGCCTGGCGCAAGGCCTCGGTTTCGGCATGCGGGCGTCCGCCGGGCTGGGTATGGCCCCGCCCGATGACCCGGCCGGCGGGATCGACGATGACACAACCGACAGCGGGATTGGGCCAGACCCGACCGAGGCCGCGTGCCGCGAGAGTGAGGGCGGCATGCATATGCCCAAGGTCGATGTCAGTCGTTGTCGGTGCCACCGATCTTACCGATGAAGGTTTCGAAGTCCTTCGCTTCGCGGAAATTGCGATAGACGGAGGCGAAACGGACATAAGCCACCTTGTCCAGGCTGGCCAGGGCATCCATCACCGCCTCGCCGATCGCCGCCGTCGGTATTTCGCTCTCGCCCGAGCTTTCAAGACGGCGGACGATGCCGTTTACCACCCGTTCGAGGCGTTCGGAATCCACCGGGCGCTTGCGCAGGCTGACCTGCATCGAACGCAGCAGTTTCTCCCGGTCGAAGGGTTCGCGCTGCCCGTTGGTCTTGACCACGATCAGCTCGCGCAGCTGCACGCGCTCGAACGTGGTGAAACGGGCACCGCAATTGGTACATTGCCGCCGTCTGCGGATCGCCGAGTTATCGTCGGTCGGTCTTGAATCCTTGACCTGCGTATCTTCGTTTCCGCAGAACGGGCAACGCATCTACTTCCCCCTATTACCCTGCCCCCGCAGGCCTCGTTACCGGTAAACCGGAAACCGCTTGCAAAGAGCGCGCACTTCTTCACGCACGGCCTTCTCGACCGCGCTGTTGTCAGTTGGATTGGCCACCAGGCCATCGAGCACCCGTACGATCAGCTGGCCGATTTGCTTGAATTCCGCCGGGCCAAAGCCGCGCGACGTTCCCGCCGGTGTGCCCAGACGGATACCCGAGGTGATCGCCGGCTTTTCCGGATCATACGGAATCCCATTCTTGTTGCAGGTGATGCCGGCCTCTTCCAGGCTGTGTTCGGAGGCCTTGCCGGTCAGCTTCTTCGGCCGGAGATCCACCAGCATCAGATGGTTGTCAGTGCCGCCCGTGGTGATGGCGAGCCCGCCCTCGACCAAGGTGTGCGCCAGCACTTTGGCGTTTTCGACGACTGTCTTGATATAGGTCTTGAATTCCGGCTGCAGCGCTTCGCCGAAGGCCACCGCCTTGCCGGCGATCACATGCATCAGCGGACCGCCCTGCAGGCCGGGGAAGACGGCGCTGTTGAACTTCTTGCCGAGATCCTCGTCATTAGTGAGGATCATGCCGCCGCGCGGACCGCGCAGGGTCTTATGCGTCGTGGTGGTCACCACATGGGCATATGGCATCGGCGTCGGATGGTCGCCGGTGGCGACCAGACCGGCGAAATGCGCCATATCGACCATGAAATAGGCGCCGATCGAATCCGCGATCTTGCGGAAGCGCTCGAAATCCCAAACGCGCGGATAGGCCGAGCCGCCGGCGATGATCAGTTTCGGCTTGTGCTCCTTGGCCAAGGCTTCGACCTCGTCCATATCGACGCGCTGGGTGTCCTCACGCACCGTATAGGGGGCCACCTTGAACCATTTGCCGGACTGGTTGACCGGCGAGCCATGGGTGAGATGGCCGCCCGCCGCCAGATTGAGGCCCATGAACGTATCGCCCGGCTGCAGCAACGCGAAGAAGGCGGCCTGATTGGCCTGGGCGCCCGAATGAGGCTGCACATTGGCATAGGCGCAGTTGAACAGCTTCTTGGCGCGGTCGATGGCCAATTGCTCGGCGATATCGACGAATTCGCAGCCGCCGTAATAGCGCTTACCCGGATAGCCCTCGGCATATTTGTTGGTGAGCACCGAGCCCTGCGCTTCCAGCACCGCCTTGGAAACGATGTTTTCCGAGGCGATCAGCTCGATCTGATCCTGCTGGCGGAACAGTTCCTTGCCGATCGCGGCATTCAGATCGGGATCGCGCTCCGCCAGGGAACTGGTGAAAAAGCCGGGCATGGGTGTGTAGGAAGAATTAGCCATCTTGTGACGTCCTTATCGCGTTCCAACCTGTTGGGCTATGCCGTTTTTTGGGCAAATCAGCCCAATTTGGCGACGCGATTTTGGTGCCGCCCCCCTTCAAAATCTGTCGTCAAAAACACCTTGAGACAATCCTTAGCGACATCGACCCCGATGAGCCGTTCGCCAAGACAAAGGACATTGGCGTCATTGTGCTGACGGCACAAACGGGCTCCCAGGGCGTCATGCACCAGGGCCGCCCGCACATGCCTGTGTCGGTTGGCGGCAATCGAGATGCCGATACCGGAGCCGCAGACCAGCACGCCCCGTTCCGCCCGTCCCTCGCCCAGCGCTCCCGCCAAGGCATTGGCGAAATCCGGATAATCGACCGAGGCATTGCTGTCGGGCCCCAGATCCAACACCACAAAACCCAGGCGTTCCAGTTCGGTTTTCAGCACCTCCTTGAGGGCGAAACCGCCATGGTCGCTGGCGATGGCAATGGCTTCCGAACGGTCTGGCATGGCTCTTTAACGAAATTCCCTAACAGCTTGATCCAGGGCGGCAGCTACCATATCTCCGCTGGCCCCTCCCCGCCAACCACAATCTATCGAAAAAAGAAGCCCGGGATTGCGCCCGGGCTTCGATACTTTCCCGCGGGAAAGCCCGCCGGAAAACAGTCTTACATACTCGGTTCCTGGACGGCTTTGCCGTTGTGATAGACATACCAGGCATAATTGACCTTGGTCAGATCGCCTTTGGCATCCCAGGAGAGATCGCCGATCACCGTCGGGACCGGGCCGGCCCGCAGGGTCTCCGCAACCTTCTCGCCGTCCGTCGAACCGGCTTTGGTCGCTGCCGCGGCCCAAGCCTGGATCGCCGCATAGCTGTTCAGGGTGTAGCCCTCCGGCTCGTAATTGGCGGCACGGAACTCTGCCACCGCCGCCTTGGCCGAATCCAGGTTGACCGCCGAGGCACCGTCGCTGTAACGCAGGCCTTCGCCGGCCGGACCCGAGATCGACCAGAATTCAGCAGTATTCAGCGCGTCAGCCGAAATGAAATCGGCCTTGAAGCCCTGTTCACGCGCCTGCCGGACCATGAGCCCGACATCGTTGTGGTAACCGCCGATATAGACGGCGTCGATCTTGGCTTCCTTCATCTTCGAGATCAGGGCAGAGAAGTCCTTTTCCTTCTGCGTGTAGGTATCGCGCAGCGCGGTCTTCAGACCGGAGGATTCCATGTTCTTCTGCGTCTCGACGGCCAGACCCTGGCCATAGGCCGATTTGTCGTCCAGGATGGCGACATTCTTGCCGGCATAGGATTTGGCGAGCCACGGCCCGGCGAACTTGCCCTGCGCATCGTCACGACCACAGGTGCGCATGATCGTCTTGATGCCCTTAGTGGCTGGATCTTCCGTGAAAGCCGGATTGGTCGAAGCCGGTGTAATCTGCAGGATACCTTCTTCGGCATAGACTGCCGAAGCCGGAATCGACGAACCCGAGCAGAAGTGGCCGGCCACGAAGACCACGCCCTTCTTCACGAGATCATTGGCGACCTGCACGGCCTGCTTCGGATCGCATTGATCGTCGCCGACTTCAAGTTTGAGTTGCTTGCCGAGGACACCGCCTTTGGCATTGATGTCCTTGACTGCCATCTCGGAGCCGCGGCGCAATTGTTCGCCGAAAGCAGCGAGGTCACCCGTCATCGGACCAGCGACGGCGATGGTGATGTCGTCGGCCTTGGCCGTCGGGCCAAAGGCGAAAGCGCCTGCAGCAACTGCTGCAACAAGCGCCGTCGTGGTTGCGAATTTTTTCAACATGTCTCCCTCACGTCAAACTGGGTTGACACTTGACCGCGTGGTCAAGCTGATCAGCATCTTCTCGCTGATCCGCAACCGGGTCAACCGATACCGGTCGCGTCGTACCGCGATAAAACCCTCTTCCCCCCAAATAGCCAGCTCAACCGCGAGTGGCATCGCGTTCCCGCCAGGACATCAGCCCGGCCTGTTCATATAGCCAAGGATATTGGCTGACCATTTTTCGCGCCTTCGTTATGCGATAGGCAAACAGCGCAATACCGACGATGACGGCGGCATCCAGCACATATAGGCCGACACTGAGCGGCGTACCGCCGAACAAAGCACCATCCAGGAACCGGTTAACTGCAGCCAGCAACAGCCCGTAAGGAACATTCTGCCAGACCGGCCGCCAGGTTTCGGCGATTGCCTGCCCCATCATAAAAGCCGCACCGCCGAACAGAATGATCGTCATTCCGATGAAAACATAAATATTGAAACCATCCATGACGTCTTTCCCTTATGCCCCGATCGACATCAATGCGTGCCTTCAAGATAAGCGCTGCGCACCTCGGCATTGCTCAACAGTTCCTGCCCCGTGCCGGTCAAGGTGATGTTGCCGTTCACCATGACATAACCCCGATGAGCCAGCTTCAGGGCGTGATTGGCATTCTGCTCAACCAGGAACACAGTGACATGCTGCTGCTCGTTGATCTCGCGAATGATCTGGAAGATCTGCTTCACGATCAATGGCGCAAGACCAAGAGACGGTTCGTCCAGCAACAGCAGTCGCGGCCGGCTCATCAGCGCACGGGCGATTGCCAGCATCTGCTGCTCGCCGCCGGACAACGTCCCGCCGCGCTGTGCCTGGCGTTCGCGCAGGCGCGGAAAAAGCTGGAACACGCGTTCGATATCTTCGTCGAAATATTTCGGGTCGGTGGTGATGGCACCGATCTTCAGATTCTCGAGCACCGACATGCGCGGAAAAATACGGCGCCCTTCTGGCGATTGGGCAATCCCCAGGCGCATGATCTCATAGGTCGGCTTGCGGGTAATATCCTGTCCCTCGAAAACGATGCTGCCGTTGCGGGGCTGCGGCGTGCCGCAGATGCTCATCAGCAGCGTCGATTTGCCGGCACCGTTGGCCCCGATCAGCGTGACGATTTCACCTTCCTGGACCTCGAGATCGACACCTTTCAGGGCTTCGATATGGCCATAGAATGTCCGAATGCCGGAAATTTTCAACATGGCGATCTGCCCTATTCCTTTTCGTCTTCGCCCAGATAGGCGCGGATGACGGCGGGATCTGCGCGTATTTCCGCCGGCGATCCGTCGGCGATCTTACGGCCGTAATCCAGCACAACGATATGATCGCAAATTCCCATTACGACACTCATATCGTGCTCGATCAGCAGCAGGCCGATCCCCATCTCATCGCGGATCGACCGCAACAGCGCATTCAGTTCAGCGGATTCACGCGGGTTGAGACCTGCCGCCGGCTCGTCCAGGCACAACAAAACCGGCTCGGTGCACATCGCCCGGGCGATTTCCAGCCGGCGCTGCGCACCATAGGGCAAGCTTCCCGCCGTATCATCCGCCAGGTGAATCAGCCCGACCCGCTCAAGCCAATGAATGGCGAGTTCGCGTGCCGCTTTCTCCGCGCGGTTGAAACTTGGCACCCCCAACAATCCCAGGAAGGTATATCCCGATGCGCGCATCAGCTTGTTGTGTTGCGCGACCATGAGGTTTTCCAACACCGACATGCCGGTAAACAGACGGATATTCTGAAAGGTCCGCGCGACACGCGCCTTCTGGCCGATCTTGAAGCCTTCCATCTGTTCCAGCAGCAGCGTATCCCCAACCGGCGGCCGCAGCGTCAAGCGTCCCACCGTCGGTTTGTAGAAACCGGTGATGCAATTGAACAATGTCGTCTTGCCGGCGCCATTGGGACCGATGACGCCGGTGATCTGGCGATGCTCCGCCGCAAAGCTGACATCATCGATGGCGACGAGGCCGCCGAAGCGCATGGTGAGGCGTTCGACCGTCAGCAGCGGCGCCGAGGCCGGTTGGCCGATTATGTGTTCTGCGACGGCGCTCATCACACAGTCCCCGGTGCAGGCTGAACTTTTTTATTCTTGGGATGCAGCAGGACCGTCGGTTCGCGATATGAGAGAAGTCCCTTCGGTCGCCACAGCATGATCAACACCATGCAAGCGCCGAATGCCAGCATACGGTATAGCGCGAGCTCACGCAGAGCTTCGGGCAGGCCGATCAGCAAAATGGCGGCCAAAGCGACGCCGACTTGGCTGCCCATGCCGCCCAGAACCACGATCGCCAGGATCACGGCGGATTCGATGAAGGTGAAGCTTTCCGGGCTGACGAAGCCTTGGCGCGTGGCGAAGAAAGAGCCCGCGAACCCGGCGAACATTGCCCCCATCGCGAATGCCGTCAGCTTGGTATTGGTCGGGTTGATACCTAAGGCGCGACAGGCTGTCTCATCTTCGCGCAACGCCTCCCAGGCACGGCCGATCGGCAACTTTCGCAAGCGGATCGTCACGAAGTTGGTGATCAGCGCCAGGACCAGGATCACGTAATACAGGAAGTAGACCCGTTGCGTGCCGCTGAAGTCCACACCGAAGAGTTGATGGAAAGCGGTGACACCTTCTGGTGGATTCCGCTCGAAGGGATGGCCAAAGAAGGTGATCTTGGTGATATTGCCGATACCGTTGGGGCCACCGGTAAAGTGCTGCCAATTGATCAGCACGATGCGGATCATCTCACCGAAACCGAGCGTAACGATGGCGAGGTAGTCGCCGCGCAGACGCAGGACCGGAAAGCCGAGAGCGATACCAAAACTAGCGGATAAAATGCCAGCCAGGGGCAGGCTTTCCCAGAAGCTCAATCCCAGTTCGGTCGAGAGCTTCGCATAGGTATAGGCGCCGACCGCATAAAACGCGACATAGCCGAGATCGAGCAACCCGGCGAGCCCGACGACGATATTCAGCCCCCATCCCAGCATCACATAGGTCAGCACCAGCACCAGGCTGTCGACCAAGGCGCGGTCACCCCACGGGGTCCATGGCAAGGCTATGGCAATGACGACCAGGAGCGGCCCCAGAATGCCTGACAGGTTGCGGGCAAAGCGCGCGCGTTTGACCTCGGTTGCCTCCCGCATTTCCAGCGTCCGGCGTCCCTGATGGGCCGTGCGTCTCGACTTGATCGCCGTGCCCAGAACCAGAAGCGCACCGAGGCCAAAAATCACATTGACCATCGCCTCGTCGAAAGGAAGCGGCAGCGTTTTATAAATATCCAATTCGGCAACACCGAGCGAACCGCCGCCGAAGAAGTAGATGAAGGCCAAGCCGCCGATGATCAGCGCCGGCCATGAGTATCCTTGGCGGTCGAGCGCCAGCAGGAAACGGCCGACCGGCACGATAGCCACGGCCCAGAAGACATCGCTGAAGCGCGTGACGAAAGACAGATACTGACCTTGCAGAGCCTGCGTCTGGAAGCCCACCATCAGAATACCGAGCAGGAAGACCAGCACCGCGGTCATGATGGCTTCCTTGACGGCAATCAGCAGCGGCGACGCCGGATTCTGTGCGGCGGCGCGACCGCGCAGCGTTTTGTCCATGGTAGCGTCGGTCATGGATTACACCTTTTCCACTTCCGGCCGTCCAAGCAGCCCCGTGGGACGGAAGATCAACACCAGGACGAGAACGCTGAACGCTGCCACATCCTTATATTCGGCCGAGAAATAGGCAGACCAGAAGGCCTCGATGAGGCCGATCAGAATACCGCCCAGCATCGCGCCCGGCAGCGATCCGATACCGCCGAGAACGGCGGCCGTAAAGGCCTTGATGCCGGCCACGAAGCCCATGAAAAAGTCGTTCACGCCATAATACAGCGTCACCATCATGCCGGCCACCGCCGCCAGGGCAGCGCCCATCACGAAGGTCTGAGAGATCGTCAAATCGACATTGACGCCCAGCAAGGATGCCATCTTGCGATCCTGCTCGCAGGCACGTTGCGCCCGGCCGAGCGGCGTTTTCGCGATCAGATAGGCAAAGCCCGCCATCAGCACTACCGTCAGCACCACGATGACGATCTGCAGGTAACCGAGCTGCACGACGAAACCGCTATCTGCCCCTGTCAGGGCAAAGCCACCGCGGATCACCGGCGCAACCGGCTTCGGTCTCGGACCCTGTAACAGCTGGACGTAATTCTGCAGCACGATCGACATGCCGATCGCGGAAATCAGCGGTGCCAGCCGCGTCGAACCGCGCAAAGGTCGATAGGCGATGCGTTCGACCGCCCATCCATAAGCGGCGGTCAGGACCAGGGCAACGATCAGCATGATCGCCAATTGCAGCGGGATCCAGCTGATGCCGAGTGATCCCACGATCAGCAAGGCGATCATCGCCTGGAAGGCACCGATCATATAGACGTCGCCATGCGCGAAATTGACCATGCCGATGATGCCGTAGACCATCGTATAGCCGATGGCGATCAGACCATAGATGGCCCCCAGCGTCAGGCCGTTGATCAATTGCTGCAGGAAATATTCCATCTGGTCTCCTGACTTCCCTGCTGAATCAGCCAGCGCTTACGACAACGGCATGCCTGTCGACATGTCACCGCGTCGGGCGCCACAAGATGCAAAACAGCGCTGCCGCTTGCCATGCAAGCAACCGGTCTTTTTCTGCATCGTTGGCAGATCTTTAAACGTTATAAGCCCCCTGTTTGGCTGAACCGACCGCTGTCGCGGCCGATTTCCCAACAGATTTTATCATTTTATTGCGCGGAACGTAGCGCAAAGCCAGGAGAGTCGACAAGCAATTTCGCAATGCCAAACGTGCATTTTCATTCCCTGCCGGCTTTCGCCGGGGACAAAATATCAGACAATTAACACGCTAGGGTTGTTTTCCACCTGCCGCCTTTTTCGCCATGACATATTCCAGTTTGCGAATGGCGCTTTGCGCGAGATGCTGGCGCGTCAGGCCAGGAGCGCCGATAATCGTCACTTCCGTCAAGCTGCGCGGATCGAGTGCCGAAACCCGGATGCTATTCCCAACCTGATGGAACTCGATGATGTAGCCATCTTTCTGTGTCATAGGGCTATGATTCCAGACTACCTGTCACCGGCCAAGCCTTCATGATATACGCCGGGCCGATTGATGAAAAATGAACACCACAATCCCATGGCGAAGGATAGAAACAATGGGCGTGACCGCGAAACCGGAATTCCAATGGGAAGATCCGCTTCTTCTTGAAGATGAATTGAGCGAGGAAGAACGGCTGGTGCGCGACACGGCGCGGAATTATTGCCAGGACAGGCTGATGCCGCGCGTCAAGGAAGCCAACCGCCACGAGCGTTTCGACCGCGAGATCATGAACGAACTGGGCGAGCTTGGCCTGCTCGGCTCGACGATCGACGGTTATGGTTGCGCCGGTACGAATTACGTCGCCTACGGCCTTGTCGCGCGTGAAGTCGAGCGAGTCGATTCCGGCTACCGTTCCGCCATGTCGGTGCAGTCAAGCCTCGTCATGCACCCGATCCATGCCTATGGCAGTGAAGATCAGCGCCAGAAATATCTGCCGCGCTTGGCAACCGGCGAAATCGTCGGCTGCTTCGGCCTGACGGAGCCGGATCACGGATCCGATCCCGGCGGCATGAAGACGCGCGCCAAGAAGGTCGATGGCGGATATCTGCTCAACGGCGCCAAGATGTGGATCACCAATTCGCCGATCGCCGATATCGCGGTGGTCTGGGGGAAGACCGAAGATGGCGTGATCCGCGGCTTCGTCGTCGAACGCGGCATGAAGGGCTTTTCCACGCCGAAGATCGAGGGAAAATTCAGCCTGCGCGCTTCCGTCACCGGCGAAATCGTATTGGAAGATGTCCTGGTTCCCGACGAAAATCTGCTGCCGAATGCCCGCGGCCTCGGTGGTCCGTTCGGCTGCCTCAACAATGCCCGGTACGGCATTTCCTGGGGCGCCTTAGGTGCCGCGGAATTCTGCTGGCATGCGGCCCGGCAATATACGCTGGATCGCAAGCAGTTTGGCCGCCCCCTCGCCGCCAATCAGCTGATCCAGAAAAAGCTCGCCGATATGCAGACCGAAATCACCCTCGGCCTGCATGCCTGTCTGCGTCTCGGCCGCCTCAAGGATGAAGGCCGTGCCGCACCGGAAGCGATCTCGATGCTGAAACGCAATTCCTGCGGCAAGGCGCTGGATATCGCCCGTGCCGCACGAGACATGCATGGCGGCAATGGCGTCTCGGACGAATATCACGTGATCCGCCACGTCATGAACCTGGAGGCCGTCAACACCTATGAGGGCACGCATGACATTCATGCCCTGATTCTGGGTCGCGCCCAGACCGGCCTGCAGGCCTTCACCGGCGCCTGATCGCGGAAGATCAACGGCCCCCGCCCTCGGCGATACCGTGGCGGGGGCCTTTTTCTTGCCTTGTCCTCGGCGCGCGGATATCAAGGATCTAATCTCGCGCCGGCATGGCATAGCTTCCGGCGGCTATGGATTGGGCTCTTAACCTTATGATTTTTAATAAAATTATCCCGCAGCGTTTGATGCCGGCCTCGGCCCGCACACCGCTGGCAGCCGGCCGCAGGCTGGCGCGCAAAATAAAATGGGGCAAAATTCAGCCGGGACGGCCGACAGTACTGGCCGCCAGCCGCAGCCAGTTCTCCAAAGACATCGAAGAGATGCGCCATCGGACCGGTCTAAACTGGGCCACCCTCAGCGCGGTCAAAATCAAGGAGCCGCAGCAGGAATGGGTCGCCGAGGCCGATCAGCAACAGAGCTATTTCGCGGCGATCTTGCGCAACGGCCCGGCCGCCTTGCAACGACAGCTGACCGAATTCGGTGTTGCCTTCCTGACGGAGGCCTCGCGCCGGACGCAGATCGATGCGGTCATGGCCGCCAATGTCGACTATTGGCAAGATGAATCGCTCCGGCTGGCCTGCCGCGAACTCGGGATTCCCTTCCTCGTCCTGTGCCGGGAAAACTATACGATTCCCTGGACAGTGCCCTGGCTGCACGAACGCTTCGCCGATGCGGCGTTCAAGTTCGACGGCGCCGGAGTCGCCTGCTTCAGTGAGGCGACCAAGCGGGCGATCACGCCCGGCATGTACGACGCCGATGATATCTGGGTCACCGGCGCGCCGCGCTATGATCGCTGGCTGGATCTGAAACCGTTGCCGGCGGAGCAAAAGAACTATCTGTCGCTGATCACCTTCAATATGCCCGGTTACGGCGCCCAGGATGTCTTCAAGGAAGTGCTGGAGGCTTTCGGCGCGGCCGCAGCCCAGTCGCAGGATCCGGCCATCAATTGGCTGGTGAAGTGCAAGAAGCGCGCTGACATGGAGGATGTCCGTCAGCAACTGCCGGGCAATCTCGGCAATCGGCTGCAATTGTCCTTCAACACACAGCTCTTCGACCTCTTTCCGAAATCGCGGCTGGTCATCGGTTACAACTCGCTGGCCCTGGTCGAAGCGATGCTTGCCGATGCCCCCGTCGTCATGCCGAAATGGGGACAGGCGCGTCCGAAAAAGTCCGATCTGCTGCTTGACCCGGATGATCCGTCCATCGGCGCCGTCATCCATACGGCGGAGACGCCGCAAGCATTGACCGAACTCATGCGCCGGGCAGCTGCCGGCGAAGACATGAGGAAAGGCACACCGCAGCAGCGCCGGGAGGTTTTCAGCCGACACCTGCATATCCCGGCCACCGGTAATGCCTCGGCAGCCGTCGAGAAATTCGTCCGCCACTTCATCGACCGCGCACAAGCGCAGCGTGGAACGGCCACCCATCATGAAGTCTGACAGCCCGCAGCGAGAGAAGAGTTTATCCGTGGCCCGGGGGGTTGCAGCCTTCTTCGGCCTGAAGCGCCATAAGAAAGCCAAGCCAAAGGATCGGGCGGCTAAAAGCGCCGCCGGAAAATTCAATCCCAGCGTATCACATACCCTGGCCGATGTTGTGGCTGAACTGCAAGCAAGCCAAGCGCGCAAGTTAGGTATTCACGGTGACGCGACCTTCTTCGCGACGATGCGCGAGCAAGTGCCCCAGGCCGACCTTGTCTGGCTGTCCGCGGATTATCGCGAGATAGAAGCCGGCGCCGCGATCGCAGATCAGGCTGACCTGGCGGAATTCGATGTCTTGGTTTGCGGCGGCAGTGATGTCGCCATGCGGTGGCGCCACGCCTTGCACTTGGCGCTGCGCGCGAATCCGGCGATGCCGATCCATTGGGTCGGCGAGCAATGGGAATTCTGTAGCGGCATGCTGCCCGTGCCGATGGATGCCGACGATGCAGAGGCACTGCTCTTTAATCACTTCGAACAGTTCTTCGGCATTCGGGATCCGCTGCTTTTCCGCGTGACGATTTATCATGGGCCGGAAGAGAAACATTTTTACCGCGTCCTCGAACCCAATCAGTCGATCCTGCTGAAGCTGTCGGACTTCTTCCCGCAACGTCGATACACGGCGGCCTTCTCGGCTCGCGTCGAAAATCCGGTCCTGACCCGCGGCCGGCATTATCGCATGCGGCTCTGCGCCGACGTTTTCTGGCGCGGCTCGCTGACCACCTTGCACAGCGCCCATGAATTCAATCGCGATCCCCAGCGCGGTGACGAATTCCGGCTTTCATCCGGCCTGCTGCGGCGGGGCGACCTGATTGTCACGATTCCGAATTACGATCGCAATCAGATCGCCGGATCGATGATCGAGATGCAAGCCGGCGCGAACGAAACCAGCGAACCACGCGATCTCTCGGCCTATCTGCAAGAGGTGCGGTTGTCGCAAACCGGCGCCGTCGAACATCAGCAATACGGCTGGCGTTACAAGGGCTATGGCGGCTCGTTCTGGTTCGCGCTCGATCAACAAGCGGGGGGCGGCAGCATCTCGGCCAATCACCATATCAGCGTTCCCTGGATGGATCGGCCGGGTATGGAGCTACCGGCATCCGAGGCCGCACGCATCAAGCAGCTGCTCGATGCCGGCTATATGATCGATCCGCATCCGGTGCCCCTCACGCAAGCCGGCGATCCGGTACATTTCGGTTTCGACTGCGACAGCGCCAACCCGCATAGCGACCATTTCCTGATCTATCTGTTCGATGCGGCCGGCAAGCATCTCGCCACCCTGCCCTATCGCAAGACACATTGGGGGCCGAGCTTCCCTGAACATTTCCTCGCCGCGGCCGATCCGGCCAAGGTAGCGGCGGCACGCCTGGCCATGGTGTCGCCGGACTGGTTGAAAAACGGCTATACGCGGAATCGCTATAAGCTGCAGGCGGATCTCGTTGCCGAAAACCGCCGCACCGGCGACCGCGACGTCACGGAATTCCAGTCGAGCTGGCGCAATCTGGGCGTCGCCATCCAGGACTTTCCCCATTGGCTCAGCCCGGCCAACAGCATTATCGGCCGCAGCAATCTGATGGGACGGGTCCGTCATGGCGGTGGCTATCGAACCGGCCTCCTCATCGTCAATGGCAGCGGCTCCCTGCGCTATCAGAAAACAGCACGGGTCAAGGTCGTCGCCCTCAATCTTGCCGGCGAGCAACGTGAAGGCAACTTCGACATCGCCGCCCTCACCGGCCGGATCGTCTGGGCCGACGAGGTCATTCCCAATCTCCAACATCTGCTTGGATCATCTTCCGTCGGTGGCTTGCTGGTAAAGTCGGCCGATGCCGATCTCAACTGCCAGCTTCTCACCACCACCGAAGGCGGTGCGGTCTCGCTGCAGCATCTCTGGGGCTACTGAAGCGCCGAAAACAGTCAGATCGGCATAACCAGTGCACTGGCATCACTGGCCGCTAGAGGTTTCCACGAAAAAAAAGCAACAACGCGTTGACGGCAAAGCCGATGAACAACAGCCCGGTCAGGCGCAGGATCCATCCTTCATAACGTCGGTAGAAGGATTGCACCGCCCGCAAACCGACGACATAGGTCAATAGAACATCGGCACTCAGAAATCCTAGGAGGCAAGCCAATAGCAGAACCGGCGCTTGCGCCAGCGTCAGGCCTTGCAATGCACCGGCCAGCAATCCGGCAAAGACGGCGAGCGTCACCGGATAGCTTTTGGGATTGGAAAGCCCGAAGGTCAGGCCCCGCATCAAGGGCCGCTCGATCCGAAGCTTTCCACTGCCGGCATTGCCACGCCGCACCAATAAGGCCCGCAGCCCAAGGTAAAGCAGATAGGCCCCGCAGAAGAGCGTCAGCACCTTGAAGACCCAGCCTGCAACCATCTGTGCGCCGATCAGCGAAACCAACGCGGCGATCGACCAGGTGATATCGCCGGCCAGATGCCCGGCCAGGAACCAGGCACCGTCGCGCCGGCCCTGCGCCGCACCCAGTGTCAGAAAGGCCAGCATGCCGGGCCCCGGCGTCAGCGTAACGATGGCCGCCGCTGCCGCGGCATCGATCAAGGTCAGCCATGACAGCATGATTCAGGCTGCGCTCAGGATTGTCGCCGCAAAACGCCGCGCGTCTTCTGCCAGAATCGGCCGGATATTGCTGTTGCGCATCACCGCATTCTCCGGCGCCATCGTGGTTTCGGCCAGACGTGTGCTGTCCGCCATGCTCAAACCGTCGCCAGCCAAGGAGATATCCAGCTTGATCCGTCGCAGGAAGGCATCGAAAGCCGGTGCGAGATCACCCGCGACATCCGTGCTCTTGCGCCCTTCGACGGGAATGCCCAGAGCGGCGGCGACCTGGGCATGGCGCTCAGGATCCGCCTCGGCATTCCAGCTGATCGCGACGCGCAGGCTGATCGCCACGGCGCGGCCGTGATGAATATGCCCGACGGCACCGAGCGCATGGCCCAAGGCATGCGCAACAGCCGTCCCGGCATTGTCGATGCCGATACCGGCAAGGCAGGCGGCCAACTGCATCGCGCCGCGCGCCTCCAGATCGTCCGGCTGGGACACCGCGCGCGGCAGATGCCGTGCAATAAGTCGAATAGCTTGCAGACAGACGGCATCGTTCATCAGATTGGCGTTGCGATTGGTCGTCGCCTCGATCGCATGGACCAGTGCATCGGCACCGGTCGCCGCTGTCAGATGCGGCGGCAGGCCGACCACCAGACGCGGATCAAGGACGGCCAGTTCGGCTTTCAGCTCACGCCCCCAGCACCAGATCTTCTCGTCCCGGCTATTGGTGATAACAGCAATCGTCGTCGCTTCCGAGCCGGTGCCGGATGTGGTCGGGATGCAGATCTTCTTTAATTGCTTCTTGGGAAAGGGATTGGCCGCCAGACCATAATACTCCGCCGGTTTGTCGCCCCCTGCCACCGCCGCCACCAGTTTGCCGGCATCCAAGGTTGAACCGCCGCCGAGGCAGATGACAGCTGCCGCCGCGTTTGAGCGGGCCTGATCGGCCGCGGCATCGACCTGGCGCCCCAGCGGATCGCTGCGAATGTCGCTGAAAATGGAAACCCGGTGCCCGCCCGCAACCAACAGGCCGGCCACATGTTCCGTCAAGGCGCCGAGACCGGGATCGGCAACCAGCAGCAAAGAGGCCGCTTCCCCGGCCAGCTTGTTCACGTCATCCGCCAATTTGCCGACACGGTCGACGCCAAACCTGATCGGCACATTGGACGATAAGGCGAAAGATGCCACAGGTGCGGCGGACGGCGACGTGGAACCGGACATCGGCGGATGCCTCCAAATCATAGCAAAATGAGAAAATGGCCGTGGAAAACCCCCTGCCATAGGGGCAAATTACCGCCCGAATGACCTAGTGGCCAGGGGACACCCGCATGAAAATCTCGAAAATCACCATTACGCATCACCGCCTGCCCCTGGATCCGCCCTTCCGGGCGAGCTGGGATACGCGTCCCCGCACCCATTTCGACGCCACCGTCACGCGCGTTGAAACCGATGAAGGCTTGGTGGGCGTTGCTTCCGGCGATATGATGGTGGGCTTCCAGGGCCATGAGCATCTTTTCATCGGCCAGGACCCGATGGCGATCGAGCGCCATTACCGGGTGATCAACAACATCAACTTCCATTTCGGTCGCTGCTGGCCGCTGGACCTCGCGCTGTGGGATCTCGCCGGCAAGATCACCGGTCAGCCGGTCTGGCGCCTGCTCGGCGGCATGAACGACAAGATCCGCGCTTACGCCTCCTCGGGCACGTTGCGCACGCCTTCCGAGATGGCCGATGTCGCCCAAAGTTTTCTCGGCCAGGGCTTCCAGGCGATGAAAGTCCGCTTCCATCGTGGCGACTGGAAGGACGACATCAAGGCGCTGGAGGCCGTACGCAAGGCGGTCGGCGACAAGCTGACCTTGATGGTCGATTGCAATCAGGGCTGGCGCATGTCCTGGGACACCGCGACGCCCTGGACCGTCAAGGATGCGGTCAAGGTGGCCCGCGAGCTGGAACGCCTGGATATCTTCTGGATGGAGGAACCGTTGCACCGTGGCGATCACGCGGGCATGGCGGAACTACGCCGCATGGTCGATGTGCGCATCGCCGGCGGCGAGATGACCCGCGAGCTTTATGAATTCCGCATGCTGATCGAGAACCGGGCTCTGGATATTCTGCAGCCCGATGCCGCATTGGTCGGCGGCATCACCGGCTTGCGCCGGGTCGCCATGCTGGCGGCCGAGCACAACCTCACCTTCACGCCGCATACCTGGACCAATGGTATGGGAGTCGTCGCCAATGCCCATCTGACCGCCGGCCTGACGGATGGACTATTTCTGGAATTCCCCTATGACCCGCCCGAATGGGGCCTGGAGCGCCGCGATTTCATGATGGCCGAGCCTTTCAAGGTCGGCAGCGACGGCTGGATCCAGCTGGGTGATAAGCCCGGCCTCGGCTACGCGCTGGACGAAAAGACGCTGGAAAGAACGCGAATCGGCTAGGGCCGATCGACTTAGGACGGAATGCAAACAGGCCGCCCGGATGGCGGCCTGTTCCATAAAAATTGGACTAACCCTTTTCGAATCAGGCCGTGCGCAGGGCGTAGTCCAGGCCGTGGGCCCAGAAACGCTCCAGGCGGCGCAGAGTCGTATTGATCGTTTCCAGATCGCTCTGGCTGGCGACTTCGCCGGACATCGCCTTCAGATGCCGATCATACATCTCATTCATGCGCTCACAGACCACCATGGCCTTGGGGGATAGCTTTACATGCACTGCGCGCCGATCATGGGATGACCGTTCCTGCAGCAGATAGCCGTTTTCCACCATCTTCTTAACGTTATATGAAACGTTCGATCCCAGATAATAGCCGCGATTGGTCAATTCCCCGACCGACAGAGTATCACCGCCGATATTGAACAGAATCATTGCCTGAACGTTGTTCAAGTCCCGGATCCCCTGACGATCGAGATCAGCCTTGATCACTTCCAGGCATTCCCGATGCAGCCGCTCAATGAGCGAGATCGTCTCGAGATAAGCCTTCTTCACCCTATTTCTCCGACTTGAGAGAGGTCGACCCCAATGGCCTGTCCCCTGTGGCTCGGCCACCCAATCCCCCGTGGCGACCACTAACGGTAGGCTTTCGCTGTAAAAAAGTGGTTAATTTCGGGTTATTTTGAACGGATCGAAAAGCTTGTGTAAACTGTAAACTAGAACACCCGGTTATTACCCTAGATCAATTTTCCTGAAAATACAGTTCAGGTTCGTCAGTCAGCGGCGCGAAGTAACTTTCAACTACCGCAGGTGTGATTTTTGCCAGATCTCTCTCCATCCAGCGCGGTGCGCCGTCCCGATCGATCAACCGCGCCCTGATTCCTTCCAGGGGCTCGGGATGACGGAGGAGTCGGCGCATCACACGATATTCCTGTTTCAGGACATCATCCAAGGACAGGCTGGCCGCTCGTGTCAGATGATTAAAGGTTAATTGCAGGGAAAGCGCCGGTGCCCGTTGAATCTGGCCGAGAATATCCCGGAAACCTTGTTCATTACGGGCAGATAGCACCGTGATGACCTCGGCCAGGCTGCGTTGTCCGAAACAACGGTCGATTTCCGGCTGAATCTGGGCAAGCGGCACCTGTCCCACTGGCAGCGCGAGATCCTCGACATTGTCGGCGCCCAGAAGGTCGACACGTTCAGGCGGCATGAAATGCGTGCCCAATCCCGCATAAATCATGCCGGGGGCGCGGATTTCCATCCCGGTCAAGGCCAGGAACAGGCCTATTTTGCCCGGACAGCGGTTAAGAAACAGCCCCGCCCCAAGATCCGGCATTAGCCCGATACGGCATTCCGGAGTCGCAAACAACGTCAGATCGGTCACGACTCGGGTAGCCGCCGCCGCAGCCAGGCCCGCCCCCAACCCCATGGCAATGCCATTGACCAGGGCGATCGTCTTCTTCGGGTAGGTCGCCACCAAATGCAGCAGTCGATATTCCGCCCGCAGGAATGCCGCCAGATAAGCCTGGTCGTTGCTGGTGCCGGCACGGTAGATGGCGCGCAGATCGCCGCCGGCGCAAAACGCGCGAAAGCCATCGCCACGAAGAAGCACGGCCTTGATCCGGTCATCCTGGCGCCAGCGGCGCAGCCAGGCATCGATGTCCCGGACCATATCGAGATCGCAGGCATTCAACGCCATCGGTCGATTGAAGGTGACGGTGCCAAGACCATCAGTCTCGGAAAACAGGACTGTATCACTCAAAATCGACTGGCTCCGCTGCAAATAAGGCAGGGAACCTGACTATTCCCCCCAAAATCATCCCCACAGGGTATCGCTCCAAAAACGGCCTTGGGAACATGCCCTCGCGGGTCTTTTCGACCAGTGGCACGATCCCGTCAAGCTTTCCCTGGCATTGCCGACTTGACAGCCCTCGACTCAAGCTGCACCGATTTCACCCCTGGAACGGCCACAAAGATGCAGGAGACAAATCATGACCGCCGACAGCAAGAATCCGGAAACCATCGTCCTGCATGCCGGCCATCGCCGCGACAGCGCAACAAATGCCGTTGCCGTGCCGATCTATCAGACGACGTCCTATCAGTTCGACGATACGGCGCATGCCGCCGACCTCTTCGCCTTAAAGCAATTCGGCAACATCTATACGCGGATCATGAATCCGACCACCGACGTGCTCGAAAAACGCCTGGCTGCGTTGGAAGGCGGCGCTGCGGCACTCGCCGTCAGTTCGGGCCAGGCGGCTTCCGCAATGGCAATCCAGAACATCGCCCGTGCCGGCGACAATATCGTCAGTTCGACCGATCTCTATGGCGGCACCTGGAACCTGTTTGCCAACACGCTCAAGGACCAGGGCATCGAAACCCGCTTCGTCGATCCTGAAGACCCGCAGGCCTTCGCCAGGGCAACCGACGACAAGACCCGGGCCTATTATGCCGAAACCCTGCCCAATCCGAAGCTGAAGGTCTTCCCGATCCGCGAAGTTGCGGAGATCGGCCGCAAGCTCGGCGTGCCGCTGATCATGGACAACACCGCTGCGCCGATCCTGGCGCGGCCATTCGATCATGGGGCCGCGATCGTGGTTTATTCGACCACCAAATATATCGGCGGCCACGGCACATCGATCGGCGGCGTCATCATCGACGGCGGCAATTTCGATTGGGAGGCCAATGCCGCCCGTTTCCCCGGACTGACCCAGCCGGATCCCAGTTATCATGGTGCCGTCTGGACAGAGGCCGTCAAGCCGATCGGCCCCGTCGCCTATATCATCAAGGCCCGCGTCACCCTGTTGCGTGATCTCGGTGCGGCGATGAGTCCGTTCAATGCCTTCCTCTTCATTCAGGGTTTGGAAACCCTGCCGCTGCGTATGCGGGAACATTGCCGCAATGCGCAGGCCGTCGTCGATTTCCTGAAAGGGCATCCGGCCGTCACCAAGGTCATTCATCCCAGTGTGCAAGGCGGCGAATCCCTGCGCCGCGCCCAGACCTATCTTAAGGGCGGCTTCGGCGGCCTGGTCGGCTTTGAATTGAAAGGCGGCCGCGAGGCCGGTCGGCGCTTCATCGATGCGCTGCAGCTTTTCTATCACGTGGCCAATATCGGCGATATGCGCAGCCTCGCCATTCACCCGGCCAGCACGACGCATTCCCAGCTCACGGGGGATGAACAGATCGCGACCGGCGTCACCGAAGGGTATGTCCGCTTGTCGGTCGGCCTTGAACATATCGACGATATTCTCGCCGATCTCACCCGGGCCCTGTCGGGGGTGGCCAGCGCCCAGGCGGCCCAGTAGACTTACAGGTAAACTTACAGGCGCAACCGCACGCCCCCAAGGTGCGACAATCGGCCTGTCTGCGCATGGCAGATCGGCCGATCTTGCGGGTGGAAAGTTAATATTCGCGTCGATACATTGCGGGCGAGACAGCATTATCGGATCGGGATATTGCCATGACGATGGGCAACAAGAAGGCCAAGACGGCCAAACTGAAGTCGAAGGCCGCGGATCAACAGCAAACTGAGCGCCTGTCGCAGCACGCCTTGCGCCCTACCCCTCAAGCAACCGGCCAGTACCCGCGCATTCGCATGCGGCGCAACCGCGCCGATGACTGGTCGCGCCGCATGGTTGCCGAGCAGCGCCTGGGGCCGCAGGATTTCATCCTGCCGGTCTTCGTCAAGGAAGGCGGCGCCAAGCGTGAAGCCATCAACGCGATGCCCGGCATTCATCGCCATACCATCCCGGCCCTGATCGAACTGGCGGAGCGCGCTGCCGATCTCGGCATTCCGGCCCTCGCTTTGTTTCCCGTGGTACCGCGCGATTTGAAGAGCGCCCAGGCGGAAGAAGCCTATCGTGCCGACAACCTGTGCAACCGGGCCGTCGCGGCCTTGAAGAAGGCGGTGCCGCAGCTCGGCTTGATCTGTGACGTGGCGTTGGACCCCTATACCGATCACGGCCATGACGGTTTGATGCGCGGCGGTGAGATCATAAATGATGAGACCATCGATGTGCTGATCAGGCAGGTCCTGGCGCAAGCCGAAGCCGGCGTCGATATCGTGGCGCCGTCGGATATGATGGACGGCCGTATCGGCCGTATCCGCGACGCTCTCGATGAAGCGGGGTTCCAGCGGGTCCGGATCATGTCCTATGCCGCCAAATATGCGTCGGGCTTCTATGGCCCGTTCCGCGAGGCCGTCGGTTCCAAATCGGCGCTCGGCCAAGGCGACAAACGCACCTATCAGATGGACCCCGCCAATGGCGACGAAGCCATGCGCGAATGCGCGCTGGATGTCGCCGAGGGCGCCGATATGCTGATGGTGAAACCCGGCTTGCCCTATCTCGATATTCTCCACCGCGTCAAACAGCAGTTCAAAATGCCGGTCTTCGCCTATCAGGTCAGCGGCGAGTACGCGATGGTGAAAGCGGCGGCGGCCAATGGCTGGCTGGATAACGATCGCGTGGTGTTGGAAAGCCTTCTCTGTTTCAAACGCGCGGGCGCCGACGGCATTCTGACTTACTCAGCAATCGAAGCTGCCGAACTTCTGCGCGCCGGCTGAACATCTCGTTCTAGCCCACAGCATGTCTGTGCAGCGATGGCGACATCTCAATTCAAAATCGCATAGACGCGGGATGTCATGCTGACAATCGTCCCAACCGCGTTATTTTAGTGCATCGCAGCAAAAAATAAGTTCGGCCCGGAACCCCGGCAGCACAGTTTTGTTTCCTACCACAGTTCTCGTCGACCAATTCCGCGTTGTGAGGCCGAGGATGAAGGATTCCCGTTCCAAGAACACGGCGTCGCGATCGCGGCTGCCGAATGTCAGCCGGCGCCAGATTCTATCGACCGGCGTCTCCGTTATGACTCTACCGGCCCTGGCGGCGTTTTCAGGCCAAGCGGTGGCAGAGCCGCCGAGATCCGAAACGGTGCCACAGGCTGGTTATATCGATCTCACGGTCAATGGTAGACGCCAGCAGATGGCGGCCGATACACGGCTGACCTTGCTGGATGCCTTGCGTGATCATCTCGGCCTCATCGGTTCGAAGAAAGGCTGCGATCATGGTCAATGCGGCGCCTGTACCGTCATGGTCGGCGATCGACGCGTCCTCTCCTGCCTGATGCTGGCGGTTAGTGTGCGTGAACCGGTGACCACGATCGAAGGCTTGATGTCGGCCGATGGCAATCTGCATCCGATGCAGCAGGCTTTCATCGACCAGGATGCCTTTCAATGCGGCTATTGCACGCCCGGTCAGATCATGTCCGCCGTGGCTTGCATCAAGGAAGGCCATGCCGGCAGCGCGGCTGAGATCCGGGAATTCATGAGCGGCAATCTTTGTCGCTGCGCCGCCTATCCCAACATCGTGAAAGCGGTACAGCAGGCAAAGACTGCAATGAGCCCAGCCTGATCCCTTCTCCAGCAGAGGATGTCGATTCATGCGACCTTTCAGCTATGAGCGCGCGGACGATACCCAAAACCTGAGCCGGCTCCAGACGGGGCCCACCACGCAATTCCTTGCCGGCGGAACTACGCTGGTCGATCTGATGAAGCTCGGCACCATGACGCCGGCGGCGCTGGTCGACATCAACGGCCTGGACTCCCGCTATGGTGCCATCAGCTTGACCGACGGCACGCTGCATCTTGGCGCGCTTGCGCATATGTCGACGGCAGCGGCACATCCGGATATCCGCCGGGACTTTCCCGTCATCGCGCAATCGCTGGATCTGGCGGCTAGCCCGCAAATTCGCAATATGGCGACCTTGGGCGGCAATGTGCTGCAGCGGACAAGGTGCAATTATTTCCGTGATCCCAGCTGGACCGCCTGCAACAAGCGCAATCCCGGTTCCGGCTGCGGCGCCATCAGCGGTGTCAATCGAAAGCACGCCGTGCTCGGCGTCAGCGAACACTGCATCGCGACCTATCCCGGCGATTTCGCCCAGGCACTCGTGGCACTCGATGCGAAAGTGGAAATCAGCGGCCCTGCCGGTGACCGCGTCATCCGCTTCGAAGACTTGCATCTTGCGCCCGGAGACACGCCGCATCGCGAAACCGTGCTGCGCCAGGGTGATCTCATTACCGGCTTCACTATCCCGACCGGACCCTGGACGCGGCGTTCGCTCTATCTCAAGATTCGCGATCGCGAATCCTACGAATTCGCCCTCGCTTCGGCGGCGGTCGCGCTGCAGATCGAGGACAATGTGGTTCGCGAGGCTCGCATCGCTTTGGGTGGGGTCGCGACAAAACCCTGGCGATCTCGCGAGGCCGAGGAGAGCCTGATCGGCAAATCGGTGACACCGGCGACGGCGGAAGCTGCCGGGTGGGCCGCCTTCGCTATCAACACCACTCATGGCGAGAACACCTACAAACCGACCCTTGGCCGGCGAACGCTGGAGCGTGCTCTGTTGCAAGCGGCTCAATTGGAGGTATGACATGGCGGACTTTCAAATCAATGCCGCCGATGGGGCGATCGGGCGCCCGACACCACGTGTCGACGGCCGGCTGAAAGTAACCGGCACCGCGCATTACGGGTCGGATTTTGCGGCGCCGCATCAACTTTACGCTTACCTTGCCACCAGCAGCATTGCGCGCGGCAGCATCAACCGGATTGACGAAGCCGATACGCGCAGTCTGCCCGGCGTGATTGAAGTCTTCAGCCATTGGAACATGGCCGGTGCGATCAAGCCCGGCAAGCTGCAAGATGCCGGCGGCTATTTGGGCACCTCGATCCAGCCGCTGAATTCACCACAAATTTTTCATGACGGGCAGATCGTCGCCATGGTCATCGCCGAAAGCTTCGAATCAGCTCGCGACGGTGCGCAAAGGCTGAAGATCGACTACGCCATCGAGACGCCTTCTGCCGGCTTTGATGCCGCGGGCGTTGATACGGTCGCGGCCGCCTCGGTGTCGAAGACGCATCAGGATGCGGCTGTCGGCGATGCGGTGGCGGCTTACGCCGCTGCGCCGGTCCGCGTCGATGCCCATTACGCCACCCCGGCCCAGCATCACAATCCCATTGAGCTGTTCGGCACGCTTTGCGCCTGGAGCGGCGGCAAGCTGACGGTCTGGGAATCCTCTCAAAATGTCTGGGGCTTCAAATATGGCCTTGCCGATCAGCTCGGCATCGATGCCAATGACATCCACGTAGTATCGCCTTTCATCGGCGGCGCCTTCGGTTCGCGTGGCTCGCTAACGACGCGCACTGCCATTTTGGCCGAAGCATCGCGACGCCTCGGCCGCCCGATCAAGCTGGTGGCCAGCCGCGATCAGGGCTTTACGATTGCCACCTATCGAGCCGAAACCCGTCATCACATCAAGATCGCTGCAGACAACACCGGCAAACTGCAATCCTTCAGCCATGAAAGCTGGGAAGTCACCAGCCGGGCCGACAATTATATGGTCGCCGGAACCGAAGCGACGACGCGGCTTTACGCCTGCCCTAACGTTGCTTCCAAGGTCAATCTGGTCCATGCCGACCGTAACACACCGGGCTTTATGCGTTCACCGCCGGAATTGCCTTATCTGTTCGCGCTGGAAAGCGCCATGGATGAATTGGCGGTCAAACTGAAGATCGATCCGATCGAATTGCGACGCATCAACGACACCACCCATGAGCCGATCAAGAATTTGCCTTATACCAGCCGTTCGCTGATGGCCTGCTTCGATGCCGGTGCCAAGGCCTTCGGCTGGTCCAATCGCAATCCTCAACCGGGCTCCATGCGCGACGGTGACTGGCTGATCGGCTGGGGTTGCGCCAGCACGATGTATCCCACAGCCGTGGCGCCTGCCACTGCGCGCGTGACACTCAGCCCAGGCGGTCGGGCCCGCGTGCAGACGGCGAGCCACGATATCGGCACCGGCGCCTATACGGTGATCGCCCAGACCGCCGCCGAGGGACTCGGACTCCCCGTCGAAAACGTCACCGTGCTGCTGGGGGACAGCGATCTGCCGCCTGCACCGGTGGCCGGCGGCTCGAACAGCACCGCCAGTGTCTGCAATGTCGTCGCCAAGGCTTGCGCAGATATCCGGACTCGTCTTGCCGGCACTGCTGCAACGGACAGCACCAGCGTGATCGAAGCCTATGCCGAAAACATTCCGCATGGCGCACCGCCGGATGGAATCAAAAAACTGTATAATGGGCATTCCAGCCTGGCCGGTGGCGCCAAATTGAAAGACCGCATCCAATTTGCGTTCGGTGCCGAATTCGTCGAGCTGCGTATCCATTCCATGACCCGGGAGATCCGCTGCGGCCGCCTGCTTGGTGCCTTCGCGGCGGGACGCATCGTCAATCCCACCACGGCTCATAGTCAGTTGATGGGTGGTCTCATCTGGGGACTGTCTTCAGCCCTGCATGAGGCAACGGAAATGGATCGTGGCGAAGCGCGGTATTATAACGACGACCTCGCGGAATATATGATCCCCGTCAATGCCGACGTACCGGTGGTGGATGTTCTGATGCTGCCCGAGGAAGACAGCCAGGTGAACGGCCTTGGCATCAAGGGTGTGGGCGAACTCGGCAATGTCGGCACCAATGCCGCGGTCGCCAACGCCGTCTATCACGCAACCGGCCAGCGCATTCGCGATCTGCCGATCCGCCTTGAGAATTTACTGGCGCAGATGCCCGCCTGAACCCACCCGCCTATAACGCCGCTTCGATGAAGCGCAACGTCGCCACATCATGCCAGGGCCGATCAAGACCCCAACCATGAAAACCGACATGCCCGCCTGATCGCGGCATCAGCAAGCGCAGCCGCCGATGTTGGGACCAGTTGATCTCATGGTACATGTCTGCCGGAATCCAGGGGTCGTTTTCAGCATGAATGAGCAAAGTCGGGCGTCGGATCGAACCCAATAGTGGCGCCGCGGATGACTGGCGATAGTAATCGGCGGCATCGGCGAATCCATTAGCCGGCGCAACATGATTGTCGAAAGCGAGAATACTGCGGATATCGTCAGGACAGGGTCGTTCGCGCTTCATGTCCACCAACAGCGAATCATGATAGCGGCGGTTACGCCAGGCACTGAGGCGACGCTGGGTTGCCGCCAGGTCGATCGGCGCCGAGACGCTGACGGCAGCCATGATGGGCGCGAGGGAGCCACGTTCGGCCATGTATTTCAGGACGATATTGCCCCCCAGCGAATACCCCACCAGGCATATGCCGTTTGCGGCGAGGCGGCCGTCCAACCGGCGTATTACTTCATGCAGGTCGGCGCTGCGGCCGGCATGATAAAAGGCTTGGGTCTTGCCTATGCTGGGGCCCGCACCACGCAGATTGAGGCGCAGCACAGGAAACCCCGCACGCAACAAATGCGCGGCCGAGACCTGGATATAGATACTGTCCATGCTGCCGGTCAGGCCGTGGAGCAGGATGATCAGCGGCCGGACCGGGAGTGTTTCACCGGGCTTGCCCGAGGGGCGATGCAACTGGCCGATCAGTTGATCGCCTGTGCCGTCGGACATGGCAAAGGCCATGCTTTCCCCTGGCCAGAATGCCAGCTCCAGCTTCGGTGGACGCAACCTATTTCGCAAGGTCTGCAAATCACCGCCGACCCAGGGAAACCGCGGGACGAAGCGCGGCAGCGGCTCCATATGCCGGGCTGATGAATCCCTGATGACCGGATCTCTCAACGGGATCCTGTCAGCCATGCACGGAGGCCGTCAATCTGATCCGGCTCCATCAAGGCCGGCGCGTGACCGATGCCCTCGAAAGTAACTAACTCGGCACGCGGCCCCCGTTCGGTCATCTCCTGGGCCGTGTCCACGGAGAGGATATCCGATTCAGCACCGCGCAACACCAGCACAGGGCAAGTAATGCGGTCCCATATGGCCCAAAGATCGACATCGGCGATTGCCACCTTCACGTTCTCGGCGATATGGGGATCATAAGCCAGACCGTAATTGCCATCGGGCAGCAGGCGGTGGCTGTGCTGCGTCATTTGCTGCCATTGCGCATCGCTGAGCGGCCCGAAGGGGGCATGGATCTTCCGCAGATGTCGTTCCAGTGCATCCAAAGACGAAAAGCGATAATCCAGACCGACATAATCGGCGATCCGCTGCAAGGCCGCCTTGCTGATGAAAGGGCCGACATCGTTCATCACCAGGCGGCGGATCGGCGAGTTCGGTAGTGCGGCCAGCAGCATGCCGATCAAGCCGCCCATCGACGTGCCGATCCAGTCGACGGCCGTTGCCTGCAGCCGTGCAATCAACACCGTCATATCCGCAAGATATTGCGGATAGGCATAACCTGCAGAATCGCTCAACCAGTCGCTGGCCCCTCGCCCGACGATATCCGGGCAGATGACGTGTCGATCCGCCGCCAGCACCGCCGCCAGAATATCGAAATCATGGCTATTGCGTGTCAAGCCATGGACGCAGATCGTGGCGCTTCCGTCCTGCGCCGGCATGCCCCAATCAAGATAGGCCACGTGATGAAAACCAGTGGGGCTGAGGCCAAGGAATCGATCGTTGCTGGGCGTCATCGCAATCCGATCTTGATGGAATCAACGGGTCATCGACATCGGTTCGTCATGCACGGTGACCAGCGTTTCGGGATAGAATCCATTGAACCTGGTCGCCAGCGCATGAGAATAAGCGCCGACACGATCGATCTCGATCCAATCGCCTTCTTGCACATCTTCCGGCAAGGTAAAGGTCGAGGGCAGTACATCCAAGGAATCGCAAGTCGGCCCGTTCAGGATGAATTCACGCATGGTCGTCGACGGCTCGCCCTTGAGGCGTACCAGCCGTGCCGGCAGCCGAATGCCGGCATCGACCATCTCCGAGAGCGAGCCATAGATACCGTCATTGATATAGAGCTGATCGTTCTTACGGAGCTGCACCTGCACCACCAGCGAAATGGCATGCGCCACCAAGGCGCGACCGGGCTCGCACATCAGAACACAGTCGCGACGCAGCTTCAGGGCTTTGACACCCTCTTCGATCTCGCGAATGAAATCCTCCAGCGGCGGCATGTTCGTGCCGATATATTCGGCCGGGAAGCCGCCGCCCACATCCAGACCGGCGATCTCTACTTTCGCCTTTTCCAACACCTCGCCGACGATCTTCAGCGCCTCGCCATAGGCACCCGGCACGAGGCATTGCGAGCCGACATGGAAAGCGAGGCCAACCTGGCAACCGCGGGATTTCGCTTCCCGGAGCATGCTGACTGCCGCATCGATATCCGCGCCGAATTTCGATGACAAATGATAGAAAGCGCCTTCCACCGGCGGCGTCACCAACCGGACGAAAATCGTCAGCCCTTCACCGCCATCGGTTTCGTCCAGGATTTTGGTCAGCTCGCTCGGATGGTCGATCATATAGGTGTCGACGTTGTAGACGTGTGAGGCAGTGCCGATGACCGCCCTACCCTTCACCGGATGCATGAAATAGCAGGCGGCATCGGGCAGGCTTTCCCGGACCTGGGCGATCTCCGCCAGCGACGCGGTGTCGTAATGCCGGATACCGGCACGGTACAAGGCCTTCACGATTTCGGGATGCGGATTGCACTTTACGGCATACAGCACGCGCCCCGGGAAGAGATCGAGGAATTTCTTCGCGGCGGCGGCAATGACCTCAGTCCGCAGGCAATAAACCGGATAACTTGGCGTCAGCGCCTCGACCATGGCGCGCACCGTGGGGAATTCTTTGACCATGTTAGCTTTTATCCTCCGCGACCACACCGGGACGATGCGACCGGCATGGCATCCAACCCGCACCGCAATACGGCGGAAAAGCTGCACCTTCTGTCCTGGCTTTTAGCCGATCATCCTGCCCTTGTCACCCAAGGCGATCAAGGGCAGCCAGTTACTGTCATGCCAATTTTCCACGCGGCCCGGCGTTGCCAGGGCCGGTATGCTGAGACTATTCTCTGACCATGACAAATCAGACAGATAGCGATCGTCATCCCCATCCCGGCGGCGGCCATGGCGACCACGATCACAGCCAGGGTTCTCCGATGCCGGAAATCGCATTGCGCGTTCGCGCCCTGGAATCGATCCTGACCGAAAAGGGCTATGTCGACCCGGCGGCGGTGGATGCCATCGTCGAAACCTATGAAACCAAGGTCGGTCCCCGCAACGGCGCACAGGTTGTGGCGCAGGCCTGGAGCGATCCAGCCTATCTCGCGCGGCTGCGCCGCGATGCCACCGCGGCCATTGCCGAACTTGGCTTTAGCGGGCGGCAGGGCGAACATATGGTCGTGGTGGAAAACACCCCCATGCAGCATAACCTCGTGGTCTGCACGCTGTGCTCCTGCTACCCCTGGTCGGTCCTGGGTCTGCCGCCGGTCTGGTACAAATCCGCTCCCTACCGGGCCAAGGCCGTCATCGATCCGCGCGGTGTTCTGGCGGATTTCGGTGTTGCGCTGCCAGCGGGAACGGCCATCCGGGTCTGGGATTCCACAGCCGAGCTGCGCTATCTCGTCCTGCCGATGCGTCCCGCCGGCACCGAAGATTGGAGCCAAGATCGCCTGGCTGAGCTGGTGACCCGGGATTCGATGATCGGCACCGGCCTTGCGCTGACGCCGCCAGCAGCCAAGGCGCCGGGAACGAAGCGATGAATGGCGCGCAGGATCTCGGCGGCATGATGGGCTTTGGTCCGGTGGTTCCGGAACCGAACGAACCCGTCTTTCATGCGCCCTGGGAAAGGCGCGTCCTCGGCGTCACTTTGGCCTGTGGTGCCTTGGGCGAATGGAATATCGATATCAGCCGCCACGCCCGCGAAACCCTGCATCCGGCCGATTATCTGTCATCCAGTTATTACGAGATCTGGATCAAGGGGCTCACGAAACTTCTTCAGGCGCGTGGCCTCGTCAGCGCCGCCGAATTCGAGATCGGGCATAGCCAGCAAGCAGCAGCGGCGACCAAACGTCCTGCGCTGCAGGCAGCCGACGTACCGGCGGTGCTGGCCAAAGGCGGACCTTGCGACCGGCCGGTCGATCGGCCTGCCCGCTTCGCCATCGGTGAGCATGTTCGAACGCTGAACATGAATCCCACCGGCCATACCCGCCTGCCGCGTTACGCCCGTAACAAAGTCGGCGTTGTGGAACGGCTACAAGGCGGCTTTATATTTCCCGACAGCAATGCCCATGGGAACGGCGAGAATCCGCAATGGATCTATTCCGTCGTCTTCACGGGAACGGAATTGTGGGGCGAAGAGGCAGATGCATCCGTGACGGTGGCTATCGATTGCTGGGAGCCTTATCTTGAGCGCGTCTGAGACATTGCAAGCGTCGGCGATGCCGGAACTGATGGCGGCCGTACCGAACCTGCCCAGCAATGAGGACGGGCCGGTTTTTCGCGCTCCCTGGGAAGCCGAAGCTTTTGCCATGGCATTGTCGCTGCATGAGCGCGGTGTCTTCACCTGGACGGAATGGGCGGAAGTTCTCGCAGCGGAAATCAAATCCGCCCAAGCCCTGGGGGATCCCGATCTTGGCGACACCTATTACCACCATTGGCTGGCGGCACTAGAACGTCTGGTGATATTGAAAGGCCTGACCGATCCGGAGCGCCTTGCAGACCGCCGCCTTGCCTGGGACCGGGCGGCGCGGGCTACGCCGCATGGGTCGCCGATCCTGCTTGAGAACGATCCGGAACAATCCTGATCGCGATATTTGCAAATGATGAATGAGGCAAATGACCATGCAGGACCTCGTGCCAAAGGCCGCCGATCGGCGTGCCGACAGTCCGACCGTCTGCCCCTGCCCTTGAGGCCAACCGAGACCTGATCCTCGCCGAATTCCTCTAACCCCCGATGAGGTAACCGATGCGTCGCTTTCGCCGATGGTCGCTGCGTGTGCTCGCAGCCCTGCTGCTGCTTGTCATCCTCCTTGGCGGCGGCGGCTTTCTTTGGCTGCGCACGTCATTGCCGCAGATCGACGGTGAGATAGAGATCGCCGGCAAAGGATTGCAGCATTCCGTGACCATCGGTCGCGACGCAGACGGCATCGTCGAAATCAAGGCTGAGACCGATCTCGATGCGGCTTTTGCCCTTGGTTTTGCCCATGCCCAGGATCGCCTGTTCCAGATGGATGCCATGCGCCGGCTCGGCAGCGGCCGGTTGGCGGAAGTGATCGGCCCGGCCCTGCTGCAGAGCGACAAGCGCATGCGCATTCTTGGCCTGCGGCGCCAGGCGCAACAGCAATATGATGAGGCGAGCACCGATCTGCGCGCCTTGCTCGACGCCTATGCCGCCGGGGTAAACAGCTTTCTCGCCCAACGTCACGGCGCCTTGCCGCCGGAATTCCTCCTGCTGCGCTACAACCCCGAGCCCTGGACACCGGTCGACAGTCTGGTCTGGGGGCGCCTGATGGCGCTGCAACTCAGCGGCAACTGGCGTGACGAGCTGTTCGACGCGAAGCTGAAGCAGGCCGTGCCGAAGGAACTGTTCGACCTCCTGGTCAACCGCAGCAACCAGGCGGCGTCGATCGACTGGCTGGGCCGCAGCCGCGCCGCCTCGAACAACTGGGTGATTGCCGGCAAGTTGACGGCTTCCGGTAAACCCATTCTGGCCAATGACCCGCATCTCGGCCTCACCGCCCCCTCGCCCTGGTATCTGGCGCGGATCGAAACGCCGGCACGGACTCTCATCGGGGCGACGGCACCCGGCTTGCCGCTGCTGATCATCGGCACCAACGGCAAGGTAGCCTGGGGCTTCACCACCACTACCAGCGACACGCAAGACATCTTCGATGAGCGTCTGTCGGAAGGCGATGCAACCCGCTACGACACGCCGGCGGGTCCTGCCGCCTTCGAGACCGAAAGCGAGGTGATCAAGGTCAAGGGCGCGGCGGATGTGACCCTGACCGTGCGCCGCACCCGTCATGGTCCGGTAATCAGCGATATCGGCGATCTCAACCCGGTGCCGGGGCATGTTCTCGCTCTGGGCTGGACCGCCTTGCTGCCCCATGACCATACGGCAGATGCCTTGCTGGCGATGAACCGGGCGAATGATGCACAGCAGTTCCGCGCCGCCTTGAAGGACTTTGCTGCGCCGCAACAGAACATTGTTTTTGCCGATGTCGCCGGCGCAATCGGCTTTGTCGCGCCGGGCCGCGTTCCGATCCGCCGGCAGCTCTATGACAACTCGCTCCTGCCGGTTCCCGGCTGGACCGACGCAACTGATTGGACGGGCATGATCGATTTCGATTCCCTGCCGCAAGTGAGCGATCCGGGCAATGGCTGGATCGCAACGGCGAACGGCGATGTCGCCGGCTATGCCAAGGGCGGCTTCTATGGCGTGGGCTGGGATGATGGTACGCGCTATCGCCGCATCGCCGACCTGCTTGCCCATGCGCCGAGTCCGATCACCCTGGATCAGAGCGTTGCCCTGCAACGCGATATCCTCTCCGCAACCCTGCGCAATGCGGTGCAAGGCTGGCTGAAACAAATCGGCCGCCATGACGACATCGCCCAGGCCCTTGCTCAGTGGGATGGGCGCATGGACCGGCGGAAGCCGGAACCGCTGATCGCCACAGCCTGGGTGGATCATCTGGCGCAACGGCTTTTGGCCGGTGAACTTGGCGATCTCTATCGCGAATGGTGGTTCTGGCAGATCGACACGCTGCAGCGCGTCATTGCCGATGGTCGCTGGTGCGATGACCGCAAGACGACAGCCGTCGAGACATGCCAGCAGCAGATGACCGCAGCTTTGGACGATGCCCTTGCCGAGCTGAAGGCAAATCACGGCGCGGATTGGCATAGCTGGCAATGGGGTGCCGCGCATCGCCTGTCCTTCAGCAATCCGATCTGGCGCAACGTACCGGTGGTCAGCGATCTGCTGGATGCCAAGCTGCCGACCGATGGCGATAAAGGCACGGTCGACAATGGCTCGCCTCTGCCGTCGCGCGGCGACGGCCTTTATCCACATGTGCATGGCCCGACCTTGCGCTTCGACATCGATCTCGGCAACCCGGCACAGCCGCTGTTCGCCTTGGCCGGCGGCCAATCCGGCAATCCCTTGTCGCCGCATTACGACGATCTGCTGACACCATGGCGGGACGACATCGCAAAGCCTATTCTGTCGGATGTGATTCATCGTCTGATTCTGAAACCAGCAGCCAGCGTGCCATGATGACCCTGCAGCAGAATGTTTCCTCAGCCAAAGCTTCCGTGCAGGCCGTGCCTGGGCTTGACGATGTCCGTCTGGCCGCGAAGGTCATCGCCGGAGAGGTCGTACTGACACCCAGTGTCAGGGCGCCGCGCATGGCGGCGCAGACCGGTGTTGCCGAGCTCTATCTGAAATTGGAAAACCAGCAATTCACCGGCTCTTTCAAGGATCGCGGTGCGCTGAACAAGCTGAAGAGCCTCACGCCCGAGGAAGCCAAACGCGGTGTCATCGCCATGTCGGCCGGCAATCACGCCCAAGGCGTCGCCTATCACGCGCAGCGTCTGGGCATTCCGGCGACGATCGTCATGCCGGAAGGTACACCCTTCACCAAGGTGGAACGGACCGCCAGTTTCGGCCCGCGCGTCATGCTGCAGGGTGAAGGCATCGATGCCGCTGCCGCCTTTGCGCGCGAGGTCGCGGCAAAGGAGAACCTGGTCTTTGTCCACCCCTATGACGATCCCTATATCGTCGCCGGACAGGGCACGATCGGCCTGGAAATCCTCGACCAGTCACCGGATCTCGATTGCCTCATCATCCCGATCGGCGGCGGCGGGCTGATCAGCGGCATCGCCACGGCGGTCAAAGCGCTGAAACCCGACATCGAGATCTATGGCGTCGAATCTGCCCTCTATCCGTCGATGCATCATGCCGTGAACGGCCTGGCGCCGGCCAATGGCGGCCAGACCATTGCCGAGGGCATCGCCGTCAAATCACCGGGCGTGCTGACCCGCAGCATCGTCGAGCGCCTGGTCAAGGATGTCCTGCTGGTCGATGAGACGGCACTGGAACGCGCGGTTCATATGCTGGTCGAGACGCAGCGCCTGGTTGCCGAAGGTGCCGGCGCCGCCGGTCTTGCGGCCTTGATCGCGCATCCGGAACTTTTCAAGAACCGCAAGGTGGGCCTTGTCATCTGCGGCGGCAATATCGATGCCCGCCTGCTGGCCCAGGTCATGATGCGGGGATTGGTGCGCGAGGGACGCATCGCGACCTTGCGCATCGAAATCGCCGATCAGCCGGGTGTCCTTGCCGCAGTCGCCAAGCTTATCGGCGCAACCGGCGCTAATATTGTCGAAGTCCACCATCAGCGGATGTTTTTCGACTTGCCGATCAAACGCGCCGATCTCGATGTCTCTTTGGAAACCCGCAATCCGGCCCATGTCGATGATATCATTGCGCGTCTGCAAGAGGCGGGCTTTCCGACCAGGCGGCTGTCCAGCCATTCAACCGAAGGCTAAAGCCGGAATACGTTCCCCATCTGCACCTTCCATCATGATGTCTCCACACCTATCAGCTGTGGAAGCAGACGATAACACTCGAGAAACAAAGAACAGCTGCATTCCGGCCTTTACAGTCAGCATCCTGACACGCATATAGTGGATGGCGTAAAGATGCTGCGGGCTTCTGGAAGCAGCATCACGCAGTAGTTGCCGCACAAATACCAAACATGGCTTCCCAATGATGCGGGGGACTGCTCTTGCCGGCACGGCCATTTGGCGCCGGCACAATGCGGCATCGATGCGGCCAATGACACTCATGATCCGGCTGAGATTGACGTGTGACATGCTCAACGGAGAGCAGCACAAGCTCTAGCAAATGGAGGTGCTGTATGAACGTGAAGAGCCTTATCAGGCCATTTGTGCCCAAAATATTGCGCGATATACGTAGCCTTGTTCACAGAACAAGACCCATGAGCGAGCGTCATTGCTCTCTTTGTGATTACTATGGATTCTTCTCGGACTTTGGCCGTCCGCCAAGGCTGGATGCCGTCTGTCCCAAATGCGGGTCGTTGGAACGACACCGTTTATTTTGGGCATGGTTCCGTGGTGATTCAAAAAAACTGGATGAACCGATCCTGCATTTTGCGCCGGAGCAAATATTGGAAAAAAATCTGCGCCGGATTTATGCAAATTATAAAACGGCTGATTTGTTCGACAAAGCCGATTTGCAATTGAATATTGAAGATATCAATGTTCCTAACGCAAGCATCAATACCGTCATTTGTAATCATGTTTTAGAGCATGTCGACGATCTGAAGGCACTTTCGGAAATACACCGAATATTATCGGACGATGGTCGTCTTGTCGTTTCTGTGCCGATCGTCGAAGGCTGGGAACGAACCTATGAAAATTCGAACATCACAGATCCTTCTTTGAGAAGCCTGCATTTTGGTCAGGCCGATCATGTGAGATTTTACGGAAGAGATTTTCGGGATCGATTGAGAAATGCCGGATTCTCGAAGATTGAGGAAATAACGGCAGAAGGCGATGACGTTATTGAATACGGTTTACTGCGCGGGGATAAGTTTTTTGTGTGCAGTAAACACTGAGAACTGCCCGTCGGCCGATCAAGCGATTTCGGGTTATTGTCGCGATTGGTGGGCAATCGGCACCAATATTGTCGAAATTCATCCCTTCAAGAGGGCCCGTCTCTCGGCCCAAGGCCAAGCCGGCCACTCAACCGGGAGTTAATTTCCTTCAATTCAGCTGCCGCAGCCTAACCAAGTTTTAACGAACTTGGTTAATCTTGGGCCTAGTCATTAGATCCTGGGATTGCCGGTAGCAGATTCATGCTTGTCATCATAGGCGCCGTTATTGTCATAGGATGCGTCGCCGGCGGATATCTGCTGGGCGGCGGACATTTCATCGTCCTGATCCAGCCCAATGAGTTCCTGATCATTCTCGGGGCGGCCGTTGGCGCCTTCATCACCGCAAATACAAAAGCCAATATCAAACAGACGCTTAAGGGTATGAAACGTGCCCTGAAAGGCCCGTCTTACAAGAAAGGCGATTATGTCGAGCTGCTGAGCGTCCTCTATCAGGTCTTCAAGGTCGCCAAGACCAAAGGCATGCTGGCCCTGGAGCAGCATGTCGAAAAGCCCGATGAGAGCCAGCTTTTCGGTCAATTCCCGAAATTTCAAGGCGACCATCACGCCATGGAATTTCTCTGCGATTATTTGCGCCTGATGACGCTCGGCACGGAAAATCCCAACGAGGTCGAGACCTTGATGGATGCCGAGCTGGAAACCCATCACCAGGAACTGCATGGCGCGTCTCACGCCGTCCAGACGATGGCCGACGGCATGCCGGCGCTCGGTATCGTCGCCGCCGTGCTTGGCGTCATCCACACCATGGGCTCGATCACCGAACCGCCGGAAGTGCTGGGCCATCTTATCGGCGCCGCCTTGGTTGGTACCTTTTTCGGCGTGCTGTGCTCCTATGGCTTCGTGGCACCCCTCGCGAGCGCCATGCAAGGTGTCGATGAGGTCGATGGAAAATACTATCAGTGCATGAAAAACGGCCTTCTGGCGCATATGCAAGGCTATCCGCCGGCGGTTTCCGTCGAGTTTGCCCGCAAAGTCATCAATTCAACGGAACGTCCGACTTTCTACGAGGTCGAACAGGCAGTCAGTGTCCTGCCGCCAATGTAGTGGAGCGCATGCGTCCCCATGGCCGATGAACGCCCGATCATCATCAAGCGGATCAAGAAAAGCGCCAATCCGCATCATGGCGGTGCGTGGAAGGTAGCCTATGCCGATTTCGTGACCGCGATGATGGCATTCTTCTTGCTGCTCTGGCTGCTGAATGCCGTCACCGAAGAACAGAAGCGCGGTATCGCCGACTACTTCCGTCCCACCATCGCGCCGCAGGAAAACCAGGGCCAGACGATCATGCTGGAAGGCCAGCCGGCCATCATGCAGGCGACGGCGGGAGCGACCGGCGCCGAATCCGATACCGACAGCGTCACGGAAGGCGCCGCGACCAAGGATGGCGCCGCGCAGACCGGCCTGAATACACCAAGCAAGGACGACAAGACCAAACCGGTCAATGAAAAAGAGGCGCGCGACGTCGTCGCCAAGGCCGAAGAGCGGCAGTTCGAACAAGTGAAGCTGCAAATTCAGGAAGCCATCAAGCAATCGCCCGAGCTGCGCGACCTCCAGAACAATCTGCTGATTGATCAGACGCCCGAAGGGCTGCGTATCCAGCTGATCGATCGCGACAAGATATCGATGTTTCCGTCCGGCAGTTCCACAATGAACGACAAGAGTCGTGCGCTGCTGCAAAGGGTGGCGCAGGTGGTCCGCGGTCTGCCGAACAAATTGTCGATTTCAGGCCATACCGACGCGGCACCCTATGCCGGGCAAAATGGCTACAGCAACTGGGAATTATCCAGCGATCGCGCCAATGCGTCACGCCGCGTCCTGGTGGATGCCGGCATCGATGCCGGCCGGGTGGAAGCGGTCAATGGTAAGGCGGACAAGGATCCGCTGGATGCGCAGAATCCGCTGTCCCCGACCAATCGCCGCATTAGCATCGTCCTCTTGCACACCGCGCCACCGCCGGGCTCCGCACGGCAGCAGCAAGGTCAGTCGGCAGATCCGGCAGCCCTCGAAGCGGCGCAGAAGGCGGCAGCCACCGGCGATCCGGCCGCCCAGGCCCTGGTGCCGAAGATCGTTCCACCGGCGACGCTGCAAAAGAATTAGCCTCGGAAACGATCATAAGTTGATTTAATTAGTCAGACGCCCGTAAAAACTGCAGGCTACTTGCGTTGCGCTTTTCTGATGCCAATATGTTCCTGACCGGATCCACCTTGTTGGCCCTGTGATTGTGAACAACCGCACGCCTCCGACCATCGTCCTGCAGCCGAGTGGCAAGAGGGCTCTTCATGCCGATGCATTGCAGCAGCCGGAGCTTTACGAAGGCGTATTGTTCCGCCGTTGCATGGCCTTTTTTATCGACTGGGTGATCTTGTTCTGCCTTCTGGCACTGGGGCATTTGGCGACCTGTACGGCCACCGTCGTCACCTTCGGGACGCTAACCCCCTTGATGATCCTGCTGTTCAGTCTTTTGCCGATCATCTACGGCACTTGGACAATTGGTGGTCCATCGGCTGGCACGCCCGGCATGCGCGTCATGGATCTCACCGTGCGCAGCTGGGATGGCAGCCGCCCTCAATTCCTCCAAGCTTTTCTGATGACCGTCCTGTTTTACGCCACCAGCGTGCCGACAGGCGGCCTGATCTTGGTGATTGCCCTGTTCGACCGCCGCCTGCGCTGTCTTCACGACCATCTGTCGGGTCTCGTCGTCCTGCGGCGGAGCAAAGCGAGCTAAGCCCCTGTCGAGGGCGCAAATGACACGGTATGTCATGTTTTGCGTCAGTGACTGGCAAGCGGCCCCTAATTCTCATAGAATTGCCATATGAGCGTCTATGGCCGCACCTTTCCGATCCCGTTCCTGGTCACCACCGAGGTGCCCTGCCCCTACCTGCCTGATCGTCAAGAACGCAAGATCATTACGGAATTGGGCGGTGGACAGGCCCCCGAACTGTTCGAACTCCTGTCCCATGCGGGCTTCCGCCGCAGCCATGGCATCGCCTACCGACCGGCCTGTGCCGGCTGCCAGGCTTGCGTCCCGGTCCGCATTCCGGCCGAGGCCTTCGTCTGGTCACGGTCATTGCGCCGCATCTGGAAACGGACGTCGGATCTGGCCGCGACCATCTGCGACAACATCCCGACGCAAGAACAATATGACTTGTTCGCCCGTTATCTCGATGCCCGGCACAATGACGGCGAAATGGTCGGCATGGGGCCCCAGGATTACGGCAGCATGGTGGCCGACAGCCCGGTCGATACCCGGCTGATCGAATTTCGCGATCCTTCTGCACGTCTGATTGCCTGCTGCTTGACCGACTGGGGGAAAGACGGGATTTCCGCCGTCTACAGTTTTTTCGATCCCGACAGGGCCGAGGACAGCCTGGGAAGCTTTATCATCTTGTGGCTGATTGCCGAGGCAAGCCGACTGGAGTTACCTTACGTTTATCTCGGTTACTGGGTCGCAGGTAGCCGCAAGATGGCCTATAAAGCTCGTTTCCAGCCGCTGGAGGCGTATGGTCCCGGCGGCTGGCAACAGCTGGCAGATATCGCATGACGACCCGCTGGTTCGTTCCCTTCCCTCAACGCGATCGAACCTGATCCACGAGGGAACCCATTCAATCCGCTTTCCCCATCCGCCCTTTTTGCCCGCACCAGTTGCCAGGCTGTTTCATTGCTTGGTCGAGCTTGTTAGGGTATGACCCTGCGCAGTAACAATAGTCGCGGTCGCCAGCCGGCGCATCGGGGGACCGGCATGTATCGCGACTTGACGGAGGTCATGAGTAAATGGAGCGCCGCAATTTCCTGACAGGCGCCGGCCTAGTGGCCGGTGCAGCGTTGGCTTCGTCATTGCCGAAGCCCGCGATCGCGCAGGACAAGCTGGAATGGAAGATGGTGACAAGCTGGCCAAAGGGCCTGCCTGGGCTGGCCACCGGCGCGGAACGTCTGGCAGAGCGGATCGGCAAGCTCAGCGGCGGCCGAATGAGCGTAAAGGTTTTTGCGGGTGGCGAACTGGTTCCCGCCCTGGATTGCTTCGATGCGGTGTCGCAAGGCACCGCCGATATGGCGCATGATGCTGCCTATTATCACATCAACAAGGTACCGGCGGCCGGCTTCTTCACGGCCGTCCCGTTTGGCATGACCGCAGATGAATTGAATGGCTGGGTGTATTTCGGCGGCGGCCAGGAATTATGGGATGAACTGTTCGCCCCGTTCGGCGTCAAATCTTTCCTGGCCGGCAATACCGGCGTCCAGATGGGCGGCTGGTTCCGCAAGGAAATCAAGACGGTCAAGGATCTGCAGGGGCTGAAATTCCGCATGCCGGGCCAGGGCGGCGATGCGCTCGCCAGACTCGGCGTCACGATCGTGCAACTGCCCGGTTCGGACATTTTCAGCAATCTCCAATCCGGCGCGATCGACGGTGCCGAATGGGTCGGTCCCTATAACGACCTCTCCCTGGGTTTCTACAAGATCACCAAGCTGTATTATTGGCCGGGCTTCCACGAACCGGGCTCCGCCTTGCAGTGCATGGTAAACAAGTCGAAATATGACGCCTTGCCGGAGGAACTGAAGCAGATCATCGCAGCCGCCTGTGCCGCCGAGGATGACATCATGCGGGCGGAATTCAATGGCCGCAGTCCGGGCGCCCTGGCAACACTGGTGAACGAGCATAAGGTGGAGTTGAAGCAATTTCCAAAGAGCGTCCTGACCGCCTTTGGCGATGCGTCAGGCGACGTCATGCAGGATCTGATCGACAAGGGCGATGAAATCACGAAGCGGATCGCAAAATCCTATTTCAAGTTCCGCAAGGACGCCATGGCCTATACCAGAATCACGGAGACGGCTTTTGCCACGGCACGTGATCTGAATTTCCGCTACCCGCAAGGCTGAGTGCGGGCCCCCGGCCACGTCCCAAGCAAATAACACCCAGAGGCCGGGACCCGGCCGGACCCGGGCCTCTGGCTTTTGTGAGAAATCCGACCTTCTCCGGGCCCAGAATACAGGCTTGATCCGGTGGCCGATGCCGCTATGAATTAGGCATCGGGATGGAGGAACACAGCATGACAGAAGTGACCGTGGCAGCCATGCAATTTGCCTGCGACAGATCGGTTGATCGCAATGTCGCCAAGGCCGAGGAAATGGTCCGCCGGGCGGCTGCCAAAGGTGCACAGGTCGTCGTGCTCCAGGAGCTCTTCGAAACCCTCTATTTTTGCAAAGACCAGCGCAAGGGCCTTTTTGCGCTTGCCCGCCCGATCGACGACCATCCGACCATCGCCCGGATGCAGGAGCTTGCACGCGAGCTGGAAATCGTCCTGCCCATCAGTTTCTTCGAGCGCGCCAATAACGCCTATTATAATTCCATGGTCATGATCGATGCCGATGGCGAGGCGATGGGGCTCTATCGCAAATCGCATATTCCGGACGGTGTCGGTTACGAAGAAAAATACTATTTTAATCCTGGCGACACCGGCTTCCGGGTCTGGGATACGGCTTATGGCCGCATTGGCGCAGGAATCTGCTGGGACCAGTGGTTTCCGGAATGCGCGCGCGCCATGGTTCTGCAAGGTGCCGAACTGCTCATCTATCCGACGGCCATCGGCAGTGAGCCGCTCGACCCGCATCATTCGAGCGCGGAACACTGGCAGCGCGTGATGCAGGGCCATGCCGGCGCCAACATGGTGCCGCTGGTCGCCAGCAACCGGATCGGTTTCGAAGAGGGCGAAAGCTGCAACCTCACCTTCTATGGCAGATCCTTTATTGCCGATCCCCTGGGCGCCATCGTCGCCGAAGCGCAGGACGAAGAAGCGATACTGGTCCACACCTTCGATCTTGCCGCAATCAGAACTCAACGGGCCGGCTGGGGTCTGTTTCGAGATCGCCGACCGGAACTCTATACCTCCTTAATGACCTTGGACGGCCAGAACTGGACCGAATAGATATCCTCCTCGTGCACGGAATCGAGTCCCGCTAACCTAAGCCGCATATTCGCGACGAAGATGGGATAAGGTTTAATATCTTCCCACAACATATTGTTATATATGATAAAATCTTTATGCAGCGAATCGTGGGGCAGACTATAATCCAGGGTTGATTGACAGTTTTCGGTAAGCAAGGCGACAATACCTAACGATAAGTGAAGGCTGCGGGACCGGCTTCGCTGGATGGGCCCTATCTATCCCGCTTCGGTATCGACGATAAATAAAACCAGCGATCAAATGGGTTTGGAGGACATCTTGAAAAAACTCAGTTTCGGCATTGTGGCTTTCGTTTCTGCCGTGCTTTTGGCGGGCTGCGGTGAGAAGAAAGAGCAGTCGCAAGGCGAACAGAGCAGTTCGACGGAGCAACAACCGGCCGCCAGCAGCACCCAGCAACCGGCAGCCGAACAACAGGCGGCGACGACGACGCCCAGCGGCGGCGGTGCGCAGCAGCTGAATGTCTATAACTGGTCCGATTATATCGGCGAACACACGGTCGAGAATTTCCAGAAAGAAACGGGCATCAAGGTTCAATACGACGTTTACGATTCCAACGAAGTATTGGAAGCGAAGCTGATGTCCGGCAATACCGGCTATGATGTCGTGGTGCCAACAGGTCCGTTCCTCGGCCGTCAGATCAAAGCCGGCATCTATCAGAAGATCGATAAGACCAAGCTGAAGAATTACGGCAATCTCGATCCGCTGATTCTGAGCGCCGAAGCGGCATTCGATCCAGGCAACGAGTATGCCGTTCCCTATTTCTGGGGAACCGTCGGCATCGGCATCAATGTCGACAAGGTAAAGCAACGCCTGGGAGACAACGCGCCGGTCGACAGCCTGGATATCTTCTTCAAGCCCGAATATGCCGACAAGCTGAAAGATTGCGGCGTCACGATGCTGGACTCACCGTCCGATATCTTCCCGCTGGTCTTCAATTATCTCGGCAAGGATCCGCATACCACCTCGCCGGATGATTTTGCCGCCGCGCAGAAGCTGTTGCAGGCGGTGCGCCCGGATATCAAATATTTCCATTCCTCAAGCTACATCAACGATCTTGCCAATGGCGAAGTCTGCGCCTCATTGGGATGGAGCGGCGACGTGTTCATCGCGGCCTCCCGCGCCGACGAGGCAAAGAACGGCAACAAGATCGAATATCATATCCCGAAAGAAGGCTCGCTGCTCTGGGTTGATAATCTGGCGATCCCGAAAGATGCGGCCCATCCGGAAAACGCGCTCAAGTTCATCGACTATCTGCTTGACCCGAAAGTGGCTGCCGATGGCGTGAATTTCGTCACCTATCCAAGCTCGGTTAAGCTGGATCTGATGACGACGGTCGATAAGGAAATCGCCGAAAATCCCGGCATCTATCCGCCGACGGACGTAAAGGCGAAACTTTTCCCCGACAAGATCGTCGATGCGGAGACCGAACGGGTGCGGACACGGACCTGGACCACGATCAAAACGGGACAGTAAGACAGTCCTGATATGCTGAACAGAAGCGCCCCGCAAAACGGGGCGCTTCTTCGTTATAGGACTGGAGAAATTTGAACGAAGAATCAAAATTCCGCCGCGGTCTTGTGACGAAAGGTTGACAACGAGGCGGTCGGAGGGCTCAGATAGAGTGATAAAAGTCGCGCCCAGATAAAAAGAGAATTCAACGAGCCGCGACGTCGCATACTGGGAGGGGTGGAATGCAGATCCGGTTAGCTGGCGCAGCGATGGCTTGCGCGTTGGTTTTCGCTGCTTGCAGTCAATTCTCGGCGGCGCGTGCGGCCGACCCTGACATGGATGCAAAAAAAGAACTCAATATCTATAACTGGTCTGATTACATCGGCGAGCATACGGTCGAGAACTTTGCCAAGGAATATGGCATCAAAGTCCGATACGACACCTATGACAGTAACGAGACACTCGAATCGAAATTGATGGCTGGCAATACCGGCTACGACGTTGTGTTCCCTTCATCAAGCAATTATGCCCGGATGATCAAGGCAGGTGTTTTTCTGCCGCTGGATAAATCGAAGCTGACCAATCTTGGGAATTTGGATCCGACCATCACGAAGGCCGTCTCGGAATCTGCGGATCCAGGCAATAAATATGCCGTGACATATATGTGGGGCACCAACGGCTTCACCTATAACGTCGACATGATCAAGCAACGCATGTCCGACGCACCCGTCGACAGCATGCAGATGATCTTCGATCCCGCCATTCTGTCAAAATTCACCGATTGCGGTGTCAGCTTCCTGGATTCGCCGGAAGATGTGGTCCAGCTGGCCCTGAAATATATCGGCAAGGATCCGACATCGCAAAATCCGGATGATATCAAGGCAGCATTCAAAATGTTGTCACAGGTGCGTCCTTACATCACGCTCTTCGATACCGAAGGCTATCTGAATGCATTGCCCAATGGCGACCGCTGTATCGCGATGAGCTGGTCAGGCGACTACGCTACAGCCCAGGCCCGCGCGGAAGAAGCCGGCAAGAAGATCAACTTGGCCTATACGGTGCCGAAGGAAGGTGCCAATATCTGGTTTGACGGTATGCTGATCCCGAAGGACGCGCCGCATCCCAAGAATGCGCTTCTGTTCATCAACTACATGCTGCGGCCGGACGTGATCGCGGATGCGACCAATTACACCAACTATGCCAACGGCAATATCAAAGCGAAGCCTCTGGTCAATGCGGATATCATCAGCAATCCGGCGATCTATCCCGATACTGAAACCATGGCGCGCCTTTATCCGGCCGTTGAGCGATCGAATAATGTCCAGCGAATTCTGACCCGGGAATGGACCCGCTTTAAGGCCGGACAATGAAGTTTTTGATCGACGGCGGCCTCCGGTTGCCTAAGATCGACACACGTCTCAGGAACGCTCTTGCTAACTAGGTAGGATCATGGCTGCAGAGAAACAAAAGCCGCAACTCAAGCATACCCCATGGAACGATCCGCAGGCCCAGCCATATATCCGGATCGAGAATGTAACCAAGAAGTTTGGCGACTTCACCGCCGTCGATAACGTTTCGCTGAATATCTATCGAGGCGAACTCTTTTCACTCCTCGGGGGCTCAGGTTGCGGCAAGACGACTCTGTTGCGCATGCTGGCCGGTTTCGAGACGCCCACTTCCGGCAAGATCTATCTCGACGGTGTCGACATGGCGGGCATCCCGCCTTACGAGCGCCCGACCAATATGATGTTTCAGTCCTATGCGCTCTTTCCCCATATGACGGTGGAACAGAATGTCGCTTTCGGCCTGAAGCAAGACGGCGTCAAGGACACCGAGGTCAAGAAACGCGTCGCCGAAATGCTTGAGCTGGTAAAATTGACGCAATTTGCCAAACGCAAGCCCCATCAGCTCTCCGGCGGTCAGCGGCAGCGTGTCGCCCTCGCCCGCTCCCTGGTCAAACAGCCAAAGCTGCTGCTGCTGGACGAACCCTTGGGCGCGCTTGATAAGAAACTGCGCGAAGCCACCCAGTTCGAACTCATGAACATTCAGGATCGCCTCGGCATTACCTTCATCGTCGTGACGCACGACCAGGAAGAGGCCATGACCCTGTCGAGCCGTATCGGCGTGATGAATGCCGGCGAGATCGTACAGATCGGAACGCCGCAGGAGATCTACGAATATCCCAATAACAAGATGGTTGCGGACTTCATCGGTTCGGTCAATCTGTTCGAAGGACGGATTATCGAGGATGAGGCGGATCATGTTCTCATCCAGTCGGAAGAAGCCGGCGGCCATATCTATATCGATCACGGCATCTCCAGCGCGCCGGGCGCCAAGGTCTGGGTCGCATTACGGCCAGAGAAATTTCACCTTACCAAGGAAGATGTCCGCCAGCCGGCGAACTGCTTCAAGGGTGTCGTCAAGGGCATCGCCTATATGGGCAATCTGTCGATCTACCTGATCAAGCTCGACAGCGGTAAGGAAGTGAAGGTCACGCAGCAGAACCAGCTCCGTGCGGCGGAGGCGGCCATCGATTGGGACGATCGTGTCACCCTGACGTTCCACCCCAATAGCCCTGTCGCCTTGCTGAGCTAGCGCCATGGGAAGCGACAGTACATCTCCCCTGCCCGCCGGTGATGCCCGTAAAGTCGGGATCACACGCGTGATGCCCTTTTCGGAACAGATTCATCGGCTGCTGTTGCGGATCGGCCTGACGCCGCGCAACTGCGTCATCCTGGTACCGTTCATCTGGTTGACGCTGTTCTTCCTGGTGCCGTTCTTCATTGTTCTGAAGATCAGCTTCGCCTATATGGCGATCGCGCAGCCGCCTTATACGCATTATTCCGATGCCGGCTATCTCAGCCTGAATATCAGCGACAGCTACGGACGGCTGTTCACCGATCCGCTTTATGTGAATTCCTATCTCAACGCCATCAAAATGGCGGGGATCTCTACCATCCTGTGCCTGCTGCTGGGCTATCCGATGGCCTATGGCATGGCGCGGGCCAAGCCATCGACCCGCAACATCCTGCTGATGCTGGTGATCCTGCCCTTCTGGACGTCGTTCCTGATCCGCGTCTATGCCTGGATCGGCCTGCTGAAGAATAATGGCGTCATCAATAATGTGCTGATCTCGTTGAACATCATCGATCAGCCGATCCAGATGATGAATACCGATTTCGCCGTCTATCTCGGCATTCTCTATTCCTACCTACCCTTCATGATCCTGCCGCTCTATGCCAATCTGGAAAAGATGGACATTTCGCTTCTGGAAGCGGCGAACGATCTCGGCTGCCGGCCCTTGAAGGCCTTCTTCGTCATTACTGTGCGGTTGTCGCTGCCCGGCATCATCGCCGGCGGCATGCTGGTCTTCATTCCCGCTGTCGGCGAATACGTCATTCCGGAATTGCTCGGCGGTCCCAGTACGCAGATGATCGGCCGAACGCTCTATAACGAATTCTTCTCCAACCGCGACTGGCCGACGGCATCGGCGATTGCCATTGCCATCCTCATGCTGCTGGTCGTGCCGCTGATGGTCTTCCAGCGCTATCAGGACAAGCAGATGGAGGCGGCGGAATAATCATGCATCGTCAATCCTGGTTCATTCTGCTGATCCTCTGCCTCGGCTTCGCCTTCCTCTATGCGCCGATCGTCTCGCTGGTCATCTTTTCCTTCAATGTCAGCAAACTGGTGACGGTCTGGGGCGGATTCTCGACCAAATGGTATGGTGCGCTGCTGGATGACCAGCAGGTCATCGATGCCGCCTTGTTCAGCCTGCGGATCGGCGCCATTAGCGCCACGCTGGCGACCATCCTCGGTGTCATGGCCGGCTATATCCTGGTGCGCTTCCGCAAGTTCAAGGGGCGTACGGCCTTCAACGGCATGGTAACCGCTCCTCTGGTGATGCCGGAAGTGATCACCGGTATTTCGCTGCTGCTGCTATTCGTCTCCTTCGACGAATATCTGCGGTGGCAGTTCAATACCTCCTTGGGCCGCGGCCAGACGACGGTCATCATCGCCCACATCACCTTCACCATGTCCTATGCCACCGTGGTGATGCGGTCGCGCTTCATCAGCCTGGATATCTCGCTGGAAGAAGCGGCGATGGATCTGGGTGCCAGGCCGAGCAAGGTGTTCTTTGTCATCACCCTGCCGATCGTTGCCCCGGCCATCATCAGCTCATGGTTGCTTTGCTTTACCATCTCGCTGGACGATCTGGTGATCACCTCTTTCACCAACGGTCCTGGCACCACGACCTTGCCGCAGGTGATCTTCTCCAAAGTCCGCCTCGGCCTCGATCCCAAGGTCAATGCGCTGGCGACCATCATCATCGGCATCGTCGCGACCGGCGTGGTGATTTCCAGCATCTGGATGCGCCATAAGGAACGCCAGCGGCAGCGCGACGAGCAGATGGCCATCCGGGCCGCTGCCCAGTCGGCGTAACGACAGCCACATTGGTGTAACGAAAACGGGGGGATGGAAAACCATCCCCCCGTTGCTATTTGCACCGAAATCAGTCGTAACGTCTCAGGCGATATTGATCCAGGTCGCCTTCAGTTCCGTATACTTCTCCATCGCATGCAGCGACTTGTCGCGGCCATGGCCGGATTGCTTGAAACCGCCGAAGGGCGATGAGATATGGCCGTTATCGAAGCAATTGATCCAGACCACACCGGCCCGCAAGGCGCGCGCGGTCTTGAAGGCCTTGTTGATGTCCTTGGTCCAGACCGCGGCGGCGAGGCCATAGATGGTATCATTGCCGATGCGGATCGCTTCTTCGTAATCCTTGAAGGTGATGGTCGACAGGACCGGCCCGAAAATCTCTTCCTGGGCGATCTTCATATTGTTGCTGACGCCATCGAAGAGGGTCGGTTCGACGTAATAGCCGCCGGTCTCGCTGCGGGTACGGTTGCCGCCGAAGCGCAATTTGGCACCCTCGCTTTTGCCGGCATCGATATAGCCCAGCACGCGACTCATTTGCGTCTCGTCGACCATGGCACCCATCTTGGTCTTGGGATCCAGCGGATCACCCGGCTGCTGCGTCTTGCTGACAGCCTGGATGCGTTCCAGCACCTCATCCTTGATGGATTCTTCGACGATCAGGCGCGAGCCGGCATTGCAGACCTCGCCTTGGTTGAAGAAGATGCCCCAGGCAGCCGCAGTCGCCGCCGCATCGAGATCCGGGCAATCGGCCATGATGATATTCGGCGACTTGCCGCCGCATTCCAGCGACACATGCTTCATATTGCTGTCGCCGGCATATTTCAGGAAATACTTACCGACCTCGGTCGAACCCGTGAAGGTAATGCAGTCCACATCCATGTGGCGACCGAGCGCCTGGCCGGCGGTTTCGCCATAGCCGGTGACGACGTTCAGAACGCCTTCCGGGATGCCGGCTTCCGCCGCCAGTTCCACGAGACGTAGCAGCGAGAGTGGCGATTGCTCGGCCGGCTTGATCACCATGGTATTGCCGGCGGCCAAAGCCGGACCGATCTTCCAGGAGGCCATCAGCAGCGGGAAGTTCCAGGGCACGACGGCGCCGATGACACCCAGCGGCTCGCGGCGGATCAGCGAGATAGCATCGGGATTGGTGGGCGCAATCTCGTCATAGAGCTTGTCGATGGCTTCGGCATACCAACGGATGCATTGCGCCACCAGCGGTACGTCGATCCGGCTGCTATCGCCGATCGGCTTGCCCATGTCGAGCGTTTCCAGGAGAGCCAGCTCGTCATTATGCTTTTCGATCAGATCGGCGAAACGCAGCAGCAGCCTCTTGCGCTCACCACCATGGCGCGACCAGTTGCCGGTTTCGAAGGCCGCACGGGCCGCTTTGACTGCGCGATCAATATCTTCCCTGTCACCGGCCGACACCTTGGTCAGCACCTTGCCGTTGATCGGGCTGATATTGTCAAAGGTTTCGCCCGACGCTGCAGCCACAAATCGATTATTGATGAAGAGTTGATTGCGGTAGGTAATCTTTTCAGCTTGCGCCTTCCAGGAGTCCAGGGACAAAGCTGCGGACATCTATTTCTCCTTGCGTTCCGGCCGCAAACCCAATGTCCGGCCGCCAAATTCGATCGGCTCGTAATCTACCGAACCCATGGCGGCGCTGCCAAGGCGGGCGCGCATGCGAAAAACTCAAGTCCAGCGACCCTTTCTTGCCGCCGGCTACCCTGTGATGCTGGTCACAGACCGCAAGGCGCGCTTTTGGTACTATTTAACTTGTAGAGCCGGCCTCACTCATCGTCCCCAACGGGTCAGCTCTATAGGATTTATAGGAGGAGCGCCCGTGCACTATCCCAGCCGGGCGCTCTTTCTTTGTCCGTAGGTTGAAAAAGGGTGCGTCAGACGACGATTTCGCCGCGTAGGACACTTCTGAACCGTCCGATGCGCTCGGCGATCTCCTGCCATTGACCGGCGGCGATAGCGCCTTCCGGTACCACCCATGAGCTGCCGACAGCGATAACATTCGGGCAGGAACCGTAGCTTGCGGCATTGCCGAGATCGACACCGCCGGTGGGACAGAACATGACCTCCGGCAGCGGCCCCCGCAGGGCTCGCAGCATATTGACGCCGCCGGCCTGCTCGGCGGGGAAGAATTTCAGCGTCGTCAGCCCCTCCTCCATCGCCATCAGCACCTCGCTCGCCGTGACCGCGCCCGGCAAATAGGGAATATCGAGATCGCGCGCCGCGCGGATCAGGTTCGGCGTGAAGCCGGGACTGACCGCGAAGCGCACGCCGATCTTGGCAAGCTGCTGCATTTGCGAGGTTGTCGTGACGCTGCCGGCGCCGGTGATGATCTCCGGCACCTCGGCAACCAGGCGTTCGATCGCCTTCCAGGCGCCGGGCCGCCGCAAGGTCACCTCGATCATCGAGACACCGGCATCGAGCAGGCAGCGCGCCAGCGGCACGGCCGCCTCATCGGAATCGATCACCACCACCGGCACCACACCGGTTTCCCGCAAGGTGACCCGGAGATCGAAATCGCTCATGGCCGCATTCCCATCATTTTTATCTCATCGTCCCTAAGTATTGATGCCGTGACCGCTGGCACCGTGACTGCCGACACCGTGACCACCGGCTCCATGACCATGCGTACCATGACCATTGCTTCCATGGCCGCTCGTGCCCTGTGAATTGATCCAGCTGCCGAAGGTCATCGCGCCCTCTTCCGCCGCCGTCGCCAACTGCCGCATGCCGGCAAAAAGTTCGCGGCCGCAGCCGTCCTGCAGGGCCGTGCTATGCCAGTTCGGACGCGCCGCCAATTGCGCATCTTCCATCTGCACATTGAGCTGCCCGCTTTCGGCATCGAGCTCGACGACATCGCCGTCGATCAGCCGGGCGAGGATGCCGCCCTGGGTCGCCTCCGGCGTGACATGGATCGCCGCCGGCACCTTGCCCGATGCGCCCGACATGCGCCCATCCGTCACCAGCGCGACCTTGTAGCCAAGATCCTGCAGCACGCCCAGCGAAGGTGTCAGCTTGTGCAGTTCGGGCATGCCATTGGCCGACGGACCTTGGCCCCGCAGCACCACGATGACGTCGCGATGCAGCTTGCCTTCCTTGAAGGCCTGCACGACCTGGTCCTGGTCGTCGAACACCGCCGCCGGGGCAGTGATCTGGCGATGCTGCGGCTTCACCGCGGAAACCTTGATCACCGACCGGCCGAGATTGCCGGTCAGCAGGCGGATGCCGCCATCATGATCGAAGGGATTGTCGATCGAGCGGAGGATCGCCGTGTCGTGCGATTCCGTGGCGCCGGGCCGCCAAGCCAGCTGCCCATCCTGCAGGAATGGCTCCTGGCTATAGGCGGCAAGACCGGTACCCATGATGGTCTTCGCATCGCCATGAAGAATGCCGCCCTTCAGCAATTCGCCGATCACATAGCCGATGCCGCCGGCCGCATGGAACTGGTTCACATCGGCATCGCCGTTGGGATAGACCCGCGCCAGCAGCGGCGTCACCCGCGAAACATCGGCGAAATCCTGCCAGTCGATGAGGAAGCCTGCTGCACGCGCGGCAGCCACCAAATGCATCGTATGATTGGTCGAGCCGCCGGTCGCCATCAAGCCGATGATGGCATTGACGAAGGAGCGCGCATCGATCACTTCAGCCAGCGGCCTTGACTGATTGCTGCCGATGCCGATCGACTTCGCATGTTGTGCGGCGGCCACGGTCAGGGCATGGCGCAGGGGCGTGCCGGGATTGACGAAAGCGGCACCCGGCAGATGCAGCCCCATGATTTCCATCAGCATCTGGTTGCTGTTGGCCGTGCCGTAAAAGGTGCAGGTGCCGACCGTGTGGTAGGAATCCATCTCCGCTTTCAGCAATTCTGCCCGGCTGGCCTTGCCCTCGGCATAAAGCTGCCGGACACGGCTTTTTTCCTTATTGGGAATGCCGCTGGGCATCGGTCCGCCGGGAACGAAAATCGTCGGCAGATGGCCGAAGCAGAGAGCGCCGATCAGCAGGCCCGGCACGATCTTGTCGCAAATGCCGAGGCAAAGGGCGGCATCGAACATGTCGTGGCTCAAGGCGACCGCCGTGCTCATGGCGATGATGTCGCGACTGAACAGCGACAATTCCATGCCGGCCTGACCCTGGGTGACACCGTCGCACATGGCCGGTACGCCGCCCGCCACCTGCGCCACGGCGCCGATCTCCTGCGCTGCGGCCTTGATGATATCGGGGTAATCCTTGTACGGCTGATGCGCCGACAGCATGTCGTTATAGGCGGTGACGATGCCGATATTGACGACGGCTTCGTCGCTGAGCTGATGCTTGGCCTCGCCGTCGCAAGAGGCGACGCCATGCGCGAAGTTACCGCAGGACAGACCGCGCCGGCGCTGTCCGCCGCCCGCCCGCTTGACCTTTTCCAGATAGGCTAGCCTGCTGTCCCGGCTGCGCTCACTGATGCGCTCCGTGACCTCGCGAATGGTTGTATTCATCTCTCGGCCCTCACCCTTCCGTCCCGTCACCCTTCCGTCCAATGAATCTCCACAGGCACCCGGGACTGACGTAAAACCGCGACGATCGGCAGTTCCTGTGGCGATGCCGTCTTCGCACGTTCCAGTGCCGCCAGCTTGTCCGCACCTTTGACGGCGATCAGCAGCACCCGGCTGCGGACCAGCAGACTGAGGCTGAGCGATATGCGCGGCGCCCCCTTATACGGCTCATCGCTGGCAAGGCATGGGGACGCACCGTCAAGATCGAGCCCGGCGGCCAGATCCCGCAGGCCGGGGAACAACGAGGCGAAATGACCGTCGCCCCCCATGCCCAGCAAGGCGGCATCGAAAGGCAGCGGCACGTCCTGCAAAGCCGCCGCAATCGCCGGCAGGCCCGCGCTCGGCGTCGCCGCCCCGTTATAGAGACCGATCAATCGCGCGGCCTTCGCTTTACCGGCGAGCAGGCGCTGGCGCACCAGGGCCTCATTACTGACCGGATCGGATACCGGCACCCAGCGTTCGTCGCTCAACGTCACGGCGACCTTATCCCAGGCGAGATCCTCACGCGCCAAGGCATCGAAAATCGGACCCGGCGTGGTGCCGCCTGGGACGACCAGCGCAGCACGGCCGCGTTCCCGCAAACCCAGCCTGAGCTGTTCGCTGATCCGTGCCGTCACGGCGGTTACGAAAGCATCGGTGCTGCCGTGACGATGTAAAGCAACATTTGACTGTGCCATCGCTCCTGCTTCGTCAGTCTTCCTCATGCCAGGTCCGACCGTCGCGCTCGATCAGGGCGATCGCCGCCGACGGACCCCAGGCACCCGCTGTATAATGTTTGACGGGTATGGCCTGTTGCTGCCAGGCGCGCAAAATCGTGTCGGTCCAGCGCCAGGCCGATTCCACTTCATCGACACGCATGAACAAAGTAGGCCTGCCGCGGATGACATCCAGCAGCAGGCGTTCATAGGCATCGGGGATGGCAGCGCCGAATTCATCGGCAAAGCTGAGATCCAGGCCGGTTTGCCGCAGCTTCAAATCGCCCGGCCCCGGCTGCTTGTTCAGCATCTGCAGACGGATGCCTTCATTCGGCTGAATGCGCATCACCAACCGGTTGGGTGGGAAGGGTCCTGCCGTTTCCGGATAGATGAAATGCGGCGGCGTGCGGAATTGCACGACGATTTCCGAGCCACGCTGCGGCAGACGCTTGCCGGTCCGCAGATAGAAGGGCACGCCGGCCCAGCGCCAGTTGTCGATATGGGCCTTGATGGCGACATAAGTCTCGGTATTGCTGCTGCTCCCGGCATCCTCTTCTTGCAGATAGCCCGGCACCGGCTTGCCGTCGATGGCACCGGCGCGATATTGGCCCCGCACCGTCAGCTGTGCCACTTCATTGGCCGCGATCGGCTCCAGCGATTTCAGCACTTTCACCTTCTCGTCGCGGATGGCATTGCCCTCCAGCGAAATCGGCGGCTCCATCGCGGTCAGGCAAAGCAGCTGCAGCAAATGGTTCTGCACCATGTCGCGCAAGGCGCCGGCCCCGTCATAATAGCTCCAGCGCCCGGAGACGCCGACGGTCTCGGCGACAGTGATCTGCACGTGATCGATATAGGTCCGGTTCCAGAGCGGCTCGAACAGGGAATTGGCAAAGCGCAGCACCATCAGGTTCTGCACCGTTTCTTTGCCGAGATAATGGTCGATGCGGTAGATCTGGTGTTCTTCCACCACCTGCCCGACCTCGGCATTGATCTCATGCGAGGATTCGAGGTCGTGGCCGAGCGGCTTTTCCAGCACCAGGCGCGTGACCGGCGTAATCAGCTCCGCCGCCTTCAGGGATTGGGCGATCGGGCCGAAGAGATTCGGCGCCGTCGCCAGATAGAACACCCGCGCAACGTCCTCGCGCTTATTCAATAATTCCTTCAGCGCACCGTAATCATGGGGCGCGGTCGCATCCATGCCCACATAATGAAGCCGCCTGACGAAGCGCTCCCAGGTTTGCGGGTCGAAGGCCTTGGCCGGCAGGAAATCGTGGCAGGCCTGCTCGACCAGCTCACGGAAGGCGGTATCATCCATGCCGCCACGCGACGCGCCGATGATCCGACCGTCTTCCGGCAGGCGGTTTTCCCGGTCGAGCTGAAACAAGGCTGGCAGCAGTTTACGCTTGGCCAAGTCGCCGCGCCCGCCGAATACAACAATATCAAATGGTTGCGAGATCAAAGTTGGTCGTTGCATGCGTCCTGGTACCTCTGCGCATGAGAAGCGGGTCCTGACAGGATCTAGATTAGCCGGGACCGACTCGGGAAAGGAAGGAGCTAAAACTGACCCATTCGGCCGAATTTGTCAGTGATTTTGTTAGCGGTAACTTACCCTTGGGTTGATGGCAGAATTGCCAACCACATCAAAGCGGTTGGCGCCCCACCCTGACAAGTTAATTCTATCGGACGAAGATCACGTCTGGTTGGTTGTCGGTCGAATTACCAACCGCAACCACGACATCAGCCTGGGTCAGCCATCAATGACGGCCTGCAGATGGCGACCGAAATCAGCCCGCCCCATCAGATTCTTGCAGCGTTTGAAGCGGTTGAGGGCATAGGTCTGGAAATCCTCGGCAGGATTCTGGTTCACCTGCTGGATGACGCCCCAAAGCGTCCAGAGCAGATCGCACATCGCCTGATAGAGCACCATGCGGCCGCGATCCGCGGCGGGGACTCCCCCGGCGAAATAGGCTTCGAGCAACGCCTCATCCTGATCCGGACCAAAGCCGGCCTCGACAGACAGGTCGCCGAGATCCCACATGGGATCGTTATTGCCGGCATATTCCCAATCGATGACATAAACCTGCCGGCCGGTATCGAGGAAGTTTTCCGCCAGCGGGTCGCAATGACAGGGCACGATCGGCAGGGGTCGGATGGCCAGGGCCTGCCGCACCCTTTCCGCCTCCTGCTTCACCGCGTGATAGCCATCCGGCAGGGTTGCATCCTTCTTGCCCAGGATATCCAGATAATCGTCGATCATCTGGAACAACTCGAAGCGGCTCAGGAACGGCTTACCGCAGTTATGGATACGTCGCAGGCTCTGTGCCGCGCGCGCCACCGCGCCCAGATCCTTGAAACGCTCGCCATTCATTGTCTGTGAGCCGTCGATGAAACGGCAGAGCATGACGCCGTCGCTTTCATCGAAAAACAGGACCTCGGCATTGACGCCGCAGGCGGCGGCGATCCGCGCGGCCTGGGCCTCGTTGCGGCGATTGATATAGTCGCCCGTCCCTGCCCCCGGAATGCGCAGAACATAACGGCCGCGCGGCGTCTCCAGGCGGTAATTCCTGTTGGTCAGGCCGCCCAGCCGCGTCAGTTGGACATCTTCGGGGCGCAGATCACGCATCTCCGGCATGCGCGCCAATGCGGCCATGGTTTCCTGTCGTGCGTCAGCCGCGACGGCTGCGCCTGCCTGCTCCTCGCCCAATGTTTCCTCCCATGATGTCGTTTCTTGTCATGCTTTCAGCTTTTCGTTTTTAGGATCGTAAAGCGCCCGGTCGTGCCGTGTCGCCGCACTGACCTCGCCGAAGGCTTCGATCTCGAAATCGTTCTCACCGGCCAGTTCGATCGGCAGATAGCCATAGGCAATGCTCTTGCCGATCGTGTAGCCGAAATTACCACTGCTGGTGACACCGACCACCTTGCCGTTCCTCAGGATCGCCTCGCCGCCATAAACCGGCAGCGGTTGCTGCAGCGTAAAGGTGCTGAGCTTCTGGCGAACGCCCTTTTCCTTTTGTTTCAGCAGCGCATCGCGGCCGATGAAATCGCCTTTCTTGAAATTCACCCGGAAGCCGAGCCCGGCCTCCAACGGAGAATAATCCGGCGTGATGTCGCTGCTCCAATAGAGATAATTCTTCTCCATGCGCAGGGAATCGATCGCGCGATAGCCGATATCACGAATGCCATAGGCCTCACCGGCCTCGCGCAACAGCTCATAGACATGGCCTGCATATTCCGTGGGAATATGCAGCTCCCAGCCCAGCTCGCCGACATAGCCGATGCGGATGGCAAGCACAGGTGCCGCGCCAAGGGTGAGTTCGCGACAGGTGCCGAAGGGAAAAGCGTTGTTGGAGACATCCTCTTCCACCACTTTCGCCAACACGTCACGCGCCTTGGGACCGCAGAGATTGATCACCGCTTTGGCCGAGGTGACATCGATGACATGGGTCGACCCGTCATCCCGCAGATGGCTTTCGATCCATTGCCGATCATGGCCGCCGAATGCGCTGCCGGTGACGAAATAGAATCGATCCTGGCCAAGCCGGGAGAAGGTCAGATCGCATTCGATGCCACCCCTCTCATTACAGAGCTGGGTATAGATCGCGCTGCCCACCGGCTTTGCCATATCCGACACCGCCAGACGCTGCAATATCGGCAGAACGCCCGGACCGATGATGTCGAATTTGGCGAAGGATGTCTGATCGATCAGCACCACGCCTTCCCGCACCGCTTTGTGTTCGGCGCCGACAGCAGCGAACCAGTTGGTCTGGCGGCGATCGTAAGCCGGCTGATCGACGGGTTCCGTCCCTTTGGGTGCGAACCAGTTCGGTCGTTCCCAACCGGCTCGTGACCCGTAGACGGCGCCCCGGGCTTTCAACGTCTCGTAAAGCGGTGAACGCCTGATGCCGCGCTGTGTCTCATGTTCGTCGCCGGGCCGATGCAATTTGTAATGATGCCCGTACAATTCCACGGCGCGCCGATACATGAACCATTTTGTGCTGTGATGGAAACTGAAGCGGCGGACATCCAACGGCCAGAGATTGAGGCTGGGCGAGCCCTCGGTGATCCATTCCGCCATCATGCGACCGGCACCGCCCCCGGCCGCGATGCCATAGAGAAAGCCGGTCGAGACGAAGTAATTATCCAGCTCCGGCGCCTTGCCCATGACGAAATCGCCATCGGGCGAGTAAGGGATCGGCCCGTTCAGCAATTGCCGCACTCCGACCGTCTCAATGATCGGTGTCCGCTTGGCGGCGTAACGTGCCAGCGTTTCGAAGCGGTCGAAATTGTCTTTCAGCAATTCCTGGGCGAAATCCCGCGGAATGCCACCGGGCGCAAAGGGCAAAGTATTGTCCTCATAGCCGCCGACTACGAGCCCGCGCACCTCCGGCTTGTAATAGACCAGATGATCGGGATCGCGCATCGTCGGCATGCGCTTGGGCATCTCCGGGATCGGATCGGTGATCAGATATTGGTGCTCCACCGCAAAGGATGGCGCCCGCACGCCGGCCAGCCTAGCGACTTCATGGCCCCACATGCCGCAGGCATTAACCACCAGATCGCAGGTCCATTTGCCTTTATCCGTCTGTATTTCAGTCACGCGGCGATTGCTGACGGTATGGCCGATGACGCGTTCACCGATGACGATTCTAGCGCCCTGATCCTTCGCCCCTTTGGCCAAGGCCTGGCAGACGCTGGAAGGGTCGATATAGCCGTCACTGGGGATATAGACCGCGGAGCGCACCTCATCGAGACTCATGATGGGGAAAAGATCCTGCGCTTCTTTCGGCGACAGCCAGTGCATCTCCAGATCGAAGCTCTTCGCCATCGTCAGCGAACGCTTGTTTTCCATCTCGCGCTCACTGGAACAGGCGAGACGCAAGCTGCCGTATTTCTTCCAGTCGAGCTGCTGGCCGGTTTCGGCTTCCAGCCGATCATAGAGTTCGACGGAGTACTTCAGCATGCGCGTCGTATTGCGCGAGGTGCGAAGCTGCCCGACTAAACCAGCAGCATGCCAGGTGGCGCCATGCGTCAGGCCGCTCTTCTCCAGGATGACGACGTCCTTCTTGCCGAGGCGCGTCAGATGATAGGCGATCGAGCAACCGAGAATGCCGCCGCCGATGATGATGATTTCGGCATGACGCCGAGCGGATTCAGCGGCTCCATCGGCCATTTCTTCGTCCTTCCCGACTCCTGTTGATGCTCCCGGCATTTCATTCACCTGCCGCGAAACGCTTCATAGATGCCACAAAACCACATCAATACAAAAATAAATCTTGCTCTAATGTTGTATTTTGGCGTTCAATTGCAGGGTCAGGCGTGCAAATGAACGCGGAAACCGCGTCAAACGAAAAACAATAAATCTTGCATGGAGGCGGAGATGTCCAAGCTCAAGCTGGCCGGCGCGGCCGGCCTTATTGCATCATTCTTGTCCCTTGCCGCAATGCCGCAACAGGCAGCGGCGGCCGCAGTGCCGGAAAGCAACGACACGATCAAGATCGCACTGTTCGATTGGACCAGCGTCAACCTGAACGCCACCATTCTGGCGAAGATTCTGAAGGCGCAAGGATACAATGTCGACCTTGTCACTTCGGACTATCTCGCCAGCATCAATACCGGTTTACGGACCGGCGATCTCACCATCGGCATGGAATATTGGGACACCACCGCCAAGGAAGCCATGGCGGATGCCGATGCCAGCGGCCAGACGGAAAATCTCGGCGCGCTCGGCCCCAAGGCCAAGGAAGAATGGTGGTTCCCGGAATATATGAAAGAGAAATGCCCGGGCCTGCCGAACTGGGAAGCGCTGAAAGATCCGAAATGCGCCGAGGCTTTCTCTACGCCCGAAACCGCGCCGAAGGGACGCTATCTTGGTGGTCCGGTCACCTGGGGTGGCTTCGATGAAGAACGCATCGCGGCACTCGGACTGCCTTTTGAGGTCGTGCATGCCGGTACCGATGCGGCGATGTTTGCCGAATTGGAGTCCGCCTATCAGCGCAAGGCGCCGATCATCCTGTGGATCTACTCGCCGCATTGGGCACCGGCGAAATACAAGGGCGAATGGGTGCAGTTCCCGGAATGGGCCAAGGAATGTTACACCGATCCGAAATGGGGAATTAATCCCGACGCCGCCTATGATTGCGGCAAACCTCATGGCGACATCTGGAAATATGGCTGGGCCGGCCTGAAGGACAAATGGCCTGTTGCCCATAATATCGCCAAGGGATTCACCATCGACACGGCGGAACTGAACGACATGGTCGGCCAAGTCGATCTTGAGAAGAAATCGATCGATGACGTCGCCGATGCCTGGATTGCCAAGCACCAGACCGACATCAAACAGTGGGCGGCGCAGTAAGCCCGCGCCGCCGTAACGGCCGATCCCGTCGGAGAGATATGCGGATCGGCCGGGTGCGGATCGACCGGGTTGCTTTAAGCTGAAGGCTTCGACAGCGCGGCCATCTCTTCTCGCACCTGACACGTTTGAAGACAGTGACGCGTAACGCCATGACCGATCGGACTGCCAAGCTCTCCTGCCGCCATGTCTGGAAGGTCTTCGGCCGCGATAGCCAGACCATTCTCAGGAATCGCGACACGCCACCCGATGCCGATGAAATTGCCGCGGCCGGCTTGCTGGCCGCGGTCCGGGATGTCAGCCTGGATATTCATGCCGGTGAGATCTTCATCGTCATGGGGCTCTCCGGTTCCGGCAAGTCGACCTTGCTCCGTTGCCTGTCGCGCCTCGTGGAGCCAAGTGCCGGATCGATCCTGCTCGACGGTCAGGATCTTTTGCAGGCGGATGAAGCCCGCCTGATCGATATTCGCCGGCATAAGATGGGCATGGTGTTCCAGAATTTCGCCCTGCTGCCGCATCTCAGCGTGCTGGACAACGTGGCATTTCCGCTTGCCGTGCAACATGTACCGAGGGCCGACCGGTTGAGACGCGCCGGCGAGATGATCGAACTGGTCGGCTTGAAAGGCCGCGAGCAATCCTTTCCGCGCCAGCTTTCCGGCGGCCAGCAGCAGCGGGTCGGCATCGCCCGCAGCCTCGCGGTCAATCCCGAATTGTGGTTTCTCGATGAGCCTTTCTCGGCCCTTGATCCGCTGATCCGCCGGGAAATGCAGAACGAATTGCAGCGCCTGCAAGGCGTCCTGAAGAAGACCATGATTTTCGTCACGCATGATTTCGATGAAGCCATCCGGCTTGCTGATCGCATCGCCATCATGAAGGATGGTGCCGTCATCCAGGTGGGCACACCGGAAGAATTGGTCACCAATCCGGCGACGGAGTATGTCGCCGAGTTCACCCGCGATGTGCAGCGGGCGAAGGTCGTCTCCGCCGGCCGAGCCATGCGCCCTTCGTCACGCACCGGCTTCGATCAAGCCGTCTCAGCCGATGCAAAGCTCCAGGCGGTGGCCGCTCAGGTAATCGGTGGCGGCAGGCCGGTCGCCGTGACCGATGCCAACGGCACGATCCTCGGCGAACTGACGCCCGATGACGTTCTGACAAACTTGATCGGCCGGGAGAACCGGCCATGACAATGCCAATGCTCCAGCAAAGCCAATATGATGGCCGTGCTTGATCAGCTTGCACCCGCGGCGGTGAAGCGCCCCTGGACTCTGCGCTGGCCCATCGCCTGGCTAGCGCTGGTGGCGATTGCCATTCTCCTGGTCTCGATGCCCGAACTGGCTCCTTGGGCCATCATGTATCCGAAGAAATGGATTTTTCCGATTGCCGCTGAACTGACAGTGGCGATGAAATGGATTGTCGCCAACCTCTCCTTCATCACACGTGCTGTTGCCTCACTTCTCCAGCTGCCGCTTGATCTGGCCTTGTCGCTGCTTGCCAAAGGTTTCCGGATCGGCAATGGGCTGGAAGCCGTCATGCTGCCCCGGCTTTCCTGGCTCGGATTGATTGCTGCCTTCACCTTATTAGGTCACGCGGTCGGCGGTCGGCGAACGGCGCTGATCGCCTTTGGCTGCTTCAGCTATATCGCCCTGTTCGGTAAATGGGACAGCGCCATGCTGAGCCTGGCCGCTATCGTCATCTGCGTGCCCTTCGCCGTTCTCCTTGGTCTCGTCTTCGGTATCCTGGCCTTTCGCCGTCCGCAAATCGATCGCTATGCCATCCGCCCCATGCTCGATTTGATGCAGACGGTCCCCGCTTTTGCCTATCTGGTACCGGTTCTGCTCCTCTTCGGTTTCGGCCCAGTCTCGGCAATGATCGCCACCATCATCTTCGCCATGCCGCCGATGGTGCGAACCACCACCTTGGCACTGCATCAGGTGCCCGATGATATCCAGGACTTCGCCAGCATGGCAGGCTGCACAAGGCGGCAGCGGCTTTGGCGCGTGATGATCCCGACGGCCCGCCCGCTGTTGATGGTCGGCGTCAACCAGGTGATCATGATGACGCTTAACATGGTGATCATCGCCTCGATGATCGGCGCCGGTGGGCTTGGCTATGATGTTCTCCTGGCCCTACGCTCGCTCGATATCGGCAAGGCGCTGGAAGCGGGCCTCGCGATCGTCGCGCTGGCGATCGCCCTGGATCGCCTGAGCCAGGCGGCGGCGCAGGAACGCGCCGGCAGTTTCCCCGCATCTCGTGGCTTCATTCGTTATCCGCGTCTGGCGTTGGCCGTGTTTCTGCTGGTCGTGACGACCTTGGGGGGATTGATCTGGCCTTGGCTCGTCGTCCTGCCCAAGGACATGACGCTGACCACCGGGCCTATCTGGAGCGACATGATCGCCTGGATCAACATCAATTTCTTTGATGCGATCGATGCCACTCGAACCTGGCTGCTGTTGCACCTCCTCAATCCGGTGAAGCAGTTCCTGCTGCAAATGCCTTGGCTTGTCCTGGTCTGCGTCCTCGGCTTGCTTGGCCTGCGCCTTGGCGGAAGCCGGTTCGCTGCCGGCAGGAAACTGGCTGCCTTGCTGATGCTGCTGCTCGGTTTCAGCGCGGTGGTCGGCATGTGGGAAAAAGCCATGATCACGATCTATCTTTGCGGCATCTCCGCCATGATCGCCTGCCTGATCGGTATCCCGCTTGGGCTTTGGGGCGGTCGCAGCCTTCTCGCCAACCGCGTCCTTGATGTCGTCGTCGATACGCTGCAGACCCTGCCGAGTTTTGTCTATCTCATTCCCGTGGTGATGCTGTTCCGGGTGGGTGACGTGACGGCGATGATCGCCATCGTCTTCTTCGCCGTGGCGCCAGCTATTCGCTACACCAGTCACGGCATCCGGCAGGTTGCCCCTGAGCTTGTCGAGGCTGCCAGGGCCATGGGCTGTACCAGGCGCCAGATCCTATGGCGCGTCCAGCTGCCTTTGGCCTTGCCGGAAATTCTGCTGGGCATCAATCAGACCATTATTCTCGCCCTCAGCATGCTGGTGATCACGGCCCTCGTGGGCACCCGGGACCTGGGCCAGGAGGTCTATATAGCCCTGACCAAGGCGGATCCCGGACGCGGCATCGTCGCCGGGCTCGCCATCGCCTTTATCGGCATTGCCGCCGACCGGTTGATGTCCGCCTGGGCTGCACGGCTGCGCCAGGGCATGGGGTTGAGACCGGAAACCGCAACGATGTCGCATTGACGTCGACGGACCGAGCGAATCATTGACTTGGCCCGAGAGGCAGCCACAGCTAGCAGTGACGGTAGCAATCCCGCGCCGTCAAGGAGACTGACGATGAACGATGTGGCATTGGATCTGCCGGCTTTGCGCCTGAACGAACGGCAGGGCCAATTACTGGAAATGCTGCGCCGGGACGGCATGTGCAGCATCAGCAGCCTGGCCGACGCGCTGGAAGTGTCGACCGAAACCGTGCGGCGCGATATCCGATTGCTGGCCGCCAAGGGATTGGTGATCAAGAGCCACGGCAACGTTCACTGGCCGGACCGGCGCGACGATCAGCCCCTGCAACGCCGCATGTCGGAAAACATGGCGGCGAAGCGCCTGATTGCCGCCGCCGCAGCCCGTGAAATCGTCGATGGTGAATCCCTGCTGATCGATAGTGGCAGCACAACGATCTTTGTCGCCGAGGCCCTGCGCGGTCACCGCAACCTGACGGCCGTCACCATTTCCGCGCCGATCGCCCAGCATCTGAGCCAGGGCAGCGGCAATCGGGTGTTTCTGGCCGGCGGCGAAATGCGCGCCGATGACAGTGCCGTTTTCGGCCCCGCCGCCCTTGCCTTCATCGAACAATTCAGCGTTCAGACGGCCATCATTTCCGCGGCGGCGCTGAGTGCCGATCAAGGCCTCATGGACAATCATCTTTGCGAGGCAGAGATCTGCCGTGCCCTGGTCAAACGGGCCGAGCGGGTGATCGTGGCGGCCGATAGCAGCAAATTCACCGCCAAGGGGCTGATCGTCGCCTGCGGCTTCGACGAGATCGACCTGGTCATTACCGATGCGGCGCCCCCGCCCAATGTGGCCGAACAATTGGAGGCTGCGGATGTACAGGTGCTGGTCGCGAATTAAAGCAACACAAATCAGTCATTATATGTTGTTTTAAATTGATAGATCGTCGTCGGCATGGCACTTTCCCACCGAGGGGGAGGCTTCGTCTGCCATGGATAAGGCACTGGAACACGCCAAGCGACTGACATGCTGGTCCGGACCGGTTTCGCCCGAACGGATCAAGGGCGGGATCACCAATGCCAATTTCCGCGTGGTCGATGCCGGACGCAGTTATTTCGTGCGCATCGGCGATGACATCCCTGTCCATGGCGTGATGCGTTTCAACGAACTGGCTGCCAGCCGCGCCGCCGCGATCTGTGGTCTCTCGCCGGAGGTGCGTCACATTGAGACCGGCGCCTTGGTCTTCGACTTCATCGAAGCCCGCACCCTGAGTGCAGAAGATGTCCGTGCACCGCAAAATCTTGGCCGCATTCTGGAACTGGTCCGCCGCTGTCATCGGGAGATGCCGCGCGAAATCCGCGGGCCGGCGCTGATATTCTGGGTCTTCCATGTTTTGCAGGATTATGCCCATAGCCTGAAAGACGGCAATAGCGCGCATCTCCCTGCCCTCACCCGCCTGATGCAGATCGCCGACGACCTTGAAAGCATCGTCGGCCAGATCGATGTCGTCTATGGCCATAACGACCTGCTGCCCTCGAATTTCCTCGATGACGGCAAACGTCTCTGGCTGATCGATTGGGACTATGCCGGTTTCAACTCGCCGCTCTTCGATCTCGCCAATCTCTGTTCCAACAATGAAGTGTCGCCGGAAGATGAGACCTCGTTGATCGAAGCCTATTTCGAGCGCCATGCCGATGACGCGCTGCTGCGCCGCTATCAAGCGATGAAATGCGCGTCGCTGCTGCGAGAGACGATGTGGAGCATGATCTCAGAGATCCATTCGACGCTCGATTTCGACTATGCCGCCTATACGGCGGAAAATCTGGCACGCTTCGAACGCGCTTACACCGAACTGACGCACCGCTGAGGGAACCATCATGTCCGACCTTCCGAGCCAAGCCCGTGCCGTCATCATCGGTGGTGGCATCATCGGCTGCTCCACCGCCTATCACCTGGCCAAGCTCGGCTGGACGGACACGATCATCGTCGAACGGCACAAGCTCACCAGCGGATCTACCTGGCATGCCGCCGGCCTCGTCGGGCAATTACGGACCTCCGCCAATATCACCCAGCTGCTGAAATATTCGGTCGAGCTTTACAACAAGCTGGAACAGGAAACCGGCCTTGCCACCGGCTGGAAGATGAATGGCGGCCTGCGCCTGGCCTGCAACCAGGAGCGTCTGACCGAGATCAAGCGTCAGGCGACCACTGCGCATTCTTTCGGGCTGGAGATGGAGATCCTGACCGCCCAGGAAGCGCAGAAGCTGTGGCCGGTTATGGATATCTCCGATGTGGTCGGTGCGGCCTTCCTGCCGACCGACGGCCAGGCCAATCCGGCCGATATCGCCCAGTCGCTGACCAAGGGCGCAAGGCAGCATGGCGTGAAGATCCATGAGGAAACGGCGGTGACCGGCATCCTGATCGAAAGAGGCTGCGCCGTCGGCGTCGTCACCGATAAGGGCACCATCCGCTGCGAGGTCGTTATCAATTGCGGCGGCCAATGGGCGCGGGAGATCGGCCAGCTTGCCGGTGTCAGCGTTCCCCTCACCTCGGTGCAGCATCAATATATCGTCACGGAGCCGATGGCCGGCGTGCCGAAGAACCTGCCGACCTTGCGCGATCCCGATCGGCTGATCTATTTCAAGGAAGAGGTCGGCGGTCTGGTCATGGGCGGCTATGAGCACAACCCGATCCCCTGGAAACCCAATGGCGATCGCGGCGGCCTGCCGCAGGACTTTGCCTTTCAACTGCTCGATAACGATTGGGATCATTTCGAGCCGCTGATGGAACAGGCCATGGCCCGTGTGCCGGGCCTGCAGCAAGCCGGCATCAAGCAGATGATCAACGGGCCGGAAAGCTTCACGCCGGACGGGAACTTCATCCTCGGCGAGGCGCCAGAACTAAAGAACTTCTTTATCGGTGCGGGCTTCAATGCCTTCGGCATCGCCTCCGGTGGTGGCGCTGGCCGGGCTCTGGCTGAATGGATTGCCGCCGGCGAGCAGCAGATGGATTTGTGGCCCGTGGATATCCGCCGCTTCGGCTCGGTCCATCGCGACAAGAACTGGGTGCTGACCCGCACGCTGGAAGCCTATGCCCATCACTATTCCATGGCCTGGCCGCATGAAGAACTGGTCAGCGGCCGCCCGGTGCGTACCTCGCCCCTCTATCAGCGCCTCAAGGATCAGGGCGCCGTCTTCGGCTGGAAGCTCGGCTGGGAACGGCCGAACTGGTTTGCGCCCAAAGGTATCGCGCCAAAAGACGAGTACACTTATGGCCGGCAGAACTGGTTCGACCATGTCGGTGCCGAGCACAAAGCGGCACGGGAACGCGTGGTGCTGATCGACCAGACCTCCTTCGCGAAATTCCTGATGGTCGGCAAGGATGCCGAAGCGGCCTTGAGCTGGATTGCCGCCAATGACGTCGCCAGGAAGCCGGGCAGCATCATCTATACCCAGATGCTCAATCAGCGCGGCGGCATCGAATGCGATCTGACGGTCACCCGCCTCGCCGAAGATGCCTATTACATCGTCACCGGCACCGGCTATGCCACCCATGATTTCAACTGGATCAGCCGGTACATCCCAGAGGGGATGGATGCGCGCCTGATCGACGTCACTTCTGTCAATGGTGTCCTTTCGCTGATGGGTCCGCGATCGCGCGACGTGCTGCAAGCCGTCACCCTCGCCGATGTCTCCAATGCCACCTTCCCCTTCGGCACCGCGCAGGAGATCATGATTGCCGGGGCGCCGGTCCGCGCCTTGCGCGTCACCTATGTCGGCGAGCTTGGCTGGGAACTGCATGTGCCGGTCGATGCCTTGGCAACCGTCTATGACGCGCTGATGCATGCCGGCGCACCGCATGGCATCGCCAATGCCGGCTATCGCGCCATCGAGAGCCTGCGCCTGGAAAAATTCTACCGCGCCTGGTCGAGCGACAT
>LNAP01000025.1_pt1 | contig 135102 bp, 111 predicted proteins | sample 602601 | NCBI WGS metagenome assembly LNAP01 (sample SAMN02440304, study PRJNA202911) | soil metagenome | biome: Subtropical and temperate rainforests or woodlands; isolation source: soil samples (1 kg each in a 20% v/v slurry with milli Q water) were... ... | reverse complement strand
TCCTTCGTCACAAAGCCCCTCCACCGCTATATAGGAGCTCGAAACGACCGATGAATCCCACCCATATGACAACTTTCTTGGAATCGATCGTCTAGGTAGTTCACCGGAGGTTTCTTCGCTTTCAGGGGCCCTCTCGGCAGTCTGATCCGGAAAATCAATCCGTACTGCGTCCATAGCTCCGGGAGCACCAAAGCGAGAGTGCGACTGCCGTTCGTGCAGAGCAACGTAAGGCCCTACCCGGCATTCCCCGTCGTTTCGAGAGCGGCGAACGCTGCCGAGTGATGGTGCGATACCACCAGGGGCATTGGGCGCATCTACTTCAAGAACGCGAACGTCATCATGGCAATGCAGGTCGCAAATCCAGCCGCCGGGACGAGAACCGGCACGGTTACATGCGGCGTCGCAGACTGCACATGCTGACAGCGAAGCCGCAGCAATGATAGATTGACAAGCGCAAAGACTCCCAGTGTTGCCAGAGAGGTGCCTTCTGCAAGCAATGCCAGTGGCACGAACAGCGTGAGCGGAGCGACCAGCGCGACAATGAGCACTGTCGCGACCAAGGGAGTGCCGGTCCGCGGGTTCACCCGCGCGAGGATGGCAGGCAGCTGGCGCTGGCGCGCGATGCCATAGATGATCCGAGCGGCCATCGTCATCTGCGCAAGGATCGTGTTCAGCGTTGCGACAATGGCGATGGCGCTTATCGTCGCCGGGCTGACACCAGCGACTTCACGAAAAACCAGACTCAGCGGTGCTGGAGAGAGCGACAGGCGCTCAACCGGCACGGCGGTCACCGCGACCGCTGCGACCACCACATACAGGATTGTTGATATAAGCAATGTCAGCATCATGGCGCGGGGGATGTCGCGGTGCGGAACCTTCGCTTCCTCGACAACGTTTGCAAGGCCCTCGAAGCCGATAAAAGCAAAAAAGGCGAGTAAGCTGCCGAAGGTGATCTCTGACAGCGCAGTCGCATTCAGCGGTGGCATGTGCGCGGTCGTTGCAAAGACAGGAAGGTCCGCATAAACGGCAGCAACGACAACCATAACAAGTCCACCGACCTCGATCAGCGTAAAGATACTCGCCAGGACGACCGATTCCAGAATGCCCCAGCATGCCACGGCTCCGAGAATCGCCAGGACCGCGATCACGATTACCGGTTTGGGAAAGCCGACGAATTGCTGGATATAACCGGCGGATCCAAGCGTTACGGCCGCCGAGGAAATCACCCCGATAGCTACGGTCAGCAGACCGACAGTCGTCGAGAATGCGGGCGATCGGAAAGCTGCACGGACGTAAGCCGCTTCACCGGCGCTGACGGGAAAGCGCGTTGATAATTCCGCATAGGAGGCGACGGTCAGACCCATCACCACTGCCGCAAGAAGGAACGACCATGGAGCATAAATACCTGCATGGCCTGCAACCGCGCCGATCAGTACATAGATGCCGGCGCCGACCGTGATTCCTGTCCCGTACAGAACCAGTAGAGTCAATCCAAGACGGCGGCGCAAAGGTACGGAGGCTTCAGTCGCTCGCTCACTCGTCATTCGAAGCCTTGGAGGCTGCGCGATAGCGTGCGTTTGCGCTGATTCTTCCGCGAAGTGTTTGGTAGCCGGTGTCCTCTCTTGAAAGATCATGATTGCGGGGATCGTTCTCGCTTTATCAAGGAGCTGCTCAAGTCCGGGGATCATTCCGGTTTCTGTACGTCGGGGTAGACTCGTTCTCGATGCAGCTCCGCGCCCGACTCGTCGATGACGACAATTGAAAGGGCGCGGTCGTTGCGTGGCCGCTCGCGGGCCAACCGCCGAGCGAGCTCCTTGCCATGTTCGATTGCATCGGCGATCGCAGGAAATTCCAGTCCGGCTCGGTCCCTGATCGGAATGCCGTCTTTTGTGTCAAAGTAAAATGTCGGCATGAATGCTCTCCGTAAGGTCCGTCCACAGAGTTGAGCGGATGCTCCTGCAAGCCGGAGACTTCAAGAGCATCCGCGAATTTGACGTCCAAGGATGCATGCTCCATATCGCATTGGCCGCGAGCGTCCCTTACGCGCGTCTTCAATAAGTCAATGCGAAGAACCAGCCATGCGATAGATCAATATCGCATCGCTGCCGCTTACTTGTTCCTGACAATCCTCGGGCAGATCAAGTCGTGAGAGCCATTCATTGCCGTCAATGGCCTACGAAGCGATTTGGAAAGAGGGGGCCAATCGGCTGGCCGCTGCGCCCTTCCGGCGCAACGCCTATTCAAGCGACTTCAGAAAGCTGATGAAATCGCCGACCTGGCCGGGATCCAGCCGAAACTCCGGCATTCTTGGGTGGCCGGTCGACAACCCTTCGCCGAGTGCGTCCTCAAGCGTTTCAACCGGATAGCGCCTGTGAAGAGTTCGAAATGGAGGCGCGGCGGCGCGAGGGCTCCGGGTAGCCCTGTCGATTGAATGACATTGCGAACAATTGGCTTGCGCAAAGGCTCTTCCGCGCCGAACGCTCTCGGTGTCGGCAAATGCGGGAACGCTCGCGGCGATGTTTGAAGCCATGAATATCAAGAGAAAATACGGCGCGGCGTTGCGCGGGCTCATCCGAATGGTTCTTTCAACTGGTCCGGGCAACCGTGGAGGCATTTATTTATTGTCCCATCCATTCCGGCAGACCGGTTGATGCAAATCAATCCCGACGGTCCCGGGTGCCGGCTCGTGCTTGACCTGCGTCAATAGCAGGGCGCATGTCTTGGATAGCCTTGATCCAAAATAGGAGGCTGGAATGCATGCCCATCAAATTATGACCCGCAAGGTAATCACGGTGAAGGCCGATACATCAGCACGGGATGCTGCAAATCTCATGCTGCGACAGCATATTAGCGGGCTTCCCGTTGTTGATGAGGCTGGCAGGTTGATCGGTATTGTCTCGGAAGGTGATTTTCTTCGGCGCAGCGAAATCGGCACGCAAACGCCGCGCATCAGGTGGCTCGACTTTCTAATGGGCCCGGGAAAATCCGCCGTGGATTTCGTGCGAGAGCACGGTCGTAAGGTCGGCGAGATCATGACGCGGGACGATCTCTGCACCGCCGCGGAGGATATGCCGCTGGAGGACCTGGTGCAGTTGATGCAGCGGAAGAATGTCAAGCGTGTCCCCGTTATGCGTGGAGATACATTGGTCGGAATCGTGACCCGGACCGACCTGCTCCGCGCCGTCGCAAGTCTGGCGCGAGACGTTCCGGATCCGACCGCTGATGACGACCACATCCGCAGCCGTGTGATCGCCTCCATTGAGAAGAACGAATGGCAGCCGATGCAGCTTGGCGTCACGGTGCGAGACGGGATCGTGCATTTGAGCGGTATGATCACCGATGAGCGTTCTCGGCAGGCAACGATTGTCGCCGCTGAAAATGTCGCAGGCGTAAAACTAGTTCACGATCATCTTTATCTGTTCGATGCCATGTCCGGCCTTTCGTTTCCGTCACCGGAAGATGAGGACTGGGCAAAGATCGGCTAGTACCGTAGCTGGCCTGTATTGTATGGGAATTGACCATGAGCGAGATTTTCTTGCGTCAAATTATTCTTGAGGAACTCGATTATGAACCGAGCCTCGATGCAACTCACATCGGAGTTGCCGTGGAGAAGGGGATCGTGACCTTGACTGGTCGTGTCGCCAGTCTTGCGGAGAAGCAGGCGGCGATTGCCGCTGTACGACGAATTCACGGGGTCAGAGCTATCGCTGATGAAATTGAGGTGCGTTATCCCTTCGAAGAGAAAATTGACGATGATGAGATCGCCAGACGGGCCGCCGATGTCTTGGGCTGGAATGGCGTCGCGTCCGATCGAGCGCTTCAGGTGCTTGTCCGAAATGGCTGCGTGACGTTAACGGGCGAGGTTAATTGGCACTTTCAGAAGCAATCAGCCGAGAATGCTATTCGAAAGCTGTCCGGCGTTCGTGAAATCAAAAACGATATTGTAATCAAGCCCCGCGTGCAGGCGAAAGACGTCAAGAAGAAGATCGAGGGGGCGCTGCGGCGACGCTTTGAGGGAGAAGTAACAGGAATACGTGTTACCGTTCATGACGGTGGCGATGTTACTCTTGAAGGTGTTGTGCAGGACTGGAACGAACGGCAGATGATCGAGACCGCATGTTCTGCACCAGGAGTGACGGTTGTCAACAACCGGTTGTCTGTAGGGGCATAGCGCCACGAAAACCGCGAAGTGCGCAGAGTTCCGCAACTTATTCCTTTGTGACACACCCCTGATGCTAAAACAGCCAAAAGCATCCGAACCATCAAATGCCGCTATGGTCGTCAATAGGGCTGTCCTGGAAGGAAATGCGTCTGCTGTCAGGACGCTCTTCAGCGATTTGCTGGGAAGACGCGGGCCGAGCACGACGCCTCGACGAGCGGCCGTCGAAGTGGAGCTGAAGCTCGATGTTGCCGCAGAACATCTCAACGGTCTGAAGAGACATCCGCTTTTGAACAAGAGGTCGAGCCGCAAGGAAGAGGTGGTTTCGATCTACTTGGACACTAAAGACCGCGTGTTTCGCCGACATGGTCTATCATTCCGCTTACGACGGAAAGGAGGAGAGCTTCTCCAGGCCATCAAGGGGCCTTATCGCGGAATTCTCAATCGCAGCGAGCGCGAAACCTTGGTCATTCGCAATGGAAGCGATAGCCGCCGTGCGGTCGATGCGTTTTTGGGCGATCTTGATCAAAACTTGCCGACAGCGCTGAAGCCGATCTTCACGACGAAAGTTAACCGGGAGATCTACCAGATTGGAGGCATTGAGCTTTGTCTGGACAAAGGCGAGATAATCGCCGGCCGACGCTCCTCTCCGATCGCCGAGATCGAGTTGGAACTTGCAAGCGGCGATCGAAGGAAGCTATTCGCTCTTGCGAGACAAATTGCTGCGATCATCCCGGCGGAGATATCCGTAAGGTCAAAGTCAGACCGAGGGTACGACTTCGTAGACGGAATAAAGGCGCGAGCGGTCGTCGCGCAGGTTCCAGTATTGCCGCGGTTTCCGACCATTGCCGAGGCGTTTCAAATCATCTGTGGAGAATGCCTGCATCAACTGATTTCAAATTTGGCCGGTGTAAGGGCCCGAACGCCAGAAGCGGTTCACCAGGCACGCGTCGCGCTAAGGCGTTTGGATGCCGCCGTAAGAATCTTCAGTGACATCCAGAGCGAGAAGGCAGTGAAGGTTGCCGACGAGCTCAAATGGATCGGCGATGAACTGGCAGGTGCACGCGAGCTGGACGTCTTCATGACTGATTTCCTTGGGCCTTTCAGGAGCAAACAACCGAAGGACTTGCACTTGGCGAAGACTTGCCGCGCCTGCGATCAGTTACGCGAAAAGTCGTACGAAAGGGCCAATGCCGCGTTGAGTTCGCAACGCTTCCGTAGGTTTCTTATTGATGTCGCAGAGTGGATCGAAACCGGGAGCGAAGAGAAGGCGAGATTGCGAGCGAAGGGCGAACCATCCGCAAAGGACACTATATCCCGGACGCTATCCAAAATATGGCGCAAGATGAGGGCAGCAAGGCGAATTGACGAGCTCGATCTGCGCCGTCTTCATAAGCTCCGTCTGCGAGCAAAGCGTATGCGCTATACCATTGAATTTACCAGAGGCTTGTATGAGGTATCTCCCAAGCGCGTCGAAGGAATGCTCAAGCAACTCGGGAAGCTGCAGACAGCCCTCGGAAAGTTAAACGACATGGCGTCGGCGAGAGCTATAGTGAAGCGAATTGCTGTGGAGGCAAAACCCTCCGCCAAGAGTGGGCAGCTGAAGATCGCTTCCGGCTTGACAACCATAGCTGGAGATCAAGAAAGGCAGACGTCCAAACAATTGAGAAAGGCTGCCAAAGCGTTTGAAAAACTGGAGAACCTCAAGCCGTTCTGGACGTGAGAGCTTGCGGGTTATTCAGGTCTGAAAGACATATGAGCCGGGCGCCGGACCATAGGTAGGCAAGCGGCCACTGGCATTCGACAAGAATGACGGCGTAACTTTCCCAGAAGAGGAATGAACATCAAGCCAGTGTACCCATTCGGGCCACCATGATCCCTGTTTTTTCGAGGCTGAAGCAAGCCATGTATCGGGGTCGACATATTTGTCGGAAGCATTGCAAGTGCTGATGCGATAGTACGTTCCGGTCTTTCCCGGCGGACTCACGACTGAGCTGTTGTGCCCGCCGCCAGTGAGAATGAACTCGGTATCCGCGGAGCTATAAAGCTCCACCTTGTAGACCGACCGCCAGGGGGCGATGTGATCCCTTTCAGCTCCCAGTGCAAATAATGGGGTTCTGATATCCTTCAGCGCCACCGCGCTGCCGTCCACGAGATAATTTCCGTGAGCGAAGCTGTTATCGAGGAACAGTTGGCGCAGATACTCGCTGTGCATTCGCGCCGGCATGCGCGTCGCATCGGCAAGCCAGGCATCGAGGTCGGTGGGAGTACGAGGCCGGCCAAGAAGGTAGCGTTCGACAAACTGGGAGAAGATCATCTCATTGGCGCGAAGGACGGAGAATGCGCCCGCCATTTGCCGTGTATCGAGAAAGCCCTGAACGTGCATCATGTCTTCAAGCAAGGCGAGCTGGCTTTCGTCGATGAACAGCATCAGCTCGCCGGCTTCTTCGAAGTCGGTCTGAGCGGCGAGCAGGCTAAGGCTAGCAAGCCTGTCGTCATGGTCCCGATCCATGGCTGCCGCCGCGATCGCCAAAATAGTGCCACCCAGACAATATCCGACGGCATGCACCTTCCTGCCGGGGACGATCGTCCCGATCGTGTCAATGGCAGCCATGACCCCCTTGCGTCGGTAGTCGTCGAATGAAGTGTCCCTTAGCTCTGCACCGGGGTTTTTCCACGATATCATGAATACCGTGAATCCCTGGTCGACCAGGTAGCGCACGAGCGAATTGGCCTGGGTGAGATCGAGAACATAGTACTTCATGATCCAGGCCGGGACGATGAGCAATGGCTCCTCGCGCACTTGCGCCGTGGTCGGAGCATATAGGATGAGCTCCATCAACGCGTTGCGAAACACGACCTCGCCTTCGGTCAGCGCCACGTTCTCGCCGATCTTGAACTCTTCGAGTTCTTTTAATTTTTCTCCCCGGGAGAACCGGGCAATGTCCTCGGTCAGAAGCGCTGCGCCGGCAGCGAAGTTGGCGCCGGCTGTCCGCCAGGCGGCGTCCAAAACCGCGGGATTGGTCCAGGCAAAGTTGACAGGCGAGAGCGCGTTCAGCATGAAGCTGCCCAGGAAATCGACACGCTTGGCATGATGGCGTGCCATGCCCGGGACATCGCGATTGGCGGCATGCCACTGCGTTTCAGCAGCCAACTGTGCCTGTGCCAGCAGGTTGAATGGCGGACGCTTCCAGCGGAGATCACGGAAGCGGCGATCATCGGATTTCGGTCCGGGAAAGTTGTCCGGCAGATCACCTTCCAGAATCGTATGGCCGAGAGATAAAGCCGCCTGCCAAGCCATTTCCCAAAGCTCAATCTGCTTGCCGCTTGAGAGCGTCAGATGGAAGGCCCAATCCTCCCACGCTTGCAGTGCAGCCCAGGGTGATTGCCCGCCGAGGAGTATTCCAAAGCGACCGCGTCGTCCGCGATCGAATTCGCGGATAAACGCCATGGAATGGCCAGGGAAAGCGGTTCCAGCGTCAGAACGCTTCGCCGGCGTTTGGTCGGAAGTCATATCGGTTCCTTCTGACGATATCCTTTGGCGCCACCGCGGCGGCGGGCAGGCGGCAGCCTGACGAGCAGGTGAGCGGATTCAGTAGATAGAAGTCAGTAGATGAATGCCGAACTGACGGCCAGGTGGTCGTTGACCATCGTGACTCCCGGAACAGCCTCGGCGATCACGCGGATCGCTTTTCGCTCCTCGCCGGACTCGGCATAACCCCACAGGTCGACAATTCCGTTTGCTACCGTCACGCTCAAATTGTGGGTGTGCGCCCAGGAATGCTTTTTCAGTTCGCCAAGCAAATTCTGCCGAATGGTCGAATCGGGAAGGGGTACTTCGAGCTTTGGCCATGCGCTGGCGACTGCCTGGATCAGGTTGGCGCGGCTGACGATGCCGACGAGGTTGCCATCCTTGTTGACAATAGGAACGCGCTTGATCTGGCGTTCCTCAAGCAGGGTTGCGATTTCATCTAGTGGCGTTTCCGGCGCGACCGTTACAACATTAGAGGTCATGACATCCTGAACCCTTGCGGCGTGCGATTTGACATAATCTGCCGCGATCGTCGCGTCATCGGTGAGGAAATGCAGCCACCAGGAGTAGGGACGTTCAGTTCCGGCTTCGGTGCGGTGCATTAGATCGCTCTCGGTGACAATGCCGACAACCTTGCCGACATTGTCGACGACAGGAACCGCACTTATACGTTTCTCGAGGAGGAGCTTTGCAACGTCCCTAACGGTTGCACTTTTCCCAACGGTAATTGCGGGGGAAACCATCACGTCGCGTGCTTGCATGATCAGAACTCCCTGTTGGTCGAGCCGTAGTTACTTTGGAAGTTTCGTTCGATGCCGAATTGATACGGATCAAGCCGACGCAGTTAGCTGCGTAGGAAGATCGCACGGTTTCCGTCCAGCGTAATGATGGTGAGGATCCATCGGAAAATCTCCCATCCTGCCGCAACTACCAATGTGCCGACGATCAAGAGCGTGCCGTACCAGGAAACGGTGGCGGTTTTCCGCCGGTCTTGCCGTTTGGGAGCCGTCGCCTCCTTTGTCGGCTGTGGCGACGATGTCCCCCGAGCTTTGCTGACGGGCAGAGGGCCAGGCGATCCTGTTGTCATGCGATGTCTGATCCCGAACAGCCATGGTTGCCGATTTAGCGCTGGGAGCCTGGACCGCAGTGTCGACGAGGCGCGCAATGCCACTTCTCGTCGATGGGCTCGGTCGTGAATCCGCGCACGGCCCGCCGACCATAGATGGCTTCTCTGGCGTCCATTGCCGTGCCCAATCAAACCGCAGCATTTGTAGCTGAGCCGGACAATGCCGCGCTTGCCCTTGATCTCGATCAAGCTGCGCGGGCAGCGATGTGAATACGATTCAGCAGAGGATGTGATGATGCATATGCTTGGCAGGAGTCGAATTGCGTATTGTTTCTCCCGCTATCGCTCTTTCGATCCCGTCAGTGGAACATATTTGGGCCACGACGGTCGTAGGCATTACTGCCGATAGTCGGGCCTCCTGGCCTCGACGCGCGGCTCCTGAGGAGCGTACGAACATGTTGAAAGTTCCCCATAACGCCTTGTTGCTTGTCGGCGATGGTCGAAAGGCCTTGTTTCTCCGAAACGACGGCGATGAGAGATTTCTGAATCTCAAAATCGAAAGGATGTTTGAGGCAGAAAATCCACCGACCCACGAGCAGGGTAGCGATCGGCCGGGACGGGTAAGCGAGGCTGCCGTGGCCGGCCGCAGAAGCGCTGTCGAGCCGACCGATTGGCATGATATCGAAGAGCATCGGTTCGCCCGAACGGTCGCAGCGGCGATGGAGCAAATGGTCCGAACGAACAAGGCGAAAGCCCTCATCGTGGTGGCGCCACCAAGAACTTTGGCGGAATTGCGAAACTCGTTCCACGCCGATGTGAAGGCTTGCATTGTCGCCGAGATCAACAAGGACCTGACCAGGCATTCGGTCGGAGAAATTGAAAAGCATCTCATGAGGGATGCCTGAACGATACGGCTAGTCTCGCCGGTCGCAAGGCGGCCGCCGAGACATGGACGTAGTGGCGGTGTGATCTTTAAATCGAGGAAATTGCCATGTCCTATGCAGCACTGTTGGTCTACGTCAACGTCGACCACGTCTCCAAACAACTGATCGGCGTCGCAGCGGCTGTTGCAGACAAGTTTGCTGCCAGGATGATCGGCTTGTCTGCTGTTGCGGTCCTGCCGCCGTTTGTCGCCGAAGGCGTCGTCATCGTCGACAACGCAACCGAATTCGATATTGCAAAGATGAAGGCAAGCCTGGCGGATGCCGAAAGGAAGTTCCAGGCGGCGGCAGGAGCCGGTCGTCAGATCGAATGGCGATCAGCTATCGAGTTTCCCACGCAGACCTTGATCGGCGAAGCACGATGTGCCGATTTGATCGTTATCGAGAAGGGCAAGCCAGGCGATATCTATCGGACTGTCGATGCAGGTGCAGCTGTCCTCGGGGCTGGGCGCCCTTTCCTGGTGGTGCCCGCGGCGGTTAAGTCCCTTTCCGCTGACCATGTCGTGATCGGATGGAAGGACACGCGGGAGTCGCGGCGAGCGGTTCGAGACGCGTTGCCGTTCCTTCACGAGGCGAAACGCGTGACCATCATGGAGATATGCGAGAAGGACCAGATGGACGTCGCGCGCCATCAGGTTGATGATGTCGTTCGCTACCTTGCACTGCACCGGATAAAGGCTGAACGCCGGGTGGAAATACAGGCCCATGGGTCTGGCGCGGATCAGATCATTGGACTGGCTGAAGATGAGGGAGCCGACCTGCTGGTAACGGGCGCCTACGGCCACAATCGAGTCAACGAGTGGATCTTCGGCGGGATGACCCGCGATCTGCTGACGTCCAGCCCGATCTGTTGCCTGATGTCTCATTGAGGCGGCGAATTGCGAGAGCACATGCGATACTCTGGTCCAAGAGAACTTTCTGAAATTGCAGCCCCTCCGACCAAAAGGCGTACCCCGCCGTCGGAGCAGACCGACGAAGCGTCCGGCCTCATCGAAAGCGAACAGGTCGATGTCGAACGTGAAACTCCCGTGGAAGGAAACGAGTCTGTTGAGCGGAACGAGCCGCGCGACAATCCAGGCCCACCGGCGTTTGAAGATTGAAGGAGCCTGGTCAAAAAAGGTGACTCAGGCCTACAAAGCTTACCAAAGCTGCCTGAGCTGCGGTTCGCTGTCTTGAAAAATTCCGATTGATAGCTCGACGAGCGGACGCCCCTGATGGGAACGAGGTCGTCGCATTGATGGATGCGCGCCTTGCGCAGCTCTCCATCGTCCGCGGTTGTTTCAGAAAAAGGCAAATGCAAAAAAGGCGCAAATATTAAGCAGCAGGCGGCCGAGCTCATTAGCCGCTTTCATGCAGAGGATTACTATCATGAATTTGACTTAGTTCAAGAAAGCGGACATCTTTTTGATGGGGTATCCAATTCGATACAGGCTAGGCGCAGATCAGCGCTGGCGCACGATCGAGTGTCGAGGTGCTCTTTAAGCTCATCGTTCGGATCGAGACATTCGACGATTCGATCAACGTCGTCGCTGTGAGTGATTTTAAGGAGCGGCCGTGAGGCTCTGGTGTTCCCGATGAAGCGCATCGCGATCGAGCACGGGCTCGTGCTCACGATGGACCGAACGGGCCGGGTCATCGAGGATGGGCGGGTGGTGGTCGAGGGCCGCGATATCGTCGCCGTTGAGAGTTCTACCGCTGATCCCGCACCGGATTGCGATCTCGTCATCGACGCCACCGGCAAGATCGTGCTCCCGGGGCTTGTCAATGCCCACACCCATCTCTGCATGGTGTTCGGCCGCACGATCGGCCCGGAGCGGCGGCTCCTCGAGTGGCTAGATCTCCTGATGCCGATGATGGCCGCGATGGACGGGGAGGCGCTCTACGTTGCGGAACTGCTCGGTTGCGTCGAGAACATCAAGAACGGCAACACGAGTCTGGTCGAAAATATCTTCATGCCGCCCCACGCTACCGCGGATATCGAGGACGCGGCGTTCCGCGCCCTTCGCGACAGCGGAATTCGGGGTACCGTCGCACGCGCCACCGAGGCGCGTTTTTTCGATCCGCGGTTTTGCGAGACCGCGGGAGAGCAGGCGGGGCGCGTCGGGCGCCTCGCCGGACGCTGGCACGGATCCGAGGGCGGTCGCCTGCGTCTCTCCATCGGTCCGCTTCTTCCCTGGGTGTTGGACGAGGACGGGTTTCGTGAAACGCGCCGGATTGCGCGCGATAACGGCCTCGCACTCCACATGCACGTGGCCGAGTCGCCCGAGTTCAACCAGATGATCGCCCGCCATTTCGGTCGCAACATTCGGCAAGTTGAGCTGCTGGAGGAGGTCGGCTGCCTGGGTCCGGACGTACAGGCGGTTGCCTGCTCGGACGTCTCAGTCCGCGAAATCGAGCTTTTGGCTGCCACTGGCACCGCCGTCCTTTTCGATCCCCCGACGCGTCTCTTCTGGGGTACCGGGTTTCCGCCGATCGGGGATTTCCTGACGGCGGGCGTTACCTGCGGTCTCGCAACCAATGGCGCCGCTGCCAATTGCGGGCAGGACCTTTTTGAGAGCATGAAGTACGCCTGCGCGACCGCCAAGACTGCCGCCAAAGATCCGCGCGCGCTCACTGCCGCGCGCGCGCTCCGAATGGCAACGGCAGAAGGCGCGCGCGCGATCGGACAGTCTGAGACGGGATCCATCGAGGTCGGAAAGCGAGCCGACCTGATCACGGTGGAGGCGAGGCAGCCTCATCTCGCGCCGCTATTCGATCCGGAGAAGGCGCTCGTCTACAGCGCGCGCGGCGGCGACGTCCGGGATGCCGTGATCGATGGCCGGGTCGTCATGCGGGATCGTAAGGTTCTGACGGTCGACGAGAATGCTCTTCTCGTAGAGGCCGAGCAGGTGGCGCGCCGCTGCGCGGCGCGTGCGGGCCTCGCCCTTCCGGCAGCGCAGGTGATGCAGGTTCAGAGGCATGCTTAAGTTGCTCTCCCTCGTGGCGGCGGTGATTGTCTGGGGAGTGCTGTCCCTGACGCTGCCACCCGAAATCTTCCCAGGTCCGATCGAGACCGCGCGCACCCTATGGGGCGATATCGCTGGTGGGGACGTGTGGACCGATCTCGCCATGACGCTGTTGCGCGTTGTGGCAGGTCTCGTGCTCGCGCTGATACTGGGTGTTCCGGTCGGCGTCCTGATGGGGCTGAACCGGCGCGCCGAGGCCGTCCTCGACGTGTGGGTGATGATCGGACTGACGGTCCCGAGTCTTTGTTATGCCATCATGGCCTTCATGTGGTTCGGACTGAACGAGGGGGCCGCCATCATCGCCATCGCCGTCACCGCCGCTCCCTCGATCACGATCAACATCTGGGAAGGCGTGAAGAACGTCGACACCAAGCTTGTCGCGATGGCCAGGGTGTTCGAAGCCTCGCGACCCGCCATCGTGCGTCGCGTGCTCCTGCCGCAGATCTTCCCCTATGTGATGGCCTCGGCCCGCTTCGGGCTCGGCATCATCTGGAAGATCACGGTTCTGGTGGAACTGATCGGCCGTCCGAATGGCGTCGGGTTCAAACTGTTCTACTGGTATCAGCTTGCCGATATGCGCCAAGTCCTCGCCTGGACGCTTCTCTTTACCATCATCATGCTCCTGATCGAGCTTCTCATCCTCAAACCGATCGAACGGCGTATCTTCGCATGGCGTCCACAGGTAGCGGTATGAATCCGGTAATTGAGGTCGCGTCGCTTCGGAAGACGTTCAAAGGCCGCGACGGCACGTCCCATGCCGTACTGAAGGATCTCGATCTGGCGGTCGGGGCGGGAGAATTTCTATGCATCCTTGGGCCGTCGGGTTGCGGCAAATCGACTTTGCTTAACGTCCTCGCCGGACTGGACAAGGTCTACGAGGGGCGGGCCTCCGTGAGTGGCGGCCGCGTCGGCTACCTGTTTCAAGAACCGCGCCTTCTCCCCTGGCTAACAGCGGAGGGCAATCTCGATTTTGCGCTCGCCAGCTGCCGGGTGCCGGCCTCGCGCTGGAGCGAGTTGAAATCCCGCTATCTCGCCATGACAGGCCTGTTGGAATATCGCGACTACTATCCCCACCAGATCTCGGGAGGCATGGCCCAGCGCCTCGCGCTGGTGCGGGCCTTGTGCGTGGAGCCCGGCATTCTCCTGATGGATGAGCCTTTCTCGGGGCTCGACGAGATCACGGCGCGCCGCATCCGCTCCGATCTCCTGTCGATATGGGAGGAGACGCGCAAGACGATCGTCTTCGTCACGCACAACGCCTACGAGGCCTGCTTTCTGGCCGACCGGATCCTGGTGATGTCAGGCGGCGCGTTCCGGCAGGAAATGCGCGTCCCGATCGCCCGGCCGCGAAGCTACGACGACCCAGCCATCTTCCAGTTCAGCCGGGACGTGATTAAGGCGTTCGGCGATGAAATTGGCCGCGAACCCGTTCCGTCCGCGATCCCAATAACCGAGCCGAGCTTGATCGATGATCTTGATCGGCACGCCGCCGCCCGAATGAACATGTAACCCTCGAACATCCAGGAGAGAGTATGCTGTCCCGTCTCGGTATCTTCGCCGCCGTCATGCTTGCCACATCCGGTGCTGCCACTGCCCAAGTCAAGGTACGGATCGGGGATCTTGCGCAGTCCCTCAACGAGATCGGGTCGCGCGTCATGATCGACCAGGGGATAGACAAAAAATATGGTATCGCTGCCGAGTACCGAGCCTACCCGACTCTCGACGGGCTCTTCACGGCTATCCGCGGCAAAGACGTCGATGTCGGCTTCGGCGGCTGGACCGCCATCGCCCAGTTTCGAGGCAAAGGCTTTCCGGTCACAATGATATTCCCGGTCGGGCGCGGCGTGACGGTCGACGTCATCGTGCCGACCGCGTCGCCGATCAAGAGCATCGCCGACCTCAAAGGCAAGAAGATCGGCACCTTCGCAGGAGCGGCCGGCACCGCGACCGTGCTGTTTCGAGTAATTGCCTCAAAATTCCACGGATTCGATCCGGGCAAGACAGGCGACCTGCAGTTTGCCGGGCCCGGCCTGCTCCCCGCCTTGCTCGACAAGGGCGAGATCGACGCTGCCGTCATGTTTGATCCTCTCGCGGCCAAGCTCGAGGGATCCGGCAAGTACAGGTCCATCGGCAATCTCGCCGACGCGTACAAGTCCGGCACGGGCGATGATTTTCTCTGGATCGGCTACTCGACGAACGACGACTTCATGAAGGCTGAGCCGGAAGCGCTGACGAATTTTACGCGGGCATGGCTCGAAGCGCTCGAATACATAAAGACTCATCCCGAGGTCTTCGAAGCCTACGGCAAGAAATATGGGCTCGAACCCGCCGCTGTTACCTTGCTGCGCGAGCGGGTGCTCGCCGACTACACGACGGCGTGGAACGACGCCACCATCGAGTCCCTGCGGCGTTTCGGCGGACTGGCGAACGATGTAATGGGCAGCGGTTATCTCGACACCGTGCCTGCCGCGGCCTTCTCGACCCGTTTCGATCCGCGGAAGTGAAAGCGCTGCGCTTCAACGACCGCCGGTGGGCCAATGACCTGGCCTACCGCCCATTCGTTTTCGCGTGCGCACCGTCGGTGGTCTTGCTCAGGATCGCTGCGCTGGTCTGACACATCCACTTGATACCGGTATCGTTGGCAAAGCGTGAGTGGCTGTGCACCTTGACCTCCATTGGGGGTAAGTCAAATGGAAGGTCCAACAGCCGAAAATCCTTGCCACGATGCAGATCCAAAGCCAGCATCCTCGGAAAAATCGCGGCCATATCCGAATGGCGTACGATCTCCGGTGCCGTGGTGAAATGCCCGCGAACTGCGATCCGTGGCCGGGCGTCTTCGTCCGCAAGCCATTGTTCGGCCAATTGGTAAATCGAAGACGTCGTTCGTGCGAAGAAGAAGCGCAATTTTGAAAAGTTCGAACGTGTAAGTCTGGACTTTGCAATTGGGTGATTGGCGCGCACCAGGCAAATGTATCGATCATTGACAATGTCGATACTGGTAAGATCCTTGTCGGGCATATTGATGGCGCCAATCGCCAGGTCGATCTCCCCCGAGCGCATCGAGCTCACCAGGCTCTCCGGGACCAGAGGAACGATGTGGACGCGGACGAACGGCGAGATGCGCGACAGCTCGGTGATCAGCCGGGGCAGAAGGTAGACCTCGGCGATATCCGACATCGCCACCCTGAAGGTTCGTTCGGTCACGCGTGGATCGAATACGATGCCGCTTTGCAAGGTGCGGTTCAGTAGCTCGAAAGCCTGATCGAGCGGCTCGTGCAAACGAACCGCTGCGTCGGTGGGAAGCATTCGGTTCGCCACTCTGACGAACAGTGGATCACCGAAGCGATCCCTCAGTCGCCGCAGAGCATGGCTAATGGCCGGCTGGGTCAGGCCGAGGCGGTCGCCCGCAGCAGTCAGGCTGCGAAGATCCCAAATTGCGAAGAAGACACGCAGCAGATTGAGGTCAAGATAATCATTAGCTTGGCTCATACAAAGAATTATAACTATGAATTTGACTTAGTTCAAGCCGACCGACATCGTGCTGCGATGGCTACACTTCAACGCGGCCTCCGACCTGTGCGAGCCAATCAGTGCTGGCGAGCTGTCGATCGTCGAAGTGTCGTCTGAAGCGATCGCACAGATCGAGAAACGCCGTTTGGAAAACCTGGTTGCTGCCGGCAAGGTAATTACGGCTCGCGGGCCTTACCGAAGAAGAGTCGATCCGAGAAACAAGTTCGCGGATGGTTATAAGGAGATGTGGAATGAATAGCGCCGTCGCACTGGGCAAAGTTCAATCGGAAGGGGCGATCGCCTCCGACTTCGATTACAAGAATGCGGTACGCTTCATCCTTCCTCGGCTTGCCGCCACCACGCATGAGAGCGATAAATTGCGTCGTCTAAGCGACGATGCCGCCAACGCTCTCCGGGAATCGGGCCTGGCGCGCATGATTACGCCGAAGCAGTTCGGCGGATTCGAGCTCTCACCAAGTGCTCACATCTGGGCTTGCGCGGAGATCGGCAATGTATGCTCGGCAGCGAGCTGGGTGTTGATGGTCTGTGTGGCTCACGACTACATCATCGGCAGGTTTCCTGAGGAATGTCAGAGAGAAGTCTACGAAGGCGATGCCGACAATCTCGTTGCTGGATCTTTGGCCCCTCAAGGCGTGATCGAACGGGTGGAAGGCGGCTGGCGTCTCACAGGACGATGGCAGTTCGGCAGCGGATCCGACCATTCGCCATGGTTCATACTCGGGACCAAAGTCGCCAATCCCGGACCCGACGATTATCTCATCCACCACGTCATGGTTCCGCGCGCTGATGTCATGCTCGATGACACCTGGCATACCCTGGGAATGCGGGGGACGGGATCGAAGGATCTTGTCGTGACCAACGCGTTCATACCAGAGCATCGCGCGATGCCGACCCACCCGACCTTCCTTGGTCTCAGCCCACATGCGAAGGCGCCCACCTACCGGCTTTCAGTCTACTCCGGCCTGCCGGCCATGCTGTCTGGCTCTGTTCTCGGTATGGCTGAAGCCGGCCTGAGGGCTTTCGTGGAAGCGACATCCACGCGCACGACGCCGTATGGCGTAGTCAAGGCCAAGAATCCCATCATGCAAAAGCGTGTGGCAGAATCCACCGCAGAGATCACCGCGGCACGACGACTTCTCGAGGACATGTGCGAGCGCTTCGATGCCTTTATGGCCATCGATAAAGCTCCGATGTCGGCGCAAGATCGCATCCAGATGCGCTGGGATGCCGCGTATGTTGTCGAGCTGAGCCGCCGAGCGATCGAGCGTCTCTACGCTGCGGCGGGCGCGCATGGCCTCTACGAAGGCAACGCAGTCTATCGCGCTTTCCGCGACATCAACACGGCCTGTCACCATGCAGTCATCGATTTCGACACGGTCTCCAACTTGATGGGCCAATTCAGATTGACAGGTGATCTCGGCGAGAACCCGCGAGCGGCGCCCTTTGCCTGATATTCAGATGCCAGAAATCGAAAATCACGACTTGCGGAATTCCTGCCCGGAATAGTCGGCACAGCTCGGTCATGCAGTCAATTCCGCCAGTTGCAGTCCGCGACTTATCGAGCAATTTGCAGGGGAGCGGCGTGATCACCGAGGAGCCGATTTCGTCCGACGTGTTCAAGCAAAGCATGCGGCTTCTCGCCGGAGGCGTATGCATTGTGGCGACGAATCGTAATGGCGAATGGCATGGTTTGACCATGACTGCGGTTTGTTCGCTGACCATGGATCCACCTTCGCTCATCGCATGTGTGAACCGCGACGCGGGGGCTCATGGCATCATGAGCGCAACCAGGCGTGTGAGCGTCAATGTCTTGTCGTGCGATCATATGGGTCTCGCTGAGTTGTTTTCGTCTTCCAAGGTAAAGGGCCCGGAGAGGTTCGACGAAGGAAAATGGATCAAGATGGCAAGCGGTGTCCCCGCCCTCATCGATGCACTGGCCGTTTTCGATTGCGAAGTCATTCGAGAGATGCCGGTCGGACAGCATTCCGTGTTTTTCTGCGAAGTCAAAAACGTCCGGCGGCAGCCGAACAGGAGACCGCTCGTTCATTTCAATCGTGAGTTCTGCGCTGTTCAGCCAGTTTATTGACGCTGCCCGGCGTCATCATTAGACAATGAAATTGCCGACACGATGCTCAATCAGCCGAACCAGGCTTAGCGCTGTCAATTCCGACGATTTCGGATTGGTCGCCAGCGGCTTGTTTTCCAGGATTATCTGCATCCGACCGAATGCGCCGCGCGCTGCGATCCTGTGACCGTTCATCGACGCAGCCGGATCTGCGATCATTTCGACGCGGGTGCGATCCAGGCCGATGCCCGCCAGTGAGGTGACCACGGTCGCGTTGGCGTTCTGAGGGTAGGAAGCAGACGCCTCCCGCGCGGTTCCGGAGAAAAAGACCGTGCGTTCTGTCAGACGGTCGAGATCGATCAATTTTTCGGCCGCCGTCGCCTTCCATGCGGGGGGCGGCTTGACGATCTGGTGCAGCACCTCGTCGAGCCCAAGAACCGCTGCGCTGGCCAGTGCGTCCATGCCGCCGATCGCGCCGGAGGGTATCTCGATCTTGCTTCCGTGACGCTCCGCTAGATCGGCAAGCCAGGCAAGCACACCATCGTCGCTGAACGCGCTCGTGGAAGCGAGTATCGTCGTCGGGGCGGCAGCAAGCGCTGCCGGCGCCCATTGCGAGACCGCTGCGCGGCCGGCAGCCTCGATGACCAGATCCGGCTTGAGTCCGATCAGTTCGTCAGCGGATGACAAAAAAGGTATGCCGGCAGGCAGCTTCGCACGCGCTTCGGGCGTGTCACTGGTTGCGATGGCGACGATATCGACTGGACACTGGCGCCTCGTCAAGATTTCGCCCACTCGTGAATTGATCGCTCCCCAGCCGATGAAAACCAGTCGAGGTGGCGGATGCATGTGATGCGGATCCCCATAAGGACCTTGCCGGCCCGAATAGCGCCGCCAGGATGAGGGCTTGTCGTTCATGCGCTGGCAGGTGGGGCTACCACATCGGAAATCGTAAAGCCGGCGACGCGCTTGTAATTCTCGGAGAGGTTCCGAAGTTCGTCCTGGCTGATGTAGCTGTCGAGATTTTCGAATGGCTTGTCGCCGACCAATTCCTCGACCTTGGTGTTGATGAAGTCCGGTGGAAACTCGCGATTCGTACGTACGACATTTGCGGCGGGCTTGACGCGAGCCGCTTCGTAATCCTTGAGCGCTTGCCGCGGGTCGGCATGCCCGAGCAAAGCGTCGGCGAGCGTGCGGGCGTCGATCAGCGACTGCGCCGCGCCATTGGAGCCGCGTGGGTACATCGGATGAGCCGCATCGCCAGCCAGTGTCACGCGGCCGAATGTCCATAGGTCGATCGGGTCCTTATCGACCATCGGATATTCCAGTATCTGCTCCGAGTCGCGGATCATCTGCGCAACGTCGAGCCAGTCGAACTTCCAGTTCTCGTACACCGGCAGGAAGTCGGCCAGATCGCCCGGCTGGTTCCAGTCGTTTTGCGTGAAGGTGTCGCGCTTGATATCGGCCATCCAGTTGATGAGCTGATTGCCTTCGCCGTCGACGTTGTCGACGATCGGATAGATCACCATCTTCCCGGTCCGTATCGAGCCTACGCGCATGTAGGTGCGGCCATCCAGGATCGGCTTTCGCCGCGTCACTCCGCGCCAGCTATTGATGCCGGCAAACGCCAGCTTTTCGTTGGGGTAGTACTGCTTTCGGATCGCCGAATTGATGCCATCGCAAGCAATCATCACGTCAGCGCGCACGTTCTCGAACTGGCGGCCGGTCGTTGCCTCCTTGAAATGTATCGTGGCGCCGTGTTCGTCCTGCACAACGCCGGTGCATTCGTGATTTGTGCGAACGGCGTCAGGACCGAGCCGATCGCGCACGGCCTTGGCGAGGATCACATGCAGTCGGCCGCGATGGATTCCGACTTCGGGAACATCGTAGCCTGCGTACTTGCCGCGGAACTCCCTGTAGATTAGCTGTCCGAACCGATTGAAGAAGCTGCTCTCGCGATTTTCAATGCCCGCGGCGAGCAGTTCGTCGCCCAACCCGAGCGCGCTCAATTCGCGCATCGCATGTGGAAGCAGTGTAATACCTACTCCGAGCGGTTTGATCTCCGGCACCCGCTCATAGACGCGGCACGGGACGCCGCGCCGATGCAGATTGAGCGCGAGCGCGAGACCGCAGATTCCGCCACCGACGATTGCAACTTTCAATTGATCATCCATCTCTTTCAGCCTCTGAAGAATTATCAATGCCGTCTTCTTGGCGCTGCATCTGCGCGATGAATTCTCGTAGAATAACCCACGATATTGCAACGGGCATCCGGGGCAGCACGCAACTCACCACAACTGGCTGAACCCGTCCGCGCCAGACGCACGGTCCTGCCGCTGCTCGGCGCGCCGGTACTTGGTCGCTGCCGGGCGCCAACCGATGCTGCGCCGAGGCTGCATCGGATTCTTTGCGCGAGCGGCGACCGGCGGTCGGCAATCAAGCGGCGCGAGACCGCTGCGCGGCAAGGATCAGGCGTCCTCAAAGAGGCGGAGATTGCGAGCGTGCCTGCCCGGGTCAATGGAACGGGCCGAGGCGGCATTGCGCCGCGGCTCCCAGATCTACGGGGATGATCAGGTCGCTTCCGTCCTTTTGCCTTATATGTGACATTGCGCGGCGGCGCCGCGAAGCAGCCCGACAAGTGGCTGAAAACGAAGAAGAAAGGCCTGGTCACGGATGGCTTCCGAACTTGAGGTTTTCATTCTGGTCGCCGAGAGCGGAGGCTTTGCCGGCGCGGCCCGGCGGCTGCGCCTGACGCCCTCTGCCATCAGTCGAAGGATTGCCTTGCTCGAGGACCGGCTTGGCATTCAATTGCTTTCCAGGACGACGCGAAAGGTTGAACTGACTGCCGCTGGCGAAGCCTACTTTCAGCGAATCAAGCCTCTGCTCTCGGCGCTTGCGGTCGCGGCCGATAATTTGGAGCAGTTCTCGCCGGTTCCAGTCGGCCAGCTTGTCATCAGTGCTCCCGCGGCGCTGTTGGAGCGAAAGCTGGTGGGCTTTGTCACGGAATACCTGCAGGCCAACCCGCAGATGCGCATCGAGCTTATTCCATCCGAGCTTGGTTCGAGCGTCGACTACGACTTCACGGTGCAGTCGCTGGCTTCGTCGGACAAGAACAAGGCTTCGATCAGACTCGCGGCCAATCCGTGGACCGTATGCGCCGCCCCGAGCTATCTCGAAAAACATGGAGCCCCCGAGCATCCACGAGACCTGCAATCGCACAACTGTCTGATCATCGGAACTCATCCTCACTGGCAATTCATCGTCGACGACAAGGAACTCAATCTCGTCCCTCCCAGCCGTTTCATCAGCTTCGGCAGCGCTGTCTATCGCGCCGTGCTCGACGGATTCGGGATCGCCCGGCTGGCTGCATTCCTGGTCAACGACGATCTCAAGAGCGGACGTTTAGTCAAGCTGCTCGGTCCATACTCCGATACACGGGCTCGCGATCTCTATCTGATCGTAGATGCCGACAAGATTGCGTTATCGAAATACGCGGGCTTTGCCGAATTCATCAAGACGAAGTTTGCGGGCGGTTTTTGACTGTCGATCGATTTGCACCTCACGGAATTCAGCCTGCCTTGTCAGGTTGTCTTTATCAGGTTGTCTTGGGAGCCCGCATCGCGCCCGCTCAGCTTACCGAACGGCGCTGCCTGCCTTCGTCGGGAGCCAGCAAGTTCAGGCTGCCGAGGAAATCATCGAGCAGGGTATTGTAGTCGTTGCTGCGGGTTTCGGGCAGAAAGTGGCCGCCCTGATCCAGGACGACGTATTTCGAGTCGGGAATCCGCTGCGCGACTTCATCGGACATGTATTGCGGGATCAGGCAATCGTCGCGCGCCGCGACCACGAGAGTGGGAACGGTGATCCGGTCCGTCACGAGGCTCAGGTCCGCCTGCAAGATTGCGTCGATGCGTGCAATCGTGATTTCTACGTCGACGGCACCGCCGTTTTCAAATGCGGTATCATGGGCCTCGGCGTAATCGGGCGGATAGCGAAAGAAGACGCCGGCCTTGTGGAACAGGTCCGTGGCGCCGATCTCGAGCAGAGATCGTCGGAATTCGAATACGCGACGGAAGTAGTTGTACGGCTTGCACCACGTGGATGAGAGCAGCATTCCGGAGACGCGATCCGGGGTCCAGACCGCCAGCGTCTGAGCAATAGCTCCTCCAGTCGAGTGACCGACGAGAATGGCGGTGTCGATCCCTGCAGCATCCATGACGACCTGAACATCCTCGGTCATCTGGTCGAGGGAATATTTTTGCCGGCTGCGTGCGCTGGCGCCTGCGCCACGCTGATCGATCGTGATGACCCTGAAGCGCCGCTTGAAGAAATCAATCTGATTGTTCCAGAACGAGCCTACGCCTCCGAAGCCGGGTATGAAAAAGATGGGGTGACCATGTCCGACATCTTCGTAATACAGGGCATCGCTGGGACCCGCATATGGCATTCTACTTCCGATCTCATCGAGTGCGTCGATCCGGAAGACGGGTAGTACAAGTTCAAGCGAGCGATAAGCTTCAAAAAAGTCACTAATGCTCGTGACTGGTTGCAGAAGCCGGGTTGATCGCGCCTTGAGCCGAATGCATGATGATTGGGCGAAGGAAGCTCACGGAATCGGCAAATCCTTCCGCCCGATGATGAATTTTTCGCACTCATCTTCGTGAGTTTTTTCTACGTTGTATGTCGCGGTTCGCTTCTCGATAGTTTTTACGGGGGCGCTGAATGATCATATCAGGCGCGAAAGAATACCATAGGAGCTTTGCTGATGCGTGTTCGATTGTCTGCTCTGCTTAACGCTGCGGTCGTCGCTGTGGCTTCGTTCGGAGCGCCGACACATGCCGCCGCAGAGAACGTGTTCAAGGTCGGCTTGATCGCGCCGCTGTCCGGCCCCTTTGCGGCTCTTGGTGACAGCATCGATCGCGGTGCGCGGCTCTATGAAAAGGTCCACGGGAAGGAAGTGCCGTCGGTACAAGTGATTCGTCGTGACGACGCTGGTGTGCCGGACAATACGCGGCGCATCGCCCAGGAACTGATTGTGCGCGACGGCGTCAAGGTCCTCACGGGCATCGCGCTGTCCCCTCAAGGCTTCGCGTTGGCCAAGATCGCGACGGAAGCGAAAGTGCCGGTTGCATTCATGAATGCGACGACCTCGAGCTTGACGAGATCGTCGCCGTATTTCGTGCGCTTCTCCTATACTCAGTGGCAGACGGCCTACCCGATGGGCGTTTGGGCGGCGAAGCATGGCATCAAGAACGCCGCCAGCCTCGTTGCCGACTATGCAGCCGGGGTCGATTCGGAGGCTGCGTTCAAGAAGGGTCTTGAGGAAAATGGCGGAAAGATCGTAGGGGCGGTTCGCGCTCCGATGGTTACGACGGACTACCTTCCGTTCATGGAGCGCATCAAGGCGGAGAAGCCTGAAGCCGTGTTCATCTTCGTCAACGGCGGACGTATGCCGGCCGTTGCCAAGGCTTTCAATGACGCTGGTCTGCGCGAGGCGGGCGTCAAGCTGATCGGTCCCGGCGATAACGCGCTCGATGATGAACTGCAGCATATGCCGCCGGATGTGGTGGGGTTCATCAGCGCTGCGACCTATGCAGCAGCCAGCAAGAATGCCGGCAATGTCGAGTTCGTGAAAGCCTGGAAAGCCGAGTATGGTGAGAATTCCTTGCCGAACGTCACGGCGGTGTCGGGATGGGATACGATGTCGGCGATCTACGCTGCCGTTAAGGAGCTTGGGCCGAACGCAGACGGGCCGGCGATTTTGAAATGGCTCTCCAATTGGAAGGCGACGAGCAGTCCGCGAGGCGAGGTGTCGATCGATCCGCAGACCCGCGACATCGTGCAGCCGGTCAAAATGAACAAGGTCGAAATGGTCAACGGAAAGCCGGGCAACGTGACCTTCGACGAGGGGCCGCCGGCCAAGGATCCCTGGAAAGCCTTCAACCCGGAATAATGGGCGAACGGCTTCCGGACAACTCGGTGTTTTCCTTTATCGAAGGCTGCTGCAAACGTGTCTGATATTCTGCTCAGCATCCTCCTTACGGGAATGGCCTATGCAATGGTCCTCTATATCATATCGGTCGGTCTCTCGATCACGATGGGCCTGCTGGGGATCGCCAATCTGGCGCATGGCGCCTTCGCCATGGCGGGAGGCTACCTCCTCATCACTCTGCTCAATCGCTTCGCGATTCCATTCGGGGTAGCGCTCATCGTGGCCGCGGCGATTGTGGCCGTGGTCAGCGTCGTTCTCGAACGGCTCCTGTATGCGCGCGTCTACAAGGCGGGCGAGTTCGACCAGGTGCTGCTGAGCATGGGGCTTATCTTCGTCGCTTCCGCGGTCGCGCATTACATCTATGGTCCGATACCGCAGACCGTAACGGTTCCGGCAGCTCTCACCGGAAAACTCGACCTCGGCTTGCGAACATTTCCGCTGTATCGAATTTTTCTCATCATCACGGGGATAGCAATTTTCGTCACCCTGCTGCTTGTGATCGAGCGAACGAATACCGGCATGCGCATACGCGCGACGGTGGACAATCGTGCAATGGCCGAGGCAGTCGGCATCGATACCAAAATGCTGTTTTCCGTCGTATTCGCTGTGGGAAGCGCGCTGGCCGCGATCGGCGGCGGTCTTGGCGGCGACATGATTGCGATTACGCCGGGATACCCGCTGGAGAACCTCGCCTACTTTCTCATCGTTGTGTCGATCGGCGGATTGGGTACCGTGAGTGGCCCATTCGTCGCCGCCGTGCTGCTCGGCATCGGTGACAGTGCGTGCAAAATCATTGCGCCTCAATTCGGCGCCTTCTTCATCTACCTCTCGCTGTTCGGCTTTCTGCTCCTGCGTCCCGGCGGTTTGCTCAATCGCGTGCAGGACCACTGACATGGACCCGCGCAAGGAGCAGGCCGCCTCGTTTGTCGTGCGGTCGCACGCATTCAAGATCTGGGAAGTGACGCCGTGGCTCGCCTTCGCGGCGGTCTGGTTCATCTTTCCGACTTATCTGCCGTTCGCCTCGCAGATCGTCGTGATGATCCTGTTCACGCTGTCTTATGACATCGTGGTCGGCTACGCCGGCATCGTCATCCTGGGTCACACGGCGTTCTTCGGAGTGGGAGCCTATACCGCCGGCCTGCTCGCGGTGGGAGGGTGGCCGGAGCCGATCAGCGGCTTGATCTGTGCCGGACTTGCCGCGGGCGCGATCGGTTTGCTGTCGGGCGCCGTGATTTTGCGCACGCGCGGGCTTACGCTCCTGATGCTCGGTCTTGCCCTGACCCTGCTGTTCGGGGAACTGGCCAATCGCTTTGCAGGCGTCACTGGCGGACATGACGGCCTTCAGGGCATCGAGATTTCACCGATCTTCGGCCGCTTCGAATTCGATCTCTTCGGCAAAGTCGCTTTTCTCTACTGCGTGGCGACCCTCTTTCTGGCGTGGATCTTTGTGCGGACGCTGGTCAACTCGCCGTTCGGCAGGTCTCTGGTCGGTATCCGCTTGAATCCCGTGAGGATGCAGGCCATCGGCGCGCCCGTGGTCAAGCGAAAGCTGATCGCCTTCACGATAAGCGCGGCGCTAGCGGGAATTGCAGGCGGCCTTTCCGCCCAGGTTTCGCAATTCGTCTCTCTTTCGGTCTTTGGATTGGAGATGGCGGGTGCTGTCCTGATCATGCTGGTTGTGGGCGGGCGCGGCCGTCTTTATGGAGCATTCGTCGGCGCCGCATCCTACATGATCGTTCAGGACATTCTGGCGAAGGATGATCCTGTGTTCTGGCTGTTCTGGATTGGCTTGATCCTGATTGCGATTGTGCTGTTTGCGCCTGGCGGCCTGATCGGTCTGATCGAAAAGGCGGCCAATTTTCGTCGCGCAAAGCCGAGCCCGAGTTCTCAGATACAGCCCGCGGGTGAAATCGAATGCAGGGCGGGTCAATGACCGAGGCGGTGGCGCTGCGAACTCGACAGCTAACCAAGGTCTTCAACGACACCACGGTGGTTTCCAACGTCGACTTCGAAATGAAGGTCGGTTCGCGGCGGGCGTTGATCGGCCCGAACGGCGCAGGCAAGACGACGTTCATCAATCTCCTCACCGGAAATCTGTCGCCAACCACCGGGGCCATTTGGATCAATGAGCGCGACGTCACGCAGCTTCCCGCCGATCGCAGAGTGAAGTCCGGCCTCGCAAGGACGTTCCAGATCAATTCGCTGTTTCGCGAACTCAGCGTTATCGAGCATGTCCAGCTTGCCGTCGCAGAGCGAATGGGAGGTGGGGCTACGATGATCGGCGGCCGCAGCTTCAAGCGCAAGACCGCCGAAATAGCGTACGATATTCTGGAAAGCCTCAAGCTGGAGGCTGCGGCGATGTCTTCGATCGCGCAGCTGTCCTACGGCCGCCAACGCCTGGTCGAGATCGCGATTGCGCTTGCGCTGGAGCCGTCGGTCCTGCTGCTGGATGAGCCGGCAGCCGGCGTTCCGCCGGCGGACTCCCATGCGGTCTTCGAACTCATCGAGCGGCTGCCGTCCGATGTTTCGGTCCTCTTCATTGAACACGACATGAAACTGGTTGCGCGATTTGCCCAGCGGATCAGCGTGCTTGTCGCGGGGCAGATCGTAGTCGAGGGCAGCCCGCAGGAGATCGCATCGAACAGCTTCGTCCGCGACATCTATTTGGGTCATCGTCATCATGGCTGATACGAAGAGCGAAGGCGGTACCATGGCGTTGGCCTGTGAACGGGTCAGCTCCGGATGGGGCGCGACTCAGGTCGTCAACGAGGTTTCCTTCGCGCTGCCGCCAGGGGAAACGCTGGCTGTGCTCGGGCGAAACGGTGTTGGCAAGACGACGCTGATCTCCACCGTCGCAGGGCGAGCCGACATCAAGAGCGGCATAGTGAGGTTCGAAGGCGAACCGATCCAGAACCTGCCCAGATACTCCCGTGCTTCCCGCGGTATCGGATTGGTGCCGCAAGAGCGCGAGATATTTCCCTCCTTGAGCGTGGAGGAAAACCTGCTGGTGGCCGCCCGCAGCCGTGGCCGCGGCGCAGATGAATGGACGTTGGCCAGAGTCTTTGATTTGTTTCCGCGCCTGAAGGAGCGACGCAGCCTCGGAGGTACAAAGCTTTCCGGTGGCGAACAGCAAATGCTCAGCATCGGCCGCGCGCTAATGGGCAATCCTTCCGTTCTCCTGATGGATGAGCCGATGGAAGGCCTCGCGCCTGTGGTCGTGGACCTCATCGTCGCGGCGATGAAGCGCATTCGCGCAGAATCCGGTGTGGCGATTTTGCTGGTCGAGCAGCATCTCGACATCGCTCTCGAATTTACCAACCGTTTGCTGGTTATGGATCGCGGAGCGGTCATCTTCGATGCAGCCGACGGTACGCACCCGATCGATCGAGGCTTCATCGGGAGTTTAGTTGGGGTTGATGCCCTGGTGTAGATTCCGTCCCGAGATGGGCGGACCAAGAACTCCAGGCGCCGATTTGAGGCGTGGGCCGGTGATATGAAGAGTCGTTTAGTCGAGAGCATAGGCGAACCAGACGAACAGGCGCAGTTTGCTGCGATGTGCCGCGAGGCGCTCGCCGACGAGGCGCTGTTGCGGAAGATGTTATCCGAGGCGGATACGGTTCCGCAGGCGCTCATTCATGCTCAGCTGACTGGCGATGAATCGATCCTGCAGAAAGCCGCTCCCTTTATCGAAGGCGGCTGGGGGCATATGGAGCGGATTCCCGAAGGTCTCCGGGAAGAGATCCGTGAGGCGCTGATCCACGCTCTGAAGGCGGCCGCTGCGGGAGAGCTTGAACACCGCCAACTCACGCAACACAAGCTATCCCGGTTGCTCGGTTATGGTGTCAACCACCTGGTGCCGGATGATTACGGAACCATGTTCATGGAAGAGGCTGCACCTTTGTTGGGTAGGGTGCGCACGGCAGAGTGGCGGTGTGAACCTCCATCTGAAAAACTTGCAGCGTTTCCCGTCATCATTGCAGGTGCCGGCGCGTCCGGCCTGTGCATGGCGATCATGCTGCAGAAGGCGGGAATCCCCTTCAAGATCATTGAAAGAAACGACGAGGTCGGGGGCACCTGGTACGAGAATCAATATCCCGGCGCCGGCGTCGATATTCCGAACCACGTCTATTCGTTCTCGTTCGAACCGAAGCCCGACTGGGGCAGGGTGTTTGGACTGAGAGAGGAGCTTCTGGCCTATCTCAAAGGCCTGGTCGAGAAATACGGCCTGCGTGACCATATCTGCTTCAATAGCGAGGTCGTTGCAGCCACGTACGATCCCAATCGCACGTGGTGGAACATCACGGTCAAGAACATCTCGGGAGATGTCGAGGTGCTCACCGCGAAGATCTTCGTGCCGAGTGTAGGCTCGCTCAACCGGCCGGCCTTCCCAAAGGTCAGAGGGCTTGAGAGCTTTGGAGGACCGATATTCCACACCGCGCGCTGGAATCAGGAAGTCGATCTTAAAGGCAAGCGTGTAGCCATCGTCGGGACCGGCGCGAGCAGTGTTCAGGTCGGTCCGACGATCGCCCCGGACGTCGACAAGTTGGTGATCTTCCAAAGATCGCCCGGTTGGGTTGGGCTCAATCAAAGCTATCACACTGTCTTTTCGCCCGGGATGCGGTGGGCCAACGAGCACATCCCGTACTTCTATATGTGGTATCGTTTTCTGCTGTTCTGGGCGAGCGGAGACACCAACCATGCGGTGGTTCAGCGGGATCCGAATTGGGACAAGCCGGATGTGTCGTTGAACGCGCGCAACCACGCAATTCGCGAAAACATGATCCGTCACATGGAGGCCGAATTGAAAGGCCGGCCGGACCTGCTGGCGAAAGTGATCCCCGCCTATCCGCCGTGGGGCAAGCGCATGTTGCGTGACAATGGCTGGTTCGAGATGCTGCTACGCGACAATGTCGAACTGGTCAACGCAGGGGTTGCCCGGATCGAGGCGGATTCGGTCGTTGACGCGAACGGTGCTCGTCATCCTGTAGACGTCATCATCCTGGCAACCGGTTTCAAGCCGACCGAAGTGTTGGCTCCGATGACGATCGTCGGACGTACGGGCAGAAAGATCAACGACGTCTGGAAAGAGGAGGGCGCGCGCGCCTTCATGGGCATAGCCGTTCCAGAATTTCCAAACATGTTCATTCTGGGCGGGCCAAATACCGGCCTTTCCCACGGTGGCGGCATCTTTTTCTACGTCGAACTCCAAGTGCGTTATATCATGCAGTGCTTGCGTGAGATGATCGAGCGCAACAAGGCCACGATGGAAATTCGTCAGGAACTTCATGACGAGTACAATCGACGGGTGGACGAGATGCACGCCCGCATGGTCTGGACCCATCCGAATGTCAGCAATTGGTACAAGAACGAGCGCGGACGTGTCGTGGCGCTTGCTCCATGGAGAATTGTGGACTTCTGGAAGATGACATCGTCATTGAATCCGGACGACTTCGTCTTCAGGGATGCCTGATCATCGGATTGTATGCGTCGTCCAGCGGTGTCTTCGTGAATTGAGATGCGCTGGACAGGAGTAGTTCGCCGATGTCGCTCTTCGTCCATCGGCTCACATCGAAAGGCCTGCAATGAACGTTCTCGACCACAATACCCAGCCAACCGAGAAATGGCGCGACGGCGTCATGACGCGTATGCGGATGTCGTTTCTGCTCGGCGGCCGCCAGTTGTGCATTTTCGACCAGTTCTGCGACTACGGTCTTGGTGCCCCGATCCACATTCATGCTGTCGAAGAAGTTCTCGAGGTGATTGATGGCAGGGCAGAGATTTCACTCAACGGAGAGACTGCGATCGTGACGGCGAACCAGTCCGTCCTGATCCCCGCGGGCATGAAGCACGGTTTTCGGAATCTGGATAAGAAGATCCTTCATGTGCGTGCGACGCTCGCGGCGCCGATCTTCGAGGCCTCCTACGAAAACAGGAACGAGACGTCGCGGCGTTGGAGCCCCGCTTAGGGGCCGCAGGAATTAAGGCCTAGTCAATGCACAATTTGGCGTATGCATCTGCATCTGACCTCATTCGACTCTTGGATCGGCGCGAGCTGACGTCGAGAGAATTGCTCGAGCTATATTTGAGCCGCATCGAGAGATTCAACGAACGGGTGAACGCCGTGGTTTACCTCGACGTTGAGAACGCCCGGGAGAGAGCGGAACAAGCCGACAAGGTGCGTGCCGCCGGGGAAACCTGGGGCCCGCTGCACGGCCTGCCGATGACGGTGAAGGATGTGAACAACGTCGCGGGCTGGCCAACGACTTACGGCGATCCCCGGGATGCTGATTGGCGGCCTGGAAGAAACGGTTCGTTGATCGACAAGCTGGTCAACGCCGGGGCAATCATATTCGGAAAGACCAACATTCCGCTGCACTCCGCCGATTTTCAGACCTTCAACTCGATCTATGGTTCTACGCGGAATCCCTGGGATCTCTCGCGATCGCCAGGAGGGTCGTCCGGCGGATCTGCGGCGGCGCTCGCTTGTGGCTTTACCCCGGTCGAGCTCGGCAGCGATATCGCGGGATCGATCCGTTTTCCCGCTCACTTTTGCGGGGTCTTCGGCCATAAACCCACGCATGGAATTCTTTCGGATGAAGGCAACCTCCGGCGCGGGGCATGGATAGCGAGTGACCTCGCCACGGCCGGGCCACTCGCTCGATCCGCGATAGACCTGGAACTCCTGCTTGATGTGCTCGCCGGTCCGGATGGGCCGGTAGCGAAGGCTTGGCTGCTCAACCTGCCGGGACCGCGCGCCGCGAAGTTGAGCGATTTCCGCATTGGGGTAATTGAGAACTCCTCCGTGGCACCAATCGACATCGCCTATCGGGAGGCGATCTCTCGATTCATCCGGGAGCTTGAGCAAGCCGGAGCTTCAGTTCGAAAGGACGCTCATCCGTCGTTCGATCATGCAGAGGCTCATGACGCTTACCTCAAATTGCTTCGCGGAACGGGATCAGGTCGGATGAGTCAGGCCGAGTTCGACGATGCGGCTGAGATCGCGGCCGGACTATCGGAAGCGGACAACACTTATAGCGCCAAGCTCCGCCGGGCTCAGACTCAGACTCACCGAAGCTATATCCGGGCGGAAGAGATCCGTGCGCGGCTAAACGTTGAATGGGCTCGCTTCTTCGAGAGCTTTGACATTCTGCTGTGTCCGGTCACCTTATCCGCGGCCTATCCGGTGGACGAAACGACAATTCGCGAGGATCGCAAGATACTCGTGTCCGGCAAACAGGTTGACTATAACGATCAGCTGTTCTGGTCGGGCTACAGCACCATGCCGTCCCTGCCTGTGACGACGATCCCGATTGGCGTGCTGCCGAGCGGCCTGCCAGTCGGAATCAACGTGATTGGGCCCTACCTCGAAGATAAGACAACCCTGGCATTTGCAAGAGAAGCCAGCAAGATCGTGAAATTCGTTCCCCCGCCCGGTTTCGTCTGAGTGCAACTGTGCTCGGCGTCCTGCAATGCCTGCAGCTAATACCGACGCGGGTGGTTCAAATGCGAAACGCAGCTTCACCATTTGATGAATTTGGCATTGATAGTTCTGTTGCGATCGCGCCCGTGTGACGAACCGTTGTGCTCGGATTGGCATGAAGCGTCATTCGAAAACGTTCTGTCAGTTTGAATCCACATAAGAGTCCTTCAAGCTATCAAAAAGTGCCCGCGCTGTTGGATGGGCATTGAGACTTGCCAGATAAAGATAAAGACTGACCTCGGGTAGAGGCGGCAGGCCATCGGCGGCGCCGAGTATGCGAAACGCTGGTTCGAGCGTTTCGATGGAGCGAGCCGTTATGCCCAGTCCCGCGCGGACGGCTGCCCTGATGCCGGAAAGCGATCCTGAAATATGGTTGAGGCGCATCGGAATGCGGGCGCTCTCAAGGGCGTCCAGTGCAATTGAGCGAAAGAGACTCGGCTCGTCGTGCATCACCAGCGGCACTGGCCCATTGCGGGGCAACTTGAAATCTACAGCCGCCAGCCAAAGCGCCGGCGCCGTGCGAAGGCGCAATCGAGGATGAACGGCATCGTCGCGTGTGGAGATCGCCATATCGATCTCGCCTTGCTTCAGGAACTGCATCAAAAATGCACTGCGCGCGATCAGTATCGAGATGCGCACTTCCGGAAACATCGTGGCAAAGCGGCGCAACATTCCCGGAAGAATCGTTTCACTGGCATCGTCCGGTGCGCCGAGGCGGATTTCGCCGGTGATCCGCGTGCCGACCAGTGACGTACAGGCTTCGTCATGCAGCGCCAGAAGCCGGCGGGCGTAGTCGAGTAATGTGACGCCATCATCGGTTAGTCGTTTGGCGCGGCCAACCTTATGGAACAGTGGACGTCCGATTTTGCTCTCCAGCCGCTGGATACGCTGGGTCACCGCCGCCTGCGTCCGATACACTCGTCCGGCCGCAGCGGCGAATGAGCCCTGATCGACGACAGAAACGAATGTGCGTAGCGCCTCGAAATCCAGCATAGGCATAATACATAAGCTAAGCTGAATGTTCGGGCATTGCAAAACTGTCCTGCTGCACGGCAGACCGCCCACCAGCCCTGCTCCATAATGCGTTAGAAGGGCGTAGATGGCTGCCAAATCGGCTCAATTACGTAAGAGGCGCGTCGCAGTGATCGGCGCGAGCCCGGCCGGCCCGGTGACCGCGAAGACCCCAAAAGATAAGAATTTTGCAATTATGGGCTATCAGAAAGGTTCGGTTGTCGGCGGCAGGTGGGTTCTCGACAACGACAATGGTCGGAAATTTTCTCTACCGGAACCTGTACATCAACGCCTCAAGGAAGCTGGCGGCATTCGAGGGGCTTCCCTTCGATGACGCCACCCGGCGCGCGATACTTGGCGGCAGCTATATCGACGGACGGAATATCGAATTCGTCGACGGCTCGCGTGAGGAATTCGATTGCATCGTCGCTGCCACCGGCTTCGCGACGGAATTTCCCTTTCTGTCCGAGGCGCTGCTGCCGACCTGATCGCCTCGACCTCTACAGGCGCATCGTCGCGCCGGGATGGCCTGGTCTGTATTTCGTCGCCATGATCAATATCGACTCGTCGATCAATTGTGCCTGCGAACGTCAGGGCCCAATGGATCGCCTCAATCGAGGCTGAGGGATTGGCGTTGCCGCTTGACGACGTGATGCGCGCGGACATCGCCGCCAAGCATGCCTGGGCTGACAAGCAGTTCGGCGGCGTGCGTGATCTTCACAGCGGCGGACGGGGAGATCGTCGAGCAGGCGCCGCCGACCGAGTTCTTTGAAATCTCAAGACCGACCAGCGCGAACCGTCCTGCGTCAGGTCACGACCCGTCGCGGCATAGCCCGTTCCTAATCGTGGCGGTCGCCGGCGCAGTCGGCGGTGGCCAAAAGACGAGCGCGCTGGAGATCAAATGAACTGCGGTTCCCATGGACGGCAGTTCTTTCGTCCCGATGCATCCATCCCGAAAGCATAAGATATTCTAATGTTTTTCGCGACACAGAACTGTCTTGCTGCATCGCAAAGAGGCAGTTAGCCTTGGTGCACAAATAAAGGGACAATCGCGTTAGTGGCTGCAGAACAACGACAACTTCAACAAAAGACCGCCGCCATCGTCGGCGCAGGTCCTGCTGGATTGGTCACAGCCAAAATCCTGAAAGATAAGGGTTTCAACGTAACCGTGTACGAAAAGGGCTCGGTTGTCGGCGGCACCTGGGTCTACGACAACGACAATGGCCGCAATTACCTCTACCGAAACCTGCACATCAATACGTCCCAGAAACTGACCCAGTTCTCGGATTTCCCGTTCGACCCCGAAACCCAGCGCGTCCCCGACCACCGGGACATGGCGCGCTATCTGACCGCTTATGCGAGGAGATTCGATCTCTATCCACTGATGCGGTTCAAGGCGGATGTGGTGGCCGTGCGGCCGCTGGCGGGTACCGACACTCCCGCGCGGTGGACCGTCCGGACCGCCGATGGGCGGCTGGACGCCTTCGACACCGTCATCGTCTGCACCGGTCCGTTCGCGCGCCCGGCGCATGATGAAGCTATCCGCGGCAGCTTTCAGGGCGAATATCGGCATTCGTCGGATTACCGCGCGCCGGAAGCCTTCGTGGGCAAGCGTGTCTGCATCATCGGAGCCGGCAACAGCGCGGTCGACATCGCAAGCGACATTTGCACCACCGCGGCCCGCACCGCACTGGTGGCGCGCTCGCCGGTGTTCGTGATGCCGCACTTCGTGTTCGGTCGAGCCATCGGCGACATCAGCGCGCTGATGCAACGCCGCTTCGTCCCGGCACGCCTCCGAAAAAAGGTGATGGAGTGGCTGATCCGTGCCGTGCATGGCGACATGGCCTCGCATGGCTTCAAGCCGCTGACGAAGCGTGTGCATGCAACCATCAGTTCCACGATTATCCAGGACATTCTGTTCGAGCGTGTCGGCGTCAAGCAGGGAATTGTGAACGTCGATGCCCAGCATATCGAATTCACGGACGGCTCGCGTGAACCGTTTGATTGCGTGATCGCCGCGACCGGTTTCGTGACGGAATTCCCGTTCCTCTCCGAGGAGATCCTGCGTCCGGTCGACAATCGTCTCGATCTCTACAAGCGGATCGCCGTGCCGGGATGGCCGGGCCTCTATTTCGTCGGAATGATCAACCTGGATACGCCGATCAACTACGCCTGCGAACGACAGGCGCAGTGGATCGCGTCGGTCGAAAGCGAAAGCCTGGCGCTGCCGGCTGCCGACGAGATGCGGACGGACATCGCAGCCAAGCGGATCTGGGTCGAGAGCAACTTCGGCCATTCGGTCCGCCACAGCCTCCAGGAAGACAGTGTGCGCTACTACGCTGAGCTTGCCCGCGCGCTGAAGCAGGCGCGGCGGAGAACCGCGCGTGGCGCCCCCTCCGAAGCCCCTCATTTGCCCAGCCGTCAGGCCGAGCCAGCAACGCTCGCTTTGCCTTCCTTCACATCGTCGTCACGGAGTACCAATTCATGAGCAATGTCGTTATCCGCAGCCGGTTGGCTGGTACTACCACGGCGATCGCCATCCTGGCCGCCGCATTGGGCGTCGGGCCCGCCGCATCGCAGGCGCTCACGCCGGTGACCATGCGTGTCGACGTGTATTTCTATGGCGCGCATGTTCCGATCCTCTACGGGATCGTCAGCGGCATCTACAAGAAATACGGCCTCGACGTTACCGCGCAGACCGGCCGCGGTTCGGCCACTACCATTCAGACGGTCGCAGCCGGCACCGATCAATTCGGCTTCGCGGATGGCGGCACCCTGGTCAAGTTCGCGGGGCAGGGACTTCAGGCCAAGCAGATCGTGGGCATGCTGCAGGCCAGCCCTGCGATCATCATGGCGATGCCGGAGGCCAACATCAAAAGCCCGAAGGATCTCGCCGGTCGTAAAGGCGGCTTCGGCAACGGCTCCGCTCCCGAGCAGATATTTCCGGCCTTCCTGAAGGCCACCGGCGTGGACGGCAGCGGAATTCAGAAGGTCGGCGTCGATATTCCGACGCGCGACAGCCTGTTCCTGCAGAAGCAGACCGACTTCAGCTTCGGCTATTCGGTGACCCAGTTGCCGCTGATGGAAGAGAAGTGCGCGTGCAAGATCGACGTCATCTTCTACAAGAAGTACGGTCTCAATCTGATTGCCAACGGCATCATCGTCTCGACCAAATATGCCGCCGAGAATCCCGATATCGTCAAGCGCTTCGCCCAGGCGACCGCGGAAGCGATCGACGCCTCGATCAAATCTCCGGAAAAGGCGATTGATGGCTTCTTCGAATATGCAAAAGGCACCCAGCTCAGCAGGCCCGTGGTCACGAAGCAGTGGGAAGAGACCATCAGCCTGCTGCATACCGACACCACCAAAGGCAAGCCGACCGGCGTGATGGATGCCGCCGACTGGCAGAAGACCATCGATCTATTGGTCGAATACGCGGCGGTGCCGAAGGATACCGTGAAGCCCGAGATGGTCTTCACCAATGAATACCTGGCCAAATAACTCCGACCAGAAGCCATTGCACGCGAGCATTCGAATGCTGACAGGTCCGACCATGAGCAACGCAGCGCCATTCATCGATATCCGCGCCGTCAACAAGCGCTACGATTCGGCAGACGGTGCCGGCGTACTGGCATTGTCCAACGTATCGATGCGGATCGAGGAGGGCGAGTTCATCTCCCTGCTCGGTCCGAGCGGATGCGGCAAGACTACGCTGATGATGATCGTGGCGGGGCTGGCCCAGCCGACGCAAGGCGAAATACGGATCGGCGGTCGCCAGGTCGACGGCCCCTACACCGATCTCGGTATTGTGTTTCAGAATGCCGAACTGCTGGAATGGCGGACCGCGCTGCAGAATATCCTGCTGCAGATCGAGATCCGGAAACTGCCGGCGCGGGACTATCTGCAGGCCGCCCGGCAGTTGCTGGCCAATGTCGGCCTCAAGGACTTCGAAGCCAAATATCCCGACGAGCTTTCGGGCGGCATGAAACAGCGTGTCGCCCTGTGTCGTGCGCTGGTGCACGATCCCGATATCCTGCTGATGGATGAGCCGTTCGGCGCGCTCGACGCCATGACCCGCGACCAGATGAACGCCGACCTGCAGCGGCTGTGGATGGAGAAGCGCAAGACGGCGATCCTGGTCACCCATAGCATCGACGAAGCGGTGTTCATGTCGGACCGCGTGATCGTGATGAGCGGTCGGCCGGCGTCCGTAGCCGAAGACATCGTCATCGATCTGCCGCGGCCGCGCAAACTCGAGATTCGCGATACGCCGGAATTCAATTCCTATACCGGCCACATCCGCAAACTCTTCAAGCAGATGGGAGTGTTCGCCAATGACTGATGCGAGCATCCCCTCGACCCCGGCGCGCGGGCAAGTCGTACGGAGCAGCAGGAGCCTGGTCAGCAGGCTGATGCCGATCGCAACCGTTCTGCTCTGCCTGCTGATCTGGGAGGCCGCCGTCCGGCTCCTGAAGATCCCGGTCTTCATGTTGCCGCCGCCGAGCGCCGTGCTGCATGAAGTGGTGGTCCAGCATGCCTATTTCCTCAAACACGCCGTTGCCACCACATGGGCCATCGTGCTGGGGTTCGCGCTGGCCGTCGTCATCGGGGTGCCGATGGCGACGCTGATGGTCTATTCGAAGACGTTCAGCGAGGCGATCCATCCAGTGCTGATCACGGCGCAGGTGCTGCCCAAGGTTGCCCTCGCACCGCTGTTTATCGTGTGGTTCGGCTTCGGCCTGTTGCCGAAGGTGATCATGACTTTCCTGATAGCATTCTTTCCGATCGTGATCGACACTTTGACCGGGCTGATGGCGGTGCGTCCGGAGAGCCTGATGCTGATCCGTTCCATGGGCGGCAATCGCTGGCAGGCGTTCTGGAAAGTGCGTCTGCCGACAGCGCTGCCAAGCATGTTTGCCGGCTTCAAAGTCGCCATGACTTTCGCGGTCGTCGGAGCCATCGTCGCGGAGTTCGTCGCTTCCGATTCCGGCCTCGGCTACGTGCTGGTCGAGGCGCGCGCCAACCTCAACATGGTGACGGTGTTCGCTGCGATCACCTGGTTAATCGTAATGGGCTTTGCTTTCTACTACATCGTCGAATTCGCCGAGCGCGGGCTTCTGAAGGGACGTAGCCGCAAGCACGGCCACGAGCTTGGCGCCGGCCTGTAGCATTCATCACATCCCCACAACACATTGTCGCGTCCACGCGACATTGCGCTGGTTCGATCACGAGAAGGAAAGATCAAGATGGAAGTTATCAAGACCGATATTGCCACGATGCCGCCGGGGCCGTTCTCGCAGGCCGTGCGCCACAATGGGATCGTCTATGTCGCCGGTCAGGTCGCCTATGACGGCGTGTCCGGCAAGCCGATGCTCGGCGATATCAAGGAACAGACGCGCCAGGTGATGAAGAACCTGACGGCGGTACTGGAAGCCTCGGGCAGCTCGCTCGACAGGATCATGAAGCTGACCTGCATCCTGCCGAACTTTCCGACCGACTACATCGGCTTCAACGAAGCCTTCAAGGAGTTCTTCAAGGGACCGACCTATCCGGCGCGCACCACGCTGCAGGGTGGATTGCTTGGAGGCTTCGTCGTCGAGATTGAGGCCATCGCATTGTGCGACAAAGAGTAGGAGACCGCAGTCATGAGTGACGAGACATTCTACGAAGGTTTGATGCGTCGCCAGGCGGAGACCTATAATTACAAGGGCAAGCTGATCATCCGCGCCGCGGATGTGAAGTGGCACACCAGCCCGCAGGGACGCAATGCGGTCGTCGTCGACGCATCCACCGGCATGGAGGCCAGGTCGTTCGGCACCATCATCACCGAGATTGCACCGGGCGGGCAGTCCGGCCTGCATGCGCACACGTTCGAGGCGGCGGCTTACGTTCTCGAGGGTCGCGGCCGCGAGATCGTCGGCGACCAAACATTCGACTGGGCGGTGGGCGATACGTTCTATCTGCCGCCGAACGTGAAACACCGGCACATCAATCTCGATCCGGACAAGCCGGCGCGCATCCTGCAGATCGAGGCGTGGCCGCTGACGATTGCGTTCGGCATCTCGCGGCTCGAACAGTTCGAGCCGGCGGGCCCGGCACCGGCGGAGCTCTACAAGAGCTAGTCGCCGCAGGCGATACTCGACAAACAAATGTCTCTTGCTTTCTCCCTGGCGGCAGTCTTGCCGCCGACCGACATGGTGATCTGAATGACTGTCTCTGAACGATTGCGCGGCAAGGTCGCACTGATTACCGGTGCAGCCAACGGGATCGGGGCCGCAACCGCCACGCTGTTCGCCAAAGCGGGCGCGGCGGTCGGCCTGATCGACAAGGATGCCGACGGCCTTGCGGGCCTTGCCTCGAAGCTCACTGCCGCCGGTCACAAGGTACATTCGGTCGCCGGCAACGTCACTGAGCCCGGCGATATCAAGCGCGTCGTCGATGAGACGGTTGCGCGGTTCGGGCCGGTTACCGTGCTGGTGAACAATGCCGGAATCACGCTGACGCGGCCGTTCATGGACACCACGATGACGGACATCGATCTTCTGGTCGGCGTCAATCTGAAGGGGCTCGTTCTTGCCAGCCAGGCGGTCATTCCGCACATGATCGCGGCTGGTGGCGGCGCCATCGTTCACGACGCCTCGAATGCCGGCATCGTCGGCCGCCCCTGGCAACCGCTCTACGGCGCCACCAAAGCCGGCATCGTCTCGCTGACGAAGTCGATGGCGCTGGCGCATGCGCGCGACGGCGTGCGCGTCAACTGCATATGTCCCGGCTCGATCGACACGCCGATGCTGCGCGGTGCGCTGGCTTCGTCCGGAAATTTCGATCTGAACTGGCGGCGCACGTCGATGGTCATCCCGATGGGCCGCATCGGCGAAGCGGACGACATCGCGTTTGCCACCTTGTTTCTCGCTTCGGACGAATCGAAATACGTCACGGGTGTGGCGCTGCCGGTCGATGGCGGCCGCACTGCCGGTGTGGCCGAAACCTCGCATTTGACCATGGAATCCCAACCAGGCTAATGCCGCATCTTCAATCCGACCCAAACCGAGTGACATCGTTCTATGCAAGCTCTTTCAGGTATCCGCGTCGTTGAGTTCGGCCAGATCGCTGCAGGCCCCTTTGCCGGCGTGCTGTTGGCCGATATGGGAGCGGACGTCATCAAGATCGAAGCCCGCGAGGGCGACGGGATGCGGCAGTGGCCTCCCCAGACCGACGGCTATTCCGAGAATTTCGCCTCGCTCAACCGCAACAAGCGATCGGTGGTGCTCGACCTCAAGAACCCGGAACATCTGGCGCATGCGAAGGCACTTTGCGTCGGCGCGGACGTCGTCATCGAAAATTTTCGACCGGGCGCGATGAGCCGCCTTGGACTTGGCTTCGAAGCGCTGCGATCGCTGGCTCCGTCGCTGGTGTATTGTTCGATTTCGGCCTTCGGACAGGAGGGCCCCCGGGCCAATGAGGGCGGTTTTGACGTCTCGATCCAGGCAATCGGCGGCGTCATGAGCGTCACCGGTGAACCGGACGGCGCGCCTGTGAAGTGCGGTGTGCCGATCAGCGATTTTGCAGCGGGACTCTATGCTGCCTTTGCCGTCGTCTGCGCGTTGCGCAAGGTCGCGGATGGCGAGCGCGGCGGCCACATCGACGTGCCGATGCTTGGGACCACGCTCGGGGTGGCGGCGTTGCAGGTCAGCGAATATTTCGGCACGGGTGTCGATCCCAAGAAGCTGGGCTCGGCGCATCCGCGCAACGCGCCCTATCAGGCATTTCGCTGCTCTGACGGCTATTTCGTCATGGCAGCGGGCAACAATGAATTGTATCGGCGCGCCTGCGAGGCCATCGGGCGTACCGAGCTGATCGACGATCCCCGCTTCGGGACGCCGTTGCTGCGCGCCCATAATCAGGTTGCCCTCAAGGATCTGCTGGAAGTGACCTTCAAGACCATGACGGCGGAAGCCTGTCTTGCCGCCATGGTAGGGGCCGGCGTGCCCTGCGCGCCGATCAATACCTATTCGCAGGCGCTGGCCGATCCACAAGTCGAGCACTACGGCTGGATACAGCCGATGGCTTTGCCCGGCGGCGCCGAGACCCGCGCGTTCACGATGCCGATCCGCTACAATGGCGAAGGCGGACAGGTTTATCGTCGTCCGCCGGCGCTTGGCGAGCACAACGACGAAGTATTGGCCGAGCTCGACCAGCGGCAGGCGGCGGTGTCGGCCATTGCCATCGGCCGCCCGCGATGAGCGACGACCCGGCCCGCTTGCATCCGAAATCCCGCTTGATTCACGGTGGGCGACCGGGAGCGAAGTCGGCCGGGCCGGTAAATCCACCGATCGTGCGCGCGAGTACCATCCTGCATCGGACCGTCGCCGACATGCGCCGTGCCGAAGCCGAGCGTGCAACAGGCCATCGCGTGCAAGCTTACGGGCGCCGCGGTACCGATACCGGCTTCGCGCTTGAGGATGCGCTGATCGACCTCGAGGGCGGCCATGGCGCGCGGTTGACGGCGTCGGGGCTTGCGGCCAATGCGCTGGTGTTTCTGAGCTATCTGAGGCCGGGCGACCATGTCGCGATCTCCGACGGCGTGTATGGGCCGGTCCGCCGCTTCGCCAGGAGTTTTCTGACCAGCTATGGCATCGCCTTCGACTTCTTTTCGGCCGACGGCTCGAATCTGGAATCTGTGCTGCGGCCGCAGACCAAACTCGCCTATCTGGAGTGCCCGGGGTCATCGCTGTTCGAAATCGCCGATCTGCCGAAGCTGACGTCGGTCGCGCGAGCCCGCGGCATTACCGTCGCGGTCGACAGCACCTGGGGATCGGGCTGGACCTACCATCCGCTTGCGCTTGGCGCCGACGTCTCGATCCTGTCGGCCACGAAATATCTCGCGGGTCATTCGGATGTCCTGCTTGGCGCCGTTGTCGCCAATGCAACCGCATGGCCGGCATTGGACGCGATGGCGGAATTGACCGGCGCGGCCTGCTCACCGGAAGACGCCTATCTGGTGCTGCGCGGCATCCGGACGCTCGGCGTGCGCTTGAGCGAACATGAGCGAAATGCGCGCACACTCTGCGACTGGTTTGCCGCTCAGTCCTGGGCGAAGCGGGTGTATTTTCCCCCGCGCGAGAACGATCAGGGGTATGCACTGTGGCGCCGGGATTTCTCCGGTGCCTGCGGCCTGTTCTCGGTGGAGTTCGAGGCCTCCGCAGAACCGGCTGTGGAGGTTTTTCTCGACCGCCTTTCCCTGTTCGGCCTGGGATCATCCTGGGGTGGATTCGAAAGCCTCGCGCGCCCCGAACCATGGGCGACGCTGCGCAGCGTTTCGCCCAATCCGGCAGGTCCGCTGGTTCGCTTTCATGCCGGGCTCGAAGACGCCGCCGATCTCATTGCCGATCTGCAGGCCGCTGCGGCGGCAGCCTTTGTCGAAGCGGGTTGAGCGATGCTCGAATTTACCCTGACATCCGGCCTCGCCACCGTCTGCCTGCAACGCGGCTCGCGCGGCAACGCACTGGCAGGCGATCTCGTCGAACGATTATTGACGGCGCTGCCGCAAGCCTGGAGCGATCCCGCCGTTCACACGCTGGTGGTGCGTGGCGAGGGCAAGCATTTTTGTACCGGCTTCGACCTCGACGGTCTCGAACAGCAGAGCGATGGCGATCTGTTGTATCGCTTCGTACGCATCGAAATGCTTCTTGCGATGTTGTGGCACGCCCCGATCCGTACCGTCGCGATTGCGGCCGGACGGACCTGGGGCGCGGGTGCCGACATGGTGGCGGCTTGCGACATTCGCCTGGCGTGTTCGGCGACACGCTTCCGTTTCCCCGGCGCAGGCTTCGGCATCGTGCTCGGCACCAGACGGCTCGCGGCACGCGTGGGGGAAGGGCTTGCGCGACGCTGGGTGACGGAAGCCACTGAGGTATCGGCGCAGCAGGCGCTCGTCGCCGGCCTGATTACCGACATCGTGGAGCCCGAAGAACAGGACGCCTGGATCGCGGCGCAATTGACCGCGCCGAAGGTCGAACGAGACGTTGCAGAGGCGCTTCACCGCGCCAGCCGCGCCGATTTGCGCGATGCCGATCTTGCGGCATTGGTACGATCGGCGGCCGTGCCGGGTTTGCGTGGACGTATTGCGGACTACGCACGCCGTCCGCGCAAGGGAGCGCCATCGTGACGTCGATTCCGATCATCGCCAGGCTCGCGCATTGGAGTGCCGGGCTGCGCGGCCAGGAACTCGGGGATGACGTGGTATCCGGGGCAGCCCGCTGCATTCTCGATACGGTCGGTGTCGGTCTCGCAGGTGCCGGCCGGCCGCTGACGCGTTCGGTGTGCGACACCGTGGCAGCCGAGGTTGCGGATGGTCCCTGCAGCATTCTCGGCAAAGCGATACGCTTGCGTCCGACCGGGGCGGCGCTAATCAACGGCACCGCGTGTCACGTGCTCGATTTCGATGACACCTGTTACGACGGCATTGTCCATGCCTCATGCGTGATCCTGCCGGCGGTGTTGGCCTGCGCAGAGGAAGCCGATGCGAGCGGCGCCGATCTGCTCGCCGGTTTCGTGGCCGGGTCCGAAGTGACCTATGTGCTTGGCCGTGCCCTGCCTGGAATCTTCTGGCAGGGCTGGTGGACGACGTCGCTGCTGGGCGCCATCGGTGCCGCGGCCGGCTGTGCCCGCGCGCTTGGCCTTGATGCCGGCAAGACGACGCACGCCATGGCCTTGGCGACGTGCTTTACCTTCGGACTGCGCACGTTGCTCGGTACCGATGCGACGCCGCTCGGCGCCGGCTATGCCGCCGAAGCCGGCGTGCGCGCCGCGCTGTTGGCACGCGCCGGCGCACAGGGACCGGAGACCACCTTCGAATCCGATCTTGGCCTTGCCCGCATGTTCAACCAGGGCAAGATCGATGCGAGCGCGATTGACAGCCTCGGCCAGCGTTACGCATTGCTCGGCGCTAACCTGTCGTTCAAGGCCTTTCCGGCGTGCTCGGGAACCCAGGCCGCGTCGCAGGCGGTTGGCGAATTGCTCGGGGAACACGCGATCGCAGCGGGCGATGTCCGCAGCGTTCGCGCCCGCGTGATGCCCCTGGTCGCGGAGAATTTGCGCTACCCGTCGCCGGACAATCTGACCCAGGCGCAATTCAGCCTGCCGTTCGCTGTCGGCTGCCAGCTTCGCTTTGGCCGCTTCGGCGTGCGCCAACTCGCGGACGGCGTGTTGCAGGACGCGGCGCTGCAGGCCGAAATGGCCAAGGTCGAGATGATCAGGACCGACGATCTCGTGGCCGAGGCGGACCTGCTTCGCTTTCCGGAAGCCGCGGAGGTGGCGATCGAGTTGAACGACGGGACGGTGCTGCGCCGCTTCGTCGGCGCCGCCCGTGGCATGCCCGATGCCCCAATGAGCGATGCCATGTTGGACGACAAATTCATCGAATGCGCGGAAGCCGAACTCGGGAATGCGCCGGCGCGCGTGGTACTGGCGCGATTGCGCGACCTGCGAGCGCTCGGCAGCGTCCGCAATTTGTTGAGGGTCGCGTGATGAGCGCGCGGGACGCCCTCAAGCGGGTGGATGTCGCCGTGCTCGGCAGCGGTGCCGCGGGGCTGCTCGCTGCCGCCGAAGCAGCCAGCAAAGGCGCCAGCGTGGTGGTCCTGACCAAGGGACAGGTCGGCCGTTCCGGCGCCACCGCAACCATTACCGGCGACGTCTCGGTAGATGGCTCGACGATCAAGCGGCTCGGACTTGCCGGCGATAGCTCCGACAGCGTCGAGCGTTTCTACGAAGATACGCTGGCCAGCGGCGCTGGTCTCAACGATCCCGTCCTGGCACAGGCCATGGTCGAAGGCGTCGGCGCTGAACTCGGCCTGTTGCTCGAGGCCGGTCTCAAGGTCGCCGGTATCGGTCATGCGCCCGGCCACCGCCATCCGCGTGGCGTCCTGGTTTCGGGCATGCAGATGCTGCAGATCCTGACCCGCAACGCGATGAAGGCCGGCGTCCTGTTCCGCGACGAATTCTATGCGACCGACATTCTGGTCGGTGCCGAGGGGACAGCCGCCGGCATCGCCGGCATCGATCTGCGCAGCGGCATGCCGGCCGGCGTCGAGGCCGCATCGGTGATCCTCGCCACCGGCGGCGGCGCCATGGCCTATCCGATTACGACGGTGCCCGAAGAACTGGTCGGCGATGGCTATCGCATGGCGTTCGAAGCCGGCGCCGAACTGATCGACATGGAGATGGTGCAGTTCCTGCCATGTTGCTTGGTCGATCCGCCACTTTGGCGCGGCATCCAGTTTCCATGGATCATCGGCCCGCAAAGCGGTACGCGGGCCTGGCTGCTCAATCGCTACGGCGAGCGATTCATGGCACGTTACGATCCCGAGCGCATGGAAATGTCGACCCGCGACATCATCTCGATCGCCTGCGTGCGCGAGGTGCTGGAAGGCCGCGGCGGGCCCGCCGGCGGCGTGTTCATGTCATGGGCGCATCTGCCGCGCGATATCCTCGACTTCCTGCCGCAGTGGTACGGCAAGCCGCTGCTGCATGCCAACTGGACCTGGGAAGGTTTCGACTTCGCGCCGCTGGTCGAGCGTATCCGGCAGGGCCATGCGGTCGAAGTTGCGCCGGCCAGTCACTTCCACATGGGTGGCGTGCGTACCGATGCGACCGGCGAAAGCTTGGTGCCCGGTCTTTTCGCCTGCGGCGAGGTCGCGGGCGGCGTGCACGGCGCCAATCGCCTGTCCGGCAATGCCTGCAGTCAGTTTCTGGTCCAGGGCCGCCGCGCCGGGCGCGCCGCCGCACAACGCGCGCGCAGCGGCGGCGGATCGCTGGCGCCCGATGCGTGGGATCGCGTCGTCGAACGCATCGAGCGCCCGCTCACGTTACGGAACGGCCTTGCGCCGCATGAGGTGATGAAGCGCATTCGGGCCTTGACCAAGCGTGCGCTCAATGTGGTGCGAAGCGGTGATGATCTTGCGGCCGCGCTGGACGAGATCAGGACGATCCGGACGCAGGACCTGCCGCGGCTCAGCGCTCCCAGCACGGAACGTCCGTACAATCGCGGCTGGATCGATGCGATCGAAACCCGTAGCGCTGGCCTTGCGGCGGAGGCGATCGCGTTGGCGGCGCTGGCCCGGCGTGAAAGCCGCGGCGCGCATTTCCGCAACGACTTTCCGTCCCAGGACGTGCAGTTCGTCTCGAACAGCGTGATATCGGCGCTCGATGGCGCGCCCGCGCACCGGTTCGTGCCGGTCCCGAACCTGCCGCGCCCGGCGAGCGCAATCGTCAAGACCGTAGCATGAGGATAGCCGGATGAAGATCACCATCGTTCGGGAACAGGTTGGAAGCACCACCGAGGCACGGCGCGACACCTTCGACCTCCCTGACGTCGGTCCGACCAGCATCAGCAGCGCGCTGCAATATGTAGCGCGGCACATGGATTCCAGCATCGGCTATTACCTGTCGTGCCGGCGCGGCATGTGCGCCTGCTGCGTTGTGCGCGCCAACGGCAAGATCGAAACTGCCTGCGTCGTTCCGGTGACCGACGGCATGGTGATCGAACCCATCAGGCGCGATCTGCTGGTCGCTGACACTGTCGTCGATCTCAGCATGGCCCGCAATGCGCGTTTCGACTTCGACAATGCCGGCAATGATCGCCCGGACGCGTGCACGCCGGCATGATGATTCTCCACGCCGACTGGACCTATATCGAACAGGAGTTCGAATGCGGATTACGCGATCGGTTCCTGATGCCGGTGCGTTCGTTCGATAACGCCAGGTCGGTGACGCCGTTCATCCTCGAAGCCGGTGGGCGGCGTACCGCGCTGTTCGTTCATGTCGAACATGGCAACGCCAAGGCGGCGATGCTGCCGCCGGCACTCGGTCAGGTCTTCTATCGGCCTTATTTCACCTTCGAGCCGACGTTGCATGGTCCGGTCCATGCGACGCTGGTCGATGCCATCCGCGATCTTGCGCAGGGCGAACGCGCGCTGAGGGTCGATGCGAAATTGCCGATGGCGGTCGCAACGATGCTCGCGCAAGCCTTCGATCTGACGCACGAGGAAACGTTCGATGCCGGGCCGGTCACGCTGCGGCAGGTTTCGGCATCCGCAACCGCAGCGATGCTGGCGGCATGGCGGCCGGCGGCGGGGGCTGTTGCACGGCGGCTGCTGGAGCGGTCACCGGTGCGAGAGCGCATCCTGCCTTACCTCGATGCGTCCGAACCAGACCGTTTCGCGGCGCTGGACCGGCTGCTGGCCGCGGATAGAATCGACGCATTGGTACTGACCACGCGCTTGAACATCCAGGAGGTCGCGGGCGTGCCGATGCGGGCCAAGCGTGCGCCGTTAGCGGCGTTCTATCTGCCGGGCGGGAACGCCTGGTTGGTAGAAGCCGGTACCGGCGGTAACGGCAAGACCTTCCCATCGGCGCGCGCCGCGCTGGCGGAGATAAGCAGCCGCGGTCGCATCGCCTGCGAGATGGACGACATCGGTTTTGGCCTGTTTGCAGGACTCGGACTCGATGCGCGCGAAACTGTTGCGGCCGACAGCCTGCTGCGGCGGTGGCGGGATCACGGAACGTTGCCGGATCTGGCTTTCTATATCGTGACGACCCGCGCGTCGTCGCGGGCGATGGAGGCCGCCATGGCGTATGCCGAATACGCCGTCGATCAGGGCCGGGCGATCACCGAGATGGATGCCTTTAAGGTCTATTTCGAAACGCTGCATGCGGCGGTCGCCGAAATGCTGCCCGAGTTGCGCGTCGGCAGGACGCTGACCAATTTCCATTCCGGCGCGCGCACCATCTTTCCCGCCAACGCCGCAGCGGCGCCACTCTCGGCGGCCTCGAATATGTTGAAGCTCGATACCGGCTGCCTGCTGTTCGATCCGCAGGGCGTCCTGCTCGGGTGCTCGGACATCGCGCGCACCCTGGCATTCTCGGACGACGGCCGCGAGATGTACGCGCTGTTCCAGCGCGGCGTGCGCGAGACGCTGGTGCCGGCTTGTCAGGTCGGCGCCAGCGGCGCGGCGATCCATGCCGCCGGCGTCGAGGCCATTTGGGGCGCGGCGTCCAGGCCGCCCGGCAATTCGCTGTTCGTTGATTTGCCGGACCCGGTCTCGGGCTACGATCGCGACGTAGGCCACCTGCTCGGCAAGAATAATCTCGCGCATCTGACTTTCACGAGCCGCACTCACGATGTGCTCAGCGAAGGGATGATTGCGTGTTGCGAATACCAATGGCCGATTGCCGGTCACGCGATCGCCTATGAAGACACCTGCCTGGTGACGCCATCGGGCGGCATGAACCTGACATCGGATGAGCGTTAGATCCGCTTTCTTGCCAGATGAATCGGACTTCCCGCTGGTCGTTTCCCCGGTGGTGTAATTCGGCAGAGCGGAACGCCGAAACGGAAGATCTCTCCAGGCTGGAATGCCATTGCCCCTTGGGCGAATGCGAACAAATGCAGCGCATGCCTTGCCGACGCCTCGGGCCCAGATCGTAGACTTATCTTTTAAATGGTAGACATGTCCACTGATCTCGGGCATGAAGGGCGCAGGAAACGTCCTCGGGCAAAGAAAACCCTTTCGCAATGGCGATTCAATCCGTGTCTATCGACCTCGCGGAGCGCAGCAATCTCCGGCTCGGCCGGTTTCTCGCGCCGCTCGTCCTCGTCGCCATTCTCTCCGCCCTGACGGTCTATCCGATCGGCACGCTGCTCTACGGCAGCCTGAGCACCCGGCCGCCCGGAGAGACCGGCGCGTTCGACCTGTCCGGTTACGCCGCGCTGTTCAATCTCCACACGTTCGGCATTCTCGCCACCACGGTGACGATCTCGCTGGTGAAGACGGTGCTCAGTCTCGTTCTGGCCGTGCTGCTGGCCTGGGCGGTGTCGCGCACCGACATTCCCGGCAAGAACACGCTCGAGCTTCTGATCGGATTGCCGTTCTTCATTCCCCCGATCCTCACCGCGATGGGGTGGGCGATGCTCGGAAATCCGACGGCAGGTTCTATCAATCAGGTGTGGCAGGCGCTGACGGGCGCAACCTGGCCGATCGTCAACGTCTACTCCTATGGCGGCGTGGTCTGGCACCTGATGCAGTTCACCGTGCCATTCGCCTTTATTCTATTGATCGAGGCGTTTCGCTCGATGGACCCCTCGCTCGAGGAAAGCGGCCGCACCTGCGGCGCCAGCGTCCTGCAGACCTTCCGCACGATCACGCTGGCCCTGATGTTGCCGGCGATCTCCAGCGTCGCGATCCTGTCAGTGATCGGCGGCATCGAAGCGTTCGAATCGCCGCTTTTTTTCGGCATTCCGGCCGGCATTCACGTCGTCACCACCGAGATATACGACTCGATCAACAATCGCGCGACGCCGAACTATCAATACGCTGCAGCGCTGTCATTCGCGGTGGTCTTGCTGATGGCGCTGATGGTGGCCTGGCAGTGGCGGCTGCTGCGTGGCCGGAGTTTTCAGACCGTCTCGGGAAAGGCGTTCGCGCCGCGGCTAATCGCGCTCGGCGGGTGGCGCTGGCCGGCATTTGCGTTCTGCGTCGTCAACGTCGTTGTGTTCACCTGTCTGCCGGTGCTGCAATTGGTGATCAGCTCGTTCTCGCAATATTACGGCTTCTACGGCTTCGACACGCTCACCGTGTCGCATTATCGGGATGTCCTGCACAGCGACCTGTTCTGGCGGTCGGCGTCGAATACCGCACTGCTTGGCTTTATCGGCGCAACGCTGACCATGGTTCTCGGCAGCGTTATCGCCTATGTCGTGGTGCGGACCAAGGCTCCGCTTCGGCACCTGATCGACCTGATCGCCTGGCTGCCATGGATGATGCCCGGAATGGTGCTGGGGCTCGGCTTTCTGTGGGGATTTGCGCTGCTACCCAACAGCATCGGCATCTACAATTCGCTGTGGGCCTTGTTGCTGGCCTATCTGTCGCTGGGCACTCCGCTCGGCGTGCGGACCATGAGCACGGCGTTCGTGCAGCTGTCGCACGATCTCGAGGAATCTTCGCGTGTTCACGGTGCAAGCTGGCAGGTGACGTTCAGAAAGATCGTGCTGGCGCTGACGCTGCCGTCTTTCTCGGTCGGTTGGGTGCTGACCTTCTTCATGATTTTCCGCGAGCTCAGCGCGTCGGTCTTGCTCTATTCCGTCGGCAACGAAGTCCTTCCCGTCACCGTGTTGCGGTTGTGGGAGGAAGGGAAGGCCGAGGACGTCAGCGCGGTGGCGGTGATGATGCTGGTCGTCGTGCTGGTCTTCCGCGGCGTCCATCTGCTCATCGTCAACCGGTGGGTTGCATCGAGATAACAACAAGGAAGGGAAGGTACGTGATCAACTGGGCAAGCAGGCTATCCGCGGCGTTTCTCGCGATCGCGATCGGCGCTCCGGCGACGGCGCAGGCCGCCGACTGGAACGATGTCATCAAGGCGGCGAAGGCCGAGGGCAAGGTCACGCTGTATAGCGGCCATGTCGGCGTTCCCTATCATCCTGAAGTCGCCAAGATGTTCGAGGCAAAATACGGCATTCACGTCGAGATCCTCGACCTCCGCGCCAGCGACCTTGCCGAGCGCATCCGCACCGAGAAGGCGACCGGCCGGGTCACAGCCGACATCATCCTGAACGGCGCCGGCACGCTGTGGCTCATGAAGAATCAGGACGCGCTCGCGCCCTATGGCGATCTGCCCGACATCGGAAAATTGCGCAGCGACCTCGATCTGGATGGCGTCCGCCTGCCGATCTACATTCAGGGCTACGGCATCGCCGTCAACACCAAGCTGGTGCCGGAAAAGGATCGGCCGAAGAGCTGGAAGGATCTGCTCGATCCGAAATGGAAAGGCAAGATCCTGGCGGACGACATGCGCGCGCTTGGCGGCGGATCGACGATGTTCGCGACCACCTACGCCAAGTTCGGACGCGAGTTCCACGAGAAGCTGGCGGAGCAGAAGCCGCAGTTCAGCCGCTCGGTTCGCGAGAATGCCCGGCGCGTGGCGCGCGGAGAGTATGCGATCTACATCCCGTTCTCGTTGCCCGACGAGTTGCTCAACAAGGGTCTGCCGATCGCAGGCATCACGCCGTCCGAGGGTGACGTCTACGCGCAGTTTGATCTTGCTCTGACCAACAACGCGCCGCATCCGAACGCAGCCAGGTTGCTGATGGACTTCTTCTTGTCGGACGAGGCGCAGCTGGTCTATGTCCGCTCTGCGCGGGTCCCGACGATCAAGGACCTCGACAGCAAGATTCCGGCGGACGTCAAGGACATTGTGACGGCGAAGCTGCTGGGAACCAGCGATCCCGCCAAGATCGACGCCGACCTCAAGCTCGCCAACGAGATTTACAAGTAGCAGCCGCCAGTGGCCGCGCATCCTCGACCTGGAGACCGTTCTTGCCAAGCGTTCAGCTGAACAAAGTAAGCCGCCGTTTCGGCGACTTCACCGCGGTCCACGATGTGACGGCGGTCATTCCCGACGGCGCCTTCGTCACCCTGCTCGGGCCGTCGGGCTGCGGAAAGACGACCACCCTGCGGATGATCGCAGGGCTGGAAGCCAATACGGGCGGCGTGATCTCGATCGGCGACAGGGTCGTCAGCGATCCTGCCCGCGCGATCTTTATGCCGCCCGAAAAACGCAATGCGGGGATGGTTTTCCAGTCCTACGCGATCTGGCCGCACATGACGGTGTTCGACAATGTCGCGTATCCGCTGCGATTGCGCCGGCTGTCTCGGCAGGATGTGCACGCCAAGGCGATGCGTGCGCTCGATCTGGTGAAGATGTCGGCCTATGCGGAGCGGCCGGCTCCGCTGCTGAGCGGCGGCCAGCAGCAGCGAGTCGCGATCGCGCGGGCGATCGCATTCGAACCGTCGGTGCTGCTGTTCGACGAGCCGCTGTCCAATCTCGATGCCAAGCTGCGCGACGAGATGCGGATCGAGTTGCGTGCGCTGCAGCAGCGGCTCGCCATCACGACGGTTTTCGTGACTCACGATCAGGAGGAGGCGATGGCGCTGTCCGACCGGATCATCGTGATGCAACAGGGATCCATCCTGCAGGACGATACGCCCGAGGGCATCTACTTCCGGCCGTCGACACTGAACGTCGCCGCATTCTGCACCACGTCGACGATCATTGCGGCGACGGTCATCTCGTCCGAAGCCGGCCCGCGCTCCCGCATCCTGGAGGTGAAGGGCGACGGCTGGTCGGGCCGCGTTCAGGCGTCCACTGACGTGCCGCAGGGCAAGCCGGTGTCGGTGATCGTTCGCGCGGAAAGCATTCGCGTGGATGCAAGTCCGGCGCACGCCGTCGATCGGCAAGAGATCAGCTGGCGCGGTCGGGTCGAAAAGAACGTATTTCGTGGCGCGCGCCGCACGCTGTTCGTCCGCGTCGGCGAGACGTCCTTCACGGTCGATGCCGCGCCGGAGAACGACATCGGTGTCGATCGCGACGTTACGCTGTCGGTGTCGCTGGGCGACACTTGGTCGATTCCGGCAGCGCCTGCGACATCTGAACGGACGGAGGCCGCCTGATGGGCGATCGGTACCCTTGGCGGCGAATCGCCAAGGATGGGCACACGCTGTCGACCCCGGACTTCCTGACGGCGAAGGTCAATACGCTGGCGCGTGCGCTCAAGCGCTATTCGGCCAAGGCCTATCCAGAGGCGTTCGACATCACCGTCACCGAATGGCGCACGCTGGCGGCGATCATTCAGCAACAGCCCTGCGCCGCCAGCGACCTTGCGTTCCATCTGGAAAGCGACAAGGCGCTGACCGGTCGCCTGCTGAAGAAACTCGAACAGCGCAAGCTGATCTCGATCGAGGAAGATCCCGACGACAGGCGGGCGGTGGTGGTTCGTACCACGACGGCCGGCGACGCCGCCTATCGCAAGATCATGCCATTTGCCCAACAGCGCCAGGCAACCCTGCTGCGTCTGATGACGGAAGCCGAGCGCGAACAGCTTTGGGCAATTTTGGATCGGCTCATCGTCCATGTCGGCACTCTGTCCGACGAGGACACCGATGCGGAGGTCGAGCCGTGACCGCGCGAACGATGTACGAAAAGATCTGGCAGGCGCACGAGGTCGCCGATCTCGGTGACGGCTTCTCGCTGCTGCATGTCGATCGGCATCTGCTGCACGATGGGTCGGGGCCCGTGCTTGCCCGCCTCCGGGCGAGTGGTCGGCGCGTTGCGCAGCCGGAGCTGTGCTTTGCGACGCTCGATCACGTGGTGTCGACCGCTCCCGGCCGACCGGCGACGTCGGAGAGCCGTAGCCGCACGATCGCGTCGCTGCGGGAAGGAGTCGCAGAGGCCGGCGTCCGACTGTTCGACCTCGGTCAATCCGGCCAGGGAATCGTCCACGTCATCGGTCCTGAACTGGGCATCAGTCTGCCGGGCTCTATCGTCGTCTGCGCCGACAGCCACACCTGCACCCACGGCGGCCTTGGGGCAATGGGCTTCGGCATCGGATCGACCGAAGCCGGGCATGTGCTGGCGACCCAAACGATTGGGCAGGCGAAATTGAAGACGATGCGGATCAGCTTCGTCGGAGACGCCGATGCAGGGGTCACTGCAAAGGACCTGATCCTCGCTGCGGTCGGTCAGCTCGGGGCCGGCGGCGGCAGCGGCTACGCAGTGGAGTATGCCGGCAAGGCGGTGCAGGCGCTGGGCGTCGAAGCCCGGTTGACGCTGTGCAACCTGTCGATCGAACTCGGCGCGAAGGTCGGCATGGTCGCACCGGACGAAACGACGTTCGGCTATGTTGAGGGGCGTCCGTTCGCGCCCAAGGACGAATTGTGGACACGAGCCGTTGCCGCCTGGCGGGAGCTGCCGTCCGATCCCGGTGCGGCGTTCGACGCCGAGATCGAGGTCGACGTGTCGTCGCTCAAGCCAAAGATCACGTGGGGTACGAGTCCGGCGCAGGTCATCGACATCGATGGCAAGGTACCGGGGCTGTCCGCCGCGTCGTCTGCGTCGCAGCGGAACGCGATCCGCGAGGCGATGGACTACATGGGTGTCGCGCCGGACCAGCCTCTGCTCGGATTGAAGGTCGACTGGGTGTTCATCGGCTCCTGCACCAACAGCCGCATCTCCGACCTTCGCGTCGTCGCCAGCATCGTCAAGGGCCGCAAGGTCGCCGGCCACGTCTCGGCGTGGATCGTGCCGGGCTCCGAGAACGTGAAGCGGCAGGCGGAGGCGGAAGGCCTCGATCGGATTTTCACCGACAGCGGGTTCGAATGGCGTGAGCCCGGGTGTTCGCTGTGTCTGGCCGCGAACGGCGAAGCCGTGCCGCCGGGCGCGCGCGCCGTTTCGACGTCGAACCGCAACTTCGTCGGCCGTCAGGGGCCGGGGGCGCGAACCCATCTGGCGAGCCCGGCGGTTGCTGCCGCGTCGGCGATCCGCGGCGCGATCAGCGATTTCCGGCATATGGGAGACTGACCGTGCAGCCGTTCACGCGCATTCAGGGGGTTGCGGCGCTGCTGCTGCGGGACAACGTCGACACCGACGCCATTATCCGCGTCGAGCGGCTGTTCAATGCCGTGCCGCGAGCCGACCTCGGCCTCTATTGCCTGGAAAGCCTGCGACGCTTGCCGGACGGCTCCCGCGACCCGTCGTTCTTCCAGAACGACCCGCGCTACGACGGCGCGACGGTCCTGCTCGCCGGGCGAAACTTCGGTTGCGGCAGCGCGCGCGAAGGAGCGGTGTGGGCAATCGCCGGGATGGGCATCCGCTGCGTGATTGCGCCGACCATCGCCGACCTGTTCGCAGCGAATTGCTTTCAGAATGGAATTCTGGCGCTGACCTTGAAGGAGGACGTCATCGCCGGGCTTGCTGCCGAAATCGCAGATGATCCCCAGAACCGGCAGATCGTAGTCGATCTCGAGCGCAATCAGCTCGGCCTCACCGGTGGCCCGCAATTCGGGTTTGCCGTGCCCCGCCGTCGGCGGGAAGCGCTGCTCGAAGGCCTCGACGAGATCGATCTCACCCTCAAGCAGCAATCGAGGATCCAGGACTTCGGCCAGAGGGACCGGGTGCAGCGTCCCTGGATTTACGACGTTGGGCCTGGCCGTCCTTGAACCTGGCGCGGCGCACGCGGCGGCGCTCGGTCCGAACGGGGCCACGACGTCGGGCGGCCGGTCGGCGGCACAGAACGCGTAGGCGCTCGTGCTCGTTGCCGACGGGCAATCCGGGAGGTACTCGTCGCTTCCATTTCATTGGTGGGCCCGGCAGGACTCGAACCTGCAACCAGACCGTTATGAGCGGCCGGCTCTAACCATTGAGCTACAGGCCCCGCCGCACGCGGCCGCGGGGGCGGCACGCAACGGTGCCGCCACCCCTTACAATGCGGCAGCCGATCCCGCAATGCCGCGTTCTAGTCCACTGAAACCCCGGCGAATTCGACCACTTTGCGCCATTTCTCGGTTTCGGCGGCGACGAGCTTGCCGAACTCGGCCGGTGTCATCGGCTTCGGAATGCCGCCGGCTTCGGCGAGCCGCGCCACCAGCTTGGGGTCTTTCAGTGCCTCGCCGACCGCCTTGTTGAGGATGTCGATGATCTCGGGCGGCGTGCCCTTCGGCGCGGAGATGCCGTAGAACCCGACCGATTCGAATCCGGGCACGGTTTCGGCGATGGCGGGAACGTCCGGCACGGTGGGCCAGCGCTGCGGCGAGGTGACGCCGAGTGCGCGCACGGTGCCGCCACGCGCCTGCTCCAGCGCCGATGGCAGGTTGTCGAAGATCAATTGCACCTTGTTGGAGATGATGTCGGGAAACGCGATCGCAGATCCCCGGTAGGGCACATGCTGCATGTCGCACTTGGTCATCGCCTTGAACAATTCCGCCGACATGTGCACCGAAGTGCCGTTGCCCGACGAGGCGTAGGAGATCTTGCCCGGATTGGCCTTGCAATAGTCGATGAACTCCTTGACCGATTTGACCGGCATGTCGTTCGACACCACGAGCATGTTGGTCAACTGCATGATGCTGGCGACCGGAACGGTGTCGCGCAGGAAGTCGTACGGAAGCTTCTTGTAGAGCGAGGTGCTGATTGCATTGTTGGGCGCGACGAACAGCAGCGTGTAGCCATCCGGCGGCGAGGTCACCGCTGCGGCCGCCGCGATATTGCCGCCCGAGCCGGTGCGATTTTCGACCACGAATTGCTGACCGAAATGGTCCGATAACCACTGGCTCATGATGCGCGCCACGATATCGACCGGGCCGCCGGGGGAGAACCCGATCAGCCAGCGCACCGGGCGGTTCGGATAGTCCGCCGCGGCCGACGGCGCGACGCCTGCAGCAAGGCTCGAAAGGCAAACCACGCCAAACAAAATTACGCGCAAAAATCCGATCATCTTCTTCCCCATTATTTTCTTTTCGTTGTCGTCAAAGCCATGCTTTCATAAAATCCCGGCCTTGCCTACAACCTTCGCTGCACCTTTATCGTCAACCAGCGCGGAAACGCTCGAGGCAAAAAGTGAAAATCGCTCTTGTTGTCTGCGCTGGCGTCGCGCTGCTGGCGGGCGGCGCCGCGGCGCAAGACGGAGGCAAGGCCATTTCGAAAACCACGATCAGCCTGGGAACGGCGACGCCGGGTGGTGGCTTCCCGCTCTACGGCAACGCCTTTGCCGAGGTGATGAACGAGGCCGATCCGACGCTCTCGATCGAGCCGCGCAACACCAGGGGCAGCAACGAGAACATTCCGCTGCTGGAGGCGGGCCAGCTCGATATCGCAACGGTGGCGGGTGAACCGTCCTACGAGGCCTTCATGGGGGTCGGTCGGCCGCGCACCAATTTGAAAATCCTCACCGCGATGTATTCGAGCCCGGGCATGTTCGTGGTGCGCGCCGACAGCCCCTACAGGACGATCCGCGATCTCGTCGGCAAACCGGTTGCGTTCGGCGCCAGGGGCTCCGGCCTTCCGATCCTGTCGCGCTACATGCTCGATGGTCTCGGATTGAAGCAGGACGAGGATTTCCAGGCGATCTATCTCGACCGCGCCGGCGACGGGCCGGCGATGGTGCAGGATGGCCGCGCGGCGGCGCTGTGGGGCGCCGGCATCGGCTGGCCGGGATTTGCGGTCATGGCGGCAAGTCCCGGCGGCGCGCGGTTCATCGCGCCGGATGCCGAGGAGATCGCGCGCATCCGGGCCAAGCACACATTCCTGAAGCCGCTGACGGTTCCGGCCAACAGCTATCCGAACCAGAACGCGCCGATCGACTCCGTCGGCTCCTGGAGTTTTGTGCTGGTGCGCGAAAACCTGCCGGACGATGTCGCGTACCGGTTGGCGAAGACGTTGCACGGCGCCGAGGCCGCGTTCTGCAAGAAGCTGGCGCAGGCGTGCGAAACGACGGCCGCGAACACGATCGCGGCGGCGCCGAGTGTCGATCTCATTCACTCTGGCGTGCTGAAATATTTCCGCGAAATCGGCGCCGTGAAGTAGGGTGCAATTCCATCCGTCGTCATTGCGAGCGGAGCGAAGCAATCCATCCCTCCACGCGCGCGGAAGCATGGATTGCTTCGTCGCCATCGCTCCTCGCAATGACGTATGAAATGCCGGGTTCATGTTTCTCCAAACAGTGCCCAGATATGACCCCGCATTCTCGCGGCGCGAAGTGCCCGAGGTTTGCTTGAAGTTTGCCCTCGTGAAGGAAGAGGGCGCAGGGAAGACCGGATGCACGCTGCACCCGCGGTCCCGTGTGCAAATTGCACGAGAAAAAAACGCACACGAGCATACAGGTTCAGCGGAGGCGATCCGGCCTTCCCTGCGCAGTGGTTTACGGCTTATAGCGCGCTCTCCCCGGTGAGCCGTGCTCTGTTGCCACCGTCATCCGCGGAAAACTTCCCCGCGAACTTGGCGCCAGCTTCGGGCGCCAGGACCACACGTCTTCGCCGTCCACCTCAGTGCCGTTCGTCAAAGGCACGTCAGCGTCCACCGCATCCCACCGCGCGTGTCGTGACGTGCGCAACGCCCCTCTCGTCGGGTGAGACGGGCAAGCTGGTAGCGCTGATTTGCCCGACAGGTTAAGCGGAATATTTTTCATTTGCGGGATTGACGCTGTTTCTGAAAATCGGAAGTGATTTGCCCGTCGGGTTGACCTGTCGCACGCGGCCCGCAAGATTTCGCTTGCACGCAGGCCGACGCAGGTCGCCCGTCCGTAGGATGGGTTGAGCGCCCGCTCGCGCCGAAGCTCAATCTGGCGAAGGATGCAAGCGAAACCCATCGAGGCAGATGCGACATGCGATGGGTTTCGCAAGGGCTCAACCCATCCTACGGGCTGAAATATTTCCGCGAGATCGCGGTGATGAAGTGGAGCGTAGCTCTCTCAGCCCGTTGTCCCGGCCTTGAGCCGGGATCCATACGCCGCGGCGGTTATGGTTGAGCATAATGGTCGATGGCTTCTTTCAACAACAGATGACCGGGATTATAGGTCCCGGCTCAAGGCCGGGACGACACTGTTGATTGTGGCGGCGTCATCGGGACGGCGAAAGACTTACTTCTTCACCATCGAACATTCCGGGTTCGGTGGCCCGAACGCGTCCTCTCCGGAAATCTTCGCCAGGATCCTGTAATAGTCCCACGGATATTTCGACTCTTCCGGCTTCTTGACTTCGACCAGCATGAGGTCGTGGACCATCAAATTGTCCTCGCGGAGTTTGCCGTTGCGGGCGAAGAAATCCTCGACCGGCTTTTCGCGCATCTTGGCTGCGACCTTGAGCGGCTCGTCGGTGCCGCTGTCCTTGATGGCGTTGAGATAGTACATCACTGATGAATAGACGCCGGCCTGCCACATCGTGGGCATCCGGTTCATCTTGGCGAAGTAGCGCTTCGACCATTCGCGGGTCTTGTCGTCCATGTCCCAATAGAATGACGTCGTCAGTAGCAACCCCTGCGCGGCCGGCAATCCCAGCGAATGAATGTCGGTGATCAGCGCGAGCAGGCCGGCCATCTGCTGGCCGCCCTTCAACACGCCGAACTCACCGGCGGTCTTGATCTCGTTCATATTGTTGGGCGGACCACCGGCGATCCCGATGATTTTTGCCTTCGAGGCCTGGGCCTGAAGGATGAACGACGACAAATCCGGCGTCGCAAAGGGCGGCCGCACCGAGCCGAGCACCTTGCCGCCGTTCCTGGTCACCACCGCTGACGCGTCTTTTTCAAGCGAATGCCCGAACGCATAATCGTCGGTGATGAAGAACCATGTGTCGCCGCCGCGCTTGACCACTTCCTGCGCGGTGCCGGCTGCCAGCGCCCGGGTGTCGAATACCCACTGGATGGCGTAGGGCGAGCAGAACTTGCCGTGGAAATCCGCCGCACCCGTGGAATGCGTGATGAACATCCGCTTCTTTTCGTTGGCGACGTTCTGCACCGCGAGGCCGACCGCCGACACCGGTACGTCCACGATCAGGTCGACCTGTTCGGTGTCATACCAGCGCCGGGCGATGCCGGCGCCGATATCCGCCTTGAGCTGGTGATCGCCGACGATCACGCTGATCGGCTTGCCCAGCACCTTGCCGCCGAAATCATCCACCGCCATCTGCGCCGCGGTGACGGAGCCCTGGCCGGTGGGCGTGGAAGCCGGGCCGTTCATGTCGGTGAGGACGCCGATCTTGACCACGTCGTCGGAAACCTGCGCCAGGGCGGCCGGCGACGCCAGCATTGCGGCTGCAAGCGCTCCGAGCATGGATATGTTTCTGGCTGAAATCACTTGATGTCCTCCCATGATGACCGTCCGGCGCATTGGCCGTTATAGTTTGCCGGCGAACGTAAGCAGTCGGCCGGTCTTTTTGCAATCATTCGCGGGCTCCCGTCAACGCGGCGAAAGGCTTAAGCGGACGCAATTGCCTGTATATTTCGGGCTCGATTCAGTACATAGGCGGGCCATGGTCACGATCCAGCGCCTGCCTGCTTCGCTCACCCCGCTTGATGTTGCGCTGGCGGCATTGCTGCACGGTCTCGAACCCGTTGCACCCGTGGAGCTGCCGTTTGTGGACGCGCTCGGCTGCATTGCAGCAGAGATGCGCCCGCTCGATGCGATTCCGCCTTGCGACATTGCCGTTGCCGACGGCTGGGCGTTTCGCGCCCGCGACCTCGTCGGCGCGTCATCCTATTCGCCGCTGCCGCTGGCCGGGCCGCCGGCCTGGGTCGAAGCCGGCGACGCCATGCCCAGGGGTTGCGACTGCGTGATCGATGCCGATCTGGTCGAGCACAATGGCCCGATGGCTCAGGTGCTGGCGGAAGCGATACCGGGGCAGGGCGTTCGCAGGACGGGCGGCGATATCGCCAAGGGACGCTCCATCATCGCCGCCGGGCGATGCATCGGTCCGCTCGATCTCCTGATCGGGCGCGCGGCGGGGCTCGAACGATTGAACGTGCGCCGACCGCGCCTGCGACTCGTCAATATTCCCGCGACGTCGGGCCAGGTGACGACGGCATCATTGATTGCAGAATACGCCCGCGCGGCCGGTGGCAGCGTGAGTCTCACTGAGGCTGCTGAACGCGACGCGGCATCCATCGCCAAGGCCATCGCTGGGCCGATCGAGGCCAGCGCCTGCGATCTGCTCATCACGATCGGCGGCAGCGGCGTCGGCCGCACCGATGCGGCGGTGGTGGCGCTGGCGGAGCGCGGCGAGGTGGTCGCGCACGGTATCGCCCTGCAGCCCGGTCGTACCTCCGCGGTCGGGCGGATTGCAAACATTCCCGTCATCGCGCTGCCCGGCGCGCCGGATCAGGCGCTGGCGGCGTGGTGGACCCTTGTTCTCCCTGTGCTGGACCGGTTGTCCGGACGGCAACCCCGCGCGCAGGTCACGCGGCCGCTGGCGCGCAAGATCGCCTCGGGTGTCGGCATCGCCGAGATCGTCCTCCTCGAAAAAAATGACAACGGCTGGATGCCGCTTGCGGTCGGCGATCTCTCGCTCGAGACGATCGCGCGCGCCGATGCCTGGCTGGCGATACCGGGGAGCAGCGAAGGTTTTGCGGCGGGCACGCCGGCCGATGCCTATATGATGCGGGAGTGACATGGGTTCCGGCATGAACAACGCGCCCCAATCGAAGAACCGCGACAGCATGGACCAGGATCAGTTCCTGACCATACTCTCGCGCGAGGAGGCGCTGGCGCGGTTCGAAGCCGCGTTGTTTCCCCGCGCGGTCGCAAGCGAACAACGGCCGCTCTCCGATGCGCTCGGCTGTGCGCTGGCCGAGGATGTCGTGGCGCCGATCGATGTGCCGCCCTTCGACCGCTCCAATGTCGATGGTTTTGCGGTGCGCTCGGCGGATCTCGCATCGGCCGGCGAAGCGGCGCCGGTCCGCCTGATGCTCAATGACGAAGTGATCGCCTGCGGCACAGCGCCGGCGCGGCCGGTGCTGTCGGGGTCAGCCACTTCGATTGCGACCGGTGGGCCGGTGCCGCGCGGCGCTGACGCCGTCGTCATGGTGGAGCACACGCAGCCGTCAGGTTTGCGCGCGATCGAGATCCGCCGCGCCGCTTCGCCCGGTCAATTCATCTCCTATGCCGGCTCCGACATCGCGCGCGGCGAGGCGCTGCTGCGCGCCGGCACCATGATCGGCTCGCGTGAGATCGGCATGCTGGCGGCTTGCGGCATCGCGCAGCTCTCTGTCGCGCGCCGGCCGCGCGTGGCGGTGATCTCCACCGGTGACGAGCTGGTGCAGCCGGGCCAGCCGCTGCGTCCCGCGGCGATCTACGACACCAATGGCGCGATCGTCACGGCCGCGATCTCAGAGAACGGCGGCGAGGCGGTGTTTCTCGGCGCCATCCCCGACGATGAGGAACAGCTTGAAATCGCGATGCGTCGGGCGCTTGAAACAAGCGACATGCTGGTGTTGTCCGGCGGCACTTCGAAAGGCGCGGGCGACGTCTCCCATCGCATCATCGCGCGGCTCGGAAAGCCCGGTATCATCGCGCATGGCGTCGCATTGAAGCCGGGCAAGCCGCTATGCCTTGCGGTCTGCGACGGCAAGCCGGTGGTGATCCTGCCGGGATTTCCGACCTCGGCGATGTTCACCTTCCACGACATGATCGTGCCGGTGCTGCGCCGCATGGCGGGCCTGCCGCCGCGTTCGGACGCCAAGGTGACGGCGAAAGTTCCGGTGCGGATCGGCTCGGAGCTTGGTCGCACCGAATTCGTCATGGTGTCGCTGGTCGAAGGCGCCGACGGATTGATCGCCTATCCCTCCGGCAAGGGCTCCGGCGCCATCACCTCGTTCGCGCAGGCCGACGGTTTTTTGCGGATCGATGCGCTGGCCGACCAGATGCCGGCCGGGACGGAAGCCGAGGTAACGCTGTTCACGCCGCATGTGCGGGTGCCGGATCTCGTGATCGTCGGCAGCCACTGCACCGGGCTTGATCTCGTGACCGCGCCGATGGCACACGCGGGCTTGGTTGTGCGCTCGATCGCGGTCGGCAGCCTCGGGGGCCTCGCGGCAGCCAAGCGCGGTGAATGTGATTTCGCGCCGATCCATCTGTTCGATGAGGCGACCGAGACCTACAATACGCCGTTCCTCGGCGAGGGGCTTGAACTGGTGCCGGGCTGGCGGCGAATGCAGGGCATCGTGTTTCGTAAAGGCGATACGCGCTTCGAAGGCCTGAGCGCGCAGGACGCGGTGCGATCGGCGCTCGCCGATCCCGCCTGCATCATGGTCAACCGCAACCAGGGCGCCGGCACGCGCATCCTGATCGACCGGCTGCTCGGCGAGGCGCGCCCCGACGGCTACTGGAATCAGCCGCGCTCGCACAATGCGGTTGCGGCGGCCGTGGCGCAGCACCGCGCCGACTGGGGCATGACGATTGCGCCGGTCGCGCATGCGGCGGGCCTCGGTTTTATTCCGCTGGCCGAAGAGCATTACGATTTCGCGCTGGTAACGGCGCGCAGGCAGCGCCCGGCAGTGCAGGCGTTTCTGGAGGCGCTGGCGTCGAAGGAAGGCCGTGCGGCGCTGGAGCGGGCGGGGTTCAGGCCGGCGTGACTTCCTCATGGTGAGGAGCGCGTCTTCGCGCGTCTCGAACCATGAAGCCCGGATGCGGCCATCCTTCGAGACGCGGCGAAGTCGCCGCTCCTCAGGATGAGGACCTCGGTAGTGTTGGTTCGTCCGTTCAAATGAACGCCATGCCGCCGTTCAGGATGATCGTCTGTCCCGTCATGTAGTCGTTGCCGAGCACCATCAGCACCGCCTGCGCGACTTCGTCGGGCTGGCCGAGGCGGCCGAGCGGGATATTCCGCGCCATATCCGAGCGGCCGCGCATCATGTCGGTTTCGATCAGCGAGGGCGCCACCGCATTCACCGTGATGCCTTCCCTGACCAGCCGCGCCGCGTAGCCGCGCGTCAGTCCCTCCATGCCGGCTTTCGAGGCATTGTAGTGAACGCCGATCGCGCCGGCGCCACGGGCGGCGCCGGATGAGATATTGACGATGCGGCCCCATTTCTTCGCACGCATCGGCGGCAGCACCGCCTGGGTGCAGAGAAAGGCCGATTTCAGGTTCACCGAGATCGTCGTATCGAAATCGGCCTCGGTCAGGTCATCGATGCCACGCACGATCGCCATGCCCGCATTGTTGACGAGAATGTCGATCGGACCCAGCGCCGAGGTGACGTGATCGACCATGCTGGCGACGGCTTTGGCCTGCGATACGTCCGCGGCGGTCGCGATCGCGCGACCTCCCGTGCCTTTGATCTTTGCCACGACTGCATCGGCATCACCGGCGCGTTCCCGGTAATTGACCGCGACGGCGGCCCCGGCTTCCGCAAGCGCGGTGGCAATCGCAGCTCCAATGCCGCGCGACGCGCCTGTCACCAGCGCAATGCGGCCCTTCAAATCCGGTGTGATGGTCATGATCGAAGTCCTTGTGGTCGCGCAGCCCGCTGTCAATCTAGCGCAAGCCCGCGATGACGGCCATCGATCAAGCGGGCGGAATATCTTCGCGCAGAGACGAAGAAGGCTACAGGGAGCAAAGAGCTGCAATGAAAAGCGTTGCAACGACGGCACGGCCTCTATCCATTGCGATCATCGGGGCCGGCACGGGCGGGCTCGCCACGGCGGCGGCGCTGCGGCGGGTAGGTGGGACCGCCCCATTGGCGGCGTAGAGCAACTCGCCATGCCCGGCTTGTCCCGGCCATGACGAGATTAGCGACGCGTTCGGCGAGCCGCGCGCTCAGACGTTCAGGTTCATCCAGACCGCCTTCGGCTCTGTAAAGTTCTCGATCGCCGCGGTGCCATGTTCGCGGCCGAAGCCGGAATCGCGCACGCCGCCCCACGGCAACCGCACATCGGTATAGCCATAGGTGTTGATCCAGACGGTGCCGGCCCTGGCTTTCTTTGCAAAGCGCTGCACGCGGCCGATGTCCCGGCTCCAGACGCCGGCAGCGAGGCTGTAGGCGGTGCCATTGGCGATCCGCAGGGCATCGGCCTCATCGCGGAACTTGATGACGCTGACCACCGGGCCGAAGATCTCCTCCTGCGAGATGCGCATCTCGTGCTTGACGTTGGCAAACACCGCGGGGCTGATGAAGTAGCCGCGATCGCCGACACGCTCGCCGCCGGTCGTCAGCAAGGCGCCTTCCTTCTGGCCGATATCGACATAGCCGAGGATGCTGTTCATCTGCTTCTCGGAGATCACCGGGCCCAGCGCCGTAGCGCGATCGGCGGGATCGCCTATCCGGAGCGCCTGGGCGCGTTGCGTCAGCCGCTCGACCACTTCGTCGTAAACCTTCTCATGGGCGAGCACCCGTGAGCCCGCCGAGCACACCTGCCCGGCGTTGAAGAAGATGCCGGACGCAGCCGCTTTGGCCGCCGCCTCGATATCGGCATCGTCGAAGATGACGTTGGCGGATTTGCCGCCGAGTTCGAGCGAGACGCGTTTGAAGTTGCCGGCCGCGCCGCGCAGAATGCCGCGTCCGACGCCCGGCGAGCCCGTGAAGGTCACCTTGTCCACATCGGGATGATTGACGAGGGCCTCGCCCACCGTCCGTCCGGGACCGGGGACGATGTTGAGCACGCCCGCCGGCAGGCCTGCTTCGAGCGCCAGTTCGCCGATGCGCAATGCCGACAACGAGGTCAGCTCGGCCGGTTTCATGACAATGGTGCAGCCGCAGGCCAACGCGGGTGCGAGCTTCCACATCCCGATCATCAGCGGGAAATTCCAGGGAACGATGACGGCCACCACGCCGACCGGCTCGCGCACGGTGTAAGTGAGTGCGTCATCCCGCGTGGAGACGACCTCGCCGCTGATCTTGTCGGCCCATCCCGCGTAATAGGTCAGCGTGTCGATCGTAGCTGGAAAATCCTGCCGGCGTACGCCTGAAATCGGCTTGCCCGCGTCGAGGCTTTCGAGTGCAATGATCTCATCGGTATGCTCCTTCATCAGGTCCGCGAGCCTGAACAGGATTTGTCCGCGCTCGGACGCGCGCATGGTGCGCCACGGGCCTTCGAAGGCGCGTCGTGCCGCCGCGACGGCGCGATCGACATCGGCTTCGTCGCCTTCGGCGATGGTCGCGATGACCTCTTCGGTGGCCGGATCGAGAGATTTGAAGGTGCGCCCGGAGGCCGACGGGACCTGTTGGCCGTCGATCAGCAGCAGCCTTGGTTTGGAGGCCGAAACCGGGGGCAGCGCGTCCCGGGAATAGTCATATGCAATCGACATCATATCTCCTCCACCTGTTGTTTGTTAACTTGGGAGTGAAATAGCCGGACGTAAATATGATATGCTCTGCCTATGGCGTCTTGTTATATGTAGTGAAATTCATAACTAGGTGATCGATGCTGAACATCGAGATCGAAACCATCTGGCGATTTCACAGGGAGGGCAGTCCACAAACGGTCGTGGTGATGCTCGGGATCCTCAATGAGATCAGGAAGACCGGCAAGCTCACCAGTGCCGCGACCCAGGCCAACCTTTCCTATCGCCACGTCTGGAATCTGGTCGAGCAATGGTCCGACTTCTTCGGCGTGCCGCTGGTCGAAACCCATCGCGGCAGGGGCACCACGCTGACCGCGTTCGGCGAAAAGCTGGTCTGGGCGGGAGAGCGCATGCAGGCGCGCCTTGGCCCGCAGCTCGAAAACCTCGCGCAGGAACTCGCGACCGAAATCAAACCGTTCCTGCATCAACGCCCGTCCGTCATCCGCGTTCATGCCAGTCACGGTTTTGCGGTTTCAAGGCTGCGTGAGTTGCTCGACCGCGAACCCGGCATCGGCGTCGACCTGCGCTATGTCAGCAACCAGAATTCGCTGGTGTCGCTGGCGCAAGGCGCCTGCGATCTGTCCGGCGTGCATCTGCCGCGCGGCGAACTGCGCGCGCAAGGCGTTCAGGCCTGCAGGGAGTGGCTCGACCCGCGCGAGGACCGCGTGATCCATTTCGTGACGCGCGAAATGGGGTTGATGGTCAAGCGCGGCAACCCGCTCGGGATCATGTCGCTGGAAGATGTCGTCGAGCGGAAGGCCCGCTTCGTCAATCGCGACCATGATTCCGGCACGCGGCTGTTGTTCGACCAGTTGCTCGCGCTGCACGGGATCGATGAAGCCGGCATCAACGGCGCACAGCAGATGGAATTTACGCACGCGGCGGTGGCCGCTTACGTGGCGAGCGACATGGCAGATGTCAGTTTCGGCGTCGAAGCCGCGGCGCGGCAGTTCGGGCTCGATTTCGTCCGGCTTCTGACCGAGGATTATTTCTTCGTCTGCCGCCGCGCATTCCTGGAGACCGAACCGATGCAGCGCGTGCTCGACGTCATGAAAGGCAGCGAATTTCACAAGGCTGTCGCGGCTCTTCCGGGCTACGTCGCGGCCAATACCGGCGCGGTCAGCACCGTCCGGGAATTCCTGGACAGCGAATCCGAAAACGCTGTCATTTCCCGCAAGCGGAAGAACTGAGCGGCCGAGGTGCAGGTGTCCCGGATGCGGTGCAGCGCACCTTGCGCTGCTCCGCAGAGCCGGGACCCATGCTTTTTATACGTTGGCATGGGCCCCGGATCAGCAGCGCATCACTTCGTGCTGCGCAGCGTCCGGGGCACGAGTTAGCCCCCGTCCAGCGCCGCCAGCCGTTCCGCCTCGGCGATATCGTCCATGGTGTTGGCGTTGAAGAACGGATCGAGCGGCGTGACCGGCCAGCTCACGGTGGCGAGCTTGTAGCGTGCGGTCCAGCGATCGATCTTCCTGACATCTTCCACCACCAGCGCGTGACGCAATTCCTCGCGCAACGCAACGCTCCATAGCCCGACCACCGGATGCGATTGCCCGCGGGAAGCTGCGACCGCAAGCTGCGCGTTTTGCTCCGCGCGCGCGCGATGCAGGCGCGCGACCAGATCGCGCGGCAGGAACGGACAATCCGCCGCCGCGCTCAGCATGAATTCGACATCCGGTCGGTTGGCCGCGGCCCAGTCGAGTGCGGCGAGAATGCCCGCCAGCGGTCCCGGAAAATCCGCGACGCCGTCTGCGATCACGGGCAGGCCGAACGCGGCGAAACGCGCCGGATCGCCATTGGCATTGAGGATGAGCCCGTCGCATTGCGGCTTCAGCCGCGCGATCACGCGTTCGAGGATGGTGCGGCCGCCGATCTGGCGCATCGGCTTGTCGCCGCCGCCCATCCGCCGCGCCAGCCCGCCGGCCAGCAGTACGCCCGGAATGTCAGTCATCGCGTTCGCCGCCCTTGCGCTTGTGACGCGCGGATTCCTCTTCGACGAAAGCCAGGTTCTGGTCGTAGACGATGCGCTCCTGGCCCGACAGCGCGATGAATCGCTTGCCCCGCGCGCGACCGACCAGCGTCAATCCGACCTGCCGTGCCAGATCGACGCCCCATGCGGTAAAGCCCGAACGCGAGATCAGGATCGGAATTCCCATCCGCACCGTCTTGATCACCATCTCGGAGGTCAGCCGCCCCGTGGTGTAGAGGATCTTGTCGGCGGGATCGACGCCGTGGCGATAGATCCACCCCGCAATCTTGTCGACGGCGTTGTGGCGGCCGACGTCTTCGGTGTAGCAGACGGGCGTGCCTTCCTTGCACAGCACGCAGCCGTGGATCGCGCCGGCCTCGAGATAGAGCGACGGCATGGTGTTGATCGCATGCGTCATCTGATAGAGCCAGGAGGTGCGCAGCTCCGCCTCGGGCAGCGCGACGCTTTCCACCGCCTCCAGCAGATCGCCGAACGCCGTGCCCTGGGCGCAGCCCGATGTCTGCGTGCGTTTCTTCAATTTCTGTTCGAAATTGGTATGGTGTTCGGTGCGCACGACCACCACCTGGAGGTCGTCGTCATACTCGACCTCGGTGACGGCATCGTCGTATTTCAGCATGTTCTGGTTGAGCAGGTAGCCGAGCGCGAGATACTCCGGATAGTCGCCGATCGTCATCATGGTGACGATCTCCTGCGCGTTCAGATAAAGCGTCAGCGGCCGTTCCACCGGGACCTTGATCTCGACGGCAGCGCCGCTCTGGTCGGTCCCGGCGACGCGCTGGGTCAGCCGCGGATCGTCTGGGTTGGGCTGGATCAGGGGAACGGGTGCTTTATCGATCTTCATCATGTTCGCACGCTAGCATGACATTGCCCGGCGGCCGATATAAAGCTTCTTGGGCAACAGGCGAAATAGAGCCAGAACCGTCATTGCGAGCGAAGCGAAGCAATCCATCTCACGACGAAGAATGGATTGCTTCGTCGCTTTGCTCCTCGCAATGACGGCAAGGATCTGGTTCCGGAGAACAGGATGAAAGTGATCGGTCTCGCGGGATGGAGCGGTGCCGGCAAGACCACCTTGCTGGCGCGCGTGATCCCGCATCTACTGGAGCAGGGTTTGCGCATTTCCGTGATCAAGCACGCCCATCACGAGTTCGACGTCGACGTGCCGGGCAAGGATTCCTGGGTGCACCGGCAGTCCGGCGCCACCGAAGTGCTGGTGTCCTCGAGCCGGCGCTGGGCCCTGATGCATGAATTGCGCGGCGCCTCCGAGCCGAGGCTGCCGGAATTGCTCGCCAGGATGTCGCAGGTCGATCTCGTGGTGGTCGAAGGCTTCAAGCGCGAGCTGCATCGCAAGATCGAAGTCCATCGTGCCGCCAACGACAAGCCGCCGTTGTTCCCCGACGATCCCGATATCGTCGGCATTGCGACCGACGGCGCCGTTGAAACCACGCTTCCGGTCGTCCATCTCGATGACATCCCGGCGATTGCGGCTATGATGCAGCGGGCCGCGATCCCGATCGAAGACGTGCTGGCGCGAAGCGCCGCCGAAAGCTGAGAAGCAAGATGGCGCAATTGTCCGACGATTGCTTTGCCTTCGGCGGACCGATGATGTCGGTCGAGGAGGCCGTCGCGATCATCTCCGCGCGGGTGAGGGCGGTACGGGACGTCGAGGCTGTTTCGCTTCGCGAGGCCGATGGCCGCATTCTCGCCGACGACATTGCAGCCCCGCTGCCGCTGCCGCCTTTCACCAATTCCGCGGTCGATGGTTATGCCGTGCGCTCCGGCGATCTGCCGCTGCGGGAAGAGCAGGCCTTTCCCGTGGCCGGACGCGTGCAGGCCGGCGCGTCGGCAAGCCAGGCCATCCAGCCCGGACATGCCATGCGCATCTTCACCGGCGCTCCGATGCCGGATGGCGCCGACACGGTGTTCATGCAGGAGGATGTCCGCATCGATGCGGATCACAGGGTCGTTCTTCCCGCAGGCCTCAAACCCGGCGCCAATGTGCGCCCTGCCGGCGAGGATATTCCTACCGGTCATTCCGCGCTGAAAGGCGGCCAGCGCTTGCGGCCGCAGGATGTCGCGCTGATCGCGGCGTTCGGCCTGACCGAGGTCGAGGTCAGGAGGCGCATCCGGGTTGCGGTATTTTCGACCGGCAATGAAGTCGTCTCGCCGGGAACGCCGCGCGCGGCCGCGCAACTGTTCGATTCCAACCGCTTCATGCTGATGGCGATGCTGGCGCGGCTAGGTTGCGAGGTCAGCGATCTCGGCATTCTGCGCGACGATCGCGCGTCGCTCGCCGATGGCCTTAAAAAGGTAGCCGGCACGCACGACCTGATCCTGACCACCGGCGGCGTCTCGACCGGTGAAGAAGACCACGTCAAGGCGGCGGTCGAAAGTGCCGGCACGCTGGTGCTGTGGCGCATGGCGATCAAGCCGGGACGTCCGGTCGCGATGGGGATTGTCGGCGGCACGCCGCTGATCGGACTGCCGGGAAATCCGGTGGCGAGTTTCGTCACCTTTGTCCATGTGGTGCGTCCGACCGTGCTGGCGCTGTCGGGCGCCACGCAGCAGCCGTTGCTTCCGATGCCGGTTCGCGCCGCCTTCTCCTACAAGAAGAAGCTCGCGCGCCGCGAATATGTTCGGGTCAATCTGCGCCAGGGCGAGGGCGACGTGCTCGAAGCCGTAAAATTTCCACGCGAGGGCGCCGGCCTGCTGTCGTCGCTGGTGGACACCGACGGACTGGTCGAACTCGGCGAAGAGATTACGCAGGTTCATCCCGACCAGATCGTTGGATTTCTAGGCTATGCGAATTTGATCTGACTTCCCGTTCTCGCGATCTCCGTTGACGATGCTGGTCGCCTTCGCCATGTTCGCTGCATGACCACGACCAAACTCGACCTCACCGGCCTGAAATGCCCGTTGCCCGCATTGAAGACGCGCAAGGCGCTGAAATCCGTGAACCCCGGCGACCTGCTGGAGGTTCATTGCACCGATCCGTTGTCGGTGATCGATATTCCGAACCTGATCCGCGAAACCGGCGACAAGGTTGAGATCACCGAACGCGCGGAAAGCCGGATCGTGTTCGTGATTGAAAAAGCGAATGATCCAATAGGAAAGGCGAATGACTGATTGCCTGGAACGATGGCTTCGCAGGCGGCTTCCAAGCCAAGTGGAGCCCGAACGGCACCGAAGCGCGCGGCCTGCCGCAAACAAGTGAGATCGAAGGGGCCGACCGGTTTTGACGTCGAGACTGCGCCGATAGGTCCCCAGGGCGCCGCGGTCCAGCATCGATGTTGAAAGTGGCATCACCCCAAACCCTGCGTTCCCGTTAAATGCTTATGAGAACGCGACAATTCACTTGGCATCTGGTATGCCACGATCTAGAGTTATAGGGTGTCTGAAGGCAGGAACGAGACGTTTCAATGAGTCATGACGTTCAAGAAGTCCGCCCGTTCGAACATCCCGGCGAAGGACGCCGGCGAGCCAAATCGACGCCCAAGGGCCGCCAGGTCGATCCTGTCGCCGCGCACGAGATCGAGCTTCTGCTTGGTGATCGGCCGCGACAGCGCGATCTCCTGATCGAGCATCTGCATCTGATCCAGGACAAGTATCACCAGATTTCGGCAGCGCACCTGGCAGCACTTGCCGACGAGATGAAGCTCTCCTTTGCGGAGGTGTTCGAAACCGCGACCTTCTATGCGCATTTCGACGTGGTGAAGGAGGGTGAGGCGGATATCGCGCCGCTGACCGTTCGCATCTGCGATTCACTGACCTGCGCGATGCTGGGTGCCGAAAAACTGCTGCATGAATTGCAGGACGGCGCGGGTCCCGGCATTCGCGTGGTGCGCGCGCCCTGCGTCGGCCTGTGCGACGCCGCGCCGGTTGCGGAAGTCGGCCATCATTTCGTGCATCAGGCGACGGCCGCCGAGGTCCTGGCCACTGCGCAGCGCGGCGATACACATCCGCATATCCCTGCCTATGTCGACTACGACGCCTATGTGGCGAGCGGCGGCTATCGGCTGCTCGAGCGCGTCCGTTCCGGTGAGTTGTCGAGAGATGACCTCCTGAAGGCGCTCGACGATGCCAGCCTGCGCGGTCTCGGCGGCGCCGGCTTCCCCACTGGGCGCAAATGGCGCGCGGTGCTCGGCGAGCCCGGACCGCGATTGATGGCTATCAACGGCGACGAAGGCGAGCCGGGTACTTTCAAGGACCGCGTCTACCTCAACAGCGACCCGCACCGTTTCCTCGAGGGCATGCTGATCGGCGCCCATGTGGTGGAGGCGCCCGACGTCTACATCTATCTGCGTGACGAATATCCAGCGTCGCGTGAAATCCTCAAACGCGAGATCGCGAAGCTGCCGCCCGGCGGCCCGGTGTTGCACATGCGGCGCGGCGCCGGCGCTTATATCTGCGGCGAGGAGTCCTCGCTGCTCGAAAGTATCGAAGGCAAGCGCGGCCTGCCGCGGCACAAGCCGCCATACCCGTTCCAGGTCGGGTTGTTTGGCCTGCCGACGCTGATCAACAATGTCGAGACGCTGTGGTGGGTGCGCGACATCGTGGAAAAAGGCGCGGACTGGTGGAAGAGTCATGGCCGCAATGAGCGTCACGGGTTGCGCAGCTATTCGGTGTCGGGACGGGTCAAAAATCCCGGCATGAAACTGGCGCCGGCCGGCATCACCGTGCGCGAACTGATCGACGAGTTTTGCGGCGGCATGGCGGACGGACATAGCTTCCATGCTTACCTGCCGGGCGGCGCGTCCGGCGGCATTCTGCCGGCATCGATGGACAATATTCCGCTCGATTTCGGCACATTGGAAAAATACGGCTGCTTCATCGGTTCCGCCGCGGTCATCATCCTGTCCGAGCAGGACAGCGTGAAGGGCGCCGCCCTGAACCTGATGCGGTTCTTCGAGGACGAGAGCTGCGGCCAGTGCACGCCGTGCCGCGTCGGCACCCAGAAGGCGGCGCTGTTGATGGAGAGGCCGGTCTGGAACCGCGAACTGCTCGACGAATTGAGCCAGGCGATGCGGGATGCGTCGATCTGCGGTCTCGGCCAGGCCGCCTCGAATCCGCTGACCTCGGTGATTAAATATTTCCCGGATGAGTTCGTGCCGAAAGAGGCCGCCGAATGACAAAAATCCAGTTCGAACTCGACGGCCAGCAGGTCGAGGCCGTCAACGGCGAGACCATCTGGCAAGTCGCAAAACGCCAGGGCCGCGAAATTCCGCATCTGTGTTACTCGCCGGCGCCGGACTATCGGCCCGACGGCAATTGCCGTGCCTGCATGGTCGAGGTCGAGGGCGAACGGGTGCTGGCGGCCTCCTGCAAGCGCACGCCGAGCGTCGGCATGAAGGTGAAAACGGCGAGCGCCCGTGCGGTCGCGGCGCAGAAGATGGTGATGGAGCTTCTCGTCGCCGACCAGCCGGCGCGCGAGACTTCGCACGATCCCGATTCGAAATTCTGGCACTGGGCCGAAAAGGTCGAAGTGACCGAAAGCCGTTTCCCTGCGGCCAAGCGCTGGCAGGGCGATGCCAGCCATCCCGCCATGAGCGTCAATCTCGATGCCTGCATCCAGTGCGGCCTGTGCGTGCGCGCCTGCCGCGAGGTCCAGGTCAATGACGTGATCGGCATGGCCTATCGCAGTCACGAATCCAAGATCGTGTTCGATTTCGACGATCCGATGGGAGAATCGACCTGCGTGGCCTGCGGCGAATGCGTGCAGGCCTGCCCGACCGGCGCGCTGATGCCGTCGGTGATGCTGGACGAGAACCAGACCCGCGTCACCTACGCCGACAAGAAGGTGGACTCGCTGTGCCCGTTCTGCGGCGTCGGCTGTCAGGTCACCTATCAGGTCAAGGACGAGAAGGTGATCTATGCCGAAGGCCGCGACGGCCCGGCCAATCACAACCGGCTCTGCGTCAAGGGCCGCTTCGGTTTCGATTACATCCATCACCCGCATCGGCTGACAAAACCGCTGGTGCGGCTGCCGAATGCGAAGAAGGACGCCAACGACCAGGTTGATCCGGCCAATCCGTTCACGCATTTCCGCGAGGCATCGTGGGAAGAGGCGCTCGATATCGCCGCACGCGGCCTCGTCAAGATCCGCGACGAGAAGGGCGTCAAGGCGCTCGCCGGCTTCGGCTCGGCCAAGGGCTCCAACGAGGAAGCCTATCTGTTCCAGAAACTGGTGCGCACCGGCTTCGGTTCCAACAATGTCGATCACTGCACGCGGCTGTGCCACGCCTCGTCAGTCGCAGCCTTGATGGAAGGCTTGAACTCGGGCGCGGTCTCCGCGCCGTTCGCAGCCGCCATGGATGCCGAAGTCATCATCGTGATCGGCGCTAATCCCACGGTCAATCATCCGGTCGCCGCGACCTTCATCAAGAATGCGGCCAAGCGCGGTGCCAAGCTGATCGTGATGGACCCGCGGCGGCAGGCATTGTCGCGCCACGCCACCAGGCATCTGGCGTTCAAGCCCGGCAGCGACGTCGCCATGCTGAACGCGATGCTCAATACCATCATCACCGAAGGCCTGACCGACCAGCAATATATCGCCGGCTATACCGAGGGCTTCGACGAGCTCAAAGAGCGGATCAAGGAATTCACGCCGGAGAAGATGGAGCCGATCTGCGGCATTCCGGCGGAGACGCTGCGCGAAGTGGCGCGGATGTACGCGCGCTCGCGCGCCTCGATCATCTTCTGGGGCATGGGTATCAGCCAGCACATCCACGGCACCGACAATGCGCGTTGCCTGATCGCGCTGGCGCTGGTCACCGGCCAGGTCGGCCGGCCCGGCACCGGCCTGCATCCGCTGCGCGGCCAGAACAACGTGCAGGGCGCTTCCGATGCCGGCCTGATCCCGATGTTCCTGCCGGACTACCAGCCGGTCGGACGCACCGATCTGCGCGAGCCGTTCGAAAAGCTCTGGCACCAGGACCTCGATCCGGTGCGCGGCCTTACCGTGGTCGAGATCATGAACGCGATCCATGCCGGCGATATCACCGGCATGTATATCGAGGGCGAGAACCCCGCGATGTCGGATCCTGATCTGCAACACGCGCGCGAGGCGCTGGCAAAGCTCGATCATCTGGTGGTGCAGGACCTGTTCGTGACCGAGACCGCGTTCCATGCCGACGTGATCCTGCCGGCGTCGGCCTTTGCGGAGAAGTCCGGCACCTTCACCAACACCGATCGCCGCGTGCAATTGGCGCGCGAGGTGATCAGGCCGCCCGGCGACGCGCGGCAGGATCTCTGGATCATCCAGGAGATCGCCAAACGCATGGGCCTTGACTGGAACTACAGCGGCCCGGCCGACGTGTTCGCCGAGATGACCGAGGTGATGCCGTCGCTGAACAACATCACCTGGGAGCGGCTGGTGCGCGAGGGGGCGGTGACCTATCCGGTCGACGATCCGCATCAGCCCGGCAACGAGATCATTTTCACCGCGGGTTTCCCGACCGCGAGCGGCCGCGGCAAGATCGTGCCGGCGCATGTGATCGCCCCGGACGAAGTGCCCGACCACGAATATCCGATGGTGCTCTCGACCGGCCGCGTACTCGAACACTGGCACACCGGCTCGATGACGCGGCGCTCCCATGTGCTCGACCAGATCGAGCCGGAGGCGGTGGCGTTCATGTCGCCCAAGGACATGCGGCGGATGAGCGTGCGGCCCGGCGATTTCATCCGGCTCTTGACGCGGCGCGGTGCGGTCGAGGTCAAGGTGCGCTCCGACCGCGACGTGCCGGAGAACATGGTGTTCATGCCGTTCTGCTACGCGGAAGCCGCCGCAAACCTGTTGACCAACCCGGCGCTCGATCCGTTCGGCAAGATTCCGGAGTTCAAGTTCTGCGCGGTACGCGCCGAAAAGGCCGAGCTGCGGACGGCGGCGGAATAAGTTCGAACGCACCCGAAACGGGCATGTCGATGCTCAGTTGGGGCCGCTCGCAGCCGCGGTCTGTTGCATGGACTTGCTCTGCGCGACAATGGCTTCGAGCCGCGCAATATTTTCCAGCAGACGTTGGCTGGTCAGGATCAGGAAGTAATAGCCGAACTGCGGATTCTGAAAGTAGATCTCAAGCAGCTTGTCATAACTGATGGTCAGCACATGACCATCCTCAATGCATTCGATCGTCGCCGTGCGTCGGTTATCGGGCGTGAGGAAGCCAAACTCGCCCATCAGGCGTCCTGGCGGAAGTTCGACGCTGATTTCCTTCACCAGGAATTTTCCGGTGACGGTTAGCAGCATCTCATGGGCGGCATCGTCCTTCTTGAACAGAATATCGCCCTTGCGATATTTGCGCTCGGTCATGAACGGCTTGAGCCATTCCAGCGACGTATCGCCCTGCGTCGCGCTGCGGGCCTTCTTCACGAGAACGAGCATTTGACGGAGGCGATACGCATTGATGGGAACCATCAGGAGATACAACAGGAAGGTCGTGATGGCTCCGGTGAGCGCGCCGAAGAGGGCAAAAAATGCACAACCAATCATATTCGCAACGCGCAGCGGCACCATGGTCTGCATCAGCAAAGTGGCGACAAAGAAGATGACACCGACCAGGGCGAACATGTTGGCGAGCGTGATATTGTGGAGCACAATCTCCAGCAGGCGATTGAACAGCGCGTCGGACGTGATGTTGTTGGGATCGAGACCGAGTTGAGTCAGGATTTTTGCAACCCGCAGGTTGTCCGCTGCGGTATCGAGAATGCGGTCCAGCGTCGTGGTCAGGTCTGCGCTGATTAAGTTCATCGAATCCCCCAGGCGCATCGGCGAAGTGGAACGATTATCCCACCCCGGGCCATGACACAATTATCGCACCTGGCGCCATGCGGGTCTTTCAGAATGGCCGCCCGGCCGCGCCCGGCCTTCCCGACGATTGGGGAACCGACTGAGGGGACCACGAAGGTACCGCACCGTCATGTTAAAAAATCGTCATGTCAAAAGCCCTTCGCTCCGGCTGTTCGGCGGGGCGAAGCCGGGAGACGAACGGACGCCACCGCCATTTCGACCGGCACTTATGCCGCGCTTATGAGACGGGGTAGGCGATCGTCTCGATTTCCTATGCGGTCGTCCGCATCTTCGAAGCCATCGCTCGCCATGCGAGTTGGCGATGGAGATGCACGATGGCTCACTTACTCACTGGCAATGACAAATTCCGCGATCTGACCCACGACGATGCCTATCGGTCGTATCTCATCACGCGGCGGGATCCGCCGGCCGAGTACCGGTTTGGCAGGACGCAGGGGAAACGCGTTCGCGTCCGCGCGCGCACCGCGCTAAGCCGCATTAGTGGCTGTTTGAAAATCATGATCGAGGCCATCGCGAACGCGAAGCTGCACCGCATGCGGCGTGAACTCGAGCTTCGCGGCATCCATTACGACCATACGAATGACAATTGGGTGACGCGCAATTCCGAGCCGACAGAGCGGCCGCGATGACCGCGTCCGCTCTCGTTTCCCTGCTCCGCAGCGCCGTCAGTTCATTGCTGAAATTCCTCGGCCCGTCCTGGGATGGGCCGGTCAGGAAATATCACCCGGAAGAGCATTATATGCGCGGTCCCGGACCGAAATGGCGGGAGAAGCATTTGCACGACCGCGCATCGCCCGGCGGCGCTTGAGCCCGCGGTGCGATCACCGGCGTCCTGTCTTACCAGCGCATCGGGTTAATGGCTGCTGCGGGAGGAAAGCCCTTTCCATAGGTCATTATCGCGCCTGACAGGTTTAACAGGCTTGACGGGCTTGTTGGCCGGGGAGACCGGCTGATCGGCTTCAATGGCGGCTGCGAAGACGCGCTTGAGGCGGTCGTCGTCGATCCGTTCCAAATATTGTCGCAAGACAGCGGAAGCGGGTTCGCCCGGCTCCTGAATGGCGGCGCAAAGCTCCGTACTGGTCCTGCGAAAGAACGCAAACTCCCCGTTGTCGTCCTGTCGTGGATCAAGCCGGTCGATCTCGCGGGCAATGGCCAGCACCGCCAGCCTGTCGGCATTGTCCAATGTCACAGCGAATCGCAGGATTGCCAACTGCCAGGCACGCAATGTCTTGGCGTACCACGCCATTCCCTGAACGTTTGAACGCATTCTGAATGCCTACGGCGCCGCGGCCGACCCCTCGCGACGGCGAGGTTCGCGCGGGCTTTCGGCCGGGCAGGCGATATCCTCATCGCCGATCTCCGCGATCGCGCCGGCGATCTCGGCTTTCGCCGGCTCGGCCAATTCGACGATGGGCAGGCGGGTGGCGGGGGACATGAAGCCGAGCAGGCAGAGTGCATATTTCAGCGCGGCCGGGCTCTCTTTGGTGAGGGCGGCCGTCAGCGGCGCCAGCCGGCTCTGCTGATATCTCGCGGTCTGCAACCGGCCCTGCCGGCAGTTCGAAAAGATCGCCTGGCACAGGCGAGGTGCGACATTCGATAGAATGGATATGCAGCCGTCCCCGCCATTGGCGACAAAGGCCGGCGCCGTTGCGTCGTCCCCGGACAACAGCCGAAACCCGTGCGGCAGCCGCGAGCGAAGGCGCATGGGACGGGTGATATCGCCAGTCCCGTCCCTCAGCCCGATGAAGCGCCGCGACTCGGCCAACCGCGTCAGGGTGTCATCGGACAATTCGCGGATGGTCCGGGACGGAACGTCGTGCAGGATGATGGGCAGCGCGGTCGAGATGGCAATCGCGCGGAAGTGCGCGTGAATGCCTGATTGCATCGGCTTGTTGTAATAGGGAACGACCGACAGCACCGCGTCGGCGCCGGCAGCTTCGGCGTACCGCGTCAATTCGATCGCCTGGCTGGTCGAATTCGATCCGGCCCCGGCAATGACCCGGGCGCGGCCGTGCGCGATCTCGACGGCGGTGCGGATGATGCTGTCTTGCTCCGCGGGCGTCAGCGTGGAGGCCTCGCCGGTGGTTTCGCAGACCACGATCGCCGAGACGCCCGCCGCAATCTGGCGTTCGCAGAGCCCGGCGAATGCCGCCAGATCGACCGCGCCGTCTTCATCGAACGGCGTGGGAAGATCGGGGATGTAGCCTGTCAGCCAGGTGACGGGATGTGCAAGAGCGGCCATCGGATGTCACGCCGCGTTTTCCATTTGGCCGAAGCCATGCCGGATCGCGGAAAGCACAAAACCCTCCTGGCACCTGACGCCGGCCTCGATCCGAAAGCCCATCTGCTCCAGCTTCGTTCGAATTCTCAGGCTGAAACCGCTTTCGCGGGAATCGATCAGCACGGCGATGGCCGCGCTGGCACTGAGGAATTGCGATATTTCGGTGAGAGCAGCTTCAATGGCTTGAAGAGAGTTCTGGCCGGTAATCAGGCCGATTGCATGCTGCCCCTTTCGAATACGGCATGTCGCGGGAGTGGCTACCCTGATGAAGCCGCGCCGCCGCAGCGCCAGATAGAGCTCCGTGCTGCCGCTGCCGGCTATGATGGCACGATGCAGGCTGGACAAGCACGTGAGCCCGATCATGGTATCGATGACCTGCTCACGGCTTGAAATGGACGGAGGTTGAAGCATCTTGCTCTCCTTAAGCGGCGCCCGTTCGGCTTGTTATGCGACGCGGCGGGCAGCGATGTTGGCGACAGGAGGATTGGAGTCGGAGTGGCTGTCGCCCATGTCGAGCTCGATTTCGCGCGACAACTCGACGATTGTTTCGGGGTGATGGCCGTTTTCGAACAGCGCATATTTGACGGCTTGGGCGCGGTTGACGAACAGGCCGCCGTAGAGACCGCTCTGTTCCTGCGCGACCCAGTTGCCGCGCCTGTTCTTGCCGATAAAGACGATTGCAGACGGAGAACTACACGATGGAGGTTCGACGAGCTTCACGTTGGTATTCCTTCTGATGACGAGCAGCGCAGGCTCTCGAAGCCGCGGCCTTCCGTCGCTTGCTTCCTTGTGCGAGTGTCTGGATGGCTGTCGTGGGTCGGGAGACTGCCTTGCTCATGCTCCCAATATCTGCCCGGCCGGATATGAATTCGAGGGCGATGATGCTGCGATCTCATAGGAGCCGTATAGGATCGCGCGGCTTGCGTCTCAAACCGGGACGGCGGCGGCTTGGTTGGCCGCGCTGACAAGACAGCACAAGGCCGCGTAGGCCGCCGTTTCATCCCAGTGATTGAGAACCGTATCGAACGCACGCTCGCGCCTCATGGCGCCAACGACGGCGCTGAGGATGGTGGACATCCACAACAGCGCGGCCAGGCTTCTGCCGAAGCCGATGCTGCCGAACGCGGCGAAGATGACCAGGATGATCATTCGCAGGCCAAAGCGGACAATGACCTGAACCGATCGAAATTCTCGCGATAGCTCCGGAAGCTGCGCCAAGATCTGATACTCTCACGCGGTTCGTTGTCTTAAGCGAAATTGTCGCTCAGGATCGGCTCGTACAGCGCATTTGCCTTGCGCGGCACGGCGGGAACGCTGGTCCCGCGCGACGGCGCAGTGATGCGCTGCGCGTCGATAAATGCGCTCAGGATCGCCAGCGGCAGATCCGCATGATGGGCCTCGATCGACTGGTCGAGCCATTCGGGCAGTTCGCGCTGGCGGGACAATGCGCAATGCCATTCGCCCTCGTCATAGACGATGCGGCGGACTTGCCATTGCGGCAGTTCCAGATCGATCAGTGCGAGTGTGGCATCGGTCCAGGCGCCGCTCCCGATCAATCGTTCAATCCGGCCGGTTTTCGCGCTCTGCCCGGTGGACGGAAAGCGCCGGCAGGTGCTGCCGATGACTTCCGCAATCAGGCCTGCCGTCATGGCCGGCGCGTTGCGAAGGAGGTCACCGAGCTGGCCGGGATCATGATCTTTGGAAAGGGCTAACATGGCGGTATCTCATGAGAAATGCGGTCAGCACTGGGCCGCACCGGGCAAGATGGGCAGAACGCCATTTGAAAACGAGATGGAATCAAAGCCCGAGATATAGGGATTTCATAAGCGTGCATTTCGGGAAAACGCACTGAAGCATGCAAGACCGTGATTCAGTGCCGGATTAACCTGAACGAAAGGTTCGATCGCAGGCTTGGCGCAAAATCGCGTCTTTATGAGATTCCTATAAGATCGTCTCTGCATCCGCCTCGAAAACATATGTGGCGAGTGGCACCTCACCGCCACTGATACGGGCAAGGCCCGGATTGTATCTGCGATGCCGTATTGATCCAGCGCAATCTGCCTTGCCAGGAACCCGCAATAGTCGCGCACGGAAACAAGCGCGACAAGGAGCACCTCATGCTGGACGTCCTCATGCTGGCCCTCGGGCTTGGCTTTTTCGTAGCGGCGGTGGGTTACACCTATGCCTGCGAACGGCTTTAGAATCTTTGATGCGCTTTCGTCACGCGAAGCGGTACGCGCCCCGCATCACGAGCGCGGCAGGCTTCGCTCGAAAACGCTCTCCAGGAGAACAATCATGATCTTCGATTATACGCTCGCCGGTCTCGTCTCCGCAGGCCTGCTGTTTTACCTGACCTACGCCCTGCTTCGGCCCGAGCGGTTCTAACCGTATTTCGGCAACCGATCCCGCAAAATCCAAAAGGCACACCCCATGACCGCCATCGGCTGGATTCAAATTATTCTGTACTGTGCGATCGTCGTCGCGCTGGTCAAACCGCTTGGCGGCTATATGACGCGCGTCTTCAACGGTGAGCGGACATTCCTGTCACCGATCCTTCGCCCGGTCGAGGCCGGGCTTTACTGGATCGGTGGCGTCGACGAGAGGCGCGAGCAGCACTGGCTGACCTATACGGTCGCGATGCTGCTGTTCCATGTCGGCGGCTTCCTCATTCTTTATGCGGTCATTCGTCTGCAGACGATGTTGCCGTTCAATCCGGCGGAACAATCCGCGGTCGCGCCGGATCTTTCCTTCAATACCGCGATCAGCTTCATCACCAATACCAACTGGCAGAACTACGGCGGCGAAAGCACGATGTCGTATCTGACGCAGATGCTTGGCCTCACGCACCAGAATTTCCTGTCGGCGGCGACCGGCATCGCGCTGGCGGTGGCGCTGATCCGCGGCTTCTCCCGCTCTTCGATGCGCACCATCGGCAATTTCTGGGTCGATGTGACCCGCTGTACCCTTTATGTCCTGATGCCGATCTGCGTGGTCTACACGCTGTTCCTGGTCTGGCAGGGCATGCCGCAGACGCTCGGCGCCTATGTCGATGCGACGACGCTGGAAGGCGCCAAGCAGACCATTGCGGTCGGCCCGGTCGCTTCCCAGGTCGCGATCAAGATGCTCGGCACCAATGGCGGCGGTTTCTTCAACGCCAACGCCGCGCATCCGTTCGAGAACCCGACCGCGCTGTCGAACTTCATCCAGATGATATCGATCTTCGCGCTCGGCGCCGCCCTGACCAACGTGTTCGGCCGCATGGTCGGTAACCAGCGCCAGGGCTGGGCGATCCTGGGCGTGATGGGCGTGCTGTTCATCGCGGGCGTCGCGATCACCTATTGGGCGGAAGCTAACGGCACCACCGCGCTTCACGCGCTCGGGCTGACCGGCGGCAACATGGAAGGCAAGGAAGTCCGTTTCGGCATCGTCGCCTCGTCGCTGTTTGCGGTCATCACCACGGCCGCCTCCTGCGGCGCGGTCAACGCCATGCATGACAGCTTTACCGCGCTCGGCGGCATGATTCCGCTGATCAACATGCAGCTCGGCGAAATCATCATCGGCGGCGTCGGCGCCGGACTCTACGGCATGCTGCTGTTCGTCGTGCTGGCGATCTTCGTCGCCGGCCTGATGGTCGGCCGCACCCCGGAATATGTCGGCAAGAAGATTGAGGCGCGCGAGGTCAAGATGGCGATGCTCGCCATCCTGGTGCTGCCGCTGATGTATCTGGGCTGGACTGCGGTCGCCGTCGTGCTGCCGTCGGCGGTGGCGTCGATGGCCAATGCCGGCCCGCACGGCTTTACCGAGGTGCTCTATGCCTTCACTTCGGCGACCGGCAATAACGGTTCTGCCTTTGCGGGGCTCACCGGCAACACCTTCTTCTACAATCTCACGCTGGCCAGTTCGATGTTCGTCGGCCGCTTCTTCATGATCGTGCCGGCGATGGCGCTGGCGGGTTCGCTCGCCGGCAAGAAGTCCATACCGCCGTCGGCCGGCACGCTGCCGACGACGGGTGGCCTGTTCGTCGGCCTGGTTGTCGGCGTGATCCTGATCATCGGCGGCCTGACCTTCTTCCCGGCGCTCGCGCTTGGGCCGATCGTCGAGCATCTCGCGTCGAACGCCAACACCCTGTTCTGATCGATCTCTTTTCGGAGTTACGTCCATGGAAACCATGAAACTGCAAAAGCGGGTGCCGGTGTCGGCGATGCTCGATCCGAAGATCGTATTTCCCGCGATCGGCTCGGCTTTCGCCAAGCTCGATCCGCGGTTGATGATCAAGAACCCCGTGATGTTCGTGGTCGAGGTCGTGGCGGCACTGACGACCGTTATCTTCCTGCGCGACCTGGTGACTGGCGGCGAGAGCCTCGGCTTCACCTTCCAGATCATCCTGTGGCTGTGGTTCACGGTACTGTTCGCCAACTTCGCCGAGGCGGTCGCCGAAGGCCGCGGCAAGGCGCAAGCGGAGTCGCTGAAGAAGACCCGTACCGAAAGCCAGGCCAAGCTGCTGACCGGTTCCGACAAGACCTTTAGACTGGTGCCCGGCACCAGCCTCAAGGTCGGCGACGTCGTGCTGGTCGAGGCCGGCGACAATATTCCCTCCGATGGCGAGGTGATCGAAGGCGTTGCTTCCGTCAACGAGGCCGCCATCACCGGCGAGTCCGCGCCGGTGATCCGTGAATCCGGCGGCGACCGCTCGGCGGTTACCGGCGGCACGCAGGTGCTGTCCGACTGGATCCGCGTCCGCATCACCGCAGCGCAAGGCTCGACCTTCATCGACCGCATGATCAAGCTGGTCGAGGGTGCCGAGCGGCAGAAGACGCCGAACGAGATCGCGCTCAACATCCTGCTCGCGGGCCTCACCATCATCTTCGTATTCGCGACGGTGACGATTCCGAGCTACGCCGCCTATGCTGGCGGCTCGATCTCGGTGGTGGTGCTGGTGGCGTTGTTCGTGACACTGATCCCGACCACCATCGGTGCGCTGTTGTCGGCGATCGGCATCGCCGGCATGGACCGGCTAGTGCGCTTCAACGTGCTGGCGATGTCCGGCCGCGCCGTCGAGGCCGCCGGCGACGTCGATACGTTGCTTCTGGACAAGACCGGCACCATCACCCTCGGCAACCGGCAGGCGACCGCGTTTCGCCCCGTTCGTGGCGTAACCGAGCAGGAACTGGCTGATGCAGCCCAGCTTGCCTCGCTGGCCGACGAAACCCCCGAGGGACGCTCGATCGTCGTGCTGGCGAAGGAGAAGTACGGCATCCGCAGCCGCGACATGGCGGAGCTCAACGCAACCTTCATTCCGTTCACGGCGCAAACCCGCATGAGCGGCGTCGATGCCGGCGCATCGTCGGTCCGCAAGGGTGCGGTCGATGCGATCCTCAACTACATCGGCGGTGGCACGTCGCAGACCATGGCCTCCGGAAATACCGTCCGGGCCCTTCAATCCACGGTAACTTCCGAGGTGGCTCGCGAACTTCAGGCGATTTCCGACGAAATCGCGAAGGCTGGCGGTACGCCGCTTGCGGTCGCCAAGGACGGCCGCCTGCTTGGCGTGATCCACCTGAAGGACATCGTCAAAGGCGGCATCCGCGAGCGCTTCGCCGAACTGCGCCGCATGGGCATTCGCACGGTGATGATCACCGGCGACAATCCGATGACGGCGGCGGCGATTGCCGCGGAAGCCGGCGTCGATGATTTCCTGGCGCAGGCGACGCCTGAAGACAAGCTGAAACTGATCCGCGACGAACAGGCCAAGGGCAAGCTGGTCGCGATGTGCGGCGACGGCACCAACGACGCGCCGGCGCTCGCACAGGCCGATGTCGGCGTTGCCATGAATACGGGAACGCAGGCCGCGCGCGAGGCCGGCAACATGGTCGACCTCGACTCCAATCCGACCAAGCTGATCGAGGTGGTCGAGATCGGCAAGCAATTATTGATGACCCGTGGTGCGCTTACCACGTTCTCGATCGCCAACGACGTCGCGAAGTATTTCGCCATCATCCCGGCGATCTTCCTGACGTTCTATCCGCAACTCGGGGCGCTCAACATCATGCATCTGGCGAGCCCGCAAAGCGCCATCCTGTCGGCGATCATCTTCAATGCGTTGATCATCATCGCGCTGATACCGCTCGCCCTGAAAGGCGTGGCGTACCGCGCCATCGGCGCCGGCGCGCTGCTGCAACGAAACCTGATGATCTATGGCGTCGGCGGCATCATCATTCCGTTTATCGGCATCAAGGCCATCGACCTCATCGTCGTCGCCTTGCACCTGGCTTAACACCGTCATTGCGAGCGCAGCGAAGCAATCCAGAAACCACAAAGAAAGACTGGATTGCTTCGTCGCTTCGCTCCTCGCATGACGGATTGACTACATTCTGAGGAGATAAATCATGCTTCGAGAAATTCGCCCCGCCATCATCGTCGTGGTCCTGCTGACGTTGATCACGGGCCTTGTCTATCCACTCGCCATGACCGCGATCGCCGGCGTGATCTTTCCAAGGCAGGCGCAGGGCAGCCTGATCGAGAGGGACGGCAAGGTGGTCGGCTCCGCCCTGATCGGGCAGGACTGGAAGGAGGACAGGTACTTCCACGGCCGTCCTTCGGCGACGCTGGCGCCTGACCCGGCCGATTCCACCAAGACCGTTTCGGCGCCCTACAACGCGGCCAATTCCGGTGGGTCCAATCTCGGCCCGACCAGCAAGGCTCTCAATGACCGCGTCAAGGAGGATGTCGAGAAGCTGAAGGCCGAAAATCCCCCCGCGGCCGTGCCGATCGATCTCGTCACCACGTCCGCCAGCGGCCTCGATCCCGATATCTCGCCGGAGGGTGCGCTATTCCAGGTGCCGCGCGTTGCAAAGGCGCGGAATATGCCGGAGGATCGTGTCCGCCAATTGGTAGCTGACAACACCAAGGGCCGTTTTGCCGGGCTGCTGGGCGAACCCCGCGTCAATGTATTGGCGCTTAATCTGGCGCTGGACGCGGTGGCATCCAAATAGACCGTCTAGGCGGTATCAGGCGTGAGGACTATATTGCCGTATGGCAAATGAACGCCGCGACCCCGAAAAGAGACCCTCGCCGGATGCGCTGCTGGAGGCCGCCCGGCGGGAGAACGATCAGGCCGGGCGGCTCAAGATCTTCGTCGGTGCCGCGCCCGGCGTCGGCAAGACCTATGAAATGCTGCAAAGTGCCCACGCCCGAAAAAAGGCCGGCATCGACGTCGTTGTCGGCGTCGTCGAAACCCACGGCCGGGCGGAGACCGAGGCGCTGCTGCAAGGCCTGGAAGTCCTCCCGCGCAAGCGGCTCGAATACAAGGACCAGGTTATCGAGGAGATGGACCTCGACGCGCTGATCGCGCGTCGCCCCAAGCTCGCGCTGGTGGATGAGCTTGCTCACACCAATGCGCCGGGCAGCCGCCATCCGAAGCGCTATCTCGATGTCGAGGAGTTGCTTTCGCACGGCATCGACGTCTATACCGCGGTCAATATCCAGCACATCGAGAGCCTCAACGACGTCGTCGCCCAGATCACGCATGTACGGGTGCGCGAGACCGTGCCGGATTCCGTGTTCGACCGCGCCGACGCCATTGAACTGATCGACCTGACGCCGGACGACCTGATTCAGCGGCTGCGGGAAGGCAAGGTCTATGTCCCCAAACAGGCCGAGCGGGCGCTGGAGCATTACTTCTCGCCCGGCAACCTGACTGCTTTGCGTGAGCTGGCGTTGCGGCGGACCGCCGAGCGCGTCGACGAACAACTATTGACCCATATGCAGGCGAACGCGATCCCCGGCCCCTGGGCTGCGGGCGAGCGCATCCTGGTCTGCCTCAGCGAGGATCCACGGGCGGCGGGCTTGGTGCGCTACACCAAGCGGCTGGCGGACCGGCTGCACGCGCCCTGGACCGCCGTCAGCATCGAGACCCGCAGGACCCTGCAATTGAATGACGAGCAGCGCGATCGTCTTGCCGACACGTTGCGTTTGGCCGAGGTGCTGGGCGGCGAGGCGCTGACCATTCCCGGCGTCGGACGCCGTATCGCTGACGATGTGATCAACTTCGCGCAAGCAAATAACGTGACCCAGATCATCATCGGCAAATCGACCCGCTCCTGGTGGTTCGAACTGACGCGCGGCTCCGTGGTGCACGATCTGGTGCGGCGCGGGGGCAATATCAGCGTCAACGTGATCGCCGGCGAGGAGCTTGCGGCGGGGCCTGTTCCGAAGAAGACCGTGCGCACGGCCGAACGATCGGAGCCTTTCGATCCGCTGCCTTACGCGACAGCACTGCTGTTCGTCGCTGCCGGCCTCGGCGTCAGCGAGCTGATCTATCCACGGTTCGGCATCGAAAACGTCGACCTCGTGTTCCTGACGGCCGTCGTCGTGGTCGCCGTCCGATACGGTTTGTTGCCGTCGGTCCTGGCAAGCGTCTCGGCTTCGCTCTGCTACAATTTCTTCTTTCTTCCGCCGGTCTACACTTTCACGATCACCGATCCGACCAATGTTGCAGCGTTTTTCTTTTTCATGCTGATTGCCATCCTGGTTTCCAATGTGGCAGCGCGGGTACGCACCCAGGCCGTCTCCGCTATCGGCAGGGTGCGAACGACGGAATCGCTTTACGCCTTCAGCCGCAAACTCGCCGGGACGGCAACGCTCGACGATGTATTGTGGGCGACCGCTTACCAGACCGCATTGATGCTGAAGGTGCGGGTGGTCTTGCTGTTGCCGGAGGATGGCGTCCTTACCGTCAAGGCCGGCTACCCGCCTGAAGATGAACTGGACCAGGCCGATCTTGCCGCCGCGAACTGGGCCTGGGGTAACGACCGCCCGGCCGGACGCGGCGCGGACACGCTGCCCGGGGCCAAGCGTCTGTTTCTGCCGATGCGGACCGGGCGCGGCCCGATCGGGGTCATCGGCATCGATGACGACAGGACCGGGCCGCTGCTGACGCCCGACCAGCGCCGCCTGCTCGATGCCCTGGTGGATCAGGGCGCGCTGGCGATCGAACGGGTGTTGCTGGTCGAGGATATGGATCAGGTCAAGCGCACCGTGGAGTCGGACCGGCTGCGTGCGGCGCTATTGACCTCGATCTCGCACGACCTCAAGACGCCGCTGGCATCGGTGCTCGGCGCCGCCAGCACGATGCGGGATCTTGGGAGCGGTTTGTCCGATGCTGAGAAGCGCGATCTGCTTGCAACGGTGATCGACGAATCCGAGCGGCTCAACCGTTTCATTGCCAATCTGCTCGACATGACCAAGCTGGAATCCGGCGCCATCGTGCCGAATACGGCGCGGCATGATCTTGACGAAATCGTTGGCAGTGCGTTGCGGCGCGCCGGCAAGATCCTCGTGCATCACAAAGTCTCGCTTGAACTCGCCGCCGATCTACCGATGCTGGAACTCGACGCGGTGCTGTTCGAACAGGTGCTATTCAATCTGCTGGACAACGCGGCGAAATATGCACCGGCGGACACCACGATATCAATCCGGAGTTTGCGTGACAGGGATTTGGTGTCGCTGCAAATCATCGACGAGGGCAACGGCATTCCGCCGGCGGAGCTCGAGAGCGTGTTCGACAAATTCTATCGCGCCGAGAAGGGCGACCATGTGCGCCCCGGTACCGGCCTCGGTCTCGCTATATCCCGCGGCTTTGTCGAGGCCATGCATGGTACCATTTCCGCCGCCAACCGCACCGACCGCAGCGGCGCCGTGCTGACCGTCCGATTGCCGATCCCAGAGGCGTCTAACGTGCTGGATACCGCCGCATGAATGCTGCTCCGATCAAGGTCCTTGTCATCGACGATGAACCGCCGATCCGCAAGCTGCTGCGGATGGGCTTGAGCACGCAGGGCTACGAGATCCTGGAAGCCTCCAATGGCAAGATCGCGCTTGAGTTGCTGGCCCAGCACCCCGCGCTGATCATCCTCGATCTGGGCCTGCCGGATATCCAGGGTCACGAATTGCTGCGCATGATCCGCGGTCGCGACGACGGCGTGCCGATCGTCGTGCTGTCGAGCCGCGGCGACGAGGCCGGAAAGGTCCAGGCACTTGATTTGGGCGCGGACGATTACCTGACAAAGCCGTTCGGGATGGACGAGTTGCTTGCCCGCATGCGCGCAGCATTGCGGCATCAATTACAGGTCCATGGCGAGCGTCCGGTGTTTCGATCGGGCGATCTTTCGGTCGACCTGGTACGCCGCATCGTCAAGGTTGGCGACAAGCAGGTCAAGCTGTCACCCAAGGAATACGAATTGTTGCGCGTGCTGGTGCAGCACGCCGGCAAGGTGCTGACCCAAAGGTTTCTCCTGAAGGAACTGTGGGACGAACTGACCGATGCGCAATATCTGCGGGTCTATGTGCGCCAGCTCCGACAGAAGATCGAAGCCGATCCGGAGCGTCCGCAACTCGTGCTCACCGAAACCGGCATCGGCTACCGGCTGCGCGTTCCGGATGAGATCGCCAAACCCGCCCCATCCGAGATGTGATACATGCTTCTAACGATGCGCCGCGCTGGAGCGACCATGAAACTCTCTGACTTGCTGTCGCCAACGGACGTCATGATCGACGTTCGGGCGTCCAACAAGCGGCTGCTGTTGCAGGAGTTCGCGGCCAAGGCCGCGGCCAGCTTAGGTTTGCCGGTCGATCGGGTCGAGCCTCACCTGCTCAAGAGGGAAGAACTGGGATCGACGGGGATCGGCGGCGGCATCGCCATTCCGCATGCCCGGCTGCCGGATTTGCAGCGACCCTACGGACTGCTCGCGCGACTGAAGCAACCGATCGACTTCGATGCCATCGATGGGCAAGCGGTCGATATCGTATTTACGCTGTTGTTGCCGGCCGCCTCGGAAAGCGGAAGTCTCGCGGCGCTCGCGCTGGTGGCGCGAACGCTGAGGCCGCTGGAAAATCGCGCTCGACTGCGCAGCGCAAAGAGTGCCTCCGAGCTTTACGCCGCGATCGTTGACGGGTAGGAAGCCGGAAGCGGCGTTACCACCCGCGCTGGATTGGCGGGCAAAGGGTGGTCCGGAACTTTCCCATGCCGCGAAGATTATTTTCCCGCAACTGGGAGAATAGTCATGGCACGAAAATATTCGAAGAAGGCATCGGCCAAGGTCGGACGCGCGATGAAGAAGCGCAAGGCCGGCACGTTGAAGAGCGGCCGGTCGGGCAGGAAGGTCAAGAGCCGCAAGCAGGCAATCGCGATCGGGTTGTCTGAGGCGCGCAAGGAAGGCAGGAAGGTGCCGAAGAAGGCCGGTAAGAAGCGGAAGACTGCGAAGAAGCGCAAGGCGGCCAAGACGCGCAAGGCGGAGCGGTAGGCGTCAACACCGTCATTGCGAGCGAAGCGAAGCAATCCAATCCCAGCAAAGAAAGAATGGATTGTTTCGCTTCGCTCGCAATGACGGTTAAAACGATGGGCCTCAACCCGCTTTGCGCGCCCGCGCCGTTGAGCGATGGGCTTTCTTGGCGGTGCGGCGATGCGCCGTCCGGCGGGTTGGCGAATGCGCCCGGCGCTTCGCCGAACCCCTCCCTTTCAAGCTCTGTTGAAGCGCATCCATCAGGCTCACGACATTATCCGGCCGTTCCTCGCGCTCGGCGGCCTTCACCGGCTTGCCGGCGGCCTTGCGCCTGACCAGCGTCTTCAGGGCGTTTTCGTATTCGTCCTTGAATTTCGAGGGATCGAAATGCGCGGCCTTGCTGTCGAGGATGTGGCTCGCAAGCTCGATCATGTCCTTTGATATCTTTGGATTCTTGATGTCGTCGAAATAATCATGCTCGTCGCGCAATTCATAGGGATAGCGCAGCGTGGTGCCGAGCAGGCCCTTGCCCAGCGGCTCGATCGCGATGATATGCTCGCGGTTGGTCAGGACGATGCGCGCCAGCGCGACGCGGTCCTGGTTCTTCATGGCGTCGCGGATGACCGCGAAGGCGTCGAGGCCGGCCTTGCCGTCGGGTGCGATGTAATAGGGATGATTGAGATAACGCTTGTCGATCTCCTCCCTGGGTACGAAGCTGTCGATATCGATGGTGTGGTTGCTTTCGACCTGGACCGCCTCCAGTTCGTCCTTGTCGATCTCGACATATTCGCCCTTTTTCAGCTCGTAACCGCGGCCCTTCTGATCGCTTTCCACGACCTCGCCGGTCTCAGCATCGACCATCTGCTGCTTGAGCCGGTTGCCGGTCTCCTTGTTGATCATGTGGAAGCGCGTTTTCTCGACCGAGGTCGAGGCCGGATAAAGCAGTACGGGGCATGAGACCAGGGAAAGTTTCAGGGACCCTTTCCAATAGGCACGAGCGGCCATTACATTCTCCGGCATGTTATGCATTTAAAGGAATTCGGGAACTTCAACTGATACCAGGGGTTTTGGTTCCGGGCCCTTACCGGCGTGCGAAGCCCGAGAGTTATATTGTATAGGATTTGATCGTGTCGCTCAGAAATCTCTCCACCTATCGAAAAAAGCGCGATTTCGAGAAGACCACCGAGCCCAGCGGCGAGGCGAAGGTTGCGCCCTCAAAGCAGCGCCGCTTCGTAATCCAGAAGCATGATGCCAGCCGGCTGCATTATGATTTCAGGCTGGAGTTCGACGGCGTCTTCAAGTCCTGGGCGGTGACACGCGGCCCTTCGCTCGATCCACATGACAAGCGGCTGGCGGTGGAGGTGGAGGATCATCCGCTCGATTACGGCGATTTCGAAGGCACCATTCCAAAGGGCCAGTATGGCGGCGGCACGGTGCAGCTCTGGGACCGCGGCTATTGGGAATCCGACGATCCGGAGCGCGGCTTCAAGAAAGGCGATCTGAAATTCACGCTGCACGGCGAAAAGCTGCACGGCAGCTGGGTACTGGTGCGCATGCGCAACGACCGCACCGGCGGCAAGCGGACCAACTGGCTGCTGATCAAGCATCGCGATGATTTTGCCAAGGAAGGCAAGGACAATAACATCCTGGAGGAAGATCAATCGGTCGCGTCGGGGCGGTCGATGGACCAGATTGCCGAGGGCAAGGGCAAAGCGCCAAAGCCGTTCATGACGGCGAAATCCGGTCGGGGCAGGGCCGACGCCGTCTGGCATTCGAACCGGGGCGATGCCGCCGAGGCGCGCGAAGAAAGCAGGAAAGCCGTGTCGCGATCTACGCCCGCGAAGCCGGCCAAAGGCAAAAAGGTCGGCGCGATGCCCGATTTCGTCGCGCCGCAACTTTGCATTTCCGTGGATCGGCCGCCGGGCGGCGAAGGGTGGTGCCACGAGATCAAGTTCGACGGCTATCGCGTGCAATTGCGGGTCGAGGATGGCGAAGCCACGCTGAAAACCCGCAAGGGCCTGGACTGGACCGAGAAGTTCAAGGCGATCGCGAAAGAGGCCAGCGCGCTGCCGGACGTGATGATCGACGGCGAGATCGTCGCGCTCGACCATGACGGGACGCCGGATTTCTCCACGCTGCAGGCCGCTCTTTCCGACGGCAAGACGGACAATCTGATCTTCTTCGCCTTCGACCTGCTGTTTGCTGGCGGGGAAGATCTTCGCCGGATGCCGCTCGGCGAACGCAAGGCGCAGTTGAAGCAGTTGCTGGAGGCCCGCGCCAAGGCCAAAAGCCAACTGATTCGCTATGTCGAGCATTTCGAAAGCGGCGGCGATGCCATCCTGCAATCGGCGTGCAAGCTGGCGCTGGAGGGCATCGTCTCCAAGAAGCTCAGCGCGCCCTACCGGTCCGGCCGCTCCGAGAACTGGACCAAAGCCAAATGCCGCGCCGGACATGAGGTAGTGCTCGGGGGCTGGAAGACCACCAACGGCAAATTCCGTTCGCTGATGGCGGGCGTCTATCGTGGCGACCATCTGGCCTTTGTCGGGATGGTCGGCACCGGCTTTGGACAGGACAAAGTTCGGCGCATCATGCCGGCGCTGAAGGCTGCCGCTTCCGACAAGAGTCCTTTCGGCGGCAAGGATGCGCCGCGCAAGACGCGTGACGTGCACTGGCTGAAGCCCGAACTGGTCGCTGAAATCGAATTCGCCGGCTGGACCGATGGCGGCAACATCCGGCAGGCTGCGTTCAAGGGGCTGCGCCTGGACAAGCCGGCCGACGAGGTGGAGGCGGAAAAGCCGGCCATGACAGGGATCGCCAAACCCGGCCGGATGGTCGCGGCCGAACCCAGCGCGGCGCCGCGCAAGCCGGCGGCGAACAAATCGTCCGAGGTGATGGGTGTCATCATATCGAAGCCCGACAAGGAGCTGTGGCCGGATGCCGGTGACGGCGAAGGCGTTACCAAGCTCGATCTGGCCCGTTATTACGAGGCGGTGGGCGAGTGGATGATCGGCTATCTGAAGGGGCGGCCATGCTCAGTGGTCCGCGCGCCCGATGGAATCAACGGCGAGAAGTTCTTCCAGCGCCATGCCATGCCCGGCACCTCTAATCTCCTCGAACTGGTAAAGGTCTCCGGCGACCGCAAGCCGTATCTGCAGATCGATCGTGTCGAAGGCCTTGCCGCCGTGGCGCAGATCGGTGGCCTGGAGCTGCATCCCTGGAATTGCGCGCCCGATGCGCCCGACGTGCCGGGGCGGCTGGTATTCGACCTCGATCCCGCGCCGGAGGTGGAGTTTGCCGACGTCGTCGAGGCCGCCAAGGATATGCATCAGCGGTTGACCGACCTCGGGCTGGAGAGTTTTTGCAAGACCACCGGCGGAAAGGGATTGCATGTGGTGACGCCGCTGGCGTATGGCGCCAAGGACAAGGTGACATGGAAAGAGGCCAAGGCGTTTGCGCAGGGCGTTTGCCAGTGGATGGCCGATGAAGATCCCGAGCGCTATCTGCTCAACATGTCCAAGAAGTTGCGCAAGGGAAAGATCTTCCTGGACTATCTGCGCAACGACCGCATGTCGACGGCAGTCGCGGTGCTGTCGCCCCGCGCCCGCGCCGGCGCTACCGTCTCGATGCCGCTGACCTGGGCGCAGGTGCGCGGCGATCTCGACCCGAAGCGCTACACGGTGCGCACCGTGCCGGCGCTGCTCGCCAGGACCAAGGCGTGGGAAGGCTACGATGAGGTGGCGTCATCGATAAAGGCTGCGATGAAGAAGCTGGCGGGACGTTGACGGTCTCGTTCGTTATGCAATGACGGCCGTCATACCCCGCGAAAGCGGGGTATCCAGTACGCCGCGGCCTCTCGATAAGTTACAACCGTCTCTGGAATACTGGATCACCCGCCTTCGCGGGTGATGACAGCGTGTGATAGTCGGAACGACGGATGCTCAAAGTCTTCCAAGCAAAAGCAGGATCAACAGGATAACGATCACCAATCCGAGTCCGCCGCCGCCGTAATAGCCGGTGCCGTAAAACGGTCCGCCGCCGATACCGCTGAAGCCACCGAGCAAAGCGATGATAAGAATGATCAGGATAATCGTTCCAATAGACATGTAGCGTCTCCTCCAGCCCGGCAGTGGGCATCCGTTGCTCTGCCACCGGCTGGAAAAACACATCGGAACCCATAAGGTTCCATTTTTGAAACACGATAAATGCGCGTCGCTCTTCATTTCGAACCCATATGAATTACATGCAGTTACGCCAGCCAGGAGTTGAAGGATGTCTGCACCGCTTGTCGTGTCTATTCCCCATAGCTTGGGCCGCGAGGAGGCGACGCGCCGTTTGAAGACCGGATTGACGCGCGCCGCCGCCAGCGTCCGGGTGTTGAGCGTCGATGAAGAAAGGTGGGACGGCGACCGCATGATCTTTCGCGTCCGCGCGCTGGGGCAGGCGGCATCGGGCCACCTCGACGTAGCGGATGATCATGTCCGCCTGGAAGTAACGCTGCCCTGGCTGCTGCAACGGTTTGCGCAAGCCGCGCAAACCGCCATCAGGAATCGCGGCCAGTTGTTGCTGACCAAAAAGAGCTGAGCGAATGGCGATATCGTTTGCGCTGCAACAAAACTGTGAAAACCCGGCGAATGTGGATTTCATCAGCTTGCTGGTAACGAATTTCCCGGAATATTGACGCCTGCGCGGGAGAGGGAACCGATCTTCTGGTGGTCGGCACGACATCCGCCAGGCCGCCCGGCCTTTGCTAGATCCCGGGCGGCCTTTCTCGTTTGCATTCGGTTCAAACGCGAACGCGCTTTCGCGCAGGCTTCGCGGCGCCGACGAATCCTGCTTTCAGCACGGCGACCGGCAGGTTCTGGAAGAGGCTGGAGAGGCTGATTTCAGCGGCGTTTTTGTCAATGCCTTCGACGGAATAGCCCTTCAAGTCCAGCGTGCCGTCGAAAGCTTGCGCGCGGGGCCAGAGCCGGCCGCCTTGCGTAAATGCGGCGAACGACTTTGTTACGGCGACGATTACCGCATCGCGGCCGCGGCGACGCGCGAAGGCAATGATGTGATCGCGATGCGGTCCGCTCACCTCGAGCGGCCGATAGTCGCCATGCGTGAACACGCCGGCCAATTCGTTGCGCAGCTTCAGCAGCTGTCTGGTCCAGGCCAGCTTCAAATGACCATTGGTCCAGCGTTGCGCGAGGCCTTCCCAATCGGGCGTTTCCACCGACATCAATACAGCCGCGCGCTCGGTAAAATCCACCGGCCGCCGGTTATCGGGATCGACAAGCGAGAGATCCCAGAACTCCGTTCCCTGATAAAAGTCCGGCACGCCCGGCATCGTGGCCTTCAATGTGATCTGGCTCAGCGAATTCAGTGCGCCCAGCAGCGAGACGCGTTGCGCCAGCGTCTGCAGCGCATCGAGGAATTCAGCGGAGACAGCACGATCCAGAATCCGCCTCAGGAACGTCTGCAATCCCGCTTCGTAAGCTTGATGGGGATTGAGCCAACTGGTCTCCTGTTTGCCTTCGCGTGCGGCCTTCAACGCATAGGCCTGCATCCGCTCCAGAAACGAATCGTCGTGCCCGGCAGGTGGCCACGCGCCAAGCAGCGCCTGATACAGCATGTATTCGAACGTCGCCGACGGCGAGCGCATCTCACCGTCGGTGACGAGATGCGGTGCGTTCAGGATTTTCCAGCGCGCAACGGCGCTGGTCCATTCGCCGGGGATTTCCGCGAGCGCCATGATCCGCGCCCGGGCATCCTCGCCGCGCTTGGTGTCGTGGGTCGCGGTCGCCGTCATGCCGTGCGGCCACTCCCTGGCGCGCGTTTGCATCGCCGCGTGAAACGCATCGGTCGAAAGCGCCTTGGCCGCCGGATCGCCGCCGACTTCGTTCAGCGCGAGCAGGCGGTGATAGCGGTAGAACGCAGTATCCTCGAGCGACTTTGCCATCATCGGGCCGGTGAACTGCTGCACTTTCAATGCAAAGCGGCGCACCCGGGGCGCGCTGTGCGCTGGCCCGCCGGGCTTGATCAGGTCCATGGTCAATGCATCGCGCAGAAAATCGAAAATGCCTTCGTCGGCCGCGTACCAGTCGTTTCGAGCCTTTTCGATCGCGGCTGAGATCAGGGCGCGGTCGTGCTCCGTTGGACCGGCGGACGTGAGATAGGTGCGATAGACCGGAAAATGCAGGACATAAAGCTCCAGCGCCTGCCGCAGGCTGTCGGCGGAGTAGTCGCGGGTGGAATAATGTCCGCTGGCGATCCGCGCCAGCAGCCGCCACAGCACCGTGAACTCGCTGGTCAGTAGAGTTTCGAGAACGCGGCGCTTGGCATCCTTCAGGACGGGCGCCAGTCTCGGGGGCTGATTGCTGATCTGCCGCCAGGCTTCATCGAGCGGCTCAAGGCCGCGGCCGTCGACCAGTACCTGTGTGATCGCATTCAGCCATTCATAGCCCGTGGTGCCGTGGACGCCGCTGAAATCAGGCAGGCTCTCACGTTCGCCGAGAATTTTCTCGACCACCATGTAGAGCGGTTTTGTCCCTTCGGGCTGTGCATCCCGAGTCAGCCGGCGCAGGCGATGGAAATACTGCGCGGGATCGCGCAGGCCGTCGATGTGATCGAGCCGCAGGCCCTGCAACCGGTCTTCCGCGATCAGCTTCCTGACCAGGCGGTGGATGGCGTCGAAGGTGCCGGGATCCTCGACCCGCAATCCGGCGAGCGTATTGACGTCGAAGAAGCGCCGATAGTTGATGTCGCTGGAGGCAAGCCGCCAGTGGCCGAGCTTGTAGTGCTGGCGTTCCAGTAAATGATGTAGCGCCTGGATCTGCGCCGCGCGATCCGGCCGTGCCCGGTAGGCCTCCAGCCCACGCGCGATGATTTCGGCTGCTCCGGCGATGCCCTTCAACTCGGCCTTGAAGGCGGGCGCCTCCTTGCGATTGGGATGACGCAATCCCCGGTAGCGCGACGCCAGTTCGAGCAGGCGCTTTCCCGCAACGCTGTCTTCGGCGCCGGCCTCTCTCACGATCGCGCGCAGGATTTCACTGTAACGCTCGGGCGCGATCGGCAGGCGATGCTCGAAATACCAGGCTGAAAAGCTGCCTTCGCTGGCGTCGTAACGTAGCTCGATCTCGCCCTTTTCCAGCGCCTGGCCATAGGACGAGCCGATGATCGGCAGCAGCACGCCGCCGCGCGCCCGATAGGGCAGCAACTCCCAGTCGATATCGAACGAAGCCGCATGCGGCGAGGCCGGGCCCCACTCCAATACGTCGAGCCACCATGGATTGTCCGCGAAATGCACGCCGACATGATTGGGCACGAAATCGAGGATCAGCCCGAGATCGTGCTGCCTCAGGGCGTTGCTCAATCGCGCAAAACCGGCTTCCCCGCCAAGCTCCGGATTGAGCTCGGTGTGATCGACGATGTCGTAACCGTGGGTGCTGCCCTTGCGCGCCTTCATGAAGGGCGACGCATAGAGATGCGTGATACCCATCGCTTTCAGGTAGGGGACGATGGCGGCTGCGGCGTCGAAATTAAAGTCCGCGGTAAATTGCAGGCGGTAAGTCGCGATCGGGATCGCCGAAGACATTTTGCTATCCGATGCGCCAGAACGTCGACCAGGGTGGGATGTTCTCCTCTAACTCCTTGCCCCAGATCGGAGTTCCCCTGGTATCATGCACCGCCGCTTTAGCGATCTCTCGATCCGACAGGTTGGCGATCAGCGAAAGTGTCGTGCCGTCGCCCATCAGCCAACGCGCTGTCAGCAGGCCATGATCGTCCGCGTGCGCATCGCCGAAAGTTGCACCGGCAAGGCGCGGGACGACCTCGCGCCGGCGGACGGCGAGAATATCCCGCACCAACGCCAGCCGCTTGCTTCCCGGCGACTGGTTGCACTCATCCCAATCCAGCACCGCGGATTGGAAAGTCGACTGTTCCAGCGGATCGGGAATCTCATCGCCATATTTGGCATAGGCGCCTGAAAATTCCTTGCGGCGGCCGTTACGTACGGCTTCCGCAAGCTCGCCGTGGAAGTCGCAGAAGAACGGGAACGGCGCTTTCGAGCCCCATTCCTCGCCCATGAACAGCATCGGCACGGTGGGCACCAATAGCGTGATCGACAGCGCTGCTTCGATGGCCTTGGGATCGGCGGTGCTCTCAAGCCGATCGCCAAGCGCGCGGTTGCCGATCTGGTCGTGATTCTGCAGGAAATTGACAAAGGCGGTCGGGGAGAGCTTGCCGCTCGGTTCGCCGCGCGGTCGGCCACCGCGATGCGCGGAGGCTTCGCCCTGATAGACAAAGCCTGACGCCAGCGCCCGCGGGATATCCTCAAGCGGGTTGCGTTGATAGTCGCGGTAGTAGCCGTGGGTTTCGCCAGTCAGCAGCACATGCCAAGCGTGATGGTAGTCGTCGTTCCACTGCGCGCGGTATCGGCCGCGCGGTTTCTCTTCACTGGCATCGAGCAGGCTGGCGGCATTGTCGTCGTTTTCGAGCACCAGATGAATGTGCCGGCCGGTTTTGGCGGCGAGGTCGCCGGCCGCGCGGCTGAGATCGTGCAGCATCGAGACTTCACCGGGTTCGGTGATGGCGTGCACGGCATCGAGCCGCAGCCCGTCGAATCGATACTCACGCAGCCAGTACAGTGCATTCTCGATGGCGAAGGCGCGCACCTCCGGCACCCGGTAATCGATTGCGCTGCCCCACGGCGTCTGCGCGTCGGTAAAGAAGCTGGGCGCATACCGGCCGAGATAATTTCCCTCAGGACCGAAGTGATTATAGACGACGTCGAGGAGCACCATGAGACCGCGCAGATGCGCTTCGTCGATCAGGGCCTTGAGATCGTCGGGACGTCCATAGGCGCTGTCGGGTGCGTACCACAACACGCCGTCATAGCCCCAATTGCGTTTTCCCGCGAAGTCCGCCAAGGGCATCAATTCCAGCGCGGTGATCCCGGTTGCCACCAGATGATCGAGCTTGCCGATCATGGCGCGGTAGGTGCCTTCCGGCGTAAAGGCGCCGATATGGGCTTCGAGCACGACGGCTTCCTGCCACGGCCGCCCGCGCCAGCCGGTTGCGCGCCATTGGTATGTTGCGTGATCGATCACCTCGCTCGGACCCGAGACATCATCGGGCTGAAACGCGGCGGCCGGATCGGGTACGTCGATCTCATCGTCGATGCGGAATTTGTAATGTGCACCGGCTCTGACGCCGGCAATTTCCGCGGAGAACCAGCCGTCGTTGCCGCGCGGCAAGGGGTGAGGCCTGTCCAGCAGCAGATCGACGCGTTTGGCGGCCGGCGCCCACAAACGAAAGAGAGCGCCGTCCGCTGTCAGCCGTGGACCGAATGCCTGTTCATTCATGCCAAACCCGCGAATGCAAGGATGGAGCGGGGAGGGGCGTTGGCATCGCTTCCCGACGCAAACTCCGCGACTCCCTGCCTGGCCTCCGTCGTGTTCAGCACCTGCTGCCACCCCTTGTATTCGGCCATCTTCGGCAGCTTGAACGCGATCGGCTCCGGCGCGGCATTCAGCACGATGAAGATCGGCGCCCCGCCTTTTTCGGCCGGTCCGAGCACATAGGCCAGAAAGCGGCTTTCCGGGAAATTCCAATCCTGCTCTTTCATCTCCTCGGCCGCCGGCGTCAGCCACAGCACGCCGTAGGATCCGTCCGCGCGCCGTCCGTCAAGCCAGCGGCGTGAGCGGATCTGTGGGAAACGCCGGCGCAACTCGGTCATGTGGCCGATGAAATCGGTTAAATCTTCGCCCTCCTTGTTGAGGTTTTCCCAGCCGATCCAGCCGATCTCGTTGTCCTGGCAATAGGCATTGTTGTTGCCGTTCTGCGAGTTGCCGACTTCGTCGCCGGCCAGGATCAGCGGCAGGCCCTGCGCCAGCAACAGACAGGCCAACTGGTTTTTCCGGAGCTGGCGCCGCAATGCGATGATCGCGGGATCGTCGGTCGGGCCTTCATGGCCGCAATTGTTGCTGTGGTTCTCGTTGGTGCCGTCGCGATTGTCTTCGCCATTGGCTTCGTTGTGTTTCTCGTTGTAACTGAACAGGTCCGCCAGGGTGAAGCCATCATGCACGGTGATATGATTGACACCGGCCCGGGGCGCGCGGCCGTCATGGTTGAACAGGTCGGACGAGCCCGTCATGCGGCTGGAAACTTCGCCGATCAGGCTGCCTTCGCCGCTCCAATAGCGCCGCATGGCGGTACGATACTTGTCGTTCCACTCCGCCCATTGCGACGGAAACGCGCCGACCTGATAGCCGCCGAGACCAAGGTCCCAAGGCTCCGCAACCAGCTTCACCGAAGCAAGTACCGGATCCTGCCGGATCGCGGTGAGGAAGGCGCTGTTGCGGTCAAAACCGTTCGGCCCGCGCGCCAGCGTGGTGGCGAGATCGAAGCGGAAGCCGTCGACATGGCAGACCTCGACCCAGTAGCGCAGCGAGTCCATCACCATCTGCAGGACGCGCGGATGCTTGAGGTTGACCGAACTGCCGCAGCCGGTGAAGTCGTCGTAGAAACGCGGATTGTCCGGCTTAAGCCAGTAGTAGGAAGCATTGTCGATGCCGCGGAACGACAATGTCGGGCCCATATGGTTGCCCTCGGCGGTGTGATTATAGACCACGTCGAGCATCACCTCGATGCCGGCGTCATGCAGCCGGGCCACCGTGGTGCGGAAGGCGTCGAGCGGGTTGTCCTGCGAGTAGCGCGGCTCCGGCGCAAAAAAAGACAGGGTGTTGTAACCCCAGTAATTCACCAGCTTCCTTTCAACCAATATTCTGTCGTCCACCAGGCCGTGGATCGGCAACAGCTCGATGGTGGTGACGCCGAGCCGCTTGAGATGATCGATCATGGCCGGTGAGCACAACCCGCCATAGGTGCCGCGCAGATTCGGCGGCACGTCGTCGCGTTTGTAGGTCAGGCCCTTGACATGCGCCTCGTAGATGATGGTGTCTTCCCAGGGAATGTTGGGACGTATCTCGCGGCGGCCCCAATTGAAAGTCTCGTCGACGACCACGGCCTTCGGCATGCCGCGCGCGTTGTCGCGCCGGTCGAACGAGAGATCTTCGCGGGCGCTTCCGGTTCGATAGGCGAAATGCGCATCGCTCCAGACCAGTCGGCCGGCCAGCCGCTTCGCATAGGGATCGAGCAGCAGCTTGTTGGCATTGAAGCGGTGGCCATGCTCCGGCTCATAGGGGCCGTGCACGCGGTAGCCGTAGAGCTGTCCCGGTGAGACGTCGTTGAGATAGCCGTGCCAGACATCCTCGGTGCGCTCGGGCAATTCGATGCGTTCGAGCTCGCGGCGGCCCTGGGGGTCGAACAGGCAAAGCTCGACTTTCTGCGCATTGGCAGAGAACAACGCGAAATTGGTGCCCCGGCCGTCCCAGCTTGCACCGAGGCGTGAGGACGTTCCGGCGGATAGTCGCATGCGTCAGCTTTCCGGTACGAGAAATATCGCCGCTAATGGCGGAATGGTCAGGTTCAATTCGGGGACGAGGCCATCCAACGTCCGGACTTCGCCGACGTTCCCGACATTGCTACCGCCATAATGCGCGGAGTCCGAGTTGAGGACTTCGTGCCACTTGCCGGCGAACGGCACGCGGACGCGATAATTGTAATACACATTTGGCGAAAAGTTCACGACCACCAGGCACCGCGCGCGCGCCTCGTTGCCCTTGCGGATCCAGGCGAACACGTTGCCGTCGGCATCGTCGGTGACGACCCATTCGAAGCCGGCCTGATCGCAATCCATCTCGTGCAGCGCCGGCAACGCGCGATAGAGCCTGTTGAGATCGCGGATCAGCGACTGGATGCCGGCATATTTCTTCTGCTCGAGCAGATGCCAGTCGAGCGAACGGTCGTGGCTCCATTCGCGCTCCTGGCCGAATTCGCAGCCCATGAACATCAGCTTCTTGCCGGGATGCCCGAACATGAAGCTGTAATAGGCGCGTAAATTCGCAAAGCGCTGCCAGTCGTCCCCGGGCATTCGGCCCAGGATCGACCGCTTGCCATGGACGACTTCGTCATGCGACAGCGGCAGGATGAAATTCTCCGAAAACGCATAGTGCAGGCCGAACAGTATGCTCCCGTGATGGTGTTTGCGGTGGATCGGATCCTGGCTGATGTAATTCAGCGTGTCGTGCATCCAGCCCATATTCCATTTGTAGCCGAAGCCGAGCCCGCCATATTCGACCGGACGCGAGACCTGCGGCCATGCGGTCGATTCTTCCGCAGCGGTGGTAGCCTGCGGAAAGCGTGCGAACACTTCGGTGTTGAAGCGGCGCAGGAAGTCGATGGCCTCGAGATTTTCGCGGCCGCCATATTTGTTCGGGATCCAGCCCCCGGCGGGCCGGCTGTAGTCGAGATAGAGCATCGATGCCACCGCATCGACGCGCAGGCCGTCGATCGCATAGCGCTCCAGCCAGAACAGCGCGTTCGATACCAGGAAGTTCACCACTTCGGTGCGGCCGTAATTGTAGATCAGCGTGCCCCAATCGAGGTGGCGGCCCTGCAGCGGGTTGGCATGCTCGTAGAGCGCGGTGCCGTCGAAATGGCCGAGGCCATGGGGATCGTCGGGAAAATGACCGGGCACCCAGTCCAACAATACCGCTATGCCTTCGCGGTGACAGGCATCGACGAGGGCGCAAAAATCCTGCGGCGAGCCAAACCGGCTGGTGGGTGCATAGAGGCCGATCGGCTGATAGCCCCATGAACCGTCGAAAGGATGTTCGCTGACGGGAAGAAACTCGACATGGGTGAAGCCCATATCACGGACATAGCGCGGAAGCTGCTCGGCAAGTTCGAGGTAGGTCAGCCATTCGTTGCTGTCGTTGCGGCGCCAGGAGCCCAGGTGAAGCTCATAGATCGACATCGGCGCGCCGAGCGCGTTGATGCCGGCCGGCGCCGGACGCGGATGCGGCAGTTTCGTTTCGTCGATGACGATCGACGCTGTACTGGGCCGAACCTCCGCGGCAAATGCCAGCGGATCGGACTTCAACGGCAATTGCTGGCCCTGCGGGCCGATAATGTCGAACTTGTAGTGATCGCCCGAGGTCGCATGCGGAACGAACAGTTCCCAATAGCCGGCGCCGCGCACGCGCATCGGATGCCGCTTGGGATTCCAGAAATTGAAATCGCCCACCACGCTCACCCGACGCGCGTTGGGGGCGAGCACCACGAAAGCAACGCCGGGGACGCCATCCAGCGTCATCGGATGCGCGCCGAGCTTGTCGTAGATCCGTTGATGGGTACCTTCGCCCAGCAGATACAGATCGAAATCGCTCAGGACCGGCGGAAAGCGGTAGGGGTCGTCGAGATCGACCACGTTCTCGCCGAAGCGCGCACGCAACTGGTAGCGCGCGGAACCATTCGGCAGCGCGCCGGCGAACAGCCCTGCGTCATGAATGCGCGCCAGCTCGGCGGACTCGCCATGCTCTCCGATGGCTTCGACATTCGATGCCTCGGGCAGGAAAGCGCGCACCACCGTCTTGCCATCCTCGGTATGACGACCAAGGTAACGGAAGGGATCGGAGTGGCGGCCTTCGACGATTGCGTAGGCCTCGGCGGGTAGTTTGGTCATACGGCCTCGCCTGCTTGCTCGACTTGTTCTGCCGGCTTGGACAATATCCGAAGTATTCCGCTCAACGGGATACGCAGCCATTCGGGCCGGTGTGCGAGCTCGTATTCAATTTCGTAGAACGCCTTTTCTAGCAGGAAGAAGTTCAGCATCTGTTCGGCCGCCTGCGGATCGGCCGGCCACAACCGCGCATGTGTCATGGCCTCGCGATAGGCGGCAAGAAACGCCGTCACGGAGCGCTCGCGCCACTCCGAGAGGGCAATGCCAAGCTTGCCTTGCTCGTCGTCGGGGGCGACTTTCAGCGCACGCTCCATGGCCGCGGTCGCCGAATAGTCGATCGAACGGATCAGGCCGGCGACATCGCGTGCCGCCGGTGCCTTGCGCCGCCGGTCGGCCAGCGGACGGCGCGGCTCGCCCTCGAAATCGATGATGAAGATGTCGTCCTTCACGATCAGGACCTGGCCGAGATGGAAGTCGCCGTGGTGGCGGATGTTCAGGCCGTCGATATCCGTCGGCAGCAACGTGTTCAGCCGATCGCGCAGGCCGGCACGTTGCGCCAGCAGCTGATCGACCAGCGGACGATCGGCTTCCCTGATCGCGTCGCGCCGCTGCTTCAGCGCCTCGAAGACGTTCTCGGCACGGGTGATCACGTCCCCGATCCAGCGCTGCACATCTTCGGGCTTCGTCGGCTCCGGCGCAAAATCGGCAAATTCGGCGCTGCTGGCGAGTGCAAGATGCATCTCGGCGACGCGTCTGCCGGCCTGCGACATGTAACGCAGGTAGAGCACCTGCTCTTCGCTTTCGCCGTGATGCTCGCTCGACGCTAAAAGGCGTTGCTCTTCGACAAAGCGGTCCAGATAGAACGATGTCACGGTCCAGGCATCGCCCTGATTGGCGATGAAGGCATGGACGATCGCGATGGCGCTCTTCTGGTCGCCTTCGACAAGCTCGACGCTGCCGAGCAGCGCGGGCGTGTTGGCAAAACCGGCAATTTCGGTCAGAAAACGGCCCATCTCGATCTCGGGATTGATGCCGGGGTCGAGCTTGCGATAAAGCTTGACGACATAGTCGTTGTCCACCAGCGCGGTGCTGTTGGACTGTTCGGTTTCGACGGCGCGGATATTCGCGGGCTGCTTGATCGGCTTGTCGGAGAATTTGCTGGTCGGCCTGAATTCGAGACGCAGGCCGTTCTCTTCCACGGTCAGGTTCTCGCGAAGATTGCGGAGCAGGAGCGCGATGAAGATATGTTCGGTCGCAACGTCGAGCAGCGTGCCTTCGCGCGCGCCCTGACGGACCGCCGCCAGCGCGCGAGGATTATAGCGCTCGCGATCGAAGCGCACCCATTCGATCTGCATCGGCAACACATAGCGCTGCGCCACGCCGCGTTGTGTCGCCTCGAAGAAGGCGAGCCAGGGCCGGTTGTCCCCGATGTCGCAGAACGGAATAGCCGATGTCAGGGTCGGACTGATCGCCTTTGGCGAGCGCTCCGGATACCAGCGGGTGCGCGCCAGATGTCCCGGCAGCACGTCACGCTCGAACACGGTGCGGGTGCGGGCCAGCGAGACCCAGGTGGCGCCGAGCGGCACCACGAGGGTTTCGAATTCAGGTACGATCGAGGGCGCGACCTGCTCCGATTTGTCGCGCTCCTGAAGCTGGAACCAGTAGAAGCCGTACGGCGCCAGCGTGATCATGTAGGGCAGTTCGCCGATCGCCGGGAACCTCGTGCGGCCCAGCATTTCCAGCGGCACGCGGTCCTTCCATGCGGAGAGGTCGAGCTCAGTGGCCTGCGCGGAGCGCGACAGGTTGGCGACGCAGAGAATGACCTCATCCTGGTATTGCCGGACATAGCACAGCACCGAGCGATTGACCGGGCGGATGAACGTCATGGTGCCGCGGCCGAATGCCAGGGTCGACTTCCGCACCGAGATAAGCCGCTTGGTGGCGCTCAGCAGCGAAGACAGGCTGCGCGACTGCGCCTCGACGTTGACGGACTCGTAGCCATAGACCGGGTCCATGATGGTCGGCGCATAAAGCCGCGCGGGATCGGCGCGGGAGAAACCGCCGTTGCGGTCCGGCGTCCATTGCATCGGCGTGCGCACGCCGTTGCGGTCGCCGAGATAGATGTTGTCACCCATGCCGATTTCGTCGCCGTAGTAGATGATCGGCGTGCCCGGAAACGACAGCAGCAGCGAATTCATCAGCTCGATCTTGCGCCGGTCGTTGTCCATCAGCGGCGCGAGTCTGCGCCGGATGCCTACATTGATGCGCGCGCGCGGATCGTTGGCGTAGGTCGACCACAGATAGTCGCGCTCGACGTCGGTAACCATTTCGAGCGTCAGTTCGTCATGGTTGCGCAGGAACAGCGCCCACTGGCAATTGGCCGGAATGTCCGGCGTTTGCCGCAGGATGTCCGTGATCGGAAAACGGTCCTCCTGGGCGATCGCCATGTAGATCCGCGGCATCAGCGGGAAATGGTAGGCCATGTGGCATTCATCGCCCTGGCCGAAATATTCCTGCACATCCTCCGGCCATTGATTGGCTTCCGCCAGCAGCACCTTGCCCTTGGCGTAAGCATCGAGCTCGGCGCGCAACTTCTTGATGATGGCGTGGGTCTCGGGCAGGTTCTCGTTGTTGGTACCGTCGCGCTCGCACAGATAGGGGATGGCGTCCAAACGGAACCCGTCGACGCCGGCATCGAGCCAGCGCTTCATGACCTGCACGATCGCGCTGACCACGCGCGGATTGTCGAAATTCAGGTCGGGCTGGTGCGAGAAGAACCGATGCCAGTAGAACTGACCGGCTTCCGGATCCCAGGTCCAGTTCGATTTTTCGGTATCGGTGAAGATGATCCGCGTGCCCTGATATTTCTGGTCGGTGTCGCTCCACACATACCAGTTGCGCGCGCTCGATTTCGGATCGCTGCGGCGGGCGCGCTTGAACCAGTTGTGCTGGTCGGAGGTATGATTGATGACCAGTTCGGTGATCACCCGCAGGCCGCGCCGCTTGGCCTCGACGATGAAGCGGCGGAAATCCTTCATCGTCCCGAAATCGGGATTGATGGCGCCATAGTCGGCAATGTCGTAGCCGTCGTCGCGGCCGGGGGAGGGATAGAACGGCAACAGCCAAAGCGTGGTGACGCCGAGCTCCTGCAGATAGCCGAGCTTCTCGGTCAGCCCCGCGAAATCGCCGATGCCGTCATTGTTGCTGTCGGCAAAGGCCTTGACGTGAAGCTGATAGATGATGGCGTCCTTGTACCAGAGCTGGTCGCCGTCCAGCGTGATGACGGGCAGCTCGGTTGCATCGATAGACGACAGCAGGTTCATCGCTCGTCCTCACGCCAGGCAGCGGAAGAGCAGAGCGGGATCGCGTGCCGGATCGATCCTCAGGCGGATGCCGCCCCACTCCACCGGATAGCGCTCACCGGTGATCAGGTTTTCAACGGCGGCCACATTGCGGCGATCGCTGGCCATACCGACCTGGATATCGCCGAGCGGCACCCAGAATTCGTGGACGTCGCGCGACAGCGCAATCGCAACGACAACGCTGTTGGTCTGATTGAGCGATTCCTTGACGAAGCCGATGACGTTGTCGTCCTCGATCGGGATAAAACGCAATTGGCTGGTCTGCTGCAGCGCCGCATTTTCGCGGCGCGCACGGTTCAACTCGCGGATATAGGGCTTGATGTTGCCGGGCTTGTCCCAATCCCGCACCTTGATCTCGTATTTCTCGGAATCGAGGTATTCCTCCCGGCCGGGTATCGGCTCGTGCTCCAACAGCTCGAAACCGTTGTAGATGCCGTAATTGCTCGAGAGCGTCGCAGCCAGTGCGAGCCGGGATTTAAACATCCAGGGCTCGCCGCTTTGCAGATGATAGGGCAGGATATCGGGCGTGTTGACGAAGAAATTCGGGCGGTAGAAATCGCGCTCCGGATAGGCGGTCAATTCGGTGAGATATTGCTCCAGCTCCCACTTCTGCGTGCGCCAGGTGAAATACGTATAGGATTGCGTGAAGCCGAGTTTTGCCAGGCCCTTCATCAGCTTCGGCCGTGTGAAGGCTTCCGCAAGGAAAATGACGTCGGGATGGCGAAGCTGGATGTCGTGGATCAGCCATTCCCAGAACCGGAACGGTTTGGTGTGGGGGTTGTCGACCCGGAAAATCTTGACGCCTTGATCGATCCAGAACAGCACCACGTCCCGCAACGCATTCCACAACGCACCGGCGTCTTCGGATGAGAAATCAGGGTTGACGATGTCCTCATATTTCTTGGGCGGATTTTCGGCATAGCGCATCGATCCGTCCGGCCGCCGCCTGAACCATTGCGGATGTTGCTTGAGCCAGGGATGATCGGGCGAACACTGCACCGCGAAGTCGAGCGCAACTTCCATACCGAGCAGTTGGCATGCCGCAACGAAGGCGCGGAAGTCCTCCAGCGTGCCCAATTCCGGGTGCACGGCATCGTGGCCGCCCTCGGCGGAGCCGATGGCATAGGGACTGCCAGGATCGCCTTCAGCCGCAACCGCGGCGTTGTTGCGGCCTTTGCGGTTGGTCTTGCCGATGGGATGGATCGGCGTGAAATAGACCACGTCAAATCCCATCGCGGCGACATCGGGCAATCGCGCAATACAGTCCTTGAACGTACCGTGCTGGCCGGAGGTCTGGCTCTGGCTCCGCGGCACCATTTCGTACCACGCGCCCTGACGCGCCCGCGGCCGGTCTGCGACAAAAGGAAACAGGGCCGATCGCGTCAAATCGGGCCGCAACTGGCTCTCGGCCATGGCGTCCTTCAGTTCATCCGTCAGCAGCGGTGCGGCGTTGCCGGTCTGCAGGAAATCCTCGCATTGCTTTAAGATGACGGCAGCCGCGGCCTGTCCGCCGGCCTGCGCCTTGGTCAGCATGCCCGCGCCCTCGATCGCATCGAGGCTGAGGTCGGCGCCGGCCTTTTGCTTGAGTTCGAAGCCGTGCCGCCAGGTGGCGAATTCATCGGTCCAGGCTTCGATCGCGTAGACATAACGGCCAGGCGCGTCGGGGACGAACGATCCGACCCAGCGGTCATTGCCATGGTGGGTCATGGGCTCGCGGCGCCATTCGCGGTCGCGCTCGCGCCGCCAGACCAGAGCCGCGGTGATGACATCGTGGCCGTCGCGATAGACATCAGCCCAAACCTCGACGCGCTCTCCGACGATCCGCTTCACAGGAAAGCGGCCGCCATCGATCAGCGGATAGACATCCTCGATATGGAAGGCACCGCCGGCCGCGGTGCTCTCGACAGTTTGAGTTGTTTTGTTCACGGTGATGCCACTGACATTGGAATGACGTCTCGTTTCGGTTGCAGAAAAGGAGACGTTCCGAACATATATAGAAAGCCGCATCCCGGGCATTGGTTCCCGGGGAACGGTGAGGACGGTCGAGTGTTAGACACGGCTATCCTCTTCTCACATCTAGTGAATTTTGCGGCGGCTCCCGGCCGTTGCGTGCAAACCGCGTGCCGAATGGATCTTTTCACCAAAGCCAAAGCCCTCGGAATCCAGACCGAATTCTTCGACGGTCAGGGTCACCGCCGTGTGACAAGCGCAGCCGCGCTGAAGATCATCCTCGATGCGCTGCCGGTGCAGATACCGCGCCGGTTGCTCGGCCAGCCCGTGGTGATCCGGCCAGGCCGGCCCGCGCGGACCGAACTCGAGCAAATTGCCACGTTCCCGGTGCAATGGAAAATCGTTGCGGGCCCTATGGTTATCGCCGAGGGAACGACACCTGATCGCGTAATCAGTTGGCCGCCGGACCTGCCGGTCGGCACGTACCGGCTGCGGCTCACAGACGCCGCCTCGGTCAGCGAAGAAGCGCCCCTGATCGTCGCGCCGCCAACGGCATATGGGGGCGATTTCGATCGATGCTGGCTGCTGGCGGTCCAACTCTACGGCGTCCGGTCGGCGCGCAATTGGGGCATGGGGGATTTTACCGATCTCGAAGGATTGATCGAACTCGCAGGCCATCTGGGCGCCGACGGCATCGGCCTCAATCCGCTGCATGCGCTGTTCGATGACCGCCCCGGCGATTGCAGTCCGTATTCGCCGAACAGCCGGCTGTTTCTGAATGCGCTCTATATCGATGTCGAGAAATTGCCGGAGTTTCAGCCCGCCGTCGTGGACGACGATACCCTGGTCCGCCTGCGGGCGAGCGATATCGTCGATTATGTCACGGTCGCCGAATTGAAATGGCGCGCGCTGCGCTCGGCTTTCGAACGGTTCAGGAAGCATCCGCGGGCCGTCCGCCAGCAGGATTTCGATCAATTTCGCGGCGAGCGCGGAGCGCTGCTGTCGCGGTTCGCCTGCTTCGAGGTGCTCCGGCACAAACTCACTGGACCATGGTGGGAATGGCCGGAGCCATGGCAGCAGCCCGACGATGGCAAATGCGCTGAACTGCGCGAGGGGCCGGATAAAGCCGAAATCGAATTCGTCGAGTTCCTGCAATGGACGGCCGACCGGCAATTGGCGGCCTGCAAGGATCTCGCTGACCGCCTCGGCATGAAGGTCGGGCTCTATCTCGATGTCGCCGTCGGTGTGCAAGCCGGTGGGTTCGATGCCTGGAATGAACAGCGCGCCATTTCGCGTCATCTCTCCGTTGGCGCGCCGCCGGATGCGCTCAACACCGCCGGCCAGAACTGGGGCCTCGCAGGTTTCAACGCTGCCGGCCTGGAAATCCGGTCGTTCGAGCCCTTTTGCGATATGCTTCGGGCATCGATGCGCCATGCCGGCGCGATCCGGCTCGATCACGTGCTGGGATTGAAACGGCTCTATCTGGTGCCGCACGGCTTTGGCGCAGCCGAAGGCGTCTATGTGCAGATGCCGTTCGAAGCCTTGCTGGCGACGACCGCGCAGGAAAGCGTGGCGCATCGTTGCGTCGTAATCGGCGAAGACCTCGGCACGGTGCCGGAGGGTTTTCGCGAGCAGATGGCGGATTGGGGCATCTGGTCCTATCTGGTGATGATGTTCGAGCGCGACGATCGTGGCGCGTTCAGGGGCATCGATCATTATGCGGCCAACGCGCTCGTCACCTTCAACACCCACGACCTCTCGACCTATGCCGGCTGGCGTTCGTTCAGCGATCTGAAGCTGAAGCGCTCGCTCGGGATCGATCCCGGCGAAAGTGACGAGGCGCGCTGGGATGCGCTGACGAAATTGACCGATGTGCTGCACCACAATGGCATCGACACCCATGACCTCTATGCGGTTGTGCGTTTCCTGGCGCAGACCAAATCCCGCCTGCTGACGGTATCGCTGGAGGACCTCCTCGGCCTGATCGACCAGCCCAATATTCCTGGCACTATGAACGAACATCCGAACTGGCGCCGCCGGCTGCCGCTTGCGATCGACGAGATCGCGTCCGCGATCGACGTCGCCGCGCTCAAGGCTGCAACCGGGGAACGCGCCCGAGCGACGGCGTGACACACAGCTATCATTGATGGTGATAAAAGCTTGTCCTCCAGAATCGAAGATTACGGGCTGATTGGCGATTGCGAGACCGCGGCACTGGTCGGCCGCGACGGATCGATCGACTGGCTGTGCTGGCCGGCATTCGATTCCGATGCCTGTTTCGCCGCGCTGCTCGGCACCAACAAGCATGGCCGATGGCTGATCACGCCAACCGAAGGGGTCACAAAATGCTCCCGCCGTTACTGGGACAATACGCTGATCCTGGAGACGCGATTTGAGACCGCGAGCGGCACCGTCGCCCTGATCGATTTCATGCCGCCCCGCGGGAGCGCCTCCGACATCGTGCGGCTGGTGCGCGGTGTTGCGGGCAAGGTGCAACTGCACATGGAACTAATTATCCGCTTCGGGTTCGGCGTCGACATTCCATGGGTGCGGCGGACTGACGGCGCGCTGCTGGCGATTTCCGGGCAGGACATGACCGTGCTGCGAACGCCGGTCGAGACCCGCGGCGAGGGCCTGACCACGGTGGCCGATTTCGAGGTCAGCGAAGGCGAAATCGTACCTTTCGTGCTGACCTATGGACCTTCGCACCTGCCGCTGCCCGGGGCGATCAATGCCGCGCAAGCCCTGCAGGATACCGAGGACTTCTGGACCGAGTGGTGCAGCCATTGCAACTACGACGGCGAATACCGCGATCTCGTGGTGCGCTCCCTGATCACGTTGAAGGCGCTGACCTACGCGCCCACCGGCGGCATCGTCGCTGCACCCACGACCTCGCTGCCGGAGAAGCTCGGCGGCGCCAGGAATTGGGATTATCGCTTCTGCTGGCTGCGCGACGCGACGTTTACGCTGCTGGCGCTGATGAACTCGGGCTATACCGAGGAGGCCCTCGCCTGGCACAATTGGCTGCTGCGTGCCGCCGCCGGGTCGCCGGCGAACATGCAGATCATGTACGGCATCATGGGCCAGCGGCGCCTGCTGGAATGGGAGGCGGGCTGGCTGCCGGGTTACGAGGGCGCGCAGCCCGTCCGGGTCGGCAATGCCGCGCACGCCCAGTTGCAGCTCGATGTCTACGGCGAATTGATCGACGCGTTTCACCAGTCGCGGATGGCGGCGCTGAAACTCGACGAAGACTCCTGGGCGCTGGAATGCGCGGTGATCGATCATGTCGCCGAAGTATGGGACCAGCCGGATCACGGCATCTGGGAACGCCGCGGCGCCGGCAAGCATTACGTTTCCTCGAAGGTGATGACATGGGTTGCGTTCGACCGCGGCATCAAGAGCGCCGAGCGTTTCGGATTTGATGCGCCGCTGGAGCGCTGGCGGATCTTGCGCGACGCCATCCACCGCGACGTCTGCGAAAACGGCTTCGATCGCAAGCAGAACGCATTTGTCGAATCTTATGGTTCGAAACTGCTCGATGCCAGCATCCTGCTGCTGCCATCGGTCGGCTTTTTGCCCGCCACGGACCCGCGCGTGCGCGGCACCATCGCGGCCATCGAGAAACACATGATACGGGACGGGTTCGTGTTGCGGCACGACCCGCGCGAGGTTTCCGATGAACGGCAGCCGATCGAAGGCGCATTTCTGGCCTGCAGCCTCTGGCTTGCGGATGCCTATGTGCTTTCAGGCGAGATTGCCAAGGCGCAGGTGCTGTTCGACCATGTGGTCGCGGTGGCCAATGACCTCGGCCTCTTGGCGGAGGAATTTGACAGCGGCGAGGGCCGCCAGACCGGCAATTTCCCGCAGGCGCTCACGCACATCGCGCTGATCAATACCGCGCACAATCTTAACGCGGCGCAGAAGCCGGTAGAGAAACCGGCGATGCAGCGCTCGAAGTAGGCCAACGTCCTCTCGTCGTCCCGGCGAACGCCGGGACGACGTGGGGAGAGAGTAACGCTGATTACCCGGCTTCGTTATCCTTCAAAATCATCTCGATCGCGCCTGCAAAGCCCTCGTCCTCATTCGAGCGCGTCACATGCGTCGCGTGCTGTTTGACCTCATCGGCTGCGTTGCCCATCGCGATCGAGACGCCGCTGGTTCGAAACATCGCCAGGTCGTTGCGCATGTCGCCGATGGTGGCGACCGCATCGGTCGAAATGCCATGAAGCTTGGCGATCGCCTGCACGAAGGTACCCTTGTCGTGGCCCGGCGGGGTGATATCGAGGTAGTAGGTTTGCGATCGGATCGCGGTGGCCTGCGCCCCCAAAGCCTTTTGCATCGCGGCTTCGCAGCGCTCCAGCAGCGGCGCGTCGGAACTGGCGCCGACGATCTTGCAGGCGCCCGCGAGATACGGCGTGAAATCCGTAACGATGGTGGGATCGGCCCGGATCGCGAGTTTCTCGTGCGGGACATACTCGCCGTCGGGGTTGTGGGTCAACCATGCATCGTTGGTGAACAGCCAGATGTCGACGCCGAATTCGTTCAGCACCTCGAGCGTGCGCTGGGCCGCGGATGCGGGAATCAGATGCTGCTCGATTGGCCTTAATTGCGGATCGACGATCGAGCTGCCGTTGAAAGCGCCGACCGGCAGCGTGATTTGAAGCGGCTCGATCAGAAACCGCATGCCCAGCGTCGGACGGCTGGAGACGATGGTGAAGCCGATGCCGGCATCGTGCAGCCGCCGTACCGCGCTCGCGGCGCCGTCGGTCAGGGTCTTGTTCCGGGTCAGCAGCGTGCCATCGACGTCGGATACCACGAGCGCAATGCGGGTCATGAACGGCTCCTAGCGCGACGCGCTGTGATCGGCGGGCAGGAGCCCCAGCCGGCGGATGATGTCATCGACGATCGCGTCTACCGAGGCGTCAATGGATACGGTCACGGGATTTTCGCTTTCGTCCGGCGGCTCCAGCGTCTTGAACTGGCTGGCCAATAGTCCTGGCGGCATGAAATGACCCTTCCGCAATGAAAGCCGGTTCGCGATCAAATCCTGTGTGCCCTCGAGATAGATGATGCGGACATCGTCGCGTCCATGCACGAGGATGTCGCGATAAGCGCGCTTCAGCGCGGAGCAGGCGATCACGGCGCGCTCGCCGGCCTTGCATACCCGGTCGATCTCGTCGGCGATGGCCTGCAGCCAGGGCCAGCGATCCTCGTCGGTCAGGGGTTGTCCGGCGCTCATCTTGGCTACATTGCTGGCGGGATGAAACCTGTCGCCGTCTTCGTAGGTCCATTTCACGCGTTCGGCCAGCCTATCGGCAATGGTGCTTTTGCCCGAGCCGGACACGCCCATCACCACCAGGGCGCACGGATGCTCGCTGACCTCACTGCCCACGAAAATTCTCCGACAGCGCAGCCTGGTCGACCAGCCAGACCGTTTCGCCGGTCGAATGCGCGCGGTTCGCAGGCAGGTTCTCGCCATCGAGTACACGCGTCAGGATCGCGCGCTTGTCCGCGCCCGCGACTTCGAACAGCATTTCGCGGCAGGAGCCGAGCGTGGGTAGCGTCAGCGTCACCCGCGGCACGAAAGGCGCGACATGCGCCTCGGGAACGCCGACCACCCAGCGCCCGGTCTCTTCGATGGCCGGATAACCGGGAAACAGCGACGCCGTATGGCCGTCGGGGCCGACGCCCATCAGCACGAGATCGAACAATGGCCTGATGGGATCGAGGACTTCGGCGCCGTAGAAGGATTTCAGTTCGCCCTGGTAACGCTGGGCGGCCTCGTCAGGGTCGATGGCATTGGTCGGAATCGGATGAACATTGGCGGCCGGTGCATAGGCGTCCAGAAAAGTCCGCCGTGCCATGCCCATATTGTTGAGGGGATCGTCGGCTGCCACGAAACGTTCATCGCCGATGAACCAGTGCACGCGCGGCCACGGAATCCGATCCCGATAGGGATCGGTTGCGAGCAGCGCATAGAGTTGCTTCGGGCTCGATCCGCCGGTCAGGCAAATCGCGACGCGGCCGCTATTCGCGGCAATTCTTGCCAGCATGCGATCGGCGGCGGTCTCGGCCAGCGCAGCGGGATCGGAGACCGCGATGACCTGGCGCTGTCCGCTCGCAGCCATGGCTAGCCGAGCTTCCGCCAGCTTCGGCCGTCACGCTTGAGCAATTCGTCAGCCGCTTGCGGACCTTCGCTGCCGGCCTTGTAGGTTTGCAGGCCGCGGGCGCCGGCCTTCTTCCACGCATCGAGGAAGGGCTGCACCGCCTGCCAACCGGCTTCTACGCCGTCGGCGCGCTGAAACAGGATGTTGTCGCCGATCATGCAGTCGTAAATCAGCGTCTCATAGCCCGTGCTCGGCGCGGCCTTGAAGTAGTCCTTGTAGTGGAATTTCATCTCGACGCCGTCGATCGAAATGGTCGGTCCCGGCACCTTGGTATTGAATTGCAGCGTGATGCCCTCGGTGGGCTCGACGCTGATGACGAGATAATTCTGTGACAGGCGGTCGACCGGCGTGCTGCGGAACATCGCGAACGGCGCCTGCTTGAACTTGATCGCCACTTCGGTGCGCTTGATTCCAAGTGCCTTGCCGGTACGGAGATAAAAGGGCACGCCCGCCCAGCGCCAATTGTCGATGGTCAGTTTCAGCGCCGCGTAAGTTTCGGTGGTGCTGCCGGACCTGACGTCCTCGGTCTTGCGATAATCTTCAATGACGGCGCCGTTGACCGTGCCGCCCTGATACTGGCCACGCACGGAGTTCTCCAGCGCCTCTACCTCGCTCTGGGTCTGGATCGCTGCAAGCACATTGGCCTTTTCCGAGCGCACCGAATGCGCGTCGAAACGGATCGGCGGCTCCATCGCAACCAGCGACAGCAGCTGGAACAGATGGTTTGGCACCATGTCCCGCAACGCGCCGGTAGAGTCATAGAAACTGCCGCGGTGGCCCACGCCGAGCTTTTCGTCGACGGTGATCTGGATGTGATCGATGTGGTTGCGGTTCCAGATCGGCTCGAACATGCCGTTGGCGAAGCGCAGCACCAGGATGTTCTGCACCGTCTCCTTGCCGAGGTAATGATCGATCCGGTAAAGTTGATGCTCGGTGACGATTTTCAGCAATTCGTCGTTCAGGGCCTTGGCCGAGGCCAGATCAGTACCGAACGGCTTTTCGATCACCAGCCGCCGCCACGCGCCGTTTTCCCGGAGCAGGCCGGTGCGGCCGAGTTCGCGGCTGATCGGCGCGAAGGCGCCGGGCGGGGTTGCCAGATAAAACAGCCGGTTGCCGCTGGTGTTGCGGGCACGTTCGAGTTCGTCGAGCTGTTTGCTCATTCTGTCGAACGAGGCCGGGTCTTTCGGATCGGCTTCAATACAGGTGACGCACTCCAGCAGGCGCTGGGCGATCGCATCGTCCACCGGGCGGGTGGCAAACTGGCGCAAGCCGGTCATCAGGCTCTCGCGCAGATCGCTGTTCGACATGCCTTTGCGGGCGATGCCGACCACGCAGAATTTGTCCGGCAACAGGTCCGTCGCCGCGAGGTTATAGAGCGCAGGGATCACCAGCCGATGCGCCAGGTCGCCGGTGACGCCGAAGATCACGAAGGAGCAGGGATCGGGCTTTTTCTGATGAGACACGTCAGTCACGAACGGTCGGCCTTTGGCTTGACGATATCGGGCGCGGCCTGCCGCGCCGGGTCGGGATGCTGCTGCGGCTCTTTGTGACCGCCGAAGCCGTCGCGCATCGCGGAAAGAATTTTCTCGGCAAAGGTGTGTTCCTTGCGCGAGCGGAAACGTGCGAACAGCGCCGCGGTCAGCACTTCGGCCGGCACCGCCTCGTCGATCGCCGCATTGATGGTCCAGCGGCCTTCGCCGGAATCCTCGACGAACCCCGAATAATTATCCAGCGTGTCGTTTTTGGCGAGCGCGGACGCGGTGAGGTCGAGCAGCCAGGACGGGATCACGCTGCCGCGCCGCCAGACCTCGGCAATATCGGCGATATCCAGATCGAAGCGATGCTCGGTGGGCAGCGCGTCGATATTGGCATTCTTCAAGATGTCAAACCCCTCGGCATAGGCCTGCATCAGGCCGTATTCGATGCCGTTGTGAACCATCTTGACGAAATGTCCGGCGCCCACGGGGCCGGCATGAATGTAGCCCTGCTCGATACGGGGGTCGCGGCCCTCGCGCCCGCCGGTGCGCGGAATATCTCCGATGCCCGGCGCCAGCGCCGCGAAGATCGGGTCGAGACGGTCGACCACGGTCTTGTCGCCGCCGATCATCATGCAGTAGCCGCGGTCGATGCCCCAGACGCCGCCCGAGGTGCCGACGTCGATGTAATGGATGCCTTTTTCTTTCAGCGCCTTGCCGCGCCGGACGTCGTCCTGCCAGAACGTGTTGCCGCCGTCGATGATGACATCGCCGGTCTGCATCAGCTTGGACAGCGCGTCGATGGTTGCTTCGGTGATCCTGCCCGCCGGCAGCATCACCCAGGCGGTTCGCGGCCGCTCGAGCCTGTCGACAAAATCCTCCAGCGCGCCGGTGCCAACCGCGCCATCGGCCGCGATGGCCGTGACCGCTTTCGGGTCCTTGTCAAAAACGACGGTGGAATGTCCGTGTTTCATCAGGCGGCGCACGATATTGCCGCCCATCCGCCCCAGGCCGATCATGCCAAGCTGCATTTTATCATTCCTTGAACTTCGATACGGGCTTCAATGTCGCGACGGCGGAAGTGCGCCCCCTCTCCCAAGGGGAGAGGGTTGGGGTGAGGGGGTACGGTCTACCGAGGGGGCGTAACCCCTCACCCGGATCGCATCTTTCGATGCGATCCGACCTCTCCCTCTGGGAGAGGTGACCGGACGCGTGGTTTCCGATCCTGTTCTCATAACCTTAGTTCAAAGCCTCGATGATCGCGGCATCGAGCATTTTAAGACCTGCGGCAAGATCGCCCTTCAGGTGCACGCGCAGCGCGCGCCGGCCACGCTCGGCGAGCACGTCGAAATCGCCGCGGGCCTGCGCTGCCTTGATCACGCCGAAGCTCGCTTTCTGGCCGGGGACGGGAAGATCCTTGGCATCGTCGGCCGTGATCTGCAGGAAGACGCCGCTGTCGGGCCCGCCCTTGTAGGCCTGGCCGGTCGAATGCAGGAAGCGCGGGCCGAATTCGGCGCAGGTCGCGACATGACGCTTGTCGCGCACTGCCAGCCGCATGTGCTGCAGGGCATCGATATGCGCGTGATCGCGCTCGATATAAGCGAGCAGGGCCACATAGTCGTCGGCGCCGGAGCGGGAGAGGTGAGCTTTCAGCCAGGAGCCGAGATTGCCATCGGCGCCGGCCTTGCGCAGCGCGGCCGCATTGCTGTCGTCGGTGTAGATGTCGGCCTGCGCGGTGGACACCACGGGTTTTTCGGCGGGCAGCGCGCCGGTCTTTTCAAACGCTGCGGTCAGCTCCCGCGTCTTGATCTTGGCGGCTTCGACATCGGGCTGGTTGAACGGATTGATGCCGAGCACGGAGCCGGCGACCGCGGTCGCCATCTCGAACCGGAAAAATTCCTGGCCGATGTGGTCGACCGATTTCATGACGATGCGGACCACGGGATGGCCGGCCTTTTCCAGCGCGGTCAGTTTGTCGTCATGCGCGGCGTCGCTTTCGTCTTCGGTGCGGATGTCGATGAAGAAACGGTCGTTGCCATAGAGCGCGGGCTCGCCCAGCGGCTCGCCGTCGATCGGAATCAGGCCCTTGCCCTCCTTGCCGGTCGATTCCGCGATCAGCTGCTCCGCCCAGGCGCCGAAATCGGCGATTTTCTTCGACGACAGGATCGTCACCTTGTCGCGGCCTTCGAGACCGGCGAGACCCATCGCCAGGCCGAGCTGCACGCCCGGGTTTTCGTGCGGCGGCACGTCCGATCCGCAGGAGCGGACCATTGCCAGCGTGTGGTCGATCAGGGTGCGTACGTCGATGCCTGCGGTCGCCGCCGGCACCAGGCCGAACGGCGACAGCACCGAATAACGCCCGCCGATGGTTGGATCGCCGTGGAAGATGCGGGCAAAACCCTGTTTGGTCGCGACCTTCTCCAGCGACGAGCCGGGATCGGTGACCGCGATGAAACGATGGCCGGCCTTGTCGGCGCCGATCGCCTTGGCGACGCGATCGAAGAAATAGTCCTTCATCACGTTCGGCTCGGTGGTGCCGCCGGACTTGCTGGAGACGATGAACACGGTTTTCGTGATATCGACCGCCGCCTCCATCGACCGGACCTGTGCCGGATCGGTCGAATCAAGCACGTGCAGTTTGGGAAAACCGGGCTTTTTCGTAAAAGTTTCCGCCAGCACCTCCGGCCCGAGGCTCGATCCGCCCATGCCGAGCACCACGGCGTCGGTGAAGTTCTGTCCTTTCACCCGCTGGGCGTAATCCTCGTAGTCGGCGATATCGGCCGCGGCGGCGCTGTTGAGCCAGCCTAGCCATTTGTCCTCGTCGGTGCCGGTCCAGACCGATTTGTCGTGCTGCCAGAGCCGGCGGATGGTCGCCGCTTCGCGCCAGTCCTCGGTGCTTGTCTCGACCGCCTTGCCGATGCTGCTTCCGAGGGCCAGCTCCTGGCGGTCGATCCCGCCGCCCAGTACGGTGGCGCGCTTGTGCGCGACCGCGCCGTAAAGCTTGTCGGCGGCGTCCGCGAACAGCTTGACGCCGTCCTTGACCAGTTCGGCGGTGATCGCATCGAGCGAGATGCCGGATTTCTCCAGCTCCTCAAGCACGAGTTTGGCATCCTCGATATTTTCTTCAAGACTGTCGCGGACCTTGCCGTGATCGCGGAAGGCGTCGAGCGTCGCGGGCGGTACGGTGTTGACGGTATTGGGGCCGATCAACTCCTCGACGTACAGCACGTCGCTGTAGTCCTTGTTCTTGGTACCGGTCGAGGCCCACAGCAATCGCTGTGGCCTGGCGCCCTTGGCCGCCAGCTTGTCCCAGCGCTTGCCGGAGAACAGCCGTTTGTAGTCCTGATAGGCGAGTTTGGCGTTGGCGATCGCGACCTCGCCCTTCAGCGCGCTCAGGCGCTCCTTTTCGGTCGGGTCGTTTGCCTTTGCGATCTTTTCGTCGAGCTGCTTGTCGACCGCACTGTCGATGCGGCTGACGAAGAAGCTGGCGACGCTTGCGACATGGGAGGGATCGCCGCCCTTGGCGATGTATTTCTCGAGGCCCGCCAGATAGGCCTCTGCGACCTGCCGATAGACCTTTTGCGAAAACAGCAGCGTGATGTTGATGCTGATGCCTTCGCCGATCAGATGCTGGATCGCGGGCAGGCCCTCCGGGGTCGCCGGCACCTTGACCATCAGGTTCTTGCGGCTGACTTCCTTCCAGAGCCGCTCGGCCTCCGTGACGGTGCCTTTGGTATCCATCGCCAGATAGGGCGAGACCTCCAGGCTGACGAAGCCGTCATTGCCCTTGAGATGATCGTAGACCGGGCGCAGCACGTCCGCGGCATGCTGGATGTCTTCGATGGCGAGCTGCTCGAACAGCTCGGCAACCGGCCGGTCGCTTTTTTTCAGGACGTTGCCGATCGGGCCATCATATTCGTCGGAGCTGCCGATCGCCTTCTCGAAGATCGACGGATTGGACGTGACGCCCTTGACCCCGTCGGTGTCGATCAGCTTCTTGAGGTCGCCCTTGGCGACGAAGCCGCGGGCCAGGAAATCCAGCCAGACGGCCTGGCCGTGGTTTTCGAGTGCTTTGACGGGATTCATGATGCCTGTTCTGTTTGATCTGCCTGTTTACAGGGTTCCCGGCAGCTTTCTGGTGCGCAGCCGGATTGTCAACATGTGGTTGGACGCTCCGGCGTGCGGAATATGAGTATCCGGGCCAGATAACGCCAGTCACCTCAGTTCGATCCTCCCTCGAATCCCGGCACGACGGAAATTGCTCCGATCGTCGCACGATTTTGTGACGGCAGAAGGCGTCAGCCTCAAGGCCGCCGAAATCAGGATAACCATGCGATTTCAGCCTGGCGATCCGGCCCGCGCCGCCCTTGTCGGCCCATGAAGCACGGCAGCAGTCCCGAGCGTAACCTGCTGCGATTTCATGGTGTTGCCGCAAGCGGCGGGTTCTATGGGCCCCAACGGGTGGATTGAGTCCACGGCTGGTCGCGGTGGTTGCGGGGACGTTCAACAGCCTTCGAGGCGTCCGGGTTGGCCGCCGCGGATCAGTGTTTGGCCATGATCGGCTGATTAAGCCGTTCCACGAGCGCAATGCCGATCGCGGACAACACGAACAGTCCGTGGATGATCGCCTGCCACATCACCCCGGTCTCGGTATACGGCGACACGTCTTTTCCGAGCGATCCCGCATAAATGAAAGTGCGCAGCAGGTGGATCGAAGAGATGCCGATGATCGCCATGGCGAGCTTGATCTTGAGCACGCTGGCATTGACGTGACTTAGCCATTCCGGTTGGTCCGGGTGCTTTTCAAGCTCCATCCGCGAAACGAAGGTCTCATAGCCGCCGATGATCACCATGATCAAAAGGTTGGAGATCATCACCACGTCGATCAGTCCGAGCACCACCAGCATGATTTCCTGCTCGGTGAATTTCATCGCGCCTTCGACGAGATGCCACAGCTCTTTCAGAAAAAGCACGACGTAGACGCATTGCGCGACGATCAGGCCGAGATAGAGCGGAACCTGCAGCCAGCGCGACGCGAAGATGAATTGCGGCAGTGGACGCAGGCGCCTCTTTAACTCGGGCGGAGGGACGGGCGTATCGGCACTCATCGACATTGCGCTTACCTTCTGAGTCGCGTGACCCTGTTGTCAATCGCGAGCCAGTTACTACGTAATCGGTGGGGCCGGAAGGCGATGTCCCGATGGTTGGCGCGCCAAAGCGTCGCGGCTACCACCTGTGTAGGCGCAGCGTCCGGTCGTGCGCTGTCGGTGCAAGGAAGATGAACAACGGTTAAGGCGACGAAGATTATGCTCCATGGTAATCGCCACGAAGAAGTTGTGACGCCATTTGTCGGCCGCACCGCCGCCGGCGCGGTGCCGGTATCGGCGACGTGCCGGCCCGATCTGTGGCCTAACCGCGGCGGGGTGCCCGGGACGTTCAAATATTCGGCACCACGGACCGGGGTGAACGCGCGCAAAGCAGCAGAATTATCGGACGGACACGCAGGCGTTACCGGGCAGCCGCTATTGGGTTACCGGGGCCTGGGACCCGGTAAAACCACGGATGTTGCGGACCGGCGACAACGGCCAGAAACTAGGTGCGTACGGCGATTTTTGATGAACTAATGAGCGTAGTGCTTGTTGATAAGGCAGCACCTGCTTGCGCGGTGCATTGCGGAAAGGAGTCCGGCGAGTGTCCAATAGTCTCAGCGTGCCCACGCTGATTCGATTCCAGGACGCTTGGGTGTTCGGCTCGTTTCGGTAGTGCGCCTAACATGGAGAGGGATCATGTACAACGATTCTCTGTTCAATGCTTTCGCCCGGTCGTTCGAGGCTCGAAGCCAGGCCGATATGTCGATGGCGGAATATCTGGAATCGTGTCGAAGCGACCCGATGCGATATGCAAATGCGGCCGAGCGGTTGCTAGCGGCGATCGGTGAACCTCAGATGATCGACACGGCCAAGGACCCACGCCTTGGCCGTATCTTTTTGAATCGCACGATGCGCACCTATCCGGCCTTTGCCGGCTTCCACGGGATGGAAGACACCATCGAACGCATTGTCGGGTTCTTCCGCCACGCAGCGCAAGGTCTCGAGGAGCGCAAGCAGATACTTTATTTGCTGGGCCCGGTGGGTGGCGGAAAATCGTCGCTTGCCGAGCGGCTCAAGTCATTGATGGAAGTCTATCCCATCTACGTGTTGAAGGCCGGCGACGAACTCAGTCCCGTATTCGAAAGTCCTCTCAGCCTGTTCGATCCGGAAACGCTGGGGCCGATGATCGAGGAGAAGTACGGCATTCCTCGCCGCCGTCTGAGCGGGCTGATGAGCCCGTGGTGCTATAAGCGGCTTGAAGCGTTTGGCGGCGATATCTCGCAATTCCGCGTCGCCAGGATCCAGCCGTCGCGGCTGCGGCAGATCGCGATTGCAAAGACCGAACCCGGCGACGAAAACAACCAGGATATTTCCTCGCTGGTCGGCAAGGTCGATATCCGCAAGCTGGAAACGTTCGCCCAGAACGATCCCGATGCCTACAGCTATTCCGGTGGGCTGAACCGGGCCAACCAGGGCATCCTCGAATTCGTCGAGATGTTCAAGGCGCCGATCAAGATGCTGCATCCGCTGCTGACGGCGACGCAGGAAGGCAACTACATCGGGACCGAGAATATCGGTGCGATTCCGTTCACCGGCGTCATTCTGGCGCATTCGAACGAGTCGGAGTGGCAAAGCTTCAAGACCAACAAGAACAACGAGGCCTTCATCGACCGCATCTGCGTCATCAAGGTGCCGTATTGCCTGCGGGTCACCGAAGAGCAGAAGATCTACGAGAAGCTGATCCAGGGCTCCGAGCTTGCCAGCGCGCCTTGTGCGCCGGCAACGCTGGAGACGCTGGCGCGCTTCTCGGTGATGTCGCGCCTGCGCAAGCACGAAAACTCGACGGTATTTGCGAAAATGCGGGTCTATGACGGCGAAAGCCTGAAGGAATCCGATCCGAAGGCCCGCAGCGTTCAGGAATACAAGGAAGCCGCCGGTGTTGACGAAGGCATGGACGGCATCTCGACGCGCTTTGCGTTCAAGGTTCTCGCTGCGACGTTCAACCACGACACGTCGGAGCTTGGCGCCGACGCCGTGCATCTGATGTACGCGCTGGAGCAGGCGATCCGCCGCGAGCAGTTGCCTGATGAAGTCGAGAAACGCTACCTCGAATTCATCAAGGCCGAACTCGCGCCGCGCTACGCCGAGTTCATCGGCCACGAGATCCAGAAAGCCTATTTGGAATCCTATTCGGACTACGGCCAGAACCTGTTCGACCGCTACGTGGATTATGCCGATGCCTGGATCGAGGATCAGGACTTCAAGGATCCCGACACCGGCCAGATGCTCGATCGCGAGCTTCTCAACCAGGAACTGACCAAGATCGAGAAGCCCGCGGGCATCGCAAACCCGAAGGATTTCCGCAACGAGGTCGTCAAGTTCTCCCTGCGGTCGCGGGCCCAGAACGGCGGCAAGAATCCGGGCTGGACCAGCTATGAAAAGATCCGCGAGGTGATCGAGAAGCGGATATTTTCCCAGGTTGAAGACCTGCTTCCCGTCATCTCGTTCGGCTCGAAGAAGGACGGCGATACCGAAAAGAAGCACGACGATTTCGTCGCGCGGATGGTGGAGCGCGGTTATACCGAGCGGCAGGTTCGTCGCCTCGTCGAGTGGTATATGCGCGTAAAGCAAGCCGGATAGGGCGGATGCGAAATGGCCATGCACATAGTCGATCGCCGCCTTAATCCCGGCAGCAAGAGTCTCGAGAACCGCCAGCGGTTTTTGCGGCGCGCCAAGGCGCTGGTTCAGGGCGCGGTCAAGAAATCCTCGCAAGACCGCGACATCAAGGATGTGCTGGAGGGCGGCGAGGTCAGTATCCCGCTCGATGGCATGAACGAACCGCGCTTTCGCCGCGAAGGCGGCACCCGCGATATGGTGCTGCCTGGAAACAAGAAGTTCGTCGAAGGCGACATCCTTCCGCGCTCCGGCGAAGGCAGCGGCAAGGCGGCGACCGCGCCGGGCGAGGGCGACGGCGAAGATTCGTTCCGCTTCGTGTTGAGCCGCGATGAGTTCGTCGACCTGTTCCTCGACGATTTGGAACTGCCGGACCTTGCAAAGCGCAAGCTCGCCGAGGCGGAAAGCGACGGCATTCGCCGCGCCGGTTACGCGACCTCCGGATCGCCCGCAAACATCTCGGTGAGCCGCACCGTCAGCCGCGCGATGGCGCGGCGGGTGGCCCTGCGCCGGCCGCGGCCGGAAACCATCGCCGCCCTCGAGGCCGAACTGGCAAATTGCGACGAGGCGCGGCGCGCCGAGTTGATGGCGGAAATCGAGGCGCTGAAGGCGAAAGCCCGCCGGATTCCGTTCATCGATCCGATCGATATCCGCTACCGCCGCTTTGAAACCTCGCCGAAGCCGGTGGCGCAGGCGGTGATGTTTTGCCTGATGGACGTGTCCGGCTCGATGACCGAGCACATGAAGGATCTGGCCAAGCGCTTCTACATGCTGCTCTACGTGTTCCTGAAGCGGCGCTATCGCCATGTCGAGATCGTTTTCATCCGCCATACCGACCGGGCCGAGGAAGTGGACGAAGATACGTTCTTCCACGGGCCGGCCTCCGGCGGAACGCTGGTATCGAGCGTGCTGCAGGAAATGCACGATATCGTCAGGTCGCGATTCCGTCCCGCGGACTGGAACATCTATGCCGCGCAAGCATCCGACGGCGACAATTCCACCTCCGATGGCGAGGTCACGGGCCGGCTGCTGACGGAGATGATCCTGCCGGTCAGCCAGTTCTTTGCCTATCTGGAAGTCGGCGAGGTCGGCAGCCTTACCTTCGATATGCCGGACTCTTCGCTTTGGACGCTGTATGAGCGCCTGCGTGCCAACGGAGCGCCGTTGTCGATGCGCAAGGTCAGCGAGCGCAGCGAGATATTCCCGGTGTTTCACGATCTCTTCCATCGCCGCGGAAAGCAGGAGAAAGTTGCATCATGACAGCGACCTCCGAACTGCTGTTTCAAGGAGCGGATTGGGATTTCTCGACGTTGCAGCGAGTTCACGACGCCTGCGAGGACGTTGCACGATCCGAACTCGGGCTCGATGTCTATCCCAACCAGATCGAGGTCATCACCGCCGAGCAAATGCTGGATGCCTATTCCTCGGTCGGCATGCCGCTGTTCTACAAGCATTGGTCGTTCGGCAAGCATTTCGCCTATCAGGAGGCATCATACCGCAAGGGGCTCATGGGCCTCGCCTATGAGATCGTCATCAACTCTTCGCCGTGCATTTCCTACCTGATGGAAGAAAACACCGCGACCATGCAGACGCTGGTGATCGCGCACGCAGCATTTGGCCACAACCATTTCTTCAAGAACAACTATCTGTTCAAGCAATGGACGGACGCCGACGGCATTCTGGATTATCTGGAGTTCGCCAAGAACTACGTGGCGCAGTGCGAAGAACGGCACGGCCGGCTGGCGGTAGAGCAGACGCTCGATGCCGCGCACGCCTTGATGTCGCACGGGATCGATCGGTATCCGGGCAAGAAGAAGCTCGATCTTCGTGAAGAGGAAAAGCGGGCCGGCAAGCGGCGCATGCACGAGGAAAGCGCGTTCAACGATTTGTGGCGCACGGTTCCGACCGGGCCGGCCAAGAGCGAAGCCATGCTGAACGTCGAGCGCCGCCGTCAACTGCTCGGTCTGCCGCAGGAAAACCTGTTGTATTTTCTCGAAAAGACCGCGCCCCGCCTGCGGCCCTGGCAACGCGAATTGCTGCGCATCGTCCGGCACATCGCGCAGTATTTCTATCCGCAGAGCCAGACCAAGGTCATGAACGAGGGCACCGCGACCTACGTCCATTACAGGATCATGAACCGGCTGCACGAGAAGGGCCAAATATCCGACGGCAATTTCCTCGAATTCCTGGGCTCGCATACCAACGTCGTATTCCAGCCGGACTTCAACGATCCGCGCTTTTCAGGGTTCAACCCGTATGCGCTCGGATTCGCCATGATGCAGGACATCGAGCGCATCGTCACCAATCCCGACGAAGAGGATCGCGAATGGTTTCCGGATATTGCCGGAACCGGCGACACGATGGGCGTGCTCCGTAATGTTTGGGCAAATTATCGCGATGAAAGCTTCATCAGCCAGTTTCTCAGCCCGCGGCTGATGCGGCACTTCCGCATGTTCCACCTGCGCGACGATCCGGAAGAGCGCGCCGGTATCAGGGTCGATGCCATCCACGACGATCGGGGCTATCGCCGCATTCGCCGCGAACTGGCGCGGCAGCACGATGTCGGCTTCATCGATGCCAATATCGAGGTGGTCGATGTCGATCTGGCCGGCAACCGCCGCCTGATGCTGCGCCACGCGGTGGTGAAGGGAGCCCAGGTCAACGAAGCCGACGCGCGGCGCGTGCTTCAGCATCTTGCCGATCTCTGGAGCTATGACGTATCGCTCGTCGAAGTCGACGCTACCGACAAGGTGTTGAAGGAATACGTGCTGAGCCCGCGCCCGATCGCCACCGCCGCCTAGATGCTAAGGGCTGGTGGTCGGTACCCTGGTTAGCGCAGGCCGGCGTTGATCTTGTCGAGCGCCGCCGAACCCGGGCACAGCGCGGTTGCGTCGAGGCGGTTGAGCGGAGTGTCGACCGTGTCGAGATGGTTGTGCAGATCTTCCGATTCCGGATCGACATACAACAGCCCGGTGACGATCTGCCCCCTGGCGGCGTGCTTTTGCAGGAAGGTCATCGCGCCGACGCGATCGTGCGCGTCATAGTCCGCGTCGATCTTGCGCAGCGCGATCTTGCTGCCATCGTGCTGTTCGACCACCTGGACGGTGCCCGGCGCGTAATCGACGGTGATCGGGTCGCGGCCGGTGATGACGTCGAGCCGGTTTACCGCGTCGTTATGTTCTCGCACATAATCAAAACTCTTGGTCGAGCCGGCGTGGTTGTTGAAAGCTACGCAGGGGCTGATCACGTCGATGAACGCCGCGCCCTTGTGCTGGATGGCGGCTGCGATCAGTGGCACCAGCTGGGTCTTGTCGCCGGAGAAACCGCGTCCCACGAAGCTTGCGCCAAGCTGCAGCGCGATCGCCACCAGGTCGATGGCGTTGTCGGTGTTCATCACGCCCTTCTTGGATTTCGAGCCGCGGTCGGCGGTGGCCGAGAACTGGCCTTTGGTCAGCCCGTAGACGCCGTTGTTCTCGACGATATAGGTCATGTTGACGCCGCGCCGGATCGAATGCGCGAACTGGCCGAAGCCGATTGAGGCCGAGTCGCCGTCGCCGGAGACGCCGAGATAGATCAGGTCGCGATTGGCGAGATTGGCGCCGGTCAGGACCGACGGCATCCGGCCGTGTACGGAGTTGAAGCCGTGCGAATTGCCGAGGAAATAATCCGGGGTTTTCGAGGAGCAGCCGATGCCGGAGATCTTGGCCACACGATGCGGCTCGATCGACAATTCGTAGCAGGCCTCGATGATCGAGGCCGTGATCGAATCGTGACCGCAGCCGGCACACAGCGTCGAAATCTTGCCCTCGTAGTCGCGGTGGGTATAGCCCAGATCGTTCCTGGGAAGGCCCGGATGATGGAATTTCGGCTTGGCGATATAGGTCATGACACGGCCTTGCGGAGAGGGGTCACCTTGAGATGGTCCTGATGGTCGCCGATGGCGCCAGCGATGAAGCGTGCGGTAATCGGGGTGCCGTCATAATGCAGGATCGGAACCAGCCGGACCGGATCGATGCCGTTCTCGTTGACGATCAGCGAACGAAGCTGCGCATCGCGGTTCTGCTCGACCACGTAAACAAAGTCATGGTCGGCAATGAAGCTCGCCACGCTGGAATGGAACGGGAAGGCGCGGATGCGCAGGCGGTCGAGATGATGCCCGCGCGCTTCCAATAGCCCGATCGCCTCGTCCATCGCGGGTGCGGTCGAGCCGAAATAGATCACGCCGTATTTGGTAGGCTTGGCGGCGTTGGCCTGCAGCGGGCGCGGAACCATGTCCTGGGCGGTCTCGAACTTGCGCACCAGCCGCTGCATGTTGTCGGCATAAACAGCGCCTTCCTCGGAATAGCGCGCGTAGCGGTCGCGCGAGGTGCCGCGGGTGAAATACGAGCCTTTGGTCGGGTGTGTGCCCGGATAGGTGCGGAACGGGATGCCGTCACCGTCGACGTCGAGATAGCGGCCGAAGTCGCGGCCGTCGTCGAGCATTTCCGCCGTCATCACCTTGCCGCGGTCGTATTGCCGTGCGTCATCCCATTTCAGCGGGCGGCAAAGCCGGTGGTTCATGCCGATGTCGAGATCGAGCATCACGAAGATCGTGGTCTGCAGCCGTTCGGCGAGGTCGAAGGCCTGCGCGGCAAATTCGAAGGCTTCCGCCGGGTCTTCCGGAAACAGCAGCACATGCTTGGTATCGCCGTGCGAGGCATAGGCGCAGGCGATGATGTCGCATTGCTGGGTCCGCGTCGGCATGCCGGTGGAGGGGCCCGCGCGCTGCACATTCATGATCACGGCCGGAATCTCGGCAAAATACGACAGGCCGATGAACTCCTGCATCAGCGAGATGCCGGGGCCGGAGGTGGCGGTGAAGGCGCGTGCGCCGTTCCAGGACGCGCCGATCACGATGCCGATCGAAGCCAGTTCGTCCTCGCCCTGAACGATGGCATATTTCGCCTTGCCGGTTTCGGGATCGTGCCGCAGCTTCTTGCAATGGCTGGCGAAGGCGTCCGCGAGCGACGAGGACGGCGTGATCGGATACCACGCGCATACGGTGGCGCCGCCATAGACGGCGCCAAGCGCCGCCGCGCTGTTGCCCTCGATGAAAATGCGGTCGCCGACCTTGTCGGATTTCTTGACTCGCAAGCCGATCGGGCACTTGAGGTTCTGCAATGCCCAGTCGCGGCCGAGATGCAGCGCGTGGACGTTCGACGACAACAGCTTTTCCTTGCCCTTGTACTGCTCGCCGATCAGCTGCTCGACAAGCTTCGGATCAAGGTCGAGCAGCGCACAGAGCGCGCCGAGATAGATGATGTTCTTGAACAACTGGCGCTGGCGCGGATCGGTATAGGTCGAGTTGGTGATCGCGGTCAGCGGGACGCCGATCACGTTGATGTCCGCGCGGAATTTCGACGACGGCATCGGCTTGGTCGAATCGTAGAACAAGTATCCGCCGGGCTCGATCGAGGCGACATCCTTGTCCCAGGTCTGCGGATTCATCGCCACCATCATGTCGACGCCGCCGCGGGCGCCGAGATGGCTATCCTCGGTCACCCGCACCTCGTACCAGGTCGGCAGCCCCTGGATGTTGGACGGGAAGATGTTGCGCGGCGAGACCGGCACGCCGTGGCGCAGGATCGAGCGTGCGAACAGTTCGTTGGCGCTCGCCGAACCCGAGCCGTTGACGTTGGCGAAGCGGACGACGAAGTCGTTTACGCTGCTGATCGCGCTTTGGACTGACATGATGATCCCGCGTAAGTCATATCGATGAGATATTTCTGCATGTCCCAGGCGCCGGTCGGACAGCGTTCGGCGCACAGCCCGCAATGCAGGCAGACGTCCTCGTCCTTCACCATCACACGCCCGGTCTTCAAGCCGTCGGCGACGTAGAGGTCCTGGTCCGGATGCGGCGAGGGCGCCTTCAGCCGCTGCCGTAAGTCCGCTTCTTCGCCGTTCTGGGTGAAGGTGATGCAATCCATCGGGCAGATATCGACGCAGGCGTCGCATTCGATGCACAGCGGCGCCGTGAACACGGTCTGGATGTCGCAGTTCAGGCAGCGCTGGGCTTCGCCGAGCGCGAGCTTGACATCATAGCCGAGCTCGACTTCGGCGCGGATGTCTTTGAGCGCGATCACCTTGTCGCGATGCGGCACCTTGTAGCGCTTGTCGTTGGAGATGTCGTTGTCGTAGCTCCACTCGTGGATGCCCATCTTCTGCGACGAGACGTGCACCTCGGGCAGCGGGCGCTCGGTGATGTCCTCGCCGGAGCAGAGCTTGTGGATCGACAGCGCGGCGTCGTGGCCGTGCGCCACCGCCCAGATGATGTTCTTCGGGCCGAACGCCGCGTCGCCGCCGAAGAACACTTTCGGGTTGGTCGAGCCCATGGTCTTGGGGTCGACCTTGGGCATGTCCCATTTGTCGAATTCGATGCCGCAATCGCGCTCGATCCAGGGAAACGCGTTCTCCTGACCGACCGCGACCAGCACGTCGTCGCACGCGATGGTCTGGTCCGGTTCGCCGGAGGGCACCAGATTGCGGCGGCCCTTGGCGTCGTATTCCGCCTTCACCTTCTGGAAGGTGACACCGGTGAGCTTGCCGCTGTCGTGAACGAAGGCGATCGGCACCATGAAATTGAGGATCGGGATATCCTCGTGGAGGGCGTCTTCCTTCTCCCAAGGGCTGGCCTTCATTTCCTCGAAACCGGAACGCACGATCACCTTGACGTCCTCGCCGCCGAGACGGCGCGCGGTGCGGCAGCAATCCATCGCGGTGTTGCCGCCGCCGAGCACGATCACGCGCTTGCCGATCTTGCTGGTGTGCTCGAACGAGACCGAGGCCAGCCATTCGATGCCGATGTGAATATTGGCGGCGGCTTCCTTGCGGCCGGGAATCTCGAGCTCACGGCCGCGCGGCGCGCCGGAGCCGACAAAGATCGCGTCGTAGTTCTCGGTGAGCAGCTTCTTCAGGCTGTCGATGCGCTGGCCGCCCTTGAACTCGATGCCGAGATTGAGGATGTAATCGGTCTCTTCGTCGATCACGGAATCCGGCAGCCGGAATTTCGGAATCTGCGTCCGCATCATGCCGCCGGCTTTCGGGTCCTGGTCGAACACGGTGCAGTGATAGCCGAGCGGCGCTAGGTCGCGCGCCACCGCCAACGAAGCAGGGCCGCCGCCGATGATCGCAATGCGCTTGCCGTTCTTCGCGCCCGGCCGGGGCATACGGCCCCTGACGTCGTCCTTGAAGTCGGCGGCGACGCGCTTGAGCCGGCAGATCGCGACGGGGGTTTCCTCGACGCGGCCGCGGCGGCACGCCGGCTCGCACGGGCGATCGCAGGTGCGTCCCAGGATTCCCGGGAACACATTCGATTTCCAGTTGATCATGTAGGCGTCGCTGTAGCGGCCTTCGGCGATCAAGCGGATGTATTCGGGAACGGGCGTATGCGCGGGACAGGCCCACTGGCAGTCGACCACTTTATGAAAGTAATCCGGCGCCGAAATATCAGTCGGTTTCATTCCTACCTTGTCCGCGCGAAAACAAAGTAGCGCGGCCTTACTTTTGCCTGCGAACGCTCAATTCGGCGTTCTTTTGGTTTTTCAATTGCGTCATTCGTTTATCCTATTGGAGCTTAGAGCTATTCCAGATGATGCACAAAGGCATTTTTGCCTCACCACCCGGCTTTCATATGTCGAGGCGGCATGACGTTAACGTCATCGCATCGATATGCGGCGATGCAGCATGCACTGCACAAAGTTTGCGGTCGTTCAGGCCGCCGGAATGTCGCTCTTCGCCAGATCCCACAGCAGCTTGTAGATGCCGGTCGAGACCGCAGCGGATCTGACCGCGCTGCCATCACCAAAGCGTGACGCGAGCGTTGTCGCGACGGCGTCGACATGCGTTCCATCGATCAGCACAAACCAGTCGCCGGCACCGGGATTGGGAGCCGAGGGATCGTCCGTAAGCGGCTTCGATAGCGCCGGATCGTTCTCGAGCAGATGCATCGAGACGATCCCGTCGAGTTCGCCTGGATCGAGTTGATCTTGCAGTGCGGTGCGCAAGCGATCCCTGTCGCCATCAGGACGAAGCCGGACGATGCCGAGCACGGCGCCGCGACCTTGTCCGCAGCTGATCGTGATGCGTGCGACACCGCGGAGCATGTTCTTGAAGCGGGCGATATTCGCCTTCGACCAGGCGGTCTGGTTCGCGAGTGCGGTGCGATAGGCCGGGCTGTCGAGCACCTCGAAGGTCTTGGTGGAGTAGAGGCTGAGATATTTCGGCTTGCCGTCATGCGCGACATAGCGCCGCGCTTCGAGGAAACCGTCGATCGCAACCCGCTCCTCGAGATGTTCACGGTCGTACCAGCGATTGAACTCGGCCTCGTGGGCCGGATCGATATCCATCGACGTCAGCAGCATGCCTTTTCCGGCCAGCGGCATTTTTGAAGATCCTTTATCGGGTGATTCTGGAGGCCAGATCGGCGATCGCCTTCATCACGGCATCCCTGACGCCGGGATCGTAGAGTGAATGGCCGGCGCCCTCGACGAAACGAACCTCTGAACCCGGCCACGCCGCGCTGAGCGCATGCGATGTCGCGGGCGGACACAGCAAATCGTAGCGGCCCTGCACGATGATGCCGGGAATGCCGTCGAGCCTGCCGGCTGCCGCCATCAACTGTCCCGGTGTCATGAAGCAGCCGTTCTGGAAATAATGCGCTTCCATGAACGGCGTCGCGGGCAACGCGCGCGTCGAGTTCAGCGAAGCAGGATCGAGCCGTACCCGGCCCGAAATGTGCTCGGATAGAATGCGCTCGGTATCGTGCCAGGCGCGCGCTGCCGGGCCATGCACCGCGCTGTCGGAATCGAGAATGCGCCGCCAATAGGCTTCGAGCGGCTGCGTGCGTTCCTCCGGCGGCAACACGTCGAGGAAATCATGGCTGAGACCAGGATAGAACCGCGGCAGGACATCGAGGAACGCGCTGTCGAGCTCCGCGCGGGTGCCGAGGAAGGTCGCGCGCAGTGCGATGCCGGTGACGCGGTCGGGATGCGCCTGCGCATAGGCCAGCGCCAGCGTCGCGCCCCAGGAGCCGCCGACGACCATCCAGCGCTCGAAGCCGAACTTCTCGCGGATCGTCTCCATGTCCGCGATCAGATGCGCGAGCGTGTTGTCGTCGCGGCGCCCCTTGGGGCGGCTTCGGCCGGCGCCGCGCTGGTCGAACAGGATCGCGTGAAACCGCTCCGGATCGAACAGCCGCCGGTGGTCGGGCTGGCAGCCGCTGCCGGGGCCGCCATGCAGATAGACCGCGGGGATGCCGTCGGCGCGGCCGACGCTTTCGACGTAAATTTCATGGCTGTCGCCGACCGGCAGCAGCTCTGACGTCAGCGGCGCGAACGGATCGGAGCGTTGGTGGGAAGATTTACCCGCGTCGGCGTCAGGCGCCATGATCGCCGCCTGTCTCCAGCGTACCCCCGGCAAAGTTGCGATAGAGGAAACGGTCCTTGCCGGCCGCCGACTCGAACTCGGCCTGCTTGAAAATCTGCTCATGCATCGGCGACAGCGTGCAGGCCGGATCGGTATTGCCGGCGTCTCCCGTCAGTGCAAAAGCCTGGCAGCGGCAGCCGCCGAAATCGATCTCCCGGAATTCGCAGCTCTTGCACGGCTCCGGCATCCAGCCGGTGCCGCGATAGCGGTTGAAGGCTTCCGAATTCTGCCAGATCCAGGCGATCGAATGATTTGACCGCACCGATTCAAATTCCAGCCCGGTGATGCTCTCGGCGGCATGGCAGGGCAGGATCTTGCCGGCGGGCGAGATGTTGAAGAACTGCCGGCCCCAGCCGCCCATGCATTTCTTCGGCCGCAGCGCGTAATAATCCGGCACCACATAGTCGATGGCGAGAATGCCTTTCAGTTTCACCTGGGCTTCCTCGACAATGCGGCTGGTCTCCTCGATCTGCTCGATGGTCGGCATCAGCGCGGCGCGGTTCTTCAGCGCCCAGCCGTAATACTGCACATTGGCGACTTCGAGCCGGTCGGCGTCGAGATCGACCGCCATCTGGATGATGTCGGACAATTGATGCAGGTTTTGCCGGTGCATGACGGCATTGACCGTCAGCGGCAGCTCCAGTTCACGCGTCCATTTTGCGGCTTCGATTTTCTTCTCATGCGCGCTCTTCAGGCCTGCGACCCGGTCGGCGACGGCTGGCTCATTGCCCTGGAAACTGATCTGGACGTGACACAGCCCGGCATCGGACAGCGCCGAGAGTTTCTCTTTGCTGAGAAGAACCGCAGACGTGATGAGGTTGGAATAAAGCCCGACGTCGGTCGCGTGCCGGACCAGTTCGACGAGATCCTTGCGCGCGGTCGGTTCGCCGCCGGAGAAATGGATTTGCAGCACGCCGATCTCGGCCAGTTCCGAGAGGACCTTCTTCCATTCGTCGGTGGTAAGTTCGCTGCCGGCGCGGTCGAGCTCGATCGGGTTGGAGCAGTAGGGGCATTGTAGCGGACAGCGGTGCGTCAGCTCGGCGAGCACCGCCAGCGGAATCCCGAATGTCTCCGCCGTCGAGCCGCGCTGCTCCAGCACCGCGAGCCCGTCACGGGGATCGCTGGCTGTTACATTCGCATCGGCGAGCGTCGGGCTCATGACGTCTTCTCGCGCGCTTCGGTGAGAAAGCCCTTGTCGGCCAGGTCCTGCAGCATGGCAATGACGTCGGCTGCGATCGCGTCGCGCTCCGCGGCATATTTGGCGGCCAGCTGATCGACCATCTGTTCGACGCTGCGGACGCCGTCGCATAGTTGCAGCACTTCGACCGCGATCTCGTCCGGCGCCAGCACACGCTCCGGCGCCAGGATGACCCAGACCTGCCGCGTCTCATCGAACTTCAGCCGTGCGTGCCGCGGCAAGATCGGCCGGCTCGCCTCGCTGACACTGATGTTGCGGCTGGCTGCCATCGCTTCTCTCTAGACGATCGATTCCAAGAAAGTTGTCATATGGGTGGGATTCATCGGTCGTTTCGAGCTCCTATATAGCGGTGGAGGGGCTTTGTGACGAAGGATT